>Ga0207870_100003_pt1:0-532500 | contig 964602 bp, 843 predicted proteins | sample CeladaPassage60B_FD_187477 | JGI IMG/M metagenome (GOLD analysis project Ga0207870, IMG submission 187477) | Cellulose-adapted microbial communities from the Joint BioEnergy Institute, USA - Passage3 60B (SPAdes) (version 2) | ecosystem: Engineered > Bioreactor > Continuous culture >...
GCCGCTTCTGATAAGCTCCAACTGCAATCGGAACGCGAATCCGTCCCTGTACTGTGGAGAGGCTGACCGTCCAGTCGGCTTCTCGGAAGGAGAAGATGCGGGCGTCGTAGTCGATGCTTGTCGGGCGAACGGTGCTGTTCCTGCGCTCCTTGATCTTGAGGATACTCGCTGCCCGAGCGATAGCACGCACGGCGAGGTTGGCTGTAAGACCATGCCTTGCTTTGAGGTCGCTGTAGCAGACGCGGTGGATGCGAATGTTCGACGTGGTATTCAGTCTTCGACCGACGGCGATTGCGTCATTGCACGCGGCAGCAAACGCTCGCATGGTGGTGTCAAGCGCCTCTCGCTGCTCCTTAGAGAGGACCAGTTTGCATTTGACCGTGAGCGTCTGCATGGCGGCAAACGTTTGTGGGAAGGTATTATGCGCTGGTGTCAACGGTATGTCATGGGTATGAGACAATTCCTCCCATGCTGTGGGTTTCCCAGCTTGAATCATTGCAATGATTTGATTCCGAAGGCGGCTCCTCCCACGGCTGAAGCCGTGGGTTTCCGCCGCTTTGAATTCAAAACACTACCGTCATGAAGCTACTACTGATCGAACCCTCCCAGCTCCGCTGCCGCATCAGCAACCTGCTGCGGCTGGGCGGCATCGAGGACGTCACCGAAGCGACGAGCAGCACCGAAGCGCTCCGGCTGCTGCAAAAGCAGGTGGTCGATCTGCTCCTCATCGGGCCCACCGTAACGGATCCCTCCGGCCTGGAACTCCTGCGTCGCGTGCGCCAGATGGAAGGCCACGAAGACACGGCCGCACTGATCTTTCTGGACATGCCCACCGACGAACTCGTGCTGGAAGCGGCCGAACTGGACGTGCAGGGCATCATCGTGGTGCCTTTTGAAGACGACTACCTGCTCTATCGCGTGCGCGAGACGCTGCGCAAGCTGCGCCAGCGCCGGCAGCAGGCCGAAAAGCCCGCCTACCGCAAGCGCCTGCACCTGGTTATCACTTCTACCCCCGGCCAGTCCTCCACGTCGTAGCGAAACCGTTTCCAAAATGATCGCCGCTCTTCTCATTCAACACGTCGGGCCGTAGATTCCGGGCAGACCGCCGCAAACCAACCCGGCCTGCCCATGCACCTGACGTGGCTCGACGGCGTACTGATCGCCGCCTATTTCGTCTTTTCGCTGGGAATCGCGCTGTATTACTACCGCCGCGCCGGAAAAGACACCTCGGAGTTTTTCCTCTCTGGCCGCAGCATGCCTTGGTGGCTGGCGGGCACCAGCATGGTGGCCACCACGTTCGCGGCCGACACGCCGCTGGCCGTTTCGGAGCTGGTGGCCTACAACGGGATCGCAGGCAACTGGCTCTGGTGGAATTTCGCGCTGGGCGGCGTGCTCACCGTATTTTTCTTCGCCCGGCTCTGGCGACGTAGCGGCGTGCTGACCGACGTCGAGTTCGTCGAACTGCGCTACAGCGGACCGGCCGCCGCCTGGCTGCGCGGCATCAAGGCCGTCTACTTCGGCCTGCTGATGAACGTGATCATCATCGGCTGGGTGTCGCTGGCCATGGAAACGGTAATCGACGTGCTCTTTCCAGGCCGGACGCTTTTCGGCCGCACGTCGTTTACGTTGCTGGGCATCGAGATGAGCGCCTCGCTGGTGCTCGTCGGGCTGCTTGTGCTTCTGGTGGGCGTCTACTCGCTGATTTCCGGACTGTGGGGTGTGGCCGTCACCGACCTGTTCCAGTTCGTGCTGGCCATGGTGGGCACCACGCTGCTGGCTGTTTTTGCGCTGGACCTGCCCGAAGTAGGCGGTCTGGCCGGTCTGAAAGCCCGCCTGCCGGAGACCACCTTCCGCATGCTGCCCACCATCGGCGAAGCCGTTCAGGGCGCGGGCGTGCTGGCGCTTTCGGCGGCAGCCTTTGCAGCCTACGTGGGCGTCCAGTGGTGGGCGAGCTGGTATCCGGGCGCCGAGCCGGGCGGCGGCGGCTACATCGCCCAGCGCATGCTGGGAGCGAAGGACGAGCGACACGCCGTGTTCTCCGTGCTCTGGTTCAACATCGCCCACTACTGCCTGCGGCCCTGGCCCTGGATCCTGACCGCCCTGGTGGCGCTGGTGCTCTTTCCGGACGAACCCCCCCGCGCCGCCTACGTGCTCGTCATGCGCGACACCCTGCCGCCGGGCCTGCTGGGCCTCCTGTTTGCCGCCTTTCTGGCCGCCTTCATGAGCACGGTCTCGACCCAGCTCAACTGGGGCGTCTCGTACCTGGTCAACGACGGCTGGCGCCGGTTCGTGCGCCCCGACGCCGACGAAAAACACTACGTGCGCGTCGGGCGCGTGCTGACCTTCCTGCTGGCCGTCGTCAGCGTGCTGGTCACCACCCAGCTCGAATCCATCAGCGGCGCCTGGAGCCTGATACTGACCGCCTCGGGCGGGCTGGGCCTCGTGCTGATCCTGCGCTGGTACTGGTGGCGCGTCAACGCCTGGAGCGAACTGACGGCCACACTCGTACCGCTATGCCTGGCCGGACTGGCCCTGCTGGGGGTGCCCGTGCCGGGCCTGCTGGATCCCTTCCCCACCAACCTGTTCGCCGTCGTCGCCTACACGACGCTGGCCTGGGTGACCGTCACGCTCTTCACGCCGCCGACCGACATGGCCACGCTCGACGCCTTCTATCGCCGCGTACGTCCCGCTGGACCCGGCTGGCGTCCCATCGCCGCCCGCCATCCCGACATTCACCCCGACACTTCGCTGCGCACGCTCGCCATCGACTGGCTGGCCGGCGTCGTGCTCGTCTACAGCACGCTCTTCGGGATCGGCCAGCTCCTGGTGGGCTCGGCCGGACTGGGCCTGTTGCTGCTGGCCGTGGCCGTCGGTGCCGGCGCGTTTCTCTGGCGCCATCTGCGCCATCAGTTGCCCCACACGACGCCTGCCGCACGAAACGTCCCGCCGGCCGATTGAGTATCAGAGGGGCGTTCACGAAGCAGTCGTCAGAGCAGGCACCATGCACAGGTTTCGGGGGGAACTGATCATCGTCGGCGATCGCGTACTGATCGAGCCGGACGAAGGGGAACGCCAGACGCAGACCGGCCTGTACCTGCCGGCCACCGTGGTGGAACGCGAGCGCGTGGGCACGGGCCGCGTCGTCAAGGTGGGACCGGGCTACCTGATGCCCAACCCGGAATACTCCGAAAGCGAACCCTGGGCCTCGCACAAGGAAGCCGTCCGTTACCTGCCGCTGCAGGCCCAGCCCGGCGATTATGCCTTCTTCCTGAAGAAGGACGCCATCGAACTGACCTACGAAAACCGCAACTACGTGATCGTCCCTCACAGCGCCATTCTGGCCCTGGTGCGCCCGCACACCGAAGACATCCTGGAAAATATGGACGACCTGGAAGACCTCGACGACCTGCTCAACGCTTAGCCTCCTCTCCGGATAGGCCACATGTAGAAAACGAGCAGACCAGCACCCATCTGTTTCAAGTGCCAGTTTCGTGCTCGGACGTCACTATCCCGCCTGTTCCCACCAGGGCCGATCTTCGTCGAGCGCTACGGAAACGGCGGGTGGCGCGGTATGAACGACAGAAGGTGGCGGGGGCACCGGGGGCGCCGGTGCCGACTCGGGCGACGGCAAGGGGCGCCACCGCAGCAGGTAGGCCAGATAGTGAGCGAACGTCAGCGGAGGCAGCGTCGCCAGTCGTTGCGCGACCTGCGCCCGTTCTGTCTGCTGCACCTGCATGCGCTCGAACAACCGCTGCCGCTCCTCCTCGAAGCGGGCCAGCCGCTGGTGCACGTAGCGCTCCAGGCGCAATTCTTCGGCCGGTGAGAGCCGATCAGGCAGCTCGTCCCGGTAGCGGGCGACCAGTCCGGCCCGCCAGAGGTTGACGCGAGCGCGCGTCTCGTCGCTGAGCTGTCGGGCACGGGCCACCCGCTCGGGCGTGGCCTGATAGGCGTTGCGGATGCCGGCCGCCTTGAGCCGGATCACTACTTTGTGCGACAGCCCCTCGAACTGCGCGGCCTCGTCGATGAAATGATACTTTAGCCGATCGTACAGCGCTTCTTCGCGCAATTCCTCCAGCCGCCGTGCCCGAAGCGTCTGCTGCTGCGCGAGAAACGTGCGCCGCTCCACGTCGATCCGGTCGAGCTGCCGGTGCAGCCGCTCCAGCAGGCGGTCGAAGAAAGCCAGCTCGCGCCGGAGGCGCCGCCGACGCCGCACGATCGGTAGCCGCCGGTAATGTGCCAGCGCCGCTCCCAGCATCGCCAGCCCCCCGAGCCCCCACACGGCGACGCCCGCGGGGAGCCCGACCGCAAGCGTCAGGCCCGCTCCGAGGGCACCGGTGCCCAGCACGCCCGGAAGCCAGGCCCGCTCGAAACGACCGCGCGTCGCTTCCGGCTGCCGACGCGGCCTGCGCCTCCGGGTCTGTACGGGTTCGGCTTTGACCGCGCCTTCGTGCACCTCGGCCAGCGACGGTACCTGCTCGGGCTCCAGGTGGCAGGCCTGCCGGAGCAGCGTCACCAGCGGTCGGATCGGCTCCAGTCCGACTAGCTCCTGAAACAGCGGCGAGCGATCCGGCGCGTAGAAGTCGCCCGCCCGGAACAGCAGCGCCTCGTCGAGCGGATAGCGGCGCCCCAGCTCCGGCCGGTGCCGCAGCGCCTGCAATGCCGTGTAGATGACCAGCGCCGGGAAGCGATCGATCCAGGGACCAAAATCAGCTTCGCTCCGATCCGGATGCTGGTAGTTGCGGTGGCCCAGTTCAGGGCTTTTGCGACCGCGCAGCGCCGGCACATACACCGCGTCGTAATCGACCAGCGTGAGCTTCAGTCTGTCCGATTCCTGGGCGACGAGCACGTTGCCGTGCTGCAGGTCGCCGTGGGCCATCCCGGCCCCTTCCAGCCGTTTCAGCAGCGCCACCCAGGCCTCAATCAGACACGCGAGCACCTCCGGCTCGTCCAGGTGCTCCGCCACGAAGCGGTTGAGCGGCACGCCCTCGGCCCAGTCCATTTTCAGCAGGGGCCAGGTCCGGTCGTCCACCCGGATACCGTCCTCCTGAAACGCAAAGTCCACAAAGGGAAGCGACGGATGCCGCTCCAGATGCCGGGCCAGCACCCGGTAGCGCTCGGCCAGATCCGGCACCGGAGCATGGAAACAGCGCACGGCCCACCGCCGCGCGCGCCCCTGCAGCACGAACACGGTCGCGAACGCCCCGCTGATCGCCCGGGGCAACCCCAGCACGTCCACCTCGGGCGTAGCCTGTTGCAGCTCCGGATCGACGAAGGCCGTCTCCGGAAACTGCACCGCCTCGCGGTACTGACCGGGTGTGGGAAACGCGGGCATGGCGTCAGGGCAACTGTCCTCGGCGCATCGCTTCGAGCAACGCCTCCAGCGCGGCTTCTCGTTCCCGCTGCGCTTGCTGGGCCCGGTATACTTCGGGCTCGGCCGCCCGTTCGGCGCAGTCGGCCAGCGGGCAGCGCTCGCAGGTCAGGTTGACCTCCAGATCCGGGAGCGCCGGATCCTGCGCAAAATGCACCTGCTCGCGGCAATGCGCGTCCAGCAGAAAGCCGATCGCCACACAGGCGTTCTGCTCGGGCGTGAGCACCAGCGGACGCGCCAGCGCGATGGTGAAGAACGTGGCGTCCTCGTTCATGAAGTGCATGCGGGCCGCCGCCACCAGCGGATCGTCCCCCGGATCCGGCGGGGGCGTCTGCGCGGCCAGCCGGCGCAGCAGTTGAATGGCCACCCAGCGGCGACAGTAGTGCTCGCCCAGCCCGATGCCGTGCGGCACCGGGACGCGCGACAGGTTGAAGACCTTCGTGAGCTGGAACCGATCGGTGCCCGGCCGATGGAACAGCCGCAGGAAAAAGAGCTCCCGCAGGCCGAAGTGCTGCGGCAGGAGTTCGGTCAGCCGGTAGCAGAGCATTTCGGGCGTGGCGCCGTAGCGCTTCAGGAAGGCCCGAAGCACAGCCCCGTCCCAGTGCGGATAGCTCAGGAACGTGCGCAGATCGGCGCAGAGCGTGGTTTCGTCGAGCAGCAACGCCCCGGCGAAGTAGGAAGCCCGGAAGTTGTTGAGCACCTGATCGAACGACTCGACGCGCAGCCAGGATGAGGTGATCGCCCGCTCCTTCAGGTCGAGAAACCGGTAGCCCAGCTCCCGGGCCAGGATGAACGCCTGTTGCGCCGGCAGCAGGCGTCCGTTGACGAACAGTACCGGCTGCGGCCCCTCGGCAAAGACGGAGCGAAAGCCTTGCAGCACGGGATGACGCGGGAGCGTCTCCGTGTCGATCCGATAGCCGTAGTCTGCTTCCAGGATCCGACGCAGGCGCTCGGGCGGGATCGGTTCACCGGCGGGCAGGTCGTAGCGGGCCCGAAATGCGCGCGCGGCCTCTTCCAGTTCGGGAAAGTAGTTGTTATGCAACTGCTGGTAGGAGCGCAACGCGGCAAACAGGAAGTGCTCCACCTGCACGTCGTACATCTTCCCGATTTCCAGGAAGGTGCGCACGAGCGCCCCGGCCTTCGTGGGCTGGTCCGTGAAGAGCTGGAAGAGGTCTTCGGGCGTCAGGCCAAACAGCTCGAAGGGAAACTCCTGCACGAAGGCGGACGAAAAGACCGCGGCCAGCGGGTCGAGCCGTTCGTCGAGGCGGGGTGAGATCAGTTCCTCGTAGGAGACGGAAAAGACCGAGGCCAGGTCGATGAGTTTGTCGGGTTTGGGAAATTTTTTGCCCTTTTCGATCTCGCTCAGGTAGGAAACGGAGAGGCCGGCCCGCGAGGCCACATCCTGGAGCGTCAGGCCGCGCTGCTGGCGGAGCGCTTTGAGTTTCAGGCCGAGGGCGAAGCGTACCAGGTCGGCGTTGAGTTCCATGCGACAGACGGTATACGATGGCTGGACCGCTCCGTTAACGAACAAGTCGTCCAAAAGTCTCCTTTTGTGAAATTTCTGTGTTAGCGAAATTTCGCTATTGACATATCTTTTCGCCAGCCGTATGGTATAACCAGACGCTTTCAATCATCAACCAACCCCGCAGTCGCCATGCGTCAACCGATTGCCGCCGTCAAAGCCGCCCGTCTCGAAGCCGAATGGCGCTCCAATCCCCGATGGGCCGGGATCCGCCGACCCTACGCCGCCGAAGAGGTGCTCCGCCTTCGCGGCTCGGTCGAAATCGCCTATACGCTGGCCGACCGCGGCGCCCGGCGCCTCTGGGAACTGCTCCACACCGAACCCTACGTGGCCGCGCTTGGCGCCCTGACCGGCAACCAGGCCATGCAACAGGTCAAAGCCGGCCTCAAAGCCATCTACGTCAGCGGCTGGCAGGTGGCCGCCGACGCCAACCTGGCCGGTCAGATGTACCCCGACCAGAGCCTCTACCCCTCCAACAGCGTCCCGGCCCTCGTGCGCCGCATCAACAACACGCTGCTGCGCGCCGACCAGATTCACCATGCCGAAGGCGACGACGCGATCGACTGGCTCGTGCCCATCGTGGCCGACGCCGAGGCCGGCTTCGGCGGCCCGCTCCATGCCTTCGAGCTGACCAAGGCGCTCATCGAAGCCGGTGCCGCCGGGGTCCACTTCGAGGACCAGCTCGCCTCCGAAAAGAAATGCGGCCACCTGGGCGGCAAGGTGCTCGTCCCCACCGGCCAGTTCATCCAGACCCTGGTCGCCGCCCGCCTGGCCGCCGACGTCATGGGCGTGCCCACCATCATCATCGCCCGCACCGACGCCAACGCCGCCACGCTGCTCACCAGCGACATCGACGAGCGGGACCGCCCCTTCCTCACCGGCGAACGCACGCCCGAAGGCTTTTTCCGCGTCCGTGCCGGGCTCGATCAGGCCATCGCCCGCGCCCTGGCCTACGCGCCCTACGCCGACATGATCTGGTGCGAGACGTCCACGCCCGACCTGGAAGAAGCCCGGTGCTTCGCCGAGGCCATCCACCGCGAATACCCCGGCAAACTGCTGGCCTACAACTGCTCGCCGTCGTTCAACTGGAAGAAGCATCTCGACGAGGCCACCATTGCCCGTTTCCAGCGGGAGCTGGCCGCGATGGGCTACAAATTCCAGTTCATCACGCTGGCCGGCTTCCACACGCTCAACTACGCCATGTTCGAACTGGCCTACGACTATGCGCACGAAGGTATGCCGGCCTACGTGCGCCTGCAGCAGAAGGAGTTTGCCGCCATGGAGAAGGGCTTTACGGCCGTGCGGCATCAGCGCGAGGTGGGCACCGGCTACTTCGACGCCGTGCGGACGGTGATCACCGGTGAGCAGGCCAGCACGGTGGCCCTGGCCGGTTCCACCGAGACGCAGCAGTTCCACTGAGCGTCCGCCTACCGCGGACAGTGCACCACCACGGCGGCCACGTCGTCGTTGCGTAACGCGTGACGGCGGCGGGCCGCCGTCACGTGTCGGGCCAGCTCGCCGGTCGTCAGGCGCAGCGGCAGCGTCGGATCGTCGCCCAGCAACCAGGCGCCCAGCGCATCGGTGGCCAGCACAAACGCATCGCCCGGCGTCCACCGTCCCCCGGTGCCTTCGACGGGCGGCGTGCTGTCCTCCCGGCTGCCGATCAACGTCGGGCGGTGATGGAATTGGCCCGGATCGTCGATCGGCCAGGCCGCAAGTAGCCGATTTCCGCGCAGGTGGAGCAGTACCGCATCGCCGACGGCCACGGCCTGCCAGGTGCCGTCCGGCTGCACGACGAGTCCCAGCAACGCGGCGTGGGCGCCCTCCTCCAGCTTGGCCGCCACATACCAGGGGAGCGTGGCCGGCACGTCGGGTTGCCAGGTGGCGCGCCAGTGCGCCAGCCGGTGCTGCAGGGCCTCAGGGGTAGCGGGCAGCTCGCGACAGAAACACCGCACCAGGTGCCGCGCCCAGGCGCCCGAAAAGGCCGACTCGGTGGCGCCGTCCGCCACGGCCGCCGCAAACGGCCAGCCGGGCCGCACAGCGAAGGCGTCCTCGCATGCGGTGGGCGCGCTTCCGTCCCGCGGCAGCCAGAACGTACGCACCAGCGGTGCCTGCATGGCCGGCTCAGCGCAGGGTGCTCGGACGCGTGCCGATCTCCAGAAAGCGCACCAGCGCCACCGGATCGGCATTGAACACAAAGCCGCGCGTGTCCATCGTCACGCGGTAGCCCTCCTGCTCGGCCGCCGCCCGCATCGTGAAGGGCAGCAGGCTCGACATCTGGAACAGCAGCACCGCGTACTCGTCGCGCGGCAGCTCATCGACGCTGGCAGGGAGCTCGACGGCCGGCTCTTCGGACGAGGAGAGATGCACGTTGAAAAGCAGCGTCTCGCCGTCGTCGGTGGCAAAGCTCCGGAGCTGTTGTGCGTAGCGCAGCGGATCGCCGTCGGTGGCCTCCCCGTCGGTGATGTTGATTACGATGGGCGGGAAGGAATGCGGATGCAGGTCGATCCAGGTGCGCACCATCGAAGCGGCCAGATCGAGCGCCTGGCACATGGGCGTCCCGTTTTTCGCATGGGGATCGAACCAGACCGGAAATTTGACACGCTGCTCCACGAAGCCGCCCTTGCCGTCCGGCACCTTCTTCAGGCGCTCCTCCAGGCGCAGCGGGCGCTCGGCCAGGTGGCTGATCGGCACCAAGTCGCCCGCCACCCGGTACTCCTCGGCGGGACGAATCAACGGCTGCACGCGCTCGCCGTAGCCGATCACCCCCACGTAGAAGTAGTCGCGCACGCCGTCTTCCTTGGCACAGCGCAGGATCAGGTTCTGCAGCAGGCGATTGACCACGTCGGCCAGCACCCGCGCCTTGCTCGGCGCAGCATCACCCCGCTGTTCGGCCCCGCCGAACGGTTCCTGCATCGAGGCCGACTGATCCAGCAGAAACAGGATGGCCGTCGGCGAGGTCCGGCTGATTTCCGCAGAGTACGCCATCTATGCTCGTCCGTGGCTGGTTTTCAGAAGACACACGCGGGATAAAGAACACGCGAAGGCAGGAAAGGTTGTCGCGCTGTTTGCCGAAGGAAGTGACGGGCGGACACACAGGCGCACCTTACCACCAACATCTCCGACAGGGACGGATCTTTGCGTCCGCCCGGCTCATCGGACGCCGGAGGGCGCCCCTATCCCAAACGCTCCTCCGCGGTCGTATTTGACCACGAACGTGCGTTTGTAGCGAGCCGGAGAAGCGTCAGCCGGAATGACGCTTTTTTGAAACGGCACTTCGCTTCGCTCCGTGCCGAACTACGAACGATATACGCTCTGGCAAACGTTCAGCGGATGCGTGCCAGCAGGCGACGGGCTTCTTCCTGATAGGTCGTGTCGTCGGGGTCGGTGGGCGGCAGGGCCAGTGCCCGTTTCAGCTCCTGGATGGCTGTTTCGCGGTCGCCCAGCCGCAGCAGCGTACGTCCCAGTTCCAGGTGATGCACCACACGCTCGCGAAGGGCCAGTGCCCGCCGGAAGTCCTCGGCCGCTTCCTCCAGCGAGGCGTCCGGAAGCCCGCCGTAGATCAGACGCACCAGCGTACGTTCAAAGAAGCTGAGCGTCGCGACTTCATAGCGCCAGCGCCCGCGCAAATGATAGGCGATGTCGCCGTTCGGGTCGAGCGCAAGGGCCCGATCGATGTAGGCACGGATCTGACGGGCGAGTTCCACCTTGGCCCGTGGACCGGAGACCAGCGCCAGACGGCCGGCGGCGATGGCGGCCGCCACGTAGGCGCGGCTGTTGAGCGAGTCGGCGGCAATGGCGGCGCGGGCATCCTTCAGCCCCAGCCGGTACAGTTCGCGCTGGCGTTCTTTATCCGGGGCGCGCAGGCCGAGTTCGACGCGCACGCGCGACCGGCGCCAGCGCAGCTCGGCGGCGTTCGGGTTGCGTTGCAGGCTGTCGCCCAGCAGCGCCAGCGCTTCCTCGAAGGCGCCCTGCCGCCACAGACTGTCCACCTGCGCCAGCCACAGGCCGTCCTGGGCCTGCCCCACCTTCGCGGCAAGCAGCCAGAGCGCAACGACCAGCAGCCGACTTTTGCCTGAACCCACCGTTCCCTCAGGATTTGCCCGCGGAGGTTCTCGGCCGAAGATACGGCTGCACGTCTTCAAGCGCCATATCTTCCCAGTTTCCGTCCTCGTACTGGATCCAGACGCGCCGTTTGAAGATGTCCAGCTTCTGGACGGTCCCGCGGCCGCGTTCGGTCTCGACCGGCGTGTCCACCGGCGGGAAGTCTTTCAGCGCGGCCATGTACTGCTCCAGCTCGTAGTTCAGACAGCACTTCAGCCGGCCGCACTGGCCGCTCAGGCGGGCCGGGTTCAGCGGCAGGTTCTGGATCTTGGCCGTCTGGGTGGCCACCGGTTTGAATTCCTGCAGCCAGGTGGAACAGCAGAGCTCCCGGCCGCAGGAGCCGATGCCCCCGATGCGGGCCGCCTCGTCACGGGCGCCGATCTGACGCAGCTCGACGCGCGTGCGAAACGTGCGGGCCAGCTCACGCACCAGTTGCCGGAAATCCACGCGATGATCGGCCGTGAAGTAGAAGGTGATCTTCTTGTGATCGAATTGCCATTCGGCATCGACCAGCTTCATGGGAAGCCCCAGCCGTTCGATGGCCTCGCGGGCGATGTAGAACGCCTCGATCTCCTGCTGTTTGTTGGCTTCCCAGCGGTCGATGTCGTCGAGCGTGGCCAGGCGCACGATGCGCGGAAACTCGGCGTCGTCGTCAAGGCCCTTGGCGCGCACGCGCAGGCGGACGAGCTCGCCGGTCAGGTGGACGATCCCGAAATGCACGCCCCGATCCGCTTCCACGATCACGTAGTCGCCCGCCTGGAGGTCCATCCGGTCCACGTTGCGGTAGAGTCCCTTGCGGCGTCCTTTGAAACGGACCTCCACGATGTCGTAGGTCGGATAGGGGCCGCTGAGGTGACTCAGCCAGTCGAACACGTGCAGCGAGGGGCAACCGTTGCCGGAGGCGCACCCACCGCCGCATCCCCCTCCCTGCACGCACGCACTACCACAGGCCATCGTCTATGATCAGGCAGGTTTTTCGAAGCCAGCGTGTCTCTGATAGACCTGCGCGGACCACAAGGTTCCGCGGCTCAGACCAGCCCGAGCGCCAGCGGATCGTCCAGCGCCGGCACCAGGCGTTCCGGTGCCCGGCCGTGCATGGCGTCGCGCAGCGCGGCGGCCAGCACACTCAGCACCAGAAACGGCTGCACGTTACGCTCGATCAACTCGAGTGCTTCTTCAAGCAGCCGGGCCATGCCCTCCAGGTCGGCCTCGGGCAGGTTCTGGCAGAAGCGGCGGATGGCCTCCTGCTGGTCCAGGTTGACCAGCTCGGCCCCGTCGCCGAGCGTCCGGAACAGCACCAGGTCGCGTACCCAGCCCAGCATGAGCTGCAGCAATCCCTTGAGGCGCTCGCGCCCCAGCGTGCTCAGCTGCTCCACCAGATCGACCAGCGCCTCGCTGTGGAAGCGATAGGCCTGGCGCAGGAAGGCCAGCGCCTGCTCGCGGTCGGCCTGCAGCACTTCGTTTTCGAGCAGGTCGAGCGCCCGGCTGTAGGAACCGTCGGCCATGCGCGCCAGCACCATGGCCCGCGCTTCGTCCACCCCCTCTCGCTCCACAAGGGCCTGCGCGATCGCCTCGGCCGGCAGCGGATCGAACCGGAGGTGCTGGCAGCGCGAGCGAACGGTGGGCAGCAGATGGTCGGGACGGGACGTGGTCAGGATGAAGACCGTCTGCGGTCCCGGTTCTTCCAGCAGCTTCAGGAAGGCGTTGGCCGCCTCGACGCGCATCCGGTCGGCGTCGATTAGGATGGCGACTCTGTAGCGGCCTTCCAATGGTTTGAAGCTGACGCTACGCCGGAGCGATTCGTTGATGCGGGCCACGGAATAGAACGCCTGCTTGTTGGAGGCCCGCGTCGGGTCGTCCAGCACGGGCCGGCGAATGTAATCCACGGTGGCGTAGGGCTCGGCGGCCAGCCGTTGCAAGCGTTCGTAGAGGTCGTCCGGGTCGGCGTCGCTGGGATGCGGCAGCATCACCTGAACGTCCGGGTGAATCAGGCGCCGCACCTTGGTGCAGGGCACGCACTGGCCGCACGGATCGCTACCGCCCCGCTCGCACTGCAGCGCCTGCGCGAACGTCAGCGCGGCCGCCCGCTTGCCCGTCCCGTCGGGGCCGTAGAACAGATAGGCATGGGCCACGCGCTGCTGCGCGAGCGCCCGCCGCAACGCCTCGACGACGCGTTCCTGTCCGATAATGCGCTCCCAGGCCATGGGCTTGTCGTTTTGCACGCTATTAACGGGACGGGCCGAAACAAAGTGCCCGTCTTGCTCATTGGCAAGGACGCTTGCGGGAACGTTGGTGCCCGCCGTAATTTCAAATAAAGGCGTCTGGCGCGGTAGCTCAGTCGGTTAGAGCGTCGGATTCATAACCCGGAGGTCGAGGGTTCGAATCCCTCCCGCGCCACCACGAAAGAAGCGCCCCGATTCGAACTCGGGGCGCTTCTTTATTGTAGATGTCAGGTCTTCATATAAACCCTGTCAGGGAGGGGAAAGTACCTCGGCGCTGAAATACTCGCGGGTGCCTGCAGCCACCGCCCATCGCAGCCTATAGACATTGCTTCCCCTTCGAGGAGGAGCTGGCCCGAAGGACCTGAAGGGCCGCATAAGCTACTTCCCTGATGGAAGTCTTGAGGTTGGTCCATCAAGATACAAGAAGGGGCATAGGATTCCGCACACATGCACCATGAGGTTCGGGCAATCGTATTAAGCTCTGCTGAGCTGGTCGGCCAGGCGGGTGGGTTCCGGCAGGCGGTAGCGGGTCGTGCAGCGGAGGGTCAGCGCCACGGCGGCCTCCAGCGTTATGCGGTGTCCCACGCTCACGTACACGGGCCGCACGCCCGTGCGCGTGCGTACTACCGCCCCGATCACCTCGCCATCGTCGTAAAGCGGCGTCCAGCTTCCCTTTTCCGGGCCGGGCTCCGCGTGGCGTCCGAACAGGCGCGATTTGGCCACGCCTACGGCCGGATGATCGAGCAGCACGCCCAGGTGGGTGGCTAGCCCGCACCGGCGGGGATGTGCCAGTCCCTGCCCGTCCACCATGAGCACGTCCGGCGTGGTCCGGAGCTGCGCCAGTGCCTGGAGCAGCAGCGGCACCTCCCGAAAGCTGAGCAGCCCGGGCACGTAAGGAAACGACACCGTGCCCTCGACGGCGACGTGCTCCAGCACCTGCTGCCTGTCCACATGCCAGACGACGGCGGCCGCCCGTCCCTGCTCGCCCCGTACGCTTATGTCCAGTCCGGCCACCGTCTCCATCCGTTCCGGTACCTCGAAGCGGACCCGGCGGGCCAGCTTTCGCTGCAGCGCCTGCGCCTCGGTCGGCGACAGGTTCCAGGGATGCGTAAAGCGCGGCGTCAGTCCCATGCAATTCGGCCTGCTACGCTTCCGACAAGATACGAACGCCCGCGCGTAGGCTTTTCTGTGAAAGCAGCCGATCCGGGAACCTCGCGGCCGACTTGTGGCTTGAAATGCCCGCACCGGGCACGCTATCTTTCCGGTGCGTCGTGGGTCCTTAGCTCAGTTGGTTAGAGCGCCACGTTGACATCGTGGAGGTCAGTGGTTCGAATCCACTAGGACCCACCCTGAAGGGCGGAGGCTTTACGCGTCCGCCCTTTTCGTTTTCAGGCGCCCCAGGTGTAGGTCCACTTCACCAGCAGCACGCTGGTGGGCGAGCGTTCCAGCAGCCGCTGCGCAGCCTCCCGGACGTCCATCGTGCCCTGCGCGCTCCAGTCCTGTTGCCCCCAGGTCCAGACCACATAGAGCGTCGATCCGGGCCGGTACTCGTAGCGAAGGATCAGGTTGATGTTCAGCGTGCCCTGCTGGAAGTCCGGGTTGCCGTAGCGCTCACGGTCGTACGGGACCGCCAGCGGGGCCAGTCGGCCATCGTCGCCCAGCTTCTGGAAGTCCCGATAGTGTCCCCGGGCCCAGAACCACTGCAGGTAGCTCTGCAGCGTCAGGTCGCGCGTGAACGTGTGCGATCCTCGGAGTCTCAGGTTGAAGCGGTCCACGTCGCGCCGTCCGAACACGCTGGTGATCACGCCGGACGCCTCCAGGTCTTCGACATTCTGGGCCCAGGCCACTTCCTTGCGCCGAAAGCCCAGTCCGGGATTTATGGCCAGATCGGTGCGCTCGCTCAGTCGCACGACGGCTTCCAGTCCGACACCCCAGGCCCGCCCGCCATACCGATCGGCGCGGTAGTTACCGTTCGCGTACAGCACCACCGGTCGGCGTTCGTCCGTCGACCCCCCCATCCAGAGGTTCCAGCTCAATGGCCGGCGAAACAGTCCGGCTCCGCGCGACTCGTATAGATCCCATCCCTCGGATTCCAGGTTCATCCCGAGCCGGGTCCACCAGAAATTCCGCCATTGCAGGTGCAGGTTCGGGCTGATGCCCCGGCTCAGGTGTAACCAGGGATCGAGTCGGTACACCCACCAGTAGTTCTGATTCAGGCGCACCTGCAGCAGCGGCCCCCACGGGCGCAGATAGCGCAACTGCGTCCAGATGTAGGTGATGGCAACGTTGGTCATCGTGTGGAAACCCGCGTCGTTGGGGTCGTAGTCCCGGGTGGCGAAGTTGGCGCCCACCACGCCCACGACGTACGGGTGGCGAAGCGATCCGATACGCGCCTGGCCCTGGTAGCCCACCCGGGTCGGTGCGTCCGGGCGTTGACGACGACTGAAAGAGAAGAGCCCTTCGGTGACCAGCCCGTAGTCCCAGGGATTCCAGCGCCAGTCGAGGCCGCCCGTGTAGGCCTGGCGTACCGCGCCCGCCTCGCGCCAGGTGGTCGTGCCGATGAGCCCCACGTAGGAGCCGGGCGCGGGTAGCTCACGCTGCATGCGGGCGACCGTGTAGTTCGTCAGCGGCTCGGTGCGCATGCGCTGCCGCCCGCCGTTGACGTGCGCAAACGTGGCGTAGGTGCGCTGCGTGAGCGCGTCCAGCAACCCGAAGGCCCACCCATTGGCCGTTTTTCCGGTGAGCTTGACCGCGCCCAGAAGGGGCACGGCCGCCGGATTTTCCACCACCCGCCAGTCTTCGGCATCGCCGGTATCGGGCAGGCTGTAATAGCCCTGCGGCTGCCGACCGATCCGCCGCGAGTAGAACAGGAAGGTTCGTAGATCTCCGTCGTCACCCGTTCCCACCGTCTGAAAGATCGAAGTGCCTTCGAGGAAGAAGGGGCGCTTTTCGGGATAGAAGGTCTCGAAGGCCGTCAGGTTGAGCACCACCTCGTCCAGTTCGACCTGGCCGAAGTCCGGGTTGACCGTCAGGTTCAGGATGGTATTGTTGGTCAGGTTGTACTGCACGTCGCCGCCCAGCCGGAATGTGGGGCTGATCGGATCCAGATAGCGGGGCGTCAGATCGCGGCTCCAGTGCGTACCGCCAGCCACCACGTACGGCGTCAGCAGCAGCGCCCGGGGCGGCCGAATGCCTTCGAGCCCTTCGAGCGTGCCAAATCGGGACACAAAGCCGCCCGAAGCGCGGGGCACGTAGGCCCAGAAGACCTGCTCGTTCTTTCGGCCGATGATCCGGCCGAAATTGATCCCTCAGCGCAACGTATCGGCCTGACTGAAACGCAGGGCGGTAAATGGAATCCGGAACTCCGCGCTCCAGCCGTCGGGTCGCATGGCGACGCGCGCCTCCCAGAGCGCGTCCCAGTTGAAATCTTCGTCGTTGCCGTCGTTCAGGATGAGAAAGTCGGCCTTCGTGCCGGCCGCGTTGACGAGAAAGGCAAAGGCGGTTTTCCGATCCCGATAGCTGTCGATCAGCACGCCCACCCAGTCGGCGGGCACCACGCGATCGCGTCGGGCCAGCCGCCGCAGAATCCGGTCCGGCTCGCGGTCATAGCACACGAACGCCACGTACAGCGCCGCATCGTCGTAGAGCACACGCACCTCGGTACGCTCGGTGGCCGGCTGGCCGTCGTGCGGCTCGCGCTGCCAGAACTCGGTGGCGGCCGGGGCCTGTTGCCAGACGGCTTCCTCGACGTGACCGTCCAGTTCCAGGGAACCCGTAAGGCGAACGGCCCGAAGCGTCGGGGCCTGACGTGGCTGGGCCTGCAACATTCCCACGAGCCCCAGGCACAGCCCCAAAACCAGCATGCGGCAGGACTTCATCGCAAAGGAGGGCGGGTTGACGGTGGGTACCAATCGGAAGGCCTCTTCAGGAACGCCCCGGTCTACGGAAGCATTGCCCGCCGGGTTACAACCTGATCCATGCCGGGAGCATCCCTGCAAGGTTGCGGGTAGAAAGGGCCATGCAAACCGGAGTGAAGATGGCAGGTAACGGACAACAGCGCGAGGTTATCCGCATCACGTTTCCGGACGGATCGGAGCGCACCTTCCCGAAAGGCATTACCGGCCGCGAGCTGGCCGAACAGATCTCGCCGCGTCTGGCCCGCGAAGCGCTGGCCATCAAGGTCAACGGCGAGGTGTGGGACCTGACCCGTCCGATCGAAGAGGACGCCCGCGTGCGCATCCTGACCTGGGAGGACCCGGAGGGTAAGGCCGTCTACTGGCACTCGACGGCGCACCTGATGGCCGAGGCGCTGGAGGCGCTGTATCCGGGCGTCAAGTTCGGGATCGGTCCGCCCATCGAACAGGGCTTCTACTACGACGTAGACCTGGGCGGCCGCAAGCTCTCGGCCGAAGACCTGGCCCGCATCGAGGAAAAAATGCGGGAGCTGGCGCGCCGCGACGTGCCCTACGAGCGCATTCCGGTCTCCAAGCAGGAAGCCCTGGAGTACTTCAAAAAGAAGGGCGATCCCTACAAGGTCGAGCTGATCGAAGAACTCGAAGACGGCACGATCACTTTCTACCGCCAGGGCAACTTCACCGACCTGTGCCGCGGGCCGCACGTGCCCTCGACGGGCTACATCAAGCACGTGAAGCTGCTCAACGTCGCGGGCGCCTACTGGCGCGGCGACGAACGCCGGCCCCAGCTCACCCGCATCTACGGCATCAGCTTCCCCAAGAAAAAAGAACTCGACGAATACCTGCACCGGCTCGAAGAGGCCCGCAAGCGAGACCATCGCCGGCTGGGCCGCGAGCTGGAGTTGTTCACCTTCAGCCAGAAGGTGGGGCCGGGCCTGCCGCTCTGGCTACCCCGCGGAGCCACGCTGCGCGAGACGCTGATCAATTTCCTGCGCGAGGAGCAGATCCGGCGGGGCTATCAGCCCGTGGTCACGCCCCATATCGCCCGGCTGGAGCTTTACAAGACGAGCGGGCACTATCCCTACTACAAGGATAGCCAGTTCCCGCCCATGATCGAAAACCCGGAGACGGGCGAGGGCTATCTGCTCAAGCCAATGAACTGCCCGCACCACATCATGATCTACGCCGACCGGCCCCGCTCCTACCGGGAGCTGCCGATCCGACTGGCCGAGTTCGGGCAGGTCTATCGCTACGAGCAGACGGGCGAGCTGAGCGGCCTGACGCGCGTACGCGGCTTTACGATCGACGACGCCCACATCTTCTGCCGCCCGGATCAGGTCAAGGACGAATTCAAAAACGTCATCGACCTGACGCTTTACGTCTTCCGGTCGCTGGGCTTCGACGAATTCGAGGCTCAGATCTCGCTCCGCGATCCGAACAACCGCGAAAAGTACGTGGGCGACGACGAGCTCTGGGAGCAGGCCGAACAGGCCATTCGCGAAGCGGCCGCCGAAATGGGCCTGCAGGCCACCGAAGAGCTGGGTGAAGCGGCCTTCTACGGGCCCAAGCTCGACTTCATGGTGCGCGATGCGCTGGGCCGCCGCTGGCAGCTCGGTACCGTCCAGCTCGACTACATCCTGCCGGAACGCTTCGACCTGTACTACATCGGCGCCGACAACCAGAAGCACCGGCCCGTCATGATCCATCGGGCGCCGTTCGGCTCGCTGGAGCGGTTCATCGGCGTGCTCATCGAGCACTGCGCCGGCAACTTTCCGCTCTGGCTGGCGCCCGTGCAGGTGGCCGTACTCCCGCTGAGCGACGAACTGAACGACTACGCCGAAGCGGTGGGCCGCCGGCTGCTGGAGGCCGGCTTCCGGGTGGAAGTGGACACCCGCACCGAAACGATCGGCTACAAGATTCGTCAGGCCGAGGTGCAGAAAATCCCCTACATGCTGATCGTCGGCCGCCGCGAGCGGGAGGCCGGCACGGTGGCCGTCCGCAAGCACGGCGAGGGCGACCAGGGCCCCGCTACCCTCGACGAATTCATCGAGCGGCTCCGCACTGAAATCGAAGCGGCCACCCGACGTGCAACCGTTTCAGAAAACGCATAAATTTGCCCCGTCACGGGCGGAACTCACGGACATGCTGCGCGTGAGTCCGCCCCGATCGGCGTTGTTCATCCATTAACCAAACCAGGGTACGAGCTATCGCTAAGGCAGACAAATTCCGGGTCAACGAGGAGATTCGCGCGCCTCGCGTTCGTGTTGTTGACCCCGAAGGGAATCACGGGATCTACGATCTGAAAAAGGCGCTGGAAATGGCCCGCCAGCGCGGGCTGGACCTGGTGGAGATTGCCCCAAATGCCAATCCACCGGTCTGCAAGATCATCGACTACGGGAAATTCCGCTACGAACAGCAGAAGAAAGAAAAAGAGGCGCGCCGAAAGCAACTGGCTCAGCAGATCAAAGAGATCCGCTTTCGTCCGCACACGGACACCCACGACTTCGAGTTCAAAACGCGCCACGCCCGCCAGTTTCTGGAAGACGGGCACAAGGTGAAAGCGTGGGTGCAGTTCCGCGGGCGTGACATCATCTATCAGGACGCCGGACTGGATCTGCTGCGCCGGTTCATCGAGGCCCTCCAGGACATTGCCAAAATCGACCAGCCGCCCAAGATGGAGGGCCGGCGCATGACGGTGATTCTTTCACCCACGAAGAAAAAGTAAAGGTTTCACCCAAAATTCCCCGGCCATCCACGGGAGGTTCGGCATGTCGGCTTGCCGAACCGGTGGGTTGGATCGTATAATGGCCGACTCTGTTGGTTCTGTCGAAAGCGTGCAGCACGTACGGAAGCCATGCCAAAAGTCAAAACGAACAGCGGCGCCAAGAAGCGGTTCAAGGTGACTGCCACCGGTAAGATCAGGCGGCGGCGGGCGTATCACAGCCACCTGCTCACCAAAAAGTCCAAAAAGCGGAAGCGTCACCTGCGCCAGCCTGCGCTGGTCGACGCCACGGACATGGGTCGCATCCGGCGCCTGCTGCACATCGGTCTTAAGGGATAAGTCAGGAGGGAACGAGAGCCATGCCACGCGCAACGAATAAAGTCGCGGCACGCCGCCGGCGCAAGAAGATCCTGAACATGGCGAAGGGCTACTGGGGCCGGCGGAGCAAGATCTACACGATTGCCAAGCACGCCGTCGAAAAGGCGCTCCAGTACGCCTACCGCGACCGGCGCCAGCGCAAGCGCCAGTTCCGGCGGCTGTGGATCATCCGCATCAACGCGGCCGCACGCCAGAACGGCACCACCTACTCCCGCTTCATGGGCGCGGTTCGCCAGGCGGACATCCAGCTGAACCGCAAGGTGCTGGCCGATCTGGCTGTCAACGATCCGAACACCTTCAGCCAGATCGTGCGCGCCGTTTCGTCATGAAGCGGTCGGCATCCATCCGATTTTTCCGCGTTCGCGCCGCTGGCCTGTAACCGGGGCGCCGAACGTTCTGCAGGCAATCCCCAGCCCGCCCCTGTTACAGGCCGGCGGGCTTTCTTATTTCCGGACACGCCATGGCTACGCTTTCCATGCAGGAAGAACTCGAGGCGCTGCGCCACGCCATCGAAACCGCGCCCATCGACTCGGAGGAGGAGGCCGAGGCCTTCCGCATTCGCTTTCTGGGACAGCGCAGCGGTCAGATCACGCACCTGTTCAAGCGCATCAGAGAGGCCCCGCCCGAGGAGCGTCCGCGCATCGGCCAGCAGTTGAACGCACTGAAACGGCTGGCCGAGCAGCGGCTGGAGGAAGCGCGCGCACGCCTGCGCCGGGCGGCCCACCCCCGCACCGAGGTGCCCGACCTGACGCTGCCGGGCCGCCGCACGTTTACCGGATCGCTCCATCCACTGACCCGGACGCTCGAGGCCATCGTCCGCGTCTTCGAGCAGCTCGGCTTTTCGGTGGCCGAAGGCCCGGAAATCGAGGACGACTGGCACAACTTCACGGCGCTGAACTTCCCGCCGGACCATCCGGCCCGCGACATGCAGGATACGTTCTTCCTGCATCAGGGCGCTTCCTATCGGGAGGCCGTCGTGCTCCGCACGCACACCTCGCCCGTGCAGATTCGCGTGATGGAACAGATGGCCCCGCCCATCCGCATCATCGCCCCGGGCCGCGTCTACCGCAACGAGGCCGTCTCCTACAAGTCCTTCTGCCTGTTTCACCAGGTCGAAGGGCTCTACGTGGATCGAAACGTGTCGATGGGCGACCTGAAGCAGGTGCTCTATCTGTTTGCACGGGCGCTTTTCGGCGAAGACGTGCACATGCGCTTCCGCCCCAGCTTCTTCCCCTTCACCGAGCCGAGCGCGGAGGTGGACATCTGGTGGCCGCTGCCCGACCACCCCGAGGGCGGCCAGTGGATGGAAATTCTCGGCTGCGGCATGGTCCATCCCAACGTGTTCCGTGCCGTGGGCATCGATCCTGAAGAGTACACCGGCTATGCGTTCGGCATGGGCGTCGAGCGCATCGCCATGCTGCGCTACGGCATCGACGACATCCGGCTGTTTTACGAAAACGACCTGCGTTTCCTGGAGCAATTTTAAGCGATGAAGCTCTCCTACCGCTGGCTGCAGCAATACATCGACCTGGACCTGTCCCCTTCGGAGCTGGCCGAGGCCCTGATCGGCCTGGGTCTGGAAGTCGAAGAAGTCGAGCCGCTGGGCACCGATCTCAGCGGCGTGGTGATCGGCCGCGTGCTGGAGGTGCGCCCCCACCCCAACGCCGACCGCCTGACGCTCTGCCGCGTCGATCTGGGGAGCGGCGAGCCGGTCCCGATCGTCTGCGGGGCGCCCAACGTGGCGGCCGGACAGAAGGTGGCCGTCGCCACCCCCGGTACCACGCTGCTGCTGACCGACCGCGAAGGTAACCGCCAGCCCGTTACGATCCGCAAGACGAAGATCCGGGGCGAAGTGTCCGAGGGCATAATCTGCGCCGAGGACGAACTCGGGCTCTCGGACGACCACAGCGGCATCCTGGTGCTGCCCGGCGACGCTCCCGTCGGCCACCCCTTCGTCGAATACCTGCAGCAGCAGGGCCTGACGGTGCCGGACTACCGGCTTGAAGTCAGCCTGACGCCCAACCGGGCCGACGCGGCCAGCCACCTCGGCGTGGCCCGCGACCTGTCGGCCCTGCTCGACCGGCCGCTGCGCCGCCCCGAAGTGGCCGTGCCCGAACCCGGCGGTGAGGCCGCCCGTCAGGTGCAGGTGACCATCGACGCCCCGGAGGCCTGTCCGCGCTACGTGGCGCTGCTGGTGCGCAACGTGCGCATCGGTCCCTCGCCGCTCTGGCTGCGCCAGCGCCTGGCCGCCATCGGCCTGCGCTCGATCAACAACGTAGTGGACGTGACCAACTACGTGCTGCACGAGTGCGGCCAGCCGCTGCATGCTTTCGACTTCGACCGACTGATCGGCGGACGCATCCACGTGCGGCTGGCCCGCGCGGGCGAGCAGTTCACCACGCTCGACGGCAAAACGCGCCAGCTTCCGGAAGGCGCCCTGTTGATCTGCGACGCCGAGCGACCGGTGGCCCTAGCCGGCATCATGGGCGGCGAAAACTCCGAAGTGACCGACACCACGACGAACATTCTCATCGAAAGCGCCTATTTCGATCCGTCCACCATCCGACGCACCGCGAAGGCGCTGGGGCTGCAGACGGACTCGTCCTATCGCTTCGAGCGTGGGGTCGATGCCGGCCTGCAGCGCTGGGCGGCCGCCCGTGCCGCGCAACTCATCGTAGAGGTGGCCGGCGGGGAGGTCGTGCCCGGCGTGGTGGACGTGCAGGTGCGGTCGTTCGAGCCGCGCACTGTGACGCTGCGCCTGCCGCGTCTGGCCCGCGTGCTGGGCACCGAGATTCCGTCCGACGCGGTGCGGCGCATTCTGGATCGTCTGGGCTTTGCGCCGAAGCCGGAAGGTGAGGCCTTCCGCTGCACGGTGCCGCTCTACCGTCCGGACGTGCACGAGGAAATCGATCTGATCGAAGAAGTCGCCCGCGTGCACGGCTACGACCGGCTCCCCATGCCCGAAGCGTTCACCGTGCCAGCGCGCGTGCCCGACGAGCCGCCGGCCCAGGCGCTGCGTCGCCGCGTGCGCACCCTGCTGGCCGGCTTCGGCCTGCGGGAAATCTACACGAACAGCCTGCTGCCACGCGAGGTGGTGCGCCGCTTCGTGCCCGCCTCGGGTTCCGACCACCAGACCGACGCGCCGCATCTGGTCGAAACGCTCAACCCCATCTCAGCCGAGATGGCCGTGCTGCGACCGTCGCTCCTGCCCGGTCTGGTGCAGACCATCGTCTACAACCAGAACCGGGGCCAGCAGGTGCTGCGCTTCTTCGAGTTCGGTCGCGTCTTTGCCCGTACGGACCGCCCCGACACGCCCGTGCCCGGCTTTGCCGAGCACGAAGCGCTCGTCATCGGACTGAGCGGCCCGCACGCTCCCGAAGGCTGGGACGTGCAGCCGCGCCTGACGGACTTCTTCGATCTCAAGGGGCTGATCGAAACGCTGCTGGACACGCTGCACCTGAGCGATCGCATCGCGCTGGTTCCGGCCGAATCGCCCGAGCCGACGGCCGCCTATCAGATGAACCTGGTGGCCGACGGGCGCGTGCTGGGTACGCTGGCCCGCCTGTCGGACGCGCTTCAGGAAGCCTACGAACTGCGTGCCCCGCTCTACTACGCCGAGCTGAACTGGGACGTCTTCGCCGAAATCGCCCACCCGGCTCAGCAGCGCCGCTACCGGCCCTTCAGCCGCTTCCCCGAAGTGGACCGCGACCTGGCCGTACTCGTCGATCGCGACCAGCCGGTCGGTCCCCTGCTCGAAACCATCCGGGAGGCCGGCGGCGAACTGCTCCGCCACGTGGGCGTCTTCGACCTGTACGAAGGCGAACGCATCCCGTCCGACAAAAAGAGCGTGGCCTTCTCACTGCGCTTCGGCGCCGATCGGACGCTGACCGACGAAGAGGTGGATGCCCGCCTCGAAGCGATCGTCCGAGAACTCGAGCGCCGCTTCGGTGCACAACTGCGCCGTTGAGATCGTATATTGTGCCTGTTGAAACAGGCTGCGACCATGGGCAATCGCAAAAACAAAAAATCACGGCGGCATCGGCGGCCCCACCGTAGCGGGCCGGTTCACCTGCGAAGCCTGGAGGCGCTGGAGCAGCTGCGCGACCGTGTCGTGGAAACGGCTCGGGAGCTGGCGCGTCTGCGCGAAGCACAGCACGCGCTGCGCGAGCAGCTCGGCGCGCTGGCCGCCGAAATGCCGGCCCTGCCGCCGGGCGGCAGCGGGGCCCGCATCGTCTTTCCGGAAGATCCGGAAGTGCTCCGCCAGAAGGTACAGGCCTTCATCGAGGCCGTCGATCACTACCTGGAGCAGGATCTCGGTGCGGCCGGCCCCCCACCGCCTGCGACTTCCTGATCAAAAAGCGCGGCCATGGCGCTGGAAAAATCCATCCAGATCTCCATTCTGGGGCGCAGGTACCCGCTGCGGGTGCGCGCGGAGGACGAAGCGCTGATGTACCGGCTGGCCGCCATGGTCGAGGAAAAAATGCGGGCGTTTCGGGAAAAGCATCCGGAGCAGTCCGAGCTGACCGCCGCCGTGATCGTGGCGCTTTCGCTGGCCGAAGCGCTGCATGAAGCGCAGAAGGCGCTCCAGGAGCTGGACGAAACGCTCTACGAAACAATCCAGGAGCTGCTGGAGCTGCTGGAACACCTGGAATCTTCCGCAACCCTGCCGGAACAGCCTGCCAGCGATGCAATATAAAGGCGCTGCCTGCATCAGGCAGGCCGGCGCAAGCCTGCAGTCACGCGTAATAAAGGGACCTAACACCTGTACGCGAGGGAGCCTTCCTTCCGACCCGGACGACAGGCCTCAGTCCCGACATGGTCGGGATCTCCTTCCATTTCGGAAGGGGCCGAGGAAGTCGGAACGGTCGGAGCGGCACCCACTGTGTCGATGAGGGGGTTCCTTGAACCCGGGCTGCAGGTTTGCGGCCGGATTTTTTCCACGCCCCGGCAGGGTTACGGAACCTGTCGGGGCGTCTTTTTTTAATCAGCCTTAACCATTATCAAACGTCTTTACGCTTAATCCGGACGACTATGGAACTGTTATGGATAGCCGGCCTGGCGCTTCTGGCTGTAGGGGCCGGCATTGCACTGGATAGATGGCTGCTGACCCGTTCTTTGAAATCCGCCCGGGAGCAGGCTCGAAAAATTCTGGCCGAGGCGGAGGCTCAAGCGCAGGCCTATCAGCAGGAGCATCTGGAAAAAGCGCAAGAGGCGCTCCGGCGTGAACGCCAGGCGTTCGAGCAGGAACAGGCCGAAGCCCGCAAGGCGCTGCAGCAGGCGCAGGAGCGCCTTGCCGAACGTCAGGAGGCGCTGAACCGCCGCACGTTCCGCGTCAACGAGCGCGAGAAAACGCTGGCCAAGGCCGCCGAAGCCATCGAAGCACTGCGCCGCGAGGCCGACGCCAATTTCCGTCAGGCCGAAGCGCTTCATCAGCAGGCACAGGCCCTGTTCGAGTCGCTGCGCCGCCAGCAGGAAGCGCTCGCGCAGCGGGAAACGGAAGTCAACCGCCTGCAGGAAGAACTGACGGCCAAACAGGCCGAGCTGGACCGGACGCTGGAGGAACAACTCCGGCGGCTGGAGCAGATCGCGGGCATGTCGCGCCAGGAAGCGAAGGAAGCGCTCATGGCGCAGCTGGTCGAGGAGGCCAAGCTGGAAGCGGCTTCCATGATCAAGGAAATCCGCGACGAGGCCCGCCTGAAGGCCAACCGCGAGGCCCGCAAGATCATCCTGACCGCCATCCAGCGGACGGCCGCCAGCCACGCCATCGAAAACACCGTCTCGGTGGTCAACATTCAGTCCGACGAGATGAAGGGCCGCATCATCGGACGCGAGGGCCGTAACATCCGCGCCTTCGAAGCGGCCACCGGCGTCGAGGTGATCGTCGACGACACGCCCGAGGCGGTGATCCTTTCGGCCTTCAACCCGATCCGCCGCGAAATCGCCCGGCTGGCACTGACCAAGCTGATCCAGGACGGTCGCATCCACCCGGCCCGCATCGAGGAAGTGGTCGAAAAGGCCACGGCCGAGATCGAAGAAGAGATCATGGAGACGGGCGAGCGGACCGTCATCGATCTGAACCTGCACGGCATACATCCGGAGCTGATCCGGCTGATCGGCCGGATGCGCTACCGCACAAGCTACGGCCAGAACCTGCTGGCCCACTCCATCGAGACGGCCCGCATCGCCTCGCTGATCGCCGCCGAGCTGGGTCTGGATGCCGACAAGGCCCGCCGTGCCGGGCTGCTGCACGACATCGGCAAGGTCGTCGAGGAAGAGATCGACCGACCGCACGCGCTGGTGGGCATGGAGCTCTGCCGCAAGTACAGGGAGGATCCGGAGGTGTGCAATGCGGTGGGTGCCCACCACGACGAGATCGAAATGACCACGCTGATCGCGCCCATCGTACAGGCAGCCGATGCGATCTCGGGTGCACGTCCGGGTGCCCGTCGCGAGGCGCTGGAAGCCTATATCAAGCGGCTGGAAAAGCTCGAGGCATTGGCCGCCTCGTTCCCGGGCGTCGAGCGCGTCTACGCGATCCAGGCCGGACGCGAGGTGCGTGTGATCGTCAACCACAGCCTGGTCTCCGACGCCCAGGCCGAGCAGCTGGCGCTGGACATTTCAAAGAAGATCCAGAGCGAGATGCAGTATCCGGGCCAGATCAAGGTGACGGTCATCCGCGAGGTGCGCTCGGTGGCCTATGCCAAGTGATGTTACCGGGTCCACGACCACCCCACCTGCAGCCCCACTTCGGCTGTGTTTGATCACCGACGATCCGCTGCTGGTGACAGCGGTCCAGCTGAGCTGTCCGCCTCCGCACGAGCTGTGGGTGTTCGGATGGCAGGCGCTGGGCGGCCCACAACATACTCTGTCGGAACAGGGGCAGCAGCTGCTGGAAGCCGCCCGGCAGGCCAGTGCGGTGCTGGTGGACTGGCAACTGGCGCAGGCGCCGCTGATCAACACGCTGGGCTTTTACCTGCGTCGTCAGGCTACCGCTCCCCTGATTGCCTTGTGCCGAACCGGCCCGGAAGCCCAGATTGCCGCCCTGGTAGCCGGTGCCGACGCCGCCCTGACCTTTCCCCTCCAACCCGCCTTGATCCAGGCGCACCAGGTAGCCTACCAACGGTTGGTGCGCGACCTCCGTCTGGAGACCACAGCTGCCACCCTGCCCCGCGATGTACGACAGGTGGGACGCCTGCGGCTTGACCGCACCGCCCATCGCTTCTTTATTGATGATCAAGAAGTGGAGGTAACACCCCGCGAATTTGCCCTGCTGGACTTTTTGCTCTCGCGCCCCGGGGTCGCCTGCTCTCGCCACGAGATTCTGGCTCACGTCTGGGGTATCACGTTCGACACCGGCACCAACATGGTGGACGTTTACATGTATTTTCTGCGGCGGAAACTGGAAGCACATGGCCTCAAAAATGTGATCCGCACCATTCGCGGATATGGCTATCGGTTGGATTTGCCCGCCGAACCGCCGGAAAAAACCGCGTAACGGAGCAATCTCGGCTCAACTTTCGCCGGGGGTGCGCGTTTCAGCGGTTGTAGTACTTGCCGCAGGATTCCGGTTGGCTGATCCCGGCCTGCACAAGGCCCGCCGGGCGGCAACGTGCGGCGTCCGTTCGGGAAGACGGACCAAGGGACGGCCCGGCCGGAAGGCTTTCATTTAAGGCAGGAGGTGTACGCTTCTATGACGTACGCGGCGCGTATGGAGCGGTGGGGTGGGTACAGTGCGTTGCTTATGGCTGCGCTGTTTGTGGCCAGTGTCTCCCTGACGGCCTGGATGCCGCCCCTGGATGAGCAATCTCCGATCCCTTTCTGGCCCCACTTACTGTTTGACTACCTGTTCGCCCTGATGGCGCTGCTGGGACTGGCCCTGATCCCGGCGGTTCATCAACGTCTGCAGGCCAGTTCTCCTCTCCTGACCTGGAGTGCCGGCGTCGCACAGGTAGGTTTTGCGCTGACGGCTATCGTCAGTCTCTGGCAGGCTGACTACGAAACCAGCCTGTGGCGCGAAGCCGCCAGCGAGGCCTCCGGATCGCTGGGACTGCTACAGGGTGGCTGGAGCGGTTGGTTGCAGCTGCTGCTGGAACGCATGCCCCGGGGCTGGCTGGAAACGGCCGGAGTCGGACTGTGGATTTTGGTGGTAAGCCGGATCGCGCATCGCCTGCCCGTCTGGCCCACCAGCCTGACTCAGAGTGGCCTGGTGCTGGGAGCGGCGATGGCCTGCATTGCCCTGGGCGCCACCACCGGCTTCACGTTCCTGCAGGTGTTTGGCTTGCTGAACTATCTGATCCTCTGGCCTTTCTGGCTATTGCGACTGGGGCTCTTTCTGCTCCATCCAATTCCGGCGCTGGCGCCTTCCTTTGCGCACATGCGACGCAAAGCGGAAGCCCTGGGACGCCGCCTGCATCTGCGGCGCACGCCGGTGGCTCGAACGCCGGAGCCACCTCAGTAACGCAGTGCCAACCGGGCACTGTCCGGAAGCGCCCGGAAAACCGCCCGAATATCACCGGGCGGCAGTTCCAGCATGACGGGCATCGGGATCGTGGCGTCGCCTTGCAACAGCGCGGCGACAAGTCGGGCTTCGCGCCACAGGTGCGTGCGCCCGACAAAAAACCAGCGTTCCAATCGTTCGCTCAGGCTGGTCGGCGGCGACAGCAGCCAGAGCTCCAGACCCCGATCGAATGCCAGGTAGACCCAGACGCCCCCGGAATCCTCCCGCGGGGGCAGGATCGGCGGCCGCTGCTGTGCTTCGAGCGTATCGTCCGGGGCCTCTACCTCGGTAATGGGATAACGTGGAATGGAAGCGCGATAAGCCCGCCACACGAACGGATGGGCCGTTGCTTCCATTTTTCGAAGCGTTGTCGGTACGCGCAGTCGTTGAATAGACACTTCACGTACCGGCAAGCCGGCAATCTCCAGCGTCAGGCGTCGGGCCGGCAGATCGACCACCAGCCCTACCTGCCGAGAGCGAGCCATTTCGAGCCGCTGCTGCAAAAAAGCCTGGAGCAACCGAAGAGAATCGATGGTGCCGTCTCCGGTACGGCTCGATGGTACAGGGGTCTGGGCAAGCAACACGGGCAGCACGACCAGCAGGAGCAAAACCAATCCCGGAAGCAGCAGTGCTCGTATCCAGAAACTGCGCTGCCCCAACACCTGCCTGCTCAGCTCCCGGAGCCTTCGCAATCTTTCCGTAACCTGCGTCTTCATTGGCTGCTCAGTAGATGTACACAGGCGCGCCCAGGGGAAGCGTTCGATAAACGACCTCCAGATCGGCATCGCCCAGGCGCACACATCCGTGGGTTACCGGAAGTCCCAGCAGGCGCTGATACAAGGTCCCGTGGATCAGGTATCCGTTGCCAATGGCCAGGGCATACCGCCCGAGCACCCCGTACTCGTACCGCTCGGGAGAACCGGGCGGCGGAATGGGTTTACCTTCTTCGACAAAGGCCCAGTCCGGCTTATGCCAGACGGGATTGACGATTTTGGACTGCACGAAAAACTGACCACGGGGCGTTTGAAAAAGCCAGCTGCGTCCCCCACTTCCTTTCAGGTACACATAACTGCCGGTCGAACAGCGGCCTTCTCGAATCAGCCGCCCTCCCACGTAGAGCCAGAAGTGGTTTTCCGTCGTACTGACGACCAGATAGGCGCCAGTGGGACGCCGGGCTGCCAGTCGTCGTTCCAGACGCGCAATGCTTCGCCGGAGCGTAGCCTCATCGACCGAAGCCGCCTCGGCATAGACCGGCGCGGTCTCGAGCGATAGCAATGCACCGCGCAGCACCGGCGCCATGCCGACGCATCCCAGCGACAGCAGAAGGCCGGCCATCCACCCGCCCCATCTTGCCATCCGCGCAATGTTCATCGTGCATGCACCGCAATCATTTGTTGGACCCACGACGGCGGATCCAGTGTGCCGACGATTACGACCGGGGTACCCACCGGTATCATTTCGTAGAGGCGACGCATGTCCTGATTGTGCAGGGCCACACAGCCTTCCGTCCAGTCGGCCCCGCGCCCCCCTTCGCCATGGATTTCAATCAGGCCACCGATTTTTGCCCCGGGAGGGAGCAATCCTTCCCGCCGGGCTCGGGCAAAGCGTGCCCGATCCTCGGCATTGGGATAGTCCAGAAGGAGTGCCCGGTAGTACCGGGTTTCGCCCGGGCCCAGCTTGCGCACCACGCGATAACGTCCTTCGGGCGTGGCCCGATCGCCTGCGTAGTGTTTGGTGCCCATCCAGTTGGGCCCGAGCTCTATGGGAAAGACGGCCACCTGACGGTCGCCTCGGTAGACCAGGCATTGCCGGGCCATTTTGTCCACGACAATCAGCCACTGGTTCTGGCGTCGGGCTTCGGCGCGGACCTCGGCCACCCATTGCCGCCAGCGCGGTACCTGGGCCAGGTAATCGCGCACATAATCGCTTACCTGTTGCGTCAATGCCAGCGTTTGCAGGTGGGCCTGCCGGGCCTTTCGGGCGGCCTCCCAGAGCTTCTGTTGCTCAAGGGCATACTGCGCCGCCTGATATTGCTGTTGCGCGACCTGTAACTGTTGCAGCCAGCCCGGGCGATACGGCAGCAGCCGTAGCCACCGCTGTAGCGAATCCAGACGCGGAGCAAGGGCCGTCAGCATCTGACGACTTTCCCGGTGGAGCGAGTCACGCACCTGCGCGGCCCGTGCGGCGGCCACGATCGCCTCGTGCTGCGCCTGCCGGGCCAGCGCGGTTATCTGCGCATAGTCGTCCGGGAGGCTCCACCAGCGCTGGTTGGCAAGCCGCCACCGCCGGAGCACCTCCTCCCAGACCTGCTCGGCCTTTCGCCAGTGCGTGGGCGCATACTGCTCGGCGGCTACGGCGCGCGCCTGCGCCAGCGCTTGCTGCGCAGCTTCGACCGCCGTTCGAGGGCTCTGGCGCAGGGCAAAGTAGCCATACGTCAGGCCGGCCAGCGGCATCAGAAACAGACCGATCAGGCCCAGCCGATACCCCCAGCGACGTCCAGATGTGCGGAAGGCCCCCGGCCTTCCCGTCAGCCGGGAAGCACCGGAGGCCTTCCGCCATGACCGGCGATCCGACACGTCAGCTTCCCTGTCCCGGACGCGTCTTGGCAATGGCCTCATTCAGTTCGTTGACCAGGCCGGTGGCACGATCGCGGGCTTGCTGTGCCAGCTGATGCGCCTGGAAAACGTCGCCGCGCTCCAGCGCCGCCGAAGCCTCGTTCAACAGGCCTTCCACGCTGGTGGCATCTTCTCGGATCGACACCAGCGCAATGGCCCCTTCCTTGCCGCGGGGCGCCCGTCCCAGCAGCTCATGCGTCTGCATCAGCGCCTGACGCGCCTCAGCAATGAGCGCCTCGGTCTCTGCCCGAAGCGCCTCCTTGCGTTCGGCGACCTGCTGGATCGCCTGCTGCGCCGTCTCCGCTACAAACTGCAGGAGTTGTTCGGCCCGCTTGTAATCACGGGACAGCACGAAGCGAGCATTCTGCGCCTCAATTTCGGCCTGGGCCGCAGCCAGCGAATCCTGCGCAGCCCGGTAGAGATCGGCCACATAGACGTCCGCTTCGGCACTATCGGCGGCCTGAAGCGCACGCTGCGCCGCTTCCAGTTGTTCATTCGGTGCACTGGCACAGCCCGCCCCTAACAGGCCGATGACCAGCAGTCCGACCCATGTCCAACGCGTCTTCATACGCTGCCTCCTGGTTGGTTTATCGGGTGAGCCTTACGCCGACGATGACGCCAACCGCCATCATCCAAACGCGGCGCTTTATACGCCAGGTCGGCCGCCGCTTCTTTCTATGTGCGATTAAAAGTGGAGCTTGGATCGATTAAAAGTGGCTTAAAGCGCTGCCCGCCCCAACAGATAGGCGCCGTACAGACCCAGCAACAACAGGCCTTCACCTCGATGGATGCGGTGGCCACTCCACATCAGCGGCAGCAGGACCCAGGTCAGTGCGTTCATGACCAGCAGGTCCAGATGCTGCACGTCCGTGGTCTGCAGCGGACGCACTACGGCCGAAAGTCCCAGAATGGCCAGTAGATTGAACAGATTGGAACCCACCACATTCCCCACGGCAATATCGGCTTCGCGGCGCAGCGCGGCCACCACCGAGGTAGCCAGTTCCGGCAAGCTCGTACCCACCGCCACCACGCTCAAGCCGATAAAGGCCTCCGACAACCCCAGCCAGCGAGCGAGCGTTACCGCTCCTTCCAGAAACCAGTGCCCGCCCACCACCAGCAATCCCAGTCCGAGCACAACGATCGCGCCCTCGATCCACGGATGACGCAACGGATGCGGCAGCGTGGCGGTCCCCTCCTGCAACAGTTCCGGACTTTCTTTACGACTCAAGTAGAAGTTGAGCCCTGTGTAGCCACCCAGCAATCCCAGCAACAGCACCCCGCCCTGCCATCCCAGCCGCCCATCCCACAGCAGCCCTCCGCTCAGCAGCGAAACCCCGATCAGCAGCGGTACGTCCAGCCGGAGCAGACGCGCCTGTACCCTGAGCGGCTGCAAGACCGACGCCAGACCGAGAATCAGTGCAATGTTGCAGATGTTGGACCCCACCACATTGCCCACAGCCACATCCGCACTTCCCCTCAGCGCGGCCTGCACACTCACGACAATCTCCGGACTACTGGTCCCCCAGGCCACAATCGTCAGCCCGATGACCAGTGGAGAGACGCCCAGCCGAAGGGCCAGTGCCGCACTTCCCCGCACCAGCCCCTCCGCCCCGAGATAGAGCCCTCCCAGGCCCAGTACCACCCAGAGCAGCGCGTCGCCCATCGATCCATGCCCGAATGCCTGACGTCTCCAACGCCGCTGCTCCGGGTTTGTGCCTCACGATCGCGCCAGCTCGCGATCCAGGTTGTACCGCTTGCGCTTCTCCCAGAGTGTTTTTTTGGAAATGCCCAGCATCTGAGCTACCTCGGTAAAGCTGGCCTTGTAATGCTTGAGCGTGTGCAGGATGTAGGCTTTCTCCAGCTCTTCCAGCGTGCTCCCGCTGGGGAAGTAGAACACACCGTTGGAAGGCGGCAGGGCCACTCCGTTGGAAGACGCAGTAGCAGGCAGCAGGTGCAGATCGTCGGCGTCGATCCACTCCTTTCTGTTGAAAATCATGGCCCGTTCGAGCACGTTGCGCAGCTCACGCACGTTACCGGGCCAGTGATAGTCCAGCAGCTTCTTTTCCGCTTCGGGCGTCAGGCCCTTCACCTGCCGGCCCAGCTCGCTGTTGAACTGCTCAATGAAATACCGGGCGATCAGCAGCACATCGCGGCCCATCTCCCGAAGCGCCGGCAGGTAGATATTGACCACGTTGATCCGGTAGAAGAGGTCCTGCCGGAACTTCCGCTCGGCCACCAGCTGCTCCAGGTTGACGTTGGTGGCGCACAGAATACGCACGTTGACCTGAATGTCGTCGATACCGCCCAGACGCCGGAACGTCCGGCTTTCCAGAAACGAAAGCAATTTGGCCTGCAGCGCCAGACTCATCGAGTCGATCTCGTCCAGAAAGACGGTCCCCCCGTCGGCCACTTCGAGCAGACCCGGCTTGGAGGTGCGTGCATCGGTGAAGGCGCCTTTTTCATAGCCGAACAGTTCGGCCTCCAGCAGGTTGTCGGGCAGCGCCGCACAGTTGATCTCCACAAAACGCCCGCTGCTGTAGCAGGAGTTGGCGTGAATGGTGCGGGCCACCAGGTTTTTGCCGGTGCCGGTTTCGCCCCGGATCAGTACGATCGTACCCGGCACGTCCCGGAGCATCTCGATGGTCTGGCGCACCCGACGAATCGGCTCGCTGTCGCCCAGAATGCCTTCGATCGGATAGGCGGCCGCTTCCCCCTGCGGCGAGGGCTGTGAAACCGACGTGCGCTCATTCCGGCCGATGGCCTTCTTGAGCAGCATGCGCATTTCTTCCAGATTGACCGGCTTCTGCAGATAGTGAAAGGCACCCCGGCGCATGGCCTCGACGGCCGTCTGCACCGACGAATGCGCCGTCATGATAATGACCGGCACGTGAAGCCGACGTTTACGCAGCCGTTCCAGCAGCTCGATGCCGTTGATCTCCGGCATCATCAGATCGGCCAGCACCACGTCGGGTTGCTGCCCGTCTTCGATGGCTTCCAGCATCGCCTGAGGATGCACGAACGCGCGCACCTCGTAGCCGTCCCGCCGGAGCACGTTGGCAAACAGCTCGCCCAGCTTGGGCTCGTCATCCACCACAAACACACAGGCCTTCGACATAGCACGGGGGTGTAGATTGGTAAATTCCGTTGCCTCTACTTGCTTTTGCCGAGCTCCTTTTTAGTATCGGCCGAGTAATTTCGAACTCAAGCGATTCCGTTCGGAAAATTTGCGGCCGCCCCTGAACGTGCCTTTTTCCCGCTTTCTTCGGATTTTGCTTCGTTTCGTAAGGTGGAGGGGTGTCCAGATAGCGCTTCTTCGATGCAAAGTAAAAAACGAAACTCTCCGGGAATTCGAGCTGTTTTCACGAGCCGTTTCTATTTTACGAAATATCATGGTGCATGCGCGTGACCTCCCCGGTCTTCTTTTCCTCGGGCTGAAAGCACGGGCGCACACTGCGGTGCGCCCCTACCGGACAAACGACAACGTTTTTTCATGTAGGGGCGGACCACTGTGTCCGCCCTATCAGACCCGCCGGATTGTATCCGGCACACAGGGTGTTGCGCCATCATGCACCGGTGAATCAGCGATCTCATTTTAGACAACCTGCACGCCAGCCTTCAAAAAGATGAAGCCTCTCCGGTTTCCTCTGCTGCTGTTGTGGCTGGGGCTCGGCGCCTGCCGGCCGGCGTCCGGGCCTGCCAGCGGTGCGCTGACGGTTACCGACGATCTGGGCCGCACGGTCACGCTGCCGCACGTGCCGGAGCGCGTCGTGACGCTGGCGCCCAGCCTGACCGAGATCGTCTTTGCTGCCGGGGCCGGACACAAGCTGGTGGGCGTCACCACGGCCGACGATTATCCGCCGGCCGTCGATACGTTGCCGCGCTTCAGTGCGCTGCCGGTCAACTTCGAGGCAATCGTCGCGCTGCAACCGGACCTGGTGCTGGCCACCGATCAGGTGAACAATCCGCGGGATGCGGCCACCTTCGAAGCGCTCGGCCTGCCCGTGTATTTCTTTTCATACCATTCGCTCGAGGACGTGCTGGAAGCGATCCTGACCACAGGGAAGCTGCTGGACACCGAAGCAGCCGCCCGTCGCACCGTCGATTCGCTACGGGCACGCCTGGCGAAGCTGGCGGCGGCCGTCGATACGCTGCGCCACCGCCCCACCGTACTGGTGCTGATCAGCGACGAAACGCTCTACGCGTTCAGCCAGGGTAGCTACGTGCACGATCTGGTGGCGCGGGCCGGGGGCAAAAGCCTGACGGACTCGCTGTCCAATCCGGCCCCGGTGCTCAGCGACGAACTGGTGCTGCAGCTTCAGCCCGAGGTGATCGTCGTGACGGCCGGCGCCGATTACGATCCAGCCCGGCTGCTGCGGTATCATCCGTCCTGGGACCTGCTGCCGGCCGTTCGCAACCGGCGCATCTGCGGCATCGAGCCCTCGCTGATCCTGCGGCCCGGTCCGCGCCTGGTGGCCGGCCTGGAGGCGCTGCTGCACTGCCTGCACCCGGAGCTGGCCCGCAAGCTGTCGCCATGAGGATGCCTCCGCTCACGCTGAGCTGCTGGCTGCTCGGGCTGCTGCTCGCCTCGGTGGTGGCCGGGGTTGCGCTCGGAAGCGTCTCGCTGGCGCCGGACGTGGTGGTGCGCGTGCTGCTCGGGCGGATCACCGGCGCGGCGGTCGATCCGGTGGCCGAACGGATCGTCTGGCAACTCCGGCTGCCCCGCGTGCTGATGGCCCTGCTGACCGGCGGAGGCCTGGCCATCGTGGGCGTGGCCATGCAGACCCTGGTGCGCAATCCGCTGGCCGAGCCCTACATTCTGGGACTTTCGAGCGGGGCCAGCGCCGGCGCTTCGCTGTTCTACCTGGGCTTTCTTCCACCGCTGCTATCGCGCACGCTCTCGATGCCGCTGGCGGCTTTTCTGGGCGCCCTGCTGGCGCTGACGCTCGTCTATCTTGTGGCGCGACAGAACGGCGTGCTTTCGGTCACGCGGCTGCTGCTGGGCGGCGTGGCGATCTCGGCGCTCATGGCTTCGATCACGTCGTTCGTCACGTTCGCCTCGCCCAGTCCCGACAAGCTCCGCGCCGTGCTGTTCTGGCTGCTGGGTTCGTTCAGCGGGGCCCGCTGGTCGCTGCTGCCGCTGCCCGCTCTGGCCACGCTGCTGGGGCTGCTCGGCATGCTGGCGCTCACGCGCCCCATGGATCTGCTGCTGCTGGGCGAGGAGCCAGCCGCCCAGCTCGGCATCCCCGTCGAACTGGCCAAGCGCCTGCTGATCCTGTTCGCGGCGCTGGTCACCGGGACGCTCGTGGCGTTTTCCGGAACGATCGGCTTCGTCGGGCTGATCATTCCGCATGCCGTCCGCGCCCTGACGGGCGTGCCACACCGGCGGGTGGTACCGCTGAGCTTCCTGCTGGGCGCTGCCTTTCTGATCTGGGCCGATCTGGTCGCCCGCCTGCTGCTTCCCGGCACCGAGCTACCGGTGGGTGTCGTCACCGCCCTCTGCGGCGTGCCGTTCTTTCTGATGCTGCTACGCCGCAGCCATTACCGCTTCGGCTGACGACTCATCCAGCCCAATACCAGCGCGGCCAGCACCTGCAGCGCCACGGCCACCCCGACCAGCGCCGGGATGGACGTGTCGTAGAGCACTCCCAGCAGCGCGCTCCCCGCAAACCAGCACACGCCAAAGACCGCATGAAACAGTCCGAAGGCGGTGCCCCGCCGTTCCGGGGCGATCATTCGGGCCAGCGTGGCCCGCAGGATGGACTCCTGCGCCCCCATGCCCACGCCCCAGAGCGCCATGCCCACCCAGGCGGCCGCCGCACCGCCCAGAAACGTCAGCGGTGCAAAGGCGGAGGTCAGCGCCACGGCCAGCGCCAGCGTGATCGGGCCGAAGCGGTCGAACCAGCGCCCCAGCAGCAGGGCCGCCCCTGCGTCGACGCCCATTGCCAGCGCATAGCTCAGGGGAATCCAGGCTTCGGGCAAGACGCCGGCCTCCCGGAAGTGATAGGCGATCAGCGGGAAGTCCGCGTATCCGGCGGCCAGCAGTCCGGCCCCGGTCAGGTAGATCCAGAACGTGCGCGGAAACGTGCGATCCGCCGGCGCCGTCGGACGGGCTGCTTCCAGCTCCTGCGGCCGCGGGTAGCGTAGCCGGGCCACGCCGAGCAGCCCCAGCGCGAGCAGTGCCGGCACCAGCAGCAACGCGAAGGCCGTCCGGTAGTCGCCGCCCTGCAGCAGCACCCCGGCCATCAGGAGCGGTCCGGCCACGGCACCGATCTGATCCAGCGCTTCGTGCAGTCCGAATCCCCGGCCATGTCCTACCTGTGCCGTGGCGTGCGAGAGCAGCACGTCGCGGGCCGGGGTGCGCAGCGCCTTGCCGGCGCGTTCGGCGATGATCAGCGCGGCCGCCACCTCCCAGCGTCCGGCCAGCGCCAGCGCCGGTACGGCCAGCAGGTTCACCGCATAGCCCAGCAACGTGAGCGTCCAGTAGCGGCGCGTCCGGTCGCTCAGATAGCCGCTGGCGAGCCGCAGCCCGTAGCCCACCAGCTCGCCCGCACCGGCCACCACGCCCACCGCCGTGGCCGAGGCGCCCAGCCAGCCCAGGTAGGGACCGATCAGGCTCCGGGCGCTTTCGTAGGTGAGATCGGCCAGCAGGCTGACCAGCCCGAACAGCACGATCAGCCAGAGGGCCCGTCGCGTGGTCGGCGTCGCAGCGGGGCGTGTCATGGCGCTACGTCAGCGCAGGGCGGCGGTGGGTTCGGTGGTCTGCGCGCGTTGCTGCTGCGCCAGCCATTGCTGAAAAGCCCGGCTTCCCTCTTCCAGAAACGCCAGAAATTCTTCCACCGAAGCCAGCCCGGTGTGTCGGGCCAGCAGCGGCCCGCCTTCCAGCGCCACGATCGCGTAGGTCGGCAGGGCCACCGTACCGGTCAGTTGCAGCTGATACCGCTGCCATTCCGGACCTACCGAGGCGTCGTCGGTGTAGAGCCGGAGCCGCACGAAGTCGTTCTGCAGCCGCTTTGCGACTTCCGGATGCGGGAAGACGGTGGCCTCCATCTGGCGGCAATTCGTGCAGGTGTAGCCCGTAAAGTCGATGAACACGGGCCGGCCCGTTGCCCGGGCTTCGGCGAAAGCGACGTCCGGATCTTCATACCAGCTCATCTCCGCCGCACTTTCGCCGTTTCCGCTTCCCTGAAGCAGCGCCACCAGCCCCACGTCGGTGGCCCGGCGCGGCGGCAGGTAGGCGTCCAGGTTGCCCAGCGGCGCCCCCAGCAGTCCGGGCAGCATGTAGAGCGACAGGCCGAAAAACAGCACGGCCACCAGCAGCCGTCCGACGCCCACGGTCTCGACCGGCGGCTCGTGGGGCAGGCGGAGCTTGCCGATCAGGTAGAGCCCTGTCAGGAAAAACAGCACCGACACCAGCGCGATCACCAGCGGTCGGGAGAGCAGCCCCCAGCCCCAGACCAGATCGGCGTTCGAGAGAAACTTCAGTGCGGCGGCCAGCTCCACGAAGCCCAGCACCACCTTGATCGTCTGCATCCAGGCGCCCGAGCGGGGCAGCGCTTCGAGCGCCCGCGGAAACAGCGCAAACAGCACGAACGGCGTCGCGAACGTCAGGCTGAAGGCCACCATGCCCAGCACAGGATAACCCCACTCGCCCAGCGCCGTGGCGGCCAGCAGCCCGCCCACGAAGGGGGCCGTGCAGGAGAACGACACGAGCGTGAGCGTCAGCCCCATGAAGAGCACGCCCAGGTAGCCGCCGTGCGTCTGGCTCTGGCGGTTGAAGTAGTTGACGAGTCCGGAGGGCAGGCGCAGCTCGTAGAGTCCGAGCAGCGAGAGCGCAAACAGAATGAAAACCAGTCCGATGAACAGGTTGACCCAGGGATTGGCCGCGATGGTCTGTGCACCGGAAGCGCCCACGAGCAGGGCCGTCAGCACGCCCAGTCCGGTGAAGGTTACGACGATGGCCAGGCCGTAGACGAGCGCCATGCGGACGGCCTGCGCGCGGCTACCGCTCTGCCGCGTGAAAAACGAGACGGTCAGCGGAATCATGGGAAAGACGCAGGGCGTGAGCAGGGCGGCCAGTCCGGCACCCACGGCCAGCAGCAGAAAGCCCCAGAGGCCGCCCGAACGGGCCCGCACCAGGTCCTGCGCGGCGGCGTCGGTCAAAGCCGGGGTCTCGTCGGACGTCGGCGGTGCAGCCTCCGGCTCGATGGGCGGCACGGCCGGCTCGAAACGTGGCGGCGCAGTCTTGGAGGTGGCCTGCGGGTCGATCTGTACGGTCGCTTCGACCGGCACTTCGGTGGGCGGCAGGCAGACCCGATCGTTGCAGGTCATAAACGCCACCCGGGCGCGCAGCGTGCGCGTGCCGGGCGTGGCATCCGGCGTCACCACCAGCGGCACCGCCAGCACGGCCCGGTTCAGGAAATAGCGGACGACTTTCTCGAAGAAAGGATCGTAGCTTTCCAGCGGCGTCTGCTGGCGCGGCGATCCGGCCTGTCGGAGGTCGGGGAGCGTGTCGAGGCGCACCCGGACGCCCCGCGTGGGCGGCGGCGAGTCGAGCGCATAGACCTTCCACCCCTCGGCGATCGTCGCCTCCAGTCGGAGCCAGAGCGAATCGCCCGGCGCCACCCGCTCGGGCTGCGGGTGGGCCCGCCACTGCACGATCTCGGTCGCCCGCTGCGCCCGGGCCGGCGACGCCAGCAGCGCGAGTAAGATCAGAAGCCCTGCGTATTGCGACCGCCTGCAGATCTTCATGGCTCGATCGAAAACCAACAAAAAAGGCGTTCGTCGGGAAAACGAACGCCTCGGGCAATTGTTGCCGGTGGTTGCGGGGCGTCAGCTTTCGGCCGTCTCCGGCTCGACGCGGATCTTGATCTGCGCCACTACTTCGGGATGGAGCTTGACACGCGCCGTGTAGACGCCCAGCATGCGGATGTCTTCGGGCATCTCGATGCGACGCCGGTCGATCTTGAAGCCTTTCTGCGCCAGATAATCGGCCACCTGCGTCGAGGTAACCGTCCCGAAGATGCGGTTCTCCTCGCCGACTTTGGCGCGAATGACCACTTCGGTCTTCGCCAGCTCCTCGGCCATGCGCTGGGCTTCTTCCCGCTGGCGGGCCAGCTTACGCGCCTGCTGGCGGCGCCGCTCTTCCAGGTCCTTGAGCACGCTCGGCGTCGCCTCGATAGCCAGACCCTTCGGGATCAGGTAGTTCCGTCCGTAGCCGTCTTTGACGGTCACCACCTCCCCTTCCAGGCCCAGCTTCTCTACATCCTGCAACAGAAGTACTTTCATGGCAAAATCGCGGTTATGGGTCATGCGTCCAGCTCGGCCGCAACAGCGGCTTACTTGACCGCCTCGGCCACGAACGGCAGCAACGCCAGGTGGCGCGCCCGCTTGATGGCCCGAGCGATCTGCCGCTGCGTCTTGGCCGACACGCCGGTGATCCGACGCGGCAGGATCTTACCCTGCTCGTTGATAAACTGCTTCAGAAATTCGACGTCCTTGTAATCGACGTATTCCAGATCGCGCTTGCGTGCCATGGCTCGATTTCGCTTCGTTTTGGTGAAGATCGACGATTATTCCTCTTCCTCCTCTTCTTCTCCCTCATCCTCCACTTCGACATCCTCCTCTTCTTCCACCGCTACGTCCTTCGGACGCGGCCGCGCCGCCTCGGCGGCCTGCTGCTTACGCCGCTCGTAGTGGCGCAGCATCTTCGCGTCCATGCGCAGCGTCAGGTAACGCAGCACCTGCTCGTCGATCTCCAGGAAACGCTCCAGGGCGGCGATCAGCGAGGCGGGCGCCCGGAAGTACATGTTCACATAGTAGCCGTTCCGCCGCTTCTGGATCGGATAGGCCAGGCGCCGCGTGCCCCACTCGTCGATTTCAACGATCTCGCCGCCGTGCTCTTCGATGTACTGGTTGACGCGGCGGATGACCTCTTTGATCTGGTCGTCGCTGAGCGCCGCGTTGATGATGTAGGTCAGCTCGTAGAAGTTTTTCACTTCCGACATGATCCCGTCCCTGTGGAATGATTACCGGTTTCGGTTCATGCCCCCGCCGGTGGGCGGGAGCAGGGAGGTACGCAAGGTACGGCGCTTCAACGCCGGAGGCAAAGGGGCGGTTCTTCTTTGCGGAAAATTAGGCCTTGAGCTGGGCCAGGCGCTCGGCGTGCTCGGCCGTGCGCAGCGCGTTGATCAGCTCGTCCAGTTCGCCTTCGATGATGCGGTGCAGCGGCCAGTTCTTCAGATCGCCTTCGAGGCGGTGGTCGGTCACGCGATCCTGCGGGAAGTTGTAGGTGCGAATTTTGGCCGAACGGTCGCCGGTTTTGATGGAAGCCCGTCGCACCGCGTCGCGTTCGGCCCGCTGGCGTTCCTGCTCCAGTTCGTACAGGCGCGCGCGCAGGATGCGCAGCGCCTTTTCCCTGTTCTGGTGCTGGCTTTTTTCGTCCTGGCAGGAGACGACGATCCCGGTCGGGATATGCGTGATGCGGACGGCCGACTCGGTGCGGTTGACGTGCTGGCCGCCGGGCCCGCTGGACCGGAACACGTCGATGCGCAGGTCTTCGGGCCGGATCTCCACGTCCACCTCTTCGGCCTCGGGCAGCACGACCACGCTGGCGGCCGAAGTGTGGATGCGTCCCTGCGATTCGGTGGCGGGCACGCGCTGCACGCGATGCACGCCGCTTTCGTACTTCATGGTGCCGTAAACGTCCGGCCCCTTCAGGCTGAAAATGATTTCTTTGAAGCCGCCCACCGTGCCCGGCGAGGCGTCGAGCACTTCCAGCTTCCAGCCCTTGCGCTCGGCAAAACGGCTGTACATGCGGAACAGATCGCCGGCAAACAGCGCCGCCTCGTCGCCACCCGTGCCGGCCCGGATCTCCACGATGGCATTGCGCCGGTCCATTTCGTCCTGGGGTATCAAACGCAACCGCAGGTCTTCCTCGACGGCCGGCAACCGCTCCTCCAGTTCCTCCAGCTCATGCCGGGCCATGCGGACCAGCTCCGGGTCCGACTCGGTGCGGATCAGCTCGCGCAGGCTCTCCTGCTCGGCCAGCAGGCGCTCGTAGGCTTCGATGGCCTCAACAATGGCACGCAGGCTGGCGTGTTCGCGTCCCAGCTCGGCCAGCCGCTTCGGGTCGGCGGCCACCTCCGGATCCGACAGCGCCTGCGTGACTTCTTCGTAACGGCGTTTGATTTCCTCCAGCGGCTCTTTCGGAATCATAAGCGCAGCGCTTCGTTTCCGCTGCTAACGCCGGGAACGAACCGAAAGTGCCTGTCGGCTACTCCACCGTCACGCTCTTGGCCAGGTTGCGCGGCTGGTCCACGTTGCACCCCCGCATGACGGCGATATGATAGGCCAGCAGTTGCAGCGGAATCACCGTCAGGAGCGGCGTCAGGAAGTCCGGCGCCGGCGGGATGCGGATGACGTACTCGCAGAGCTTGTCCAGCTCGCCGTTGCCCTCGTCGGTGATGGCGATGACCGAACCCTGACGGGCCACCACCTCTTCGATGTTCGAGACCACCTTGTCGTAGGTGCGGTCTTTCATGGCGATGAAGACCACGGGCATGAAGCGGTCGATGAGCGCGATCGGCCCGTGCTTCATCTCGGCGGCCGGATAGCCCTCGGCGTGGATGTAGGAGATTTCCTTGAGCTTCAGCGCGCCTTCGAGCGCCACCGGGAAGTTGTAGCCGCGGCCAAGGTACAGGAAGTTGGACGCGTAGCGGTAGACGTGGGCGATGCGCCGAATCTCCTCGTCGAGCGTGAGCACCTGGCGCACCTTGTCGGGAATCTCGGCCAGCGCCCGCAACGCCTGCGCCATTTCGGCTTCCGAGAGCGTGCGTCCCTCGGCCAGCTTGAGCGCCAGCATGGTCAGCACGGCCACCTGCGCCGTGAACGCTTTGGTCGAGGCCACGCCGATCTCGGGCCCGACGTGCAGGTAGACACCGGCGTCCGTCTCGCGGGCGATCGTCGAGCCGACGACGTTGCAGATGCCCAGCGTCAGCACGCCCTGTCGTTTGGCCTCACGCACGGCGGCCAGCGTGTCGGCCGTCTCGCCACTCTGCGAGATGGCAATCACCACGTCGTTGGGCCGCAGCACGGGATTGCGGTAGCGAAACTCGCTGGCATACTCTACCTCGACGGGAATGCGGGCAAATTCTTCGATCAGGTACTCGCCCACCAGTCCGGCATGCCACGAAGTGCCACAGGCGCAGATGATGATGCGGTCGGCCGCCCGGATGCGGTCCATCACATCGATGAGTCCGCCCAGCTTCACCGTGTTGTGCTGCAGGTCGAGCCGCCCGCGCAGACAGTTTTCCAGCGCCTCGGGCTGCTCCATGATCTCCTTGAGCATGAAGTGGGGATAGCCGCCCTTTTCGATCTGCTCCAGGTCCCACTCCAGCTCGTGGACTTCTTTTTCGAGCAGTACGTTGTCGATCGTGCGCACCTCGTAGCCGCTGCGGCGCACGATCACCACTTCGCCGTCGTTCAGATAAACCACCTGGCGCGTGTGCTCCACGATGGGTGCGGCGTCCGAGGCCAGGAAGTATTCGTCCTCACCGATGCCCAGGATCAGCGGACTCCCCTTCCGGGCGGCGATCAGCAGGTCCGGATCGGAAGCCGATACGATGGCCAGTCCGTAGGTCCCCACTACCTGCGTCAGCGCCTGGCGGACGGCTTCCGGCAGCGGCAGGCCCGTGGCGCGGCGCACGTCGTCGATCAGGTGCACAAGCGCCTCCGTGTCGGTCTCACTCCGGAACACGTAGCCCTTCTGCTGGAGGCGTTTGCGCAGCGCCGCATAGTTTTCGATGATGCCGTTGTGCACCAGCGCAAAGTCGCCGTCGCTGCTGACGTGCGGATGCGCATTGACGTCGTTGGGCTCGCCGTGGGTGGCCCAGCGGGTGTGGCCAATCCCCAGCGTGCCTTCCGGCAGCCGCTCGCGCAGGGCAGCCGCCAGTTCGTCCACCTTACCTTTCTGCTTGTACACCTGAAGCCGACCGTCGCCCACCACGGCAATTCCGGCCGAATCGTAGCCGCGATATTCCAGACGCTTGAGGCCGTTGAGCAACAGCTCGGCCGCCGGACGATGGCCGATGTATCCGACAATTCCACACATAGGCGAGGAAAGGCTTGCGTTTCAAAAACCAGGTCAAGTGCCGCGCGGCCCCTTCCTGCAAAATGCTTGCCGGCCCGGCAGTGAAGCAACCTCTTCCCCACCGGACCGGCAACACTCGGAAGGCAACCGCGAACACGTCAGACGGTTTCCGAGAGCGGCTCGCGGACCGTCCGCCCGATCACCTGGGCGATGAGCCGGAGTTGACGCATCAGTTCGGTAAACTGGTCGAAGTAGAGCGACTGCGGCCCGTCGCTTTTGGCCGAAGGCGGATCCGGATGCACCTCCACCATGATCCCGTCGGCGCCCGCCGCCACGGCCGCCCGCGCCATCGGGATCACCTTGTCGCGCAACCCCGTGCCGTGGCTGGGATCGGCCACGATGGGCAGATGGCTCTTCTGCTTGACCACCGGAATGGCCGAAAGATCGAGCGTGTTGCGCGTCTGCGTCTCGAACGTACGGATGCCCCGCTCGCAGAGGATCACCTGCGGGTTGCCGTGCGCGATGACGTACTCGGCGCTCATCAGCCACTCTTCGATGGTGGCCGCCGGTCCCCGCTTCAGGAAGACCGGTTTGTCCACCTTGCCCAGCTCCTTGAGCAGGGCGAAGTTCTGCATGTTGCGGGCGCCCACCTGGAAGATGTCGGTGTACGGGTAGATCAGCTCGATCTGGTTGACCTCCATCACTTCCGTGATGACCCGGAGGCCGTAGCGGTCGGCCGCCTCGCGCAGCAGCTTGAGGCCCACTTCGCCGAGTCCCTGGAAGGAATAGGGCGAGGTGCGCGGCTTGAAGGCCCCTCCCCGCAGGAAGGTCGCGCCCTGCGCCGCCACGTGCGCCGCCGTCGTCATGATCTGCTCCTCGCTTTCGACGGAGCACGGACCGGCCATCACCACCACTTCGGGGCCGCCGATCACCACACCGTTGACTTCGATCTGGGTGTCCGTCTTCTTCCAGGTGCGGCTGGCAAACTTGTACGGTTCGGTCACCCGGTAAACGTCCGCCACGCCATCGAGCACTTTGATGTGACGAATGTCGAAGTCCGGCTTGACGCCGATCGCACCCAGCACGGTCTGATTGACCCCGGTCGAACGGTGCACGTCGAACCCGTAAGCATTAAGCCGTTCGATGACGGCCTGGATCTGGGCCTCGGTGGCCCCGGGCTGCATCACGACAACCATACCCCCTTGCCGTTGCTCGTTGTGAGACAGGGATTTCATGCGCAAAGATACGAAAGTTCCGAGCGCTTCAAAAATCTATGCGCGTTTTTTGCCGAACCTGAAGCCGCTTTGACCATTTACTCTATTTCGAATAAACGAGAAAGATTCATGGCCGAGCAAACCACCGGCGAACGTTCCCGGGCGCTGTTGTTTCTGCGGCCGGCTTCGGAGTTGACGCTCAAGTCGAGCCGGACGCGCCGGCGCTTTCAGCAGCTGCTGGTGCGCAACCTGAAAGACGCGCTGCGCAGCCAGGAGATTCCGTTTCGCTTCGTGGGATCCTGGAGCTGGTTCCTGATCGAGACGGAGGCGCCGCTTCAGGCCATCGAGGCGCTCCGGCACGTGCCGGGCATCGGACCGATCATGCCGGTGGAACTGGTCACCGGCACGTCGCTGGAGGAGATCGTGCAGCGCGGGGCCGAGGCGTTCGCCGAGCGCGTGCGTGGCCGCCGCTTTGCCGTACGGGCCCGGCGGCGAGGCGATCACCCCTACCGCTCGCGGGACATCGAGGTCGAACTCGGTGCGGCACTGCGTCCCTTCGCGGAACGGGTCGATCTGACCAATCCGGAGGTCACGGTGCATGTGGAAGTGCGGGAAGACCGCGCCTACTTCTACACCACGATCATCAAGGGACTGGGTGGCCTCCCGATCGGAAGCCAGGGACAGGCGCTGGTGCTCATCTCCGGCGGCTTCGACTCGGCCGTGGCGGCCTGGCTGGCCATGCGGCGCGGCGTGGCCGTCGATTACCTGTTCTGCAACCTGGGCGGCAAGGCCTACGAACGCGCCGTGCTGCAGGTGGCCAAGGTGCTGGCCGACGCCTGGAGCTTCGGCACGCGGCCCCGTTTCTACTCGGTGGACTTCGGGCCGGTCGTCGATGAAATGCGCCGCCACGTGCGCCCCGCCTACTGGCAGGTGGTACTCAAGCGGTTGATGTATCGGGCCGGCGAGGCTGTGGCCCGCCAGACCGAAGCGCTGGCGCTCATCACCGGTGAATCGCTCGGTCAGGTCTCCTCACAGACGCTCAAAAACCTGCAGGCCATCGAGGCGGGCACCTCGCTGCCCGTATTGCGCCCGCTGCTGACCTATGACAAGGAGGAGATCATCAACCTGGCCCGGCAGATCGGTACGGCCACGCTCTCGGAGCGCGTGCGCGAATACTGCGCGCTGACGCCCGATCGGCCCGTGACGGCCACGCGCCCCGAAGCCGTCGATGCCGAGATGGCCAAGCTCGACCTGTCGGTGCTCGACCAGGCCGTCGCCTCGGCCGAAGTGTACGATCTGCGCGCGCTGTCGGCCTCGGAGCTGGTAACGCCCTATCTGTTCATCGAGGAAATCCCGGAAGGTGCCGTGGTCATCGATTGCCAGAGCGAGGCGCTTTACGAACACTGGCACTATCCGGGCGCCCTGCACATGGATCCCTGGCAGCTCCTGCAGCAGTTCCGGCACCTGGACCGCGATCGCGTCTACGTGCTCTATTGCCCGCGTGGATTGCAATCGGCCTACGTGGCCGAGGTCATGCAGCGGGCCGGCTACGAAGCCTACTCGTTCAAGGGCGGCGTGCCGGCCCTCAGGGCCTATGCCCGAGAAGGGGGCATCGAAGTGCCCGAGCTTTAACGGCAGAATACAGCCCTTCACTGCGATCCCGAAGCGCGTTCAGCGGTAGCGTTCCAGCGTGAACTTCTCGCCCAGATAGCGGCGGCGCACTTCGGGATCGGCGGCCAGTTCTTCGGCGGTGCCGTGCTGGAAGATGCGTCCTTCGTAAAGCAGATAGGCGCGGTCGGTGATGGCCAGCGTTTCGTGCACGTTGTGATCGGTGATGAGCACGCCGATGCCACGGGCCCGCAGGTCGGCTACCAGCGCCATGAGTTCTTCGACGGCGATCGGGTCGATTCCGGCGAAGGGCTCATCCAGCAGCAGAAAGCGCGGGCGCGTGGCCAGCGCCCGGGCGATCTCCGTCCGCCGCCGCTCCCCGCCCGAGAGCATGTAGCCCTTCGAGCGACGTACGCGCTCCAGCCCGAACTCCTGCAGCAACTGCTCCACACGCGCCCGCCGTTCGGCGCGGCTCAGCGGCTGAAATTCCAGCACGGCCTCCAGATTTTCTTCGACGGTCAGCTGACGGAAGATCGACGCCTCCTGGGCCAGATAACCCACCCCCAGCCGCGCCCGTCGGTACATGGGCAGGTGCGTGATCTCCCGATCGCCCAGGAAAATTTTGCCGGCGTTGGGCCGCACCATCCCCACGATCATGTAGAAGGTGGTCGTTTTGCCGGCGCCGTTCGGGCCGAGCAACCCGACGATTTCGCCCTGGCGGACCCGCAGGCTGACGTCCTGCACGACAAAGCGCTTGCGATAGCGCTTGAAAAGCCCTTCGGCCCGCAGCTCAGTGGTTTCCGGCGCGTTCATAGGCGGTAGGGTTCGAGGCCGGCATCACCGGCGGCGAAGGCCGCCGCCACTCCGGCGCGATGCGCAGCCGCTGCCGGATCCAGGTTTCCCGAAGCAAATCGGCCGGATCGGGCCGAAGTTCCGGCACCCATCGAAAGCCCTCGAGCTGGAAGGGCTCCGGAATTCGGTCACGGTCGTACTGCACGCCCTGCACGCCCCCCTGCACCCGCACCCGTCGCACCCGGTCGCCGGCAAACCAGAAGGTGATCTCGTCACCGGAGACGCGCACGGCTCCCCGGAGCGAGTCGTTTCGATCGCGCAGGTAATAAATCGCCTCGGCGTTGGGGCCGACCACAAGCTGGCGGAGCGAATCCTGCTCGAAATAGCCGACCAGTCGCCGCCCTTTGAGCTGCTGGAGGCGGCCAAGCACCGTATCGCGCTGCACGACAAAGGCATTCGGAAACACCCGGAGCGTGTCCCGGTCGCCGCTGCCGCGCAACCAGAGCGTATCGCCGAAAACCTGGGTTTCCTCGAACCAGGCGATCGGTGCGCCAAACAGACGCACCGCTTCCCACACGACCTCACCGTTCTGAACGATCCGGTCGTACACCAGCGAGTCGGCGCGGGCGGCCAGCCGTCGCTGCCAGAGCCGGACGGAGTCGATGGCCACCAGACGCCGCAACGAATCCTGTCGCGTAAAATGCAACTGGCCGGCCCGCACGAGCAGCGTGTCGACCCGGCCGGTGGAATCCGGCCGCAACAGCACCAGCAGCGGCCGGCCTGTCATCCGACTGTAGCCGGTCTGCTCGTTGTTGAAGGCCTGACGGCCAAACAGCAGCGTGCGCGTGACCGTACCGTCTTCGGACGTATCCTGCTGTTCGATAAAGACGCGTCCCCGGGCCAGGGCCACTTCGGTATCACGAAAATAGACGACCGTGTCGGCTTCCAGATAGCGGTTTTCCCCTGTAAGCCGCACGTTTCCGTAGAATTCCGCCCGCTTTTCGTCGGACCAGTACACACCGCGTTGACTGGTGAGCACGGCGGCGCTGTCGGCCAGGCGCACGCCGGCTTCGAAGACCGCCCGCTTCTCCCGCGTGTAGTACCAGCCCAGCGGCGCTTCCACCGCCACCGTGCCGTCCCAGAGCCGCACGCGGCCGATGGCACGCCCGACCTTCTGGCGGCTGTCGTAGTAGATCGTGTCGGCCCGGAGCGAGTCGCCGCGCTCCACGATGCGCACGTTTCCCACGAAGCGGATGCGCCGCTCCTCGGGCCACTGGGTGGCGCGCTCGGCCCAGAGTCGCGTTGAATCCTGTTGAAGAAAAACACGTCCGATCAGCTCACGGAAGCGCCGACCCGCCGCATCCACACCGCCGACCAGCGAATCGGCCTCGAGCGCTACCGGACGACGGCTCGTATCGGCCGGTTGCGCCCGGAGCGCCGGGGCAAGTCCCCATCCCATCAGCAACAGCAGGAGCAGACGTGCGCTCATTCGGACGTTTCCTCTTCGATGACGACGCGGCCGGTCACGCGGCGCAGCCGGTAGCTTGTCAGCTGTTCGTCGGCGTCCAGCTCGAACCCTTCCACCTGCTCATCAGGTGCCAGCAGGCGCACGAAGCCCGGCGCATAAAGCCGCTGCCGATCTTCGAACCAGCGCAGCCGATCGGTCAGGAGCCGCCTTCCTTCCCGCGTGACCACCTCCACCTCGCCTTCGGCCTCAAAGCGGCGGGCGTTTTCGTAGTAGACGACCCGTTGCGCCCGCAGGGTTGCGCTCGAGTCTCCCTCCGGGGTGAAAAGCCATCCCCGAACCGGCTCGTCGCGCGTTCCTTCGAGCACCACGTAGGTGCTTTCGGGGAATTCCTGGCGGATCAGGTGGGCGGCCAGCAGGCGTGCCCGGGGTCGTCCCTCCAGCGAAAGCCGGTAGTCCACCTGCCAGCTCTCCTGCTCGGGCTCCTGCTCGGCCTGCACGGCCGCCACCACCTCGGGCGCAGGCGACTGTCGGCAGGCGGCTACCAGCAGGCAACCCACCAGCAGAATGCCCTGTAGCAGGCGTTTCATACCGTCACGGTCTGCTCCGGCGGCAACACGGCCCAGGCCGTCTCCACGCGATCACCGCAGCGGGCCAGCCAGTCCGCAAAGTCCCGGCAGATGGCCTCCAGCGCTTCCACAGAAACCGCCGCGGCGGGCGCATAGACGCACGCCATGACGCGCGTGGTCGCTGCGTCCGTCTTGGTGGCCAGGCTGTCCTTGACCGGATTGACAATGGGTTCGTCTGCACCGGAGTCCGGATCCACACGGCAGCCGACGATCAGGTCCGTCAGGTCGATCTGCTGCCCGGCCGTGTTGAACACGTAGGCCTCGCCGGCACGCCCCAGCCGAAAGCGAAAACGCGTGCTGGCGGCGCGGTCCAGGTCCCAGAGCGACACCGGCAGCATGTGCAGCAGGCTGATATAGTTGGCCACGTCCACGGGGCCATTGATGCGGGGGAAGCCGCCAGCCTGCGCCTCCCGGAGCAGGTATTCGCTGGCCGGTTTGGCGCGACCGGTGGGTTTGTAGCGGCCGTTGCGGAGCAGATCGCGCACGGCCTGCCGGCGCGCTTCCAGTTCAGGCGGCAATTGTTGCCGCCCGGCAAGCAACTGTTGCAGCGCTTCGGCCAACCCTTCCGGCTCGGTCGCGACATGCACGCCTTCTGCACGGATCAGGCCGAGCAGCGCATCGCTCCGCGGAATCTGATTTTCAACATGAATCTGCATGGGCATCGGACTTTCCTTTTGCATGAAAAGGTTGTACTATATAGTGCCCCGGGTGGTATGGTGTTTGAAGTCGCAACCGTCCAGTCCGGAAACGTGCGCTTTAGCCACGCCTGGACCGGACGATACTTTGAACCACCCGGAACCAGCCCCCAAACGTGTGATGCACAACCCGTCGGTCATGAGTTTCTCGGTCGAACCCCTGAATGCGGAAACCGTCGTCATTCGCGTCGGCAAGGCGCTGGACTTTCGCAACGCGGCGGAATTCAAGGCCATCTGCCAGGAACAGGTGCAGAACGGCGTCCGCAACTTCATCCTGGATTTTTCCGAAACGGGCATCCTGGACTCCACAGGACTGGGCGCCATTTTTTCCCTGTACCGGCAGGTTTCGCCGCGCAACGGCCAGGTCGTCTTCGCGTCGGTCTCGCGGCCCGTACAGGTGGTCGTGCAGTTGACGCGAACGTACAAAGTTTTCCGGCAGTTTCCCACGGTCGAGGCGGCGCAGGAGGCGTTGCAGCAAACCTGACGGGCACGACAGGCTCCGGCTGCCGGGTTGGTTGATCGGTTGATCCTGCCCCTTACCTGGACGTGGCCCGAATCCATGATGAAAGAAGTGCGTTACCGATTCAACAACCTGGAGGATCTGATCGACCGGGTGCACGCCCTTTTTGCGAAGCCGGATGCCGGCCTTCTGCTGCCTCCGGAAAACGAAGACCTGCGTTATCGCGTACAGCTGACCGTCCATGAGTGGCTGGCCAATTTGATTCAACACGCACATTTTGGCAACCGCGCGCCGTCCATCGAGTTAACGATCCGCAGCAACGGCCGCATCGTCGAATGCTTTATCGATGACAATTCGGAAGGCTTCGACCTGAACGGACGGCTGGAGTCCAATCCGTCGATTCAGGAAGCTTTTCCCGAGCGGGGCATGGGCCTCCATTTTATTCGCGCCTGTACGCAAAAACTCAACTACATTCGCCTGAAGGACGGACGGCATCGTCTGATCTTCACCGTGGCCAACGACGAGGATCCATGGCTCGATATTCCATTTTAGTGGTCGAGGACGAGCACACGCTCCGCCGCCTGCTCGAGTACCGGCTGAGCAAATACTACCGGGTGCGCTCGGCTGCCAACGGCGAGGAGGCCCTCCAGCTCGTGCTGGAGGAGATCCCCGACCTGATCATCTCGGACATCATGATGCCGAAGATGGACGGGTTTGCCCTCCAGCAGGCCCTGCAGAACCGTAAGGAAACGCGCGCCATCCCGTTCATCTTCCTGACGGCCAAGGCCGACGAGCACAGCCGCATGCGCGGCATGCGCATGGGCGTCGACGACTATATCACCAAACCCTTCGACATCGACCAGCTCCTGGCCCGCATCGAACGCCTGCTGGAACGCACCAAGTACTTCCAGACGCAGCTCGATGCCCGCATCGGACAGGACTTCTCCAAAAAGCTCATGCCCAAACAGCTCCCGTCCGTTCCGGGCTACCGACTCTACTTCCACCACAGTCCCAAGGAATACGGCGGCGGCGACTTTTTCGACTGGACGCAACACCCGAGCGGTTCGTTCTTCATCACGATCGGCGACGTGATGGGCAAAGGCCTGCAGGCCAAGTTCTATGCGTTCAGCTTTCTCAGTTACATCCGGGGCACGCTTTACGCCATGCTCCAGACCTCGCAGTCGCCCGCCGAACTCCTCCGACGGGTCAACCACGTGCTGATGCAGGACACCGTCATGGAGGAGACGTTCGCCTCGCTGCTGATCCTTCGCTGGGATCCCACCACCCACGAGATCACCTATGCCAACGCGGGCCACTGCCGTCCCATTCTGGTCAAGGACCGCCAGACGGCCGAAGTGGTCGAATACAGCGATCTGATCCTGGGGCTCGATTCCAACGCCACGTTTCAGGATGCGACGATCACCATCCCGGCGGGCGGCGGCCTGCTGCTCTACACAGACGGACTGATGGAGCAGCGCACGACCTCGGGCGAAATGATCGGCGAGCAGGGTCTGTGCGAACTGGTCCCCCGGATGGTCGACGCCGAAGATCCCGTCCAGACGCTGCTGCAGGGCATTCTGAGCCGCTGCAACACCGACACGTTCGACGACGACATCCTCTTCTTATGGATGGAGCGCCTGAGCTGAGCCGCTACGCACGGGCGCTCACCTGTCTTCCCTTTCGGCCGGAGGCCAGCGCCGCCGGGCTTCTTCTTTCAGAAGCTGTCGAGAAGCCTTGATGCCACCGTCCGGCAATTCGGGCCAGGGCCAGAATGCCACCGGCACCATGAAGCCCGGCAACGCCTGGCGCAGCTCCGCCCGCCAGCGGTCGGGCTCCCACCGCTCTCCCTCTGTTCGCACGAAGGCGGCCGGACGCTCGCCGAATTCCGGATCGGGCACGGGTACGACGACGGCCTCGGCAACGCCGGGAAGACGCAGCAGGGTGCGCTCGATCGTTTCGGGCTGAATGTTTTCGCCGCCGGAGATGAACCGGTTGTCGCGCCGCCCCTCGACGTGCAGGTAGCCTGCTTCGTCCAGCCAACCCAGATCGCCCGTGTCGAACCAGCCGGCCTCGTTGAAGGGTTGGCGCAGCCGGCCGTTTTCCAGATAGCCGACAAACCGCACCGACCCGCGCACCAGGATGGCCCCGTCCGGGCCGATCTTCAGCTCCCGATAAGGGAGCACGCGTCCGGAGGTTCGCAGCAACTCCAGCGAAGCACCGGGCGGCGTGGCCGTGACGGTCGAAGCCATTTCGGTCAGGCCGTAGCTGGTATGCAGCGGCCAGCCCCGCGCCACCCCCTCCTGCAGCACCTCTTCCGGGATGGCGCTGCCGCCCAGCAACACCACCCGGAGCGTCCGGGGCGGCGGCCCATCGGTGTCGCGCAGCAGCCGCCAGAGTTGCGTGTGCACCAGTGAAGCGTGCGTGGGCGCATAGCGCACCAGTGCCCGGCCGAGCGGCTCCCGTCGCTCCGGAATCACGAGTTCGGCCCCGACCAACAGACAGCGCATGAGCACTCCCATGCCGCCCACATGGTAGAGCGGCAGCACCAGCAGCCACCGATCGCCCGGCTGCAGATGCAGATGCGCCGCCACCCCACGTGCACTGTCGATGAGGTTGCCGATCGTGTGCAGCACCCCTTTGGGCGCGCCGGTGCTGCCCGAGGTAAAAAAGACGGTGGCGTGCTGATCCAGCGTCAGGCGCGGCGGTGCTTTCGGGACAGTCGGCGGAGCGTCCTGCAGCGCTTCCGGGTGCCAGCAGGGCAACGTTGTCGCGCACGGCCGATCGGTGATTAGCGCCTGAAGGCCGACCTGGCGGATCGGAGCTTCGAGGCCGGCGGCCGGCAGGCGTGTGCTCAGCAGACAGGCCACGGCCCGCAGGCGCCAGAGCGCCAGCAGGATCGTCAGCGTGGCGACGGGATCGTCCAGCCAGAGCCCGATCCGATCCCCCGGTCCCACGCCTTCGGTCTGCAGACGCGCGACGGCACGCCGGACCCGTTCCTCCAGCGAGGCCGCCGTGATCGGCCCGGACGGAGGCCGCACCAGCGGACGGTCCGGCGTCTCCCGGTTCCAGCGAAACAGCGGACAGACTGTCTCACGCGACGACATCGATCGTCTCCAGTACGGTCGGGTTGGGATGCCAGGGGCCGGCTAACGCTTCGCCCACCGACATTTCTGGCCGCCATGCCAGTCGGGGATGCAGCACGTCGTCGGCCAGCCAGCGATAAGGATCCAGTCCGGCCGCCGCCGTGCTCCGGGAAGCGGCCGCCAGTGCCAGCAACCCGCGCGTGCCGATGCCGGTCTCGAAGGCCGCACTCCAGACCACCGTCATCCCCAGCGCACGCGCTTCCTCTGCACGGCGCCAGGCATGCAGCAGCCCACCGATCAGCGCCGGTTTCAGCACCACGGCGGCCACCCCTTCCCAGTAGCTCAGAGGCCGCTCCGGCTGCTCGGCCAGCGTCTCGTCGAGCGCCACCGGCACCGGACTCCGCTGCACAAATTCCCGGAGCTTCTCCGGGTCGCGCAGCGGCTCCTCGACGTAGGCAATCTCCAGATCGGCCACCGCTTCGGCGAACGCCAGCGCTTCGCGCAGCGTCCAGGCCCGGTTTGCGTCCACCCGCAGCGTCATTTCTCGGCCCAGCACGTCCCGGAGCCGCCGCACGCACCGCGCCGCTTCGTCCGGGGGGCGGCCGCTTACCTTGACTTTGACCGTCCGGTATCCGGCCGTCCGAATCGCCGCCAGGCACGCGGGACGCTCACGCCAGTCCGTCGACACCAGTGCGTTGATTGAGACCACAGGCAACGGATCGGACGCCAGCCAGGTGTCCAGTCGTTTTCCCGCACGGGTCGCCTGCCAGCTGGCAAGCGCCAGTTCCAGCCCCCATCGCACCGAAGCCGGCGCGCCGGCCAGCAGCGGCGCCACGGTTTCTGCCCATTCTGCAAACGTGGACGCTTCCGGCACGAAAGCCAGGCGTGGAAGCAACGCCTGCAGCGCCCGAAAGGCCACCTCCGGCGTCTCGCGGCTGAAGCCCGGCAGCGGCGCCACCTCGCCCCAGCCGATCGCACCGTTTCCCTGCACCTGCACCAGCCAGCCCTGGCGCACCGACGCACCGGACGGCAGCGGCATCGCCAGCGGCAGACTGAAGCGAAACAGGCGCCAGGTGCGTTCGGGCATGGCCGCTCAGGTCAGGATCCACCCGATCGAGAACAGCAGGCTGTAGAGCAGGAGCAGGCGTCCGGTGGCCGCCAGCAGCGCGTTCAGCACGGCACCGTCCCGCTCGAGCGCCAGCGTCCGGATGGCACGCACGCTGGCCGGCAGCAGCGCCAGCACGGCCATCGCCCCGCCATGTCGGTAGGTGAACAGATACCAGACCACCGGAAGCAGCAACGCGCCGAGCAGGCAGCAGGCGTAGAGTCCCACGCCGAACGCCCGCCCGAAGCGTACCACGGGCGTCCGCTTGCCAGCCTGACGGTCTTCTTCGATGTCCCGGACGTTGTTCACCAGCAGGATGCCCGTCGAGATCAACCCCGGCGCCAGGCCCATCAGCAGCACTTCCTGCGTGATCGTGAGCGTCTGCACGTAGTAGGTGCCGCCCACGGCCACCGGTCCGAAGAAGATGAGCACGAAAAGCTCGCCCAGCCCCAGATAGGCGAGCGCATAGCGACCGCTCGTATACAGGATGCCGAACAGGATCGAAAGCAGCCCGATGGCCAGCACGGGCCAGCCGCCCCGCCAGATCAGGTAAAGGCCGGCCACGACGGCCAGCGCAAACGTCAGCGCGGTGGCACGCCGCATGGCCTCGGGCGTCACCAGCCCGGCCGCCGTCACCCGCAACGGTCCTTTGCGCGTGGCCGTATCGGCGCCCTTCAGGTAGTCGGCATAGTCGTTGGCGAAGTTCGTCCCGATCTGGATCAGCAGGGCGCCGATCAATGCAAAGAGCGCCGAGGGCAGGTGAAAACCGCCGTCAGCCCAGGCCATGGCCGTACCCATGAGCACGGGCGCGACGGCCGCCGCCAGCGTTTTGGGGCGGGCAGCCAGCACCCAGATGCGCCAGCGCGGCAGCGCCGGCACCGAGGCCGTCGAACCGAATCCGTCCGGCATGATGCGTTTGCCTTCCTGCTTTTCGGGGACGGCCTCCTTCACGCCACAGCCGCCCGTCCGTTCCGGGCTGCTCAGGAAGGAACGTCAGCCACGGAGCATTTCGGGCCGGATGGGCAGCTGCCGGACGCGGCGGCCCGTGGCGGCAAAGATCGCGTTGGCGAGCGCGGGCGCCACAGGGGGCACGGGCGGTTCGCCCAGACCGGTCGGATCCACCTCGCTCTCCACGAAGTGCACTTCGATCGCGGGCGGCACTTCAGACTGACGCAAAAGCGGATAATTGTCAAAATTGGACGAAACGACCCGGCCGCCGTCCAGCACGATCTCGGCCCGGAGCGCCGTCCACAGGCCATCGAGCACCCCGCTGATCACCTGCGCCTCGGCCCCGCTCGGGTTGACGACGCGGCCGCAGTCCAGCACGGCCACGACGCGATGCACGCGCACCTGACCGTCGTCGTCCACGGAGGCTTCGACCACCTCCGCCGCATAGCTGGCAAATGCCCAGTGGCCGGCGATGCCCAGCCCGTGGCCTTCGGGCAGCGGGCGTCCCCAGCCGGCCTTCTCGGCCGCCAGTTCCAGCACGCGCCGCAGGCGGGCCGGCTCGTAAGGGGGTGCCCAGCCGCCGCCTTCGCTTCGCGCCTCCATGTCGAACAGCTCCAGGCGGTAGGCCAGCGGATCGCGTCCGGCGGCCGCCGCCAGCTCGTCGATGAAGCTTTCGACGGCGAAGGCCGTGTGTGTGTGCTCGACCGAGCGCCACCAGCCGCGAAAGATCGGGCTCTGGAACGGGTGGTACTCCAGGCGCCAGTTCGGCACGCGATAGGGCAACAGGTCCGCTCCGCCGACCTCCGATCGGTGCTGGTCGGGCGCATCGGGTCCCTGAAGTGCCGCCCGGATCGACGTGGACACCAGCCGGTGATACCAGGCCAGCGGCCTGCCCTCGGCGTCGAGCGCCGCCTCGATGCGGTGCACGGCCATGGGCCGGTAGAAGTCGAATTGCAGATCGTCCTCGCGGGTCCAGACCACCTGCACGGGCGCGCCCGTGGCTTTCGAGAGGTAGGCCGCTTCGACGGCGTAGTCGTCCATGAGCCGCCGACCGAAACCGCCCCCCAGCAGCGTGATGAACACGCGCACGTTGCGCTCGGGGATGCCCAGCACCTCGGCAACGCCCCGGGCCGCCCATTCGGGCGTCTGTGTCGGGGCCCAGATCGTGCACCGGTCGCCTTCGACGTGCGCCACCGCGTTGACCGGCTCCATGGGCGCATGTGCCAGGAAGGGCAACACGTAGGTCGCTTCGAGACGGCGGCTTCCCTGCGACAGGGCCGTTTCGACCGAACCGTGCTCGCCCACGACCTGACCCGGTTCGGCCGCCATCGCCTGCATCTGCTCCAGGTAGGCCGCCGAGCTGTGCCGTTCGGCGTCGCCCGGTTCCCACTCGATGCGCAGCGCCTGCCGCCCCCGGAAGGCCGCCCAGGTGTTTTCGGCGATCACCGCCACGCCCGGTCGCACCCGGTAGACGCCCGATCCGAGCGCCGGCACCTCGACGACGGCACGCACGCCCGGCACCTGACGGGCGGCCGTGTCGTCGTAGCGCAGCAGCCGTCCGCCAATGTACGGGCAGTGCTCGATGCTGGCCACGAGCATGCCCGGCACGCGCACGTCGATGCCGTAGGTGGCCCGTCCCGTGACGATATCGGGAATGTCCACGCCGCTCTGAGGCCGGCCGATCAGCCGGAAATCGGCCGGGTCTTTCAGACGCACCGAAGCCGGCGGCTCCAGGCGGGCCGCTTCGGCCGCCAGCTCGCCGTAGCGCAACGCGTCGCGGCCGTTCGGGTGCAGCACCCGTCCCTGCTCCGTGCGACAGCGATCCGGATCGACCCCCCAGCGCCGGGCGGCCGCCTCGACGAGCAGTGCCCGCGCCATAGCCCCGGCCTCGCGCAGCTCCCGCCAGCGCGTGCGCACACTGCTGCTGCCGCCCGTCCCCTGGCTCCCGTATTTCGGATCGAGCGGCGCCTGCTCCACGCGCACCTGCGCCCAGTCGGCGTCCAGCTCCTCGGCCACCAGCATGGCCAGCGAGGTACGCACCCCCTGGCCCATCTCCGACTTGGGTACGTAGATGTGCACCGTTCCGTCCGGATCGACCTGCACGTACGGGTTCAGCTCGACCTGGGTATCGTCTTCCTTCCCGCTGCCGATCCGCGGGACCAGTCCGCCGACGAGCAGCCCGCCCGTGGCGGCCACCCCCACCTTCAGAAACGCGCGACGGCTGAGCTTGAACGGATTGCGTCGCGCCTCGATGTATTCCCAGAGGTCGAAGCCACTCATTGCGTACCCTCCTGCCGCATGAGTTCCGCGGCCCGATGAATCGCCTGACGGATCCGATGATAGGTGCCGCAACGGCACAGGTTGCCGCCCATGGCGGCGATGATGTCTTCGTCGGTAGGAGTCGGGTTCTGCCGCAGCAGCGCGGCGGCCGTCATGAGCTGACCGGCCTGGCAATAGCCGCATTGCGGCACGTTCAGCTCGCGCCAGGCCCGCTGCAGCGGGTGCTTCCCTTCCGGATCCAGTCCTTCGATCGTCGTAATGGGCTGCCCGACCACGGCCGAGACCGGCAGCACACACGAGCGCACCGGCGTGCCGCTCAGATGCACCGTGCAGGCGCCGCAGAGCGCCTTGCCACAGCCGAACTTGGTGCCCGTGAGCCCCAGCACATCCCGCAGCACCCAGAGCAGCGGCATGTCCGGCGGCACGTCGACCGTGTGACGGGTTCCGTTGACCAGCAGTTCAAAGCGTGCCATGATCGCTGTAGGTTTTCTTCCCCGCTACCGGAGCTTATTTTCATGCCAATCGCCTCGGCGCTTGCAGTCAGGCACGAAACGAGGCGGCGTGCTTCCGTGCTTCCCGCGTAACGCCACTACAGGATTTTACCCCGACCGCCGCCCGCGGTCAAGTGCGACTTTTCCTTTTTCTTTGTACATTTTTACAAAATCATCATGTGCCGCGCAAGCCTTATTTTGCCAGTGGCACGCTGAAAGACATGAATGACACCGGACGGAGACCATCGCCATGAATCGCCGCACGTTTCTGCAGCAGACGCTGGCCGCCGCGCTCCTGCCACTTGTTTCGCCCCGGGGTTTTCGCCTGCAGGACGATCCGTTCCGCCTGCTTCGTCGCAACGTGGGCATTTTCACCGGACGCGGCGGCACGATCGGCTGGCTGGCCACGGCCGATGCGCTCATCGTGGTCGATGCCCAGTTTCCCGAGACGGCCACGCAGTGCTGGGAAGGGCTGCACGCCCGCACCGAGCGCATGATCGACGTGCTGATCAACACGCACCACCACCGGGACCACACGGCCGGCAACATCGCGCTGAAGCCCCATGCGCGCCAGATCATCGCCCACCGCAACGTACCGGAGCTGCAGCGCCGCGCCGCCGAGCAGCAGGGCACGCTCGACCAGCAGGCCTACGCCGATCGGACGTTCGACGCGTCGCTTACGCTCGAAGCCGGCGACGAGCGCGTGCACATCGTCTATTACGGCCCGGCCCACACCGGCGGCGACGCCATCATCCATTTTGAAAAGGCCAACATCGTACACGTGGGCGACCTGGTCTTCAACCGGATGCCCTGCTTCATCGACCTGCCGGGTGGTGCCACCACCGAGGGCTGGATCGCCGCACTGGAGCGCCTGCATGCCACCTCCGACGACGAAACGCAATTCATCTTCGGCCACGGTAATCCGAAGTACGGCGTGGTGGGCGGCCGCGCCGACCTGCTGGTGATGCGCGACTTTCTGGAGGGGTTGCGGCGCTACGTCGAAGCCGGGATCAGGGCCGGAAAGACGGCCGAGGAGCTGGCCGTGGATCGGCTGCCGGACTTCCCGGAGCATTACGTCGAGAGCTGGCCGCAGGGCATTCCGAACGCCATTCGAGCCGTCTATCAGGAGCTGAGCGGCTCGTAGAAGGCTTCGCGCAGGTCGGCCAGCGCCGCTTCCAGCTCCTGCCAGCGGGCGTGGGTGCGGGCGCGCTCGGTGCGCACTTCGATCAACGTAGCGCTCGGACGCGCGCAGGCGGCCCGATAGGCCTGCGCCAGTTCCGTCAGCGTCCGGGGGGCCTCGTAGTTCAGACCGAACAGACGGGCCGCGTGCGCGAACTGCAGGCCGTGCGGCGTCCCGAAGAACGGTTCGAACACTTCGGCATGGCGGGCAATCGGTAGAAATGAAAAGATACCCCCGCCGTCGTTGTTCAATGCCACCACCACGACGGGCCGTTCGCGCAGCAGTGCCAGGCTGTTCAGATCGTGCAGCAGCGCCAGATCGCCGATGAGCAGCGTGACGGGGCGCGCCAGTCCCAGCGCAAAGCCGGCCGCCGTGGCCACCGTGCCGTCGATGCCGCTGGCGCCCCGGTTGGCGGCCACCGGCGGTCGGGCGCCGTCGGGTGCGGCCCAGGCGTGTACGAGCCGCACGGGCAGGCTGCTGGCCAGCACCAGCCCGTGCGTGGAGGGCATCCACCGGGCCAGATGCCAGGCGACGTCCGGTTCGGCCAGCTCCTCCGTCTGGAACTGCTGCTGCAGCCGCTGCTGAACGGCTCTGTCGGCCTGTTGCCAGCGCCGCGCCCAGGGAGACGGTTCGGTCGCCCCCGGCAACGCTTCGCGCAGCGCCGCGCAGGTGCGGGCAACGTCCGCCTCCAGCCGAAGCGTCACGCGATGCGCCGGGTCGAGTCGGATCGGACTGTCGTGCACGTGGACGTAAGCCCGTAGCCGGGCGGCCTGCACGAATTGCAGCAGGCGTTTGGAGACGAAGCGCCCGCCCACGTGCAGCACGACTTCCGGCTGCAGCATGCGGGCCGCCCGCTCCGGCTCGGCCAGCAGCAGCTCGGCAAACGGCACCCGTGGAAAGGCCCCTTCGCCCAGGCGCAGTCCGGAGGTCACGTCGGGCAGCAGCGGCCAGCCCAGGTGTGCGGCCAGCTTTTCGACGGCGGCCGCCGCTTCGGCCGTGCGCAGCCTGCCCGCCACGATCAATCCGCGCGCCACGGACCGCAGCATGGCGGCCAGCTCGGCGACGGCCTGCGGATCGGGCGCCATGACAGGTGCCACATAGCGCGTGCGAGGCGCCCCGGTGGCTTCGAGCGGAGAAAGCGCGTCGGGGGCCGGAATCAGCGGCTCACGGAAGGGACAGTTCAGGTGCACGGGGCCGGCCGGGGGCCGCACGCTTCGATAGACGGCCTGGGCCACCGTGGTCTGCACCAGCGCCACGTCCAGATCGGGGTCGGGCACGGGCAGTTCGAAGTGCCAGCGCACGTAGCCCCCAAAGAGCTTGACCTGATCAATCGTCTGATTGGCGCCCGTGTCGCGCAACTCCGGCGGACGGTCGGCCGTGAGCAGCAGCAGGGGGATTTCGTCCTGGCTGGCTTCGACGACGGCGGGAAACCCGTTGGCGACGGCTGTCCCCGAGGTGGTGATCCAGGCGGCGGGGCGTCCGGTAGCGCGGCCGTAGCCCAGGGCCAGAAAGGCGGTCCCCCGTTCGTCGTAGTGGACGATGGCGCGGGCTTCCGGGTGGCGGGCCACCGCCGCTACCAGGGGCGTGGAGCGCGAGCCGGGCGCAATGCAGAAATGCGTCACGCCGCAGCGCACCAGCTCGTCGACGAGCCGATCGGCCCAGTATTGCTGGTTACGAACGTCGAAGCTCAAGGCCCAGCACGTTCACGAAGTCGCTGATCTTGTGCTCGATCTCGTCCCACTCCAGCGCGGGCACCGAACCCTCCACGATTCCGGCGCCGGAATAAAGATACAGATGGCGTCCGGCCACCAGTCCGCAGCGAATGGCCACGGCAAATTCGGCCGCGTCGGCGCCCAGCCAGCCGATGGGACCGGTGTACCAGCCACGGTCGAACGGCTCCCAGGTGCGGATGGCCTCCATGGCCGCAGCCCGCGGGTAGCCGCCGACGGCCGGCGTGGGATGCAAGGCCTCCAGCAACGCGCCGGTAGGCACATTGGGCCGCAGTCGCCCGCGAATGCCCGTGTACAGATGCCGCCCGCGGGCCAGCGTCATTTCGGAAAGCTGCGGATCGGCGTCCAGCGCCTCGCACAGCGGCCGCAGCTCTTCGACGATGCTCTGCTGGACGTAATACTGCTCGCGCCGATCTTTTTCGCTCTGGAGCAGCTCGGCGGCCAGCCGGGCGTCGTCGGCTTCCGTGCGGCCACGGGGACGGGTGCCGGCGACGGCCTCGCTCCAGACGTGCCCGTCGGCGCGTCGGAACAGCCGCTCCGGCGAGGCGCCCAGAAAGGCCATTCCAGGCTCAGGCTGGTAGTAAAAGTGGAAGCAGCCCGGCGTGGCTTCCTGCAAGCGCTGCAGCAGGGCCAGTCCATCGAGCACCTCGCCAAAAGCGTACTGTACCTGACGGGCCAGTACGACTTTTTCCATCTGACCCCGGCGGAAGGCGTCCAGCGCACGCTCGACGTTGCGCGTCCAGCCCGTCTGATCCGGCGTGTCCCGGCGATCCAGCGGCAATGGCAGCTCGGGAGTCAGCGGCACCTCGGGCCAGCGAAGCTTCTCCAGCGCTTCGATCACTGCTTCAGGGTGCTCCCGATCCAGTTCGGACACCAGGTTGCAGATCAGCCAGTAGCGGTTCGCTTCGCGCCGGAGTTCGAAGCGGGGAAGCCAGAAGCGCCCGGCACCGAACGGTTCCCAGTGCGGTGCCACCGGCGCCCGGCTGTCGAAACGCCCTCCGCCGTAAAACCGAACACCGGGATCGGCCCGTCGGAGTCGGTCTTCCACGGGCGCGAGCGCCTCGCGGGTAAGTGGATGCGTGGCTTCGTGCAGCAGGATCGCGCCCAGTGCGGCCACGGCTTCGGCGTTTTCACGATCGGCCCAGTAGAACTTGACCGGCTCCGGCTGAGCGGCCAGCCAGGTCAGCAGGTCGAGCGGCGCGACGGGACAGCGCAGCTGGACGATTTCCGCGGTGGGCTGACGCAGGGCCCGCCGGATGCGGCCGCCCAGCACGCGGGGCAGCTCCTCCGGTGCGCATACGGGCAACGCCCCTTCCACCGCCGATGGATCCGTGCGCCTCATGCCGCCACCTCCGTCGGAAGTCCGTCGTCCACCGCCGCTTCCTCCAGGTGCGCCGTACAGTTCAGCCGGAGCGCCCGGAAACGGCCGTTTTCATAGACCAGATGATTGACGGCCGTGTTCGTATGCGGGAGAGCCTCCATGCGGGCCAGTCCATACTCGGGCAGAATGGAGGCCAGCAGAATGCGCAGAAAGCGGCCGTGCGTGACGATCAGCACGGTCTCGCCTTCGTGGCGATTCAGAATGGCTTCCAGCGCCCGCAACGCGCGGCGCTGCACGTCCAGGATGGACTCACCGCCGGGTACCGGGTAGTCGTAGTCGCCGGCCCGCCAGCGTTCGTAGACGGCCCGGATTTGTGCGTCATAAGGAGGCGCGTAGGGTTTCCCTTCCAGCTCGCCCCAGTCCATTTCTTCCAGATCGGCCACCTGGAAGAACGGCACGTCGGGGTGATACCGACGCACCGCCTCGGCCGTCTCCAGCGCGCGCCGCAGGGGGCTGGCGTAGATCGCGTCCAGCGGCACCGCGGCAAAGCGTCGCGCGAGCGCTTCGGCCTGACGCCTTCCCCGCTCGTTGAGCGGCGCATCGACGCCGCGTCCCTGCACGATGCTGTTGCGGTTATAATCGGTCTCGCCGTGCCGCACAAAGTACAACGTGGTCGCAGGCATGCATTCGCTTCAGTTTCGGTTCCAGGGAAGCTGCCGCAGGCGTCGAAGCACCTCCTGCTCCATCGCCTGCAGTTCGGGTAGGGCAACGCGGTGGGCCAGCGCCGCACGGAGGATCAGCGTGCGCAGCACCTGATCGGGCAATGGCAGCGGATACAGCGCCGCGTGCAGCCGGTCCAGGACGGGCCGGAGCAGGCGGTCGAGCAACCCCCAGCGCACCAGCACAAAACCGGCCAGACCCATCCATACGGCCGGTAGTCGTCCGCTCCAGGCCAGGGCCGTCAGCCCTACCACATAGGCCGCCCCCTGCAGCCAGGGATTGGCCAGCACGGTCAGTATCGGGGTCAGCGGGCGAAGAATCAACAGGGGCAGGAGCAGATGCCCCAACAGGTACAGCGCCAGCGCCACACCGACGGCCACGACAGGCGCACTCCCCCAGAGCAGCGGTAGCAACGCCCAGAGCATCAGCAGCGAAGGCAAGGCCAGCCACACGTCGGCCTGGCGCAGCAGTCGGTCCAGCGGTTCCTTTTCGAGGAGTGGCCCGGCATAGGACTGGAGCAGCGCCTCGGTCGTGCGAAACCAGTGGCCGGCCGCCGTAAACAGTCCGCGCGGCGTGTCCACATAGTACTCCGTACGTTGCCCGGCAGCGGAAGTCATGGGCCGCTCCTTGATTTCAGCGCCGCTCGCTCCAACGAGAGGCCCCGGCCCTTGTTTCGGCTTCAGCAAAAAGCGACAAACGTTCCTGCAAAAAAGGTTTGTGGCCTCTTTTTCATGCGGAGTCGTATCGCCAGACGATATGCCGCTGCGTACCCGACCGCCTACTGAATCAGCACGTTGTAGTAACGGAGGGCCGGTGGAATGACCACAATGTCGCGTACGGCGACGCCGTCGGGCAGGTGAATGATGGGACGCACGCGGCCGGTGGTGTCGGCGCGGATGGCCTCGTAGGGAACGGTCGCGAAGAAGTCGGGCGCCGACATCGCTGCCTCGTACTGGTCTAAGGGCACCCGGAAACGCACGCGCACGGTGGCCGGCTCCAGCGTCACCACACGCTCGGTGGAGGGGACGCCCGTCACGCGGACCGGTAGCTCGCGGACCCCTTCGGTAAAAGGAACCACGCGGGCGTACAACTGCACCGCTTCAGGCGTGACGGTCACCAGCGGCCGCAGCGTGTCGGAAAGGGGGACCCGGATCGCGATCGAGTCGCGCACGTCGCGCAGCCGCATGGACACGGTCGGCCAGGCGCCCAGCTTGTTCACGATCGAAACAGCTCCCGAAACCTGCACGCTGTCGGGTTCGACGCGCGGCGGATAGAGCAGGTCGTGCGTGGGCGGCGTTTCGATGACCACGCGCAGCTCGACCGGCAGCCGCCGCGTCACGCGCGGTTCTTTTCGCAATTCCACTACCTGTGGAACGACGCTTTCCACGACCACCCCCCGGGGCAGATTCAGATCGAGGGTGGTCAGATCGACCACGTCCTGCCGGGCGTCCAGCGTAATGGTCGGCGGGTTGAAGTAGAGCTGCACGAGCGGATAGCCTTCGCCACGGAGCTGCACGCGCACCAAACGCGGCGGTGGAACGGCCAGCGCCTGATCAGGCGGCACATTGACCACGCGCACCGGCAGGTCCAGTGTGGCCGTGTAGGTCTCCTGCAGCGTAAAGGTGAACCAGAGCAATGTGGAGATCAGAATACAGATGGTGATGACCGTGCCCTTCGACGGGCCACCTTCCGGACGGCGCCCGTCCCCGACGGGCACGCGACGGCTGAAAAGCTGCTGCAGCAGCGGGAAACGCTGGGCGATTTCACTCCACACGGTCGCGCGTCTTCCAGAGTGAGCTTAGACTTCGCAATATAGAGCGCACCGCTGGCTTCTGGCAATTCATCCGGTGGGCGTTCGCATCTGTCGCCATTGCCGGCGCAGCCACTGCCAGCCTTCCCGGAGTTCTTCCGGGCGATAGAGCCGCAGGACCACCACCAGCGGCCCGTAGAGCAACACCAGGAGCACGCGAATCGCCACCCGGATGGCCGTCGGCAGCGTTGCAGTCAGGTATCCCGCCAGCGCCAGTCCCGTTACCAGCACCAGAGCGAGCCCCAGCACCCGCCAGGGATAGGTCGTGGGACGCACCCGGAGCGCCCGCCAGGCGGCTCCTCCGGCCAGTACGCCGTAGGCCACGACGGTAGCCAGTGCGGCCCCCATGGCCCCCAGCTTCGGAATCCACCACAGGTTCAGTGCGACGTTCAGTAGCCCGGCCGCCACGACGTTCCAGGCGATGAAGCGACTCGCTCCGGCCGCATAGAGTACGTTCACGAAAATATTGTACAGCCCGAACAGCAGGTAGCCCAGGCTAAGCGGCAGTACCAGCGGATCGGCCTTCAGGTAGGCCGCATCCGATGCCAGCAACGCCGTCACGTCGTAGGCGCCCAGCGAGAGCGCCAGCGCAATCCAGCCGCCCCAGATCGTGTAGTGCCGGAACGTCCGGCGGTGCAGCGCCGCCTCGCCTTCCGGCTGCTCGCCCAGGGCTTTCAGGCCGATCACGGCAAAGGCCAGCTGGAAACTCTGCACGAGCAGCATGTTGAGCACGCCGCTCAGGCGGGCCGCCCAGCCATAGACGGCCACCGTCTCGGGATCGGCAAGCCAGCCCAGCAGGTATCGGTCGCCCACGTGCAGCACGGGCAGCGCCACGCCGGCCAGCGCAAGCGGCAGCCCGAAGCGCATGAGAGCCCCCACCAGACGGGGATCCCAGCGCCGGGGCACCACACGCACCATACCGCCCACCAGCACCAGCGCACTGCTACCGGACGCCAGCGCCATGGCCTGCACGACGCCCCGGAGACCCAGCTGCGCATGCGCCAGAAAGTAGTACACACCGCCGATGAGCAGTGCCGTCTCGAGCAATATGGCCGTCGTGTAAAGCGCCGCCCGCTCTCGGAGTCGCAGAAACGCCAGCGGAACGCCGCTCAGCAGCTTCGCGGCCAGGTACACCCCGAACAGACGCAGAATTGTCCCCCCTTCTGGCCAACCCAGCAGCATATTCACCCGGGGTGCCACCAGCCAGCTCAGCCCGAGCACCAGCAGGGCCACGCCCAGCGAGACGCTCAGCACAGTGAAGGGCACGGCTTCCTGCCGGTCGCGCTGCGCCGGATCGGTGGCGAACTTGAGCAGCCCGGTCGTCAGCCCCAGTCCCAGCAGCGGCAGCAGCAGCTGCGCCGTGGCCTCCAGCAGCACCAGATAGCCGTACGCCGCCTGCGGAAGCAGCGTGGTGTTGAGATAGAGCGGGGCCAGCAGCAGGCCGCTGGCTTTCAGCAGCAGATTTCCCAGCGCGTAGACGCTGCCCTGCCGGAGCAGGCGGCTCAGCGTGCTCTGCGAGGCGGTACGACTCATCCGGGGCCTTCGATACGGGCGTAGGGTTTCTGCACGCCTTCAATGGTCATCGTGCCGCCGAGTTCAGCCGTCCACCGGTCTGCAATGGCCCGCTCATCCGGACGCCCGGCATCATCCAGGAGAATAACAACCGAAGGGCTGAGTCGGTGGCCCAGCACCGGCAGCAGACCATAGCGGCCGCCCGGCGTGTTGCCCGGCGGCCCATCGCATAGCACCAGCGAAAAGCGGGCGGGAAGCTTCTCGGACGGCACATCATACCAGTGAAAGGCCCCGTAGTCGCGAAGCGGCGCATGCAGAAGATGAACGTTCGTAATCTCGAAGCGGCGTAGCGCCTGCCGCACATGTTCGGCCCAGAAGGCGTCGTGTTCCAGGGTCCACACCTCCCAGCCGGCCCGCATCCCGATCACTCCCAGCAGCAGCGTGCTCAGTCCCGAACCGCACTCCAGCACCGGTCCCGGGGTCTTCCAGGCTTCCCGCATCAGACCGATCAGCAGTTCCTCGCTGGCCGACCAGACTTCGTTGCCCCAGCCTTTACGCAGGGCACGCAGCAGCCGACGAGACGGCAACGTCCCGGGCGGTTGCCGTCGGAAGGCCCGCATGCTCGCGGCGAGCAGCCCCCGGCGATACAACTGGTCGGCTGACCGGTACAGTTTGCGCACCGGCATCAATAACGGCCCATCAGGAAGCTTCATGCGTTCACGTTCGCGTGTGTTCGTTGCCACCACCACGATCGGAGCCGCCCGGCCAGGCGCCGCACCGCGGCCGGCATCCAGGCGGCCAGCCAGTAGCCCCAGCGGCGGAGCCTGCCCGGATCCATCTGCACGGCGCGCCCCAGCAGCCGTCTGGCCTGCGCCCGGTGCCCCCGAACCAGCGCTTTGCGTCCGGCGCCCTCGTAGATGCCGGCCAGGGCCACCCGACGAAGCCGCCGTAACTCGGGATGGCGCGCTACCGCTTCTTCCACGATGCGCACGCGGGCACGCACCAGCTCGTCCAGCGCAGCCGTACCGGTCTTCCGGTCAGCATGATCCCGGATCAGCACCAGCGGCTCCGCTACACGACAGACGGGATAGTAGGCCGCCATGCGCAACCACAGATCCCAGTCTTCGCTGATGCGCCGATCCGGCCCTTCACGAAAGCCACCGACCGCCTCCAGCGCCTCTCGACGCACCAGCGCGCTGGAAAACGGCACGAAGTTGCTCAGCAGCAGCGCCTCCAGCACCCATCCTTCAGTCATGGGGGAAAGCTGGCTGAGCCGCACTTTTTTGCTCCGGGTCGATGCGTCCACCAGCCAGGCATCCGTGTAGCACCAGCCACAATCCGGGTGTGCCTGCAGGCAGGCTACCTGGGCGGCGAGTTTGCCCGGCAACCAGAGGTCGTCGGCGTCCAGAAACGCCACCAGTTCCCCACGGGCCAGTCGAATGCCATGGTTGCGGGCGGCTGCCGAGCCTGCATTTTCCTGAAACACGTAGCGGACCAACTCCTGAAACGGCACGACCACTTCGCGCGTCGCGTCCGTGGAGCCGTCATCCACCACGATCACCTCCAGCACCGGATAGTCCTGCCCGAGCACACTCCGGATTGCCCCGGCAATCCAGCGCTCGGCGTTGTAGGCCGCAATCACCACGCTGACCGTGGGCCGCTCGTCCGCCATCGTTCAACTGTTTCGGATCTGCCGAAGCGCCTCCAGGCTGGCTATTAACTCACGAATTCTTCGATCTTTCGGGTACAACTGCAGGATGCGCGCACGGGCTCGCGTTCGCCAGCGCGCATCGCACCGCAACGCCCGCCGGAGGGCGTCCACCACGGCCCCGACCTCCGGACGCTCCACGATGAAGCCGGCGTCGCCGATGGCTTCCGGGATTCCGAAAACCGGACTGCCCACCGGAATGCACCCGCACAGCATGGCCTCGCACAGCGCATTGGGCAATCCTTCGGCGCGGGAAAGCTGCGCGTACACCGACGTCTCCCCGTAGATGGCCGGAAGCGCCGTGCGGGGTACCGGTTCTCGCAGCCGGAGGTTCGGCGGCGGGGCATACCGTTCCCGAATGATCCGCTGCATCTCGGACGTCACGCCCACCACTTCAAACTGCACCTCCGGCAGATGCGCCGCGGCCGCCAGCAGCAGATCGACTCCCTTACGGCGCAGCACACGTTCGGAGTCGACCAAAGCAACGGTCCGCACCACCGGCGGGCGCTCCGCGGGACCGAGCGGCCATTGCTCGAAATCGTATCCGGTAGGGATGACCCGGAACGGTGTGTGCAGCCCGGGCACCCAGGCACGCACGCCCTGCGGCCGATTGCCGGTCCAGGGCGTGGCCGGCATCTCCATCAGCGAAGCGGCCACCGGCAGCAGCAACGACGCGTTGCGATAGACGTATCGGGCCAGCGGTGCCCGCCAGCGGCTGCAGAAAACCCCGATGTTCAGTTCAGACAGGCAGTAACAATCGAATCCTCCCAGCACAGCGGCTACCGGAATCCCTTGGCGCCGTGCCATCTGTACCGGCAGCACCATATGGTAGTCCACAAACCAGCCCAGCACCAGCGCGGCTTCAGGCAGCTCGCGCTGCAGCCACGTCCGCTGGGCGCGTAGCATGCGCAGCATCCCTCCCGGAGAGCGCACCCGCCGTACGTCGAAATGAAACGAACGCACCTCGTAGCGCGCCTCCAGCAAAGCCAGGTCGTCCCGCACGAACGGGCTTGGATGCAGATAGATGAAAAGCAGACGCGGCTTCATCCGGCAACTTGCTGCAGCAGTTCGGCAATGCGCTGGCTGGCGGATTGGTCCCGGCAGAAAGCGGAAGGCCCTTCGGGACGACGATGGACGGCGGCCGCAATGCGATCCGGATCGGCCCCGACCAGTTGATTCCAGCCACCTTCGAGCGTTTCCACCCACTCGGTCTCGTCGCGCAGCGTAATGCAGGGCACCCCCAGCCAGACGGCTTCCTTCTGCAGACCGCCCGAGTCGGTCAGCACGGCACGGGCGTGTTGCACGAGCGTCAGCATGGCCAGATAGCCCACCGGTTCCCGGAGTTCGACATTGGCCGGCACTCGGATGCCTCCGTCCAGACGGGCGCGCGTGCGCGGATGCAGGGGGAGAATCACCGGCAGCTCGAGCCGTCCCAGGCCCTCAAAGATTCCCCGCAACCGGACCGGGTCGTCCGTGTTTTCGGCGCGGTGCACGGTCGCCACGTAGTAGGTGCCCGGCGCATGGGCGGTCAGCGACGCCAGCGGCACCCGGCGGCGCGCGATGCCGGCATAGCAGCGAACGGCCTCTTCCATCACGTCGCCGGTCAGGTGTACGCCCTGCGTGATGCCCTCGCGCCGCAGGTTTTCGACGGCCGTGGGCGTCGGCGCAAACAGCAGCTGCGACAGATGATCGGCCACCACGCGGTTGATCTCTTCGGGCATGGCCCGGTTGAACGAGCGCAGTCCGGCCTCCACATGAGCCAGCGGTCGTTGCAGCTTGGCCGCCACGAGGGCACCGGCCAGCGTGCTGTTCGTGTCGCCATAAATCAGCACCCAGTCGGGCGCCGGACGCATGTCGCGCAAGGCCGCCTCCAGCCGGATCATCATCAGTCCGGTCTGCTCGGCATGCGTACCGGAGCCCACTCCCAGATGCACCCGGGGCGCTGGCAGCCCCAGCTCTTCGAAAAAGACGCGGTCCATGTTCACGTCGTAGTGCTGACCCGTGTGGATCAACACCTCTTCGATGCCGGCTTCGGCCAGCGCCCGGCTCACCATGGCCGCTTTGATGAACTGGGGACGTGCTCCTACGATGCTGCAGACACGCATGGCTCGGCGCGGGTTACTTCTTCCAGCAGGCGGGCCAGCTCGCCGGCAAGATAGGGACGGCTGTAGCGTCGGGCCAGCTCGGGCGGAGCACCCGGCAGCGGTCGCCCGGCCGCCCACGCCTCGTAATGCCGGCGCAGGTAGGCGGCGATGCCTTCCACGTCGTCGTAGTCGAACATCTCCCCGGCCTTCGTTTCGCGCAGCACGGCCGCCGCGTCGCCCGCTACCGGACCGATGCCCAGCACGGGCCGCCCGGCTCCGAGATATTCGTACAACTTGCTCGTAACGATCCAGGCATTCCCGGCCACGCGGTTGACCACGAGCAGCAGCAAGGCGCTGTCGAGCAGGTACTGGAGCACCTGCCGATGCGGCAGAAAGGGCAGCACCTCCACCCTGTCGGCCAGTCTGTGATGTGCAATCGTCTGATGAATGGAGGCGTCCACCGTTCCGATCAACCGCACCCGGAGCTGCGTGGCATCGTTCAGGCTTCGCAGCGCCTGCCAGAGCGCTTCCGGATTGCGCGCCGGATTCATGCTGCCGGCGTAGGTCACCCAGAAGTGCTCAGAAGGCCGCGGCTGCAACCCCTCGAAGTCGGCCGGATCGAAGCCGTTCGGAATCAACACGGACGGCAGGCCGCGTGCTTCCAGCGTCCGTTGCATGGCCGGTGTTACTACCACGCGATGCGAGGCCGCCTGCAGCACCCGACGTTCCAGCCAGGCATCCAGCCGACGCGCCCAGCGCGTCATAGGAAGCATTTCGTAATAATCGATGCCGGTCCAGGGGTCGCGCAGGTCGGCCACCCAGGGTAGCCCGTAGCGCCGGTGTGCCCGGTAGCCGATCAGATGCGTCGAATGCGGCGGCCCGGTCGTCACCACGGCTTCGATCGGATACCGCCGGAGCAGCCGGGGCAGCGCCCGCAGGGCAAACGGCACCCAGCCCACGCGGGCGTCCGGCAGAAACAGATTCGCCCGGATCCAGCGGGCCAGCTGCTCTTTCCAGCTCCGGTGGGGGCGTCCGGCAAAGCCCACGCTTACCGCCTCCTCTTTGCGCTGGCCCAGCAGACGCGCGTAGGCGGCATACGGATCCCAGGCACGCGTGCGGATCACCGGAACGCCGGCTGGCACTTCCGCCAGCAACTCCGGATCGCGGGCCGGATAGGCGGCGTCCTCGGGGCGAACGGTCAGCACCACCGGCTGCCAGCCATGCGCCGGCAGGTAGCGCGCAAACTTCAAAAACCGCTGCACGGCCGCGCCACCCGCCGGTGGAAAGTAATACGTGACCAGCAGCACCCACCGCTTCCCCGACCGACTCATCCTTTCCGCCTCTGTCGATACCAGCCCAGTCCCAGCAGCAACAGGACGCCTCCGTACGCCAGCAGCGTGGCCAGCGCGGTGATTCGCACGCCCCAGACGTGACTGGCCGGATCGAAGCGCATCACCACGGTGTGCGCGCCGGCCGGCACCGGCACGGCCCGAAGCAGATAGTTGGCCTGCAGGATCGGGACGGGCTGATCGTCCACCGCGGCATGCCATCCGGCCGGATAGTATACTTCGTCCACCACCAGCAGCCGCGGCGCGTCGGTAGTTACCTCCCAGACGATCTCGCGGGGACCGAAGCGCACCAGCCGCACCGAAGCCGTGCTGGTCGAATCGATGGGCGTCACTTCGATCCCGGGGTCCTCGCGCAGCAGCACGGTCTGGCGCAGATCCAGCGCCGGATCCAGCAGCCGCTGTCGGTGCGCGGCCAGATCGGACACCACCTCGTACTGCCCCACCAGAAACGCCCGGGGTAGCGCCGAAGGGTTCTCCAGCACACGCCAGCGCTCGTCTTCGAACACCACGCGCATGCCGGGCAGCGAGGCGCCGGCCGGTACCACCACGTAGCGCACACTCAGCAGATCCAGCGCCCGCGACCGCGGCAGACCGGTCGCCGGATCGACGAACAGGTGGTCGATGTAATCCTGAAACAGCCGCAGCTTGGCGCCATGGTAGCCGCCGATTGACTCGTGATAGTAAGAAGGACGAGCGTTCGTCATGGGGTTACCGCTTTCGAGCGACAGCACCCGGAAGTGGCCCGGTCCTCCGGCCTCCCGTTGCCGCTCCAGCAGAAAGCGATCGAACGAATAGGTGGGAATCAGATCGGTGACTTCCCGCGCGTCCGTCAGCACCTCCTCGTTCAGGTGGCGTCGTCCCACGCCCCACAGGTCGATCGTCACCAGCAGGAACAGTCCGGCCATCAGCCCCCAGCCGGGCAGCCGCTGCCGGTCGTAGAGCCAGAGCAGCCCGCCGGTCAGCAGCAGAAATACCAGCGTGCGCTGCGCATCGCGACCGAACAGGTTGGAGCGCACCGTCCGCTGCTCGGCCACGTACTGTCGCACCGCCTGCAGCAGGCGCGGATCGTCCGGGGCCACGTTGTTGGCGGCGGCCACCTGCCGGGCGATCTGTTCCACTTCGCCCGGTCGCTCAAAGGAAAACAGGCTGCCCCGCGCCAGCCAGAGCACCAGTACCAGCCCGACCAGTCCCAGCCACACCTGATAGGCCGGCCGCAGCGTCCGCGACCGCTCCGGCTGCTGTTCGAGCAGCCAGCCGCCGCCCAGTGCGGCCAGCAGGGCCAGTCCCAGAGCCGCCGTGCTCAGCCAGGTTTCCGGCACCCGAAAGGCATCGAACAGCGGGAAATACTCGAACATGAAGCGGTTGAGCAGCGGAAAGTAGCTGCCCAGCGAGAACAGGATCATCAGCAGCGTGCCGGCGCCCAGGATCCAGGCGGTGCGCCCCCGCCGACGCCAGAGCGCCAGCAGGGCCAGCCAGAGCACGATACCGCCCACGTAGTGCGGCCCCTCGGTGAACGGCTTGGGCCCCCAGTAGGTGGGGCTGCCGCCCCCGTAGGCGTCGGCAATCAGCAGCGTGACGAGTTCGCCGGGCGCCTGGCTCCAGCCCATCGCATAGTCCCAGTCCAGCCCGTCGCCCCCTCCGGTGGCTTCGCTTCCACCCCGGATCGTGTACTGTTTGTACTCGTAGACCGGCCAGTAGGGCTGGGCAATCATCAGCAGCGCCAGCATGCTTCCCAGCGCGAGCCAGCCCGTCGCCTGTCCGAATACGGCCAGACGTCCTTCGCGCCAGGCGGCCACGCCTTCCACCAGCCACCAGAGCCCCAGCAGAAACGCCACGTAGTACGTGATCTGCACGTGCCCGGCCCGCAGGTTGGCGGCCAGCACCACGGCAAACAACAGGCCCGACAGCAACCGGGGCCGCCGCAACCCATGCACAAAAGCCAGCACCAGCCAGGGCGCAAAACAGAGCGCGATGAATTTCGAGTTGTGTCCTGCTTTCAGAATGATCGGAATGTAGGTGGTCAGTCCGTAGGCCACGGCCGCCAGCATGCCCGCCCATTGTCGGCGCGTCAGATAGACCACCAGCCAGTAGGTACCAGCCAGCAGAAAGAAGAAATGGGAGGTCGGCCACAGAAAGCCTCGCAGCCAGTTCAGCAGGCTATCGACCTGGGGCACCTTTGCCGGATAGGAAATCATATAGGCCGGCATGCCGGCGAACGCATTCGTGGCCCAGAGCGGTTCGGTGCCCGTCGAATCGCGATAGGCGATGACCGACTGGGCCATGGCCCGCCAGTTGACCGTATCGCTGCCGATCAGCCGCTTACCCCCGAAATGAATCGGCGCAAAAAAGGCCAGCGAGAGCGCCAGCAGCAACAGCAGGCAGATCAGATGCCGATGCCGTTCCGGAAGGCGATCCCAGAGGCCATGCCAGGCCGGCAGGGCGACCGTGGACGCCTTCCGGGAGCGGGACGAGCGGGCCGAAGCAGCCATAGATGCAGCGCGACGGGTTATTCGATCACCTTGGGCACCCGGAAGTAGTCGCTGTCGGCATCGGGTGCGTTGCGCAGCGCGTCCTCGTGCGAAATGCGCTGTTCGACGACGTCCTCCCGGAAGACGTTGTACAGGTCCAGCACGTGCGACATGGGCGGGACGTCGCGCGTATCCAGCTCGTTCAGCTTGGCCACGTAGTCCAGGACCTCGCCCATCTGTTCGGCCAGCATCCGCTCCTCTTCTTCCGAGAACTCCAGGCGGGCCAGCCGGGCAATGTAGCGGACTTCTTCGACGGAAATTGCCATCGCTTGCCGATCGTCAGGTTGTGGATGTCGCAAGATAGCAAATGCCGGGCGCGACCGCTACCGCGCAGCGCTAAGCGGAGTTCCCCGCCTCCCGGAGCAGCGCCTGCATGCGGGCCTGCACGGTCTCCATCAGCGTGGTCAGACGCCGCCGTCGGAGTCCCGCTGTCGGGACGGGTTCGCCGATCACTACTCGAATCGTTCCCGGCCGCGAGACCATTCGCCGCTCGTCCAGCCGGCGGTAGCTGTCGAAGATGACCACGGGTACCAGCGGCACGCCGGCCTCGACAGCCAGCAGAAACGCCCCCTTTTTGAACGGCCGCAGCTCCTTCCGGTAGCCACGCGTGCCTTCCGGAAAAAGCAGCACGGGATGCCCCTGGCGGATGCGCTCGCCGGCCAGTTGCAGGCTTTCCAGCGAGCGACGCGGATTGTTGCGATCGATAGAGAGCGAAGCCGAATGGCGCATGGCCCAGCCCAGCACGGGCACCCGCTCCAGTTCCGCCTTGGCGACAAACCCGAAGGGATAAGGAAGCGCGTAGGACAGCACCAGAATGTCGAGGGCGCACTGATGATTGGCTACAAAAATGCAGGGCTGCCCTTCGGGGAGGCGTGCCCGGTCTTCGCACACCACGCGCCAGCCACAGGCTTTCAGGATGATGCCCGCCCAGCGCCGCGCCCACTTTTTGAAGTTGGCCGCCGTCGGATGAAAGCGATGCGTGAGCACCTGGCACGGGGCAATGATCAGCGTGCTGAAAATGCCCACCAGCACGAACCAGAAGAAGTGCAGCCGGGTCCACAGCGTGGCCGGCGGGGCGCCCTCGACCGGAGCCTCGACGGGCGCCGGTGCCAGCAACGGCGCAACGGGGGAGGTTTCGCGGACTTCTTCAGCCATGGTGGATCAGCGCTCGGTGGTTGCAGATGAAGGCTTCCGAACCTGACGCAGCAGCTGTAGCAGGCGGGTTGCATCGTGCAGCCCCCGCTTCGCACGCGGTTCTGCGCGTACTTCGAGGCTCAACGGCCCGGTGAAGTCCATGTCGCGCAGCAGTCGAAGCTGCGCGGGCCATCCCACGGCCCCTTCACCAAAGGGGGCCGGCTCCCAGACACCGCGATCCGGATCAAGTCGCCAGTCGCTGCAGCGCACCAGAAAGACGCGTCCGGCCAGTGCCTGGAGCCCTTCGGACGGGTTCTCGCCCGCCTGCAACGCCGCCCCGGGATTCCAGGCGCCCCCCACGGCCGGGTGATTCGCGGTTTCCAGCAGCGTGGCCAGCGCCCTCCCCGTGGGAAATGCACTGCCTGGCTCGTTGAGCACGGCCATCCGCACGCCGTAGTCGGCCGCCTTGTCGCCGGCCATCCGCAGCGCCCGCGCCGCCTCTTCTATCGGTGTACCTTCGTCTTCGGCCGCAAAAGCCGACACCACCACACAGGGACAATCGATGCGCCGGCAGAAGCTCAGCACCTCATCGAAGGCGGCCACCTCGTTCATCCACGTGCGCCGGTCACGCACCGGCCCTTCGAACATGCCCGGCACGATTGCCACCGCCGGCAATTCGTTTTCCAGCAAACGACGGCGCAGTTTTTCCTCATTGACAAACGGCACGCGGTCCGACGGCCCGCCGATCGTGCGCAACTCCACGCCCTCCAGGCCCCAGAGCAGCGTCAGGTAGAGCGCACGATCCAGATTCAACGTCACCGTGTCGGTCAGCAGCGCGGGAATCATGGGTCGTTTTCGGTTACGGGAAGGCGGAGCGTATCCTCGCGCACAGGCGCCCAGGGATCGGGCGTGATCACCTCGGGCAACAGCACCGCCTGCGCGGCCTGCACCAGCACACGGGCGCGCTGCAACGCACGCACACGCAGGTCTTCAGGTATTGATGAAACAGCAGGCGCGGCATGGTAGATCCGTCGGTAGGCCTGTTGCCAGTCGGGCGGCACCTGCCAGAAGACCTGCCGGCCGGCCTGCAACGAATCGGGCGGTAGAACCGGCGTGAGCGTCATGCCATATTGTTCGGCCAGTCGGTGCAGTTCGGCGAGCGTCCCGGGATCCGGATCCAGATAGACGATCCGGCGCGTGGCGGTCGGATCCCACAACGGCTTCCGGAGATAGGCGCGTAATCCCTGGTGGCCCTGTCGGGCACCCGACCAGACCGCAAACAGCAGCGTACGGCGGGGCTGCGGCCAGTAGCTGGCCAGCGTGCTGTAGAAACGGGCCAGCTCCAGCAGCGCCGCCACCCCTTCGCCCAGGTGTGCGCCGTCGAAAAGCAGCGGACTGCCCGGCAGGGCCACGACGTCCAGATCGGCGCACACGATCACCAGTTCGTTCCGGAGCCCGGGATCTTTGCCCGCCACGAAACCCAGCACGTTCAGCGCGCCCACGCGCGGTTCGCCCATACGCCGCACCCGGAGGAAGATCGGGCGTCGGAGTTGCAGCGTCACGGACGCCGTGTCGGTCAGATGGGCCCGCAGCGCGGACGCAGGCAGTGCCAGCAGGCGGGCGGCCGCCTCCGGCGTGAGCTGCAGAAGCCGAAGCCCGGGAATCGGGGCGTCGGTCAGCGTGGGACGCAGCGGCCCCACCCGCAGCACGGCCTGCACCGAACGCGCCGGCGCCAGGCGCGACGTTGCTTCTGCAGACGTATCCGGCAGCACCCAGACCGGGGCAGCGGGACAGGTCCTCGGTTGCACACAGAGCGCCACCCGATCGGCCACCACGCGTCCGGTATCGCTGCGCGCATCGGGCCAGAATTCCAATCCGGGTAGAAAGGCCGCCGTATCCCGATCGGCCCAGCCCAGCACGGCCGGCCAGGGCAGGTGCACGCGGGCATCGTAAACGATCCGATAATGTCCTTCCAGCGCCGGCTGCAGCCGGAATTCCCGCATGCGGTCCTCCACGTACTGCGCCGCCAGCGCGAAGCTGCGCGAGCCCGTCACCCGCCCCTGCATCTCCGGCCGCAGCAGCACGTCCAGATGCTCGGCCAGCAACAGCGGGTTGTCCGGCTCATGGAGTTGAACCGGGCCCTCCTCTGCCGGACGCGGCGCCGGCCCGCAGGCCGCCAGCCCCAGTGCGAGCCCCGAAATGACCAGCAGACGGTACATGCTGCCCCTGGCAATCCCGACGGTCAGGCCTTAACCCGCAGGCCCTTCTCCGCGTTTCGCCGACCGGCCCACAAACAAAAAGCGAGAAGCCACACGGGACTTCCCGCCTGCTCTAACGACTTCCAGGAAATCATTGTGCATGTGAGAAAGCACGGGCGCACACTGTGGTGCGCCCCTACCAGATCCTTGACGTTTTCCCTATTCCGTAGGGGCGGACCACTGTGTCCGCCCGATCACGTCCGCCTCACAGGGTATGGCACCCTCATGTACCGGTCAATCAGCGATCCCGCACCAAGTGCGTCCCTACCGTTTCTTGAAACCGTCCCCCAACGCGTGCGTATCTGGCAGGCCGCCAGGTCCTTCGACGACCGGTCATGCCTTTCGAAATTCAGGACTTTCACGATCTTGTCCGACTCCTGGAGGCCCATCCGGAGTGGCGGGCCGAGCTGCGCCGGCTCGTCCTGAGCGAAGAACTGCTCCGCCTACCCGAACTGGTGCAGCAGCTCATCGAAGCGCACCGCCGCGCCGAAGAACGGCTCGACCGCCTGGAGGCCACCGTCGCCCAGCTCGTCGAAGCCCAGCGCAAGGCCGAAGAACGGCTCCAGCGTGCCGAAGCCCGACTGGAGCGCGTCGAAAAGCGCCTGGAACGGGTGGAAAAGCGGCTGGAGCATGTCGAAAAGCGCCTGGAACGGGTGGAAAAACGGCTGGAGCATGTCGAAATTCGGCTGGACGGGGTCGAAAAGCGTCTGGAAAAGACCGAAGACCGCCTGTCGAAAGTCTGGGGTGGTTTTCTGGAAAGTCGCTATCGGGAACGGGCGCATGCCTACTTTGCGCCGATCCTGTCGCGCATCCGGGTGCTCAGCGGCGAGCAGCTGGTGCAGCTCCTGGACGAAGCGCTGGAAGCCGGACGCCTTACCGAAGCGGACCGGCGCGATCTGCTCCTGGCCGATCTGGTGCTGCAGGGCCGCCGCGACGACCAGACCGTGTACCTGGTGGCCGAGGTTTCCGGGCTGATTTCGGAAGACGATGTGCGCCGGGCCGTGGACCGGGCGCAGGCGCTGGCACGGGCGACCGAGCGGCCGGTCATCGCCGCCGTAGCCGGCGAGACGCTTCCGACCGACGTGCAGGCGCTGGCCGCGCAGCGCGGCGTCTGGTGCATTACCGACGGCCACGTGCTGTCGCCGGAGCCCTGATCCTCGCCACGGCTCGTTTTCTTTTTCGGATCACGCCGCGCTTCTCTTTCCCTTGCATTTGCGCGGAGGCGCTTCGATCTTGGAACGCCTCGGTTCACCTGCGCTGCACTGATCATGGACACGCTCGCCCTGACCGGCCTGGTTTTGCTGGCCGTTGCCGTGCTGCTCGTGCTGGTGCTGCTCGTGCGCCTGCACGCGTTCGTGGCGCTGTTGCTGACCAGCCTGCTCGTGGCCCTGCTCGGCGGCATCCCGCCCGAGCGCGTGGCCGATGTGCTGCGCGAGGGCATGGGCGGCACATTGGGCTACATCGCCGTGGTGATCGGGCTGGGGGCCATGATCGGGGAACTGCTTCAGCACAGCGGCGGCACGGCCTGCATCGCCCGCTCGCTGCTCGAACGCTTCGGCGAGCGCCGGGCCCCCTGGGCGCTGGCGCTGACGGGCTTTCTGGTGGCCATTCCGGTCTTCTTCGACGTGGCGCTAATCCTGCTCCTACCACTCGTCTACAGCCTGGCGCACCGCACGGGGCGCTCGCTGCTCTACTACGCCCTCCCGCTGGCGGCCGGCATCGCCGTGGCGCACAGCTTCGTGCCGCCGACGCCCGGTCCGGTCGCCGTGGCCGGCCTGCTGGGCGCCGACCTGGGCTGGGTCGTGCTGTTCGGCGCGATTGTGGGCCTGCCCGCTACCGTGCTGGGTGGCATCGTCTTCGGGCGCTGGATGGCCGCCCGACTGCACGTGCCCGTCCCGGCCCATCTATTCGACGAAGCGGCGGATGAAACCCGCCCCCTGCCTTCATTCCCTCAGGCGCTGAGCGTGATTCTGGTGCCGCTGGCGCTGATCCTGATGGGCACGGCGGCCGGGGCCTTCCTGCCCGAAGATCATGCCCTGCGGCCGCCGCTCCGGCTGCTCGGACACCCCTTCACGGCGCTCGTGCTGGGCACCCTGCTGGCCTGCTACCTGCTGGGCGTTCGGCTGGGCTACCCGATGCGCACCGTGCAACAGATCACCTCGAAGGCGCTGGAGCCGGTGGGCCTGATCCTGCTGGTGACCGGCGCGGGCGGGGTGCTCAGCCGCGTGCTCGTCGAAACCGGCGTCGGGCAGGCGCTGGCCGAGCAGCTGGCCGCCTCGCGGCTTCCGCTGGTGGTGCTCGCCTTCGGGATCGCCCTGGCCGCCCGCGTGGCGCAGGGCTCGGCTACCGTGTCGATGGTGACGGCCGCCGGACTGATCGCGCCGGTCGTGCAGACCGGCACGTACTCCCAGCCATTGCTGGCCCTGACCACGCTCGCCATTGCCGCCGGGGCCACGGCCTGCTCGCACGTGAACGATTCGGGCTTCTGGCTGGTGAGCCGCTACCTGGACCTCTCCGAGGCCGACACGCTCCGCGTGTGGACCGTGCTGGAAACGATCCTCGGCGTGAGCGGCCTGATCGTGGTGCTGCTGCTCAGCCTGGTGGTGTAGCCGCTCAGCGACGGCCCTGCAGATTCCACCGCGTGATGATCGCGCGCACCAGCTCGCTTACGGGTCGGGTGGCCTCGAGGATCAGCGCCTCGTCGGCGTCGGGCGTTTCGAGGTCGTCGAACTGACTCTGCAACAGCTTCGGATCGAAGAAATGCCCCCGCCGCGTTTCCAGCCGTCGGCGGATCGTCTCGTAGTCGGCCGCCAGGTGGACGAACCGGACGCCTTCGCCGGCGCGACGCAGCACGTCGCGATAGCTGCGCTTCAGCGCCGAGCAGGCCACGACGGCCGGGCGTCCTTCCTGCAGGTGCTGCGCGATCAGCGCCCGAAGTGCCTCCAGCCAGGGCCTGCGGTCGGCGTCGGTAAGCGGCACACCGCAGCGCATTCTTTCGATGTTGGCCGGCGGGTGAAAGTCGTCGCCGTCGTAGAACGGCCAGCCGAGCGTTTCGGCCAGGGCGCGGCCCACGGTCGTCTTACCCGCGCCGGAGACGCCCATGACGACGATCACCATGATTCAGAGCACCAGCACGCTGCGCACACGAGCCCCGTGCACGTCCTGATCAGTATCAAGCGGCTGCCGGAAACGCTTGCGCCCTTTCGGCGGGACGTCCTGCACGGGCACCTGCATCGTACCGATCAGGCGATTGTGGCGGTCGTAGAGGCCGATTTCGAGCTGCAGGTTCGCGATGGGCTGGTCGGTCAGATTGCGCACCACGCCGGTCACGATCCGCGTACCGCCGGGCAGCTCCTGATAGCGGAAATCTTCGACTTTTACCGGGCTTTCCGAAGGCTCCTCCTTCCCACACCCGGCCACCGCAAGCATCAGCAGCAGCCCGAGGCGTCCGATCCATCGCGCCAGACTTTGCCAGCGTGTCATTCCCGTTTCGCTTCCGTTCTTCAAAAAATACAGTTCGTGCCGCCGACTCGGCGACACGTGGCGGGGCGCGTAAAGATCCAGAGCGCGCGGCTTCGTTTCTTTGAGATTACGGCCAAGAATCACGGAGTCGGCGCGGGGGCGGTCTCCACGAGCCAGACGCCTTCGCGGTCGTCCACCTCACGCAGGCGCACGCGCACCTCCTCGCCGGGCAGCGTGGGCACCTGGCGCCCGACGATGTCCGGGCAGAGGGGCAGCTCGCGCAGCCCTCGGTCGATCATCACCAGCAGGTAGACGGCGGCCGGACGCCCCAGGTCCATGAGCGCATCGAGCGCGGCCCGCGCCGTGCGGCCTGTGTAGATCACGTCGTCGATGAGCACCAGGTGGCGGCCCGTCACATCGAAGGGAATGTGTGTGGGGCGCACCACGGGCTGATGCGCCCGCAGCCGCACGTCGTCGCGGTACAGGGTGACGTCGAGGATGCCGACGGGCACCTCCAGCCCGGCGGCCTTCCGGATCTTTTCCTGCAGCCGACGCGCCAGATACACCCCGCGCGTCTGCATGCCGACCAGCGCCAGCTTTTCCTCGCCGCCCGCGTCGAGCGCCGCCCGTTCGATAACCTGCCGGGCCATGCGTTCGAGCGTGCGGTCCAGGTCGGCCGCGTCCATGAGCTGTGCCTTGATACGATCCTGCGCTTCCATGTGTCCGATAACTGAGCTCGCTTACTCCGTTCTGTCGGCCACACGCCCGGAGCCGTGCCAAGGATCCCGCCCCTTTAGAGAAACGACGTGTTCAGCCGGGTCTCCATGCGCTGAAGCCAGCGATCCATGAGCGCCGCATAATCCTGCAGACGGGCAAATAACGTCCGGGCCAGCGCTTCGTTATAGGTGTGTACGGTCAGATTACGATCCTGCAACATGGCAAGAGCCTGGCGCGCTTCCGGTTCATCCAGCAATCCTGCCTGAAAAGCAGCCCGAATCACCTGTCGTGGCGAGGCCGCTTCGATCGCTTCAAAGACGCGAAGAAAGTGTTGCGCCGCTTTCCAGGTTGTTTCAAACGAATATTCGAATCGTTGAATAGCCGCATCGCGCACAATGTCGGTGACCGGTTGCACTTGAAGGACCGCCTGAAGCGTACGCACTGCACGACGCGCCACGGCGAGGCGCTCCTGCACCCGATTCAGTTCCATGGTATTCCTTCCCGAAACACCCGTTCACGAAAAACAGGATCCGCTTCCGACAGATCGACCAGGTCCACCCTGAAAAGTATGTTTGCCGATTCAAGCGCATCCCGCAGCGCAATCCAGCGTTCCCGATCGATAGGCTGTTCCGACCAGACAGCCACGTCAATATCGGAGCCACGATGAGGCGTGCCCCGGGCAAACGAGCCGAAAAGGTAGATCCGTACCGGAAGCCCGGACAGATGCTCTCGAAGGAGGCGCCGGACCTCAGCCAGATCGATCTCCGCATGAAATGGAAGCTTTGACCTGGTAGCATTCATATCGCTTCTGATACCCCCCGACGTTCGGATCCGCCTGACGACACGTCGACGTTACACGACCGCCTGCAGGCCCAAATGCTCGACAAACGGAAGAAAATCCCGATCAGAAAACAACAGCGCGTGCCCTTCTTCAATGCAATACGTGGCGATAATTACGTCGATGGTCTTCCGAATCGGAATGCCCTGGCGACGAAGCCGGCGATAATTTTCGGCACTGCGCAGCGCATACGATACGCCCAGCATTTCGAAGACCGTCAGCGATAACAGCAACGACCGCGCCGTCTGATAGTCGGCCTCGCGACGAAATCCCTGCAACACCTCGACCAACATGACGTCGCCGATGGCCAGTGGTTCGACACCCAGCAGCGCGTCCAGCCGGTCGGTTTGCGGGGTGGCGCGACCGTTGAAGTAATCAATCCAGAGGCTGGAGTCAACCACGATCATGCTCCGGCCGGTCGGTACGCAGGACATCCAGATCGCCTTCCCAGCGCAGCTTACCCCGGAAGTCTTTAATGCGCTCCTGCTGTTTGAGGCGCAGCAGTGTCCGCAGCCCCAGCTCCACCGCCTCGCGTTTCGTCTTCAGGCCCGTTACGCGGAGGACTTTCCGCATCAGTTCGTCATCAATTTCGATGCTTGTTCGCATCACGCCCTGTCGGTTGATGTGTAACACGAAAGAGAGCTATACCCATTGGGTCATCGGGTTCCCCGGTGTTGCGCCTGAGCTTTCCCAATAACACCGATCGAGACTATAGGTGCATGTGCACGGAATCCCGTGCCACGCCTCCTTCTTTGAGCCCAAAGCACACGGCAGTGCACTTCTACGCCGATAATTTCCAGTCATATCGGTACAGCTTCCCGCAAAATGAAAGATTTGAGATCTTCTTTGAGTGCACTCTTCTCTACCAGATCCACACGTACGCCCAGCCGATCGCTCAGCCACTGTTCGAGTTCGACAAACTGCAGCAGACTGAAAGGTCGGTCGTCCAGTTCGACCAACACGTCCAGATCGCTTTCAGCCCCGGCCTGACCCCGCACATACGACCCGAACAGCGCCAGCGAGACAACGCCAAACCGCTCTCGCAATTCGGGTAGCAATGCACGAAGCTGTTGCCGTAGCTTTTCAAGTTCAGGGATCCGGGCTTCCATTTTCAGACGGAAGTTATTTCAAAAACGACCGGGCTACGCTGGAACTCCCACACCCCCGGAGGTTCTAACAGGCTCGGTTTCTGATACCCACGACCAACCTTCAGGCTCCCCGTGGCCCGTCCGACGGCACTGCAGTACCTCGATCCGGCCGTGCTCTCGCGTCTGAAAAACATGGAGCTGCGGGCGCGGCTGATCGTCGAGGGATTCATCACGGGACTGCACCGCAGCCCGTACCACGGCTTTTCGGTGGAATTTGCCGAGCACCGGCCCTACAATCCGGGCGACGAGCTGCGCCACATCGACTGGAAGGTCTACGGCAAAACGGATCGTTTCTACGTCAAGCAGTACGAGGAGGAGACGAACCTGCGCCACTACGTAGTGCTCGACACGTCTCCTTCGATGCGCTACCGCTACCGGGCGCCCCTGACCAAGCTGGAATACGGCGCCTATCTGGCGGCCGCGTTGCACTTTCTGATGCTGCGCCAGCGGGACGCCACGGGACTGATCGCCTTCGACGAGCGGGTGCATACGCTGATCCCCCCTAAAAGCAAGCCGGGCTACCTGCACACGCTGCTGGCCCATCTCGAGCGCCTGGTGCGTCTGGAAGACGCCGAGACGCACCGCACGGCCGTGGCGTCGGTCCTGCACGAAGTGGCCGAGCGCATCCACCGCCGATCGCTCGTGGTGCTGATCACGGACCTGTTCGACAACCGCTCGGCGCACGACGAGCTGCTGCGCGGCCTGCGCCACCTGCGGCATCGCGGACACGAAGTGCTGGTGTTCCATGTGCTGGAAGGCGCCACCGAGCGACGCTTCGAGCTACCGGATCGCCCGCTGCGGCTTTTCGATGTAGAGACCGGCGAGGAGATGACGCTGCATCCGGCCCAGTTCCGTGACGCCTACGTGCGGGCCGTGCAGGCGTTCACCGAGCAGTTTCGCCGCCGCTGCCTGGAGCATCGGATCGACTTCATCGAACTCGACACCGCCCAGCCCTACGACACCGCCCTGCTGGCCTATCTGAACAAACGCCAGCGGCTGCGCTGAACCCCATGCATCGGTATCCGCACCGTGCTTATCTTCCCTCCACGCCTTCGAAGAAAGGTGCTGCGCCCCCGCGTGGGGTAATGCCATACCGTTTACGCTTTGCATCCGACGATGGACACGGACGGTTCGTAGTAAGCCACGGAGCGGAGCGAAAAGGCGTCAAACAACAGTCGGACTACCTGACTATCTCGAACCCATAGCGAAGCAAACCATGCGGCAACGTATTGCACGAACGTTTTTCGGCCTCCTGCTGGCATGCTGGCCCCTGCTGTCGCAGGCGCAGAGTCAGCGTCCCGCTCCCACCCCCACCGTGTTCGACCAACCCGCGCTCGTGCAGCGCTACCAGGCGACGATCACGCCCGAAGACCTGGCCGCGCATCTGTTCATCGTGGCCTCTGACTACTTCGAGGGACGCGAAACCACCACGCGCGGGCAGAAACTGGCCGCCTACTATCTGGCCTCCCAGTACCGCAAACTGGGCCTCGAGCCCGCCGGCACGCTGAAGCCGGACCATCCCTACGCGCCGGAAGCCTACTTCCAGCCGTTCACCGTCTATGGCCAGCGGCTGCAGGAAGCACACCTGATCGCCGTGCAGGGCGCCGACACGCTGGCCGCGCTGGCGTTCGGTCCGGAGCAGGCCGACCCGAACGGCTACCTGTGGTTGGGCGTCCGGCCCGAAAGCACCGGCGAGCTGGTCTTCGGCGGCTACGGCATTGCCGATCCCGAGCTGGGCTACAACGACTACGCCGCGCTGGCGGCCGACAGCATCGACCTGGTAGGCCGCTGGCTGCTGATTCTGGCCGACGAGCCGCTGGCCAACGACTCGACCAGCCTGCTGACGCCGGACGGCCGTCCCTCACGGTGGACCACCCAGCCGTTCCTCAAGCTGCGCCGGGCGCTGGAGGCCGGCGTGGCCGGCGTGATCCTGGTAGGCGACCGCTCCCCGCAGGCCGACGAGCCGCTGGCCGAACGCGCCGCCCGCGCCGCGCTGCGCGCACGCACCAGCGTCGGGCGCCTTTCGCTCACACCGCCGCAACAGGGCGGCTTTCAACTACCGCCGATCTGGGTGGTCAGCAGCCAGGTGGCCGATGCGCTGCTGGCTCCGAGCGGCCGCACCATCGCCGAGCTGCAGCAGCAGCTCGACGAAAGCCGCCAGCCCGTCGTCTTTGCCGTGCCTGCGGTCACCATCCACGGCCGGCTCGTGCAGGAAACCTACCAGGCGCAGACCGAGAACGTGCTGGCCTACATCGAAGGCGCCGACTCGCTGCTGAAAAATGAAGTAGTAGTTCTATCGTCGCATTACGACCACGTGGGCGTCGATCCGACGGCCGAAGGCGACGGCATCTACAACGGCGCCGACGACGACGGCACGGGCACCGTCGCGCTGCTCGAAATCGCCGAAGCCTTCATGCAGGCCGCACGCGACGGCTACCCGCCTCGCCGCTCCATCCTGTTCCTGCACGTGTCGGGCGAAGAAAAGGGCCTGCTTGGCTCGGCTTACTACACCGATCACGAGCCGGTCTTCCCGCTCGAACAGACCGTCACGAATCTGAATATCGACATGATCGGTCGCCACGACCCCACGCGGGAAGGCGACTCCAACTACGTGTACATCATCGGCTCGAACCTGATCTCGCAGGAGCTGCACGAGATCAACCTGCGCGTGAACGAAATCACCGGCACGCGCCTCGTGCTCGACGAGCGCTTCAACAGCAAGGACGATCCGAACCGGTTCTACGCCCGCTCCGACCACTGGAACTTCGGCAAGCACGGCATTCCGTTCATTTTCTTCTTCACGGGTACGCACGAAGACTACCACGGCGTGGACGACGAGCCGCACAAGATCGACTACGACCGCATGGCGCGGATCGTCCGTTTGATTTTCGGCACGGCCTGGCAGGTGGCCAACCAGGACAACCGCCCGGCCGTCACGGGCACCGGCTTCAACTGAGCAAAGAACCATGCTGCGCGAGATTCAGGCGCTGAGTGAGGAGATCTTTCCGGAAGTGGTCCGGCTTCGGCGGACCATCCACGCAAACCCGGAGCTGGCCTTCGAGGAATACGAGACAGCCCGGCTGGTCGTCGAGACGCTGCGGCCGCTGGGCCTGGAGATTCAGACCGGCGTGGCCCGCACCGGCGTGGTGGCCACGCTGCGCGGCGCCGAGTCGGGTCCGACCGTCCTGCTGCGGGCCGACATGGACGCGCTGCCCATTCAGGAAGAAAACGACTTTGAATTCCGCTCCCGAAATCCGGGTAAAATGCACGCCTGCGGCCACGACGCGCACACGGCCTCGCTCCTGGGCACGGCCATGATCCTGTCGCGCCTGCGTGACCGCCTGCGCGGGCAGGTGCGCATGGTCTTCCAGCCCAGCGAGGAAAAGCTGCCCGGCGGCGCGCAGGCCATGATCCGTGAAGGGGTGCTGGAAGCGTCCGACGGCGTACCGGCGCCCGCGGTGGTCTTCGCCCAGCACGTGCAGCCGGACCTGCCCGTGGGCACGATCGGCGTGCGCAGCGGCATGTACATGGCCTCGGCCGACGAACTCTACATCACGGTCCGGGCCGAAGGCGGCCATGCCGCCGCCCCGCATCGCCTGGCGGCCGACGGCGTGCTGGTGGCCGCCCACATCATCGTGGCGCTGCAGTCCGTGGTCAGCCGCAACGCACCGCCCGACGTGCCCACGGTGCTCTCGATCGGGCGCGTGCTGGCCGAAGGGGCCACGAACGTGCTGCCGCCCACCGTGCGCATGGAGGGCACGTTCCGGGCCATGGACGAAGAATGGCGCTTCCAGGCGCACGCGCACATCCGCCGCGTGGTCGAGCAGACGGCCCGCGCCTTCGGAGCCGAAGCCGACGTGGAGATCGTCGTGGGCTATCCGGCCCTCTACAACCACGAGGAGCCCACGGCGCTGGTGCGCGAAGCCGCCCGCGAGTATGTGGGACCCGAGCGCGTCGTGGAACTCGAACCCTGGTTCGCCAGCGAAGACTTCGCCTACTTCCTGCAGCAGCGGCCGGGTTGCTTCTACCGCATCGGCACGGGCAACCCGGAAAAGGGCATCGTGCACGGCCTGCACACGCCGCGCTTTACGATCGACGAAGAGGCACTGCGCATCGCGCCCGGCTTCATGGCCTACCTGACCTGGCGCTATCTGCAATCGACGGCATGACGATTCCCTACGATTTTCCGCCGTTTCCGGGCTTTCGGCCTGAAGCGCTGGACTTTCTGCGCGCGCTGAAGCAGCACAACCGCCGCGAATGGTTCAAGCCACGCAAGGCGATCTACGAAGACGAGGTGCGCTGGCCCATGCAGTGCCTGGTGGCCGACGTGGGCCGCGAACTGGCCCGGCTGGGGCTTCCGCTGCGTGGCGACCCGGAGCAGGGGCTGTTCCGCATCTATCGGGACACGCGCTTTTCGAAAGACAAGCGCCCCTACAAAACGCACATCGGCGCCGTGCTCTCGCGCACGGGAAGCCGCCGGGATCTGGGTGTCGTCTATATCCATGTGGAGCCCGGCGCATCGTTTCTGGGGGCCGGCTTCTGGAAGCCTGAGGCGACCTTCCTGCGGCGCTGGCGCCAGAAGCTGGTGCAGGAGTCCGAGGCGTTTCTGGACATCGTCCGCCAGCTTCAGGCGCACGGGCTGCTCCTCGAAACCGACACGGCGCTCAAGCGCATGCCCCGGGGCTTCGAGGAGGCCGCCCGTAGTCCGGTGGCCGAATACCTGTGCTGGAACTCGTTTCTGGTGTCGCAGGACGTACCGGACGAAGCCGTGCTGCGCCCCGAGTTTGCGCAGACCGTGCTCCGCTTTGCCGAAATCGTGCTGCCACTGCTGGAATTCGGATGGGACGCTGCGGATACCTGATCGCGCTGCTGACCGGCCTGCTGGCAAGCTGCGGCGGCGCCCGCGAACTCGTGATGGCACCGCCCCGACCGGCCGCGCCGGACGTGCCCGACACCGCCGCCGTCCCGGCCCGCCTGTCGCTGACCGTCGCGGCCGATTCCTTGTTGCCCTCGCCGTTTCAGGCGCTCACGCTGACGCTGCACCCGCTGGCATTGCGCCGCGCCGACGGCCACCGCCAGCCGCTTCCTTTTGCCCGACGTACACTGACGTTCTCCGCCACGACTCTCCGTGCCTGGACCCTGCTCGAAGCCGCCCCTGTTCCACCCGGCCGCTACGACACGCTGTGGATCGGGCTATCCGACGTGTCGGTACGCTTCGGTCCCAACGCCGGCGGCACGCTGACCGTCGCAACCGACACGCTGGCCCTGCCCGTGGCGCTTACGCTGGATCCGGAGCGCGCCTATTCCTACCGACTGCTTTTCGAGCTGCGACGCTCGATCCAGGCCGAGCCCGATTGCCGCTGGCGCTTCGTGCCCCGGATGCACCTCGAAGTGCGTTAATGTGGGCTCGCTGATATGGAATCGTGATTTACTGGTGCATGAGGGGCCACACCCCATGTGGCGGACGTGATCCGGCGGGTATGATCGGGCGGACACAATGGTCCGCCCCTACGGGATAGGGAAGCTGTCAATGATCTGGTAGGGGCGCACCACCGTGTGCGCCCGTGCTTTCTCACATGCACCACGATTTTCCAGAAATCATATGATTTACCGGTGCAGGAGGCGTCCTTCTGTGTGGCGAACGTGTTGCGCCTATCCCGCCGCGCGGAGCACGTCGAACGGCGGACGGCCGTAGACGCGGCGGTTGCCAAGCAGCCCGACGCCCAGCGTCAGCACTACGGCGCTCAGCAGCGCCGCCGCCAGCACGTCCGGTGCCCCTACGGGCGGCGCCTCGAACACGAGTCCGGCCAGCAATCCGGCCGCGCCCACGGCCAGCACCAGTCCCACCGTCGCCGCCAGCAACCCCAGGAGCCCGTATTCCACAGCCGTGATCTGGAGCACCTGGCGCCGCGAAGCTCCCAGCGTCTTGAGCAGCACGGTTTCCTCCTCGCGGGCCACGCGCGTGACGGCAATCGCTCCCAGCAGCACGATTACGCCCGTCAGCACGCTGAACAGCGCCATGAACTGCAGGACCAGCCCCACCCGCCCGAAGATTTCGTCGGCCACGTTCAGAATGAGCTGCAGATCGATGGCCGACACGCTCGGAAACGCCTCGACGGCGGCCCGCTGAATGCGGGGCGAAGCCTCCCCGGCCCGCACCAGCAGCACGAACATCTGGGGCGCTTCCTCCAGCACGCCGCGCGGAAACAGCACGAAAAAGTTCGTCCGGAAGCGCCGCCAGTCCACACGCCGGATGCTTCCCACCACCGTGGGGATCTCGACGCCCTGCACGTTCCACACGAGCGTGTCGCCGAGCGTCACGCCCAGCTCGGCCGCAATCTCCTCCTCGAGCGACACGGGCGGCACGGCCGTACCGGGCGGCACCGAAGGCGTGAAGGTGCCGGCCAGCAACGTTTCGGTGTCGGTCAGATAATCGCGATAGGACGAACGGTACTCACGCCGGAAGGCCCAGCTCAACCGCACGGTGGTATCGGCACGAAGGGCCTCGATCCGGCGTCCGTTGACGGCCGCCAGCCGCATCGTGACGATCGGGACCGTTTCGAGCACCGGTGCCCCGTGCGCCTCGACGAGCGCGACCAGGCTGTCGCGCTGATCGGGTTGTACGTCGAAAAAGACCAGATCGGGCCGCTCGCCGCCTCCGGCCTGACGAACCTGGGCCAGCAACGTCCGCTCGACGAGCAGCACCAGCACGACCAGGAACGTCCCCAGCCCGAGCGCCAGCATCAGCACAAGCGTCTGGTTGTGCGGGCGGTACAGGTTGGCCAGCCCCTGGCGGAACACGTACGGCCAGCGGTCCGGGACCGCGCGCCGGAGCAGGCGCATCAGCCCGCGGGCCAGCAGCGTCAGCGCACCGAAGACGAGCATCAGCCCGACGGCATAGCCGGCCCCGATGGCCGGAGCGGGCGCCTGCAGCATGGCGAACGCGGTCAGTCCGCCCGCCAGCAGCAGCCAGGCCAGCCAGCGCAGCGGATCGCGTCCGGCGGGCACGGGATCGACCGAAGCCTGCAGCGCCCGCAGCGGCGTCACGTGGCGCACGGGCAGCAGCGGAAGCAGGGCAAACAGCAACGTGATGGCCGGTCCGCTCAGCAGCCCCAGCCCCACGGCGGCCGGCTCGATGTGCAGCGGTACCGCGACCGGAAGGAATTCGGCCAGCAGCCGCGGCAACAGCGCCTGCAGTCCCAGTCCCAGCAGCGTGCCGGCTACACCGGCCACCAGTCCCATCGCCAGCGCCTGCAGCAGATAGACCGCCACGGTCTGCGCGGGCGTCGCCCCCAGGCACCGGAGTACGGCCACCGCATCGACGCGCTGGCGCACGTACACATGCACGGCGCTGGCAATGCCGATCCCGCCCAGAATCAGCGCGATGAAACCCACCAGCCCGAGAAAGCGGTACAGGTTCGTCAGTGCCTCGTCCCAGTCCTCGCGGATTTCTTCGACGGTATCGACGCGCACGCGCAGCGGCCGCAACGACCGGCGAAGCCGGTCGCCCAGCGCCTCGGCATCCCGCCCGTCGTCGAAGCGAAAGTAAACCGCGTATTCGGCGCGGCTGCCGAAACCGAGCAGCAGCGTATCGATCCCGGCCAGCGGAATGTACACGCGGGGCGCGGCCAGTGCCATGGCGGCCGACTCCGACGGGGTGGCGAGCAGCCGTCCCAGGATCGGATAGCTCCGGCGCCCCACACGCACCGAGTCGCCCACGCGGGCGCCGTAGGCGTCGAGCAGCGTGCCGTCGACCAGCGCCCCGCCTTCCTGCAGGTAGCGCGTGGCTGCCTCCGGCGGATCGGTCTGGAGTCGTCCGTACAGGGGCCAGGTGCCGGCAACGGCCCGCACCGACGCCAGCCGCACCCGGCCGGTCCGCGGAAAGTAGACCATCGAAGCGAACGAGACCACGCGGGTCTGGCGGCCGCCGATCGAGTCGATGAGCGCTTCGAGTTCGCCGAACGGCGCTTCCCGCTCCAGGCGCAGATCGGCGCCCAGCAGCTGGCGGGCCTGCTCGTCCACGGCCCGCCGCAGATTGCCCCCGACGCCGCTGATGGCCACCAGCGCGGCCAGCCCCAGCACCATGGCCGACAGAAACAGCAGCAGCCGCCGACGGCTGCCCCGGCTGTCGCGCCAGGCCATGCGAAGGGCCCAGCGCAGCGTCCCCGTACGTGGCTCAGCCATGACGTGTCGCATTGGTGGTGGCGTGGACCGGCTCGTCGGCCACGATGCGTCCGGCCCGCAGGTGCAGGATGCGGCCGGTGCGTCGGGCCAGCTCCAGGTTGTGCGTGACGATGACCAGCGTGGTGCCGGCCGTCGCGTTCAGCTCGAAGAGCAGGTCCTCGACGACCGCCCCGGTCTCGGCGTCCAGGTTGCCGGTCGGCTCGTCGGCGAACAGCATGCGGGGACGGTTGATGAAAGCCCGTGCCAGCGCCACCCGTTGCTGCTCACCGCCCGAGAGCTGGCGCGGATAGTGATGCAGGCGGTCGCTTAGACCCACCCGTTCCAGCAGTTCGACAGCCCGTCGGCGGGCCGTGCGGTCGCCCCGCAGCTCGGCCGGTACCATGACGTTCTCCAGCGCGGTCAGCGTCGGCAATAGCTGAAAAGTCTGGAAAACGAAGCCCACGAGCCGGTTACGGAGCGCCGCGCGGGCGTCTTCGTCGAGTACGGTCAGGTCCTGTCCGTCCAGCCACACCTTGCCCGCCGTGGGCAGATCCAGTCCGGCACACAACCCCAGCAGCGTCGTTTTACCGCTGCCCGAAGGGCCAACCACCGCACAGATTTCTCCTTCGGCCACCGAAAACGTGACATCCTGGAGTACCGTCAGCGTCCGGGTGCCGCTCCGGTACGTCTTCGTCAGATGCGCAACCTGTAACATGCAAACATCGGGCTGATGCACAGATTCGACCTCCTTATAACCGATCCGATCGATTCGGTTCTGAAGCTCCTGCTTCCGCTGCTTCTCATGTTGCTGGCCGCCTGCGGCGGCGCGTCCGAACCGCCCCGATCCGAAGCTTCGCCGGATACGACGGCCCCGGCCACCCGCGACACTGCCCGCGCGGAGCGCACGATCAACGTGCTCGTGCTGGGCAACAGTCTGGCCGCCGGCTACGGCCTGTCGCCTGACGAAGCCTTTCCGGCCGTTCTGCAGCGCAAAGTGGATTCGCTGGGATGGCCCGTGCGCATTATCAACGCCGGGCTGAGCGGCGAGACGTCGGCCGGTGGCCTGCGCCGCATCGACTGGCTGCTCCGCGAGCGCATCGACGTGCTCATTCTGGAACTGGGCGCCAACGACGGCCTGCGCGGCATCGATCCCGAAGTGACGCGCCGCAACCTGCAGGGCATCATCGACAAAGTGCGCGTCCGCTATCCGGACGCCGACATCATCCTGGCCGGCATGCAACTGCCCCCGAACCTGGGCCCCGACTACACGGCCGCCTTTCGTGCCATCTATCCCGAACTGGCCCGTGCCAACGACGCGCACCTGATTCCCTTCCTGCTCGAAGGCGTCGGAGGCGTGCCCAAGCTCAACCAGGCCGACGGCATTCATCCCACGGCCGAAGGTCAGCGCATCGTGGCCGAAAACGTCTGGCGCGTGCTGCGCCCCGTGCTGGAGCGACAGCTTTCCCGGCCAATTCGAAACGTCTCGTGAACAGAACAGGTCTGTACCTGCCATGCGAGCTGTAGAATCTGACGTTCAGATTCAGAATGGATGGATCGTTGCAGGTGTTCTGGCGGCTGCGGCTAATCTGCGCGCCCCGCTCACGGCGGTGGGTCCCCTCATTCCGCACCTGCAACACGACCTTTCGCTTTCTCATACGGCCGTAGGTCTTCTGACGACGTTACCGTTGCTGGCTTTCGGACTGGGCTCGTTCGGGGCTTCCCGACTGGCTGCACGGTTTGGAATGGCGCGCGTGCTGCTGCTCTCGATGGTACTGCTGACCGTAGGGGAGCTGGTCCGGCCCTTTCCCGCCCCTTTCTACCTGTTTAGTGGAACGTTGCTGGTCGGCGCTGCTATCGCCGTCAACAACGTGCTCTTGCCCGCCGTGGTCAAAGAATCGTTCCCGGCCCGCCTGGGCGTATTGACCGGCCTTTATCTGGCCACCATGCACCTGATGGCTTCGCTGGCCTCGGGACTCAGTGTCCCGATGGCCGAAAGCTGGGGGTTAGGCTGGGAAGGTGCGCTGCGCTGCTGGGCCCTGCTGGCTTTCGTGGCGGCCCTGCTCTGGATACCGCCGGCACGTCGCGCCCCCATCACAACGTCTCCAGAATCAACGCGGCGCACCCTCCCCTGGCGCTCTGCGCTGGCCTGGCAGGTTACGCTGTTCATGGGCCTGCAGTCCTTCTTTTTCTACTGCATGATCACCTGGATCCCTGCCCTGGCGCAAGATCGTGGTTTTTCTGCCACGACAGCTGGCTGGATCCTGTTTGTCTTTCTGCTGGCGCAGCTTCCCCTGCTGTTCATCACGCCCGTGCTGGCCGAGCGACGGCCGCATCAACAATCCCTGGCCCTCGCAGCAGGTCTGCTGACCATAGCCGGTGTGGTCGGCTTTATGATCGGCAAGGGGGTGGTGCTCTGGAGCGCCGCCATCCTGGCCGGAGCCGGAGCGGGCATGGGTTTTTCGCTGGCCATGACGCTCTTTCCTCTGCGCACACGTACTCCGCTGCGGGCGGCGGATCTTTCCGCCATGGCCCAGGCAATCGGATACCTGCTGGCCGCTGTCGGACCGACGGCCTTTGGCTTCCTTTATGACCAGACGCATCGATTTGCCACGTCTCTGTGGATGCTGCTGGGCATTACCCTCCTGATGCTGGGCTTTGGCGTGGCCGCTTCACGACCACGCTTTGTCGATTGAGTGCTCCTGTAATACGATTTCCTGGACATCATGGTGCATGTGCGCAACATCCCGTGACCACGCCTTCTTCTCTCTGGCTGAAAGCACGGGCGCACACCGTGGTGCGCCCCTACCAGACAAACGACCGCATTCCCACCCGGTAGGGGCGGACCGCTGTGTCCGCCCCGTCATACCCGCCGGATCACGTCCGGCATACAGAGGGTTGCGTCATCATGCACCGGTAAATCAGCGATCACATGTAACAAAAAGGCCCGGCCGTTCACCTAACCCGGTCAGGAACTCCGAAGCCGACCGGGCTTTGCCCGTAAAAAGCACGCCGCCATGCTGATCCGCACCGAAACGCCGATCCCCTCGTCCGAGATCACCGACGAGCGCCTGTACTGGAACCGCCGGGAATGGCTGCGTCAGGCCGGACTGCTGGCCGGAGCGGCCGTCGCCGGATTGCTGACGCCGGGCTGTCGGGCCGAAGGCCAGCAGGTGCGCCGCAAGGCGAACCCCGGCCCCTACGACACCGACGAGCCCTGGACCTCCTACGAAGACATCACCACCTACAACAACTTCTACGAGTTCGGCACGGGCAAACGCGATCCGGCCCGCAACGCCCATCGGCTGCGCACGCGCCCCTGGACGATCCGGGTCGAAGGACTCTGCCACCAGCCGGCCACCTACGAGCTGGAGGATTTCATCAAGCCCTACACGCTCGAAGAGCGCGTCTATCGGCTGCGTTGCGTCGAGGGCTGGTCCATGGTGATCCCCTGGCTGGGCTTTCCGCTGGCCGAGGTGATCCGAAGGGCCGAACCCATGTCCAGCGCGAAGTTCGTCGAGTTCACCACGCTGTACGATCCGGAGCAGATGCCCGGCCAGAAGGCGCCCATTCTCGACGGGCCCTATGTCGAAGGGCTGCGACTGGACGAAGCGCTGCATCCGCTGACGATCCTGGCCGTCGGGCTTTACGGTAAAATGCTGCCCAACCAGAACGGCGCTCCGATCCGGCTGGTGGTGCCCTGGAAGTACGGGTTCAAGTCGATCAAATCGATCGTGCGCATCCGCTTCGTGGAAAAGCAGCCGATCACCACCTGGATGAAGGCGGCGCCTCACGAGTATGGCTTCTACTCGAACGTCAACCCGAACGTGGACCACCCGCGCTGGAGTCAGAAGACCGAACGCCGCATCGGGGAATTCCGCAAGCGCAAGACGCTGATGTTCAACGGCTACGCCGATCAGGTGGCACACCTGTACGCGGGCATGGAACTGAGGAAGTACTTCTGATGCGCAGGCTGACACCCTGGCTCAACGGGCTGGTCTGGCTGGGCGTGGCCGCGCCGCTGCTCTACCTGACCTGGAGGCTCTGGATGGATCGGCTCGGCGCCAACCCCATCCAGGAGATCACGCACCAGACCGGCCGCTGGACACTCCGTTTTCTACTCGCCACGCTGGCCATCACGCCGCTTCGGCGCCTGACGGGCTGGAACGGCTGGATCCGCTGGCGACGCCGCCTGGGACTGGCCGCTTTCTTTTATGCCTCAATTCATCTGCTGCTCTACCTCTGGCTGGATCAGTTCTTCGACTGGGGCGAGATCGGCCGGGACATTCTCAAGCGCCGGTTCATCACTGTGGGGCTGCTGGCCTACGGCCTGATGGTACCGCTGGCCGTTACTTCGACGGCCGGCTGGATCCGCCGCCTGGGCGGCCGCACCTGGCGCCGCCTGCACCGGCTGGTCTATGCCATTGCCGTGCTGGGCGTGCTGCACTACTGGTGGGCGGTCAAGTTCGACTGGCGTCCGCCGCTGGCCTACGGCCTCATCCTGCTTGCGCTGTTTCTGCTGCGCCTGCGCCGCCCCCGGGTCGGACGTATCGACGCGACCGCACTGCCCCGTCGGACAGCCGCTCCCGTCGGTGATCCTACGGACTGACCACCTCGAACCGAGCCTGGAGCCCTTCGGCCGACGAGGGACCCACCCACAGCGTGAACCACCCCGGCTCCACCACCCAGCCCCCTTCCGGTCCCCAGAACCGAAGCGCACCCACCGGCAACCGAAACTGCACCGCCTTCGTCTCGCCCGGCGCCAGCTCCACCCGCGCAAAGCCCTTCAGCTCTTTCACCGGGCGCGTCACCGACGCCACCTCGTCCCGCACGTACAGCTGCACCACCTCCTCCCCCCGACGCCGGCCCGTATTCGTTACCCACACCACCACCTCCAGCGTGTCGTCCAAACCCAGCCGCCTCCGGCTCAACCGAAGACTGTCGTATGCAAACGTCGTGTAGGTCAACCCGTAACCGAACGGGTACAGCGGCGTCCAGGGCACGTCCACGTACTTCGACGTGTACTTCTCCTCGGCCCGCGGCGGCCGCCCCGTCGGTTTATGATTGTAATAGAGCGGCTCCTGACCCGTCGCCCGCGGAAACGACACCGGAAGCCGCCCCCCCGGACTCGCCTTCCCCAGCAGCACGTCCGCCACCGCGTGCCCCATCTCCGTCCCCAGAAACCACGCCTCCACAATCGCCGGCGCCAAGGCGGCCAGCTCCGGAATTGCCAGCGGCCGCCCGTTCATCAACACCACCACCACCGGCCGACCCAGCGCCAGCAGGCGCCGCGCCAGCGCCAGCTGCACCCCCGGAAGCTCCACCGACGCCCGACTGGCCGCCTCCCCGCTCAACTCCCGGTGCTCCCCCAGCACCAGAATCACCACCTCCGCCCAGCGCGCCACCGCCTCCGCCTCGGCAAAACCGCTCGTGTCCGGGCTCAACGCCGCCGCCACCATCTCCTGAAAACTCCCTGAAGGCACCTCCGCATAGCCCGGCGCGTAGCGCACCGTCGCTCCGGGAAGCGCCGCCCGGATCCCCTCCAGAATCGTCACGGCATCCTCCGGACGACCCGCCGCCGCCCACGGCCCCAGCACACTCGCCGAATCGTTGGCCAGCGCCCCGATGACCGCCACCCGCTGCAACGTGTCCGCCAGCGGCAACAGCTCTCCCTCGTTCTTCAGCAACACGATCGCCTTACGCGCCACCTCCCGCGCCAGCCGCCGGTGCGCCGGCGACAGCAACACCTGCTCGCGGCTGGCATCCCGACAGTAGCGGTAGGGATCCTCGAACAACCCCAGCCGATACTTCACGCGCAGCACGCGCCGCACCGCCTCGTCCACCACCGCCTCCGAAAGCCGTCCGGCACGCACCTCCTCGGCCAGCTTCCGCACATAAATCCCGCTGACCATGTCCATGTCCACCCCCGCCTCAAGCGCCTTGCGTCCCGCCTCGGCACTGTCGGCCGCAATTCCGTGGAAAAGCAACTCCCAGACCGAAGTGTAATCACTCACCACCAGCCCTTCGAAGCCCCATTCGTTGCGGAGCACGTCGGTCAACAGCCAGCGGTTGGCCGTGGCCGGCACGCCCCCGATCTCGTTGAAAGCCGACATGATCGAAAGCGCCCCGGCCCGAACCGCCGCCTCGAACGGCGGCAGATACACCTCCCGAAGCGTCTGCTCCGAAACATCCACCGTGTTGTAGTCGCGTCCGGCCTCGGCCGCCCCGTAGGCCGCAAAGTGCTTCGCCGTGGCCAGAATCGTGGTCGGATCCCGAAGATCACGCCCCTGAAAACCCCGCACGCGCGCCGCCGCCATCACCGCGCCCAGATACGGATCCTCACCGCTACCCTCGACGATCCGACCCCAGCGGGCATCGCGCGCAATGTCGACCATCGGCGCAAACGTCCAGTTGAGCCCCACCGCCGAAGCCTCCACGGCCGCCACGCGGGCTGCCTGCTCGACCAGCGCCGGGTCGAACGTGGCCGCCTCGGCCAGCGGCACCGGAAAAATCGTCCGAAAACCATGGATCACGTCCAGCGCAAACAGCAGCGGAATGCCCAGCCGACTTTCCTCGACGGCCTGGCGCTGCATGGCGCAGACGGCCTCGGCCCCGAAGAAATTCATCACGGCGCCCACGCGGCCGCGACGTATGGCGTCGGGCTCGCCCTCGCGCACGACCGGGCCGGTTTCGGCCATGCCCCCGTTGTAGAGCGTGAGCTGACCGAGCTTTTCTTCGAGCGTCATGCGGGCCAGCAGTGCTTCGATGAGCGAGTCCTCGCGAGCCCGATCCACCGGCTGCGCCACGGCCGTAAGCAGCCAGCCATTCCAGAGCAGACTCAGCACAATCAGTCGAAACGTGCGCATGGCATTCTGATGGACAGTCCAGATGGCTATTGGAAAGGTTAATGCCCCACGCTCACTCCGGCAAGCTCTTTTTCAGGAGACAGGCCACGTTGCCGTTTTCCCTATCAGCCGCGGTGAGATATGGAAAATCGTACAAGACTTCGGGAAAATTGTTATACCCTGTTCCAAGCGCTTTTTGCTATGCTTATAGCGGATTCAGCCACAACCAACCCCGGGTCTGTCATGGTCCGCCTGTTGATTCCCCTCTGTTTGCTCTGGACGATTACGAGCAGTCACGCCCAGCAACTTGCTGAAAATACCTCGGATACAGACGCCACAGAAATCATTGCGCTGTCGCAGAAGAAATGGCAGTGGATGGCCGATCGGCTGGTGGACTCGCTGGAGGTATTATTCCATCCCGAGGCGGTTTTCGTGCACATGGGCGGCACCCTGACCCGTGAACAGGAGCTTGAAGTTATCCGAACCGGCCGCATTCACTACAAGCATGCCGAGATTTTTGAGGTGTCCGTACGGTTTCTTTCGCCAAACACCGCCGTCCTGCTCAATCGCATTCGTCTGGACGCTGTCGTGGGCGGCAACGAAGTGACCAATCCTTTCATGGTGACCGAAGTGTACGTGCGGGAAAACAATCACTGGAAACTGGGAACGCTGGCCTTTACCCGATTGCTTGAACGATGAAAACGATGAGCCTCGACCGCTTCCAATTCAAAAACGGCGCGCCTGGGCTGCTTTTCGTTTTGCTTCTCAGTGCATGCGGACGCCAACAGGTTGATCCAGGCGCGCTGATCATTCGGGAACAGGGAAGCTTCTTCGTGGGCGGAACGGTCATCTCGGTTCCGGGCACCTTTGACCCTATCCGCCAGGGCGCGTTCAACTGGGCCGGACCGGATCCGCAGGGCCAGACGCTGCACGGCGACCACGCCTACGTGTTTTATCAGATTCCGGCCGACGCACGCAGATTGCCGCTTGTCTTCTGGCATGGCTATGGTCAATCGGCCAAAACCTGGGAAACCACTCCGGACGGGCGAGAAGGCTTTCAAAACCTTTTCCTCCGCCGCCGTTTCGCCGTCTACCTGATCGACCAGCCACGCCGTGGAAGGGCCGGTCGCAGCACCCGGCCCACAACGATTCGGGTCACACCGGACGAACCGTTCTGGTTTGGTATCTTCCGTCTGGGGATCTGGCCGGAATTCTTTCCCAACGTGCAGTTTTCACGTGATCCGGAGGCGCTGGAGCAGTTCTTCCGTCAGATCACACCGGATACTGGCCCCTACGAACTCGAGGTGTTTGTCGAAGCTGTCTCGGCCCTGTTTGACCGTATCGGTCCGGGCATTCTGGTTACACATTCGGCAAGTGGCGGGATGGGATGGCGCGTGGCCATGCGCAACCCGAACGTTCGGGCCATCGTCTCCTTCGAGCCCGGTAGCAATTTCGTCTTTCCGGAAGGAGAGGTGCCCGAACCCATTCCGTTTGCCGGAGGCCAGGCGTGGGCTACGTCGGCCCCGCTGGAAGATTTTCTACAACTGACCCGGATCCCCATTCTGCTTTACTACGGCGACAATATCCCTGAGGAACCGTCGCCCTACCCGGGCCAGGATCAGTGGCGGGCTTTCCTGGCCATGGCCCGCCTGTGGCAGGAGGCCGTCAACCGCCACGGCGGAGATGTTACGCTGATCGAACTACCGAAAATCGGGATTCACGGCAACACCCATTTTCCCATGTCCGACCTGAACAGCGTGGAAATTGCGGACCATCTTTTCGAGTGGCTCCAGCAGAAGGGATTGACCGAATGAGCGGACCAACCTGCAAGGCGGCATGGACCGATTGCTCGTTTTGCTGATCCTGACCGGCGTGATGTTCGCGAAAGCATCCTACGGCCAGGATGCGATCCGGGTCATAAGCGGTGTCGCTCCGGTGGATACGGCGCAGGCGCAGCATTTTACAGGGGTCGCCCGCGTGGGTGGGAATTTTCAGGCCGCTTCGCCTGCACGCACCTATGGAGCCACGGTCACTTTTGAACCGGGGGCCCGAACGCACTGGCACGTCCACACACTCGGCCAGATCCTTGTCGTTACGGCCGGTCGGGGAATCGTTCAGGAATGGAACGGACCGGCCCGGGAAATTCGGCCGGGGGACGTTGTGGTGATTCCGCCCGGCGTCAAGCACTGGCACGGGGCATTCCCCGACACCCGTCTGACGCACGTGGCCCTGGTGGAACGCCCCGAAACGGGAGCGGCGACCACCTGGATGGAGGCGGTTACCGATGTCCGGTACGCCGAAGCGCTGGCCGGTGCCGCAGCCGCCGCGGGCGAACTTCGGCCTTCTCGGGCCCAACAACTCTTTGGCGAAATTGCACCCGAACTGGCCGAATTAACCGACCGGGTGCTGTACGGCCGGGTATGGGCCGATCCGACGCTTTCACCCCGGGATCGGAGCCTGATCACGGTGGCTGCGCTGATCGCCCTGAACCGGCCGGACCAGCTCCGATCGCACCTTGCCCTGGCGCTGCAAAACGGAGTCACTCCGGCCGAACTGGTCGGCATGATCGTTCATCTGGCTTTTTACGCCGGATGGCCAAACGCCGTCACGGCGCTTCAGATTGCCCGGGAGGTTGTCGCCCGTCAGTAGCTGGCCCTCATTCAACCCCGCCCGAGGCTGAGCTGGCGGTGCGCCCTTGCCAGGCAAACGACAACCTTTCCGCCAGTCGTGTCCATGGCTCGCGTCGGGCACCCGGGCTGTGGCCCCATCATGCGCCGACAAGCCATGCGCTTCATGCACCTGCTGGCGGGGACCTACGGATCAGGTTCAGGTATTTCGCGCGGACGACCACAGGGCAACGAGTCGATCGAATTGTAGGCGGTTGACACCGGACCGTTATCAACGGATTGGAGCACGTCGGCAACGTTCGTCCGCAATCCACTTTTTCGGAAAAATTCGCCTCGTATGCAAAATATGGTCATGCAGTCGGTTGTTTCAGGCGCTGAAGGTTCGTAAGTTACCGATTCTCCTGTCGATCACGGCTTCATTGCCATCCTTGCCTTAAGGTATTCGTTTACGCGTACCCTCGAAACAACCGGTCTGCGTTATGCCACATACGAAAACCTTCCCGGAAACCTTAGCGGTCGAACTGCGGGGTCGTCTGCTGGAAACGGTCCGTCAGCAGGTGCCGGTGCCCTTCACCGAGCGCGACGCCGAACGGGCACTGGCGGCACTGCTGACCACCGACAACCTGTGGGAAGCGATCCGACTGAGCCGCGTGCCGTTGCGGGTGCTCAGTGTCTTCTGGCATCAGCTGATTGCCGAGGGTCTGCTGGAGGCGCATGATGGCGCGCTGCGCCTGACCGAAAGTGGCCAGGCGCTGGCCCAGGCACTGGGCGTGGCCCCCGTCCGCGAGGCCACCTGTGTGCATTGCGAGGGCCGGAGCGTCGATTACCGCACGCTTCCCGGGGACGTGGTCGAGCGCTTTGCGGAAATCTGTCGGCACCGCCCCGAGGCCATTCAGGACTACGACCAGGGCTTCGTCACCGAAGCGACCACCCTTGCGCGCATTGCGTTCGCCTGGCACCGGGGCGATCTGGAGGGCAAGCAACTTCTCGTACTGGGCGATGACGACCTGATGAGCATCGCCGCGGCGCTGACCGGCGCACCGGCCTACGTACTGGCCGTTGACATCGACGACCGGCTGATTCGGTTCATCAACGACGTGGCCCGGCGCGAGGGGCTCGACCGTCTCGAAGCCGTTCGCTACGATCTGCGCGAACCCCTTCCCACTTCGTGGCTTCGGAAGTTCGACACGTTCATGAGCGACCCGACCGAAAGTTTTCTGGGCTTCAAAACGACGATCGAGCGCGGGCTGCTGGCACTGCGCGGCCCTGGATGCGCGGGCTATTTCGGGCTGACGCACGTGGAGTCGAGCTACGAGAAATGGGCGCAGATCCAGCGCTTCTTGCTCGACAGCGGCGTCGTGCTCACCGATCTGATCGATGATTTCAGCGCCTACGTCAACTGGGGCTACATCGAATCGATGCGCTCCTGGGAATGGCTGCCCACCCACCGCCTCCCCGAACGGCCCTGGTACTACTCGGCGCTGCACCGCATCGAGCTGCTGCGCACGCCCGCACTGGAAAACGCGGCCGTCGAAGGCGACATCTTCACCGACGAAGAAGCCGCCACCACCTAATATGGAATCGCTAATTTACCGGTGCACGACGGTGCCACAACCCGTGTGGCGGATGTGATCGGGCGGACACAGCGGTCCGCCCCTACGTGGTAGGGAGGTTGTCGTTTGGCCGGTAGGGGCGCACCGCAGTGTGCGCCCGCGCTTTCTCACATACACTACGATTTCCTGGAAATCGTATAACGTATTACAAAGCCATTACATAAGCACTGAAGCGATTTTTGCGCGGCAACGTTCAAAGCTACCGGTTGTCCAACAGCCGGTAGCTTTTTTATGGCCGGAGCTGTTTCGCGCGAGGCCGGACCGCTGGTCGAAGCGATCGTGTCGCTGCGGCATGCGGCCGCCGCCGCGCCGCCTCTGGAAGGCGTCCCGACGGGCGTCGAGGGTCTGGACGAGCTGTTTTTCACGACGGAGTGGCGGGAGGGCCGTCCGGTGCGCAAGCCGCTGGGCGGTATTCCTCGCTATGCCGTTTTGCAGGTAACCGGCGTGGCCGACACCGGCAAGAGCCTGCTCGTGGAGCAGTTCGCCGTCGAGCAGGCACGGCGCGGGCAGGTGTGCCTGTTTCTGACCACCGAGAGCCCGGCGCCGTTCGTGGCGATGGGTCTGCGCACGCGGGCCGCCGCCATGGGCGCCGACTGGCACGCCCTCGAAGACCGGATCGTGCTGGTCGATGCGGCCACGCACACGATCCTGACGCAGGACCTGCCCACGCTGTTCAACACGCTGGCGCACGCCATCAAAACCTACCACGTGCGGGCCGTGGTGATCGACTCGATCACAGGCCTTTACGAAGCCCGCGAGATGCTGGCCCGCGACGTGGTGCGGCCGATCTTCACGTTCCTCAAAAAATGGCACCAGACGGCGCTGCTCGTCTCGCAGAAGCGCAGCGGTCACGAACTGCTCACGGCCGAAGCGGCCGGCGGCTATGCGGTAGGCCATATTCTCGACGGTACGCTGGTGCTGGCCAAGCAACCCATCACCAGCGCCCAGCAGGCCCGGCTCTACCGCGTGCCCATCGGCGAGACGGTCCGGCTCTTTCGGATCGACGGCTGCCGGCTGTGCGGGCACGACACCAGCACGCACCTGCTGGAAATCACCCCGACGGGGCTGGTCCGCATCGGCCCCAGCCTGCAGACATTCCATCAGGAAGCATCCGTCGAACCCAACTACCAGACGTAGCCATGCCGGTCGAAGTCACTCCGCAACCGGTCGATCTGGACCAGCGCGCGCTGCAGGTGTTTCTGAAAGCCATTGAACTGGCGGGCGGCCCACGCGGTCTGCTCGAGCGGAAACGCCTGACCTGGCTGCCCAGCCTGATGGAGGCCGCCTATGCCGTCGTGCTCGAAGCCGAGCATCATCGCTCGGTGGATGAAATCGCCCGTTTTCTGGGGCTTTCGACGGCCGCCACGCGCAACCTGCTCCGGGCCTCGACCGAGGCCGTCCGAGAGCGGCTGGAGCAGGAAGAGCCCTCGGAACGCAACGTGCACATCGCCGGCGGCCTGGCCCGCCTGGCCTACGAGGCGCTTCAGCGCGAGGCGGCCCGGGCTGGTTGAAGGGCGGGTATTTTCCACCTGAGGCCAGGCTACGGGAGCCGGTTCACCGGGCCGGAACGAGGGTCAGCCGCGCGCCCGCTCGAAGGCCTGCCGGAGCGCCCGCCGCGCAAGCACGTGGCACAGGTGCGCCCGGTATTCGGCACTGGCGGCCAGATCGCTGAGCAGGTCGTCGGGATCGACCATGTCTTCGAGCGAGGCGGCCAGCGTCCGTTCGTCGATCGACTTACCGACGAGCCGTTTTTCGGCCTCGGTCGCCCGGAAGGCGGCCGCCGCGGCACCCGTGATCCCGATGCGCACCTCGGCGCACGTGTCGTCGGGCGCCAGCTTGACGAAAGCCGCCACGCCCACCACGGCGTAGCGCGAGGCCGGATTTGGAAATTTGAGATAGGCGGCGCCGCTGCGCGGCGGCATCACCGGCACGCGCACGCGCGTGAGCAGCTCGCCGGGCCGGAGCGCCGTGGTGAAAAGCCCCTGGAAAAAGTCGCGCGCCGGAATGGTGCGGCGGCCGTCCGGCCCGGTCGCCTCGATTTCGGCATCCAGTGCCAGCACGACGGCCGGGTAGTCGGCGGCCGGATCGGCATGGGCCAGGCTGCCCCCGATCGTCCCTTTGTTGCGCACCTGCGGATCGCCGATCTGCGCGGCCGCTTCGGGCAGCACCGGGCATTTCTGCCGGAGCAGCTCGGAAAATTCGATCGTCCGGTGCGTGACGAGCGCTCCCAGCTCGAGGCGACCGTCCCGTTCGCGGATCTCCGTCAGTTCCCGGATGCCGCCGATGTCGACGAGCAGCTCCGGCGTGCTCAGCCGCAGTTTCATGAGCGGAATCAGGCTGTGCCCGCCGGCCAGTACCTTGGCTTCGTCGCCGTGCTCCCGGAGCAGCGCGAGCGCTTCGTCGATCGTGTGCGCCTTTCTGTATGCGAAGGTCTGCGGAATCATGGCCGTTCCGGTCGTTTTCGTTGGTCAGGAAGCGTGTCCGTCGGTTGGGAGCCCGCGCATGGCGCGCCAGACGCGCTCGGGCGTCAGCGGCATGCGGATGTCGCGCACGCCCAGATGGTAGAGCGCGTCCACGACGGCGTTGACCACGCAGGCCGTGGCCGCGATCGTGCCGGCCTCCCCGGCGCCCTTCGCGCCCAGCGGGTTGTGCGGACAGGGCGTCTCCTGGTGCCCGACCTCGAACGACGGCAGGTCGTCGGCCCGCGGCAGCGCATAGTCCAGCAGCGAGCCGGTCAGGAGCTGGCCGCTGGAGCGATCGTACACCGCCCCTTCGAGCAGCGCCTGGCCGACGCCCTGCGCCACGCCGCCGTGGATCTGGCCCTCGACGATCATCGGGTTGATGATGCGTCCCACGTCGTCCACGGCAATGTAGCGGAGCAGCTTCACCCTGCCCGTCTCCGGATCGACCTCCACCACCGACAGGTGCGCCCCGAAGGGGAAGGTGAAGTTGGCCGGATCGTAGAAGGCGTTCTCTTCCAGGCCGGGCTCCAGCCCTTCCGGATAGTCGTGCGGCACGTAGGCCGTCAGCGCAATGTCGCCGAAGCCGATGGCCCGGTCGGTGCCTTTCACGATGAACTGGCCGTTGCGGAACTCCAGGTCCTCTTCGGCCACTTCGAGCTTGTGCGCGGCGATCTTTCGGGCTTTGGCCTTGACTTTTTCGAGTGCGCGATAGATGGCGCTACCACCCGTGGCCAGGCTGCGCGAGCCGTAGGTGCCCATCCCGAAGGGGATCTCGGCCGTGTCGCCGTGGATGACCTCCACGTCTTCGAGCGGGATGCCCAGCTCGTGCGCCACGATCTGCGCGAAGGTGGTCTCATGCCCCTGGCCGTGCGAGTGCGTGCCGGTGAAGACCTGCACCTTGCCGGTGGGCATCACCCGGATGGCCGCGCTTTCGTACAGGCCGGCCCGCACGCCGATGGCGCCGGCCACCTTCGAGGGCGCCAGCCCGCACGCTTCGATGTAGCAGGAAAGCCCGATGCCGATGAGCCGTCCCTGCTCACGCGCCCGCTTCTGCTCCTCGCGGAGCTTCCAGTAGTCGGCCATCTCCAGCACCTTGTTCAGGGCACCTTCGTAGTTGCCGCTGTCGTACTGGAGCACGACGGGCGTCTGGTAGGGGAATTCGTCCGGCTGGATGAAATTGCGCCGCCGGAGTTCGGCCGGGTCGATGCCCAGCTCATGGGCCCCCAGTTCCACCAGGCGTTCGACCACGTAGGTCGCCTCGGGCCGACCGGCCCCGCGGTAGGCATCGACCGGGGTCGTGTTCGTGAAGACACCCTTGACCTCGACGTGAATGTGCGGCGTCTTGTACTGACCGGCCAGAAGCGTGCCGTAGAGCCAGGTAGGCACGCCCGGTGCGAACGTCGAAAGGTAGGCGCCCAGATTGGCGATCGTGCGCACGCGCAGCCCCACGATACGACCGTCGCGGTCGAAGCCCATCTCGGCCGTGGTGACGTGGTCGCGGCCGTGCGCGTCGCTCATGAAGCTCTCGCTGCGGACGGCCGTCCACTTTACGGGCCGGCCCAGCTTGCGGCTACTCCAGGCGCAGATGACCTCTTCCGGATAGTGGAAGATCTTCGAGCCGAAGCCACCCCCCACGTCCGGCGAAATCACGCGCACCTTGTGTTCGGGGATCTTCAGTACGAAGGCGCTCAGCAGCAGCCGGATCAGGTGCGGGTTCTGAGACGATGTGTAGAGCGTCAGCTCGTCGCGTCCGGGATCGTAATGACCGATGGCCGAGCGGGGTTCGATGGCGTTCGGAATGAGCCGCTGGTTGACGAACTCCAGCTTCGTGATGTGGTGCGCCGTAGCCAGCGCGCGGTCGGTGGCTTCCCGGTCGCCCAGCTCCCAGACGTAGCACAGGTTGCCGGGCGCGTCGTCGTGCACGAGCGGCGCCCCCTCCTTGAGCGCCTCGGCCGCATCCACCACGGCTGGCAGCTCCTCGTAGTCCACCTCCACCAGCTCGGCGGCGTCGCGGGCGGCCGCCTTCGTTTCGGCGATCACCACGGCCACCCCGTCGCCCACGTAGCGCACCTTGTCGACGGCCAGCGCGTAATGCGGCGGCTCCTTCATGTCGGGACCGATCTGCCAGCCCGTGGGCAGCGATCCCACGCCGTCGTCGAGCAGGTCTTTGCCCGTAAAGACGGCCACCACGCCCGGATGCTGCCGGGCTTTCTCGGTGCGAATGGCACGGATCCGGGCATGCGCATGGGGACTGCGCACAATCCAGGCGTAGAGCATGCCCGGCAGGACGATGTCGTCGGTGTAGCGCCCTCGTCCTGTCACGAAACGCCGGTCTTCGACCCGGCGAATGGGCGCGCCGATATAGCCTCTGGCTTCCATGGCTCCAGACAGGTTTTCCGGTTCGTGGATATGCGCCGATCAGGATGCCCCCGTGGACGCGGCTTCGCCCCGCGGGACGACGGCCTCGCCGCGCATGCGGGCGGCCGCGTACTGAATGGCCCGCACAATGTTGTGGTAGCCCGTGCACCGGCAGAAATTCCCTTCCAGCGCGTGCCGGATTTCTTCCTCCGACGGATTCGGGTTGCGCCGCAGCAGGTCGGCCGCCGCCATGATGATGCCCGGCGTGCAGAAGCCGCACTGCAGGCCGTGCTCCTGCCAGAAGCCCTCCTGCAGCGGATGCAACTGTCCGTCTCGAGTCAGTCCCTCAATCGTGGTGATCTCGCAGCCGTCGGCCTGCACGGCGAACATGGTGCAGGACTTGACGGCCTCGCCGTTGACGTGCACCGTGCAGGCGCCGCACTGGCTCGTGTCGCAGCCGACGTGCGTGCCCGTCAGCCCCAGCACGTCGCGGATCAGTTCGACCAGCAGCAGGCGGGGCTCGACCTCCACCCGGTGCGTCTGCCCGTTGACCGTGACCTGAATCGTGTGCCGCATGACGCCCCCTGGTTTTTATTCACCCGATTAAAAGCGCTTCCGAAAAGTCAGAACCACTCCCGTTCACCACAACTTCACTTCTGATTAATTAAAAATTTTCCCTTATTCAGTCAAGAGATGGGCCTTGCCTTTCGGGGCGTTACCGGTTTGTAACAATTCCGGAATGGAGCAGCGCGAACAAGAAAGGAGGCGAGAAAGCACGGGCGCACACGGCGGTGTGCCCCTACGGGACAAACGACAACGTTTCTACCATGTAGGGGCGGACTCCTGTGTCCGCCCGATCATACCCGCCGGATTATGTCCGGCACTCAGGGATGTGTCACCCTCATGCACCAGTAAATCAGTGATCTCATAGGATCACCGCCTGCCCACACACTCCGATGACGATCGGGTATCTCCGGCGGCGTGGGCCGGACCCGCTTCGGGTTCCGGAGGCCAGTGGGTGCGGCGATTGCGCACGAAGGGACTTTCGGGCGGGCCCAGGTAACTCGGGCGCAGTCCGCCCGTGTCGATGACGATCCGTTCCACCACGACGCCGCCGTCCACCGCCCAGAGCTTGAGCGTGTGGGGGCCGGGGCGGGTGATTTCGTGCGCGGACGTGACGATGCGCACGTTGCGGGCGACGGCGTCCATCCACACGTGGCCGTAGCGCCAGTCGGGGATCGTGTCGGCGGCATGCACTTCGAGGAGCTGTGGCGGCGCGTCGTCCAGCGAGACGGCCAGCCGGAGCCCGCCGGGGCGGTTGACGAAGTTGTAGGTAGGCGACAGGTAGAGGTGCACGCGAATGCGTCCGGGTGCGGGCAGCAGCACGTCGTATTCCAGGCGCGGGTTGTCGGTGCCGGGCGCTTGCGCCCGCATCGTCACGGGCAACGGCGTCACGGCCGAGGCCGTTCGTCCCAGGTTGGGGATCACTTCCCAGCGGGCCTCGCCGACCGGCACCTGTCGGCTGAAGTGGTGGGCCTCGATGGCCAGGTGTCCGTCACGCGCCACGAAGCCCTCGAAGTCCGGCGGCATGCGGTCCACAATCCGCTCCAGCGGGGCCACGACGGGCACGCGCATACCTGGCCCTTCCACGTAGAAGACGAGCTGCTCTGCTCCGGGCGGCACCTGCGCCCAGTCGACGGTCACCTGGATGCGCTGCTGCTCGGTCACCTCGCCCTCGGTCGCGGAGAAAGCCAGGGCGGGCGCTTCGGCCTGAATGCGAAAGCGAAACGGTTGCCGTCCCCGGTTGAACACTTCGAGGTAATGCACCGGGCGGGTCAGATCGTCGAAGACGGGCAGCGTGGCCGGTGCGTCGGGTCCGGGCCAGGCCTCGGGCTGTCCCTCGACGGCCACGGCCGGCAGGGCCGTGTCGGGCACGGCGATCGTTTCGACCTCCGGCATGATGTTCTCGTCCGGGTCGTCCCAGCTCGTGTAGCCGATGCGCGGCTGGTCCATCATGTGGTTCCAGCGGCCGGCGCCCATCACGTGGTTGTAGTAGGCGGCCAGTTCGGCGTCGCGCGCGAACAGACGCCGCACCTTTTCGGCCATCCGGTTGGTGGCGGCGCGCCGCTGGCGCGCATAGAGGCGGTTCAGCGCCAGCGCATGGTACATCTCGTACAGGTTGGCGCTGGCCATCACCGGATAGGCCACAAGCTGGTAGAACGCATCGCGGTAGGCGGCGGGCATGCGCTCATGAAGGGCCTGCGCACGGGCGGCCAGCGCCCGGTAGTCCGCGACGACGCGATCGAACTCCCGGTAGTGGTGCAGGCTGTAGGTGTCGGCGTCGAGCAGCTCCGGCTTGCGACGGGCGTTGTACTTCGTGTAGGTAGCCAGCAGCGTCGCGATCTCGGCGGCATACCGGGGCCCGAACTGTTCGGCGGCCCAGCGTTCGTAGTAGCGGGGCAGGTCGGCGGCCGTGAAGCGCTCCGGATCCCAGGCCATGTCCATGAAAAAAGTGAGGGGCAGCTCCATGGGCTTGATGTCGCCCACGTTCACGACCCAGAGCCGATCGACGCCGTGCCGGTAGGTGAGGCGCATCTGCTCCCAGGTGCGTTCGATCTGCACCGTGTTGATCCATTTGTAGCTGCGCGGCGCCCCCACATAATCGAAATGGTAGTACATGCCGTAGCCGCCCTTTCGCGGCGGACTACCGGGCGGCGGCAACAGACGCACGTTGCCCCAGTTGTCGTCGGTGAACACGATCGTGATGTCTTCGGGGACGCGCATTCCCTTTTCGTAGTAGTCCTGCACCTCTTTGTAGATGGTCCAGGCCTGGGGGATTTCGGAGGGATCGCGGCCGGTTTCTTCGGCCAGAATCCGCCGCTGGTCGCGGATGATGCGCTCCAGCAGTTCGATGGCCGTCTCCTCGCTCATGGGCTCGTCGCCGTCGCCCCGCATGCCCACCGTCACGATCGCCTCGTTGTGCTTCATGCGCCGAATCCCCTCCCGCCAGAAAGCCTGCAGCGTCGCGGCGTTTTTCGTGTAATCCCAGGGCCCTCCGCCGTGCCATTGCCATTCGACGTGCGCCCGGAGCATGGGCTCGTGGTGCGAGGTGCCGATCACGATGCCGTAGCGGGCAGCCGTGGGGATGTTCAGACTGTCCTCCTCGAAAAACGAACGCCCCCACATGGCCGGCCAGAGGAAATTGCCCTTCAGGCGTAAGATCAGCTCGAAAACGCGCGCGTAGAAACGGTGGTTGAAGCCGCCGAATTTTTCGAAGGCCCAGCCCGAAAGCGCGGGCGCTTCGTCGTTGATGAAGAGGCCCCGATAGCGCACGCGCGGGTAGTCCGTGCGGCGAAGCGTACGCGCCACGTAAAGGGCGGGCCGATGCGGTACGGGCACGTCGGCCCACCAGTACCAGGGCGAGACGCCCATCGCCCGCGACAGGTCGTAGATGCCGAAAACCGTACCGCGCGGATCGCTGCCGGCGATGACCAGACGGTCGGCCCCCCGGACGTCGGACACGACCTGCAGCAGAAACGCCTCCCAGCGTCCTTCGATTTCGCCCGGTTCGAGCCGTCCGGTCTCCACCAGTTCCCGGATCAGGGGGCTGTGCGCCAGGCTGCCCACGACGAGGGACGGTTCGGCGGGCCACGTGTCGTAGTGCACGACGGGACGCCGTCCCGTCACGCGCTCCAGGTCGGCCGCCAGGTCCTCGACGGCCCGGAGCACCACCGGATCGTCGGCCCGGCTCGCCACGATCGACAAGACACGGCCGCCTTCAGCCAGGGCAAAGCAGTCGTCCGGACAGGCGTCCTGCACGTACGACGACAGGGGCTGCGCCGGCGCCGATTCGATCAGCAACAGACCCGTCAACAGCAAAAGCAACGCGCGCATCTGCAAAAGCATGTTTTTAGATATAGACCTCCGGAACCGGGTAATTCCCTACCGGTGGAAGATTCTCCTGAAAAAGGGATCCCTGCGAGTCGGCTCTACCCTGACTGCATGCAACCTCTTCTGCATCGAGAAGCTTTTCTGGAGCGCCTGCGCAGGCAAGAACGCTGGGATGTGCTCGTCGTCGGCGGAGGTGCTACGGGGCTGGGGGTGGCGCTGGACGCAGCGGTCAGGGGTTTTCGGACGGTGCTTTTCGAGCAGCACGACTTCGGCAAGGGCACGTCGAGCCGGAGCACAAAACTCATCCATGGGGGCGTGCGCTACCTGCGGGAAGGCGATCTGGGGCTGGTGCGCGAGGCGCTGCGCGAACGTGGTCGGCTGCGCCATAACGCGCCGCATCTGGTCTGGCCGCGCCTGTTCGTGGTGCCCTGCTACCGCTGGTGGGAGCGGCCCTTCTACGGGGCCGGACTCTGGCTCTACGACCGCCTGGCCGGAAAGGCGCGCCTGGGCACGACCCGACGACTCGACCCCGTCGAGACGCGGGCCCTGCTGCCAACGCTTCAGCGCAATCACCTGCGCGGCGGCCTGGCCTACGCCGACGGTCAGTTCGACGACGCCCGGCTGCTGGTGCATCTGGCCTGGACGGCCGCCGAGCATGGTGCCGCCGTGCTCAACTACATGCCCGTCGAAGCACTGCTGGGCACACATGCGCGCCTGGAAGGCGTCGTCGTGCGCGACCTGGAGTCGGGCGAACGCTTCGAGGTGCAGGGACGCGTGATCGTCAACGCGACGGGCGTCTTCGCCGACGCCGTGCGCCGCCTGGACAATCCGGACGCCACGCCGCTCATCGTGCCCAGCCAGGGCGTGCATCTGGTCCTGCCCCGCCGTTTTCTGCCCGGCGAGGCGGCCCTGCTCATTCCCCGCACCGACGACGGCCGCGTGCTGTTCGTGATCCCCTGGCACGGACAGGTGCTGCTCGGCACCACCGACGAGCCGGTTCCGGATCCCGAGCTGGAGCCCCTGCCCACCGAGGAGGAAATCAACTACCTGCTGACGCACGCCGGCCGCTATCTGGAGCCGGCGCCCACCCGGGCCGACATCCGCGCCGTCTTCGCCGGACTCCGACCGCTGGTGCAACGCGGCGGCCTGAAAGACGACACGGCCCACCTGTCCCGTGAACATGTCATTGTAGTCTCTCGTCGGGGGCTGGTGACCGTCACAGGTGGCAAGTGGACCACCTATCGGCTCATGGCCGAGGAGACGGTGGACCGAGCGCTGCAGGTGGCCGGTCTGCCGCACCGTACTTCGTCCACCGCCACACTGCGCCTGCACGGCGCCACCCGACACGTCGACGTAGCCGATCCCTGGCACGTCTACGGCACCGACGCCCGGCACCTGCGCCAGCTCCTGGAGGCCGAACCCGAACTGGCAGCCCCGCTACACCCCCGGCTGCCCTATCGCATGGTCGAAGTCGTCTGGGCTGCGCGCTACGAGATGGCCCGCACCGTCGAAGACGTGCTGGCCCGACGCACACGGGCGCTGTTTCTGGACGCAGCCGCCGCGCTCGAAGCGGCTCCGGCCGTGGCCCGTCGCCTTGCCGCCGAACTGGGCCGCGACAATACCTGGATAAACGCGCAGCTCCGGGACTTCGTCGCACTGGTCCGTCGCTACGTGCCCGATCTGCACGCCCACGACCCGAACGACGCATCGCCTTCTGAGCAAACGGCACCGCGCCGGGACTGATATGGGATCGCTGATTTACTGGTGCAAGAGGGTACACCCCCCGTGTGGCATACGCAATCCGGCGGGTATGATCGGGCGGACACAGGGGTCCGGCCCTACGGGATAGGGAAAACGTCAAGGAGCTGTAGGGGCGCACCGCCGTGTGCGCCCGTGCTTTCTCACATGCACGATGATTTCCCGGAAATCGTATAAGATCGTATCGGCGTGCCTCGCTTTGCGTATGTCCTCGGGACTTCGTTTCTTTTCCGGGCAAATCGGGAGACGGTCTGCATAAACCTTATGGACGCCGAACACTATCGGAAGCTGGAGCGCATGTACCATCAGGCGCCCATCAACGCCTACTTTCAGCCGAAACTGCACGTGTCGGATCGCCAGGCGACGCTGACGCTGACCGTGCGCCCCGAATTCTTTCACGCGGCCGGGGCCGCCCACGGGGTCGTTTACTTCAAGGCGCTGGACGACGTGACCTTTTTCGCCGCGCAATCGGTGGAAGATCGGTTCTTCGTGGTGACGGTCAGCTTTACAATCTACTTTTTGCGTCCGGTCAGCTCCGGGGTCATCCGGGCGGTCGGGCGCCTGGTACACGAATCGCCCCGGCTGCTGGTAGCAGAAGGAACGCTTTTCGACGAACGGGAACGCCTGATCGGACATGGAAGCGGCACGTTCATGCCCAGCAAGGTGCCGCTGAGCCCGGAAATCGGCTATCGCTGATCATGCTTTCCGAAAACCCAGCAACCGCAATCCGTTGAGCGAGACGAGCACGGTGGAGCCCTCGTGGCCGACCACGGCGAGCGGAAGCGGCAGGCCCTGCAGCAGAATGGCCCCGATCATCAGGCCCATCATGCCGAAGGCGATCGCAAAGTTCACCAGTAGCGTGCGGCGTGTGGCCCGGCTGAGCGCCAGCACATAGGGAAGTTGCCCGAGATCGTCGCGCATGAGCACGACGTCGGCCGTCTCCAGCGCCACGTCGGTGCCGGCGCCGCCCATGGCAATCCCGACGGTGGCGGCCGCCAGCGCGGGCGCGTCGTTCACGCCGTCGCCCACCATGGCCGCCGCGCCGTAGCGATCGACCAGCGCCTTGACGTGCGCCACCTTCTGGGCCGGAAGCAGCTCGGCGTGCACCGCATCGACGCCGGCCTCGCGCCCGATCGCCTCGGCCACGTGCCGGTTGTCGCCGGTCAGCAGCGCCACATGCGCAACGCCCAGCGCACGCAACCGGCGGATCGTTTCGGCCGCGCCCGGCCGCAGCCGATCGGCAAAGGCCAGCCAGCCCAGCACCTCACGCTGCCCGTCGCGTTCGCGGGCCACCAGCACGGCCGTCCGGCCCTGCCGCGCCAGCGCTTCGACGGCCGCCCGACCTTCGTCGAATCCGTCCGCCGCCCGCCACGCCGCTTCGAAGTAGCGCAGGTTGCCCACGTGCAGGGTGGCGCCTTCGACCACGGCCCGCACGCCCTTGCCCACCACGGCCTGAAAACCCTCGGCCTTCGGAATCGTCAGTCCCCGCTCACGGGCCGCCGCCACGGTGGCCCGCGCCAGATGGTGCTCCGAGCGCTGCTGCACGGCCGCGGCCAGCCGCAGCAGTTCGTCTTCGGAAAGCCCCGCGCCGGGGCGCGCGCCCACCTGCACCAGGCGCGTGCGTCCCTCGGTCAGCGTGCCGGTCTTGTCGAAGGCGATCGCCCGCACGCGCGCCAGCGCCTCCACATAGACGCCGCCCTTGAAAAGCACCCCCCGTCGGGCGCCGGCCGCAATGGCCGAAAGCACGGCGGCTGGCGTCGAGATCACCACGGCACAGGGCGACGCGGCCACCATCAGCGTCATGGCCCGGTAGAAAGCCTTCGCGAACGGCTCGTTCAGAAAGGCCACGGGAATCACGATGGCCAGCGCCGTCATCGCCAGCACGCCCAGCGCGTAGGGCTGCTCAAGCCGATCGATGAGCCGCTGCGTGACGGCCTTTTCGCTCTGGGCCTGCTCGACCAGTTCGATCATGCGGGCCAGCGTCGAGGCCGAAGCCGGACGCGTCACGCGCACCTCCAGACTGCCCGTCGTGTTGATCGTGCCGGCGAACACCTCCTGCCCTGGCCCTTTATCGACGGGCATCGACTCGCCCGTGATGGACGATTCGTTCAGGGCGCTCTCGCCGCGAACGATCACGCCGTCGAGCGGCACACGGTCGCCCGGCCGCAGCACGAAGACCTCATCCACCCGAACCTCTTCGACGGGCACCTCGACTTCCTGTCCCTCACGCAGCACGCGGGCCCGATCGGGCCGCAGCTCCATGAGTGCCTGAATAGCCCGACGCGAGCGGCCGATCGCGTAATGCTGGAGCAGGTTGGAAAGTGAAAACAGGAAAAGCAGCGTGGCGCCTTCGGCCGGCGCCCCGATCACAAGCGCGCCGAGCGCGGCCAGCACCATGAGCAGGTCCACATCGACCGTCCGGCGCCGGAGCGCGTCGATCCCGTTGCGCAGGCCGTCCCAGCCGCCGAACACGTACGCCACGCCATAAGCTACGGCCGCCACAAGCGGTGCGCCCAGCCGTCCGGCCAGCCAGCCCGTGACGAGTCCGGCGAGCGTCAGCGCCACGAACAGCGCCTCGCGTCGTGTGCCCTCGAGCCAGAGACGCCAGGAGACTTCCGGCTTTGGGGGCAGCGTGCGCACGCCGAAGCGTTCGACCACGCGGGCCAGCTCCTCCGGCGTGGTCTGCGCGGCGTCATAGATGACGTGAAGCACACCGCCCCGGAACGACACGCGCGCCTGGCGCACGCCCGGAAGCGCCTGCAACCGACGCTCCAGCGCCAGCGCGCACGTTTCGCAGCTGCGGCCGCCCTGCTCCTGCACGTGCAGCGTGCAGCGGGCCGGACGCTCCTCGAAGGCGGCCGCCAGACGCCGCGCCAGTCGCTCGGCTTCGGCCGCCGAGAGCCGCGCCCGGTCGTAGGTGAGCGTCAGCCGCCCCGAAGCCGGATCCACCTCCACCTGCACCAGCCCGTCCGCTTCGGCCGCCGACTGCTCGACCAGCTCCGCACAGGCTTTTTCCTGAGCTTCGTCGGCCATCAAAAAACACTACCTATTTTTTACCTGAGAAACGCAAACAACAGAGCGACGAGCGTGCCGATCTGTCCCACCCAGAACAGAAACATCCACCGGATCAGATCGGCCCGAACACCTGCCAACCGCTCCCCGAGACGCGCCTCAACCTCAGCGATTTGCTTTTCAAGCTTTGCTTCGACCGAGGTGATTCTCTCATTCAGTCTGGCCTCTACCTCGGTGATCCGCTCGTTCAACCGGGCCTCCACCTCGGTGATCCGTTCGTTCAACCGGGCCTCTACCTCGGTAATCCGCTCGTTCAACCGGGCCTCCACCTCGGTGATCCGTTCGTTCAACCGGGCCTCTACCTCGGTAATCCGCTCGTTCAACCGGGCCTCCACCTCGGTGATCAGGTTGTCCAGACGTTTACCTTCGTCTGTCACGCGTCGCTCAAAGCGCTCTTCCAGGATGCCCAACAGGTTATTGCGTTCGTGATGGAGCGCTTCGTTGAGGAGCACGACAAGCGCTTCGGCCCCTTCCTCGCCAAGCTTCTCACGCAACACCCTGGGAACAGTGACGATCGCCATAGACCTGCTTTTCTGTCAGAAACTCCGGACGCCGTGCCGTAAAGTTCCACCACGCGCCTCGTCCAATGCATCCTCCACGACTTCTGGAATGCTCTAACGCCGGGAAACGTTTCAGGATGCAGAAAATGCCAGATTTAGAAGCAATCCGAATTCAGTTCGCCCTGTCATGCTTCCACCGTCGGGGTTTTATCTTTGCCAGGAATAAGCTGCATAACTTTCTGTATGTCCGTCTGGGCGAGCCGCTTCGATGGGGGCGGCACGCTTACAAGCGACAGGTGGGTTTCATGCTCGAAGACCTGGCGTTGATGGAGCGGCTCACCGGTCGCGAGCAGCTCGAACTGGCCGCCCGGCTCTACGGTCTGTCACCGGAACAGGCGACGGCCACGATCGAAGCGCTGGTGGCGCCTTTCGAGGTCGCCACGGCGCTCGATCGCTGGATCGAAACCTATTCGCACGGCATGCGCCGCCAGCTCGCTTTTCTGCTGGCGCTGCTGCACCGGCCGCGGCTGCTCGTGCTCGACGAACCCTTCGAAGCCATGGATGCGCAGGCGATCGAAGCGGCCATCGCATTACTGCAGGCGCGCCACCGCGAAGGTGCCACGCTCCTGATCAGCTCCCACCGCCTCGACAAGCTCGAACGCCTCTGCGATCACCTGGTCGTGCTACACCGGGGACGCGTGCGCTTCGCCGGACCGATGGCCGCTTTCCGCGATCACCTGCCCGAAGCCGCCACCCTGGAGACCGCCTATCTGCGCTGGCTTCGGGAGAGTGATTGAGCTGCTGAAAGGAACGAGGTTGTCGGACTGATGTGTAAAAGCCCAGTATCCCAAAATCTCCACCAGGTGCTTATGCCCTCTGAAAAAGCACGGATCCAGTTCATTACCGATCAACGCGGACGGCGTATTCGAGCCGTTTTGCCGCTTAAGCGGTATCGAGAGCTTCTGGAAGCCGAAGAGGAGCTCGAAGCCATTCGCGCCTATGACCAGGCCAGAGCTTCAGAAGACGAAGCCATTCCTTTTGAGCAGGCGCTCCGTGAAATAGAAGCGCAGCGTCAGTGCCGTACGAAGTCTTCATCCTTCGAAGCGCCCAGAAAGCGTTAGCCGACCTACCCGAACGCGACTATCAACGCGTGTGCCGGGCTATCCGCGCGCTGCGGGACAATCCACGGCCGCCCGGAAGCAAAAAACTGACCGGCCGCGAAGGCTGGCGCCTGCGTATCGGAGCGTACCGCGTCATCTACGAAATAGACGACGCACAACGGCGCGTCACGATTCTGGCTATTGGCCACCGGCGGGATATCTACCGCTGAATCTTGCCGGTATGGACATCAGTCTTCGTGCGGTTCTTCAGCTTCTTCGGCCGCTTCCGGTCCGGGCACCGGGGAGCGCGTCGTTTCCTGCAGCGCAGCGCCGGTGATTTCCGGGTGGCTGATGCGGCCGCCCAGGTTGGCCGCGTAGCCCACCACACCCAGCACGACCAGCGCCAGCACGAACAGCGCCGTGCGCCAGGCCGGCGCCACAGGTCCCCGCCGGATCAGCGTCACCAGCGACAGCACGCCCAGGGCGATCGTCAGATAGGCAGCCAGGTTGCCCGTCTCTTCGTGCGCCTCGATGGCGTCGTGCGAGCGCCCCAGCTCCTCGACAAGATGTTCCGCTTCATGTCCGCTGAAGTACGCGGCCACCGCGCCCAGTGCGCCCAGCACGAACAGCATCAGCGCCACGCGCACGACGCTTTCCTCGCGCCGCCAGGCGCCGTAGAGCCCGACCAGCAGACCCAGCAGCACCGCAAACAGCGGCAGATGATTCGCCAGCAGGTGCAGGTGTGCAGCGTTCATGTGATCTCAGGGGTTGGTGAAGGTCAGTTCATGTCCAAGAAATCGCTCCAGTTCGATCAGCTGGTGATAATAGTCCCGAAGCGCCTCATAATAACGCTGCTCGCTTTCCAGAACAAGCCGCTGCGCGTCGAGCAACTCGATCAAGCTGACTTCGCCCAGGCGGTAGCCGCGTTGCAGACGGTGCAGCAGCTCACGTGAACGGTCGCGGATCTGGCGAGCGTAGCGTTCGACGACGATGCGGGCGGTCTCGTAGCCATGCCAAGCCTGCTCGGCCTGTTTTTTGAGTTGAAGGCGCAGGTCTTCCAGCTCCCATCGTCGCCTTTCATAAAGGGCGCGGGCTTCGCGTACACGTCCCCGATATCCCGGCAAAAACCCCAGCGGAAGTGAAATCCCGATCTGAAAGCCCACAAATCGATACCCATTTCCGTAATCCTGGGGATAGACGTCCAGTTGCAGCTGAGGGAGCAACGAAGCCCGTGCCTGCCGGACAGTTGCCCGGGCTGCCTGAAGCTGCGCCTGCTGGCTGTGCAGTTCGGGCAACTGGTCGAGGCGTGCCAGCACCGCCTCCTGGGGAATCTCGACGGCCACATAGGTGAGGGTATCCGGAAAGACTATGTCGTAGCGCTGAGCTTCCGGATCAAGTCCGACGACCCGAAACAGTTCGTAGCGTGCCTGCATGAAGTCGCGACGTGCGGTTTCCAGCCGCGACTGCGCGTCGGCCAGCTGGATTTCGGTGCGCGTCACCTCCAGATCGGTTGCCAGTCCGGCCGCCACGCGCGCACGCACTGCCTCCCGGAGTTGCTCGAGCAGTGCGACCTCTTCCTGTCGGAGATGCACCAGTTCCTGCGCGTAGAGCACGTCGGTATAGGCGCGTTTCACGTCGGCGCGGATGCGCGCGGTCGTGGCTTCCAGTTCGGCCGTCAGCGCCCGGGATTCCAGGCCGTTGGCTTGCAGGCGATAATAAGTAACCAGCGGGAAGTCGATGCGCTCGACCAGCGTCCAGCGCTGCTCGGCGAACGCCTGACCGCTTCCGATGCCTTCGCGAAAAAAGTAGAGCTGTGGCGTTTCGATCCCATAGGCCTGAAGCCGTCGTCCCTGCAGCGCTTCCCGCCGGGCGCGCAGCGCCTGCAATTGTGGATGGTGGCTCAAGGCCAAGGCCAGTGCCTCCCGAATGCCCAGCGTATCCGGGGCGGGGGCGACGTCGGGGTTGCCCAGCAGCAGACTCAATCCCAGCAGCAAACCCAGCATGACTTGTTCCGGTTACGTCCGAGTATTTGCAGCCGACACAGGGGCCGCCATCTGTCCATCTTCCTCCCACTCCGGTTCAGGGCCACGTGGGGGCCGGTCGTCCCGCTCGAGCCAGTCGTAGATGGTGGGCAGCACGCGCAGCGTGAGCAGCGTGGCCGTAATGAGCCCACCGATCACCACGGTAGCCAGCGGACGCTGCACTTCGGAGCCCGGCCCTGTATTGAAGGCCATGGGCACAAAGCCCAGGCTGGCCACCAGCGCGGTCATCAACACCGGACGTAGCCGGTCGGTGGCCCCCTGCAACACCGCCTCACGCACCGACAGCCCCTGACGCCGCAGCGCGTTCAAGTGCGCGATCATCACCACACCGTTAAGCACCGCCACCCCGAAGAGGGCTATGAAACCGACCGCCGCCGAGATCGACAGGTACATGCCGCGCAACCACAGCGCAAACACCCCGCCGGCCAGCGCCAGCGGCAACACCGAAAGAATCATCAGCGGATAGCGCATCTCTCCGAACATCAGATAGAGCAACCCGATAATGATGAGCAAAGCCAGCGGAACCGCCACATACAGGTGGCGCATGGCGCGTTGCTGATTTTCGAACGTGCCGCCATACTCCAGAAAGACGCCGGGCGGCAGCTTGACCTGCGTTGCAATGGCCCGCTGCAGGTTCGACACATAGGTCCCGATGTCTATGTCCTTGATGTTGATGCCCACCACGAGCCGACGCCAGCCGTTTTCGCGAGCAATCTCGCGGGGGCCCTCTTCGGCCCGGATGTGCGCCACCCGGCGTAGCGGAATGGTGCCGCCCCCCGGCAACGCAACCGGGGCCTCCATGATGGCCTCGAAGTTATTTCGGTACGCTTCGGGAAAGCGCACGACGATATCGAACCGCCGCTGGCCTTCGAAGACCTGTCCGGCCGGTGCGCCGCCCAATCCGGCTTCGATCACCTGCTGCACGTCCTCGACGTTCAGGCCGAAGGCCGCAATGGCTTCGCGATCGATTTCGATGTTCACATACGGCTGACCGGCGAATTTTTCCACGTAGAAGTTGTCGGTGCCGGGCAGGTCCGGAAGCAGTCGGGCGATGCGCGCCGCCACCGCCGCCAGCGTGTCGAGGTTTTCGCCGTAGAGTTTGACCGCAATATCGCTTTTGACCCCTGAGGTCAGCTCGTCGACGCGCATTGCGATGGGCTGCGTGAAGTTGTAAGCCAGACCGGGCTCGGTTTCGAGAAATGGCCGGATCTGCTCGATGATCTTTTCTTTGGTCATACCCGGCCGCCACTGTTCGCGTGGCTTGAGTATGATCCATACGTCCGTCTGATGCACGCCCATCCAGTCGTTGGCCAGATCGCTACGGCCTGTTTTGGGCACGACGGTTTGAATTTCCGGGATGTGTCGGATGAGCTGTCCGGCCAGCCAGTTGGCATTTTCCACCGAGGTCTCCAGCGTGACGCTCGGCATCCGTACTTCTTCGATCAGGATCGACCCCTCGTCCAGTTCCGGCAGAAACTCCGTGCCCAGAAACGGCAGGAGCGCCAGCGCCGCGCCGAACACCAGGAGCGCAACGGCCAGGGTCGTCTTGCGCCGATTCAGGCTTTTCTCCAGAAAGCGCCGATAACGCGGCCGCAACCAGTCCATCAGATAGTTACGACGTACCCGAACGCCCCGGCGAAAAACCAGAGTAGCGATGGCCGGCACATAGACCAGCGCCAGCAAGAGCGAGCCGAACACGGCCGACGCCACCGTAATCGCCATCGGACGATAGAGAATGCCCTCCATACCCCGAAACGTGGCGATCGGCACATACACCATCAGGATGATGAGCACGCCGAAAAAGATGGGGCGGGCGACTTCGTGCGCGGCCTGACGCAACAGCGCCAGTCGGCTGCGTCCGCTTCGGTCTGTTTCAAGCCGATGCACCATATGCTCGACCATCACAACCGAACCGTCCACGATCATCCCGAAGTCGATGGCCCCCAGGCTCATCAAGTTGGCCGCCAGCCCGAAGGCGCGCATGCCGATAAAAGCAAACAGCATCGAAAGCGGAATGACCGAGGCGACGATCAGGGCCCCCTTGATCTCGCCCAGCAACAGCAGCAGCACGGCAATCACCAGAAAACCGCCTTCCAGCAGGTTTTCTTTGATTGTGCCCGTGGTGCGCGCGATCAGGTCCGACTGGTCGTAGAATTTCTCGATGCGGACCCCGGGCGGCAGACGCGGATTGATTTCCTCAATTTTCTCTTCGACGCGACGGATGACTTCGCGGCCGTTCTCACCTCGAAGCATCATGACGATACCGGTGACGACCTCGCCCTTTCCGTCCTGCGTGACGGCCCCCTGTCGGATCTGCCGTCCCAGGCGTACGGTGGCCACGTCGCGCAGATAGATGGGACGCTCGCCCCGACGTGCCACGACGATGCGCTCCAGGTCGTCCGTGGTGCGGATCTGTCCGAACCCGCGAATGATGTACTGTTCCTGGTTGTGCTCCAGGTAATTGCCGCCCGAGACGCTGTTGTTGCGTTCGATGGCGTCGATGATGTCGCGCAGGCTCAACCGCAGCGCCCGGAGCTGCTCCGGATCGACAATCACTTCGTACTGTTTGACGAACCCACCAAAGCTGTTGACCTCGGTCACGCCGGGTACCGCGCGGAGCTGCGGCGCGATGATCCAGTCCTGAATTTCGCGCAGTTCGGTGAGCGAATAGCCATCGCCCCGCACCACATACTGGTAGATTTCGCCGAGTGCCGTCGAGATCGGCCCCAGTTGCGGGGATGAAACGTCAGGCGGGAGCTGTTCACGCACGTCCTGCAGACGCTGGGCCACGAGCTGCCGGGCAAAGTAGATGTCGGTGCCTTCTTCGAACTCGACCGTGACGGCCGACAGACCGAACTGGCTGATCGAGCGCACTTCTCTGACCCGCGGCAGGCCGGTCATGGCCGTTTCGATCGGGAAACTGACCAGTTGTTCGACATCGTACGGCGAATAGCGACCGGCCTTGGTGATGATGAGCACCTGAACGGGCGTAACATCGGGAAGCGAGTTGATCGGGATGCGCTCAAGGGCCACGATCCCGCCGAAGGCCATCAGGGCCACCAGGCTCAGCGCGACAAAGCGTTGCCGGAGGCTGAAGTCAATCAGGCGATGCAGCATGGCTTACTCTTCGGCAAATTCGCTGTAACGCATCAGGGCCTTCAGGCTGAAGACCGGATGAACGACCACGCGTTCGCCTTCACGAACGCCCTCGAGCAGAAGCGCCTGAGCGGCATCGGTGCGCCAGACGGTCACGGGACGCACCTCGTAGGTATCGGGAGCCTGTTGCACAAAGACGATGGCCTGCTGGCCGTCGTAGGTGAGGGCTGCCAGGGGTACGACATAGACCGGTCGGGGCGTCCGCAATCGGATCCATAGCCGGACGTTTTGCCCGGGTCGCGGCCAGCCCTGACGGGTATCGGCCAGGATGTTGACGACCACGGCCCGGTTTTCCGGGTCGAGCGCCGGATTAATCGTGTGGACCCGGGCACCCAGCGTCAGCGAATCGGGGACCTGAAGCACCAGCCGAACGGAATCGCCCGGTTGCAGACCCAGCGCATCGTCGGGGGCCAGAAATCCCCGGATGTGCACCCGCGATGGATCGACAATCGTCATCAGCGTCTGATTGGCGCTAACGGCCTGGCCCAGCTCTACCTGATGCTGGTCCACGTACCCGTCGATGGGCGCCCGCAGAGGAAGCAGGGGGCGCTCCTGTTGCCCCAGCGCCCGGGCAACTTCGGGCGTAACTCCGAGCGCCCGTAGACGTACTTCAGCCGCCTGACGACGCGCCTGCGCGCGCAGATAATCGGCCTCGGTCTGGTCAAGCGTGCTCTGCGGCGTGAGCTGCTCGGTCACCAGCTGCCGGAGGCGGGCCACCTGCCGCGCCAGATAGGCCTCCTCGGCCTGCGCCTGCAAAAAGGCCGAGACCAGCTCGGCAAACGCCAGACTTTCCAGTTCCAGCAGCACCTGCCCGCGTCGCACCGGTTCGCCTTCTTGAACGTTCAGACGGGCCACCCGGCCCTCAATCGGCGTGGAAACCTGGGCCATCAGACCTGGGGCCGGATAGACTTCGCCGGGAATGCTGACGGTGTACGTAGCGCGCTCATGGCGTACCGGGACCACCTGCACCTGCAACCTGCGCTGCTGGGCCGTGTCCAGGCGCACCACCCGATAACTTGCCGAAGCGGAATCCGCCTGTAGGGAAGGAGGGACGCCGATCGCTTCCGGAAGCAGCGCTTCGATCGGCGCCCTGCGACAGGCGCTCAGGCTCATCAGCACCAGGATTGTCAGCGTAATACGGCGCATGGGTCTCGAAGTCCTCTCCGGGTCTCTTTGCTGCACCATCGCCGAAGCGCCCGTTGTAGTTCTTAGAAAAGGCTTAAAGCCTGCTGAGTCTTCCTTTAAAAGTTTCGAGCGGAACAGGTCCGGCGTCGGTTCTCGGCGTATAAATGCCAAAAAACCCGGACGCAATGCCTCGTCCGATTTTACTGGTGGAAGACGAGATCGCCATGGCGGCCCTGTTGCGTCAGGGGTTGGAGGAAGAGGGCTACGCGGTCGAATGGGTGCTCACCGGCGAAGAAGCCCTGGCGCGACTGGAGCATCTGGAGCCGGCCCTGCTGGTGCTGGACGTACGACTGCCGGGCATGGATGGCGTGGAAGTGTGCCGCCAGGTACGCCAGCGCTGGCCGGATCTACCTGTTCTGATGCTGACTGCCCTCGACGATGTCGAAAATCGCGTGCGCGGGCTACGGGCCGGTGCCGACGACTATCTGCCCAAACCGTTCGCCTTTGAAGAACTGCTGGCCCGGATCGAAGCCCTGCTGCGCCGAAGCAAGCGCCAGCCCACCCGCCACCTGCTACGCGACGGTCCGCTCACGCTCGACCTGAACGCCCGCACCGCTACCTGTGGCGAGCGCACGCTTTCCCTTACGCCGCGCGAATTCGATCTGCTGGCCTACCTGATGCAACACCCCCGTCGGGCGATTTCGCGGCTGCAGATCTACCGCGAAGTGTGGGGCCACGACTTCGACCACGGCACCAGCCTGCTCGAAGTGTATATCAGCTACTTGCGCCGCAAATTGCAGGAAGCAGGCTGCCCGGGCTACATTGCAACGGTCCGGGGCGTCGGTTACCGCTATGAACCGGCCGAAGGGTGAACCATGCCTCCATCTTCCCGCCATCCATCCTTTCTGAACAGGCTGCTTGTGCAGAGCGGTGGTACCCTGATCGCCGCTCTGGCCCTGCTGGGTCTGCTGGCCTGGCTGGCGGCCTACGGGTGGATCAACGAACTGGCACGGCTCCCGCTACGCAACGAAATCCAACTGGTCGCCAGCCGCATTGTCCGCGACGACCATCTGGACGTCGACGCCTATTACTGGGACGAACCGCACCATCGGCTGCTGGAACGGCACGTGGATCCTTATTTTCTGCAGGTCTTCGATGCCAGAGGACACCTGATCCGCCAGTCGGCCAACATACGACTCCTCTCGGACCGCTATCCCGAAGTGCTCCTGCACGCACCGGTGCAGCATGAACCGTTCTGGAAGCCGCTCCAGACGTTTCAGGTGGGCGAATATCGCCTCTATTATCTGGTGTTTCCCTTACACGATCCAGCCGGACGCTATCTGGGCGCTATCCAACTGGCCCGCTTCGAACCCGGCTTTGTGGCGCTTTATCGTCAGCTTGCCCTTGGCCTTTTTGTAAGCTGGGTGCTGCTTTCGGGATTGATTCTGACGCTGCTGGCCGTCAGTGGCCGACGCGTGCTGCGGCCTTTGCACGAACTGACCCGGGCGACGGCCGCCCTTTCGCCTGAAAGCCTCCACGAACCCATCCGCCTGACGTCTCCGCTGGACCGGGAGACCGCCCAGCTGCTGGCCACGCTGAACGCGCTGCTCCATCGTCTGCACCGGGCTTTCGATGAACTCCGGCGCTTTACGGCCAACGCAGCCCACGAGCTGAAAACGCCACTGGCCATCCTCCACGGTCAGGCGGAGCTGGCCCTGCGACGCCCACGCTCGACGGATAGCTACCGCACCACCCTGCGCCAGATCCTCGATCAGACCGAGCAGATGACGAGACTGGTCCAGCACCTGCTGCTGCTGAGTCGTCTGGACCAGCCTGAGGCGGCCTTTCCATTTGCCCCGGTGGACTTCTCCGAGCTGGCCGCCCGCGAACAGGAGCTTTTTGCAACGCGCGCCCGCACCCGCGGTGTTACGCTGACGGCATCGCTGGCACCAGACGCCCGGCTTTATGGCGTCGAAACCCTTCTGCAGGAGGTTGTCCGAAACGTGCTGGACAATGCGGTCAAATACACCACGCAGGGACAAATTGACGTGGCGGTGCGCACCGCGAATGCCCATGTGCTTTTTGAAGTCCGCGACACGGGCATCGGGATCCCGCGCGAGGCGTTGCCACACGTCACCGAACGATTCTACCGTGCCCCCCAGACAGCTCCCGGCATCGAAGGGCACGGTCTGGGCCTGGCCCTTGTAGCCCGCATCGTGGCCCTCCACCAGGGCACTCTGGAAATCACCTCCGACCCCGGCCAGGGCACCACGGTGCGCATTACGCTACCTGCGCTGTCGGTACCGGCTTCCGAACCCACACCAATGGCTCAGCTTCCCCGATAGATCACCCGCCAGATGCGGCCGCGGACCGAATCGGAGATGTAGAGCGAACCGTCAGGCCCCACGGCCAGTCCCATCGGCCGGTGCTTGGCGTCGCCCGTGCTCCGGATCTGGTCGGTACCGGCAAAGCCGTCGGCAAACACCTCCCAATCGCCGGCCGGCGTGCCGTCCGCATTCATGGGCTGGAAAACCACGTTGTAGCCGGCCTGCGGGAGCGGCGCGCGGTTCCAGGAGCCATGGAAGGCAATGAAGGCGCCGCCCCGGTAGCGCTCGGGAAACTGCGTGCCGTCGTAGAAGATCAGGTCGTTGGGGGCCCAGTGGGCCGGATAGGCCACGATCGGATCCTCAAACTGATCGCAGCGCCCGACGGTCTGGCCGTCGCCGCCATACTCGGGCGCCAGCACCTTTTTGTTCTGAATCGGGTCGTAGTAGCAGTAGGGCCAGCCGAAGTCGTCCCCCTCATCCACGCGGAAGAACTCCTCGGCCGGCAGGTTGGCGTTGTCCTCGGCGTCGAAGTACTCGGGCCAGAGCGTATCGAGCTGGTCGCGGCCGTGCTGCACGACGTAGAGCGCGTCGGCGAACGGATTCCAGGCGATGGCCACCGCGTTGCGGATGCCCGTGGCGTAGCGCAGGCCGTCGTCCTGCCGCTGGCCGAGCACGTCGGCCCGGAAGCGCCAGATGCCGCCGTAGCGCTCCAGCAGCGGACACGGATCCATGCCCGGCACGCCCCGCTGACGGTCGCGCGACTGACAGGCGTTCGACGGCGCCCCGATGTTGATGTACACGTAGCCGGCCTCGTCGAAGGCGAACGTCTTGGCCGCATGCTGGCCGCGCTCGGGGAGCCCGCCTGCTACCAGTTCGGGCGGCTCCTGCGGAAGCAGCTCGCCCTCGACAAGCCGATAGCGCAGCAGGGCCGTATCGGGCGCAAAGTACAGGTAGCCGTCCCGGATGTCGATCCCGGTACCGGGCACGTCGCCGAAGTAGGCGATGAGGTCGGCCCGGCCGTCGCCGCTCGTGTCGCGCAGCGCGGCAATGCCGTGGCCGTTCTGCAGGCGCATCAGCGCCACGTAGATATCGCCGTTGTCGCGCACCACGATGTGGCGGGCACGGCCGATGTTGTCGGCCACCACCAGCGCACAGAAGCCTTCAGGGAGCGTGATGCCGCCGTTGTCCGGGTCGCAGGCCAGACTTTGCTGAACCGGCCGGCTGTTTATGCCGTTACATCCGGCCAGCAGCAAGACCAGGAGCCATTGCGCCACGATCTTTCGATTGCTTTTCATTTCCAAACCGTTCGGCTTATGTCCATTCGACGCGTTCCAATATACAAAACAGTCCTGAAGATCGCGCTTCTGGCGGCCGTCGTCGTGTTGAACTGGCAATGCCGCACGCTGCGCGCGTGGCAGGCGCTGCGTCAGGTCGATTTCTACATCGATCGCGCCTCGGGCGTCAACCTGGCCGGCGTCGAACTGGACCATGTGCGCAGCTACGAAGACCTGACGCTGGAGCAGACGCTCCGAATAAGCCAGGCACTGGCCCGAGGCACCCTGCCGCTGCGCTTCCGGCTGCACCTCGTCGCCGAAAATCCGGCCGACAACCCGGTAACCGCCCGCCTGGAGCGATTGGAATGGACGCTGCTGCTGGACGACCATCCCACGCTCAGCGGCACGCTGAACCAGGTCTACCGCCTGCGGCCGGGCGTTCCGCAGGAGATTCCGCTGGATTTCGAACTGGATCTGCTGGACTTTTTCGAAAAGAACCTGCAGGATCTTGTCGAACTGACCCTGGCGCTGGCCGGTGCCGAAGGGGTTACGAAGCGCGTCGGCCTCGAAGCGCGGCCGTTCATCGAAACGCCGCTGGGTCCCTTGTCCTATCCTCGCCCGATTCGTATCCTGACGCGTGAAGTCGGGCGCACGTCCTGAAGCGATGTCGGGGCTCTGGAAACGCTGGCTGATTGTGCTGCTCGGTCCGCTGCTGTGGGCCGGATGCCTGGGCGATCTGCCCCGGGACAATCCGCTGGACCCACACTCGGACCGCTACGAGCCGCTGGGGCGTCTGGAAGGGGTGGTTACCCGGCTGTATCCGCCCTACCCGCCGCTGGCGGGCGTGGCCGTACGCCTCCTGCCCGCCGCCGATTCGCTGCAGGGCGGGCGCCTGGTCTACACCGGCCCGAACGGACGCTTCGCCTTCGACGAACTGCCCCCCGGTGACTACCGCCTGCTGACGCAGGCCGCGGGCTTTCGGGCGCTGGAGGACACGCTGACGGTCTCGATCACCGCCGGCCAGACGCAGTCGGTTACCGTGCGCATGAACGCCCTGCCCCGCTTCACCGACTATACGGCCGTCACCGTGCACATCAGCCGCTGGTGGCCGGCCACCGACCTGTACCGCCTCGAAATCGAGGCCACCGTCACCGACCCGACGACGTGCGCGACGTCGTGCGCGTGTGGCTGAAGATTCCCGCACTGGGCTTTGCCGACACGCTCGAGGCCACGCAGCCGGCCGGTCGCTTTTTCAAAGCGCTGCTCCAGCAGGAGCTGCCGGGCGGCTCGCTGCACAACCTGCTGGGCTACGCACTGTACCTGGGCGCGCGCGACCGCACGGGCGATACGGTCTACACGCCGGCCTTTCAGCTTGCCCGCGTGATCGAGGCCGTGCCCGTCGCGCTCGATCCACGCGGACTGGCCGCCGTCGATACCACCCGCCCCGTGCTGCGCTGGGAGCCGATGAATCTGCCCTTCACCTTCACCTACCGCATCGACCTGGTGCGGCGCGAAGCCGACCTGGACATCCCGATCCTGACGCTCGAAGGACTGGCCTCTACGCTCGATTCGGTACGCGTGCCGCAACCGCTGACGTCCGGCGTATATTACTGGATGGTTTCGGTGGTCGATATTTTCGGAAACCGCAGTCGCTCCAAAGAAGCAGGATTTCAGGTGCCATGAGTGCTTCGCCCACGCGGACCTCGCTGGATGCGCTCGTCGAAATCGCCCAGACGATCAATACGCTCCGGGATCCGGAAGCCGTGCTGGAAAAGGTGCTGGAGATCGCCATGGAGACGCTCGAAGCCGAGCGCGGCTTCATTCTGCTGAAGGCACCGCAGCACCCGGAAGGGTTCGCCATCCGGAGCCAGCGCAACTTTACCGATCAGCAACTGGGCGAACTGGTCCGCATTTCGACCAGCGTCGTGCACGAAGTGCTGCGCCGGGGCGAGCCCGTGCTTGTCTATGAAGCGCAACAGGACGAACGCTACGGGAAGGCCGAAAGCATCGTGCTGCAACGCATCCAGTCGATCGCCTGCGTGCCGCTGCGCATCAAGGAACGACTGATCGGCGCCATCTACCTCGACAGCCTTTCCCAGCGTGGTCGCTTCACGCGCGACAATCTGCCGTTTCTGGAAGCCTTCGCCCACCAGGCGGCCATCGCCATCGAAAACGCCCAGCTCTACCAGGCCCTGCGCGAGGAAAACCGGCGGCTGCGCAGCGAAATCCAGCGCCTGCACGGCTTCGACGAAATCGTCGGCCAGAGCCCGGCCATGCGCGAGGTGTTCGATACGATGGCCCGCGTGCTCGACACCGACGCCACCGTGCTCATCGAGGGCGAAAGCGGCACCGGCAAAGAACTCATCGCCCGCGCCATCCACTACAACAGCGAGCGGAAAGACAAACCGTTCGTGGTGGTCTTCTGCGGTTCGCTGCCCGATGAACTCCTGGAAAGCGAACTCTTTGGCTACAAGAAGGGTGCCTTCACCGGAGCCCTGTCCGACAAAAAAGGCCTTTTCGAGGTGGCCGACGGCGGCACGGTCTTCCTGGATGAAGTGGGCGACCTGAGCCCGCGCATGCAGACGGCCCTGCTGCGCGTGCTGCAGGAGGGCGAGATCCGGCGCGTGGGCGACACGCAGGTGCGCAAGGTGGACGTCCGGGTCATCTCGGCCACGAACAAGCCGCTGCGCGAGCTGGTCCAGCAGGGCAAATTCCGCGAAGACCTCTACTACCGCCTCAATACGATTCAGATCACGGTACCGCCGCTGCGGCATCGGCGCGGCGACATCCCGCTGCTGGCCCATCATTTTCTGGACAAATACGCCGTCAAAAAACGCGCACACATCAAGGGCTTCACGCCGGAGGCGCTGGAGCTGCTGGAACGCTACCACTGGCCGGGCAACGTCCGCGAGCTGGAAAACACGATCGAGCGGGCCGTCGTGCTGGCGCGGGGCGAGCTGATCACACCGGAAGACCTGCGCCTGCCCGACACGGACGGGGCCGATCCCTTCGAGCCCGACCTGCCGCTGAAGGAGGTCGAGCGTCGCGTGGTGCTGCGCACGTTGAAACGACACGGCGGCAACATTTCGGAGACGGCGCGCGTGCTGGGCGTATCGCGTCGCTGGCTGCACTACAAGCTGAAGGAATGGGACGTCCAGAACGCATAGGCGACCTGCAGCCCTTTGCGGAGCTGGCTTCGGGCCCCACGGCCACCGTCTACAAAGCCTATCAGGCGTCGCTGGACCGTTTCGTGCTGCTGAAGATTCTGCGGCCGGAGCTGGCCGAAGACGAGACTTTCGTGCAGCGCTTCGAGGAAGAAGCCCGGCTGGCGGCGCGCGTTCAGCATCCGAACGTGGTGGCCGTCTATGCCTTCGGCCGCGAAGAACCGCACGTCTACTTCGCCACGGAATTTGTCGAGGGCGTTTCGCTGCGTGAGCTGCTGGCGCACGGGCCGCTGCCCCCGGCGCTGGCGCTGTACATTGCGGCCGAGGTGGCCCGCGGCCTGAAGGCCGCCCACGAGAAGGGCGTGCTGCACCGCGATCTCAAGCCTGCCAACATCCTGATCTCGCTCGAAGGCCAGGTCAAGCTGACCGACTTCGGCATGGCCTCGCTGCTTTCGTGCGGCGACGGCGAAGTGCGCGGCACGCCCGGCTACCTGGCGCCCGAGCAGGTGCTGGGCGAAGCGCCCGGACCGGCCGCCGACCTGTTCGCCCTGGGTGCCACGCTCTTCGAAATGCTGACGGGCACCCCGGCTTTTCCGGGCGAGACGCCCGGTGAAATCTTCGACGCGGTGCTGCATCACGATCCCATCCCACGCCTGCGCAACCTGGCGGCCGTGCCGGACGACGTGGTGACCCTGTGCGCCCGGCTGCTGGCCAAACGTCCGGAGACGCGCTATCCCGACGCCGCCGCGCTGCTGCAGGACCTGGAGACGCTGCGTCGTCGGCCCGAGCTGCACGCCACGGCCGAAGACCTGGCGGCCTACGTGGAAGATCCGACAGCTTTTCCGCGCACGCCGGTCCCGGCGGCACAACCCGAGCCGCCCGCTCCATCTCCCACGCGGCGTCGCCGTCGGTGGCTCCCCGTCACTGCCGTTGCCGTAGCCCTGCTGCTCGGGCTGGGGCTGCTGCTCCGGGAGCGCCTGTCCGTCCGGCCAGAACACGGATCGCCTCCCTCGCTGACCGCTTCCGACCGTACCACGCCGGAGCGCGAATCGCTGACCACACCGCCGGAGCAACCACACCCGGCTGCCGGATCGCACCCGGCGACGGACACCCTCGGCTCGCGTTCGCAGCCTGCAGCCTCCGGTTCCACTCCGGATCGGTCCTCCGAGCCCCCGCGGACGCCTGCGGGCACCTCCCGCCCCCCTGCCTCGGCCGCCGCTCCCCCATCCCGGACGCCCCCCCGTCCGGCCCGGCTGCGTCTGGAAGTCACGCCCTGGGCGTACGTGTTGCTGGAACGCCCGGGCGGCCGCGACTCGCTGGGTGCCACCCCGCTGGAAGCCCCACTGATGCTGCCCCCCGGAAGCTACACGCTGCACATGCACAACCCGGAGTTTCCGCCCTACCGACTGACGCTGACGCTCCGCCCCGGCCAGGACACGCTGGTGTCCGTCTCGCTCTGGATGCAGGTGGCCCGGCTGTGGCTGGAGGTTCATCCCTGGGCGCACGTGTACATCGACAACCGCTACTACGACGTCGTCCCGCCCCAGCAGCGGCCGTTCATCCTGGCCCCGGGCCTGCATCGCCTCCGGCTGGTGCATCCGGAGCTGGGCGCCCGCGATACGCTGATCCAGCTGCAGGCCGGCACGGAGCAGACACTTCGGATCGACCTGCTGCGGCAACGACAACCGGAACGCTAATTGTTTGACCAATTATCTACATGCTGGATCTGCTAAAAAATTGTCGCAACCGTCGTGCAAAGCCTGCGCAGTCGCTGCTACCGTACTGCGCAGGACGTCGTCGTACCATGCGCATCCTGGCATTTTGCAGTCTGCTGTTGATCGCCCTGCCGCTGCGCGCGCAGGTCTGGCACGAACTGCCCCCCATGCCCACGCCACGTTATGCGGCCGCGGCCGCCGAGTTGAACGGCTACCTCTATGTCATCGGTGGCATCGGGGAAAACGACGCCCTGCTGACCACCGTCGAAGCCTACGACCCGGTGCGGGGCGTCTGGATCCATGAGGTGCCCCAGTTGGACGAACCCCGCGCGTACGCCGCCGCCGTCGTGCTGGAAAACCGCCTCTACCTGATCGGTGGGCTGGAAGGCGACACGCTGGCCCATGCTGAGGCAACCGACGACGTGCTCGTCTTCGATCCGGAGGGCGGCTGGAAAGAAGTGGCTTCGCTCGAGGAAGCCCGCTATGGGCTGGCGGCCGTCGTATTCAAAGGCCAGATTTACGCGATCGGGGGGCTATCGCGCGAAGCGCAGTTTTTCAACGATCGGCTGAACCGCCAGCCTGCGCCGCTCAGCACGATCGAAGTATATGACCCGCAGCAGGACCGCTGGGAGACGGTGGCCCGGCTACCTCAGGCTGTTGCCTTTGCCGCCGCCGCGCTTCTTGGAGAGGACGTCTATGTGATCGGCGGGCTCAGCAGCAACATTCCGGTCACGCTGATTCAACGCTACCGCCCGGCCACCAACGAGGTGATCCCCCTGACGACCGCGCTGCCGCAGGAGTGGTGGGCCGGGACGGCCCTGACCTATCGTGACCGAATCCTCCTGCTCGGGGGACTGGGCGGCGCCCGGGGCACTCCGCTGGCGAACGTCTATGCCCTGACGTTCACCTCCGGACGCCTGGAATTTCGTGACCTGCCCGGCCTGCAACAGGCGCGCTTCAGCTTTGCGGCCGCCTCGTACAACGACACAGTTTTTGTCTTCGGGGGGCTGGATCAACCCGAAGGCCACCCGCTGGACTCGGCCGAGGCGGCCTCCGCTTCCATCCTGACGCCCCGCGAATCTCCAGAGCTGCCCGCCGACTTCGATCTGGCACCGCCCACGCCCCATCCTTTCCGTGAGCAGGTCACCTTCACGCTGAGCGTCAGCGCCCGACGGTCCGACGCCCCGGTGCAGCTTGTCGTGTACGATCTGCTGGGACGCCCGATCGCGCGGCTGCTGGATCGGCCGCTACCGCCCGGCCGCCACGTGCTTTCCTGGAACGGCACCGATGCGGTGGGACATCCGGTGCCGGCCGGCGTTTACCTGGTACGCCTCACGCAGGGGCCCTACCACCGGGAACACCTGTTGATTCGGATTCGCTGAGCGCATGCGCCGGGTCGTACGCCGCTGCCTGCCGATCCTGCCGGGGATCCTGCTCGGGATAACCGCCCTGGCCCAGCCCGTCCGTGCGCCGGAGCCGCTCCTGCAGGCCGTCTGGCGGGCCTACCAGGCGCTGGATTACGAGCAGGCCGACAGCCTGGCCCGGAATGCGCTGAACGATTACCAGCGCTTCACGCCGGACCAGCTCGTCGAACTGCATACGGTGCTGGCGCTGGTGGCCATGTCGCGCAACGAAACCACCGAAGCCCGACGCCACTTCGAGGCCGCTCTTTCGCTGAATCCCGAGCTTCAGCTCGACCCGGTGCTGGCCTCGCCCAAAGTCCGGGAGTTCTTCGAACAGATTCGTCAGGAAATGCAATCAGCGCCTCCGGTCACGGCCTCCTCCGAGGCCACCATTCGCTACGTGGTGCAGCCCGATCCGCGTCCGGAAGCGGCGCTGCGCTCGCTGCTGCTGCCCGGCTGGGGCCAGCATTACAAAGGCCAGCACCTGAAGGGCTGGATCCTGACCGGAAGCTGGGGCCTGCTGCTTGGCGCGAGCCTGGCCGCCCATCTGCAATACACACGCGCCTACGACCGCTACCGTCGCGAGACCGACCCCGCCCGCATCGAGCGCCGCTACCGTACGGCCAACCGCTGGTTCAAAGCCCGCAACGGGTTGCTTATGGGCCTGGCGGCCGTGTGGGCCTACAGCTACCTGGACGCCCTGTTGCAACCCGTTGCCCCGTCCGCCTCGCCGGTCGTGCGCCCCTACGTGTCGGGCACCGGAGCCGGGCTGGAAATGCGCTGGCACTTCTGAGGCGTGCACATTTTGCACAAAAGCGGTCCGCGACATGCACACCGCCCCCGAGTTACACCGATTTCCGGGAAATCACAGGGCATGTGAGAAAGCACGGGCGCACACGGCAACGCGCTACCAGATCCTTGACGTTTTCCCTGTCCCGTAGGGGCGGACCCCTGTGTCCGCCCGATCATACCCGCCGGATCACGTCCGCCACACGGGGTGTGGCCCCCTCGTGCACCGGTAAATCAGCGATCCCATATTACCGGGCATTTCTCTCCGTGTGCAGGCCGGCATGTTCTTTGTATCTCCATAGAGCAAGGGGGGTGATCGACCCGTCCCGCGCCGGAAGCCGGGATGAGGGAGCACGCGAAAGGGGATCCCGCGCCGGGATCCCCTTTCGAATTTTTATCCTTTGATACAGCCGATCGGCCGGAGCTGCGCCACCTTGCGGGAGATGCCCGCCCGATGGCACACCTCGACCACCTCGGCCACGTCTTTATAGGCTTCGGGAATCTCCTCGTTGATCGTGCGGATGCTAGCGCCCCGCACGATGATACCCCGGGCGCGCAACTCCTCGGCCACGTGGCGGCCACTGGCTACCTTCTTGGCCTTCGTCCGGCTGAGCTGGCGACCGGCCCCATGGCACGTGCTGCCGAACGTCTCCTGCATGGCCTGCTCGGTGCCGACCAGCACGTAGGAGTAGCGTCCCATGTCGCCCGGAATCAGCACGGGCTGGCCGATACTCCGGTAGGCCGCCGGAATCTGGGAATGGCCCGGCGGGAAAGCCCGCGTTGCACCTTTGCGGTGGACGCACACGCGCCGCCGCTCGCCGTCGATCGTGTGCTCTTCGATCTTGGCGATGTTGTGTGCCACTTCGTAGACCGTCCGCAGCCCGATGTCCTCTTCGCGCATGCCCAGCGCCTCGGCGAACGCCTTGCGCGTGTTGTGCGCGATGATCTGGCGGTTGGCGAAGGCGAAGTTGATCCCGCAGCGCATGGCGGCCAGATACTGCTGGCCTTCCGGTGAGCGCAGCGGTGCGCAGGCGAGCTGGCGATCCGGCAACCGGATATGGTACCTGGCCAACGCGCGGTCCATGACGGCCAGATAATCGTCGCAGATCTGGTAGCCGAAGCCGCGCGATCCGGTGTGAATGATGACGGTCACCTGCCCCGGGAACAGCCCCATGACCCGCGCCGCCTCGTCGTCGAAGATCTGCGCCACGTAGCCGACCTCCAGGAAGTGGTTGCCCGAACCCAGCGTGCCGAGCTGGTCCGCGCCCCGCTCATAGGCGCGCTCCGAGACGGCTGCAGGATCGGCCCCTTCAATACGGCCGTTTTCTTCAATGAATTCCAGATCGACTTCCGAACCGAATCCATGGCGCACGGCCCAGTGCGCGCCCTCGACGGCCACGCGCCGCAGCTCCTGTTTCGAGACCCTGAGCGCACCCGAGGCGCCTACGCCGGTGGGCACGCGCCGGAAGAGCATCTCAACGAGACGCTCCAGATGCGGCTCGACCTCCTCGTAGGTCAGCCGGCTGGCCAGCAGCCGCACGCCGCAGTTGGAGACCACAAAGCCGTTGGCGATGAAGTTGTGATCGGGATGATCGACGGTCAGGTCGTACACCCGAAGTTCGGGCCGTTCCACCGGCTCGATACGCACGATCTCTTCCCAGACGCAGCCCAGAGGCTCCTGTCCGTTCTGCCGTTCCCGGCGAAATGCCGCATAGCTGCACACCGCATCGCCAATGCGAGGCGTGTCACCGCGCTGCTCGTAATAGGTGCGTTCGACAAAGCGCCGGTTGATGTCCTGATCGGCCAGCCGCCTCGTCGCTTCCCCGACCGACACGCCGGCCGCCCTCCAGCGACGCAGCAGCCGCACCGCCTCCTGGCGCTGCCGCACCACCTGCTCCTTGTACTTGACGTACTGCAGCGCGCAGGCGGCCTCGTGCTGCCGTCGGAAGTTGTACTCGTAACCGATGCGTCCCCAGAGCGCCCGCAGGCTGGCCGGATCGGATGCCATCCGCCACTGCCAGCGCACGCGTTCGCCGGTAGCGAGCAGCTCCCGGCGGGCTTCGATGGCCTGCGTGCGTACGCCCAGTTCGGCTGCCCAGCGCGCCAGCGTCTCCAGGAAACGGCGGCCGCTTTCGGCAAACGGTGCCCGTTTGGTCAGCGTCAGCACCGGGGTCGCAAACGTACGCGCATGCCCGCTCATGAGCCGCGGGGCCGACAGCTCGGCCCCGAACAACCCGGCCAGAAACAGCCGTTTCTGCCAGCGGGGCGCTCGCTCCAGCCAGGCCGGTGCTTCGAAGTCCTGGGCCGTCCGATCGCCGATCGGCATGCCCAGCGCGACCAGCAGGAGCGCAAACGCCCGGCTGGTGATGTGCAGGCTGACTTCTTCGCGCTCGAAGGCATAGGGGCGGTAAACCGTCTGCACCCGATGCCGACGGCGACGCCGACGCAGTCGGGCCGCACGGACTCCCAGCGCCTCCAGATCATGCCGCATCGCTTCCAGATCTTCCGCGCGACCGTAGGCGACCAGTCGGATACGGCCGTTGCGCTCCCGGTAGCAGGTGCCATCGCCCAGAAGATAGCCCAGCAGCTTGCAGAGGAGCGGCAACGCAGGCGAATCGTAGCGCAGCGGCAATAGACCACGGCGCGTCAGATAGCGCACAAGCTGCCGGTAACGCCGACCGCGATCAGGAATGCCCAGTTGCCGCAGCGCTTCCCAGAAAGCCTCGGGGCTCAGGATGGTCTCGGATGACGGGGCCTCGTAGGGCACGCCTTCGAAGGGACAGAACGCTACCCGATCGCCGGGACGCAGCTCCCGCAGCGGCACCATCCCCTGCGGCGTCCAGAACGGATGGTCTTCGGTAGCCTCCACGGTGTCGCCGCCCCGGGTCCAGACGCGCCAGACGCGCGTACGCGGCGTTTCCCCGAAACGATAAATGATCCGGGCCGACTCGGGCCGACGCACCGCAAACCGATAGCTGCAGAGCGGATCGTTCGTACCGGCCTCGACGATTTCGGCGATCGTGCGATAGTAGCCATGGGCATGAAGCACCCGTGCCTCGCCGGTAAGGCAATTAATATCGTAGCCAACACCGCCGGGCGAGATCACGCCTTCGTCCAGATCGAACGCGGCCACGCCGCCGATGGGAAAGCCGTAGCCCCAGTGAATGTCGGGCATGGCCAGCGAGTACTTGACGATGCCCGGCAGATGCGCCACGTTGACGGCCTGCTGGGGCGCCTGATCCTCCTTCAGTTCGCGCAGGATCTTTTCGCTGGCGTAGATGCGGGCGGGCACCCGCATGCCGCCCATCCTGGGAATCTCCCAGAGATAGTCATGTATTTTGACAAAGCGTAGCTCCGCCATGGCCGTTTTCCATTTGGAAGATCGGGGACACGCCCTTTTTAACAGCCAGGCGGAGATTCCGTTCAGGCCACGGCGCGGCGACGCGTCGAGCGCACACCCCACTGCATCCATTCGGGCCGGCGTGCCAGCAGATCCAGCACCAGCGCGGCCGTCCAGGAAAACTGCTCCGAGCCGTGCCCTTCGCCCGTGTACGGATGGTAGTACTCGTAAAAGCCGTTGCGTTCGACGAGCAGCCGAACAGTACGGCCGAGATGCGCGGCGTGCTCGGTATAGCCGTAGCGGGCCAGTCCTTCGATCAGCAACCAGTTGATGTTAATCCAGACCGGTCCCCGCCAGTACTGCACCGGCGAAAAACCCAGTCCGTTGGGATCGTAGCTCGGCACGGAGTAACAGGAACCGTCCCAGTTGAAAAAGCCCGAGGCTTCCAGATGGCTGACCAGCCGCGCGGCCTGCAACCCGTCCGGGATGCCGGCGAACAGCGGCGTAAAACAGGCGGCCATGCGCACCCAGATCGGCCGATCCAGCACCAGATCGTAGTCGAAATACAGCGCCCGCCGATCGTCCCAGAGCTTCCGGTTGACGGCCTCGGCCACGCGACGGGCCCGCTGCCGGAACGGCTCGGGGTCGTCGCCCAGCTCCGCGGCGATTTCGGCCAGATCCTGCTCGGCCTGACAGATCAGCGTGTTGAATAGCACGTCCTCGACCAGAAACGGACAGCTTTCCCGGATGCGCGCCTCGTCGTAGTCGGCCTCGGCAAACAGCCGCACCAGGTACAGGTAACGGTCGTACTCGGCTCCCGTCGGACGGTCGGCCTCGGCCACCAGCGTCGTATCGACGCGGCGATAGCGCGGCCGGTCGCCCGGGTTCAGGTGCATCCGTTGCGCAATTCCATCCCACAGCGGCGCGTTGTCCATGCCCGACTCCCAGGGGTGCCGGATGTAGACCAGCCCCTCGCCGTAGTAGTCCCGCTCCCGGAACAGGTAGTCGTGCCAGGCCATCAGCTTCGGAAACAGCTCCTCCAGAAAGGCACGGGTCGCCCTCCGATCGCGCGTCTGTCGGTACAAGGCCCAGGCGGCCGTGGCATGCACGGGCGGTTGCACGATTCCGGAGGTGGCGATCCGGGCCGGTGCGTCCGGGCTCCGGTGCGTCTCCCAGACGCCCGGCCCCGGGAAATACCCGCGTGCCCGTCGGTCGAACACGATGTGCGGTACCAGCCCGTTCATCCATTGCGCCCGGAACAGATGCCGCAGTTCCTGCTGCGCCCGTTCCTGATCCTCGTGCACCCATCCCAGCGCAATGAAGGCGGCATCCCAGGACCACTGATGCGGATACAGACGCGGCGCCGGCTTTGTGAAGCGCCCCGTCCAGTTAGCCTCCAGAATCTGACGTGCCTGTTCCCTTAACGCTGTCGTTGTGCGCATAGATACGGCGTTGAACAACTCCGGTGCGTGCAGAATAGGTTATCGGATGCTTTCATCAAAGCTTAACAAGGCGCAAAGCAACTTCACCATCGGTTCGAAAAAAGGGGTATTTCTGGCGCAAGGCTTCTGGTGGCTCCGGCGCATCAGGCGCAGGAACCTGAGCGGTAGGCTCCGCCGTTTCTCTGACTGGACAGAGCATACCGCGATCCGCTCGTTCTTTGCAGGCGGTCACCAAACGGGAAAATCACCATGCGCATCGAAATACCGCGAGAAGCCGAACGGTTTGGCGCCAATCACATCTACGGCGTGCAGAAGGTCTACGAACTGGATTCGGGCTTGCGTCAGGATGCGCCGGCTTCGGAAAACAGTGTGATTCAAAACCTTCCCTACGAGACGCTTTACGAAATCGAACGCGACATGGCCATCGTCGTCCCCATTCGGGACGAACGGCTCAAGTTGCTGGAAGGCGTGCTGTTCGGCATTCCCCATCAGTGCACGGTGATCATCGTGTCGAACAGCCGTCGCGCGCCGGTCGATCGCTTCAAGATGGAGCAGGACGCCGTCGAGACCTGGTCGCGCTTCACCCAGAAGCAGCTGCTGCTCGTCCATCAGAAAGATCCTTTCATCGCCCGCGCGCTGGCCGAAGCCGGCTATCCGTACATCCTGGACGAAAACGACCTGGTGGCCAACGGAAAGGCCGAGGGCATGATCGTGGCCACGCTCCTGGCGCGCATCCTGGGCAAGCGCTACATCGGGTTCATCGACGCGGACAACTACTTCCCCGGCGCGGTCTACGAGTACGTGCACGAGTACGCGGCCGGCTTTGCGCTGAGCAAGTCGCCCTACACGATGGTTCGCATCGCCTGGCACAGCAAGCCCAAGGTGGTCCAGTCGCAGCTTTTCTTTGCCAAGTACGGCCGCACCTCGGTGGTGACCAACCGCTTCCTGAACCAGCTCATCAGCTACTACACGGGCTTCGAAACCGAGGTAATTCGCACGGGTAATGCGGGCGAGCACGCCATGACCATGGAGCTGGCAATGCTCCTGGATTATGCGACGGGCTATGCCATCGAACCCTATCACTATATCGATCTGCTGGAAAAGTACGGCGGCGTAATCGAAAGCGCCCATCCCGAAGTGATGCAGCATCAGGTCAACGTCTTTCAGATCGAATCGCGTAACCCACACCTGCACGAATCGAAGGGCGAAGAGCACATCGACGACATGATTCTCTCGTCGCTGCAGGTGATCTACCACTCCAAGATCTGTCCGGAGCCCATCAAGCGCGAGGTGTTGCGCGAGCTGTATCGCCGGGGCATTCTGTCGAAGGGTGAAGAGCCGGCGCCGCCTCGCATCTATCCGGCCTTGCTACACGTGGATCTGGAGGCGTTCCGCAATGCGCTGATGCGGGCCCCCTATGGCGAGCAACTGGAAACGCTGGCCCAGCGGCGAGGCTATCGCCGCCGACTGCCCCGACCGACGGTCACGCCACCCGAAGGTGACGGTTCCGAACAGGTCGCCACGCCCGCATGAACCGGACACCTACGCCCCTGCCGGTCATTTTTACGGATCTGGACGGGACGCTGCTCGATCTGCACACGTACGATCCCGGTCCAGCCCGTGAAGCCGTCGCCCGATTGCAGGAGCGCGGCATCCCGATCGTATTCTGCTCTTCCAAGACACGGGCCGAGCAGATCGCCTACCGCCGGCAACTGGGCATCCGGGATCCGTTCATCGTCGAAAACGGCGCGGCCATCTTCATTCCACGGGATTACTTCACCGTGCCGCACGAGGCGCGTCCCACCTCGCACGGCCTGGAGGTGATCGAACTGGGACGGCCCGCCGCCGAAATCCGCCGGGCACTCCGGGAAATCCGCAAAGAGACCGGCCTGTCGTTCCGGGGCTATCACGAGATGACGGTGGAGGAGGTGGCCGAACTGACCGGGCTGCCGCCCGAGGCGGCGCGCCGCGCCATGACCCGCGAGTACAGTGAAACGATCATCGTGGACTTCGGGCCGTCCGACTGGCAACGGTTCAACGCCGCGCTGGTGGCGCATGGGCTGGTCTGCTTCGCGGGCGGTCGCTTCCACACGGTGGTGGGCCTTGGCACCGACAAGGGACAGGCGGTGCATCGGCTGGCCGAGCTCTACCGCCAGCAACATGGCGCCATCCTCACCGTCGGCCTGGGCGACAGCCCCAACGATGTGCCCATGCTCCGCGCCGTCGATCGGCCGTTTCTGGTACAGCGACCCGACGGCACCTGGGAGTCGGTCGATGTGCCCGGCCTGGTACCCATCCCGGCGCCCGGACCCGAAGGCTGGTGCATGGCCGTAGAGCAACTCATGACGCAGCTTGCCCTTTAGGCTGCGCCGTTGCCGCTCAGCACCAGCGTCATCTCACTTCTAAACTGTACAAATGATTTGCCGTTGATCAGCGGCATGCGCTCCCAGGCCTCATGCCAGGGCGGCAGTAGCAACCGGGCCGGAATATACTTGACCGACACGGTCGGCATCCGCACCCGACGCGCCGGAAACTGCTTCAGAAAATGCCAGAACTCCGGGAAAGCCCGGCGCAACAACACCTCCCGGGTCCACCCGCGAAGCAACAGCCCCTGCAACAGGGCCGGGGTGCACACGTCTTCGGGCTGCACGGTTACCTGCGGCGCCCGGCAACTCAGCACCTGCGTCGGAATGCGCCGTCCCTCCGGTCCCGGATAGCGCTGTTGACGCAGCGTCAGGTCGATCACGTCGTAAGGCGGCGCCACCACCCAGGCGTGCGGGACCTCCACCGGTTGCAGGTCGAACAGATAGAAAACGCGCGGCCGCACGTCGGCCGGCACAAACGAGAGCACGCAGCCTCCGGCCACCACGTAATTCCAGATGCCCAGCTCCTCCAGCAGACGACTCAGCAGCGCACTGGTCTGCACGCAGAGCCCCGGCCGCCCGTCGGCGGCCACCTCTTCCCCGAGCCAGCGAACCAGCCGGGGAACGAGCCGCCGCACCCGCTGCAGATAGGCCGGCATGTGCGCCTGCGCTTCCACGTGTCGGGCATAGAGCTGCAACGCCTCCGGATGGCGCGCCAGCAATGCCTGAAAAGACTGCGTGCGATAGCAGCCCGGCGCGTCGAACCGAAAATGCTCGTCTGTGGCAACCTGTCGCGTCCCGGACATGCGCGGTGTCATGACAGGCGATTTTTGCCCGATAGGATGTTTCTGGAATCGGCCGGTACGCACTTTTTCTTAAATGCGACCGCCGTCAGCGCCACCGGTCGGCCCGCAGCGGCGTCGGATCGACGGGCGGTTCAGCACCGGAGATCAGCGCCGCCACCAGCTCGCCCGTGACGGCCGCCAGCGAGATGCCCAGCATGGCATGGCCGGTCGCCAGCCAGAGATTTTCGGTGCCCGGCACGCGATCGACCACGGGCAGACCGTCGGGCGTGCAGGGACGCAATCCGGCCCAGAGTTCGGCCTGTTCGCGGGCGGGCAACCGAAGCGCCGGGAGATACCGTCCGGCCGCCCGGTAAATGGCCTCTACCCTTCGGTCTCGAATGGACAGCTCCAGCCCCGACAGTTCCAGCGTGCCGGCCAGCCGGAACGCCTCCCGGAACGGCGTCACCGCCACCTTGGTCTCGGTCAGCAGCAACGGACGCCGGGGCATGCCCTCCGGCGGTGGCGTGAACGTCAGGCTGTAGCCCTTGGCCGGCTGCAGCGGCAACCGATACCCGACGGCCCGCACCAGGCGCGCCGACCAGGCACCGGCCGCCACCACCACCTGATCGGCCGAGAGCACGCCGTCGGGCGTGCGCACGCCCGTCACCTGCCCTCCCCGACGCTCCAGTTCGGTCACCGGCGTCTCCGGCAGAAACCGCACGCCCTGCTGCTCCAGGTAGCGATGCAGCGCCGCCGTAAAGCGGTCCGGCCGCAGATGCGCATCCCCGGGGAAGAACAGGCCGCCCTCCGCCCGCACCTCGGTGCCGGTCAGCTCCGCCAGCCGTTCGGCCGGGATCCACTCGTGCGCCATCCCGAGTCGTTCGGCTTCACGCGCCAGCTGCTCACACTCGTGCCGTCCCTCCTCGCTCTGATACGGCATCAGCAGCCCGTCCCGCCGAAACTCGAAATCACCCACCACTTCCTGAAGTCGGGCCGTCAACTCCCGACTCCGTTCCAGCAATGCCTGCAGGACAGGTGCGCTCCGGGTCACATGGGCCTCGGTAGCCGAACGCCGGAAAAGCCAGAGCCATCGGAACAGCTCCGGATCCCACCGGGGCCGGATGTAGAACGGGCTCTCCGGGTTCAACAGCCAGCGCAAGCCCTTGCCGATCACGCCCGGCGCCGCCAGCGGCACCACATGACTGGGACTGATAAAGCCGGCATTGCCGTAGGAGCAGCCATCCCCGATCGGCCCCTGATCAATCACGGTGATCGAAAAGTCGCCACGCTGGCGAAGAAAAAAGGCGGACGCCAGCCCGATGGCGCCGCCTCCGATGATCACAACCGATGGCATGTCCTGTCGGCCCGATGGTTACCTGAAGCGATCCACGTTGCTTTTAAAGTACCTGAAATCCGTGACAATAGGGATCGCGCTCATCAATGAAAATCGTGTTGAATCCGGTCACCCGTGCCCATCCTTCGATGCTGGGCACGATGGCCGGGAAGTCGCCTACCTGTGCGGCCGCTTCGACACGTCCGACAAACAGGCTGCCGATAATGCTTTCATGCACGAAGGTGTCGCCCACGCGGAGTTTGCCTTTCGCGTAGAGCTGGGCCATCCGGGCCGAGGTGCCCGTCCCGCAGGGCGAACGGTCGATGGCTTTCATGCCGTAGAAGACGGCGTTGCGGGCATGAGCCTCCGGGTGGTGCGGCGGTCCCGTCCACATCACGTGGCTGAGCCCTGCAATGCGGGGATCTTCGGGATGGACGAAGCGATGGGCGGCGTTCAGGCGTTCCCGGATCACCGGACTCCAGCGCAGGATGTCCAGTGCCGAGATGGCATCCAGCCCCGGATAGTTTTCCTGTGGCTCGATGATGGCGTAGAAGTTACCGCCGTAGGCCACGTCCACCGTCAGCTCGCCCAGGTCCGGGCACTCCACCCGGAGCCCTTCGGCGTAGAGAAACGAGGGCACGTTGACGATGCGAACGGACTCGACGTACTCGCCTGCTTTTTTGTAGTAGGCTTCCACGCGGCCGGCGGGCACCTCCAGCGCCACGACGCCTTCCGTGCGGGGACGTACAAGCCCGTGCTCCAGCAGCACGGTGACCGTCCCGATGGTCCCGTGACCGCACATGGGCAGGCAGCCGCTCGTCTCGATGAAGACGAGCCCGATGTCGCAGTCAGGCCGTCGGCTCGGATAGAGCAGGCTGCCCGACATCATGTCGTGCCCGCGTGGCTCGAACATCAGCCCGGTGCGGATCCAGTCGTAGCGTGCCATGAAGTCCAGCCGCTTTTCGGCCATGGTATCGCCCTGCAGTTGCGGCGCGCCGCCTACCACCACGCGCACCGGATTGCCGCAGGTATGGGCATCGATGCAGGAGAATGTATAGCGCGCCATCACTTCGCCTGCTGTTCGATGTAAGCGTGGACCAGACGCTCCAGCGTGCCAAGCGGCACGTCGCCCTGGCGTAGTACGACTTCATGGAAATCGCGAAGGTCGAAACGCTCGCCCAGTCGCGTTTCGGCCTCCCGGCGCAGGCGCAGAATCGTCAGCTCGCCCATCTTGTAGGCCAGCGCCTGTCCAGGCCAGCTGATGTAGCGATCCACCTCGGTCGTGATCTCGTGCAGCGAAAGCGCCGTGTTGGCGGCCATGTAGTCGATGGCCTGCCGGCGCGTCCACCCCAGCGCGTGCAGCCCGGTATCGACCACCAGGCGACAGGCCCGCCACATCTCGTAGGTCAGGCGGCCGAACTCCCGATAGGGGTCGGTATAGAAGCCCACCTCCTTGCCCAGCTTCTCGGCATAAAGCGCCCAGCCTTCCCCGAACGCCGAAAAAGAGACCCACCGCCGGAAGGGATGTACATCGGTGAGCTCCTGTCGAATTGCATACTGGAGATGGTGACCGGGCACGGCCTCGTGCAGCGTCAGCGCCTCCAGCACGTAGAGCGGCCGTCCGTCGAGCGGATAGGGATTGACCCAGTAGTAGGCCCCCGTGCGCGACGCCGGTGGAGCCGGGATGTAGCGACCGCCGGTGTACCGGGGCTGTAGATGCGGCGGCACCGGCGCTACGCCGTAGGGCTGGCGAGGCAGCGTGCGCACATGAAACAGCGCGGGCAGGCGCCCGTCCATCTGCTTGGCGATCCAGGCCGCCTCGCGCAACAGCTCGTCGGCCGAGCGGGCATAAAAGCGCGGGTCGGTCCGAAGAAACTGCAGAAACTCCTGAAAGCTTCCGCGGAAGCCGGTGCGCCGCATGACCGAATCCATCTCCGCGCGAATGCGGGCCACCTCGCGCCGGCCGAGCTCGTGCACTTCTTCAGGCGTCAGCTCCAGCGTCGTATAGTAGCGCACCAGGTGTTCGTAGTAGGCCCGGCCATCGGGCAACGCCGACAGTGCCGTGGTTGTCCGCGCCCCGGGGATGTATTCCGTCTCCATGAACTGCAGAAAGTCCCGGTAAGCCGGGATCACCTGTTCCCGGATCACCCGGCGCGCCTCCGCCCGCAACTGCTGCTGCACCGAATCCGGAATGCCCGACGGAAACTCCCGAAACGGCCGGAAAAACACACTCTGCGCCGGATCTTCCACAATATAGCCCGTGATGGTGGCCGTGTAGTTCTGCAGCACCACTTTCGGCTGTGTGATGCCCTGCCGCAGCCCCTCACGCATCAATGCAATGTGCTGCGCCATGTAGGTCGGCACGGCCTTCAGTCGGGTCAGGTAATTGCGGTAATCCGCCTCGGTGCGCAGCACCAGCCATTCGGGCAGCCGTCCCAGTGCGATGTGGAAGCCCTCGTCTGAAGTGATCGGAATCAGGTAGCCGCGATAGCGATAGACGGCTCGCTGATGCATCAGCCAGTGCCGGAAAATGTCGTACGTGATGCGATCGTTTTCAGGAAGCTGCGCCGGATCGATGGCGTCGAGTCGTTGCTCGACCTGCGCCCAGAACGAGTCGCGCCGGGCCAGATCGGCCGCCGTCACCGACGGCAACCGGTCGTCGTAGGTATGCACGCCCACGTAGGTGGCCATAAGCGGGTTCTCACGCAGCAGAAACGCCCAGCTTTCGTCCAGCAGTGCGCGAAATTGTGCCGCAGGATCCGGCGCCGGCCGGCAGGCACCCAGCAGACCGGCCAGCAGCACCAGTCCGCTCCATCGAAGCGTCCTCATCGGGGTTCAATCGTTTGTTGTAGAACACGCTGCGTAAAGCTTATCATGGCATCCACCAGCTCGACGGCCGCCGCCTCGGCCGCCTCTGCATTGCCTGCAGCGATCTGCTCCATCAAATGTGCGTGCAGTTGAATGGATGCTTCCAGATCGCCTTCGTGGTGATAGGCATACCAGAAACGCCGGCCCAGCGTGTGCAGCGGCGCCGCCGCCCGCACGGCAAACCGGTTATGGCAGGCCTTCTCGACCAGCCGGTCGAACAGGCGATCCAGATGCATGAACAGGTCCAGATCTTCTTCCCCCAGGTTGCGCATGGATTGCGCCAGCTCCGCAAACTGGACCCGCTCCTGCGGTCGCGCCAGTCGGGCCGCCCGCCTTGCCATCAGCCGGTCCAGCTCCCGCCGCACCTCCAGTGCGGCCAGTTGATCGGGCAGATTGATCTCCGAAATGTAGATGCCCTTGCGGGGCAGCACGGTCACCAGTTGCTCCTGCGCCAGCCGGAGCACCGCTTCCCGAAGCGGCGTGCGTCCCAGACCGATTTCCTGAATCAGTTCCTTTTCGGTGACGATCGTGCCCGGGGCCAGTTGAAGCGTCACGATCCGGTGCTCCAGCGCTTCGTAGGCCCGATCGGCCAGACTTGCGCGTTTCACGTTCATGGTTCAGAAGATCTCCGGTGCGACGTAGCAGGTCTTGACTACCGTATAAAATTCCTGCGCATGACGCCCCTGCTCTTTCGGTCCGTAGCCGGACGCCTTGTGCCCGCCGAACGGAATGTGATAGTCCAGCCCGGCCGTCGGGAGGTTGACCATCACGGTACCGGCCTGCACGTGGCGGCGAAAGTGGTGGGCATACCTGAGCGAGCGCGTGAAAATCCCGGCCGAAAGCCCGTAGTCCGTGTCGTTCGCCACCGCCAGCGCCTCCTCATAGTCACGGACGCGAATGAGCGCAGCCACCGGTCCGAAGATTTCCTCCCGATTGATCGTCATGCGGTTGTCCGTCTCGTCAAACAGCGTGGGCGCCAGGTAAAAGCCCGGTGTTTCCAACTCCAGGCGCTGCCCCCCACAGACCAGCACGGCACCCTCCTGCTGCCCCAGTTCAATGTAATGCAGAATGCGCTGCATCTGCGCCTCGTCGATGACCGGCCCGACGTCGGTGTTCGGGTCCAGCGCCGGCCCGACCTGAAGCTGCCGAATACGCTCCAGCAGCGCCGCGCGGAAGCGTTCGTAGATACCCTCCGTGACGATCAGCCGACTGGAAGCCGTGCAGCGTTCCCCGGCCGAAAAGTACGCGCCGTTCACGGCCGCCTCGACGGCCGCCTCTAAGGGTGCATCGTCCAGTACCACAAGCGGATTCTTGCCGCCCATCTCCACCTGCACGCGGATCATGCGCCGGGCGCACGCTTCGGCCACCTGGCGCCCGACCTCGCGCGAGCCCGTGAAGCTGATGGCCGACACACCCGGCTGCGCCACCAGCGCCGCCCCCACCGTGCCGTCGCCCAGCACCAGATTGAAGGCGCCCGGCGGCAAACCGGATCGCAACAGAATCTCGGCCAGCGCCCAGGCGCTGGCCGGCGCCTGCTCGGCCGGCTTCAGCACCACCGTATTGCCGTAGGCCAGCGCCGGCGCCACCTTCCAGGCCGGAATGGCGATGGGAAAGTTCCAGGGCGTGATGAGCCCCACCACACCGACCGGCTCCCGGATCAGGTCGATCTCCACGCCGGGACGCACCGAGCGCAGGTGCTCGCCGCTCATCCGAAGCGCCTCGCCCGCAAAAAACTTGAAGATCTGCCCGGCCCGCTTCACCTCGCCGATGGCCTCCTTCAGCGTCTTGCCCTCTTCGCGGGCCAGGAGCGTGCCCAGTTCTTCGGCGCGGGCCAGCATCTCGCTGCCCACCCGATCCAGCACGTCGAAGCGCTCCTGGGGCGTCGAGGCCGCCCAGCGCGGAAAGGCCGCTGCGGCCGCCTCGACGGCCGCCCGCACGTCGGCCTCCGTGCCCTGCGCGTAGTGGCCGATGACGTCGCGCGTGTCGGACGGGTTGACGTTCGGGAACGTCTCCGTTCCCACCACCCATTCGCCGTTGATGAAGTGCCCGTAGGTTTTTGTCTGCATGGCTTTTCTTTTCAGGTTTTCAGAGCAGGTCTTCGATCTCCGCGTGGGTATCCAGCGCCTTTCGGATGAGGGCTTCCACCGCCCGACGCCGCTCACCCTGCAACGGCTGGCGGGGCGGCCGCACGTGCTCGCTGCCCACGCCCACCAAGGCCTGCGCCAGCTTGATGTGCTGCACCAGTTGCGGCGAAGCATCCAGATGCAACAGCGGCATGAACCAGCGGTAGAGCCGCCGCGCTTCGTCGAGCCGTCCTTCCCGCGCCAGCCGAAACAGCGCCACGCTTTCGCGCGGGAAGGCGTTGGTGAGCCCGGCCACCCAGCCGTCGGCGCCTGCGGCCACCCCTTCCAGCACCAGATCGTCCACGCCCACAAACAGCCGGTAGCGGTCGCCCGTATGCACGCGGATGTCCGTGATGCGCCGCACGTCTTCCGACGATTCCTTGACGGCCACGATGCGTGGCTCGTCGGCCAGTTCGGCCAGCATCTCGGGCGTCACGTCCACCCCGTAGAGCACCGGATTGTTGTAGAGCATCAGGGGTAGATCGGTCGCCCGCGCCAGCGCCTGAAAGTGGGCCAGCGTTTCATGCGGCAGCGCGTTGTAGAGCAGCGCCGGGAGCGCCATGAAGCCCTGTACGCCCAGCGCGGCCGCCCGCTCGGCAAAGCGACAGGCCGCGCGCGTGGTCGTTTCGGCCACACCGGCCAGCACGGGCACGCGGCCGTCGGCCGCCGCCAGCGCCTCCCGCAGCACCAGTTCCTTTTCCTCCGAGCTCAGCACGCTGCCCTCGCCCAGCGTCCCCAGCATGATCAGCCCGTCCACGCCCCCTTCGACGAGAAAATCCACCAGCCGGTGCAGGCCGGGCACGTCCACGCGCTCCTCCTCGGTAAACGGCGTCGTTACGGCGGGAAAAACGCCCTGCCAGTTCGATCCGGCTGTCTCCATGCGAACCTCTGTTTTTTCGAATCATCAACTCAAACATCAGTAATATATCAGAAGCCATAGAAAAAAGCAACCCGCCCTGGGCCGGGAGAAGCCGCCCATGTGATTTTCCGGGTAGCATGGTGCCTGTAAGAAAAGACGGGCGCACATTGCGGTACGCCCCTACCGGGCAAACGACGCCCTTTCTACCCCGTAGGGGCGGACCGCCGTGTCCGCCCTGTCTTGTCCGTCAGATCATGCTGAATAAATGAGGTGTGGCGCCATCATGTACTGGAGCATCAGCGATCCCCTATCAGCCTTTGAAGATGAAGTACACGGCCCCCAGCAGGCACAGGGCGGCCCAGAGGTAGTTCAGCCGGATCGGCTGATGCATGTAGAAGACGGCGAAGGGCACGAACACGCTGAGCGTGATCACTTCCTGCAGGATTTTAAGCTGGGCCAGGTTCAGCACGGTGAACCCGATGCGGTTGGCCGGCACCTGTAGCATGTATTCGAACAGGGCGATACTCCAGCTCACGAGCACGGCCACGTACCAGGGGCGATCGCCCAGATGCCGCAGGTGCCCGTACCAGGCGAAGGTCATGAACAGGTTCGACAGCATCAGCAACCCGATGGTCTGCCACAGCGGATGCATAGGCTCGTTCGAAGATGGTCTGGCTTCAAGCGGCCGATCAACGTCGGACAGGCCACAGAGATTCGAAGTCCCGAAAACCGCGGCCGGGAAATTTCGGCAACGAGCAGGGCGGTCCTTTCGCCATTCACTTTTCATTCACACTTAACACGAGGCTTTTTGAAAAGCACCGACCCGAAACATAGCTTACCGGTCAGATGTGATATGTACCGGTTTAAATACCGATCATTCGTTTGAAAAAGCCCGACGGCCTCCGACGTTCATGGAAGCAAGCTGGCTGGCGGAAACCCCTCATCGGCGACGTAATGCGCTGACCGGCGAGTGGGTGCTGGTTTCCCCCCACCGGGCACGCCGCCCCTGGCAGGGGCTGGTCGAGTCGGTACCCACCGAGACGCGCCCGGCCTACGATCCCACCTGCTACCTCTGCCCGGGCAATGCGCGCGCCGGCGGCCGGCGCAATCCCCCCTACACCGAGACGTTCGTCTTCGACAACGACTTTGCCGCGCTGCAACCCGACGCGCCGGAAGCGCACTGGACGGCCGACGGACTGCTCGAAGCCCACGCCGAGCGCGGCATCTGTCGCGTCGTGTGCTTTTCGCCGCGCCACGACCTGACGCTCGCCGAATTGGACGTGGCCGCCATCCGGCGCGTGGTGGACGTCTGGACCGAACAGTACCGGGAACTGGGCGCGCGCCCGGAAATCCGCTACGTGCAGATCTTTGAGAACAAGGGCGAGCTGATGGGGTGCAGCAACCCGCACCCGCACGGCCAGATCTGGGCGCAGGAGACGATCCCCAACGAACCGCTCAAGGAATGCCGCCAGCAGCAGGCGTACTTCGAGCGCACCGGCCGCACGCTCCTGGCCGACTACCTGGCGCTCGAGCTGCGCCTGGGCGAACGGATCGTCTGTGCCAACGATCACTTCGTAGCGCTGGTGCCGTTCTGGGCCGTCTGGCCCTTCGAAACGCTGGTGATCAGCCGGCGCCCGGTGCCCAGTCTGCTCGAACTAACCGATGCCGAACGCGACGGCCTGGCCGACCTCCTCAAGCGGCTGCTGGTGCGCTACGACAACCTGTTCCAGATTTCCTTTCCATACTCGGCCGGCTTTCACCAGGCACCCACCGACGGCCGGCCGCATCCTGAATGGCACCTGCACCTGCACGTTTATCCGCCGCTGCTGCGCTCGGCCACGATCCGGAAGTTCATGGTGGGCTACGAAATGCTGGGCATGCCGCAGCGCGACCTGACGCCCGAGATGGCCGCCGCGCGCCTGCGCGCCCTCTCCGAAGTACATTACCGCATGCAACCGGCTTCCTGACACTCATCAATCCGACCGAAGCATGACGTTCGGAATCGTTGACCTGATCGCTTTCGTCGGCTTCATCGCCTTCGTGATCGGCGTCTCGCTCTACGCTTCCCGCAAGGAAGAGACGGGCGAAGATTACTTCCTGGCCGGACGCGGCCTGACCTGGTGGCTGATCGGTTTTTCGCTCATCGCCTCCAACATTTCGACGGAGCACTTCGTGGGCATGGCCGGACGTGGCTTCGAGCTGGGCCTGGCCATCGCCAGCTACGAATGGATGGCGGCCGTCACGCTGGTCATCGTGGCCTTTTTCTTTCTGCCCAAGTTCCTTCGCGCCGGCATCTACACGATGCCTGAATACCTCGAATACCGCTACAACACGACGGCGCGCACGATCATGGCCACCTTCATGATGCTGGCCTACGTGTTCGTGGCGCTGGCCACGGTGCTCTACTCCGGCGCACTGGCGCTCGAAGCCATCTTCGGGCTCGACACGGTGCTGGGCATCTGGCTCATCGGCCTGCTGGCCGGCTTCTACACGGTGTACGGCGGGTTGAAGGCGGTGGTGTGGACCGATCTGTTGCAGGGCGCCGCTCTGCTGCTGGGCGGCCTGCTGGTGACGGTGCTGGGCTTTCAGGCGCTCGGCGGCGTGGACGTGTTCTTCGCCCAGGCGGGCGACAAACTCCACACCGTGCTGCCCTGGGACCATCCGGAAATGCCCTGGGTGGCCGTGTTCATCGGCGGCCTCTGGATTCCCAACCTGTTCTACTGGGGACTGAACCAGTTCATCACGCAGCGCACGCTGGGTGCCCGCAGCCTCGAAGAAGGCCAGAAGGGCATCATGCTGGCCGCCCTGCTCAAGCTGCTCATCCCGTTCATCATCGTTTTCCCCGGCATCATGGCCGCCATCCTCTACCCGCAGGAAGTGACGCAGGCCGACCAGGCCTATCCGGTCCTGATCCGCGAATTGCTGCCGGTCGGACTGCGCGGGATCATGCTGGCCGCGCTGTTCGGTGCCGTGATGAGCAGCCTCGACTCCATGCTGAACTCGGCCGCTACGATCTTCACGATCGACCTCTACCAGCGCCACTGGAAGAAGGGCCAGGCCACCCCGCGCGAGCTGGTCACCATCGGCCGCGTGGCCACGGCCGCCTTCGTGCTCTTCGGCTGCCTGTGGGCCCCCATCGTGGGACGTACGGGAAGCGTCTTCCAGTACATTCAGATGTTCTGGGGCTTCATCTCACCGGGCATCACGGCGGCCTTCCTGTTCGGGCTGTTTTCGAAGCGCACGCCGCCCGAAGCGGCCATCGGCGCCATGCTCCTGGGCATTCCGGTTTATGGCCTACTGCTCTGGAAGCTGCCGCACGTGGCCTTCCTGCACCACATGATGATCACGTTCCTGGTGCTGGCCGCGTTCATGTGGATCGTGACGAAGCTTCGCCCGCTTCCCGAGCCGCCGAAAATGCCCGACGCCCCACCTATCCCCATGGAAACGTCTCCCCGTCTGCGCTGGATGGGACTCGGGATTGTGGGACTGACCGCCTTGCTGTACCTGCTGTTCTGGTAACGCGCGTCAAACCATGCCTTCTGCTGCAACGGAATCCATCGTGACCCGACTGCTCGAAGCTTTTGCGGCGCACTTCGGCGCCCCTGCGCCGGCCGTCGTGGCCCGGGCGCCCGGCCGGGTCAACCTGATCGGCGACCACACGGACTACAACGACGGTTTCGTCCTGCCCATGACGCTCGACCGGGCGGTCTATCTGGCCGTGCGCCCCCGTCCGGATCGACAGGTGCGACTGCTGTCGCTCAACTTTGACGAAGCGATTCGCTTCGAGATGGGTACGCCGCCGGCCGATACGCCCCGCTGGGCGGCCTACGTGCAGGGCGTGGTAACCGAACTGCACCGCCGCGCGCTGCTGCCGAACGGCTTCGAAGGCGTGCTCTACGGCGACGTGCCGCTCGGCTCGGGCCTCAGCTCGTCGGCCGCCCTGGAGGTGGCCACGCTCGTGACGCTCCAGCATCTGTTCGGCTTCGCCATGTCGGGCGAGGAAGCCGCCCGCCTGTGCCAGTACGTGGAGCATACCTACGTGGGCGTGCAGTGCGGCATCATGGACCAGTTCGCCGCACGGCTGGGACGCCGGGGCCATGCGCTGTTTCTGGACTGCCGGAGCCTGGCCTACCGGCATGTGCCCGTGCACCTGAAAGACTGGCTGTTCGTGATCATCGACAGCCGGGCGCCCCGCGAGCTGGCCGCCTCGCGCTACAACGAACGCCGGGCCGAATGCGAGGCCGGCGTGGCCTTTTTCCGCCGCTTCGATCCGGAGATCCGGGCGCTGCGCGACGTTTCGCCCGAGCTGCTCTGGGCCCATCCGGACCAGCCCACCCCGACGATCTGGCGCCGCTGCCGCCACGTGGTGGAAGAAAACCGACGCGTGCAGGAAGCCGTCGTCGATCTGGAACAGGACCGTCTGGAAGCCTTCGGCCAGCGGATGAACGCCTCGCACGACAGCCTGCGCGACCTCTACGAGGTCAGCTCCCCGGCGCTGGATCTGATCGTCGATACGGCGCGCCAGGTCGAGGGCGTGCTGGGCGCGCGCCTGACCGGAGCCGGCTTCGGCGGCTGCACCGTGGTGCTCGTTCACCGCGACGCCCTGCCCGAACTCGAGCAGCGCGTCGCCCGGGCCTACGAGGCGACTTTTGGCCGACAACCGGCCTTCTACCCGCTGGATCACAACGTCGAGGCCGGCCCCATCTGGCCGGAAACGGCCGCCCTGCCGGTCTCTTCGACCTCCGAAGGCGACGAAGCGGGGGCTTCCGAGGAATAGCCGTTTTACGGCACAAGCGCCACCGCGGCCACTTCGAACGCCAGCGCGCCCTCCGCTGCCCGCACGCGAAACTGCAATCCGTCCAGCCGCGCCGGATCGATCCGGTCCGCGCGCGGAGTCGTCCTGAAGAAATAGGGATGGAACGGCGGATAGGGCCGGGGCAGCAGCGCCAGTTCGACGGGCCGTAACGCATGGAGCGGGATCCGCACGTCGCGCCAGTCCTCGCGCAGCGTGACCGTGGCTGCCCAGGCCACCCCATCCAGATCGACCAGCGCCACCTCGAGCCGCCGCACCCCCTGACGCGCACGGGCCCGCACGCGCAGGTGCGTCCAGCTCCCCCGGGCCAGCCGATCACGTAACGTCGCCGGCAATTCGGTCCGGAACACGAACCCCTGCGCTTCGGGATCCGGACCCGAGGCCGTCGCCCGGAGAGCCCACCGGCCGGGCTCGTCGGTCGGAACCGGCTCGACCGCGAACCGGAAGCCGCGCCCGAAGCGGGGAAGCAGCAGCCGGTCGGCGTCGCGGCGGGGGTCCAGCAGCACGATCGGCGCCTCCGGCGTCACCAGCGCGGTCTGCCAGAACGTACGGCCGGCAAAGTCCCAGTCGCGCACATCCCGGGGTTCGTCGGCCGGGAAGGTGTGCGCCCGTCCATCGATGTACACGGTGATGGCATAGGTCAGCACGCCGGGCTGCGCGACCGACGGCGGAAGCGTGGCCCCGTAGCGATCCCCACCCAGCGGTACCATGCGCACCGCCGCAAAGCCACGCCAGCCAGGCCGCTGCACGTAGAGCCACACCGAATCGGGCGCTGCGTCGGCCACCACCTGCACCCGGAGCGTATCGGTGGCCGTCAGCTCGACGGGCGGCGTGTGCAGCACCTGCAATCCGCCCTCCACAGCCGACGGTAGATAGAACGGCACGGGCCGGAGCCAGCTCGAATCGACCGCGGCCGCTCCGGCCGCCCGCAGCAGATACACGCCGGGCCGAATGCCGAAAGCACCCGCCACGACGGCCGGCCGGTGCGCATTGCCCGGATTCAGCGGCTGCACCGAAAAATCGGAGCCCAGATCCGGCAATCGGATCGTCATGCGACGCTGACGGCGCACCAGCCGCGCCACCGGTCGGTGCAGACCGGTGCGCCCGAACGGATCACGCACCCAGTACGCATCGGGGTACACCTCCAGCCGCCACACGCCCTCCGCCAGCCGATCCAGGAAGTAGGCGCCGGTCCCCTCGTACTGCACGACCGGCGAGCTACCCACCCCGGCCACGTGCCGGAGCTGCTCTGGACGCGGCGGACGCGTGTCGGTCGTATTGCTGTAGAAAAAGGCCGTGTCGGTCACCATTTCGCTCAGATCCCGCGCGGCATCCACCCGAAACGGCCCGAAACGGGCGCTTTCCGGATACGTGCCTGCCTCGACGCCGCGCGGCAATCGCCGGAACGCCTCGGCCGCAATCATCAGGCTGATCGCCTTGGCGGGCGTGTAGACCAGATTCACATAGTGCGTGGGGTATTCCGTGTTCGCGTCGGCGATAAACAGCGGATCGTAGGCGAACTGCGTGGCCCACTGGAAGCCCGCCGCCCGGAAACTCCGGGCCATGGCCGGATACATGTAGGCACCGCCCACATCGGCCGCGTCGAACTCGTACACCATCCGGGTTTTGTTGCGGCATTCGGGAAAGGCGGCCGGCGGCATGGCGTAGCGATCGACGTTGGGCAGCATGTTGCCCTCCAGCATCCGCCCCCGCACCAGCCCCGTCGGATACCACTGGAACGTAATGCCCTGCACATCGGCGGCGCAGACGGCCCGCCCGTGCGCGTCGGTGTAGCCTTCGCTGATGTTGTAAAAGATCGGCTTGCGCAGCCCGGCCTCCCGAAGCGCCGCCACCAGCGTGTTGATGTAGCGCGTGGTGGTATCGGGCGTGGTCCGGTGACAGGGCTCATTGAAGAGTTCGACGGCCAGGATGTCGGGATCGTCCCGGTAGGAAAGGCCGGTGTACGGATTGACGTGCCGGATGAATTGCCGGAGGTAGTTGGCCTGAATGCGCCAGGCGGTTGTATCGGCGGTCAGCTCACACTTGGAATAATGGTCCGAAAAGCCGTCGGTTTTTGGATCCGGTTCGGGGTAGCCCGTCCCCCACCAGGCGATCGGCGTCAGAACGATGGCAATCCCGTGGTCCTTGAGGCGGGCGATGAGATAGTCGAGCAGGTCCAGGTGTTCGTTTTCGATCAGGTTGCCCCGGTGATCGGAGATTTCGCGGTCCCAGACGTGAATGCGAAAGGCGTTCAGGCGCAGCCGGGCCAGATGGGCCACGTCGGCTTCGATGGCGCGCCGCAGGTCCACGCGTCGGAGCCTGTGGGCCCGGTAGGCATGGGCGAAGGGCGTCGTGTAGTTCACCCCGAAGAAGGCCACTTCGGCGCCGGTGTCGGTCCAGCGCCAGACGCCCTGCGCATCGACAAAGGTACGGACCGGTTCGGGCGCCTGCGCCTGCACGGTCAGCGCCACCAGCATCAGCAGCCAGGGCGCTTTTTTCAGGAATCGCGATCGCTTCATGAACGTAGCCGGTGGATGAATCGATTACCGGTCTTTAAACAAAGTAAACCGGTTTTAAAAGTCAAGTCTTTTCGATCAAGAACCCGGTCAACGCCGGGTGGTAACAGGACATAGCGATTGACGCGGATCAGTCCCGCCATTACGCACGAAGCCTGGTCCTGTCCCGACGCGGGAGACGCCGAGCTGACGGCGCGGTGCTCCCGAGCCCGCCGGTAGCTCCGGGCTTTTGCAGGAGGATTCATCATGACACCCTGGCATCGCTGGCTCGCGTACGAGCGTCACTGCATCCGGCCGGTTGTAGAGGCCTTTCAGAGCGTGCCGGAAGCCCGTCGGCAAGCGCCTTCCTATCAACGAGCGGTCACCCTGCTGGGGCATCTGGCGGTGGCGCTCGAATGCTGGCTTGCGCGGGTGGAAGGTGAGGAGCAGACGGCGGTGACGTTGTTTCCGACCGACCTTTCTGTGGAGGAAGCGGCGCTTCGAATTGACCGGGCGCTTGACCGCTGGGAGCGCTTGCTTTCGCGGCTGAACGCCGAAGAACTGGAGCGCACGGTGTCCTACCGAACGACTTTCGGCGTTGCCCACAGGAGCACCCTGGCGGACATCCTTACCCATCTTCTGGCCCACGGAGCTTATCATCGGGGCCAGATCATGCTGCTGGTTCGCCAGCTGGAGGGCGTGCCGACAAAAACGGACTTCATCGTCTGGGCCCGCTCTCCGCAAAATCCGGCATGACCTCCATGTGTCTCAGGCCGCACTTCGGCGGGCAAAAGGCCACAGCGCGATCTTTACGGGATCGGCGACGCCCGAATTGATTCGGGCAGGCTATCCGCCCTCATGCGATGCGGCTTCCCACTTGTGGCCTGGAGGGGCTTGTCGTCGTGCCGCGCGACGCTCCGCATGGAACCTTCTGCGGACAGTCCCCTGTAATGTGTAGCCCTGCGGGGAAGGCCGCGTCCGATGAACCCGCGGGGTATCCGGAAGCGGTGCGGCGCTTCGTCTGGATTACGCTCCGGGCTGCTGCGCTACATGCAGCAGCCCTTTTCTCTGCAAGTCGCGGCCGATACGGCGGCAACCTTTCGACGGAACGATCCCCGCGTATGCGAGGCACCGCGAACGCAGGTTACGCACGCGCCGGTGCAGCTCTCGAACCGACGCCTGGAAGGCTTTGTCGTCCAGATGGGCGATGATCCGTACAGACAAGGAACCGTTGTTAAGCTGCTTCTTGTAAGACTATGTCGTCGCGCGTGGAGGCCGCGCCCGTCGAAACGCGCGGCGTACCCGGGAGGGCAGCGCGGTGCTTGACCCGGGTCACCTACCAGGCTGCTGCTTTATGTGCAGCAGCCTTTTTCTGTATTTGCGACCGATGCGACGCCAGTCTCGAGGTTTTTCCGCATCGACCGCGGGACTATCCCCGCGGGTGCGGGGACACCAGCGTCAGCGAGCCCTCGAGCAGCTCGTAGATGGGACTATCCCCGCGGGTGCGGGGACACCGCGCGTGCGAGCAATCGCGTACGCCGCTTTGAAGGACTATCCCCGCGGGTGCGGGGACACCGCCACGGGCAAGGCCTACAGACTGGGCCTGTCGGGACTATCCCCGCGGGTGCGGGGACACCCGAATCTCAGTATCGGCGAAAATGAACCGAACGGGACTATCCCCGCGGGTGCGGGGACACCACGCGCAGTCTGGCTGCATCGGAGACGATCAGGGGACTATCCCCGCGGGTGCGGGGACACCCTTCAGAAGCTCGAGAATCTCATCCTCGAGTTGGGACTATCCCCGCGGGTGCGGGGACACCCTTCAATCTGCGCGGTCTTAGAGACGCCGGGGGGGACTATCCCCGCGGGTGCGGGGACACCCGGGGCGGGTGGGTAGATTATGTCAAAAAAGAGGGACTATCCCCGCGGGTGCGGGGACACCCGCTGGAGCTCGATGCTCGAGCACCAGCGCAGGGGACTATCCCCGCGGGTGCGGGGACACCTGCAGCACGTGGTCGCTCCACGCCACCGTGGTGGACTATCCCCGCGGGTGCGGGGACACCTGATCAAGCGGCTTGGTCTTGCCAATGCGCCGGGGACTATCCCCGCGGGTGCGGGGACACCGTCTCTGATCTCAACGTCGGCGAAATGGCTGAGGGACTATCCCCGCGGGTGCGGGGACACCAGGGCCATGCCTGGAAACAGAGGCAGGAAGTCGGGACTATCCCCGCGGGTGCGGGGACACCCACGACGATCATGTCGTACCGGACGTCGGCGAAGGACTATCCCCGCGGGTGCGGGGACACCGGGACGCCGCTCTAATCGCGGTATTCGGGCATGGGACTATCCCCGCGGGTGCGGGGACACCTTCGGGAGCGTCGGGCCAGATGCCCACGAGCAGGGACTATCCCCGCGGGTGCGGGGACACCGCGCTCCGCTTCCGGATCGGGTACGTCCACGAAGGACTATCCCCGCGGGTGCGGGGACACCGCGGCCACGAGCGCGGCGCTGACGCCTTCCCAGGGACTATCCCCGCGGGTGCGGGGACACCTCTATGCCATTATGGCATAACCGCGGCAAAAAAAGGACAATTAAGGATTGATTAGAGAGACGATCCCTCCTCTTCGTCCAGGTCCGGTCTTTCCACCAGCCGCAGGATCGGATCTCCCGCCTCAAGCGGCGGCTCCTCGGCCTCCACCAGTCGAGCAAGCTCCTCCACGTCGTGCGCCGCCGTCAACCCACGCCACGCCAGCCACACTCCTTCGTACTCCACCAGCTCCTTTTTGGGCCAGCCCAGTAGCCGCACATCCAGGCCAGAAGGCGCTTTGCGATTGCGCCAGAGCAGCACCACACCCCCATCCGGCGGAATCAACTCGGCCCAGGACAGCAGGACCTGCCAGACCCGCTCACGCACATCCCGGGGCATCCGGGGCGCCACATACACGCCCGGTGCTATTTCCAGCATGCAGGAAGCCAGAAAGCCCCGAAAGCGGCCAGGCGTGTTACGGGTCACGGCGATCGTCATGGCCATCGATCAGTTCCTTGATGTAGTCAATCATGCGTGGAATGACCTCCTCGTCCCGCAGCGTGCGCCCGGCCAGCGTCCGGGTCACCGATTCGATGTCGCGCCCGCCCTCCGTGATGAACTGACGCACCGCACGAAAAGCCACCGGTACGGTGACCGTGGTTCGAAACAGATCGGCAATGTCCAGCGCAAAGGCATGGCCGGAGGCCTCATGGATGAAGCCGAGCTGTGGGATGGTGCCGGTTACGGCCACGGCAATCCGGGCGGCCGCGTAAACGGCAACGGCTGCATGGTTGATCGCGTTGTTGACCAGATCGTTGAGTTCAGGATGCTGGCGATCGTACCGACGGCCCCGCCAGTCAATGCCGAACTGCCGCGCAAGCTGCCGATAGCTTTCTTTGACGCGTGCCCCTTCGATTCCGCGCAACGTGTCCAGATCCTGAATGTACGGTGGCAACGCTCCGCCCAGCCGGATGGCGTACATGGCGCGGGCAATCTCCAGCCGGCGCGTTTCGTCGGCCCAGAGACGGGCATGCCGACGTGCCCGCTCCGAACGGTCGGGGCCAAACGGCATGCTGACGGCATAAAGCCGTACCCCACCGGAGCCGACCGCCAGCAACCCGGTCTGCTGACGGGCCAGCAGGCGCAGCGCATCGTGGCTGACGACGGTGCCCGGTCCGAGCAGGATGTTGGAGACCTGCTGCAGCGGAATGTCGTAGGTGCCGGCGGCTAGCCGATCGGTACCGGCCGTGGTGAACACCAGCGTTCCGTCTTCGGCGCTCAGGCGGCCCCGCTCCAGCCACAGCAGTCCGTGCCGGTCGGCCTGCGGCACCCGCGCCGATTCGAGTCCGAGGCGTCCTTTGAAAACCATGAGCGCATTTCTCCTCTTCAGGCCCGGCGGAGCTTGAGCATGCCGTAGCCGAAGCTGGTGTGGCGTCCGACGCCCCGGCGGAGCATTCGCATGAACGCGGCACTGTCGGTGACGGTCAGCACCCCTTCGAGGGTTACGTCCGGACGCTGGATGACCGTGACCGAACGCGACGAACCGTTCGTCCGGCGCGTCATTCGTTCGATGGAAAACCGCGTCATGCGAACGGTCTCCACCCGGGCGCCTCCTTTTTCAGGGCGGGCCATCTGACGGCGAAGCCATTCCGCATAGACGGCCTCGCGATCCAGCACAGCCTCGGGTTGGCTCCAGGCCGCATCGAGGAAGACGTCCAGTTCCTGACCTTTCTGCCAGCGCCGCCCCCGGGGCGATTGCCCGGCCGAGGCCTTGCGCACCACCGGGCAGACCCGTACGCTGAAGGCCAGCCGCATTCCGCGCGGGATCTCCGTGGGCATCGGCTTCGAAGCGCCACGATCCCAGCCGCAGATGGCATAAACGGCCGGGCTGGCAAACCCCCGGGCAAGCTCCTGCAGCGTCTCCCACGGCACATCCGCATAGCCGAGTACCCGGACCCAGGGTCCCCGCCGATTTTCCCCCTCGACGGCAAACGGCCGCGGGGCCTGCGCCTGGAAGAGTTCGCCCAGGGCGCAGTGCACCAGGTAGGACAGGCTCACCGGCCGGCGCGCCCGGAAAAGATCAAGCATCCGGCCCAGTTCGTAAAGGCGCCGGACGTCGAGCCAGAGTTGCACCATGTGAAAAGGCGTCGGGTCGGCTCGTCCCTGGCTTGCATTATCCTTCATGACGTTCTCCGGCTGGATGGACGGACAGTTCTCCCATGGCGATCCAGCGGCTGCCCACGTGGATCTGGTTGGCCCAGTCACGCCGGTCGGTAACCGGCCGCCGCAGATTTTCTCGAATGCCTTCGACGGGCGGCGGATCGTCAGGGCCCGTCTCCCACCAGACCCGATAGAAGTCAGCGCGGTCGGCCCGCGCGTCCAGCGGCGCCCGTCGCAGCGCATCCAGCAGATCGGCCGCCTCCACGCGTCCGATAAAAAGCGGCGCAGCCGGCAGACAGGGCTTGCGGCCGATAAACAGCGGCCGCGCCGGAAAGCGGAGAGCCTGTTCGAGATCCGCCAGCGTGGGCGGCTCGTCCGGTGGGTCAAGCGTGAGCGCGACGGTATAGACGGCGTCGGCCCAGTAGTCGCGCAGGCGGATGTGGATGCCGAGGCTGGCCGTACCGCCCTGGCGGGTTTCCAGCGTACCGCGGGTGGTCCAGGCCCGCTCGTCATGCAGAAACGGCTGCGATAGATCCACCGTCTGAAAGTCGCGCAGCTGCTGACCGCGTCGGTCTTCGCGCACGGCGTAGCGGAGGCGCTCCTGCAGACGCTCCAGGCGGGCCGTCTCGGCATGCGTGTAGCCCAGCGCATTGGCCAGCAGGCCGGTCATCATGGAAAGCGCCGGATAGGGCTGGATAAATCCATACTGATCCACGATGGGCGCCCCGAAGCTCATCAGCGGGGCATCGAAGCGTAGCAGGAGGATTTCCATCATGCCCCTCCCTGGATTTTTTCAGCAACCCAGTCGGCAATCTCCGGCACGGCATTGAGCGTGTCCACCTGAAGCTGGCGTTGCACCGCTTCGGGCAGGTCGATGGCCGCCAGTCGGCGCTCCGTCAGCTTGCCGTACATCCGGTCCATCTGCTCGACGTAACGGCCGAGGGCGCGGTAGCTGTTGACGAGCACGCCCTCGCCGTCCAGCGATACCGGTCGGTGGAAGGCGTTGGCCAGGGTGCGCGGCTGGGATCGGCCCCACTCCACCAGCATAAACTGAGCGTAAGCGTGGGGTGCCGTCGAACCCAGCTTGGCGCCCGGCGAGACCGTGGCGATCAGGTGCAGCAACCGCCTGACGACTTCGGCGGCCAGCGTACGATCGGCCTCCTGCCAGGCCGCCGGCGGCACGCCTTCCAGGTTCGAAACCAGCAGCGGCACGTCCACCACCACGTAGCCATAAAACAGGCCGCTCGTCAACTCCTGGTTGTTGAGGTGCCCGCTGCCCAGCTCGCCTTCCCCTTCCTGCGCGACCAGTTCGTCCACCGCCGTAAAGTAGTCGCTTTCGCTTTCTTCCGCGTGCGTCGTGAAGGCATGCGCCACGTGGATGGCGGCATCGCCCCGGGCCAGCACGTCGCTGGTCGCCATGCGCCCGAACAGGGCTGCGTCCAGCCCGGCCGCCAGATACAGCCCTTTGAGATTCTTTTTCAGCTCCCCCTTGCCGATGGCCTGCAGCTCCTGATATACCCGTTCCAGCTGCTCGTCGGAAAGCGGCGCCGCGGCATCCGCCCATACCTCGCGCAGGGCATCCAGCCGCTCCCGGATGCGCCGAGTCAGGTAATCGACTTCGGGACGGCCCAGGATGATGACCTGGTTTGATTTGAGCTGGTCCAGCAACGTCGCATCGTCCACCTCATCGCTCATCAGCTTCTTGAAATCGGTTTTGCTCAACGACTCGTCCGAAACGATCAGCTTCTGCAGATGCAGCGCGAAGGCTACCACCAGCCGCAACGGATACCCTTCCTCGACGAGCGGCCGGGCAATGCATCGTTTGAACGTCTCGCGCGAACGAAGCGAACGGGGCACATCCAGTCCGTAGAGGGCATGCTCGCCCGAAAAATTGCGCCAGTGATACTTCAGGCACTGGGACGAAACACGGGTACGAATAGCCCCGCCGAAGGGCAGGCGCTTGGCGAATCCGGCGTCGTCCCGGTTGAGCAGCGCGGCGGGATACGCCGTCAGCGTGTGGATCTGAACGAATGCGGATACCATGGCTTTTACGGGTTTGGTTTTGATGGAAAGGACGTATCGATCGGGCCTCAGGCGGCCTCACGTTCCTGTTGATAGCGCCGGGCGTAGTAGTCCCGGGCGATGCGCAGCCGGACGGTGTCGGCCTTTGCCCCTTCCTGCTCAAAAAGCAGATCGGCCACGTCGGCCCAGTTGGCCAGCTGGTTTTTGGCCGAGAGGTACTGCGCCATCCTCCGCAGGAAAACGGCAAGCTGCGGTCCCCGGGCACGAAGGAGCTGCGTGAAGCGCAGCTCGGACCATCCGGCCTCGGCCAGCGCACGCCCGAGCGGAACCTGATAGTCGTGCAGCTTAATGCAATGGGCCATGCCCATGAGTAGCGTAGCCCAGCAGCGTTCGTCCGCCTCGTCGCCGATACGCACGGGCGCTCCTTCGTCGCGCAGGTAGAACAGCACCTTCCACAGGGCCGGGGTGAACGGCGCCTCAAAAGCGATGCGGCGCAGTTCGGCGCGCTCGCCGGACGAGAGCGCCTCTGAGGCCAGCAATACGGCCGCTTTGCCGACGGCCTGGCCGCGCGTGATCGACGGTGCTTCGGTCTGGATCTGCGTCTTCATAACCGGACCTCCTGTTCGGTTGAACGGGTTGCGTCGAAGGCAAGGGGCAATACCTCACGAGCTCGGACCTCGAAGATCGCATGGGCCCGGCTGCGCGCCCGCCAGCGATGCGCGGACGCCACGGGCATGCCGTGCTCGGCCACCGCGAACTGACGCCGGGCTTCGGTCAGCAGAAAGCGTTCCCAGTCGCGACGGGCAGTTTCTTCGTCCTGCTCCACGGAAGCCCACAGACGATCGAAGAACTGCGCATCCACGGCGCGATCGAAGGCTTCGATCCAGGGCGTCACCTGCTCCCACTCCACGCGGGCATCCCGTCCACCGCTCAGCAGCGCGGCCAGCGCCGGATAGAGCACCTTGCGCTGCACATCTGCTGCCAACCGGACGCGCTGTTCGGCCCGGCGGGCCAGCTTCGTGCGCCGCTCCTCGGACCCCGAGAGCCATCGCGCCGCCGCCTGCGACACCGGCACGATCCGAAAGTGCAGACCGCCGGTCTTTCCCTGACCGCGCACGAGCGTACGGGCCACTAGGTACACCCCGTCTTTTTCATCTTCCCGGAAGGCAAGCGCTACAGGCGGTTCGTAATCGCCGGACAGGAAGACCTGCTGGAGCAGCCGGTACGTGAAGCCACTATCGCTTACGGTCAGCGCTTTCGGTTTATCCGACTTTTCCACGGGCGTCCAGGGATCGCCTGTGACGCCGTTCAGCTCCTTCGGAGCCGCAACACGTGGCCCTTCCGTGTTGGCACGCCAGCACACGATGTGTCCGTTCTCCTCCAGAAATCGAATCCGGCGACACACTTCGATGAAGTATGGATCGCAGGTTTCGAGTGGGATGCCGCTCTGCTTCTTTCCATCCCAGGGCAGCAACCACAGCAGCGCGTGCCCCCCGAGGTCGTAGCGGTCGGCAAACGACGGGCGGGCGTCGAGCAGCACCTGCACGTCGCGGCGGAAGTGGGCGCCCGGCGAAAGTGCCCGGGTGAGCCCCACCAGGGGACGATTGCCGAATCCCCCGTTCATGCGCACAATGCCATAGTTGCCCCGGCCCAGAAAGCCTTCCATCGTCTGGAGCGTCACCAGCGCGAACAGCCAGTGTTCGGGCCGGGGCTGCACGATGCGCCGGGCCTTCAGGTCGTGATTTTTTGCCGTAATCAGCACGTCGAGCTGGTCCGGCGTCTGCACATCGGCCTTATAACGGGCAGCTTCCAGCGAGCCTTCCGGAACAGGAGGCTGCATGAAGGCCGGGCGGCTGAGATCGGATACCACCAGATACCAGGCCGCTTCTTCGCCGCCGGCCAGCTCCACCAGGGCCTGTCGCCAGCGTGCGGCCTCTTCGGGAAAGGCACCGCCCGTGATGCGCGCCACGGCCATGGCCACAAGCTGCACCAGAAAGCTGTGCCAGGCCTGCTGCTGGTGCGGTTGCAGCGCTTCGAAGCCAAGCACCGCATCGCGTAGCAGGGCCACGATCACCTCCGGCAACGTACAGCCCCGCACCGTCTTGTCTTTGAACCGCACCCGGATCAGGGGTTCGTCCAGAAGAGCGTATCGCATCATGATTCCTCCCTAATCGTCAGGTTACCTGGGGCCGACGTCTAAAACCACGTTGTCCAAGAATCATTCTGGGAAAGCGAGCGGCTGGAATCCTGTATGCTAAGCGTCCTCTAGTACCAGTTACCTCCATCTGACACCGAGCATCCCTGCAAATTGTGATTGTCTGGACTTTATAATTGCCTCCCAAATCAAGCAGCTGGCACCACTCATCAGGTGAGAGGACACCAATCGTCTCTTGTCCACAAACCAGAATCAGATACGCACCGAAGAGACCACTTTGTGCATAGTCATTTAGAAGTGTAGCTACATCTTCCTCTCTCAATGTGAAGCGCCATCGTCCATTCTTTCCACTGGCATAGCGAACCAGAATTCGAGTACTGCTGTTGATGATGAAGTGACCAGCGGTATCGTTAAGTTCGCGAACCGCTAACTGACCGTTGTGCCGTAGAAGAATTCGCAAAACGGCACCGTCCACTTGAGAACGACGAGAAATGCACATAACTTCACCTCCGTTTTGGATTAAAGGTTTACCTAGCCCTATCGCCAGAAGCGAAACCCCGAAGCTTAAAGCTTGCGGGGTTTCGCTTTTTCAACCTCCACGGGTGTGGAGAATCTGCTGATCTTCGGTAGAACCTAGATCAACAGTAAGGACTATCGCCAGCATTCTGGCGTCACGTTCATTTTAATTACTGTTGATCTAGGAAAGTTCCAACGCCTCATTAAAATCTTTCCGGAGGCCCAGGCGGTCGTAGTGGAACCGCCTTCCGGCGAACACAAAGGAGAAGCCGCCGTCGAACGGGGTCACGTCCCGGGCTTTTGGTTCTTCCGGTAGCTCGTTGCCGATCATCCAGGAAGCCACCGGCAGCGTCCTGACAGGCCAGCCGAACGGTCCCCGAACCGGCTCCGGTAGCTCGACCCGGTAGTCGTCTTCGTCCAGCCGGGTACGCGGCGCAATGTCCCGGCCGAATGGATGCGCCCCGAACGGCCGCTCGAAATGAAGTCCTGTAATCTCTGGCACATAGCGATCGGCGGCTTCCTGTCCGAGTATGTGGCGCTGATGGGCTCCCAGCGTTCGCCTTTTTCCCGGACGATCTGCTGCAAAACGGCCGGATGCGTGGCGCGTTCTACCAGGCGGCGGTTGTCGCGGGGGATCTGCCACAGGTTCTGGCCTTCGAGCACGCGCCAGGTCGCCTCGATCACCCGCAGGTCCGGATACACGGTGCCGAGGCCGTGCGGTCCCCGTGCCCCACCGTCGGGCTGGATGGTCCGGGTCAGATCTCGTTCCGCCGGCGTCAGCACCAGACACACGGCCTGTTCGTAGCCTTTCGGCCGCGGGCGCGCGTGGCGATGCAGCCGTCCGATCCGCTGCAGCAGCACGTCGATCGGGCACAGGTCCGTGATCAACAGGTCCGCATCGATGTCCAGGCTCTGCTCCACCGTCTGCGTACAGGCGGCCACAATGCCCCGCTTCGGACTGTTTTTGCCAAAGGCCGCTTCGATGGCGGCATCCAGCGCCCGGCGATCTTCCGGAGCGTAGCGGCCATGATGCGGAACGGGCTGGCCGTTGCAGCTCAGCAGCAGCGAACGATCGTCGCACGCCGCTTCCTCGAGGGCCCGCTGTACGGCCAGACAGTCTTCCACCCGGTTGCGGATGAGCAGCACCCGTGCCCCGGCACGGGCGTGCTGCAGGGCCAGCTCGGCAACAGCCTGCGGATCGGACGCGATGGACTCCTCGCGAATCGTCACCGGCTTTTCCCGGCCGGACGATGCGGCGGATACCGTTTCGAGCCTCTGGCGGCCAGCCTCCACGTGCGTCAGCAACGGGTAGCGCTCGCCTTCCGCCTCGTCGAGCGGTGGTGGCGTACCGCCCTTCGTCGCGTAACGCACGCGCGCCACGGAACCCAGGGTGGCCGACATGAGCAGCGCGTGCCCTCCCGCCGCCAGATGAAAGGCCAGGATCCGCTCCAGCAGAGTCGTCATGTAGACGTCCGAGGCGTGCACCTCGTCGACCACCAGAAAATGACGAAGTAGTGCGGCGGCCCGCATGTGGGCATGGCTGACCTGAAGGCCCGCGAGCAGCACCTGATCGATCGTCCCCACCACGATGGGACCGACCAGATAGCGCTTGGGATGCTCGGCCGCCCATCCGCGGTAGCGTAGCGCCTCGTCGTCCCAGAGTACCCGAAAGTCCGGCAGGCGAACGGCCTCCGCCTCGTCCACGCGCAGGTAGCCCGGAACGGCCAGCACCACCGGAGGACGATGGGCTTCTGGAAAGACGCGTGCCACGATCTCGGTAATGCGCCGGTGGATCTGCGAGGCCGCGCTGCGGGTAGGCAGGGCGAAGTACATCCCATCCACCAGCCCTTCCTGGTAGAGTCGGAGAAAGCGGGCCACGGCCGCCTCGGTTTTGCCCGAACCGGTGTCCGATTCGAGAATGGTCAGACTTCCCTGCGGATGCACCGGCAGGTCGTAACAGGCCTGCTGGATGGGATAGGGTGCGCCTGCTTCGATCACCCCGCGGAATCCCACAGGCTCGTCACCCAGCGCCTGGCGCCCGCCTGCAGCGTCCAGAAACAGCGACTGCAGTGCCCACCGTGCTCCCTCCCGCGCCCGCTCGATCGGACACATCGGATCTGCCGTCTCGTCGGCATAGGGGAAGAAGCGCGTGTCCGAACCGATCCAGTCGGCCAGTGTCAATAGACCGTTGAACGCGTGCTGAAAGCGTGGATCTGCGGGAAATGGTTCGGCGCCGTCTGCAAAAGCCGCCGGGAACCACAGGCGCACCAGTTCGGCCAGACGGCGCCAGGCCGCTCGGGGATCGCGCCGCGCGTTAGGGCGCCAGTAGTGCGCCCGGAAATCCCCTTCCGGCAGCACCAGCCGGCCATGATGAGACCAGGTGGCCAACAGGAAGTGGTAGAACACTTCTTCCGACACGAACCATCCTGCCATTTCCCCTATTTTGAGCGGCTCCAGCCACCGGGCCGGTTCATCTGCGCAGAGGATCTCGACGATGGGGCGCACGTGCCCCGGGCTGCGCACGCGAGGATCGAACGCCTGGTCCTGAAAGCCGTGGTTGGCTTTACCCGCATCGTGCAGCGCCGCCAGCACGGCCAGTCGGGCCACGTGCACCTCCGCCAGGTCGTCCCACCCGATCAATCGGGCCAGGCGTTTTCGGAGGAGCGTACGTTGCAACAGGGCTTCGACGACGGCCGCCACGTCGGCCGCGTGGGCCACCAGCGGATGCCAGGCAACGATGTTTTCGGGGCGTCGCTCCTCCGACTTGTACCGGAGCTTGGCCCAGAACTGAGCAGGCAAAGGGGCTCCCTCCATGGCTGTTTTTCCGGGTTGGTTCAGCGATGGGTCCAGGTCAATTGCTTCATGCCGGCGTCGGCCAGGGTACGCAGCTTGCCTCGTTCCACCAGTTTCCAGAAAAGCGCACGGGTAGCCTGTGCATCGGCTACGGCCGTATGCAGGGGTTTGTCCGGTTCGATCCCCAGCGCGTGCAGCAGGGCGACGAGCCGGTAATCAGCCTGTTCGGGCAGCAAACGCCGGGCCAGTCCAAGTGTGTCGATGAACCGGATGGGTGGCACGGCCAATCCCAGCCGTCCGGCCTCGTACGTGACAAACCAGAGGTCGAAACGCAGGTTGTGTCCGACGATCACCCCTTCCCGAACATGCGCGAACAGCTCCCTGAACTGGGCGCGCTGCAGTCGTTGCGCGCTTGTCCCTTTCCAGAGCAGGAGCGGCTCACGCGCGCCGAGCAGCGCCAGTTCGACGATCGCGGCGCCACGATCAGGCCGCAGCCCGCTGGTCTCCACGTCGAAGAAAAGCAGCGGTGCCACCTCGAGCGGCATTCCCTTCCAGCGCATCTCCCTGAGCTGGAATAAGCCGAAAAGCCCTGTCCCAGCGAGGTGGCACCCCGGTTTGCTCTGGCCGGTTCCGCCTGGAGCAGGCTACCGCCGGCTGCTCAGCGGCAACGATCCCAGTAGATCGTGTAGCGCTCGTGGTGCACTTCGTAGAAGGGCTTGAGCAGTACGTCGGCGGGTCGACCGACGCCCACGGTGTGGAAACGCAACTCGCCGCCGGTGGCCAGGGGTTTCACCCAGTCTTCCACGCGATTCAGATCGCCACAGAGCTTCGGGAGCGGCGGGGCCGGCCAGCCGAAAAACTCCCACTGATCCTTCGCGTAGGCGCCACCCTCGGGCATGCCGCGTCTTCCGAAAACGCCGGCCAGCACGATCGGTCCGTAAAGGATGGCAAAGCGATCGGGATTGTCCGGCATGGTTTCGACACGAAGGCGCATCGGGAGCGTGATTTCCACTTCGTCGCCCGGCTGCCAGACGCGTGCCAGCGTCAGGTAGCTTCCCGGCCGGCTCGTCACGGATTGCACCTCGCCGTTGATCCGGACGTCGAGGGCGTCCTGTGCCCAGGACGGATGCCGCACCTTCACCACCAGCCGCTGCGGCACCTCCGGGTCGAAATCCAGCCGCACGCGATTGCTTTCCGGAAAGGCCGTCTCCAGACGCAACCGGAGCGCCCGCCGCTCCCAGTTCAGCTCCGAAGGAATGAACAGGTTCACATACAGCGTATCGCCGTTATAGAAGTATATGAATTCGTTGTATTTGACATGATTTTCCATGCCGGTCCCGACGCAGCACCAGAAGGAATTCTCCGGGGTCGCGTAGGTCTTGAAGTGTCCGGGGCGAAGCGACATGTAATAGGTGAACATGCCCCGTTTGGGGTCCTGCGAGGCCAGAATGTGGTTGTAGAGCGCCCGCTCGTAGAAGTCCACGTAGCGTACTTTTTCGGGATGGAGCGCAAACAGATGGCGCGTGAGGCGCAGCATGTTGTAGGTGTTGCAGGTCTCGGCGGTACCTTCACCCAGGCGGTTGGCGAGGCTGTCGCGCGGTCCGAAGTGCTCGTTCTGCGAGTTACCGCCGATGACGTAGGTATGGTGCTGCACCACTTCTTCCCAGAAGAACTCGGCCACGGCCCGCAGCGAGTCGCTGCCGATCAGTTCGTACTGCCGCACCACCCCGATAACCTTGGGGATCTGCGTGTTCGCATGCAGGCCGGTCAGGTTCGGAATGCCGCGGGCCAGCGGCGAGAGCACGGCCGCATGGTAGAATTTCTCGCTCAGCTCGCGGTGTTTCGGGTTGCCTGTGATGCTGTAGAGGTTGGCCAGCGCTTCGTTCATGCCGCCGTGCTCGGTGCGGAGCATCTGCTGCCACTGGGCGGGCGTCAGGTTCTTTGTAGTTTCGTAGGCCCAGTCGGCCAGTCGGGTCACCACCTCCAGCGCCTGCTCGCTGCCGCCATACCAGTAGGCATCGATCAGTCCCTGAAAGATTTTGTGCATGGTGTACCAGGGAACCCAGGCGCCGTTGAGCGAGAAAGGCTCGGCCTGCCAGATCTCGCCCCGGGCGATTTCGGCCCAGAGGCGATCGCCTTCGGGAATGGCCCCCACGTAGCCGTTGCCGTGTGCGCGTTGCACTTCGGCCAGTTCGCTTACGATGTAGTCGATGCGCGCACGGGCCTTCTCGTCGCCGGTGGCCGCGTAGTACATGGACAGCGCCGACAGGTAATGCCCCAGCGTATGGCCCGAGATGCCCTGCGATTCCCAGCCGCCGTACTCCGGCGCTTTCGGCTCCAGACCGGCGAAGCGACGAAAGCGACTGAGGAGTCGGTCGGGGTCCAGCTCGAACAGATAGGCCACGTCCCGCTGCATGGCTTCAAGGAAAGGGCTGTCGAGCAGCCGGACGGCCCGCGGCGGGAAGGCAAAGGCCCGGAGGCGTTCCCGGTAGCGGGCGTCCGTATTGGCCGTGAGCGGCTGCGCCTGCAGCGTGTGGCTCAGCAGCAGTCCCGATAGCAAAATCCAGCAGATGCGTGTGGGCATAGTAAACAGGTCAGGGTCTGAAAAAGAAGCAGTTGGCGTCCAGCGGTTCACCTCTCGACCTGAGGGCTCGTACCACACAATCTGACGGGTGGTCGTTACTGGAAGATAGCCTCTGCCTTAACCGCTTTCTCCGACAGAGTTCTATCACTGATCCATAATCGACTGCGCAAAGCAATGACGCATTTCCAACTTTCATGAATTCCTAAACATTTTCAATAATATAAAATCATTTCATATAATTTGTCAACAAAAAACAAAAATACCCTTTCTAGAAAGAGAAATCGCTTTTTCTCAATCGAAGAAATGCTGCGCGAAAATCAAATTTTCAGAGTTCTTTCGATTTTCACAGACTGATACCCCCCGGTTGGCCTGCACGTCCGTTGAATCTTTTTGCAGCGCTGGCCCGTTTTAGCAAAGATTCAGGATGCACGTAGCCACAAAACGTCCTATGCCTTCGGAAGCCTCCACGCAGAAGCGCGTCACCATCTCGGACGTGGCCCGCTACGCGGGCGTCTCGAACGCGACCGTCTCGGCCGTGCTCAACAACAAAGGTACGGTCAAGGATAGCACCCGTCGTCGCGTGCTGGAAGCCATCGAAAAACTGAACTACCGGCCCAGCGGCGCCGCCCGCCGTCGCCTGCAGCCCACGCTGCACCGCACGATCGGCCTGGTCGTCAAGGAAGTCGACAACCCCTACTTTGCCGATATCTTCCTGGGCGCCCGCGCAGTGGCCAACCAGCACGGCTACACCGTACTCATCACCAGCTCGGAAAGCGACTTCACCTCCGAACACCGCATCGTCGATCTGCTGGCCGACAAGGACGTCGATGGTCTGATCATCAATCCGCTGCTCGAAGAGCAGGCGGACCTTTCCCACCTGTTCGAACTCAAGCGCCGCAACATTCCCTTTGTGCTCATCGAAAACGTGCTCGGCCTGCAGGCCAACATCGTGGACGTGGACAACGTGGCGGCCTCCAAAGAAGCCACCCGCTATCTGATCGAAGGTGGGCACGAACGCATCATCCACTTTGCCGGCCCGCGCTACTCGCTGCACACCGAAGAACGCATCGAAGGCTTTCGGCGCGCCTTCAGCGAAACGAATCTGATCTTCCGCGACGATATGATCGTCTACGCCGGGGCCCGCCTGAAAGACGGCTACGAAAAGGGCCTGGCCTACTTCCAGGAGCACCGCGACAATCCGCCGACGGCCGTCACCTGCTACAACGACCTGGTGGCCATCGGACTGATGCGGGCGCTGCACCAGCTCGGCATCAAGGTGCCCGACCAGGTCTCCATCATCGGGTACGACGACATCGCCATCGCCGAATACCTGCCCATCCCGCTGACAACCGTGCGCGTGCCCAAAACGGAAATGGGCGCCAAAGCGGCCGAACTGCTCATCCGCCAGATCGAAGGGGCCAATGGACGAGGCGGTTCGGATGCGGTCGAGCGCATCTTCTTGCAGGCACAACTGGTCGTGCGGAATTCGACGCGCCCGCTGAAGTGAGTCAGGGCGACCAGACGAGCACAAAGCCGCCGTTCGGCCGCATAGAGACCGTAAGCGGCGACCGGTAGCGCAGCGTTTCGATCCGAAAAGCGCGCGCGGTTTCGCCGTCGGTCAGGAGCAGACCGGTCTGGCCGGGCTGCAGAAACGATAGATCCAGCGTGACCGTCCGCGACGTTGCCTCGCCATTGATGCCGGCCACATACCAGCGTCCGTCTCCGGCCCGTCGGGCCAGCACCACGAACCGACCGGGCCAGCCGTCCACAAAGCGCGTCTCCTCCCACACGACCGGTACCTCTCGCAGAAACGCCCGCACCGCCTCAGGCACCCGGCGCATGCCCTCGGGCGTTTCGGCAAAGTGCTGGACGCCGGACGTAAACAGCACGGTCAGCGCCAGCTGAAACCCGTTCGTCGTACGCCGCACTACGCCCGGAATTTCACCCAGGCTCAGGGGCGTGTAGTCCATCGGATCAAACACGTTGCGCGTGAACGGCAGCATGGCCGCATGGTTGGCCTCTCGATCGGCTCCTTCCTGCGTGAAGGTGACAAATTCGAAGCCCCGGACCGCCTCCATCGTCATCAGGTGGGGATAGGTGCGGGCCCAGCCGCGCGGCAACGTGCAGCCGTGAAAGTTCACCATCAGCCGGTGCGCGGCCGCGTCCTGCAGGATTTCATGGTAGTAGCGGATCATCGAGCGGCCATCGCCTCCGAAGAAATCCACCTTGATCCCCCGAATGCCCATGGCGGCCAGCCGCGCAAATTCACGCTGCCGATCCGCACGGGTCAGCAGCCGGCTTTTCGGCCGATAGGTGGTCGTGTTCCAGTTGCCCGACGAGTTGTACCAGAGCCAGAGCCCCACGCCGCGCGTGGCGGCATAGCGGGCCAGTTCGGCCATGCGGCCATAGCCGATCGTCGAGTCCCAGTTGACGTCGATCAGCGTGTACTCCCAGCCCATCTCGGCCGCATAGTCGATGAAGCGGCGCTGCACGTCGTAGGTGATGGAGGGGTCTTTGAGCAGCGCCCAGCTCCAGGAGGCACGTCCCGGCCGGATGAACGCGGTATCGACTTCAATGGCCGGGGCGGCCAGATCGGTGCCCAGCGTCGATTCGACGATCGTTTTCAGATCACCCACTGCGAGCACGCGCCAGGGCGTCTGCCAGGGAAGCGTGCTGCGCGGTAGATGCTCCTGACCGGGAATGTCCTCGCGGGCGTCCGGATAGCCGATCCGATAGGCACCGGCCGGTGCTTCGGGACGCAGCCGTGCGCCGCAGAACGTGCTGTCGAGGTCCGCCTCGCTGATCAGCACCCAGTGCGAGCCCACCCGGAACAGCGCCGGGAAGACCCAGCCGGCCATGGGCGAGGGCGTCCCGACCGGGATGTCCTGCAGGTAGTACTCTTCGTAGGAAGGGTTCGTCTGGCGCCAGCCGCTTTTCGGCTCGGCCAGGGGTTGCAGCCAGGCCCGCGCACTGTCGGGGAAGTCGAACGTGGTCCGTTCTTCGAGGATTTCCCGGGGCGTCGGATCGCTTTCCGGAAAGCGATAGCGGAAGGCCACGCCGTCGTTTGCGACGCGAAACACCACCTCCAGCGGCCGTCCCCCGGCATTGCGCAGCCGGTAAGTACGCTCGTTCGCCTCATGGCGATTGACGCGGCGCTTGCCGGCCACCAGCGTGTAGGTTTCGACCACCCGACGCACCGGGCTGACGTCCTCCATCCGGAGCCCGCCCGTAAAGTCGGCATCGGATCGGACCAGCCCCAGCGGTGAGGGTTCCAGTACGGGCTGTCCCTGGCGCCACACCTGGTAAAAGAGGCGTCCGTCCTGCAGCCACACCTGTACGGTGAGCTGTCCGTCCGGGCTGGAAAGCGAGCGCTCCGTGGATGGCCGACAGGCGGCTGCCGCCAGCAGCACCAGCGACAACCACAGCGACGCGCGCCGCATCTCAGCGCGGATAGAAGGTGAGCGCCACGACCGACTTGGCCGGAAGGCGCAAGTCATAGACGCCATCGCCCACGGCCCGGTAGGCGGTGAAGGCGACCGGCCGCACCCGGTCGGGCGCTTCGAACGTGTTGTGCGCGTCCATCGCCTCGGCGGTCAGCACCCGCCCTTCCACACGGGCCGGCTGAACGCCCTCCAGTCGGACCTGCACCATCCGCTCCTGATGCGGGTCCAGGTTGGCAATCGTCAGGTGCACGGCCCCTTCCGCATTGCGCGAGGCCGAAGCGTTCAGCGCCGGAATGGCCTCGTCGCCGTAGCGGTATTCCCCGGCCTCCAGCTCAATGGGCAACAGCGTCGCGTCCTGATGTTCTTTGTAGAGGTCGAACACATGGTAGGTGGGCGTCAGCACGATCGTTTCCTCACCTTCTTGCGTGAGGATCAGCGCCTGCAGCACGTTGATCGTCTGCGCCAGATTCGCCATTCGGACGCGCTCGGCGTGGTGGTTGAAGATGTTCAGGGAAACGGCCGCCACGAGCGCATCGCGCAGCGTGTTCTGCTGCACCAGAAAAGCCGGGTTCGAGCCGGGCGCAGGCGCATGCCACATGCCCCATTCGTCCACGATCAATCCCACCCGCTTTTCGGGATCGTAGCGGTCCATGACGGTTTCGTGCCGGCGCAGCACTTCGTCCAGAAAGAGCGCCTTCTGCAATCCTTTGAACCAGCCCCACTCGTCAAAGCCGGTAGCCGGCTCTTTGTCGTTCCAGCGGCCCGTTTTCGAGATCCAGGTGTAATAGTGCACGGAAATGCCCTGCATCAGCCAGGGATTGCGACGGAAGACATCGCGCATGAGCACGCTGGTCCAGGTCGTGTCGGCATCGGCCGGCCCGGCGGCAATTTTGTAGAGCTGGTTGCCGCCATAGTTGAACAGGTAGGTGGCAAAGCGGCGGTAGAGGTCCGCATAGTACTCGGGGTCCATGTTGCCGCCGCAGCCCCAGCTTTCGTTGCCCACGCCCCAGAAGGGCACGCGCCAGGGCTGTTCGCGACCGTTCTGTTTGCGCAGGCGGGCCATGGGACCGTCTTCGGCCGTCAGGTATTCGACCCATTCGGCCATTTCGCGGGGCGTGCCGCTGCCCACGTTCCCGGCGATGTAGGGCTCGGCGCCCAGTGCTTCGACCAGCGCCATGAATTCGTGCGTGCCGAAGCTATTGTCCTCGACCACCTGTCCCCAGAAGGCGTTCAGGATCGGCCGACGCTGCTCCTGCGGACCGATGCCGTCTTTCCAGTGGTACAGGTCGGCAAAGCAGCCGCCGGGCCAGCGCAGGTTCGGGATGCGAATGCGCCGGAGCGCGTCGATAATGTCCTGCCGCAGGTGCCAGCGTCCCTGCGCGTCCCGCTGCCAGAAACCACCATAGATGCCGTAGCCCAGGTGTTCGATAAAATGCCCGTAAATGTGCCGGCTGATCTGCACCTGACCCTGATCCGCATGAATGACGAGCCGGTGCGTCGGTTGTGCCTGCAAGACGCTGCCGGTGCAGGCCAGCATGATCAGCAGCAAAAGCCCTTTCGAAAACAGTCCACGCATGGCGATGCTCGGATTGTGGTTGGTTGAAGACAAACAGACGAAAGAGGCACTACTCGGCCACGTCGAAGGCGTAGACCGTACGCGAGCGGTAGGTCTCACCCGGACGCAGCACCGGCGACGGAAAATGCGTCTTGTTGGGCGAATCCGGAAAATGCTGCGTTTCCAGACAGAAACCGGTGCGCCGGGCGTACACCATGCCGCCCTTGCCGGTCAGCGAGCCATCCAGAAAGTTGCCGCTGTAGAACTGAATGCCCGGCTCGGTGGTGTAGACGCGCATGATGCGGCCGCTGGTGGGTTCGTAGACGCGGGCGGCCAGCTCCAGCGCGCCGCGTTCGGTGTGGCGCAGCACGAAGTTGTGATCGTAGCCGCGGCCGCGGCGGATCTGCTCGTGGTCGGTGTCGATGCGGGCGCCGATGCGCTGCGGGGTGCGAAAGTCCAGCGGCGTGCCCGCCACCGGGCATATCTCGCCGGTAGGAATCAGCCGCTCGTCCACGGGCGTGTAGAAATCGGCCAAGAGCTGCAGCTCATGGTTCAGGATGTCCCCGCGACCGGCCAGGTTGAAGTAGGCATGCTGCGTCAGGTTGACGATGGTGGGTTTGTCGGTAGTCGCCTCGTAGTCGATCACCAGCGCGTTCGAGTCGGCCAGCGTGTAGGTGACCGTCGCCCGCAGCGTGCCCGGATAGCCCTCCTCGCCGTCGGGACTCACGTACGTAAGGCGCACGCCGGCCTCGTTCCCGTTCGTGAACGGCTCGGCTTCCCAGAGCACCTTGTCGAACCCTTTCAGTCCACCGTGCAGGTGGTTGGGCCCATCGTTGGCCGCCAGCTCGTAGGGCTGGCCGTCGAGCACGAAGCGAGCGCCGCCGATGCGGTTGGCATAGCGACCGACCACCGCGCCGATGTAGGGATGGGGTTGCAGATAGGCCGCAAGACTGTCGAAGCCCAGCAACACATCGCCCCTGTTCCCCTCGCGATCGGGCACCCGAATGGCGCGGATGATCGCCCCGTAATTCAGGACTTCGACTTCCATCCCGCTGGCATTGCGTAGCCGGAAAAGCGTGACGGGTCTTCCGTCGGGCAACTGGCCAAACGATTCCTCGGTGACGGTTACCGTTGTCGTTTCCACAGGCGAAGGGGTTTCGTTGGACGAAGGCTGACAACCAAACAGCAGCCCCCCGCAGAGTACGAGCCAGAACGTTCGCATAGCTGCTTCTAAGATGGTGGACGCAAAAACACGCTCAGTCCCCTACAGGTCCTGAATTTTTCACAGCTTTCTCATTTCAAAACGATTCAATTCTAAAATCGAATCGTTTCGCCAAAAATAGCAGCTATTCAAAATTAAGTCAAGGCCCACCCATCATAAAAAACGCACGGTCCGGAGTAGCGCAGGCCCTCTTGTGTCCTCAGGGAACAGGGATCATATGTGATCGCGAGTCACCAGTACTCCGATGGCGCAACGCCACATGTGCCCTGACGTGAGCCGGCGGGTATGATCGGGCGAACACAGGGGTCCGCCCCTACGGGATAGGGAAAACGTCAAGGATCTGTAGGGGCGCACCGTAGTGTGCGCCCGTGCTTTCTCACATGCACTATGATTTCCCGGAATTCGTATTACAAAAAAAGCTCCGGCGCCGGGCCGGAGCTTTTCTGATCTTTCTGCACGGTAAAACCGGTCAGGCCGTCTGCACGCCCTGCTTTGCCTGCAGGTAGGCTTCCCAGTCCTTCAGGAAGCGTTCCAGCCCCACATCCGTCAGCGGATGCTTGAGCAGTTGCATCATAACGCCGAAGGGCATGGTGGCCACGTCGGCACCCATCAGAGCCGCCTCGAGCACGTGCATCGGATGGCGCAGCGAGGCGGCCAGCACCTGCGTCTTAAAGCCGTAGTTTCGGTAAATCTTGACGACCTGTTCGATCACCTGCATGCCATCGGAAGACACATCGTCAAGCCGTCCGGCAAACGGACTGATGTAGGTTGCGCCGGCCTTGGCCGCCACGAGCGCCTGCGTGGGGGAAAAGCACAACGTGCAGTTCGTGCGAATGCCTTCCTCCGTCAGCGTCTTGATGGCACGGATGCCTTCGGCGATCAGCGGGATCTTCACGACCACGCGCTCGTGGATGCGGGCCAGTTCCCGCGCTTCGCGCAACATGCCCTCGTAGTCCGTGGCCGTCACCTCGGCCGACACGTCGCCCTCTACCAGCTCGCAGATCTGGTAGATATGCTCGTGGAAATCACGGGCGCCCGCTTTCCGGATCAGCGTGGGGTTCGTGGTAACGCCATCGAGAATGCCCAGGCTCGCCGCTTCTCGGATTTCGTCCAGGTCGGCCGTGTCCAGGAAGAATTTCATGGTTCCCTTTCGTTTTTTATCCTGTATTTTCAAAGCTTACGCCTGATCAAGTTCAATGGTTCTGCGCCAGCAGCGCACGTACTTCTCCGGCCACCCGCTCGGGCGTGAAGCCGAATTTTTCGAACAGGACCTTGCCGGGGGCCGAAGCGCCGAAGCGCTCGATGCTGACGATGCGGCCCCGGCACCCCACGAACTGCTCCCATCCCTGTCCGACCCCGGCTTCGACGGCCACCCGTACGGTCACCTCCGGCGGGAGCACCGATTCCCGGTAGGCCGCCTCCTGCTTCTTGAACAGCTCCCAGGAAGGCACGCTGACGACGCGCGTGCCGATGCCTTCGGCTTCGAGCTGTTCGGCGGCCGCCAGCGCCACATGTACTTCGCTGCCGGAAGCCAGCAGGATCGCCTGCAAGGCGCCCTGCGCTTCTTTGAGCACGTAAGCGCCGCGGCGCACGCCCTCGGCCGGGGCCAGGCGACTCCGGTCCAGCACCGGCACGTTCTGACGCGTCAGTACGAGCACCGTGGGACCGTCCTCGCGCTCGAGCGCCACCTTCCAGGCTTCCACCGTCTCGGTCGCGTCGGCTGGCCGCAGCACCACCACGTGCGGGATGGCACGCAGGCTGGCCAGATGCTCGATCGGCTGATGCGTGGGACCGTCCTCCCCCAGCCCGATCGAGTCGTGTGTGAACACGTAGATCACGGGCTGTTCCATCAGGGCACTCAGCCGCAGCGACGGCCGCAGGTAATCGCTGAAGACCAGGAAGGTGCTCGCGTAGGCCCGCAGTCCGTGCAGCGAAAGCCCGTTGCAGATGGCCGCCATGGCGTGCTCGCGCACCCCGAAGTGGATGTAGCCGCCCCTGCGGTTATCGCGGCTGAAGGCTTCGCGCCCTTTCGGATGCGTTTTGTTCGACTCGGCCAGGTCGGCCGAGCCGCCGATCAACTCGGGCATGCGGGCGGCCAGTACGTCGAGCACGACCCCGCCGGCATTGCGGGTGGCCACGGCCTTGCCCGCCTCGAAGGTCGGAAGCCCCTCGCTCCACCCTTCGGGCAACCGCCGGCTCAGCCAGCGGTCCAGTTCGGCAGCTTCGGCGGGATAGGCCTCCCGATAGCGGGCGCGCAGCGCCTCCCATTCGGCCTGCCACTGCTGCCCCCGCGTGACGGCCTGCCGCATGTGCCGGTAGACCTCCTCCGGCACGTAGAAGGTTTTGTCCTCGGGCCAGCCCAGGTTGCGCTTGGTCAGGCGCACCTCGTCGGGACCGAGCGGCGCACCGTGCGCGGCGGGCGTGTCCTGCTTGTTCGGGCTTCCGTAGCCGATGTGCGTGCGCACGATGATCAGCGAAGGGCGTTCGGTCTCGGCTTTGGCCTGCCGAAGCGCCGCATCGATGGCGACCAGGTCGTTCCCGTCGTCCACGCGCTGCACATGCCAGCCGTAGGCCTCAAAGCGCGCGCCGACGTCCTCGGTGAAGGTGACGTCCGTCGAGCCATCGATGGAAATGTCGTTGTCATCGTAGAGCACGATCAACTTCCCCAGCCCGAGATGTCCGGCCAGCGAAGCCGCCTCGTGCGAAATACCTTCCATCAGGTCGCCGTCGGAGGCGATCACGTACGTGAAATGGTCAAACAGCGGGAATCCGTCCCGGTTGAAATGTGCCGCCAGATACTGCTCGGCGATCGCCATCCCGACGGCATTTCCGAAGCCCTGGCCCAGCGGTCCCGTCGTGGTCTCGACCCCGGGCGTCAGCCCGTATTCCGGATGGCCCGGCGTGCGCGATCCCCACTGACGAAAGCGCTGCAGCTCCTCCATGGGCAGGTCGTAGCCAGTCAGATGCAGCAGCGCATAGAGCAACATCGAACCATGACCGGCCGAAAGCACGAACCGATCCCGGTTCGGCCACTTCGGATCGCTTGGATTGTGCCGCAGATGCCGGGTCCAGAGCACGTAGGCCATCGGCGCCGCGCCCATCGGCATGCCCGGATGGCCGGACTTCGCCTGCTCGACGGCATCGACGGCCAGGAATCGAATCGTATTGATGCACAGATTGTCCAGTTCGCCCGGCGAAAAGTCGGTTTCCCGAATCGCCTCCGTCGCCTTCTGTTCCTGCATGGTTTATGGTTTATGTCTTTCAGGTTACACCCAGAAGGAGAAGTACAGATAAATCGCCAGCACCAGCCCCAAAACCACCACCGTCAACGCCACATCCCGCCAGTCCCACGTCTTCCGACTCTCGGACCGATCCACCGCCGACACCGTCCCAAACGTCAATCCCCGAACCTTCTCCTCCGGCGGCGCCTCCGTCAACAACGACACACCCACCACGATCGCCACGCTCACGAAAAATAACAGTCCGGAGAAGTAATAGCCATTAAACGCGCCGATCGCCCCCAGCACCGTCCCCGGATCCAGCGCCCCGTTCTGCACCATCGACTGCAACGTCAACTTCACCATCCCCAGCACAAAGCCAACGCCCAGCCCCCACACCGCACCCTTCGCATTGATCCGACGGCTGGCCAATCCCAGCAGAAACACCGCCGTGATCGGCGGCGCCAGAAAACCCTGCACGTTCTGCAGGTAATCGTACAACCCCGCCTTCGACTCGGCCATCACCTTCATGATCGGTATCCAGAGCAGACCCAGCCCCACCACCACCGCCGTCGCTATCCGACCTACCCGCACCAGCTCCGCCTCCGGCCGTCCCGGCCGCAGCTTCTCGTAAATGTCCACCGTGAACAGCGTCGCGCACGAATTAAACAGCGACGACAACGACGACATCAGCGCCGAGAGCAACCCCCCAACCACCAGCCCCCGCAAGCCCAGCGGCAATAGCTCCGCCACCAGCGTCGGAAAGACCATGTCCCCCTGCACCTGACCCGAAGCGTCCGTCGGAATGTGAATCACCCCCTTCAGGTGCAGCGCATAGCCGATCATCCCCGGCACCAGAAAAATGAACACCGGCCACACCTTCAAAAAGCCACCCCAGAGCGCGCCCCGACGCGCATCCTTGAGCGAACGCGCCGCCAGCGTCCGCTGCACAATGTACTGGTCCGTGCACCAGTACCAGATGCCCACGATCGGCGAGGAAATCATCACACCCAGCCACGGAAACACCGGATCACTGTTCGAGCGCCACAGGGCCCACTGCTCGCCCTGCAGGCGCGCCACCTCGCGCAACTCGCCCCAGCCCCCCAGCGCCGAAAGCCCGAACACCGTGATGAACACACTCCCCAGAATTAACAACGCCGTCTGCAACACCTCGGTGTACACCACCGCCCGAAGCCCCCCCAGAATCGTGTAAATCCCCGTGGCCAGCACCGTCGCAATCGCCCCCACCCAGAACGCCTGGTCCGGCGAACCAAACACGTCGGCCAGCAGCGTCCGAAACACCAGCGCCCCCGCGTACACCGTCACCGACACCTTCGTAAAGACGTAGGCCGTCAGCGACACAATCGCCAGAATCCAGCGCGCGCGGCTGTTGAAGCGCCGCTCGAGAAACTCCGGCATCGTAAAGACGCCCGAGCGGTAGTAAAACGGCACGAACACCCAGGCCAAGAGCACCAGAATCCAGGCGTGCAGCTCCCAGTGGGCCTGCGCCAGGCCGTTGGCCGCGCCGCTTCCGGCCAGCCCCACGATGTGCTCCGAGCCGATGTTCGAAGCAAAAATCGAGGCGCCGATGACGAAAAAGCCCACGTCGCGCCCGGCCAGGAAATAATCGGTGGTGGTCTTGACGCGGCGAGCCGACCACCAGACGATGCCGGCCAGGATCGCGAAATAGGCAGCCACAATTAACCAGTCCAGTACCGTCATAGGGCTCCAGAAGGTTCGTTGGGGAAAGAGTCTATCGCTGTCCGTAGTAAGCCTGGCTTCCGTGTTTGCGCCGGAAATGTTTGTCCAGCACGTACGATTCGAGCACGGGCGCTTCGGGATTGAGCTGACAGGTGTAGAGGGCCATTTCGGCCACCAGCTCGAGCACCAGCGCGTTTTCGGCCGCTTTTTCCGGGGTTTCGCCCCAGGCAAAAGGGCCATGCCCGGCCACCAGCACGCCGGGCACCTCCAGCGGATCGAGCCCGCGCTCCCGGAAGCACTCGGCGATCACCACGCCCGTCTGGTGCTCGTAGGCTTCGGCGACCTCTTCCGGCCGCAACGGGCGCGTAACCGGAATCTCGCCGTAGAAATGGTCGGCGTGGGTCGTCCCCAGGCACGGGATCGGTCGGCGCGCCTGGGCCCAGGCCACCGCATGTCGGGAGTGCGTGTGCACGATGCCGCCGATTTCTTCGAACGCCAGGTACAGGTAGCGGTGCGTGGGCGTGTCGGTCGAGGGCTTCAGCGTGCCCTCCACCACGCGGCCGGTTTCCAGTTCGACGATCACCATGTCGTCCGGCCGCAGTCGGTCGTAGTCCACGCCGCTGGGTTTGATGGCCATGACGCCGGCCTGGCGATCCACCCCGCTGGCATTGCCCCAGGTGAGCTGCACCAGCCCGCTCCGCACGATATCCCGGTTCGCCTTCCAGACCGCCGCCTTCAGTTTTTCGAACGCCATACCTCGTCACGGATTTGAAGCAAGCGCTTCATCACTGGATAAAGATCCATTTCGACGCCGGATACCCCAAAGGCGTCGTGCAAATTCTTATAAAGTGCAAAAAGCTCGTCGTAAACGCGCCGTCGCTCCGGGTCCGGTTCGTAGGCTTCCGGCCGCACGCCGGTCATGGCCCGGATGGCTTCGTCGAAGCGATCGTAGCCACCGTTCTGCTTGCCGGCCACCACGGCCCCGCTGATGGCGGCACCCAGCGCACAGGTCAGATCGCTTCGGGCCAGCTCGATGCGACGACCCATCACGTCGGCATAGATCTGCATGAGCAGCGGATTTTTGGGCGGAATGCCCCCGCAGGCCAGCACGCGCCGAACCGGCACGCCATATTCCTCAAAGCGCTCCATGATGACACGGGCCCCGAAGGCCGTCGCTTCCATCAGCGCCCGGTAGATCTCGGCGGGTGTCGAGCGCAGCGTCAGTCCCACGATCAGCCCGGTCAGGCGCTGATCGACGAGCACGGTCCGGTTGCCGTTGTGCCAGTCGAGCGCCAGCAGGCCGCTTTCGCCCGGATGCAGCCGCGCGGCCGCCTCGGTCAGCGAAGCATGATCCTGGCCTTCCGGGCGCACCACCTGCACGAACCAGTTGAAGATGTCGCCCACGGCCGACTGGCCGGCTTCCAGCCCGTAGTAGCCCGGGAGCACCGAGTCGCGCACGATGCCGCACAGCCCGGGAATGTCGGCCAGCGGCTGATCGCCCGGCGCAATCATGATGTCGCAGGTGGACGTACCGATGATCTTGACCAGCACGCCCGGTTCGATGCCCGCCCCCACGGCCCCCAGATGGGCGTCGAAGGCGCCGACGGCCACGGGAATGCCGGCCGGAAGGCCCAGCCGCTCGGCCCATTCGGGCGTGAGCCGCCCCGCCGGCTGCGACACGTCATAGGCCCGGTCCGGCAACGAGCGCCGCACGCGCACCAGCGCCGGATCGATGGCGGCCAGGAATTCTTCGTCCGGGTAGCCGCCCCAGTCCGGGTTGAAGAACGCCTTGTGGCCGGCGGCACAGATCGAGCGCCGCAGCCGTTCGGGATGCTCGGTGCCGGTCAGCGCCGCCGGGATCCAGTCGGCGATCTCCACCCACGTGTAGGCCGCCTCGAACACCTCCGGATCCACCCGCCGGCAGTGCAGGATTTTGGCCCAGAACCACTCGGCGCTGTAGGTGCCGCCGTAGCGGGCAATGTAGTGCGGCCGCAACGCCCGCGCCTTTTCGGTGATCTCGGCCGCCTCGGCATGGCTCGTATGGTCTTTCCAGAGCCAGGCCTGGGCATTGAGGTTGTTGCGAAAGCGTTCGTTGAAAGCCAGCGGACGCCCCTCAGCGTCGACCGGCAGCGGCGTCGAACCTGTCGTGTCGACCCCGATGCCGATGACACGTGCGGGATCGAAGTCGGGATGGCGCCGCGCCTGCTCCAGCGCTCCCCGAATGCTTGCCTCGGCGCCCTGCAGGTAGTCGCCCGGATGCTGACGGGCCAGATCCGGATCGGATGCGTCCAGAAGAATACCCTGCTCGCCCGAAGGGTACGGAAACACGCAGGTGCCGACTTCCTCGCCGGTCTGCACGTTGACGATCAGGGCCCGGACGGAATTCGTGCCGTAGTCCAGTCCGATGGCGAACGTCGGTTGCATGGCGTTTTCCTCCGGTGTGGTTCAGGCCTGATGGCGGTACACGTCCCAGCCCAGGTACGTCCCCAGCGCCTCGGCCAGCACGTCGGCCACATGGTTCAGCGTGGCGGCCACGTGGTGCGGAAAGCCGTTGGCGCAGACGTAGCGCAGCAGCTGCTGCAGGCCGGGCACTTCGAAGACCCCGTAGCCGCCAAAGGTCTCGAGTGGATCGTCCGTGAAGCGCCCCTCGCCCACGTAGGTGCGGATGCGGCCGCTGAACTCGTCGGTGGTCAGCCCGCAGAAGGTGAACGGTCCCGGCGCGATGCGCCCCACCAGCGTGCCGTAGGTGTTTTCCTTACCGACCGTGCCCGCAATGATCTCCTGATAATCCATGCGTTGCGACTCGAAAAAGGCGGCCGGCAGGTTGCTGCAGTGGAACACGACGCCCTTGTCCAGCTCGTCTCGGTAGTTGTTATTCCAGTCCAGCAGCGCCGCGGGCTTGCCCGAAGCCTGCTGCAACAGGTACATGCTGAGCACGCCCGGGATGTCGGCCTCGCAGGCGCTGGGGATCAGCCGGTTGCTGAGCATGCTCATGGGCGTACAGGGCACCACGCCGTAGAATTCCTCGAGGGCCGTCCAGCACTGAATGGCCACCGCCTTGAGTTCTTTTTCCTGCAGAAAGCGATCGATGGCCACGCCCAGCTTGGCCAGCTTGTACAGGCTTTCTTCAGGGATGCCCTGCGTGTCGGTATAGGCCCGGATTTCCTCAAGCTTCTGCTGGACCGGCGGGTCCTGATCGTTCATGCGCCGGATCCAGCCCAGCAGCTCCGAAAGGTCCAGCGGCTCGACGGTGATGCCCGCCCGCTCGAGCAGTTTTTCGCTGTAGCGCACGGTGTTGAAGGCGGCCGGCCGCGCGCCGATCTGTCCGATCCGCAGCCCGCGCAGCGAGCGCACCACGCGACAGACCGCCGCAAAGCGCCGCAGATCGGCCCGAAACGCCTCGCTGTCGGGATCGACCGTGTGCAGCGTCGTCAGCGAGTAGCGGATGCCGTACTGGTACAGGTTGTTGCAGACCGAAATCTTGCCGCAGAAACTGTCGCGGCGGAAGTTGATCGACATGCGATCGGGCCGATCCGGAAAGGCGTGAATCAGCACGGGCACGTCGATCCCGGCCCAGCGCAGCGTGTTGGCGATGGCCCGCTCGTCGCCGAAGTTGGGGAGCGAGACCAGCACGCCGTCGAGTTCGTCCCGATGCGCCCTGAAAAACTCGGCGTATTTCCGCGCTTCTTCGAGGCTTTCGACGGCACCGTTGCGCGTGGCCTCTTCCGGAAGGATGAGCGCCCGGATCCCTTCCGATTCCAGCACCTGCAGTACCTTCTGGCGGCCTTCGGTGCAGAGATGGGCGGGGAAGAAGCCCCGGTTGCCGATAAGCACCCCCAGTGTAACCATGCGTTGCACCTCCCTGGGTTTTACAGTGACAGCAAAAGCGATTTCAGGTAGCGTTTAGGTAATGAGCGAAGCGATTCAATAATAGGAAACCTCTTTTTGTTAAGCAAGCCTGTGGCCAGCTTTTCACCGGACAGCCACTTTGCAAAGATCCTGCGAATAAACCAAAGCAGATTTATTTTGTAAAAAGAATGGATTATAGTAATCCTGTACTACGCCACCGCCACCGCTTTCCATCCCGCGCCATGCTTCGCACGCTGTTGTTGCTCGGACTGCTCCTGCTCGGCTGTCATGCGGCCGATTCGCAGCCGTCCGTCGCCCCCTCCGATCCGGACGCCACCCCGGAAACACGCGCGCTCTTTCACAACCTGTACCGTCTGGCCCCCCGCGCCATCCTCTACGGCCATCAGGACGACCTGGCCTACGGCGTCTCCTGGTGGGCCGAACCCGGCCGCTCCGACGTGAAAGCAGTGACCGGCTCCTATCCGGCCGTCTACGGCTGGGACGTGGGCGACCTGGAACACGGGGCCGAACGCAACCTCGACGGCGTGCGCTTCGACGACATGCGCCGCTGGATCATCGAAGGCTTCCAGCGCGGCGGCGTCATCACGATCAGCTGGCACATGGACAATCCGGTCAGCGGCGGCAACGCCTGGGACACCACGCGGGCCGTTTACGCCATCCTGCCCGGCGGTCCCCAACACGCCCTGTTCCGGAGCTGGCTGGACCGCTTCGCCGACTTCGTCCGCACGCTCCGGGGCGTACCGCCCGGCCGCACCGACACCGTCGCCATCCCCATCATCTTCCGTCCCTACCACGAGTGGACCGGTAGCTGGTTCTGGTGGGGACGCGGCCACTGCACCCCGGACGAGTTCATCCAGCTCTGGCGCTTCACCGTCGATTACCTGCGCCGGGAAAAGGGCCTGCACAACCTGCTCCTGGCCTACTCCTCCGATCGCTTCCACTCGCCCGAAGACTACCTGGAGCGCTACCCCGGCGACGACTACGTGGACCTGCTGGGCTTCGACGATTACCACTCCCACAAAAGCGAGGAAACGCTCCCCTTCCTGATCCGTGAGCTGCACGACGTGGTCCGAATGGCCCGGGCGCGCGGCAAACTGGCCGCCCTGACCGAAACCGGCTACGAAGCCATTCCCGACAGCACCTGGTGGACAGGCAAGCTGCTCCGGGCGCTCGATCACGACGACACGACCCGCCAGATCATCTACGTACTCACCTGGCGCAACGCCTACAACCGACCCAACCACTACTTCGCCCCCTATCCCGGTCATCCCAGCGCCGAGGACTTTCGTCGCTTCAAGGCCCACCCGCTCATTTACTTCGAAGACGAACTGCCCGACCTGTACCGCCTGGAAAACGGCCGTTGAAAACATCCCGCGCCAGCTTCGCACGGCTTCCGGGAACCTGTCCCCGGGGTCCTTTATTCCACGACGGAATTTGAACCGATTTAACGGTCCAGTTTACCTGCAATGAAGAAGCGGCGCAATCCTACCATCTCGGACGTTGCCCGTCTGGCCGGCGTCTCGAAGGCCACCGTCTCGGCCGTGCTGAACGATCGGGATACGGTCAGCGCGGCCACCCGCGAAAAGGTGCTGGCCGTGATCCGCGAGCTCAACTACCGGCCGCGCGAATTCGCCCGCCACCGCTTCCGCTCCGACGGGGAGCGCAGCATCGGCTTCATCATCAAGGAAGACGACAACCCGTACTATGCCGAGCTGATCGCCGGCGCCCGGCGCGTGGCCGAGGCCAAAGGCTACACGATCCTGGTGGCCAGCTCCGAAGGCTCGTTCCGCGCCGAGCAGCAGATTATTCAGCTCATGACGGCCAAGGACGTCAACGGCTTCATCATCACGCCGGTCATCGACGACGAGGCCGACCTCTCGCACATCTTCGAACTCAAGCGCCGTAACATTCCGTTCGTGCTGCTGGAGGGGATCCGCGGGCTGCAGGCCAACCTGGTGGACATCGACAACGTGCGCGCCTCGCAGGCGGCCGTGCAGCATCTTATGGAGCAGGGGCACGCGCACATCGTCTACTTTGCCGGCCCGCGCTACTCGCTCCACACGGAAGAACGCCTGGAAGGCGTGCGCCGGGCCTTCAGCGCCTCGAACCGGGCGCTTCGCGACGACCAGGTCATCTACGCCGGCGCGCATGCCCGCGACGGCTACGAGGCCGCCCGGGCATATTTCGCGCAGCGGCCCGATCCCATGCCCACGGCCGTCGCCTGCTACAACGACCTGGTGGCGCTCGGCGTGCTCCGCGCACTGCAGGAACTGGACATCCGGGTACCCGACGAAGTATCGGTCATGGGCTTCGACGACCTGGCCTTCCTCCGCTACACGCCCTGGCCGCTTTCGACGGTGCGCGTGCCCAAAGAAACGATGGGCGAAAAGGCGGCCGAAATTCTGATCCGCAATATCGAGGCGGATCAGCCCGTGCCGATCGAAAAGGTGCATCTGGACTTCGAGCTGGTGCTTCGCGCCACGACGCGCGCTCTGCAACCTTCTACCTAGAACTTATACGATTTCCAGGAAATCATTGTGCATGTGAGAAAGCACGGGCGCACACGGCGGTGCGCCCCTACCAGATCCTTGACGTTTTCCCCATCCTGTAGGGGCGGACCCCTGTGTCCGCCCGATCATACCCGCCGGATCACATCCGCCACACGGGGTGTGGCACTCATGCACCAGTAAATCAGCGATCTCATATTATTCGGATAAACAGGGAGAGACCTGGTAAGCCAGCGCTTTGCGCTGCATGCCAGAAGCACGTGTTTGTAGTAAGCCACGAAGGCATCCGCCGCAGTGGCGCTCCCTGAGACGGCACTTCGCTTCGCTCCGTGCCTGACTACAAGCGCGTTGGTCGTGCTTCAAAGTTTCGGATGACTTCTAAAGACCGGAAGCGATCAGCAGCTCGATGTCGCGATAGGGAAGGCCGAACATGGCCGCCAGGCTCTTCTTGGTCAGGTGGCGCCGGTAGACGTAGGTGCCGTTACGCAATCCCACATTGCGCCAGAGTGCCTCGTGGATGGAGCCACTCTCGCCGATCTCGATCAGGTAGGGCACCAGCACGTTGTTCAGCGCATAGGTGGCCGTGCGGGCCGCGTTCGAGGGCATGTTCGGCACGCAGTAGTGGATGACGTCGTACTTACGGAAGACGGGGTTGGAGTGCGTGGTGGGACGGCTCGTTTCGATACATCCGCCCTGATCGATCATCGTATCGACGATCACCGAGCCGGGCTGCATTTCGGCCACCATGTCTTCGGTGACCAGAATGGGAGCCCGTTGCCCTTCGCCCATTTTGGCTCCGATCACCACGTCGGCCGACCGCACCGCCTTGCGGATGAATTCGACCGAGGCCATCGCCGTGGTGACCCGTCGATCCAGGTAGTGTTCGATGGCCCGGAGCGCCCCCAGATCGGTATCGAGCACTACCACGTGCGCGCCGAATCCCAGCGCCGTGCGGGCGGCCCACTCTCCGACGACGCCGGCGCCGATGATCACCACGGTGGCCGGCGGCACCCCCGAAATCCCGCCCAGCATGACGCCTTTGCCCCCTTCGTTGCTCTCCAGATAGCGGGCGGCAATCTGGACGGCCATCGACCCCATGATCTCGTGCATCATGCGCACGATGGGCAGTGTGCCGTCCGAATCACGGATAAATTCAAAGCCAATACCCGTAACGCCCAGCTCCATGAGCCGCCGCAGAAAATCGGGCGTGGTGTTGCCCAGGTGCAGCGCGGAGATGAGCACCTGGTTTTCCTGCAGCAGCTTGAGTTCGTCGTCGGTAGGCCGCCCGACCTTGACGATCAGCTCACACTGGCTGTAAAGGTCCTCCGGGGTGGCCACGATCTGCGCCCCGGCCTCCATGTACTCCGCGTCCGGGAAGTTCGCCAGCACCCCGGCGCCCTGCTCGACGTACACCTCGTGCCCGTTGGCGACCAGCGTGGCCACCCCGCTGGGGGCCAGCGCCACGCGACGCTCCTCGTTTGCTACTTCCCGGGGCACGCCAATCCGCAACGAGCGGTGCTGTTCGCGAAGCCGCAACGGCTTCTCCATCGGCAGAAGCGCCTGACCGATGGTCATCCCTTGAAGGGCGGGGATCTCCATACGCAGCGACGGCCACCTTACTGGTTGCTATAGTTCTTCAAATATACGACGAACGCCCCTTAAAAAAGAAGGAACGGCCGGCTTTACCGGCCGGGAAAGTTTTTTCTTTTCAGGATTTTCCCGGTATGCCGACGTGCCTACCCGGTGCGGCCCAGCCATTCGTACAGCAACACCGTGGCGGCCATGGCCACATTCAGCGACTCGGTCGCCTGACGGCGCGGCGAGCCCGGCACCGTGACGCGTGCCGTCAGCCGCTCCCGCACGGCCGGCTGCAACCCGTGCGCCTCGCTGCCCAGCACGAGCACGGCCGGCTCGCGGGGCTGCCACCGGGAGGCCGGCGTGCCCTCCAGATCGGCCCCATAGCAGGTGAATCCGTTTGCCTGAAGCTGTGCGAGCAAGTCGGGCAACGCACCCGTGCGCACCAGCGCCAGATCCCAGTGGCTTCCCATGGCCGCCCGCACCACCTTGGGGTTGTAGAGGTCCACCGTGCCGGCCCCGGCCACGACGGCCTCAATCCCGAACCAGGCCGCCGCGCGCAGGATGGTACCGGCATTCCCCGGGTCCTGCAGGCCGTCGAGCGCCAGAATGCGACGGCAGCGCAGCAGGTGCGCCTCCGGCTGCCACTGCATTCGGGCGACGGCCAGCACGCCCTGGCTGGTCTCCACCTCCGAAAGCCGGGCCATTTCCTGCTCGGACACTTCCGCGACCGGCACCGCGACGCGTGCCAGCAGCGCCTGCACCTCGGGCCGCCTGCGGGCCGTCGCGGTCACCAGCACCTCCACCAGCGGAGCCTGTGCCTCCAACGCCGCGGCCAGCAGGCGCACGCCTTCCACCAGATATTGTCCCAGCGCTTCCCGGTCTTTGCGTCGGTGCAGTCGGGCCAGTTCCTTCAAGCGACGTCGCGTGAGCATGAAGCCATACGAAATCCGACGGGTTGGAAGCCTCTACAGAACGCCCCCGGATGACTTTGGCTTCGGAAATTCGGATCTTCAGGCAAAAGCACGGTTCGCATGCGACGCTTTCTGCTGTTCGGTCTGCTCTGCTGGGGCCTCGGCGTTCCGGCCGGCGCCCAGCCCACCAACCTGGCGCGTTTCCAGGAGCTGGCCCGCTCCTGCCTGACGCTTCCGGACACGCTCCGGGCCTTCCGACTGGAAGCGCCGGACACGCTGCCCTACATCCGGACCGCCCTCGAAGCCCGCTGGCTGCAGGAAGGCCGCCGGGTGTACCGGCGCGACACCTCGGCGCTGCCCACGGTGCGCTACCGGATCGACGCGGCCCGCGTGGCATACGCCCGCCTTGACCACGACCGCCTGCAGCGCACCGTGACGCTGGCGCTGCAGGCCGAACTGCTGGATCCCCGGGGACGCCTGCTCGACGTGCGCGCCTGCCAGCCGGTGGCCGTCGATACCATCGCGCAGGCGCTGCGCGACCGTCTGGAGCACCCGGCCTTCCCGGAAACGCAGGCCCCGCTGCCTCCCGAACGTCCCGGCCTCCTCGAACGCTACGTGATCCCGGCCGTGGCGCTGGTAGCGACCACGCTGAGCGTCTATCTGCTTTTCACCCTCCGGAGTCGTTCCGGCGATGCGTCCAGCCCGTAAGCTGCTGTGGTTGCTGCTGGGACTGGCGGCGTGCGCCAACCCGGTACCGCCCTCCGGCGGCCCCCCGGACCGCACCCCGCCGGCGCTGGTGGAGAGCATGCCACCGCCCAACGCCACCGGCGTACAGGACCCGCGCATTCGGCTGATCTTTTCGGAAGGGATCGATCCGGCTTCCGTCGCCCGGGCCCTCTCGATCACGCCCACCCCGGAGCGCCTGCCCGAAGTGCGCGTCCGGGGCCGCACCGTCACCTTTACGCTCCCCGCGCCGCTGCGGCCCAACACCACCTACGTGCTGACCTTCGACACCAATCTCCGCGACCTGCACGGCGTCGCCCTCCGTGAACCCATCGTGCTGGCCTTCTCCACCGGTCCCACGATCAACCGGGGCCAGCTGGCCGGACACGTGCTCGACGCCGCCTCCGGCCGACCTGTCGCCGGCGTGGATGTGTACGCCTACGCCCTGCCCGATACGCTCCCGCCGCATGCGTGGCCGAACGCTCCGGACTACCGCACGCAGACCGATCCCGAAGGACGGTTCCGGTTCGCCTACCTGAGCGAGCAGCCCTACTTCGTGGTGGCCCTGGCCGACCGTAACCGGAACCGCCGACCGGATCCCGGTGAAGCCTTCGCCGCTCCGCCGATTCCGATGCTGGTGGCCGATACCACCGACCGACCTTTCCCTGAGCCCTGGCTGTTGACCCGGCTCGACACCATGCCCCCTGCGCCCCAGCGCGTGCAGCCGCTCTCGAACCGGCGCCTGCAGGTACGCTTTTCGGAGCCGGTCCGGCTTCAGACGCGCGACCCCTCCCGCTGGCGGCTATTCACCGGGGACGCCACCGTGCCCGTCGACGTCGTGTACCAGGTGCCCGAGCGACCGCTCGACGTGCTGCTCTACACGGCTCCGCTTCGGGCCACCACGTATTTCCTGCGTCCAGGCGGCGTGGTGGACACGGCCGGCAATCCGGTGCGGCCGGACACCCTCCGCTTTACAGGAAGCGAACGGCCCGACACACTCCGCCTTCGTTTTCTGGGATTCGAGCCGGCCGCCGAGGCCCTGCTGTTGCCGGACCAACCGCTTCGGCTTCGGTTCAACCAGCCCCCGCCCGATCTGACGCCTTATCTGAGCCTGACCGATACGGCCGGAGCCCCCCGGACCTTCCACCTGGAAAGCGCCGACGGAACGACCTATGCGCTGTGGCCGGACCCGCCGCTGCGCCCAGACGAACGGCTGCACCTGGTGCTGGAGGGGCGGATCGTCGGCCGGCCCGACACGCTCTGGCGCGCCACGCTGGCCCGGATGCCCGCCGCCATGCTGGGCAGCCTGAGCGGCGTCGTGCAGGCGGCCGACACCACCGCGCCGATCGTCGTCGAATTGCTTCCGGAAACGCCTACCTTACCCGTTCGCCGACAGACTTTACCGCCCGGCGGCGGTGCGTTTCACTTCAAACAATTGCCCGAAGGGCGCTTCCGCGTACGGGCCTTTCTGGACCGCAACGGCAATCGACGCTGGGACGGCGGCCGACTGCTGCCCTACGAGCCGCCCGAACCGCTGCGCCGGTTGCCCGAGCCGCTGCAGACGCGTCCCCGCTGGGAAGTAGCTGCGGCCGACACGCTGCATTTTCCGTCGCTTCATTTGCGCCAGACGCCCTGATGTGCGTTCTTTTTTTGAAAAGCCTGTTCCGAAAAGACCCATGGAAGCCATGCCGGAAGCCCTGCCCGAGCCGGTGCTCACGGCCCGGGCCATGCGCGAAGCCGACCGCCGGACCATCGAAGAGCTGGGCCTGCCGGGCCGGGTGCTGATGGAAACGGCCGGACGCGGCGCGGCCGACGTGGCCGCCCGCATGCTGGGCACGGTGGCCGGACGCACCGTCGTGTGCCTCTGCGGCCGGGGCAACAACGGGGGCGACGGCTTCGTGCTGGCGCGCGTGCTGCATGCCCGGGGCGCCCGCGTGCACGTGGTGACGCTGGCCGACGTCTCGGCCATGAGCGACGATGCCGCGGCCAACTACCGACTGCTGGAGCAACTGGCCGCGGCCGACGCTTCTGGACGCCTGCACCTGCACCGCCTGGACGCGCTGGTCGGGCTGGACCACCTGCCGCCAGCCGATCTCTACGTGGACGCCCTGCTGGGCACGGGGCTTTCCAGTCCGCTCCGCTCGCCTATCCGGGAGCTGGTGCAGTGGCTCAACGAACGGGCGGCGCCCGTGCTGGCCATCGACATCCCGACCGGGCTCGACAGCGATACCGGCGAGGTGCTGGGTGCGGCCGTTGCCGCCACCCGTACCGTGACGATGGGCGCGCTCAAGGTGGGCCTGCTGCTGGGCGAAGGACCCCGCCTGTGCGGCGCCATCGACGTGATCGAGATCGGCATTCCCCGCCACGTGCTGGAGCAGGTCGCCCGACAACCGGGTTGCGCCTGGCGTGCCACCGACGCACTCATCCGGCAATGGCTTCCGCGCCGGGCGCACGACGCCCACAAGTACAGCGCCGGAATGGCGCTCGTCGTGGCCGGCTCCCGCGAGTTCACCGGCGCGCCGGTAATGGCTGCCACGGCGGCGGCCCGGATCGGCGCCGGCTACGTGCTCTGCGCCTGTCCTTCGGACGTGCGCCCGATCCTGGCCACCAAGCTGACCGAAGTGGCCCTGCTGGGCCTGCCCGAGACCGAACGCGGCGGCATCGACCAGGAAGACGCCTTCGACGTGCTCGACGGCTGGCTGGAACGCGCCCGCGCGCTGCTCGTCGGACCAGGCCTGGGCCGCCACCCCGACACGCAGCGCTTCGTGCGTGCCCTGCTGGAACGGACGCAACTCCCCACGGTTATCGATGCGGACGGGCTGAACGCGCTGGTCGGTTTTACCGACCTGATCCGCGAGCATGCGCAGGGGCGCTGGATCCTCACGCCGCACACGGGTGAGTTTCGCCGGCTGGCGGGCGAGGTGGATCTGACCCGGCGTATCGAAGTTGTGCAGGAGTATGCGCGGGCGTGGGGCTGCGTGCTCCTGCTCAAGGGAATGCCCAGTGTGGTGGGCTGGCCCGACGGCACGGTCTGGATCAATGCCACGGGCAATCCGGCGCTGGCCACGGCCGGCACCGGCGACGTGCTGGCTGGCCTGTGCGTCGGCCTTGTAGCCCAGGGCCTGCCGCCCACGCAGGCGGCCGTCTGCGCGCTACACGTGGGTGGCGCTGCAGCCGACCGCTACGCGGCCCACTACGGCACGGCTTCCATGATGGCACTGGACTTGCTTGCGCACCTGCCCGTTGTCCTTCGCGAACGCTTCGACCGATAAGCATGCGGTTGTTTCGACTGCTGGCGGTGGGCTGGACGCTGGGCGTGCTGGTCGCCTGCTTCATCCCCGGCAAACTCGTCGAGCCCATCGTTTTCGAATGGATCGACAAAATCGCCCATTTCGTGCTGTTTGCCGGGTTTGCCGGGTTCTGGCTCCCGGCCCTTCCCGGAAATCGTCGCTTTGCGCTGGTGCTCGGGACGGGTCTGCTGCTGGCCCTGTTTACCGAAGTCGGCCAGTATGTGCTGTCGATCGGCCGTTCGGCCGAGTGGTTCGACCTGGCGGCCGACGGACTGGGCCTGCTGGCCGGCTATGCCTTCGATCGCTGGCTGATCATTCCCACCACCCGTTCCTGAATGGAACTTCAGCAATCCTTCATGCATAAGCACGGTTGCTTCCATGCTGAAAACACTGTATCTTCGCCGCTACACCAACCAGTAGCTATCTGTCATGGGGATTGTTCGGAAGACGGAAGAGGCCGATCTGCGAAAGCGGTATCCGCTCTATATCGAGATCGGTCTGATCATCACGCTGCTCCTTTTGATCGTCGCCTTCCGCGTCGACTGGCGGCCCGAGCAGGAAATGCAATTTGTGATGGAGGAGCAGGAAGTGGTGCAGATGGAAGAGATCGTGCAGACCAAGCAGGAGGTCAAGCCACCGCCACCGCCGCGGCCGCCCGTCCCGGTAGAGGTGCCGGATGAGACGACGCTGGAGGAGGAAGACCTGAACCTGGACGCCGCGCTGGACATCAACGAGACGGTCACCAACGTCCCGCCGCCTCCGCCGCCTCCTGAGGAAGAAGAAGAGCCCGAGCCGGAGGTGTTCGTGGTGGTCGAGGAGATGCCCGAGATCATCGGCGGCCAGAAGGCGCTCTACGACTGCATTAAGTATCCGGAAATTGCCCGCAAGGCAGGCGTCGAAGGCCGCGTGATCATCCAGTTCGTGGTGGACGAAAACGGCAACGTGACCAACCCGCAGGTGCTGCGCGGCGTCGGAGCCGGCCTCGACGAAGAAGCGCTCCGGTGCGTCAGCCAGCTCAAGTTCAAGCCGGGACGTCAGCGTGGGCGTCCGGTGCGCGTGCGCTTCACGCTGCCGGTGATCTTCCGTCTACAGTGATAATCAGGTCTGTCGAAACAAAAAAGCGCGGTCCGATGGGCCGCGCTTTTTTATTGCACAGCGTCAGGGGAATAGACGCTTATACGATTTCTGAAAAATCGTATCGTAGTGCATGCGAAAAAGCACGGGCGCACACTGTGGTGCGCCCCTACCAGATCATTGACAGTTTCCCTATCCCGTAGGGGCGGACCATTGTGTCCGCCCGATCATACCCGCCGGATCACGTCCGCCACATGGGGTGTGGCTCCTCATGCACCAGTAAATCAACGATTCCACATTACGGACGCCGGATGTGACGCACCTGGCCGTCGGCCTCCCCGACCAGCACGTCGGTGGCCAGTCCCAGAAACAGGCCGTGGTCCAGCACGCCGGGCATCGTCGAGAGCGTGACGGCCAGCGCGTGCGGATCGTCGATGCCACCGGGAAAGCGCGCGTCGATCACCCAGAAGCCCTGATCGGTCACCACCGGCCCGTCCTTGCACTTGCCCATCCGCAGCACGGGCTCGGCCCCCATGCGTCGGAGCTGTCGCAGCACCGGCTCGGCCGCCATCGGTAGCACCTCGATGGGCACGGGCCAGCGCGTACCCAGCCGATCGACCAGCTTTGACGCGTCCACCAGCACCACGAAGCGCCGGGCCAGCGAAGCCACCACCTTTTCCCGCGTGTGGGCGGCCCCGCGGCCTTTGATCAGGTTCAGCTCCGGACTGACCTCGTCGGCCCCGTCGAAGGCCAGGTCCAGCGCCTCGACGTCCGCCAGCGTCACCAGCGGAATGCCCTCGGCACGGGCCAGTTGCTCCGCGGCATACGAGGTGGGCACGCCCACCACGCGAAGCCCTTCTTCGCGTACGCGCCGCCCCAGCGCCCGAATGGCCCAGGCAGCCGTCGAGCCTGTTCCCAGTCCCAGCCGCATGCCCGGCTCCACCATGGCCGCCACCTTTTCGCCCGCGGCCTTCTTGGCCCGATCGGCCGCCGACAGCGTCTCTTGCATAGGCTATTCGTACCGCAATGCCTCAATGGGATTCAACCGGGCCGCCTTGAACGCCGGGTAGCTACCGAACACCACGGCCACCAGCGTCACCAGCAGCATGCCGCCCAGCGCCCAGTCCCAGGGAAAGACGGCCGAAATGTCGAAGTACACCGCCACCAGATTGCCCCCCAGCGCGCCCAGTAAGATACCGACAAGGCCGCCGATCTGGCACAAGAAAAATGCTTCAAGCAGGAATTGCCGCAGAATGTCGCGTCGCCGGGCCCCCACGGCCTTGCGGATGCCGATCTCGCGCGTGCGCTCGGTAACCGACACCAGCATGATGTTCATGATCCCGATGCCGGCCGCCAGCAGTGCAATCAGCCCGATCCCGGCCCCGCCGATCGAAAGCGTGCGCGTGAACGCCTCGAAAACGCTTCGCATCGAGTCGTTCGTACTGATCTCGAAATCGTTGGGCTGGCCGGGCGGCACCTTGCGAACGATGCGAAACTTGCTGATCACCTCGTCCATCGCCACGCCCAGTCGTTCCGGGCTGCTGACGCGCACGCTGACCGCCGCCAGGTTACGGTCCGGCTGGCCGTAGCGGGCAAACGCCGTCGTGATCGGGATCAGCACGCGCCGGTCCTGGCTGAAGCCCAGAAAGCTCCCCTTGGTTTTCAGCACGCCGATCACCTCGTAGCGATGTCCGCCGAAGCGCACCACCTTGCCCAGCGGCGTCTCGTTCGGAAACAGCTCCTCGGCGATCACCGAGCCCAGCACGATGACCGGACGCGCGTAGTGCACATCCTGCGCCGTGATGAAGCGCCCCTCGGCCAGCTCGTAGCTGAAGTTTTCCAGAAAGTTTTCGTCGGTGCCGAGGAGCTGCACATTCGGCTCGGTCTCCCGGTCTCCGTAGCGCACGGCCCCCAGATCGAAATCTTCCAGAATGCTGATGAAGACCGGTTGCGAGAGGCTCCGCTTGAGGCGTTCAATCTGTTCGTACGTGATGGGCCGGCGATAGGCGAACTGCTCGTTGCTTACCCGGATGCTCGGGTAGCGGCTGATCGTGAAGGTGGACGACCCCAGGAAGTTCATCGATTCCCGAAAGTACACGTCGATCACCTTGACGGCCGTCACCGAGCTGATGATCGCGAAGACGCCGATCACCATGCCCAGCAGCGTCAGTCCCGAACGCAGCCGGTTGGTACGCAGGGCCGTCCAGGCCATGCGGAAGGCTTCGACAAATTCCATGGCTCACTCGTAGCGTAGCGCTTCAATGGGTTGGGCACGGGCGGCCGTCCAGGCCGGCGCCAGCCCGAACGTAATGCCGGTCAGCACGCAGATCAGGAAGGCAATGGCGACCGTCGTGGCCGGCAGGAAGGCATCGATGAACAGGTTGACCACACCGGTCAGTGCCATGGCCAGCAGCACGCCGATCACCCCGCCGATCAGGCACACCAGGATCGCCTCGATCAGAAACTGCACGAGAATGGCCCGGCGCGTGGCGCCCACGGCCTTGCGGATGCCGATCTCGCGCGTGCGCTCTTTGACCGACACGAACATGATGTTCATCACGCCCACGCCGCCCACCAGCAGCGACAGCCCCGTCAGAAACAGCCCCACGCCGTAGATGGCGGTCTTGACCGGCGCCAGCTGCTCTCGGAGCGCCTGCTGCTCGTTAATCTCGAAGTTGTTCTTTTCCAGCGCGTCCAGCCGGCGCGCCACACGCAGGACCCCCGTCAGTTCGTCCTTCGCCAGCGCCATCAGCTCCGGATCGACCACCTTGACGTGAATGGACATGCTCCGGTTGCGAATGCCGAAGAACCGCGCGTAGGTCCGAAACGGAATGAACACCTGAGTGTCGGTCGAAGCCGGACTGTCGGGACCGCTCCCCTTGCGCTGCAGTACGCCGATCACCTGGCAGCGATGCCCGCTAAGCCGAATGAACTTGCCCAGCGGTTGCTCGACGGGAAACAGCCGGGAGGCCACCTCGGCGCCCAGCACACACACGGCGCGGGCGCTTCGCTCTTCCACTTCGGTGTAGAAGCGGCCAAGCGCCAGGTCTACGGCATGCACCCGGGGGTAGTCGGCCTCGGCGCCCACGATGGTCAGCGACGAAACGGTGGTGCCGCCATAACGGGCCGTGCCCATGCGATCGAGCACCGGCACGGCGGCCACCACGTAGCGGGCCCGCTCCTCGATCACGTCGGCCAGCTCGGGCGTGATGTCCGGGCGGTTGATGTACTCCCACCAGCGCGAGCCGGGCCCGACGATCCAGGGCCACTTCTCCACATACAGCACGTCGGTCCCCAGCTCCGAGAGCGACTCGTTGAAGTCCCGCTCGATGCCGTTAATCACCGTGGCCATCAACGTGACGGCCACGATGCCGATGATGATGCCCAGTGTGGTCAGGACGGCCCGCAGCTTGTGCGCGGCGATGGCCCGGAGCGCGGCCATCAGGCCCTCCCAGACTTCGAACAGCAGCAGCGACATACGTCGGTCGATTTCCCGGTGCGACTGTCGTAGCCTACGAGCGGAAGCCTTCCGGGTTGCGTCGCTCAACGATGCGCATACAGGCGCGCAAGCAGAATAAGCTGGCCGCTGTGATGCGCGGCATGCTCGATCAGATGGTGCAGGATGGTGGCCCGCCGCACGGGCAGCCGACGCCGACCCACGAAGCGCACCGCGTCCAGCTCCGCTTCGGAAAGCGCCGCGATGCGCTCGGCCAGCGCCGCAAACTGCTTGCGGAGCGCTTCCAGCAGCTCCGCCCGCGAGCTACCACGCGGCGTCCAGTCTGTGCGCGCTTCGGCCGCCAGCGCCTCGGGATCGGGCGTCGGATCCAGCGCATAGGCGGCCAGTCGGCGGCTGGCGCCCAGGATGTGCTGCACGCGCGCGCCGATCGACGGCACGCCCGGCGCCGGCTCCCACCACAGCGCCGCCTCTTCCGGAAGCTGATGCAACGCCTCCTCAATCCAGTGCTGCACCTGCTGCAAGCCCTTGAGCAGATCGGCTCGCCGGGCCTCCACCCCACGCGCCTCGTCCGGTGTCAACCAGGGTTCGCTCATGACCTGTCTCGTTTTTCGCAGACGGATTCAAAAAAGTTAGGGTCTTACAATGAAAGAAATCGACCTGATGCAGGTGGATTCGTACGGAGTGTTGGTGTCGGTGACAGGGACGTGGCAGCAGCCGCTGGCATTTCCAGGCCCGGTGCTGGGCCGGGATGCGTCCTATCGGTTGTACGTGTTGTTGTCGGACGAGCCGGACCGGCGGCTGATCGGGCGCTTTCGCGTGGAGGTGCGACGGTGAAGGGCGTCTTCGTCACGTTCAGAACTCCCGACACTACAGATCCTTCTCCAGCCGTAGGCGATAGTCGCGGTAGAACGTGTTGTAGTCGGCGCGGGTGACCCGGAAGCCTTCGTTCAGGCCCAGCACGGCCATCCCGGGGTGCCGATTCGGAAACGTGTCGTAGGCGAAGCGCCGGTAGCCTTTCTGGCGGGCCCGTTCCATCATCACGTACAGCAACTGGCGGGCGATGCCCTGGCGTCGGTATTCGGGCAGTACGCCGCCCTTGGCGCTGTAGAACGTGCGGCTGTTTTCGCGGTAGCCGATCTTGAAACCGACGGGCACGCCGTTCACCCGGGCCAGCAGGATCATCAGATCGTCCCGATCGAACGTGTTGATGATGCGTTCTTCGTCGAAAATGGCCCGGTTCAGCTCCCGGATCACATCCAGTTGCTCCAGCCCGACCTCCTCAATGGTCAGGACGGCGCCGTTCTGGACCGGTGCGCGGTAAAGCTCCATCGTCAGTCGCCTGGCGGTAACGCGGACGCGCTCGAACCCGGCAGTTCATAGGCGGAAGAAGCCGTGGGTTCCTCCACGAGTACCCACGGCTCCAGAATTTCTTCCGGCAGGTCTTCCAGAAAGCGGCTGGGGCTGGTCAGGTACGAGCCGGTGCCGGCCTGGTAACGCACCATCGGGTAGGAAATGAACAGGTACTCCCGCGCGCGGGTGACGGCCACGTAGAGCAGGCGCAGCTCCTCGTCGAGCGCTTCCGGATCGTTCAGCGCATAGGCCGAAGGAAGAATGCCCTCCAGCGCGTGAATGATGAACACCGTGTGGAACTCCAGTCCCTTGGCCGAATGGATCGTCGAGAGCACCAGCGGCGGTTCGTCTTCGACAAGCGGCTCGACCTCCAGCGCGGTCAGCTCCAGCGGATCGAGCACGAGCGCTTCCAGAAACGCCGCCCGGCTCTGGAAACGGGCGCTCAGGCTGACCAGATGCTCGAGGTCCTGCAGCCGCTTCGGGTAGTCCTCATAGTAACGGCGCTCGCACAGCGGCCGGTAGTAGTGCAATAGCTCGGTCAACTGCGCCTCCAGCGGAAGTTCGGTCTCCCAGAGCTGGCGCAGCAGCGTGAAAAGCCGGATCAGCGCCTCGGCATAGCGCGGCGGAAACGGCCGCTCTTCCAGCGTGAACGGCGTCGCATCGGCCGACGTGATCCATTCGATCAGTCGCTGCGCCGTGCGCGGTCCAATGCCTTCGATCAGCTGCAGCACGCGGTTCCAGGCGGCCGCATCCTTCGGGTTTTCGAGCAGCCGGAGGTAGGCCATCAGGTCTTTCACATGGGCCGCTTCGCTGAGCTTGAGTCCGCCGTACTTCACGTAGGGGATGCCCCGGCGGTTGAGTTCCATTTCCAGATCGAACGCATTGTGGCTGCTCCGGAACAGCACGGCCATCTGATGCAGCGGCACGCCCTGCTCGCGAAGCGCCAGGATCATCTGACAGACGAAGCGGCTTTCGGTGCGCTCGTCCGGCGCCGGGACGATGGCCGGCCGCTCACCCTGCTTGCGCTCGCTGAAGAGCACCTTGTCGTAGCGATGGTGCGCCCGCCGGATGATCCGGTTGGCCAGATCCAGAATGGGCTGCGTAGAGCGATAGTTCTGCTCCAGCTTCAGGATGCGCGTGCCCGGAAACAGCCGCGGAAACTCAAAGATGTTGCGGAAGTCGGCCCCGCGAAAGCGGTAGATCGACTGTGCGTCGTCGCCCACGGCCATCACGTTGCCGTGCACGGCGGCCAGCGCCTGCACGATCTGCGCCTGCAGGCGGTTGGTGTCCTGGTATTCATCGACGAGCACATGGCGGCACCGGGCCGCCACCTGGCGGTGCACGTCGGGGTGCTGCTGGAAAAGTTCGATCGTGCAGGCCAGCAGATCGTCGTAGTCCATCAGGCCGTGCTGACGCTTGTAGCGGGCATAGTCCGCACGCAGCGCCTGCAGCGCTTCGAGGTGTTCCAGAAACTGCGGATAGCGGGCCTCCAGGATCGTCTCCAGATCGGCGTCGGGGTGGCTGGCGGCCGCCGAAAAGATGGCCTGGATCGTCTGTTTGCGGGGAAAGCGGCGTCCGCTCCGATGCAAGCCGTGTGCGGTGCGAAGCAGATCGATCACGTCGGCGGCGTCCGAGGCGTCCAGCACGGTAAAGTTCGAGGGGTAGCCCAGTCGACCGGCATAGCGCCGGAGCAGCCCCAGACAGAAGGCGTGGAAGGTGCCACCCTGCACCCGCTCGCAGCGTCCGTCGAGCAGCGCGGCGGCCCGCGCCAGCATTTCGCGGGCGGCGCGGCGCGTGAACGTCAGCAGCACGATCTCCTCGGGCGGCGTGTCGGTCTCGACCAGATAGGCCACGCGGTAGACCAGCGTGCGCGTCTTGCCGGTGCCGGCCCCGGCCACCACCAGGATCGGCCCGCCCCCGGCCGTCACCACCGCATACTGCTGCGGGTTGAGCTGGCCGGCATAGTCCACGGTCAGGCGGGTGACGGGGGCTTCGGCTTCCGGCTTCAGTACAAAGCGGCGCGCCATTGCGAGCGATGCGAGCGGGTTTTGCCCATTCTCAACGCGAGGTGCCAGCGTGTGATCCGGTCCGGTGCTTTTTTGTCGCGGGACTGGCTTACGTGCACGTTTCTTTATAGATTAAAGAACCTGCAGGTTGCGTGCGCTGCCGCCTGTGCAACAAAGGCCGGCCGCCGTCCGTTTCTGCTCGGTCCATAGATCCGGTGGCTGCAAGCTCACAGATAGCTCATGGGTAAAGTTATTGCGATTGCCAACCAGAAAGGGGGCGTAGGGAAGACGACCACCGCGATCAACCTGGCCGCCTCACTGGCCGCCATCGAACATCCCACGCTGCTGATCGACATCGATCCACAGGCCAACTGCTCCTCCGGCGTCGGCATCAATCCGCGCACGGTCCAGAAATCCACCTACGAGGTGCTCATCGGCGACATCTCGCTGGAAGAGGCCATTCAGCCGACGGAGCTGCCGTTTCTGGAGGTCGTGCCCAGCCATATCAACCTGGTGGGCGCCGAAATCGAGATGATCGACGTCATGGAGCGGGAGCGGATTCTGGCCAATGCGCTGCGCCGCGCCCGCCGCAAGTACGATTTCATCATCATCGACTGCCCCCCGTCGCTGGGTCTGCTGACGCTCAATGCGCTGACGGCGGCCAACTCGGTCCTGATCCCCGTACAGGCGGAATACTTTGCGCTGGAGGGGCTGGGTCAGCTCCTGAACACGATCAAGATCGTGCGCCAGCACCTGAACCCGGAGCTGGAAATCGAAGGCGTGCTGCTCACGATGTTCGACACGCGGCTGCGCCTGTCCAACCAGGTGGCCGAAGAGGTACGCCGCTACTTCGGCGACAAGGTTTTTCGTACCATCGTGCAGCGCAACGTGCGGCTGTCGGAGGCGCCCAGCTTCGGCCGTCCGGTGCTGCTTTACGACATCACGAGCGTGGGCGCCCGCAACTACATGGCGCTGGCCAGAGAAATCATCCAGAACAACCAGCGCTTTCTGCTGCCGGAATCGACCGCCGAGGAGGCTTCGACGAACGGCCTGTCCATCCCGGCCGGACGTCGTTCGCCTTCGTCCGATGCCGCACCGTTCCGACCGCATCCCGAACAAGACGCCTGAGCAAGCAACCAACGGTTTATGGCCACGAAGAAAGCAGCCCTGGGGCGCGGGTTGAGTGCCCTGCTCCCGAGCGCGAACCAGGAGACGAGCACGCCCGAAGAGGTGACGGGCGTCGAGACGCCCAAGAGTCGGCTCTATCACTTCGAGGAGCGGCTCCGGCTGCTGGGACGGGTGGCGGAGATCGACATCGATCGGATCCGGCCCAATCCGTACCAGCCGCGCAAGGACTTCGACGAGGAGGCGCTGGACGAACTGGCCCGCTCGATCGCCCAGCTCGGCATCATCCAGCCGATCACCGTACGAGCGCTGGGCAACAACGAGTTTGAGGTGATCTCGGGCGAGCGGCGTCTGCGCGCGGCGCGCCGGGCCGGCCTGAAGCGCGTGCCGGCCTACGTGCGCGAGGCCGACACCGAGGAGATGCTGGAGATGGCGCTGGTCGAAAACGTCCAGCGCGAAGAACTGAACCCGATCGAGGTGGCGCTGGGCTACCAGCGGCTGATCGAGGAATGCGGGCTGACCCAGGAGCAGGTGGCCGAGAAAGTGGGCAAAAACCGCGCGACGGTGGCCAACTTTCTGCGCCTGCTCAAGCTGCCGCCCCGCATTCAGGCCAGCCTGCGCGACGGCACGATCACGGCCGGTCACGCCCGCGCCCTGATCGGCCTGCCCGAACCGGTCCAGCTCCGGCTGCTGCAGGAGATCGAGACGAAGCAGCTTTCCGTCCGCGAAGTCGAAGAACGGGTGCGGGCCTGGCACCGCCGACAGGAGCGCAAGACGGCGGGCGAAGCCGCCATCGCGTCGGCCGAGCCGGATCCCGAGACGCTCCAGATCCGCAACTACGAAGATCAACTGCGACGGCGGCTGGGGACCCAGGTGCGCATCCGGCACCGCTCGGGCCGGGGCGGTCGCATCGAAATCGCCTATTTCTCCGACGAGGAGCTGGAGCGCCTGCTAAGCCTGCTGCTGGGCGCATGACCGCGCTGCTGCTGGCGCTCCTGCTGCTGCCGGCGGGAGCTCCTGCGTCGCCCGATTCGAGCCGTACCCACTCGCCAGAAGGGGCGCTCTGGCGGGCCCTGGTGCTTCCCGGCTGGGGCCAGATCTACAATCGCCAGTACTGGAAGGTACCGTTCGTCTATGCCGGACTGGGCGGCTTTGCGGCGCTGGCCCACTTCATGAACGAACGCTACCTGCTCTACCGCCACGCCTACCTGTACGCCATCGCCCCGGATCGCTACCCCCAGTATCGCGACGAGGGCGAACGCTTCCGCACCGTGATCGAAGCTGGACGCGCCGACCTGCTGCGCCAGTACCGCGACCGCTACCGCCGCAACCGTGACCTTTCCTACATTGCGCTCGGCTTATGGTATGGACTGACCGTGCTGGACGCCTACGTACATGCCCACCTGTACGATTTCGACGTGAGCGAAAACCTGCAGCTTCGCCTGCTACCCCGCCCGAACGGAGCCGCGCTGCGCCTGCAGGGACAATTTTAAAATTTTGATTTTCTTTTCTGCATAAATTTTACGATCTTTCGGCAAAATGCCCTGACCATCCGGTCTGCAGGGGGAGCTGAAGCTTCATGGCACGTATCGTTTACGCACTGAGCGGCCAGGGACGGGGCCATGCCTCGCGCGTGCTGGCCGTTGCTCGGGCGCTACGTGCGCGCGGCCACGAGCTGCGCTTCTGCGGCGGGGGCACCGCCCGTGAGGTGCTCGAAGCCTGCGGCGAGACCGTCTGGCCCGTGCCCTCGCTCTGCCAGGTGCTGCACGGCAACCGCATGCGCCTGCTGGCCACCCTGCGGGCCAACCTTCCGGTGATGCGTCGGCTGCGCCTGTTGCTCGACGAGTTGACCGAAAAGCTGGCCGACTTCCGTCCCCATCTGGTTATCACCGACTTCGAGGCGCTGACGCCCCGCGCGGCGGCCCGCCTGGGCCTTCCGGTGCTGTCGTTCAACCACCAACAGGTGGTCACCGAAACGCGCTACCGGCTTCCCCTCCGCTACTGGAAAGACGCCCTGCTGGCCCATCTGGCCATTCAGCTGATCGTACCCCGGCGACCATTGCATGTGCTGCTGACCTCGTTTTACTTCCCGCCGCTGCGCCATCCCGAACGCGTCACGCTCATTCCCCCGATCATTCGCGACGAAGTGCAGGCGCTGACGCCCACCACCGGCTCGCACGTACTGGTCTATTTCAACCAGCCCGAAGGCGTGGACCATCTGCCCGAAGTGCTCGCGCGCCTGCCGGCGTCGTTCGTGCTCTACAATGTCCCGCGCCCCCCTGACGCCGAGAAGTACACGAATCTGACATTCAAAGCGCCCTCAATCGAAGGCTTTCTGGAGGATCTGGCCCGCTGCCGGGCCGTACTCTGCACGGCCGGTTTCACGCTGATGAGCGAGGCGCTCTACCTTGGCAAACCGTTGCTGGTCGTGCCCAACCGCGGCATCTTCGAACAGACGCTCAACGCGCTGTTTCTGGAGCGTGAGGGACTGGGCATGGCCGTCTTCGATCGCGAACTCCGAAGCGAAGACGTGCGCCGCTTCCTCGAGGCCTGCCCGCATTATGAAAAGCGTTTGCAAAGCCATTCGCTGCGATGCGGCAACGAAATGGCCCTGAACTTCATTGAACGGCTGCTGCAGCGCCTGGAAACGCCCCGCTATCGCGGGCGCCCTGCGCGAACCCCCCGTGAAAATACCGCGCTTTCGTTCATCTAAACCGAATAAAAACGACGCGCCATAGATCCTTATACGTCATGCTGCGTTTTAGCGCAAGTTTAAGGATACTGCCCCAGACATAACAACCTGCAAGATATGCCCATGTCAGACGCGGCCCGTACGCCACAGGAACGGCTGGAGACCCAGGTTTCGACTTCGGAGCCCAGCCTGTTCGCCAAGTGCCACAAGTTTTTTGCGCCGGACGGCGACTATGTCCGGGTGAAGGCGGCCGGTCTGTACCCCTACTTCCGGCCCATCGAGCGCAACGAAGGCACGCGCGCCATCATTAACGGCCGGGAAGTGATCATGGCCGGCTCGAACAACTACCTCGGGCTGACCTCCGACCCCCGGGTCAAAGAGGCCGCCATCGAGGCCATCCGCAAGTACGGAACGGGCTGTACGGGAAGCCGCTTCCTCAACGGCACGCTGGACCTGCACCTGCAGCTGGAAGAGCGCCTGGCCCGCTTCATGGGTCGGGAGGCCTGCATCGTCTTCTCGACCGGCTACATGACGAACATGGGGGTCATCCAGGCGCTCACCTCCAAAAACGACATCATCTTCTCGGATAAAGACAACCACGCCAGCATCGTGGCCGGTACCCAGGTGAGCCTGGCCGACACGGTGCGCTACCGGCACAACGACCTGGACCATCTGCGACGCCTGCTCGAACGCGCCCAGGCCGAGCGGCCGGAGGCCGGCAAGCTAATCGTCACCGACGGCGTCTTTTCCATGAGCGGCGTCATCGCACGGGTGCCGGAGCTGGTGGAGCTGGCCGAAGAGTTCGGCGCCGCGCTGATGCTGGACGACGCCCACGCCGTCGGCGTGATCGGTCCGGGCGGACGCGGCTCGGCGGCCTACTTCGGCCTGGAGCACAAGGTGCACCTGACCGTGGGCACCTTTTCGAAAAGCTTCGCCTCGCTGGGCGGCTTCTGCGTGGGCGACCGCGACGTGATCGAGTACATTCGTCACACCAGCTCGGCCCACATCTTCTCGGCTTCCATGCCGCCGGCCAACGTAGCCACCGTACTCAAGTGCCTCGACATCATCGAGCAGGAGCCGGAACGGCTCGAACGCCTCTGGAAGATCTCCGACTACATGCGCGAGGGCTTCCGCAGCGCCGGCTTCAACGTGTGGAACAGCCAGACGCCGGTCATTCCGGTCGTGATCGGCGACATGATGACCTGCTTCCGCTTCTGGCGCGAGCTGCTGGAAGAAGGGGTGTTCGTCAATGCGGTGGTGCCGCCGGCCGTCCCACAGGGCCAGGCGCTACTGCGGACGTCCTTCATGGCCACGCACACCGACGAGGAGCTCGACTACATCCTCGAAGCCTTCCATCGCGTCGGAAAGCGACTGGGCGTCATTCAGGCCAATGGAAGCTACTGAAACGCTCCCGGAAGTCCGCGTCGCCCCCCCGGTGCAGGTGGTGCCGGTTCGCGGCCGGCGCCTGCTGCGCAAATTCATCGACCTGCCCTACCGGCTCTACCGGGACAACCCGTACTGGGTCCCGCCGCTGCGCCGGGACGTGGCCCAGATCCTTTCGCCCCGCAAGAATCCCTTTTTCGAGCACGGCCAGATTCAGCCGTTTCTGGCGCTGGACGCGTCGGGACGGGTCGTCGGCCGCATTGCGGCCATCGTCAACGGCATGCACCTGAAGAAGTACGACGACGGCGTCGGGTTTTTCGGCTTCTTCGAGTGCGTGCCGGATTTCGCGGTGGCCGAGGCGCTCTTCAAGGCCGCCGCCGACTGGCTGCGCCGTCAGGGCCTGCAACACATGCGCGGCCCGACCAACCCCTCGCTCAACGACATGGCCGGCCTGCTGGTCAACGGCTTCGACCGCGCCCCCTCCATCCTGATGCCCTACAATCCGCCCTACTACGCCGACTTTCTGGAGCGGGCGGGCTTTACGCGCGTCATGACCATGTGGGCCTACTACGTCCACAAAAAATACCTGAAGGCCGAAAAACTGGAGCGGGGCGTCGAGTTGGTCCGGCGGCGCAACCCCACCATCACGCTGCGCACGCTCGACATGCGCCGCTACGACGAGGAGGCGCGGACGGTGCTGGACATCTACAACGAAGCCTGGTCCGAAAACTGGGGCCACGTGCCCATGACCGAACACGAATTCCAGCACCTGGCCCGCGCCCTGAAGCAGATCGTCGATCCGGAGCTGGTCCTCATTCTGGAAGACAACGGCTATCCCGTCGGCTTTTCGCTGCTGCTGCCCAACCTGAACCAGGCGCTGCGCCATGCCCGTGACGGCCGGCTGTTTCCCTTCGGACTGATCAAGATCCTGCTGGCCGCCAACCTGGGCGCCATCTACGAAACCCGCATGCCCCTGATGGGCATTCGTAAAAAGTATCACGGCCGCGGGCTCGATGCCCTGCTCGTGCTGGAAACGATCCAGCGCGGCAAGCGCCGCGGCTACGAAGCCTGCGAGATGAGCTGGGTGCTCGACACGAACAAGGTGTTGCTGAACGCCCTCGAACACCTTGGGGGTGTGGTGGATAAAGAATATGCCCTCTTCGAAAAACCCCTCTGAAACGATCCGCTTCGTCTATTTCGACCTGGACGATACGCTGCTCGATCATCGGGCGGCCGAGCAGGCGGCACTGGCCGACGTGAAGGCCGCCTTTCCGGACGTGTTCGCCCACGTCCCGCTGGAGCAGCTGCACCACACCTATCACACGATCAACACCGAACTCTGGGAGCAATACCAGCGGGGAAAAATCGACCGTCCGGCGCTGATGCACGCCCGCTTTGCGCGGCTGATCGAAGCACTCGGGCTGCAGGGCGTCACCTCGGAGCAGCTCAACGCCTGCTACATGGAGCGCTACCGCCGGCACTGGCGCTGGGTACCGGGCGCCCGTGAGGCATTTCTGACGGTGGCCCGCCATCTGCCCGTGGGCCTTCTGACGAACGGCTTTGCCGCCGTACAGCACGCCAAGCTGGCGCGCTTTCCGGAGCTTCGCCAGCATGCAAAGGCGCTGGTCATCAGCGAAGAAGTGGGCGTGGCCAAACCCCATCCGGAACTGTTCGCCCATGCCACCCGCGCGGCCGGTGTCACGCCGGAAGCGATCCTCTACGTCGGCGATTCGTTCGGAAGCGACGTGCTCGGTGCAAAAAACGCCGGCTGGCAGGTGGCCTGGTTCACGCCTGCCGCGCTGGCGTCCGTTCCCGAAAGCGTCTTTGTCTTTGCTCACTGGCCGGAGCTGCTACGCTGGCTCAACCTCGGCTGAAGCTACGGTCTCCGTCCGCCGCACCCCCCGTCCTTCGATCGGGGGCCGATCTTCCTGCGTGGCTGCCCGGAGCCGTTCGACCAGCTCGCGGGCTGCCCGCACCTGGTCCTTCAGCCCTTCCAGCCGGACCTGCAGGTGCGCCGCGTTACGCCACAGATCCGGCCGCAGGTTCGTCTGCACGTGCTGGAGAAGTCGTCCACCGTCGGCGTACGCCTGTTCGACTTCCTGCGCCAGCGCCTGCAGCTCGCGGGCCAGTTGCTCGAGTACCTGCACGGCCTCCTGCTCGGCCGCCCCGTCCGGCACTACCCGCGGCCAGTGGACGTGCATCGCCCGGTTCGGATTTGCCTCAGCCATAGCGCCCCCCGGTTCTTTAGAAAAGTTTCTCTGTAAAGACCTTCTTTTTCCGGTTCGGATCCCGCTGCGCTCTGAAAAAAATCGTTGCGCTTTAGTTGGCGCAACGCCTTTTCTGCCAGAAATCCGGGGGATAATGCGCCAATAGTACTTTCCAGTTCAGCGCAAAACCACGAGTTTTTGATCAAAAGCCTGCTTCCCACGGTATATGGCCCACAGCGAAGTCAACGGGCAGCGTCGTCTGCTGCTCCTGGTGGATGCCGACACGGCCCTCCATCCTTTCATTCAGGCTGCCCTTCGCCGGGCACCCTATGCACCGCTGCGCCACATGGAGTGCCACCCGGTGGTCAACGCCGACCAGCTCCGGAATCATCTGCAACGGCATCGCTACCACGTGGCGCTGATTTCGCTGGAGTCGATCGGCCACCCCACGTGGCCACTGGAAGAGAATGCCCACCGCACCATGCAGTTGATCCGGGAAGCACCGCCCGATCACCAACCCCCCGCCGTTGCGATGACGTCCGTGGGAACGCTACGCCATCGCGATGCCGTCCTGCGGCTGGGATTTGCCGGCTATCTGTGCAAGCCGTTTACGCTGTCGGCCCTGTTTCAGGAGCTGGCCACGGCGCTGACGCTCAACTCCTGAGCTACAGCGCGATGACGCCGCGTACGCGGGCCGCCGCCTTGTAGATGGCAATAATTTCGTCGCTGGACCGCACCTCCATGCGCGCCGTCAGGCTGATGTAATTGCCCTTACGGGACTCACGGATCGTGACCGGGTAGTGTCCGAAAACCGCCCGAAGTGCCTCACGCTCGCTGGAAGGCGCAATGAACTTGAACAGATATTCGGTCGGCCACTCGTTCTGATCGTCCAGAAGCTCCTGAAATCGATCCCACCAGTTCTGCTGCGGTAAACCACCCATCGGTACGTACTCCCTGCTGTTTCGGACTCCCATCGTGCGGAGCAAAAAGTACGCCCTTCGAGCGCATTCGTTCGCCCGCCGGGCATCGGGTAGCCGACCTGCCTATCCAGGAATACGATTTCCAGGAAATCATAGTATGTGAGAAAACACGGGCGCACACGGCGGTGTGCCCCTACCAGATCCTTGACGTTTTCCCAATCCCGTAGGGGCGGACCCCTGTGTCCGCCCGGTCATACCCTCACGTCCGCCACACGGGATGTGTGGAGCCTCATGCACTGGTAAATCAGCGGTTCGCATTTGCAGGGCGCATCGGGAAACCCCAGCACTTGCTTCACGTGAGATCCCACGATCTAACACCCCTGTCCATGACGTTTGCGCAGCCACAGTGGCTCTGGTTGCTGGCACTGGTGCCGATCCTGGCGCTGGTGCGCTGGTGGCGTGCGCGCCGTCGCGGCGGGGACCTGCTCTTCAGCAGTGCGGCGCTGGTCGAAGCGGCACCGGCCACGCTCTGGATTCGCCTGCGCGGGTTGCCCTTCGCGCTCCGGCTGGCCGTGCTGACGCTGGGCATTCTGGCGCTGGCCCGCCCGCAGGAACGGCAAGTCTTCGAAAAACGCACGGTCGAGGGACGCGATCTGATGCTCGTACTCGATCTGTCGTCGTCGATGCTTGCGCAGGACTTCTCGCCCAGCCGCTTCGAGGTGGCACGCCGCACGGCCATCCAGTTCGTCCAGGGGCGCCGGGCCGACCGGATCGGGCTGGTGGTCTTCGCCGGACAGGCCTTCACGCAGGTGCCGCCCACGCTGGATTATCGTTTTCTGCTGACCATGCTCCAGCGCCTGCAGGTAGGCCGCCTCGAAGACGGAACGGCCATCGGCACCGCCATTGCCACAGCCATCAACCGGCTGAAAAACTCCGAAGCCCGCAGCAAGGTGATCATTCTGCTGACCGACGGCCAGAACAACCGGGGTGAGATCGATCCGCTGACGGCCGCCGAGCTGGCCCGTCAGGCGGGCATTCGCATCTACACGATCGGCCTCAGCGGCCGGGGCGAAGCGCCCTATCCGGTGCAGACACCTTTCGGCACCCGCCCGCAACCCGTACCGGTCGAGATCGACGAGGCCATGATGCGCGAAGTGGCCGAAAAGACCGGCGGCCGCTACTTTCGCGCCACCGATGCGCGCACGCTGGAGGCCATCTACGCCGAGATTGACCGCCTGGAGAAAAGTCCGGTGGCCGTCACCCGCTACGAAACCGCCCGGGAGCGGTACGCGATCTTTCTGGGACCGGCCCTGCTGCTGCTTCTGCTGGAAGTGATCCTGCGCACCACCCGACTCCGCCGCCTGGTCGTCACATGAACCTGCACTGGCTCCATCCCGAATGGCTCTGGGCGCTGGCCGCCGTGCCGGGCACCGCGCTGCTGCTGATGTGGGCGGCGCGTCGGCGCCGGCGCGATCTCGAGCGGCTGGGCGATCCGGTGCTGATCGCCCAACTGGCCGCGCCGGCTCCCGGACGTGCCCGGCTGCGGGCCGCGTTGCTCCTGACCGCCGTGGCACTGCTCGCGCTGGCGCTGGCCGGTCCCCGCCTCGGCCTGCAACCCCGCCAGGCCGAACGGCGAGGCCTCGACCTGCTCATCGCACTGGACGTGTCGAACTCCATGCTGGCCGAAGACGTGGCGCCCAGTCGACTGGCCCGCGCCCGATACGAACTCTATCGCCTGCTCGAGCATCTGGAAGGCGATCGCGTGGGCCTGATTCTGTTCGCCGGCGACGCCTTTCTGCAATGTCCGTTCACCACGGACTACGGCGCCGTACGGCTGTTTCTGGACGTGGCCGATCCGTCGCTGATCCCCACGCCGGGCACCGACTACGTCCGCATGATCCAGGTGGCCCTGCAGGCCTTCGAGGCACCGCAACCGGACGAAGTACCACGTAGCCGGGTGCTACTGGTCGTCTCCGATGGCGAAAACCACGCGGAGGGCTTCGAGCAGGCGCTCCGCCAACTTCAGGAGGCCGGCATCGAGCGGCTGGCTGTCGGCGTGGGCGAAACCGCGGGCGCCCCGATTCCCGTGTACCGCGACGGCCGCCGCGTGGGCGTCCGGCGCGACGCGGAAGGCCGTGTCGTACACACGCGGCTGGAGCCGGCCACGCTACAGGCGCTGGCCGGACCGGACGGCTACTTCCATCTGGGACGCACCGGCGAGGTCGTGCCAGCCCTGCTGAAGCGGCTGGACGGCTTCGCCCGGACCCCGATCGCGACCGAGACGTTCGAAACCTTCGCCGAGCGTTATCAGTGGCCGCTGGCGCTGGCCCTGCTGTTGCTGGTGCTCGAAGCGCTGCTGCCCGAACGCCGCCGAACGCTCCAGACCGCCTGAGACGATGCGCCTACTGATCGGACTTGCGCTGCTGCTGTTGCTGCTTGCCGACGACGGCGCCCGCCAGGGCCGCCGGGGCAACGCGGCCTACCGGGCCGGACGCTACGCCGAGGCGGCCGAGCATTACCGCCAGGGATTGCTGCTGACGCAGGATCCAGCCACGCGCTTCGGGCTGCAGCACAACCTGGGGGCGGCCCTGCTGCGTCTGGGCCAGGCGGGAAGCGCACGTGCCGCTCTCGACGCGGCGCTCCGCATGGCCCCCGACGATGCCGCACGGGCACGCGCCGCCTACAACGCCGGCAACGCGGCCTTCGCCGAGGGCGACCTGCAGGCGGCCCTGCACTACTACCGCACGGCGCTGCTGGCCGACCCCGACTTCGAAGATGCCCGCTTCAACTACGAATACATCCTGCGCCACCTGCCGCCTTCCAGTCCACCGCCACCGTCGGTAGGCGGGGCCGAACAGAACAATCCGAACGACGCCGACACGCAGAATACACCCGGACAGGGTGTGGCGGACGGCAACCGCCGGCACAATGCGGAGCGTGCGCCTGCGCAGAACGACCCGTCCGATTCCGCCGCCTCTGAAAGACAATCCCAGACACCCACCTCATCGGCGCAGCTCTCGCCCGAGGCGGCCGCCCGCCTGCTCGACGCCCTGCAACGCCAGGAACAGGAGGCCCTCCGGCGTGCCCTGCGGCTGCCCACCCATCCCCGTACGGTCAAAAAAGACTGGTGAGCGGCATGCGGCGCTGGCTGCTTTCGATGCTGTTCCTGAGCGTGGGGGCCATCCCGGCGGCCGCGCAGCGCTGGACGGTAGAAGTTCAGGCCCGCGTCAGTCGCACCCAGGTGGGCATGGGCGAGACGGTCGTCTACACCGTCGACATCATCGGCGCCCTGCCCGACGGATTGCGCATGCCGGAGCCGCCCCCAACCGAAGGGCTAGCGCTCGTCTATCCGACGCCCACCGTACACCGCCAGTACTCGCTGATCGGCGGACGCATCCAGCAACGTATCCGCTACAGCTGGCGGTTTCGGCCGGTGCGTCCCGGCAAAGCCCGCATCGGCGCCTTCCGGCTTCAGGTGGGCGATCAGACGCTGGCCACCGATCCGATCGAACTGACCGTCTACGATGCACCCACGGCACCGCCCGCCGAAGTGGCGCCGAACGCATCCGCTGCACCCGACCTGTTTATCGAGGCCACCCTGCAGCCCACCATCCCCTACGAAGGGCAACAGACCGTGCTCGAATATCGACTGTTTTTCCGGGAAGGGCTGCAGGTCTGGCGTAGCCGCCTGGTGGGCTCCTGGGAAACGGAAGGGTTCTGGCGCGAGGAACTTGAGGTGGAAGATCGGCCGCTGCCCGAGCGGGTACTTCGCAACGGCGCGGCCTATTACACCTTCGTGCTGCAGCGCATCGCGCTGTTTCCCACGCGGAGCGGAATGCTTCAGATCGATCCGCTCACCATCGAAAGCGAAGTCTCGCTGCAGCCGGATCCGCTCGATCCCTTCGCCTCGCTGCTGCGTCCGGGTCCGAGCGAACCGCAGCGCGTGACGGCTCCGGCGCTCACCGTGACGGTGCGTCCGCTCCCGGACGGAGCGCCGTCGGGTTTCGTCGATGCCGTGGGACGATTCCGGCTGGAAGCCGAAGCCTCACCTACCGAAGTAAGTGTCGGCGAGCCGGTAACCGTCACGATCCGTCTGTCCGGATCAGGAAACCTGCCCACGCTGACGCCGCCCCGGCCGGACGTGGACACCAGCTTCGCCGTCTATCCCGCCGACGATGCGCTGACGCTCGACCGCCGCGGCGCGCGGCTGACCGGCACCCGCACGCTGTCCTACGTGCTCGTGCCCGGCCGGGCCGGGCGTTTCACGCTGCCACCCGTGCGCCTCGCCTACTTCGATCCGGAGGGCGGCGTCTATCGCACGCTGACGGCTCCGCTGCCGGAGCTTGTCGTGCATCCGGCCTCGGCCACGCCCACTGCTCCGGTGGCGACCGCTTCCCCGGCGGCCGTTCATTCTCGGTCATTTTCATGGATCCGGTGGCTGCCCTATGCCGGCGGAGGGCTTCTGGTGATCCTACTGCTGCTGTTGCTGGCGCAGCGACGGCGTGCGGCCCGCCGCCCGCGACCGTCGCCCGTGCAACCCGACACCCTTCCACCGTCCACGCTGGAGCCCCGCCTGTTCTACCGGCGACTGGAAGAAACGCTGCGACGAGCGGCCGGACGCTACCTGGGCGAAGACGTGCGCGGCCTGACGCGCTCCCGGCTGTGCGACCGCCTGCGCCAACGCGGCCTGCCCGAAGCGGAAGTGGCCCGCATGGCCCGATTGCTGGCCGCCTGCGAGGCCGCCTGCTACGCCCCGACGCCTCCCGATCCCATCCAGACGCTCCACGACCACCGCGAGGCTGCCCGTCTCCTGGAGTTCCTCGAAAAAAAGGCCCCTTCCGAAGAAGGGGCCTGAACGAGTCTTCGCTCTGCCAACAGGCGCGTGCTCAGGCGCTGACGGTCGGCTCGTAGAGCGCGTCGAACTGACGCTGCGCCTCGACCAGCGCCGCCCGCATCAGATCTTCGGCGCGGGCCGTCTCGCGCCGGGCCAGCAGCGCCAGCAGCTCCGACACGTCGAGCTGCTGCGCGGCGCGGCGGCAGGCTTCCCAGCTCAGAATGCTGCGCACCACGCGATCGATGGCCTGCTCCTCGTTGTCGTAGGGCCGGGGCTGCATGTCGTGCCCGAGCCAGCGATTGTACCCGTCCTGCTCCAGCAGACCGGCCAGCGCGATGTTCATGCCGTTGACGCGCGTGCCGTGGTCGATGTCGTAGCGCCCCGGACCGCCCAGAATGATACCATCGTTGTAGCCCTGGCTGTTCAGGTGGAAATGGACCATGGCCCGTTCTTCGAGCTGCTCCACCACATCGTAAACGGCATCGAGGCCGATCATCTCCGAGTGACCGATTTCCATGTTGACTCCTTTCTTCGACCGATCGATGCCGAACTCGTCGGCGAGCTGGCGCCAGATGAGCAGCGCACTGGCCACGGTCGGCAACAGCATGGCCGGATGCCCTTCGTTCGGCTTGGGCTCGATGCCGATGTACATGAGCCCGCCTTTTTCCTGCTCGAGCTGGCAGAGACGCGCCAGGCTTTCCTTCAGGTTACGGTACATCTGGCGCACCCCTACCGTGGCCAGGTCGTAGCCGAACGAGCCGTTCCAGATGACCAGCGTGGGCGCTTTGTCGGAGTCCGGATGCCAGGCCTTGCGCAGCGGACCGTAGGCCAGCTCCACCGTGCGCCGGCCCAGTTCTTCGGCGGCCGCCCGCTCCTTCGGATCGAGCGAGCAGATCCCGCCATAGCCGAAATGAATATGGGCGCCCGGCGTGATCATCGCCAGATGCAGCCCGGTCTCGGCCAGCGCCTTCGCGACCGCCTCGGCGTTCTGCTCGTTGATTTCGTTGTCGTAGTGCAGCTCGACGCCCAGCGTTATCGTGTCGGGCAGGCGCGGCGCAATCTTCTCTTTGACCAGATAGATGAACGCGACCGTGTCGAAGCGATCGGCCGCCCAGGCGGGGCGAATATTGGCCGGGACGAAGCCGCCCTTGCCCGCGTTGAACGTCCAGCGACAGATGCTGTGGAAGGTCTGTGCGTTTGCCATTGTTCAGTCAGCCGTTTGAAGTTGACGGGAGAGGATTTCAGACCAGTGGTGGTAGGCTTCCGCATAGGGTTCCTGCCAGGACGGATCGGGCTCGATCGTGGCCACCGGCGGCACGCCCTGGAAAGCCGCCTCGGGTGAGGCGTACACGCCGGCCCCGACGCCCGCACCCCGAGCGGCACCGGCCGCTCCGTCCGTGTCGTACAGCTCCACGACCGTCCGGTTGACGGTCGCGTAGATCCGTCCAAAAAGCGGACTCAGAAACAGGTTGGCGCGTCCGGCCCGGACCTTTTCGACGGCCAGCCCCATGCCACGGATCACTTCGAGGCCGTAGGCCAGTGCGAACACGATTCCCTCTTTGGCCGCCCGGAGCAGATGCGCCCGGCCGTGGCGGTTGAAGTCGAGGCCGTGCACCGAAGCGCCGAGGTTTCGGTTGCGGAGCATGCGCTCGGCTCCGTTGCCGAAGGGGAGCACGCGCACGCCGTCAGCGCCGACCGGCACCGAAGCAGCCTGCTCGTTCATCGCTTCGTAGCTCAGCGTACCGCCCAGCAGGTCCTGTCGGAGCCAGCGGTAGAGGATGCCCGTGCCGTTCAGGCACAACAGAATGCCGTAGCGGCGCCGCTCGGGCGTGTGGTTGACGTGCACGAACGTGTTGACGCGCGTCTGGGGATCATAGCGCGGCGTATCGTCCACGGCGTAGATGACGCCCGACGTGCCGGCCGTTGTGGCCGCCTCGCCCGGATGCAGCACGCCCAGCGAGAAGGCGTTGTTCGGCTGATCACCGGCCCGGTAGGTGACCGGCGTGCCGGGTCGAAGGCCCAGCGCCGCGGCCGCTTCCCGCGTCAGCTCACCCTGTCGGCCGAAGGTGGGCACCAGACGCGGCATGAGCGCATGGTCGATCCCCAGATGGTCCAGCAGCCAGAAGGCGGGCTTTTCTTCCAGGAAGTCCCAGAAGATCCCTTCCGAAAGGCCCGAAACGGTGGTAGTCGGCTCGCCGGTCATGCGAAAGGCCACATAGTCGCCCGGAAGCAGCCACTTGTAGGCCCGACGGTAGATGTCCGGCTCGTTTTCAAGCACCCAGCGCAGCTTGGCGGCCGTAAAGTTGCCGGGACTGTTGAGCAGGTGGCGCAGGCAGCGTTCCTGCCCCAGCTCCTGGAAAGCGCGTTCGCCGACAGGCACGGCCCGGCTGTCGCACCAGATGATGGCCGGGCGCAGCACGCGCCCCTCCCGGTCGATCAGCACCAGCCCGTGCATCTGGTAGGAGATGCCGATGCCGCCGACCGCTTCGGGATCGAACGGATGGCGCCCGCGCAAGGCAGCCACGGCCTGCTGCACGCTCTGCCACCACTGCTCCGGATCCTGCTCGGCCCAGCCAGGATGAATCGATTCAATCTTTAATTCCTGTTCGGGAACCGTTACAGCCGCCAGCACGCGCCCGGACTCCGCTTCAACCAGGGCCCCTTTGATGAACGAGCTGCCGACGTCGAAACCCAGCAATAACATGATGAACCGGATCGTGTCCCGCGTTTTTCGCCTGTAAGAATACAAGATCCGGCCCTGGAATTCAATAGCAAGGCGCACGAAAAGTGAAATAAAAGAAGCGATTCACTTTTCACATACCGCTCAGGTGGGCACGACCGCCCACACCAGCAACAGCAAGGCCAGAAGCAGCAGTTGAGCCAGGGCGGGACGCAGGAGCGGTCGCCGCCGGATGAGCTGCAGCAGATCACCCCCAATGAACCAGGCGACAAATACAGAGAGGGGAAGCGTCCAGACGGCTACCAGCAGACTTTCGGCCGATGGCAGACCGGTACCCAGCAGACGGCTCAAAAGCGCTACCATCCCAGTAACGAATCCGAGATGCAGCCCGAGCAGCAATCCGACAACCTGCCACCGACGCATGCGTGCCTGTATCTGGTGCAACAAATTCTAAAAATAGCTTAGGAATCCCACGGCACAGGCCGTAGCAGCTTCTCCGCATTGGCCATGGCATCTCTGGCGCATTTCTGATGGCACCTCTGGATACATCCGCCGGACCTCGCTTTTGTGCCCGGGCGGTGTTATATTTGGAAAGTACCCCCGATCTCACCAGCCCGGCAGGAAAGCGATCCGATTGCTACAACGCGACGTGCCCACACTCCGAGCAAGCAAGCTGTGCCAATGAAGGGGTGGCGATTCCTGCCGGTGCTCTGGTTGTGTCTGGCCTTACCGGTCCGGGCGCAGGATGCCCCGCTGGGCGGTTTTGCCTTTCTGCGTCTTGCGCCCTCGGCCCGCGTGACCGCGCTGGGCGACACGCCCACAACCGTCGCCGACGACGACGTGGCGCTGTTTCTGCTGAATCCGGCCCTGCTGCACCCCGCGCAGCACCGCCAGTTGCAGGTGAGTTACCTGAACCACCTGGGCGACATCCGTGCCGGTACGATCGCCTACGGCTGGCACCGGGGCGAACTCGGAACGCTCGGCCTGGCGCTACGCTTTCTGGACTGGGGCGCCATCGACGAGGCCGACCTGGAAGGCAACCGCAACGGCACCTTTCGGCCTATCGACCTGGCCCTGACGGTGGGCCTGGGACGCGCCGCCGGCCCGTCGCTGCACTACGGCGCCAGCCTGCACCTGATCCACACGACCTTGGCCGACCGACGGGCGACGGCCCTGGCGCTGGACGCCGGCTTCCGCTACGAGCTGCCCGAGCACCTGCTGACGCTCGGCGCCAGCCTGCACCACCTGGGCGTCACGCTCCAGACGCTGGGGACCACTCCCGACCGCCTGCCCTTCGACGTGCGTCTGGGCCTGCGCAAGCGCCTGCGCTACCTGCCGCTGCAACTGACCCTGACCGCCTACGACCTGCCCCATTTCTGGCAGCGCCCGGAAAATCAGACCTGGCTCGGTCGCCTGTTCTATCACCTGAACTTCGGAGCCGAACTGGGCGCCAGCCGTTCGTTTCAACTGCGCTTCGGCTACAGCAACCGCCGCCACGAAATGCTCAAAATCCGCCCCCGGCTGGACCTGGCCGGCTTCAACGCGGGCTTCGGATTGCGCCTTGCCGGCCTGCACTTCGACTATGCCTTCAGCTCCTGGTCCTCGCTGGGCACGCTCCATCATCTGACCGTTCAGACGCAGCTATAATCCAGACCTTCCCGAATAATTGCGCTTCTGCTGCGGCACAAATCGGCGGGAACGGCGCGTTTTGATGGCGCCAATTTGCCTTTCATCTTGACGAATACCCGGCGCCTCCGTATCGTTGAAGGCGCGCCTCACCCCCCGGGACGTGCTCCTTCCCCGGCGATTTCCCCCGTGATCGCCGGGGTTTTTTGTGGTCGGAAAACAACAGGGCCCCGGCATGATTGCCGGGGCCCCGCACGCTGCCCTCCGCGGCCAGACCGGTCAGAAGTTGATCTGCACGGCCGCCCGCAGGTTGATCACATTCTGCCGCTCAATCGTAACACCTTCCGCTGTGATCTCCTCGGGGTGATCCGTCAGCACATAGGCGCCCACGCCCTCTTCCACGGCCACCGGCACATCCAGCAGAATGCTCCCGTCCAGGATGATCTTGACGTTCTTCTGCAGCCGGTAGGTCAGCATGGGCGTCACTTCGTGGATCGGATCGTCGCCCACGGCATCGCCGCCCAGCTCGTCGAGCTGCACCAGCGCGTAGCGCAGACCGAAGGCGACGGTCTCCAGGCTGTAGGTAGCCTGCGCGCGGACGGCCGTCACGGCCACATCGCCGAAGTCGTTCTTGTACTGCCCGTAGGTGACCTGGCCCTCCAGCCAGAGCGCGCCCTGCGCGGTCGGATAGCCCAGCGCGATGTCGCCGCCCCCGATGAGCAGCTCCCCGGCCTTCAGATGACCGGCCTCACGCCGGGCGATGTGCGGATTCCAGCCGCTCTGCAGCAGGATGGGCTTTTCCTTGTTCCAGACGTTCAGCGCCGAGGAATGCCCGGCGATCACGTCTTTATAGTAGGTGACGTTGGCGCCCAACCGCACCTCCAGTTCGTCGCCGGAGGGCATCGGCTTGAGCCGGAAGAGGTCATGCCCCTGGTTCGGACCGAACTGCACGCGCGCCGTCACGAACGGAAAGCCGAACACCTCGGGCAGATACCGGTTCGGGATGCTCCGGCCCAGACCGGTCTGCAGCGCCAGTGCCAGCGAGACGTTCTCGCTCGGATAGGCGTGCAGCGCCGCGCCGTAGTCCCGCAGCAGCCCCACGAACTTCTGTGCGATCGAGCGTTCCACGAAGGGCATGTCGGCCGAGTAGGTCAGCCCTTCAGCCCCGGCCGGCACCTTGAACTGGCCCAGCCGGACATAGACGTTCTCGACACCCGGGAAGGGCACGTCCGCGTAGAAGTCCTGCAGAATCTGCGGCATGCCCCAGTAGCCCGAACGCGAGACCGGGATTTCGGCCTCCGGACCCGAGAGCCCCAGCTCGACCCGATACCGCACGCCCTCGTAAGTCCCCTTCAGGAAGACGCGGGTCCGGCTCAGAAAGTGATAGATCCGCAGGTCATCCCGGAACGGGTCGTCCACGTTCTGAATGAGCCAGTCGGGCCGGATGAAGCCGTGTACCACCGGCCCTTCGTTTTTCGGCTGGTCTTTATCCTGGCCTGCGGCCGGCAGGGTCCACAACAGCAGCGCGATCAGCGCCAGGATGCCACCGGTTAACCGTGTACGCATGGCTGTTTCCTCCTGGTTGGTTGTTCAGGGTTGGTTCAGGGAATCCGCCGCGGCCACCGCGCACGACCGCCACGCCACGGGCTGCACGACCAGGTCGAAGTGTACCGTGATCTGATCGTGCACCCGGATCAATCCCAGCAGCGCGGTGGGCGGCTTCACGTTGAAGTCGGTCAGTTTCAGCGGAAGCGAGCCGACCAGCCGGGCACGCCCGGATGCCAGCAGCTGCCCCGCCGCTTCGAAGCGCACGGTGCGCGTCGTGCCGGCGATCGTCAGCGCCCCGACCACTTCGAGCCGGGCCGAGTCGGCCGCGGGCGTCTCCAGCACGGCCACCTCGCTCAGTTCGAAGCGGATCTCCGGAAAGCGATCGGCCTGGAGCGCCTCCTGCAGGTCCCGGTTCATGGCCTGCTTGCCGCAGTCGAAAGCCCGAACCGGCACCACGAGCCGCGCCTGTACCGCCCGCCCTGCTTCGACCTCGCCAACCCCTTCCACCCGGGTAGCCGCGCAGGTGAAGCGGTTGACCGTCGAGCGTCCCTCGATCCAGACCCGGCTCGCCACCGGATCGGGCACGTAGCAGGGCGTTCCCCGGAAGCCCAGCAGGAGCAACACCACGCTCAACAGACCGATCACACGCATGGCGCTTCGCGATTTACGGGTTGCCGGAAGTCGGGCGCGCCACCACGTCGAAGTGCACGACCACCTCGTCGCCCGTCCGAAGCGTGCCCAGCATGGCCGTCGGCGGCTTGATCCCGAAGGCCTTCATCGAAAGGGGCTGCTCCCCCTGAAAGCGCCAGCCGCCGTCTTCCGGGCGGGCCAGCACCTGCATCTGCACGGGCTGCTCCGCACCGGCGATCGTCAGCCGTCCCTGCACCTGGAGCCGATAGCCCTCCGCTGCGGCCGCCACCGAATCGACCCGCGTCAGCACAAAGCGAATCTCCGGATGGTCTTCCGCTTTGAGCGCCTCCCGCATCTTGCGGTCCATCGTGCCGTTCTTGCACGAGAGGGCCGCCACGGGCACCACCACCTCCGTCGCCTGCAGCGAAGCCAGCTCACCGGCCTGCCCCAGCTCGACCCGGCCCCGCCAGTCCGTCACCGCACATTCCCAGTCGTGCAGCGTCGAGGTGCCCGTCACGCGGAAGGTGCTCCCCTCCGTCTCGAAGGTCAGCACCACCGGCTGCGCCCGCCCTCCAAGCGGGAGCAGCAGCCCCAGTACCAGGATCCAGATCGTGCGGATTATCCTGTTCATGATCGCCTCCCTGATGGCTTCACGTTGCGCGTTCAAACAACGAACAGATGGGTTCGCGCGCCGAAAGCAAAGCTTGATCGGTTGCGTAGGCGCTACCTGCAATCCGATGCCGGGCAATCTCTGACAGGGATGTCGGGGAAACTCCTACACACCCGACAGCGACCTGCCCGCAGCGACAGGTGCCACCATGCGGATCACCGTCCGATCTTTCTTCAATAACGGCTATTTTAGCATTATCACGAATCCCGATTTGCGGCATAACGGAACCAGATCGACCACACTTTTCCACAAGCTCCTGTCAGAACCAGGGAGGCGTGACGAATAACGGACATTGAATCCAGATTTTTTCCACACCCCTTGCCGGCGCTCGACGGGCGTGCTATACTTGCCGCCACAAGGCCCTGCCACTTCCGGGGCCGTGCTGTCGTGGCACGGCGGCCGGTGCCGCCCGAGGCGGTGCCGGCGTCACGGGGGAAGCCGGTGGAATTCCGGCGCTGTCGCGCAACGGTAAAAGCCCGAATGCCCGCCTGGAAGTGCGATCACGGCCGGCGCCCACCGCGGGCGATCCGGCGCACCCTGCGCGTCACAGGGTGGTGATCGGCTGCACGTGGCTGCTGCGTTCTGGCTCTGCCGCTCGGGCGACCCGCCGTCGCCGTTCGCATCGGCTGCTGCTGCCCTTCTCCACCTTCTGGCCGCGGGGGACCTCGATCCTGAACGTTCCACCAACCCGAGGTACCGCCATGGCCACCCTGCATGCCCTCGCCACCGACACGCTGCCCACCGTCGTCAAGCGGGACGGCCGACGCGTGTCGTTCGACGCCGAACGCATTCGGCACGCCCTCGAAAAAGCCTTCCGCGCCACGCTCGAACTACCCGCCGAGGCGCCCCTTCCGGCCGAACTGGCCGAAGAGATCGCGGCGCTCACCGGCGCCGTCGTGCGCTGGTGCCGGGACCGCGCCGAGGTGTCCGTCGAAGAAATCCAGGACGAGGTGGAGCGCACGCTCATGCGGGCCGGACGCTACGCCGTCGCCCGTCGCTACATCCTCTACCGCGAGGCCCGCGCCGAAGCGCGCCGCCGCCAGCAGCTCACCTACCGCCGCGCCGACGGCACCGAGGCGCCGTTCCCGCACGAGGCGCTGCGTGCCCGCATCGAAGCGGCCTGCGACGGACTGGACGACGTCGATCCCGAGCTGGTCCGGGAGGAGCTGCTCCGCACGGTCTATCCGGGCATTCCGGAAGACGAACTGGACAAAGCGCTGATTCTGGCGGCCCGCACGCACATTGAACGCGAGCCCGACTACACGTACGTGGCCGCCCGGCTGCTGCTGGACGCGCTCTACCGCGAAGTCTTCGGCCGCCCGGTCCCGCCCGCCGAGCAGGCCGCGACCTGCCGGAGGGGCTTCCGGGCGTACCTGGAGCACGGCATCCGCCTGGGCCGCCTCGACGAGCGCCTGCTTCAGACGTTCGACCTCGACCGCCTGGCCGCGGCGCTGCGCCCCGAACGCGACCGCCAGTTCACCTTCCTGGGGCTGCAGACGCTCTACGACCGCTACCTGCTGCACGAGCCCGAAGGCCGCCGCTTCGAGCTGCCCCAGTATCTCTGGATGCGCGTGGCCATGGGGCTGGCGCTCGCCGAAGACGACCCCACCGCCCGCGCCATCCAGTTCTACGAGCTGCTTTCCAGCTTCCGCTTCATGAACTCCACGCCCACGCTCTTCAACGCGGGCACGCCCCATCCCCAGCTTTCTTCCTGCTACCTGACCACGGTGCAGGACGACCTGGGCGCCATCTTCAAGGCCATCCGCGACAACGCGCTGCTTTCGAAGTGGGCCGGCGGGCTGGGCAACGACTGGACGCCCGTCCGCGCCCTGGGCGCCCACATCCGGGGCACCAACGGCCGCAGCCAGGGCGTCATCCCCTTCCTGAAGATCGTCAACGACACGGCCGTGGCCGTCAATCAGGGCGGCAAGCGCAAAGGCGCCGTGTGCGCCTACCTGGAGGTGTGGCACCTGGACATCGAAGAGTTTCTGGAGCTGCGCCGCAACACGGGCGACGAACGCCGCCGCACACACGATATGAACACCGCCTGCTGGATCCCGGATCTGTTCATGCAGCGCGTGCGGGAACGCAAGCACTGGACGCTCTTTTCGCCCGACGAGGTGCCCGACCTGCACGACCTGTACGGCCGCGCCTTCCGCGAGCGCTACGAGCACTACGAACGCGAGGCCGAGGCCGGCCGCATCCGCAACTGGCGCCGCGTCGAGGCCGTCGCGCTCTGGCGTAAAATGCTTTCGATGCTGTTCGAGACCGGCCATCCCTGGCTCACCTTCAAGGATCCCTGCAACATCCGCTCGCCCCAGGACCACGTGGGCGTCGTCCATTCCTCGAACCTCTGCACCGAAATCACGCTGAACACCTCGCCCGAGGAGGTGGCCGTCTGCAACCTGGGTTCGATCAACCTGGTGGCGCACGTGGACGAGCAGGGCGAGCTGGATCGGGACCGGCTGCGCGACACGATCCGCACGGCCGTGCGCATGCTCGACAACGTGATCGATCTCAACTTCTACCCGATTCCGGAAGCCCGCACCTCGAATCTGCGCCACCGGCCGATCGGCCTGGGCCTGATGGGCTTTCAGGACGTGCTCTACCGCCGGGGCCTCTCCTACGCCAGCGAGGCCGCCGTGGAAATGGCCGACGAGCTCATGGAATTCATCGCCTACTGCGCCTACGAGGCCTCGTCGGATCTAGCGGTCGAGCGTGGCGCCTACCCCACGTTCAAGGGCTCCAAGTGGGATCGCGGCCTGTTGCCGCTCGACACGCTCGACCTCCTCGAAGCCGAGCGGGGCGAGCCGGTGCCCGTTCCCCGGACGGCCCGTCTCGACTGGGACGCACTGCGCGAGAAAATCCGCCGCCAGGGCATGCGCAACGCGAACGTGCTGGCCATCGCCCCCACGGCCACCATCGCCAACATCTGCGGCGTGAGCCCGTCGATCGAACCCACTTACAAGAATCTGTACGTCAAAAGCAATCTCTCGGGCGAGTTCACCCAGCTCAACCCCTACCTTGTACGCGATCTCAAAGCGCGGGGCCTCTGGGACGAGGAAATGCTGGACGATCTGAAGTACTACGACGGCTCGGTGCAGGAAATCGACCGCATCCCGCCCGAACTCAAAGAACGCTACCGAACGGCCTTCGAGATCGAGCCGCGCTGGCTCATCGAGTGTGCGGCCCGGCGCCAGAAGTGGATCGATCAGAGCCAGTCGCTCAACCTGTATCTGGCCGAACCCAGCGGCCGCAAGCTCAGCGAGATGTACCAGCTCGCCTGGCGACTCGGCCTGAAGACCACCTATTACCTGCGGGCGCTGGCCGCCACCCAGATCGAAAAATCCACGCTCGACATCAACCGCCGCGGCATCCAGCCCCGCTGGATGAAAAGCCGCTCGCCGTCGAGCGACATCGTCGTTCGTCGCGACGGGCCCGCCTGCTCGCCGGACGACGAAAGCTGCGAAGCCTGCCAGTGATCCCTTTTTGCTTCAACGATCCTGTCCAACCCTAAAACCGAGCACAGCCATGATGGAGCTTCCCGCCTTCGGTTCGCGCCGCATTCGCGTCGAAGACAAGCGCCTGATCAACTGCCACGAGGTGGACGTCAACCAGCTCATGCCCGTCAAGTACGCCTGGGCCTGGGAGCATTACCTCAACGGCTGCAAGAACCACTGGATGCCCAGCGAAATCCCCATGGCCCGCGACATCGAGCTGTGGCGCTCCGACAAACTGACCGACGACGAGCGGCTGGTCATCCTGCGCAACCTGGGCTTTTTCGCCACGGCCGAAAGCCTGGTGGGCAACAACATCGTGCTGGCCATCTTTCGCCACGTCACGAACCCGGAATGCCGCCAGTACCTGCTGCGCCAGGCCTTCGAGGAAGCCATCCACACGCACGCCTTCCTCTACATCGTCGAAAGCCTGGGCCTCGACGAGGGCGAGGTCTTCAACATGTACCGCGAAATTCCGGCCGTGGCCCGCAAGGACGAGTTCGAGATGGAGTTGACGCGCAAAGTGCTGCGACCCGACTTCACCACGGCCACCGTCGAGGGCGCGCAGGCTTTTCTGAAAAACCTGATCGGCTACTACGTGATCATGGAGGGGATCTTCTTCTACAGCGGCTTCGCGATGATCCTCTCCTTCCATCGCCAGAACAAAATGACCGGCATCGGCGAGCAGTTCCAGTACATCCTGCGCGACGAGACGATCCATCTGAACTTCGGGATCGACCTGATCAACGGCATCAAGGCCGAAAATCCCGAACTGTGGACGCCCGAGTTTCAGCGCGAGGTGCAGCAGCTCATCGAAGAGGCCGTCGAGCTGGAGGTGGCCTACGCCTACGACTGCCTGCCGCGCGGCGTGCTGGGCCTGACGGCACCCATGTTCCGGGAGTACGTCCAGAATATCGCCGACCGGCGCCTGGAGCGCATCGGCCTCAAGGCCCGCTACGGCTCGAAAAATCCGTTCCCCTGGATGAGCGAAACGATCGATCTGCTCAAAGAAAAGAACTTTTTCGAGACGCGGGTCACCGAATACCAGCAGGCCGCCGCGCTCTCGTGGGATGAATAAAGAAAAGCAACCAGTCTAGCAAAAACGGTCCATGATCCAGGCAACGAATCTCGGTTTTCCCCGCATCGGGCTCGAACGTGAACTGAAGTGGGCCGTCGAGGGCTACTGGGCCGGACGGGTCTCGGAAAACGAATTGCTGGAGACGGCACGCCGGCTCCGCGCCCGGCACTGGCAATGGCAACAGGAGGCCGGGATCGACCAGATTCCCTCAAACGACTTCTCGCTCTACGACCACGTGCTCGACACGATCGCGCTCGTGGGCGCCGTGCCCGAACGCTTTGGCTGGCGCGGCGATTCCGTCGATCTGGCCACCTACTTTGCCATGGCCCGGGGCGTGCAGGAAAAAGAGCTGGAAGCGCGGGGACTGGAAGGCACCGGCGTGCCGCCGCTGGAAATGACGAAATGGTTCGATACGAACTATCATTACCTGGTGCCCGAATTCCACCCGGAGCAGCGCTTCCGGCTCGCCTCCACGAAGCCCATCGACGAATACCTGGAGGCGAAGGCGCTGGGCATCGAAACGCGGCCGGTGTTGCTGGGACCAGTCTCGTTCCTGCTGCTGGGCCGGGCGACGGGGGCGCACTTCGACCCGCTGACGCTGCTCGACCGCCTGCTGCCCGTCTATGCCGAGGTGTTGCGCCGGTTGAAGGCGGCCGGCGCCCGCTACGTGCAGATGGACGAGCCCTGTCTGGTGCGCGATCTGCCGCCCGGTGCCCGACAGGCCTATCAGCAGGCCTACGCGGCGCTGAGCCGGCCCGAACATCCGGCGCTGGTGCTGACCACCTATTTCGGCGGCCTCGAAGAAAACCTGCCGCTGGCACGCTCGCTGCCGGTGGCGGCCGTCCACCTCGACCTGGTGCGCGCGCCTGAGCAGCTCGAGCCAGCCCTGGCCCACCTGCCCGAAGACCGCATCCTCTCGCTGGGGCTGGTGGACGGCCGCAACGTCTGGCGCACCGACCTCGACGTGGCCGCTTCCATGCTGCGGCGGGCCGTCGATGCCCTCGGCCGCGAACGGGTCTGGATCGGTCCCTCCTGCTCGCTGCTGCACGTGCCGATCGATCTGGACGCCGAAGCCGAACTCGACCCGGAAATCCGTCCCTGGCTGGCCTTCGCCCGCCAGAAGCTGGACGAGCTGGTCACGCTCAAACGCCTGATCAACGAGGGCGAGGCGGCCGCAGGCGATCGACTCGAGACCGCCCGCCGGGCGCGCCAGGAACGTCTGACCTCTCCGCGTCGGATCGATCCGGAAGTGCAGCGGCGCCTGGCCGCGCTTTCGTCCGAGATGACCCGCCGGGGCCGTCCTTTTGCCGAGCGCTACGCGCTGCAGCGCGCGCGGCTGAAGCTGCCGCTGCTGCCCACCACCACGATCGGCTCGTTCCCCCAGACCGACGAACTGCGCCGGAAGCGTGCGGCCTTTCGGCGGGGCGAGCTGTCCCGGGAGGTCTACGAGCAATTCCTGGAAGCCACTATCGCCGAGACGATCGCCCGCCAGGAGGCCATCGGGCTGGACGTGCTCGTGCACGGCGAGCCCGAACGCTCCGACATGGTGGAGTACTTCGCCGAGCAGCTTCAGGGCTTTCTGGTCACGCGCAACGGCTGGGTGCAGAGCTACGGCACGCGCTGCGTGCGCCCGCCCATCCTCTACGGCGACGTGGCGCGGCGCGGCCCCATGACCGTACGCTGGACTACCTTTGCGCAACGCTGCACCGCACGCCCGGTCAAAGGCATCCTGACCGGGCCGGTGACGATCCTGCAGTGGTCCTTTGTGCGCGACGATCAGCCCCGGGCCGACACCTGCCGCCAGATCGCGCTGGCACTCCGCGACGAGGTGGCCGACCTCGAAGCCGCCGGCATTTCCGTCATCCAGATCGACGAACCGGCCCTGCGCGAGGGGCTTCCCCTGCGTCGCCGCGAATGGCCCGCCTACCTCGAATGGGCCGTCGAATGCTTCCGTCTTGCCTCCTGCGTCGTGCGCGACGAGACCCAGATCCACACGCACATGTGCTATGCCGACTTCGAGGACATCCTGGAGGCCATCGCCGCGCTCGACGCCGACGTGATCTCCATCGAGGCGGCGCGCTCGCGCATGGCATTGCTGGACGCCTTCCGGCGCTTCCGCTACCCAAACGCCATCGGTCCCGGCGTGTACGACATCCATTCACCGCGCGTGCCCTCGGTGGAAGAAATCGAGGCGTTGCTGAAACGCGCGCTGGAGGTGATCCCGGCCGAGCGGCTGTGGGTCAACCCCGATTGCGGCCTCAAGACGCGCCGCTGGGCCGAAGTCGAGCCTGCCCTGCGCCACATGGTGGAAGCCGCCCGCCGCCTGCGTGCCCGCGTAACGGCCGAGGCCACGTGAGGGAGGGTCGAAACTGAACATTCAGGCGGTCCCTCGAGGCCCCATCGCTCAGCATTCCTTTCCACGCGCTCCGGGATTTAATTCCGTTTCAAAAAATGCCGAGATATCTGCTCTGACCTGTTTCAAAACAACCGCTACATGCGTAATCAATGGCTGTAGCTTATTCCAGTCAATTTCAAAGGTGTAGGCATGCCGAAAAAAATGCCGAAATCCTAAATAATATGGGATCGCTGATTTACCGGTGCATAAGGGTACCGCACCCCGTGTGGCATACGCAATCCGGCGGGTATGATCGGGCGGACACAGGGGTCCGTCCCTACAGGATAGGGAAAACGTCAAGAATCTGTAGGGGCGCACCACCGTGTGCGCCCGTGCTTTCTCACATGCACAATGATTTTCCGGAATTCGTATAAGGCTCAAGCATGATTATCGTGTCTGGCCGAAGAATGGCGGACCGAATTCCCGGTACTGCAATGGACATACGTTGCAGCAGTGCGCGGTGCCATCCTTCTCCTTTCGGTACATTTTGATCAATCTCCCGGGCCAAATGCTTCAGGATGTTCTCTATCCCGTTATAAAAGCTATGCAGAAAAGCACCAATCGCAGCCTTATCTCTGTGCGAAGGTTCAGCCTGAGCGGGTAAGCCCGCTACAAGCTGCTGCAATTCTTGAACGAGCATCTCCAGGCGCGGCCATTCCGTCTCAATTTCCGACCGAAGCCGCATCAGGTGTGTCTTCCTCATAAAGTATGATCCCCTCCTGTAAAACCCTGGCACGAAGTGTCTGTGGTAAGGCCGGGTCTTCCAGATCGATCAGATCTACCGGTATGGGAAGCGTACGAAGCAGACGCCCCAGTGCCTCAAAAAAACGCGTAGCTGGCAATCCCTCGCAGGCAAGATCAAGATCTCCGAGCTGCAAGGATATCTCCGGCTTACCGCGTGCCGCCGACCCAAATAAAACAACCTTTCGAACGCCGAAAGCTTTTAGAATGGCAACGGCCTGCCGGAGGACTTCTGCAAGTTCAACCGTATTCGTTTGCATAACCTTCTCCCATCACCTCATCTCCAGGGTACTGGCACGAATTGGAGTGTTACCGGTTTCCCGCATCATCTCTCCACCGAGGCGGAAGTGGGGCGGGCGGAGGGGAAGCGCTGGCGGAGGGACCGGATGGCGGACGCCTCGCCGATGAGAATCAGCCGATCCCCTTCCTGCAGCTGCGTGTACGGCCCCGGCACGAAGCGTTTCTGCTGGCGCTGCACCAGCGCCACCTGGCACGAGGGCGGGAGTTCCAGTTCGTCCACGTCGTGGCCGATCCACGCGGCCGTCTCGTCGTCGGCGCGTAGCGTCAGCATCAGGAAGTGTTCGGGGTCCAGCAGCGTCGCCTTCAGTTCCAGCTCGTCAGCGGCGTTGCGCCAGCGCTCCAGGAAGTCGGGCTCGTCGATCCGTGAGGCCAGGTAGGCGAGCGTGCGCAGGTGCTTGCCGGGGTTTTCCTCGGGACTGACCAGAAACAGTATGGCATAGACCGTCTCCGGCTGGCCCGAGGCTGGCGCCTCCACGGCCTCGCCGTCGACGGTGATCTGTACGCCCTCGCGGCAGCGCACCAGCAGCAGTTCGGGCTCCTCGATCTCGGGCACGCGCAGGTGCGCCAGCGCCACGCCGTGCGTGATCGGCATCAACCCGTAGCGGGCGCCGTCGAGAAAGCCCCGGCTCAGGCGGGCGGCCGTCACCGGCAACCGCTGCGCCAGCAGCGCCGAGACGTCCTCGACCAGCTCCTCGAACGGCGCGCAGCGGTCCAGATCGCGCACGAAGGCCCGCGTGACAAGCTGCTCGAACGAAACCGCCTCGACCTCCTCTTTTTCGCGGGCCCGCGGCGGCAGAAACACCACCACCTTGTCGCCGGGCTGCGGCGTGAGCTGTCCCTCCTCGGCATGGACAAGCAGCTCGTTGCCCCGCACCACGAACAGCAGAATCAGATCGCCCTCGTATTCCTCCAGCAGCGCTTCGTAGGTCAGCTTCTCGGAAAGCTCGACCACCCGGATTTCACCGCCCTGGTTGAAGCGCTCGGTGAGCGTCGCATAGGTGACCCTCCCGCCGAAGAGCGGCCGTCCCCGCAGGTGGGCGGGCAGATCCTGCTCGCCGTCTTCCGAACGCATGGCCAGCTGAAAAACTGAGGTGCTGTCGAACACCTCGGCGAAGTGCAGCGCCGCCAGGGCGTTCACCTCGTCGTTGGGCGTCAGCGCCAGAAAATACCCGATACCGCTCAGGTCCAGCTCGTCCAGCACCTCTTCCGAAAGCGCGTTCACCCGGGCCGCCAGTAGCCGGGCCCGTCGCGCCCGCGCGATGTTGTCGGCGTTCGAGTCGATCAGGAGCACCTTGAAGCCCAGATCGCGCAGGACCGTCGCCAGGCGCCGCGCCCACAGGTGAGCGCCCAGAATCAGCACGCCCTGCGGGTTCGGATCGGCCAGTTTCAGAAAGCGGGCCAGCGGCGCAATCGTCAGCCCGTAGAGTGCGACGGTGCCCACGATCACCAGAAAGATGAGCGGCACCATGGTCTGCGCCTGGCCCGGATAGACGGTCTCCATGCGAAAGGCGAACAGCGAGGCCACGGCCGCCGCCACGATCCCACGGGGCGCCAGCCACGAAAGAAACACCTTCTCGCGCCAGTTCAGGTTCGTGCCCAGGGTCGAGATCCACACGGCCACCGGCCGCACCACCAGCACCAGCGCCGCCAGAAACAGCAGGGCCTCCTCCTCGATGAAGCGCAGCGATTCGATGTCCAGACGGGCGCTCAGCACGATGAACAGGCTGGAGATCAGAAGCACCTGCAGGTCTTCTTTGAACTCCGTGATGCGCCGCACCGGCACGTAGCGCTGGTTGGCCAGAATAATGCCCAGCAACGTGACCTCCAGCAGACCCGACTCTTCCTGCAGCACGTTCGACAGCGCAAATGTCGCCACCACGATCATCAGTGCGATCGGGCTCTGCAGATAGTCGGGGATGAGCCGTCGGTAGAGCAGCAGAATCAGCAGGGCCGCCCCCAGCACACTGATACCCACGCTGATCGTGATGGTCAGCAGCAGGCCCTCGACGGCATGCCAGACCGCTTCGCTCAGGCTCTCGCCCGCGCCCGGCGCCGCCTCCAGCAGCAGAATCGTCTCCAGCACGAGCACGGCCAGAATGGCCCCCACCGGGTCGATCGTGATCCCTTCCCACTTGGCCACGGCGCCCACCCGCCCCGCAGGTCGGACGTGGCGTAGCAGTGGAATGACCACGGTCGGTCCGGTCACCGTCAGGATGGCGCCCACCAGCACGGACAGGCTCGGATTCAGCCCGACGAGGTGGTAGGCGGCCAGTCCGGCCAGCACCCAGGTCACCAGCACCCCGATCGTGATCAGGTTGCGGACGGCCTTGCCCACCTCGCGCAGCTCCGACAGCCGCAGGTTCAGTCCGCCCTCGAACAGGATGATCCCGATCGAAAGCGAAACGAACGCGAACACCCAGTCGCCCTGCAACGCCTCGGGTGGCAGCAGTCCGGTTACCGGTCCGGCCAGAAATCCGAAGGTGAGTAGCAGCAGAATCGAAGGCAAGCGGAAACGCCAGGCCAGCCACTGAGCGCCCACACCCAGCACCAGCACGGCCACGATGCCCAGTACGATGGACTCCATACGAGTCGCCTGTCGTTGGAAAATCGCGCACAGAGAGGCCGTCCGAAGTGCACCGGCCACGGGCGGCGCCCCAACGGTTCGGCGTTACAAGATAACAAAGAAGGCATTTGTCTGATAAGGCCACGCAGGGCGGCTCCTTATAAATTCTCCCGATCCCTTGCGCAACAATCCATCATGTCGTTTTTTAACGGTGCTTCGTTCACCAGACCGGTTTATAAAAGGCCATGGCTCTGACCCGCCGACAGGCACTGCGCACGCTGGCCGGGGCGGCCGCGCTCGGCAGCATGGGCGCTCCCCTGGTGCTGACCTCCCGCAATCGCCCGCAGTTCAAAGGGCGCATCAAACATTCCGTCTGCAAATGGTGCTACCCGAACCTGAGTGTCGAGGAGCTGGCAGCGGCAGGCGTCAAAATGGGGCTGCAGTCCATCGAACTGCTGGACCCGCCCGACTGGCCCATCGTCAAGAAGTACGGCCTCACCTGTGCCATGGGGAACGGTCCTTCCCGCATTCCGGACGGCTTCAACCGACGGGAAAACCATGAGTGGCTCATCCCGCAGTTCAAAAAGCGGATCGAAGAGGCCGCCGAAGCGGGTATCCCCAACATCATCTGCTTTTCGGGCAACCGTAACGGCATGGACGACGAGGAGGGGCTGGAAAACTGTGTGATCGGCCTCAAAGAAATCCTGCCGACGGCCGAAAAGTACGGGGTCACGATCTGTATGGAACTGCTCAACAGCAAGATCGACCACCCCGACTACATGTGCGACCATACGGAATGGGGCGTGCGGCTCGTCAAGCGCCTGGGCTCCGAGCGCTTCAAGCTGCTCTACGACATCTACCACATGCAGATCATGGAAGGCGACATCATCCGCACGATCCGAGAGAACATCGAGTACATCGCCCACTTCCACACGGCCGGCGTGCCGGGCCGCCACGAGATTGACGATTCGCAGGAACTGTATTATCCTGCCATCATGCGGGCCATTGCCGATGCAGGATTCGACGGCTTCGTGGCCCAGGAATTCATCCCCACCGCCGACGATCCGCTGGAATCGCTCCGTCGTGCCATCGCCATCTGTGACGTGTGAGCCATGCCGACCTACGAAGACGCCCTGAAGCTCTTTCACGAGTGGACGCAATCGGAAAATCTCCGGCGCCACGGCTATGCCGTGGAAGCGGCCATGGCGCACTACGCTCGCCATTTCGGCGAAGATGAAACGCTCTGGCGCATGACGGGTCTGCTGCACGATCTGGACTACGAGCGCCATCCCACGCCCGAGGAACATCCGTACGTGGGTGTGCGCGTGCTCCGCGAGCTGGGCTATCCCGAAGAAATGCTCGAGGCCATCCTCGGCCACGCCGACTACACGGGCACGCCGCGCCGCACGCTTCTGGCCCGGGCGCTGTTCGCCGTCGACGAGCTGGCGGGCTTCATCACGGCCGTGGCCTACGTGCGCCCCACGCGGCTCGAGGGCCTGACGGTCAAGTCCGTCAAGAAAAAGCTCAAGGACAAAGCCTTTGCGGCCGGCGTCAGCCGCGAGGACATCTACCGGGGCGCCGAAGAGCTGGGCCTATCGCTCGAAGAACACATCGCCCACGTGATCGCCGGCATGCAGGCCGAGGCCGAACGGCTGGGGCTGACGGCCCCCCGGACCTGAGTCCCGCCGGCCTCGTCCGGGCGGGTTTGCAGGTGCCCGATGTCTGTGCCTTCTCCCCTGGAGGTCGACGGGGATTCATCCTTCTATACTATAAATTTCCAGAAAAAAACGCCTTTCTATCCTCATTGTCCACGGCGTGGAACCGCTGCCGGGACTTGACAAGGTGTGTGTGTGTGTGTGTGTTAATTAAAAGCACACGTCGGGTCGTGCAGGCCCGCGTCCCCGGCGACCCGGCCGGCCTATCGGACGCGAACGGCTAATCTAAAAGGAGGTGAGCCATGAGACGCTACGCTCTTATGACGGCAGTCTCAAGCATCTTCTGCCTCATGCTCAGCGGTTACAGAGTTCCACCCTCTGATCAGCTTCCATCCCGCAATCCAGAGAAGCATGCTATCGAAACACTTTTATCTATACGTGAAGCACTTATGCATCGAATGCGGGAACACAATGTACCTGAAAGCAAACTCTGGGCGGCTTATCAGCAAAACGATACTGAACAATTAGCCCAACTCTTGGGAATTTCTTCAGAAGAGCTGGAAACGCTCAGCCACCGCTTACAGAGTGCTACCCAAATACTCTTGCAGAAATATCCTGAACTTCAGCAGGCTAATGATTACACGCAAGCTCTAAAGGTATTGAATCTTAATGTAAGCATGACAACTACTGCTTCTCCTCGCTGCGATTATGGTGCTTATACTGGCTGTTTGATCTATTCTGCAGTAACGTCAGGAGGCAATCCCTTATTCTACTTCCTTGGCAGCTATATTTGCCTTTGTGGCTTCTGTAGAGGAAGTTATGTTGACGACATTTGCATTCGTGCGTAAAATAAACGAAGATCAAAAACCGTACTCCCATGAAGCTCCAGGACTGGTTACCAATCATCTTAATGGTGGGCGTTTTTCTGGCCTACCTCCCCTTCCGTCGGGTTTATGAACGGCTGCCGGACTGGTTGGTCTACGCCCTCTGCTTGGCTGCCGGCGGCTTGACGGTGCTTACAGCCATTCTGGCCCGGGCTACCGAGTATCTGGCCTTTGTGGTGGCCTTCTTCGTCCTAGCCTTTGTCCACCTGGTGCATACCCGCCGGCAACAACGCCAGGCAGGCAGTGCATCCTGAACCACGTACATTCCGGAGCCCTCTATCGGGTGCGGAAAAGCCCGGAAGATCCCGAATGAAGTGGGTCCTGGCACTCTGTCTGTGGCTGGGGCTGGCCCAGGGCAATGGGGTCCGGGGACAGGACACGCTCCGGCTGTCCTCGGACCTTATCCTGCCGGCCGAGCGCTTTGGCCGTGTCGTCGGCGTAGCCACCGATGCGGCCGGACGCCTGTTCGTGGCCGACAATGCCTCCCATCAGATTTATCTCTTCGATGCGCAGGGCCATGCCCTCGATACCCTGGGTGGCCCCGGCGAAGGACCGGGCGAATTCAAAATGGGCCTCTGGGGCATCGCCTATGAGCCTGCTACCGCCGTGCTGTATGCCTTTGAAACGGTCTCCAATCGCCTCCACGCCTGGAAATTGCACCCTGAAGTGCGATTCCTGGATACCCGCACCCTGACTGCCCCATCCGCGCCAATGGCAGGCCTTCTGGAAATCTGGGCCTGGGGACCCGACACGCTTATCGTGCGCCTGTTAAGCATTCAGAAAAGTGGGCAGCTTTCCCAGGCCCTCTGGATGTATCAATGGTCATCCCAGCAACTCTCCCGGTTATTTTCGTTGCCCCATTCAGCGACGGGCAACACGGGAGTCACTGCAGAACTTCTGCCGTTTATGGCTCGTGCACTGGTGGCCGTTCATCCATCGATCGGGATCGCCACGCTCTGGACCGACAGCCTGGTCGTGCGCCTCTATGATCTGGCCGGCCGCCAGCGCAGCAACCGATCGCTTCCGCTAACCTACCGGGCACCGATATCGCAGGAAGACTGGGAGCAGGCCATTGCCCAGGTGCGCCGCCTTGCACCTCCAGGATTCCCGCTTAAGCTTCCGGAGCGCTCACAATACACCCACTGGCCTTATGTAAACGCACTGCTCTTGGACGATCGCGGGCGCATCTGGGTGCGCATCGAACAGGGCAGCCTGCCACAGGCGCCCCGTCAGACGACCATCTACTGGGCCGAAGAACTTGGTTTTATTGCCCTTGATGGAGATGTTACTTTGAAAACGATCCATCACGGCCGTGCCTGGGGGATTCAGACTGACCCGGACGGCCTGACCTCCGTGGTACGCTATCGCCTACCGGCAGGTCAAAACTGAAAAGCGGAAGCATTTCTCTGAAATGCCGCCGCGTCGCCAGAAAATTCCAAGAGCCAGACAAGCTGCCCGATCCTTCGGGCGACGACAACCACATAGCGCATAGCAACCTGGCCCGTCGTCAGTCTTCTGCAACTCCGTGCAAAGATAGCGGAGCACATCGGCTTGGCGCCCGGTGGCCGAAGAACCGATGATATGGATCGAGGAAAACACGACCAGCTCTCACTATCACCGGGCGTCTTCGCAGGCACTGTTCACGAAATAGCTTCATCGATTTTTGGTCCGGGAAGAGGCGGCAAACGGCTGCCTACCTCCTCCCGGACCCACAAACGCGCAGGGTGCCTTCCTTCACCCGGTCACCGAAGATTCCCGAAGGCCACCTCTTTTTCCCGCGTATCGATGATCGCGTAGTCGCCTTCGGCCAGCGAGCCGGGGAAGACCACCAGCGTATTCCCCAGCTGCTTCTTTTCCTTGCGGCCGCCCACGCCCGCACACACCACGAAATGCGGATCGTAGGTCTTGATCAGGTGCGCCACGGCGGCCGGACCGCTCTGATCGGCCGGCTCCTCGAAACGATCGGCCGGCGCCGTGTAGAACAGCAGAATCTTGGGCGGATCCAGGTGCCGCAGAAAGTCCAGCGAGAAGATTGCCTCCCAGCCCGGATAGCGCAGGAAGAACTCGTGATCCCGGGCTTCGACGGTCACCTCACCACCGAAGCCCGCCACCATGTAGCGGCCGCCCAGCGGCGCAAAGCTCCGGTACACCATGTGCACATGCGGCGTCACGATCTCGCTGTTGAAGGCGGCCTGCATGAAGAAACGCTCCGGCGCGTCGTTCCGGCCCGGAATCACATAGACCGGCACGCCGATCGTATTCAGCCGCCGGAAGAAGGTCATCAACGACTCGGCGTCGTTCCTGCGCTCCTCGACCACCTCCGGCCGGGCCCGATCCGGCAACCGCTGCTCGCGCACCGCCCGTTCCCACTCGGCTTTGCGGGCCTCGGCCTGCAGAATCTCGCCGGCAAAAAGCACGGCATCAATCCGGGCTTCCTGCACCACTTCGGGAAGCCGGTCGATGTAGTCGAACACTTCGCGCAGATCGCTTATGGCCAGCAGTTTCATCGTTGCCTTCGGGTTGGTTGATAGTTTTCTCAGAAAAAGCCCTTTCCCGGGGCAACAGTTTCACACCAAACGTGACGAGGTGTTAATATGTAATTGGTGATTCACCGATGCATGATGGTGCGATACCCTATGTGCCGGACATGATCTGGCCGGAACGACGAGGCGGATACAGCGATCTGCTTCTACGTAGCGGAAAAGCCCTCATTGGCCCGCTAGGGACGCATCACAGTATACCTGTGTTCTCAGCCCGGAGAAGGGAGCATGGCTATGGGATGCCAATGCATAATGTACCCTGGTCGAATCTGATCCAATGTCGCCGCCATGGCTTCATGCGACGTTCGGGGGAAAGCCGGGTTCGGGGGAAAGGGCCGGGCGCAGTTGCATCATGAGAAAGCGAAAGGCGCGGTCGAGCTCCTGCAGCGCCTCGGGACGGATGCGGTAGTAGGAGCGTGGTCCGTCGGTCTGGAACGTGATGAGCCCCACCTCGCGCAGCGTGCGCAGATGTTGCGAGATGGTCGCCTGAGCCAGCGGAAGCTCCTCCACCAGCTCGAAGCACGGCATGGCGCCCCGCTCGGCCAGCAGCTTCAGGATCGCAATTCGCGCCGGATGCCCCAGCGCCCGCATGAGCGCCGCCATGCGCTCCTCCGGCGGCAGGAATCGTTTCGTTTCGCTTCGGGCCATGTTTTTCCTGAAAAATCGTTTTTCGACGATAAACAATGATATAACATCCGGCCGGAAAATACAAGCAGGACTCAGGCGGCCGAGCGGGCCTGCTCCATAAACTGCAGCTCGTAGAGCTTCCGGTAGAGGCCGTCGCGGGCCAGCAACTCCTGATGGGTGCCGCGCTCGCGGATTTCGCCCCGGTGCATCACCAGAATCTGATCGGCGTGCTGGATGGTCGAGAGTCGGTGCGCAATGATGATGGCCGTACGCCCGCGCAGCAGCGTCTCCATGGCCCGCTGGATGAGCTGCTCCGTCTCGGTATCGACGCTGGAAGTCGCCTCGTCGAGCACGAGTACCTCGGGATCGTAGACGAGCGCGCGCACAAACGACAGGAGCTGGCGCTGACCGTGCGAGAGCGTCAATCCACGCTCCCGTACGTCCTGGAAGTAACCGTTCGGCAGACGTTCGATGAACCGATCGGCCCCGATCAACCGGGCCGCTTCCTGCACCTTCTCGAAAGGAATGGACGGATCGCCCAGCGTGATGTTGTCGAGCACCGTCCCGGAGAAAAGAAACACGTCCTGCAGCACCAGGCCGATGTGGCGACGCAGGTCGCGCAGGGCGTAGTCGCGCACGTCGTGGCCGTCCACCAGAATCTGGCCGCGCTGCACGTCATAGAAGCGCAGCAGCAGGTTGATGATCGTGGTCTTGCCGGCACCGGTGGCCCCCACGATCGCCAGGTGCTGGCCGGGCTCGACGGTGAACGAGACGTCGCGCAGCACCCAGTTGGGCTCCTGGCCGTCGGTCGGCAGCTCGTCGTAGGTGAACCAGACGTTGCGGAATTCGATGTGGCCGCGCAGGCGTTCGACGCGCACGGGACGGGCCGGCTCGGGCAGCGCCGTGTCCTGGTCGAGCAATCCGAAGATGCGCTCGGCCCCGGCCATGGCACTCTGCAGCATGTTGTACTGGTCCGACAGGTTGCGGATCGGCTCGAAGAACTGGCGCACGTACTGAATGAACGCGATCAGCACACCGAGCGTCAGTGTGCCTTCAAGCGCCCGCAGGCCGCCCACCCAGAGTACCAGTCCCAGCGCCGTGTCGGAGACCAGTTGCACGGCTGGCCAGAAGAGCGCAAAGTAGAAGACCGTCTTGATCTGGGCCTGGCGGTGTGCGTCGTTGATTTCGCGAAAGCGGCGCAGCTCCTCGGCCTCGCGGTTGAAGAGCTGCACGATCTTCATGCCGCCGATGTGCTCCTGCAGGAAGGCGTTCAGCCGGGCGATCTGGCGCCGCGTCTCGCGATACTGCTCCCGCACCTTGCGGCGAAACCAGGCCACGGCCGCCATCATGAGCGGCATGACCGCAAGCGTCACGAGCGCCAGCCGCCATTCCAGCATGAACATGAAGGAAGCGATGAAGACGATCCGGAACAGGTCGCCCAGAATGCGCACCACGCCGGCCGAGAGCATGTCGCTGAGCGACTCGACGTCGTTGGTGACGCGCGTGATGAGCCGCCCGACGGGCGTCCGGTCGAAGAACCGCAGCGACTGGCGCTGAATGTGACGATAGACCTTCGTGCGAATGTCGTAGATCGCCCGCTGGCCGATCCATTGCGTCAGGTAGTCGTTCACGAACGACAGGCCGGCCTCCACGACGAGCACGCCCACAAGCAGCAGGATGATCTGCTGCAGGCCGCTCCAGTCGCCTTCGACGATATGGCGGTCGATGGCCACCTGCACCAGTTTGGGCCGGAGCGGTCCCAGGAACGCCTCGACCATGACCGTGCAGAAGGCCAGCGCCACCCAGCCCCGATAGGGCCACAGGTAGCCGGCCAGGCGCCACAGCAGCCGTCGGTCCAGTCCCGGCGCCTCGTCGCGTGTCGTTTTATCGCTCACGGTCGTCTGCTATGTTGGCCGTTGCCTGCAGGGCTGCACGCCGCGGCGCGTGCGGCGGCAGCACGTAGCGCTTCAATTCCTCGGCCGCTTCGGTGTTCGGGAAGACGGCGCGGGCCTCGGCCACCAGCGGGGCCGGATCTTCGTAGCGGGCACTGAAGTGACCGAGCAGCAGCCGTTGCGCCCCGGCCGCCCGGGCCAGTTCGGCCGCTTCGCGGGCGGTGGCGTGGCCGCGTTCGACGGCCAGCGCATGGTGCACCTCGCCGAAGGTCGCCTCGTGGTAGAGCAGGTCCACCCCTTCGGCCAGCAGGCGACCGTTCTCGCAGGGGCGCGTGTCGGTCAGGTAGGCGAAGGTACGTCCCGGAATGGGCGGCCCGAGCACCTCCTCGGGGCGCACCCACCGGTCGCCCACCTGCACCGGCCGCCCTTCCTTGAGCGCCCGGTACTGTTCGGGCTCGGTCACTCCAAGCGCCCGCGCCCGCTCTACATGCAGACGCCCCGGCCGCGTGCGCTCCTCGAACCGATACCCCACCGTGAACACCCGGTGCTCCACCGGCCGCGCCGTCACTACGTAGTCGGCCGTCTCGAACACCACCGCGTGCTCGAATCCCTCCGCCAGCTCCACGTAGCGTATCGGGAAGCCCCGCTCCGTCTCCGACAGCCCGGGCATCGACTCGATCAGGCGCCCGATCCCCTCCGGTCCCACGATCACCAGCGGCTCGGTGCGGTTCAGCATCGACAGCGTGGCCAGCAGCCCGAACAGCCCGAAGAAGTGGTCCCCGTGGAAATGCGTGATGAAAATGGCCTCCAGGCGCGGGGCCTTGAGTTCGGCCGCCAGCAGTCGGTACTGGGTCCCCTCGCCGCAGTCGAACAGTAGCAGCCGGCCGGCCCGCCAGAGCGCCAGCGACGATAGATGCCGCGTGCGGGTGGGAACGGCCGAAGCGGTCCCCAGCGGAATGACAAACAGCTCCACGATCGCGCTACAGTTGTTTCAGCTCTTCCTCCAGCAACTGCTGCCGGTACAGGCGGGCATAGAGACCGTCCTGCTTGAGCAGCTCGGCGTGCGTCCCGCGCTCGACGATCCGGCCTTCATCGAGCACCAGAATCAGATCGGCCTCCTGCACGGCCGAGATGCGATGGCTGACGATGACCACCGTCCGCTTGCCGTAGTGCCGACGCAACTGGCGCAGGATGCGCCGCTCCGTCTCGGTATCGACGGCCGAAAGCGCGTCGTCCAGAATGAGAATGCGGGGCCGCCGGATGAGCGCCCGGGCGATCGCCGTGCGCTGCTTCTGCCCGCCCGAGAGCGTGATGCCGCGCTCCCCGACGAACGTCTCGAAGCCGTGCGGGAAGTGCCGCACGTTCTCCAGCAGATCGGCCTCGTAGGCGGCTTCTTCGATGCGGGCCAGGTCGGCCTCCAGTTCGCCGAAGGCGATGTTGGCCGCCACCGTGTCGCTGAAGAGAAACACGTCCTGGGGTGCGTAGCCGATGGCGCGGCGCAGCACGGCCAGCGGGATGCGTCGCACGTCGTGCCCGTCGATCTCCACCACCCCGCGCACCGGTTCGATCAGCCGGGGGATCAGTTCCACCAGCGTGGTCTTGCCCGCGCCCGTGCGTCCCACAATGCCCAGCACACCGCCGGCCGGCAGGTCGAAGCTGATGTCTTCGAGCACCCAGGGACCGTCTTTCTCGTAGCGGAAGTACACGTTTTTGAACGTGATACGACCCTCGATCTGCCGGATCGAATAATCCGTCCGGGCCGGATCGTCCCGGATTTCCGGCTCGGTGTCGAAGATCTCGGCGAGCCGGTTCATCGAGGCCGAAGCCCGTTGGATCATCGACAGCACGAAGCCCACCGACGCCACCGGCCAGGTCATGAGCGCCACGTAGATGATGAACTCGGCGATGTTGCCGATCGTGATGGCGCCGGCCATGGCCAGCTGGCCGCCTTTCCAGACGACCAGGATCGTCGAAAGCCCGGTCAGCAGCAGAAAGATCGGCGACCAGAAGGCATCGACGCGGGCCAGGTCGAGCATACGGCGGCGGTAGGCCTCGCTTTCGGCATCGAAGGCGCGGGCTTCGGCCTCCTCGCGCGTGTAGGCCTTCAGCACGCGGATACCGTTGAGCGCTTCCTGCACGCGGCTGGTCAGGCGCGCATACTGGGCCTGCAGCGCATCGCTCCGCTGGTGCACCAGGTGCGCCACCCAGAAGACGCCCACGGCCAGCAGCGGCATGGGCAGCAGCGTGTAGAGCGTCAGCTCCGGCGAGATCAGCAGCATGGCCGTGACAGCGGCCACCATGAGCACCACGGCCCGCGTGGCGTACATGATAGCCGGCCCCACGTAGCGCCGCACCTGTTCGATGTCGCTGGTGGCGCGCGTAAGCACGTCGCCTGTGGGAAACTTCCGGTAGAAACTCGGCGGCAGCCGCTGCAGATGTTCGTAGAGCGCGTTACGCAGGTCGAACTCGATGTGGCGTGAGGCCACCACGATCGTGCGGCGCATCAGGAAGGTGAACAGCCCGCTGAGCAGGCTCAGTCCCAGAATGACGCCGCCGTAGAAGAGCAGGCCCGTCAGCGCATAGGCGTAGAAGAATGGCTGGGCTTCGGTACCCTCGACGGCCCGATAGTAGGCCACGAAGCGGGGTACGCTATCGACGGCCTGGCGGACGACGCCCGGCGCGAGCATCGCGAACAGCGCCGACGCGATGGCGCAGAGCAAGCCGGGGCCAAACAGGCGCCGGTACTTCCAGAAGTACGGATTCAGCCGGGCGAGCGTCCCCATACGCCAACCAGTCCACAGCAGCAGCCCGTCTCGAACGCCCGAGCCGGCCCGGCTGATCCGATCGGTTCAGAGCGCCCCGCGCCGCCGCAGGTCGCGAATCACCACGAGCACGTAGAGCACCAGCGCCACTACCAGCAGCGGCACCCCCAGAAAGATTCCGAGGCCCACGCTCCAGGCGGCAAATCCACTGATCAGGAAGATCAGCAGACAGCTCAGCCCGACGATGGCCAGCACGACGGCCGTACGCAGCAGACGATCGACAGAAGCAGCAGCGTTCATGGCATTTCGCGGGATGAGTGTACGGGAGCAGCCGAAAGCAGGCGCGTCCGCTCGGGCGGCGTCGGATGCGGCGGACCGTGACAGCTTGTGCAGGCTACCCGATCGGCCTGCAGCTCGGTCATCAGCGCACCATGCGACGGTACGCGCTGAAACGCATCGGTCTCGCCGTGACAGTTCAAGCAGTTGATGTTGGGATAGGATCCGCTGTACTGGATTGGCTCGTCCCAGCTCCGGGTCACATAGAGCAACCAGTGCCGAAAGCCGTCCCGCTTGGCCTCGAACGAGCCATGCAGGCCGTAGGTCGTGTGGCAGGCGTAGCACTGGTTTTCCGGAATCCATTTGTTGCGATAGTGCCGGGCGGCCAGCGTAGCGCTGTGCGGATCCTGCAGGTCGCGCACGAACGGCTCCATCACATGGCACGAATTGCAGGAGGCGACCGTCTTCGTCTCTTCAAAGACGAACTCGACGGCCCCCATCAGCGCCAGGGCCGGCAGCGCAAAGAGCCCCAGTAGCATGGCCCAGTGGTAGAAGGTGCGGGGCAGTCGGTCGCGCAGCAGCCAGTGGCTCACCACCAGCCAGCCGATGCCCAGCAGCGCGGCCACAATGCCGATGATCCGAAACAGTTCGGCCGACGTGATACCGGGCGTTTCACCCTCGGCGGCCCAGGCCAGTCCGGGCCAGCCGACCACCAGTACCAGCAGCAGGATGCGTTGTAGACGGTTCATAGGAATAACCGACGTTTCAGGCCGCAGAAGAGGCCGGACGAATACGCACGGCGCTCTCCTTGAAGGCCGGTTCTTTGGAAATCGGATCGACGGTATTGTTCACCACCCGATTGACCAGCGCTTCCGGGGAGTGAAATGGTGCAAAGACTATCCCCGGCGTGATGTCGGTGCTCACCCGCGCCTTCAGCACGGCACGCCCGCGTCGGCTCTCGACCAGCACGGGCTCACCGTCACGGATGCCGTAGCGATGGGCATCGCGGGGATGCACTACCAGAAAGTCGGTGGTGATGTCTTCCAGCTCCTCGAGTTTGCCGGTGATCGTCAGTGTGTGCCAGTGCTCGTAGACGCGCCCGGTCACCAGCGTGAGCGGGTATTCGTCCGAGCGCGGATCGCTGGACGGCTGCTGATGCTCCAGATAGACGACCGCCCGTCCGTCGGGCCGCCCGTAGAAGTCGAAGCGGCCGGTGCCTTTTGCCATGGGGTCCTCACCCGGCACGTAGCGCCGGCAGGTGCCCGGATGGTCTTCGGTAGGCGCCGGCCAGAGAATCCCCCGCTCTTTTTTCAGCCGCTCGTAGGTGATGCCCGCGAAGTTGTAGGGCGAATGCGCCGAAATCTGCCGCCACTCGTCCCATACCTCCTCCGGCGTGCGTGCCTTGATCAAATCGCCGTAGCCCAGTCGATCGGCCAGCTCGACGAGAATCTCCAGATCCGAACGCGCCTCGCCCGGTGGATCGACCAGCTTGGGCACCAGATGGTAGCGCCGCTCCGACTGGCTGAAGACGCCGCCTTTTTCGACCCACATGGCCGACGGTAGAAAGACGTCGGCAAACTGAGCCGTCTCGGTGGGATAGATGGCGTCGGCCACCACCAGGAAGGTCCGCTGCATGGCCTCGCGGTAGCGCTCGGCGTGCGGGAGCGACTGGGCCGGATTGGTCCCCATGATGAGCACGCACTTCAGATCGCCCCGCGCCATGGCTTCGAACATGGCCACGGCGTGATAGCCGGGCTTCGGGCTGATGCGGCCACGCGGCACGCCCCAGAGGTCCTCCATCTCGGCCCGATGCTGTGGATTGGTCACCACGCGGCCGTTGGGCAACGCGTGGGCCAGCGCACCCGTGTCGCGCACGCCGCCGCCGGCGTTCGGCTGCCCCGTCAGCGAAAACGGCGTGGCACCCGGCCGCCCGATATGCCCGGTGAGCAGGTGCATGGCATTGATCAGCCGGTTGGCCGCCGTGCCCTGCGCCTGCTGGTTGAGCCCCATCGTCCAGATCGACATGGTTGCCTCGGAGGCGGCAAACAGATAGGCCACCTCTTCGATCTGCCGGGCATCCACCCCACAGACCGGTGCCACACGCTCCGGCGTGTACTGCGCCACGTGCCGCTTCAGGTCCTCGAACGTGCGCTCGGCGTCGCCTTCCCGGAACGTCAGGTAGTTTTCGACCATGTCCTGGTCGATGAAGCCGTTCCGGATGAACTCGTAGATCATGGCATTGTAGAGCGCCACGTCGGTGCCCGGCCGGATGGCCAGATGGTAATCGGCATGGCGCGCCGTGCGCGTGCGCCGCGGATCGACCACGATGATCACCGTCTCGGGTCGACTCCGCTTGCGGTCCATGATGCGTTCCCAGACGATGGGATGGCAGTCGGCCGTGTTGGAGCCCGTGATGAAGAAGCACGTGGCGTGATCGATGTCCTCGTAGCAACCCATCGGCTCATCTTTTCCGAAAACCGAAATGTATCCGGCCGCCGCCGAAGCCATGCACAGCCGCGGGTTGCCGTCCACGTTGTTCGTGCCAATGCCGGCCTTGAAGAGCTTGTTGGCCGTGTAGCTTTCCTCGGTGAAGAGCTGGCCGCTGCCGTAGAAGGCCACGCTATCGGGACCGTAGCGATCGATCGCCTCCCGGAAGCGTTCGGCCACCAGCGACATGGCCTCGTCCCAGGAAGCCCGCTCCAGCCGCCCGTTGCGGCGGATCATCGGGTACAGCGCCCGGTCGCGGACGTAGAGAATCTCGCGATTCAGGATGCCCTTGATGCAGATCCGCCCCCGGTTGTGCGCGTACTCGTCGCCCTTGACATCGACCACCTTGCCATCCCGCACGCCGATCATGATGCCACAACCGGTGCCGCAGAACCGGCAGACCCCTTTGTGCCAGCTATCGACCGGAATGGCCGGCTCACGCTGCCAGAAGCCCTCACATCCGGAAATGGGACCGGTCAGGATCAGTCCGCCGGCCAACGCGCTGAGCCGCTGCAGCAGCTCGCGACGGGTCAGTTTTCCGCTTTCCATAGAAAAGGACAGGTTCACCTCGAAAACCTGTCCTCAAGATAGGATTTCTTTCGACACAAGCGCAAAAATGGGACAAAATAGTATTCAATATTTCATTAAGCATTTTCGCATTCGAATACAAAAATTTCCGGCGGCAGGCCCTGGCGCAGCAGCCGGGCGGTCAGCCGGAGGAGCCGTTGCTGCTCGGGCCAGGGCAGACGGGCGACGGCCTCCTCTTCGTCGAGCCAGGCGAAGGCGTCGTGTTCGTCGTTGAGCACGGGATCCTCGGTCAGTTCGGCGGCAAAGGCCGGAATCAGATTGACCCGATCGTGCTGCCACTCGTAGAAGGCGTTGAGCGAAGGCACCACCCAGAGCCGACGCGGCTGCTGGCCGGTTTCCTCTTCGATCTCGCGCAGCGCGGTCTGCCAGGCCGCCTCGCCGCGTCGGATCTTCCCGCCGATCATGCGCCACTGGCCGGCGTAGCTGACGCCCGGCGCCCGTCGCAGCAACAGAAATTGCGGCCGGCCTTCTTCCAGCCGATATGCGTACACATCGACCACCCGTACGACCGTCTCGACCATGCGTCCGTCAGGTTTTTCCAGAAACTCGCCACAGAACCGTGACAACTCGCGCGCCATGGCTTCCGTTATGCAACACGAAACCGTCTCACCAAACGCAGGAATGCCATGAACAAGATTCGCGCCATGGTGCTCGGCCTGCTCATGTGGGCCGCGCCGAATGCGCTGGCTCAGTCGCAACCGGACCTGAACGCGGTGGCACAGCGGATGGCCGAACGGCTGCAGCTCTCGGACGCGACCGCGCAGGCGCTCCGCGAGGCCTTCGCACGCCACGCCGACCGCTACGAGCAGGGCGGCTTCTTCTGGTACGTGGCCGCCGAGCTGCAACGCCGACTCAACGACGAACAGCGCGCAGAGTTCTGGGAAGAACCGTTGCGCGCCGAGCGGGAACGCCCGGCCCGGCGGAGATGGCGGGAGCGTCAGGATCGACCGGACCGCCGGATGCGCCGCGAACGGCTGCACCGCCGGGATGATCGGCCTCCGGCCCGCCGGGCCGCCTGGATGGCCGCCCGGGGCGCACGGCTGGCCGACTACCTGAACCTGACCGAAGCGCAGCGCGACTCGCTGGCCGTGCTCCGGCGCCGCCAGGGCGATGCCATGCGCGAACTGCTCCGCCAGCGGCGCGAAGGTGCGCTTTCGGCCGAAGCGTTCCGGGAGCAGGCCCGGCAACTCCGCGAGCAGTACCGCGCCCGCTTCCGCCAGCTGCTGACGCCGGAGCAGCAGGAGCGGCTGGACCGACTGGAGGCCATACCGGAAAACAGTCGGAAGGCCATGCTGGAAGTGCTCCGCCTCACCGACACGCAGCAGCAACAACTGGCCGCGCTGGCGCTGCAGCCGAGCCCCGACCGCAGGGCGCTGAGCGAAATCCTGACCCCTGAGCAGCAGGAGATTGTCCGGCTACACCACCGGCTGATCCGGGCCTGGCAGGCCGTACAGCGAAATGATGGATGAAGCTTCGTCTGTCTAAAAAAACCCCGCCGTCGGCCGACGGCGGGGTTTTTTAGGCAGATGTCTTCAGGTCTCAGCGTGACCGCCGCCACGGTCTCCCCTTCCCCGCCGACAAACTCCACTTCGTAGCCTTCGCCCTCGCCGTAGACGTGCACGACGGTCCCCACGTCTCCTGCTTTAAGCCCATGCTCGGGGAGATCCTGCACCCGTACGACACGGTCCAGCTCGCGAATCATCGCTTACACAGTTTGAGGATAAGCTGTTACAAACCGAGGGTTCTTCTTGTTACTCTCTATGATCCAGACTGTTCGAATACGCACACTGCGGCTCATCGGCGTACGCAACTCGCCATCTACAACATACTTGGTACCATACGGAGTGTGCACTACATTAGAAGTCATCCGAAAAATAGTGTCGGAGAAGCTCGCGATTTCGACCTGTACAGCTTTATAGCCTGCCGTTTGCAACACGACCAGCGCGCTCGTAGTCAGGCACGGAGCGCAGCGAAGTGCCGTCTCGGGTGACGCCTCCGTGGCTTACTACAAACCCGTGCTTCTGACGCGCAGCGCAAAGTCCTGGCTTATCAGGTCTCCCTCTTGTTTTTCGGATAAGTTCTACTCACCTTGCCCATTCGAGCTACTTCCAGCAAAGCTTCTTGCAACTTCTCTGGTTGGTCTTTTTGAAAATCTATTCTTTGAAAGAATAAAGCTTTTTCTTTACCCACAGGATGGGTATCTGACAACAGGTATGCAGTCAATTTTCGTAGTGGCACATACGCAGCGCTGGCATTAGGTAGCTGCATGGGATACCTTTCTATCGACAAGCCGGGCAAACCAAAGCGCTTCACTTCTTCGGGCGGCGATGCGAAAGCAGCCAGGGCATGAGAGCCTGCTCGGCGTAGGCCGGATCCCACGCGTTGTGCCCGACGCCTTCGTACTCGGTGTACTGCACGTCGGCACCCAGTTCACGCAGCGCCTCCACCATGCGGCGAGAAGCCTCGACCGACACGACCGGATCGTCGGCCCCGTGAAAGACCCAGATGGGCAGGTGCTTGATGCGTTCGGCCACCTTGCGATACGGATCTTCGGCCAACTGGATCTCCAATTGTTCGGGCGGTAGCTCTCCGAAAAATCCACGCGCCGCCTCTGGAAACACGATAAACCCGCAGATGGGCACGATGGCCGCAAAGCGATCCGGCCAGTGATAGGCAACGTACCAGGTGCCATGGCCGCCCATCGACAGCCCCGTCAGATAGACCCGCTCGGGATCGACCGAATAGGTGGCCATCACCTCGTCCAGGGCCGCCATGGCCACCTCGGCCTGCTCGCCGAACCAGGCCCGCCCCGGCGGCACCTGCGGAAAGACCACGATGGCCGGGAAGCGCTCAACGTTCATCCGGATGGCCTGCCCGATCCCGACGGCCGTCTGCTTGAAGCCGTCGGTACCGCGTTCGCCAGCGCCATGCAGAAACAGAATCACGGGCCAGGTGCGCTCCGGCGTGTAGTCGGGCGGCACGAACACCTGGTAGCGGTGCGTCTGTCCGTTGTACTCCAGCGTGCGCAGCAGAAAGCCGGTCTGCGTCGTGCCGTCACTATCCTGCGCACGCGCCGGGGGCACGACCAGGGCGATCAGGAGCAACAAGCTCAGCCCCCATAGCGTTGTGGAAGAGCTATGCATGGGTGTAGCAGGGTTTAGTGAAGACGAACATAAACGGTTAACGTGCAGAATAAGCGCTTCGACTCAGATTCGCAAGAGACCGAACGTTCCCCATGGACTACTACACGCTGGTCATTCTCGGTGCGCTGATCGGCTTTCTGGCGCTGGCGGCGTTGTTGCTGGTGCCGGTGTACCGGTTTCTGCAGCGTGAAGACGAAGCCGCCCGCCGCTTTACGGCCGAATACCTCCGACGTCAGCAGGCTGCGCGTCCGAACGGCGCCGACCACGACAAAGAAACGCCCGAGCCGCCTACTCGACCCTGATCAGGGGGGCCAGCTCCTCAAGCGTCTTCGGGCCAATGCCGGGCACGGCTTCCAGCTCCTCAATGCGCCGGAAGGGACCGTGGGCCTCGCGATATTCGATGATGCGACGGGCCAGCACCGGACCGATTCGCGGCAGGCGTTCCAGCTCTTCGGCCGTGGCCGTGTTGACGTTCAGTGGCTCGGGTTCGAGCACCTGCCGCATGCGCGCCGCCCCTTCCCGAAAGCGTGCGGCCTCTTCGGCCGTCGGCGGCGGCACCGGTTGCTGACGCTGCCACCAGCGATAGGCCAGTCCCGCCAGCAGCAGCGCAAGCAATCCCAGCAGCACGCCCGCCTCGGTGCGCGTGAGCGAAAGGTTCGACAGCCAGCGACGAAGCAGCTTCATGGCTGAATGGAAACAGGTTGTCTTTCCACGTAAAGATAAATCCGGACGTTGGCGCGCATCGGTCGTTTTCTCGACACTTTCCGCGCAGGCGTGCGTTTCTGGATAAAGCCAACGGCTACGGCTTATGATCGTCCGCACCGAAGCCATCGTCCTGCGCACGCTGCCCTACGGGGAGACGAGCCTGATCGCCTCGCTTTTCACGCGGGCGAAAGGGCGGCTTTCGGTCATGGCGAAAGGGGCGCGGCTGCCGGGCAGTCGGTTCGGCGGCACATTGCAGCCGCCTTCCTGCCTGCAGGTGGTCTTTTATTACCGCCCGACCCGCGAACTTCAGACGCTCAGCGAAAGCAGTTTTGCACAGTATCTGTCCGAGCTGGGTCGCAATCTGGAAAAACTGACACTGAGCCTGCGCATGGTGGAGCTGGCCCATGCGCTGCTGCCGCCTGAGGAGCCTATGCCGGAGTTTTTCGAGACGTTCTGGCAGGTGCTGGCCCGACTCGACGCAGCCCCAACCCGTGCCTGGAACCTGCTGCCGTGGTTTCAGCTCCGGCTGGCCGCCGCACTGGGCTTTGCGCCCCGGATCGAACGCGCGCTCGTCGAACAGATCGGTCCGGAAGGCGGCGAGCTGGCACTGGCCAGTGGACAGGTGCGTCCGCTTTCGGCCGATCCGGAACCGACGCAACCGGCCTCGCGGGCGGCGCTGCGGGCCTTCGCCTTTCTGGCACGTACCGATCCCGACACGGCCCTGCGGCTGCACCTGAACCCCTCCCATCGCCACGAACTGCTTCAGCTCACCGAAGCCTACCTGCACCACCACGTTCCCGAAGGCTTTCCCACGCGCAGCGGACGCGTGGCCGAGCGGCTGTTCGAGACGCTGCGGCCGGGATCCTGAGCGCGCACCCTGCAGTCGAAGTGCCGCTCCCGAACCAATCGCTCTGACCGGACCGGCAATGACCCACCTCCCGAGCTGGCGGAAGAACCTGCAGCGGCACAGCGGCTTCTGGCGCGACGGTTACTGGTACGACCTGCACCTGGAGCGCCGCATGCCGCTGGCCCTGGAGATGATCGACGAAATGGTGCTGGCGCTGCCACCTTTGCGCGAGGGCACGCGCGTGTGCGACCTGGCCTGCGGCACCGGCAACGCCGCCGCGGCCGTCGTGTCGGCCTACCCGCTCGTGCATCTGACGCTGATCGACCAGGACCCCGATCTGCTGGCCATCGCCTACGACAAGGTGGCCGACTACTGCCCGGATGCGGTCACAATTCAGGCCACGATCGTACCCGACGGCGAGCCGTTGCCCGGCGGCCCCTACGACGTCGTGCTCGCCTCGCTGGCGCTGCACGTGCTGGTAGGGCACGACTCGGAGCGCAGCGATCCGGCTGAGGTCGAAACCCGCTACGAACTGCTCCTGCAGGGCATCCGGGATACGCTTACGCCCGGCGGTCATCTGATCATCGGCGACCACGTGGGCGTGCTGCCCCTGTACCGCCACCTGAAGGCACTCGAGCGCACCGGGTTCGTCGACGTGGACTGCGCCTGGCGCGTGGACGACTTCTTCGTGATCGGCGGCCGCGTACCCGACACGCCTTAACCCAGCAGGCGCTTCAGCTCTTCCGGATCCCGGTTGAGCAGGCCCTGCTTGCGGTAGTAGATCATCGTGGTTTCCAGCGTGCCGTGGCGCATGCGGCGCTGCACTTCTTCGATCGACATGCCCTGATTGAGCCAGATCAGCGCAGCCGTGTGCGTCAGGCTATGCGGCGTTACGCCGCGTCGCGTGATGCCGGCCGCCTCCAGGTGCTGCTTGATGCGGCTGCGCACCGAGCGGGTATTGAGCCGCTGTCCCTCGGAGCGATGCCCGTGCGACACGAAAAGCGGCTCGCCGGGGTGCAGCGGCACGCGCGTGTTCAGATAGGCCTGCAGCGCCTCGACCACGGGCGGATCCAGCGGCACTTGCTGGTCTTTGGCCGTATGCCCTTTGCCCTGCACGCGCAGGTACCAGCCCAGCAGCGTCTGGTCCAGGTCGCGCACGTCGGCCCGCACAATCTCCACCTCACTCAATCCCGCAAACAACATCATGTGCACGATGGCCCGATCGCGCAGGCCAATCTGCGAGGTGTCCTGATCCAGCACGGCCAGCAGTTGTTCGATCTCCACACGCGTGAGCACCGAACGGGAATGGCTCGACGGTCGCCGATTGCCCTTGACCGTGCGGGCCGGATTTTCCGAAAGCAGCCCGATGTCCACCAGGTACTGGCAGAACCGGCGCAGCGCCGTCAGATAGGTGGAAACCGACACCTGATGCAGCTTCTTCTCGCGCATCAGGTACTGCTTGTAGCGCTGCACATCGGCCACCCGAAAGCGAAACTGCCCTCGCTGCGTCGCAAACCAGCGCTCGAATTCATGCAGCGCCCGCCGGTAGGTGCCGACTGTCTCCGGGCTTTTGTTTTTCAGATACTCCTGCTGAAAGTCCCGAAGGCGCCGTTGCAGCTCGTTCAGCGTCAGCTTCAATCCCACCTCGACGCGCCCGTCCTTCGCCTCCCGTTCGGCCATAATCCGTTCCGCCTGGTTCGTAGGTGTCCGTAATAATACGGGACCTGGAGGCGAAGGTCAATAACGGATTTTATGCCGCTTCGGCGGTCTGCGCTTTCTGGCGTGTCGGCGCAGGCAAACGGGCCGTCAGCGCGACCGGTACGGCCCGCACCGCACGTGGCACGGCCACCTGAATTTCGGGATCGTCCGGGCGGAAGTTCAGCAGGATTTCCAGCACCTCGGCTTTCGTTTCCTTGTCCATCAGAAGCTGTCGCAACCGGCTGGCGCCCGGAAAGCCCTTGAAATAGCCGCCGTACATGCGGCGCATCTCCAGCACCCCTTTGCGCTCGCCCAGCCACTGGCATTTCAACGCCAGGTGCTCGGCCACCACCCGCACGCGCTCCTCCCACGAAGGCGACGGTGGGAGTTCGCCGGTCTCCATGTAGATCTTCGCGTCCCGGAAAATCCACGGGTTGCCGATCGCCCCGCGCCCGATCATCACGCCATCGACGCCGGTTTCGTCAAACATCTGCTTGACCTTCTCAGGCGTCAGCGCATCGCCGTTGCCGATGATCGGGATCGAGAGACCGAGTTCTTTGAGCCGCCGGAGCCATTCCCAGCGGGCCGATCCCTTGTACATCTGCGCCCGCGTGCGCGCGTGCACGGTGAGCGCCTGCACGCCGCAATCTTCCAGCATCCGGGCCACCTCCAGAATGCGAATCGAGCGATCGTCCCAGCCCAGCCGGGTCTTGACCGTCACCGGTCGCGTGGCGACTTCAACGACGGCCTCCGTCAGCGCCCGCATCTTGTTCAGGTCGCGCAGCACACCGGCTCCGGCGTCTTTGCAGACCACCTTGCGCACCGGACACCCGAAGTTGATGTCGATCACGTCCGGACCGATCTGATCGACGATGCGGGCGGCCTCGCGCACCTGCTCCAGCTCGCCCCCGAAGATCTGAATGCCTACGGGACGCTCTTCGTCGTAGATGTCCAGCTTTTTGACGGCGTCCTCACTCTCGTGCACCAGTCCACCGGACGAGATGAACTCGGTGAACACCATGTCGGCCCCGTAGCGCTTGCACAGCAGCCGGAACGGCGGATCGCTCACGTCTTCCATGGGCGCCAGAAACAGGGGCCGCTCGCCCAGTTCGATCGTCCCGATGCGCATATTTCATCGGTGGTTAGCCTTCGAACGCTCAAAATCGCGGCCTCCTACCGGGAAGCCCGCCTCCTGTTCCGTCTGTAACCGAATCGTCAGATCTTTCGTAGCGTCTCAAAGCAGGTTGCTTTTCTGCAACGTACACGATTTCTTACGCTGCATCACCAACGAAGAACCGACCATGCGTCGTCTGCCTGTACTGCTTTTGCTCGGGGCCACTGCGCTGCTGCTGGCCGGATGTGGCCCGAACCTGATCGAGCGTCTTCAGAACTTCTGGGCGCTCGGCTTCTGCGGCACCGTGATCGTGGTGCTCGACATTCTGGCGCTTATCGAGCTGGCCAACAGTCAGCGTGAGTTTTCCAGCAAGGCGCTCTGGGCGCTGCTGATCATTTTCTTTCCGGTCGGTGGCCTGATTCTGTACTACTTCTTCGGCCGATAGCCCGCGATGCGCCTGCTGGGAAACCTGCTCTGGCTGGTGCTGGGCGGCCTGCTCGTGGCCCTTGAATACGCGCTGGCCGGCCTGCTGCTGTGCCTGACGCTGATCGGGATCCCGTTCGGCCTGCAGTGTTTCAAGCTGGCCCTGCTGGCGCTTTTTCCGTTCGGTCACACCGTGCGCGAAAAGCCGCCAGCCACCGGCTGCCTGGCGCTGGCCATGAACGTGCTCTGGCTCCTGCTGGGCGGCGTCTGGATCGCGCTCACCCACCTGGCGGCGGCGCTGGTCTGCGCGATCACGATCATCGGGATTCCGTTCGCCCTCCAGCATCTGAAGCTGGCCCGCCTGGCACTGACACCCTTTGGCTACGAAATCGTCCGCTTGCCATGAACCGACACGCCGCTGTGCTCCGACTCGTTTTGCTTGTCACGCTTTTTGTCGGGTGGCTCACGGGCTGCCGCACCACCCGCACACATCCGGCGGAAGACGAGGCGCCCCCGCTGCTGCTGATTTCGATCGACGGCTTCCGCGCCGACTATCTGGATCGCTACGCGCCGCCCACGCTGACCGCGCTGGCCCGCGAGGGCGTACGCGCCGAGGCGCTCATCCCGGTCTTCCCTTCCCTGACCTTTCCCAATCACTACACGATCGTCACGGGGCTGTACCCGGACCATCACGGAATCGTAGCCAACACGATGTTCGATTCGACGCTGGGATGGTTTCGGCTGAGCGACCGCGACGCCGTGTCCGACGGTCGCTGGTGGCGCGACGGCGAGCCGATCTGGGTGACGGCCGAACGCCAGGGCCTGCGCACGGCCACCTATTTCTGGCCCGGCTCCGAAGCCGAAATTCGCGGCGTTCGCCCCACCTACTGGGTGCCCTATGACGGGAGCATTCCCGGCGAGACGCGCGTGCGCCAGGTGCTGGAATGGCTGGCCCTGCCCGACTCGCTGCGCCCGCGCTTCCTGACGCTCTACTTCAGCGAAGTGGACCACGCCGGCCACGAACACGGCCCGGATGCGCCAGAGGTGGCCGAAGCGGTGCAGCGCGTGGACGGTTACCTGCGGCTGCTCGTGGACGGCCTGCGGGCGCGGGGGCTGCTTGACCACGTGAACCTGCTCGTCGTCTCGGACCACGGCATGACGGCCACTTCCCGCGAACGGGTGATCTTTCTGGACGACTACATCGCCCTCGACGACGTGCAGGTAGTCAACTGGTCGCCGGTGCTCATGCTCACGCCGCGTCCCGGCCGATTCGAGGCCGTATTACAGGCGCTCCAGCAGGCCCATCCGCACCTGCACGTGTACCGCAAAGCGGAACTCCCGGCGCACCTGCACTTCGGCACGCATCCCCGCATCCCGCCGATCGTCGGGCTGGCCGACGAAGGCTGGACGATCACCACGCGCACGCGCTTCGAACAACAGCCCGACCGCTTCCCGATGGGCATGCACGGCTACGACCCGACGCTGCCCTCGATGCACGGCATCCTGATCGCGCACGGACCGGCCTTCGCCCACGGCCGGGTCGTCCCTCCCGTCGAAAACATCCACCTCTACACCCTGATGTGTCGGCTGCTGGGCATCACCCCGGCCCCGAACGACGGATCGCCGGAGGCCACGGAGCTGCTGCTGGCCCTTGAAACAAGTGCACCCTGAGTTTATCTTACAGAAAATCAAAACCATCCGATCTTTCCCGATGCGAGGGAGCGCCGGTCTCTATGCGCTGGTGGGCGCGGCCCTGCTGCTGGCGGGATGTGCCCTGATCGAGCCGGAAGCGTCGCTCGAGCGCCCTTCCGAATTCGAATGCGACGAAACGCCGCCCCGGATCGACATGGACCGCTTCCCCCGGGACACGTCGCTGCTCTGGGGCGAGTGGCAATGGGTCAAGTCGGTCATTTCGACCTCCTTTTCCATTTTGGTCCAGACGCCCTGCTCGGCGGGATACACCGAAACGCTCATCATCCGGCCGGAAGGTATCGTCGAGGTATATCGCAACGACACGCTGGCCTACCGTAAGACGCTCCGGGAATTTCTGGACACACCCCTGGAATGGGGCGTCAATCAAGATTCGCTGGTGACCAATTCCCTTCCTGTCGACGGATCGTTAGAAATCTTTGTGCGGAAACAGGCGGACTGACCGATCGCGGTTCTGACGCCAGATAGGCTGCCCCGACCACGACTCCGGCGGCCGCGCAATATCCGATTCATTACAATTTCCGGAAAATCATCGTGCAGGTGAGAAGGCACGGGCGCACACGGCGGTGCGCCCCTACAGATCCTTGACGTTTTCCCTATCCTGTAGGGGCGGCCCCCTGTGTCCGCCCGATCATACCCGCCAGATCACGTCCGCCACACGGGGTATGGCACCCTCATGCACCAGTAAATCAGCAATCCCATATCAATCGATCCGGCGGAGGCGGGCAAATTTGAGCACGAGCTTTTTCTGGCCCACTTCAGGGAAGAAGACGATGGCCCGGGCCTGATCGCCCTGCCCCTCCAGTGCCAGCACCTTGCCTTCGCCGAAGATGGCGTGCTCCACGCGGGCGCCGGGGACGATCTCGCCGGCGCCTTCGTCGTACACCACGCGCCGCGCTGCGGCGGAGCTGCTTCGCTGCTGCAACGGCCGGCGGTAGTAGTGCGGATCCATTTCCACGTGCCGATCGCTCCGGGGGCGACGGTCCAGCACCTCGCCGCGGCGGAAGGGAAGCCCGGCCTCGGTCACGATCACATCTGTATCGAGTTCTTCCAGAAAGCGGCTGCGGACGCTGGGTTGCTGCTCGCCGTAGCGATAGCGACTGCGGGCATAGCAGAGAAACAGGTGCCGCTGCGCCCGCGTCACGCCCACGTAAAACAACCGCCGCTCCTCCTCCAGGTCCTTGCGGTCCTGCGTGGCCTGCGCCAGCGGGAAAAGCCCCTCCTCCAGGCCGGTGATGAACACCACGGGAAATTCCAGCCCTTTCGAGGCGTGCAGCGTCATGAGCGTGACGCGGTTGTCCTCGGGCATTTCGTCCAGATCGGTCAACAGCGCCACCTCCTGCAGAAAGCCGCTCAGCGTGGCCTGCTCGCCGGCCGTGGCCACGTACTCGGCGATCGCGTTCAGCAGCTCCTGTACGTTCTCCCAGCGCGCCAGCGCCTCCGGCGTACCCTCGCGCCGCAACTCCTCCAGCAGACCGCTCTCCTGCAGCAGCGATCGAGCCAGCTCGTCCACCGGCATGGCGTCCATCTTGGCCGCATGGCGGGCGATCAGGAAGTGGAATTCCTGCACGGCCTTCTGCGCACGCGTCGGGAGCCCGATCTCCTCCACGCGCTCGATGGCCTGCCACAGGCTCAGACCATGCTGGCGGGCATAGTCCATCAGCGCCTCGACCGTGCGCTGACCGATGCCGCGCGCCGGGTAGTTGATCACGCGCTGGAGGCTGGCCGCGTCGTGCGGGTTGACCAGCAGGCGCAGGTAGGCCAGCACGTCTTTGATTTCCTTGCGCTGATAGAACGACAGTCCGCCCACCACGCGGTAGGGAATGCCACCACGCCGGAGCGCTTCTTCAAGCGATCGGCTCTGGGCGTTCGTGCGATAGAGCACGGCAAAATCGCGGAAGGCGTAGCCGTAGCGCACATGCAGGTCCCGGATGCGTTGCTCCACCTTCTGGGCCTCGTCGCGCTCCGAAAGCGCCTCGATGAGCATGATCGGGTCGCCTTCCGGGTTTTCGGTCCAGAGCTGTTTTTCGAGCTGATCCCGGTTGTGCTGGATGATCGCCTCGGCCAGCTTCAGGATGCGGCGCGTGGAGCGGTAGTTCTGCTCCAGCCGGATGACCGTGGCGTCCGGGTAGTCGCGCTGGAACGACAGGATGTTGCCGATGTCGGCGCCCCGGAAGGCGTAGATCGACTGGGCGTCGTCGCCCACCACGCACAGGTTGCGGTGCGCCGCGGCCAGTTTGCGTGCCAGCACGTACTGCGCCCGGTTCGTGTCCTGGTACTCGTCGATGTGCAGGTAGCGCCAGCGCTCCTGGTAGCGCTGCAGCACGTCGGGATGCTGCTCGAACAATTCGATGGGTTTGAGCAGCAGATCGTCGAAGTCGAGCGCGTTGGCCCTGCGCAGCGCCTCCTGATAGGGACCGTAGAGCTTTGCCGCTTTTTCCTGCACGGGCGACGCCACCAGACGGGCGTATTCCTCCGGCCCGATCATCTGGTTTTTGGCGCTGGAGATCAGATGACGGATCGTGCGCGGGCTGTACTGGCGCGGATCGATGTGGTAACGCGCCATCAGCTCGCGCAGCAGCCGCTCCGAGTCGTCCGTGTCGTAGATACTGAAATCCGGCGTGTAGCCGATGCGGTGCCCTTCGCGGCGCAGGATACGGGCGAAAATCGCGTGGAAGGTGCCCATCCAGATGTGCCGGGCGGCCTCGGTGCCCACCAGGCGCTCGATGCGCTCCATCATTTCACGGGCCGCCTTGTTCGTGAACGTCAAGGCCAGAATCTGGTGCGGCCGGGCCCGTCCGGTGGCGATCAGGTAGGCGATCCGATGCGTGAGCGTGCGCGTCTTGCCCGAGCCCGGTCCGGCAATGATCAGCACGGGGCCTTCGGTCACCTGAACGGCCTGCCGCTGCACGGGGTTGAGTCCCTCCAGAATGCGCGTGGCGGCTTCCGGCAACGGCTCGGGCGTCTCGTTTTCAGCATTCGGGTCGGGTTGGAGCAGAAACGTACGCATGGAAACTCGGATGGCTGCCTGATCAGGAGTCCTGAAAGAAAACACATTTTCGGCGAGAATGCCAGCGAGGATTGCGTCAACGGCTTGGCGCAAGGCGCAGCCGCCGGGCTTCGGGCCAGTGGCGCACGCGGTGCGGTGCCCGCGCCACGCCCCGGCGGATGAGCGCGACAAGCCGCCGGAAGGCCCGTTCGTCGCGTTCGCTCCAGGCGAACCCGTACGCCGCGCGCAGCTCTGGCGGAAGCAGGCCGAGCGTCAGCAGCCGCCAGGGTTTCGTAAGCGGCGCCACCCACGGCGTGGGCGCCAGCACTTGCTCGGCCATCCGACGCGCCAGCGGCGTTATCTGAAGCACCCCGCTGGCCTGTACGGCCTGCAGGTGTGCCGTCAGTGCTGCCCACGAATCCGGAAAGGTGCCCGGCGAAAGCCCCAGCCAGGCTTCCATCGCCCGGGCTTCCCGACAGTAGCGGTCGCACTCCTCGGGCGTCAGAGGCCGAACGAACGTCTCGTAGGCATGAAGCGTCGCCTCGACGGTGGTCACGTGCACCCAGGTGAGCAGCGCCGGATCGTCGGCCCGGTACGTCGTGCCGGCCGGAAACGGCCCCAGCGGTTCGCCAAGCCTGCCCTGCACGCGGCGGTGCGCCTGTCGGATCCAGCGGGCCACCTCGTCGGCTTCCGCCTCGGTGCCGAAGCTCAACCGCCGCATCGCCTGCACCGTGCGCGTAAAGCGTCGCCAGGCGGCCCGCAGCGAACGAGAAAAGTCCGAGTGCCGCGCCACGGCGACGGCCACCAGCGGATGCGCCAGTTGCCACAATAGCGCCCGCCCCCATCCCAGCACCACCACGCGCTCCTGGTTCACCTGCCGCGCAACCGACCGCTCCTCCATCACATACCGCCGTTTACTTCGGACTGAAGAAAGCCTCGGACCGCCCTCGGTTTCCGGTTCGGCCATGCCCCTGGCGAAGGGCTTCCATTACAGCACGGTTGCATCTTTTCGCAACCTTTCACGAAACCAACCGCCGCGCTCAAAAATTATTTGTTTAAACAAATAATCACTCCTTCTCAAAAAACCAGTTGTCGTCAGCCATGGAGAAAACACGGGTGCTGGTGCTGTACTACAGTATGTACGGCCATATCGAAGCGCTGGCCCGCGAGGTGGCGGCCGGCGCCGCCGAGGTGGAGGGCGTCGAAGTCGTGGTCAAACGTGTGCCCGAGCTGATTCCCGAGGAGCAGGCGCGGAAAATCGGAGTCAAGCTGGATCAGGAGGCCCCGATTGCCACGGTGGACGAGCTGCCCGAGTACGACGCGATCATCGTGGGCACGCCCACGCGCTTTGGCAACATGGCGGCGCAGATGCGCAATTTCTGGGATCAGACCGGACCGCTCTGGGCGAAAGGGGCGCTGATCGGCAAGGTGGGCAGCGTGTTCACCGCCACCGCCACGCAGCACGGTGGTCAGGAGAGCACGATTCTTTCGGTGCACACCACGCTGCTGCACCACGGAATGATCGTAGTGGGCGTGCCGTTCAGTTGCGCCGAGCTGACGCAGATCGACGAGGTGGCCGGCGGCTCGCCCTACGGAGCCGGCACCATCACCGGCGGCGACGGCCGCCGCATGCCGTCGGAGGTCGAGCGCCGCATTGCCCGCTTCCAGGGACGCTACGTGGCCGAGATCGCCCGCCGGCTCAAAGTCGGTCGCCTGCAGGCGCAGCGGGCCTGAAACTGAAGGGTTCGTCTCTACCCCGCCCGGTCGGCCCGTTCGACCGGGCTTTTTTTGTGCCGGTCAGAAGCGCTGGACGATGTTTCCCCTTCTTTCCGCCGGTCGCTGTATATTGTGCCGTTCGTTTGACCAGACCCGGTTGTCGTCATGCGTACGCGATGGATCCTGTTGCTGTGTGGAGCCCTGCTTGTCGGAAGCCTGCGGGCGCAGCCTTCGGCTTTTGCGCCGCTGGACCTCCCCGCTCCGAACACCTACCGCACGGCTTCCGGAGAGCCCGGACCGGACTACTGGCAGCAGCGCGTCGATTACCGAATCCGCGCGACGCTCGACACCACCACGCACCGGATCACGGGCTCCGAGACGATCACCTACACGAACAACGCCCCGGTGGCCCTCCAGGAACTCTGGCTGCAACTGGACCAGAACCTGTTTGCCGCGGGCAGCCTGGGCGACGCGCTCATCGAGCCCGGCTCACGCTGGCGCGGTGCCTTCGAAGGGGGCGGCTTTCAGATCACGCGCGTCGAGGTGGTGCAGGACGGCCGCCGCTACGCGCCGCACTACCTGATCGACGACACGCGCATGCGCATCGACCTGAACGCGCCTCTGCCCGCCCGGGGCGGCCAGCTCCAGCTGGAGATCGACTTCAGCTTCATCGTGCCGGAGTACGGCGCCGACCGCATGGGCCGCCTCCGCGTCGCGCAGGGTACCGTGTACGAAATCGCCCAGTGGTATCCGCGCCTGTACGTCTTCGACGACGTGAACGGCTGGAACGTGGCGCCCTATCTGGGCCAGGGCGAGTTCTACCTGGAGTACGGCAATTTCGACGTGGAAATCACGGTCCCCCGCAATTTCATCGTGGTGGCCACGGGCGAGCTGCTGAATCCCGACGAGGTGCTGACCGAAACGCAGCAGGCGCGGCTGGCACAGGCCCGCCGGAGTGCCGAGACGGTGCACATCATACGGCCGGAAGAAGTCGGCCGCCCCGAGACGCGTCCGGCCGGCGAAGGGCCGCTGACCTGGCGCTTCCATGCCGAGAACGTGCGCGACTTCGCCTGGGCGGCCTCGCAGGCGTTCATCTGGGACGCCGCCTCCTGGCAGGACGTGCTCGTGATGTCGGTCTATCCGAAAGAAGGACTCGGCACGCCCGAGCAGCCAGGCTGGGAAGCGTCCACCCGCTACGTGCGCCACAGCATTGCGCACTACTCGGAAATGTGGTATCCCTACCCCTACCCGGTGGCCATCAACGTGGCGGGCATCGTGGGCGGCATGGAGTACCCGATGATCGTGTTCTGCTCGGTGCGGGCGCGCGGCCAGGGGCTGTTCGGCGTGACCGACCATGAGTTCGGCCACACCTGGTTCCCCATGATCGTGGGCAGCGACGAGCGTCGCTACGCCTGGCAGGACGAAGGCTTCAACACGTTCATCAACTACTACTCGAACCTGGCCTTCTACGGCGAAGCGGCCGCCCGCACGCAGCGCCTGCAGCCCGATTACATCGTACGGCGCATGCAGGACTCGCTGGTGCACCAGCCGATCATGACCTACCCGGACCAGATCCGGCCGCAGGCGCTGGGCTTCGTGGCCTATCGCAAGCCCGGCTTCGGGCTCCGGCTGCTCCGCGAATACGTGCTGGGGCCGGAGCGCTTCGACCGCGCCTTCCGCACCTACATCCGCCGCTGGGCCTTCAAGCATCCACAGCCGGCCGACTTCTTCCGCACGATCGAAAACGTGGCGGGCGAAGACCTCGACTGGTTCTGGCGCGGCTGGTTCTATTCGACCGACCTGCTCGACCAGGCCATCGACAGCGTACGTGTAGCTGAAGGCCAGACGCGCCTTTACCTGCACAACCGCCAGGGGCTGGTCTTCCCCGTCGTCGTCGAGGCCACCTACGCCGACGGCCGGAAGGCCCGCTACCGCTTCCCCGTTGAACTCTGGGCCACCGGCGCCCGCCAGACCGTCGAAATCCCGGGCGAAGCCACGCGGGTAGAGCTGGATCCGGACCGCCTGCTGCCCGACGTGGACCGCACGAACAACGTCTGGCCCGTGCCTTCCTCCACCGAATAGCTTCCCGGGGGCGGCTCCATCTGGAGCCGCCCCTTTCTGTTGCCTGCCGCTATCCGAACAACCTGACGTCGTGCCATGAGCCTGATCGCCCTGTTGCGTGGGATTCTCGGACTGACCGTCATTCTGGGACTGGCCTACCTGCTCTCCAGCGACCGCCGCCACATCAACTGGCGCACGGTGGGCGGGGGGCTACTGCTGCAGATCGTGCTGGCCATCTTCATCCTGAAGGGCCGCGAGATGGGCGCCTGGTTCGCACCGCTGGGCTGGCCCAAGGAGTTTTTCGCCTGGGTCAGCTCGTTCTTCGTGCTCGTGCTCAACTTCACGACCGAAGGCGCCCGCTTCGTGTTCGGCAACCTGGCGCTCAGCCCCGGCATCGACGATAGCCTGGGCTTTTTCTTCGCCTTTCAGGTGCTGCCCACCATCATCTTTTTCAGCTCGCTGATGGCCGTGCTCTACCACCTGGGCGTCATGCAGCGGATCGTGCAGGCGGTGGCCTGGGTGGTCAGCCGCACGCTGGGCACCAGCGGGGCCGAGTCGCTGTCGGTTTCGGCGAACATCTTCGTCGGACAGACCGAAGCGCCGCTGGTGGTCCGTCCCTATCTGGAGAAAATGACGCGCTCGGAGCTGATGGCCGTGATGACGGGCGGCATGGCGACGATCGCGGGCGGGGTGATGGCCGCCTACATCCAGCTGCTGGGCGATCCCTATGCGCAGGCCCGCGGGCTGGCGCTGGAAGCGGCCCGGCTCCAGTTTGCCGAGCACCTGCTGGGCGCCAGCGTGATGGCGGCGCCGGCCGCGCTGCTACTGGCCAAAATGCTGATTCCGGAGACCGGTCAGCCGCTCACGGCCGGTACCGTGCGGGTGTCGATCGAGCGCACCACACGCAACGTGATCGACGCGGCCGCCGCGGGCGCCTCCGACGGCCTGAAGCTGGCGCTGAACGTCGGCGCCATGCTGATCGCCTTCATCGCGCTCATCGCCATGCTCAACTACTTCCTGGGATGGGCCGGTGGCCTGGTGGGCGTCGAGCTGTCGATGGAGCAGCTGTTCGGCTGGACGCTGGCACCCGTGGCCTGGCTGATCGGCGTGCCCTGGAGCGACGCGGCGCAGTTCGGCGCGCTCGTGGGGACCAAGCTCGTGGTCAACGAATTCGTGGCCTACCTGAACCTCTCAACGCTCATCGGCCAGAATGCGCTCTCGGACAAGGCCGTCGTGATGGCCACGTTCGCGCTGTGCGGCTTCGCGAACTTCTCCTCGATCGCCATCCAGATCGGCGGGATCGGACCGCTGGCGCCCTCGCGCATCTCGGAGCTGGCCGAACTGGGCCTCCGCGCCGTGCTGGCCGGCACGCTGGCCAACATGATGACGGCTACGATCGCAGGCGTGCTGATCGGCTGATCAGCCCTCGGGAATCCGGTAGCGGATGTTGAAGCGCACCCACGACGGCACGGCGACCCATTCATTCCCCCGGCGGACGTAGGCCGGCTGCCAGCGCATCTGTGCCGTGGCCTGCATGGCCAGACGGTCGAGCACCGGATGGACGCTTTCCAGCAACATGATCGCCTGAGGCTGCCCCTCGGCGTCCAGATAGACCTGCATTTCGACCGTGCCGGCCACGCCCTTTTCGATCAGGCTGTCGGGATACACAATGGGCACATCCTCGCCCAGCCGTGTGATGGGCCGCGGCTCGCGGAAGTAGCGTTGCAGCGCGCGATAGCTTTCCTGACGGAGCCGGTCCACCTCGGCTTCGAGATCACCGGAAATCGACGCCTGCGCCAGCTCGGGCGCAATGTGCCGGTTGAAAAGCGAATCGACGATCTCGGGCTGCACGCGAAACAGCGGCGTCAGGCTGCGTCGCACGGCCTGCACGAGCACTTCGCCGGTGGCGTAGGTCCGCGAGATAGAAGCCATCGGCGCCCCTTCCAGTCCCATCGCCGCCAGCGAACGCAGGTCGCGAAAGGCCAGCGTCGTATCGACGCCACTGCGCCACCAGCGCCCATCGGTGCTGAGCCATCCTGCAGGCGGCTCCAGCGAAGGCGCCGACTGGCAACCCAGCAGGCCGAGCAGTACAAGCGACAGTAACAGGCGAAAACGCATCGACATCGGCAAATAGCTGGTCTGGTGGGAAGCACTCGGCCTGCAAAGATACGGGCGGCCGATCAGAAGCACAAATGCGCACCAATCAGGATTCGATGGAGCCGGGCGAAGACGAAGCTTCCGAACGCGTTGCCAGCCGCACGAAGTAGCGGCGGCGGTCCATGGCCACCACGCGCACCCGGCTGCCCGCCGCGATGTACTGGCCTTCGGTGGCCGCTTCGATGCGTTCGCCGTCGATCTCGACGATCCCCACGGGCCGCAACGGCGTCACGGCAACGCCCTCTTTGCCCAGGTAGCGGGCGCGGTGTTCGCCAGGGCGCGCTTCCGGCTCGCTTTTCAGCGAAGTGGCCAGTACGAACTGCCGCCAGGCACCGCTGCGCCAGAGCACCAGAAACAGCACCCCGCCGGCCACCAGCGTACCGAACAGCACGGCCAGCCCGGCCAGCAGTCCGGACGCCGTGAACGCATAGCCCAGTCCGACCAGCACGAGCACCACGCCCACGATCCCCGCGATGTTCATCCCGGGGATCAGGTACACTTCGACCACGATCAGCGCCAGGCCGATCAGAATCAACGTGATGGCAAGCAGCAGCTCCAAGGTTCGCTCGGCGGTTTGGGACGTTCAGGAAGTTTCGTTTTCCGGTTTGGCAAGCGAGCGGACTTCGATCCGGCTGCCCTGCACGCGCACGACTTCGACGGGCGTGCCGGCCGGTACGAACTGGCCGGATGCCACCACGTCGTAACGCCGGCCGTCGATCTCGACCACGCCGGCCGGACGCAGCGGGGTCACCGCCCGTCCGCGTTTGCCTGTCAGTTGCACCTCGGTGGCCGCCGCCGTGTAGCCCTGCGTGCGCGACAGGCCGGTCCCCAGCACCAGCTCCTGAAAGCGTCGCGTGCGCGGCAGGTAGCGGCCCAGCACCGCAATGCCCACACCCAGCAGGATCAGCGTGCTCGTCAGCGTGGCAACCGCCCGGCCGATCTCGCGCGCCGACGGGAACGACAGCCCCACGTTGCCGATCAGTGCCGCCAGCAATCCGGCCAGCATGAACAGAATCCCGGCAATCCCGGCAATGCCGAAGCCCGGAATCACCAGCAGCTCCACCAGCAGTAGCCCGACCCCCACCAGAAACAAGACCACCTCCCAGAACTCGACCAGACCGGAGAGATAGTTCGGGGCGAAAAACAGCAGCGCACCGGCCAGCGCGATCAGGCCGGGAACGCCCACGCCCGGCGTCTGCAGCTCGAAGTAAAGCCCGCCCAGCATCATCAGCAGAAATAGCGTCTGCAGCACGGGCGAGGCCAGCACGCGCAGCACCCGTTCGGTGCCCGTCTGCGCAAAGGCCACCACCGGATGCGGTCCGTAACCCAGCACCTGCAGCGCTTCGTCCACCGAGGCGGCCAGGGCGTCGGCCACGCCCAGTTCCAGCGCCTCGCGGGCCGAAAGCGTCAGCACCTTGCCGGCCGGCACCAGCCCTTCGATCGCTACGTCCGGATCGACCATGGCTTCGGCAATGCGGGGATCGCGGCCGTTGGCCTCGGCCGTGGCCCGCATGAGCCCGCGCATGTAGCTCTGATACTTGTCGGGTGCCGCCTCGCCGGTGGTGCCCTCCACCACCGTCGCCGCCCCCATCGAAGCGCCCGGCGCCATCACGATGCGATCGCAGGCGTAGGCGATCAGCGCGCCGGCCGAGGCCGCGTTGCGGTCGATGAAGGCCACGGTGGGCAGCGGCGTGTCCAGAATGAGCTGGCGGATCTGATCGGCCGCAGCCACCAGCCCGCCGAACGTGTCGATCCGAAACACGATGGCGGCGGCATCGGCCGCTTCGGCCTCGTGGATGGCCCGTTCGATGTACTGCACCAGCACGTTATCGACCATGCCCTCGACGGCCACCACGTAGACCGGCCCCTCCGAGGCACGACCGATCGTGGTCGCACTCAGCAGCGCCAGCAACCCGAGGGCCCTCCGGAAAACGCGTCGCATAGCAGGATATGGCAGGCTGAAGTCTCCTCCGCCTACGCAAAATTTTTCCGGAAGGTTCAAACGCGTCCCCGGGCCAGTTGATAGATGTGCTTGCGCGAAATTTCCGCTTCCGGAAAATGACGGCGGATAAACGTTTCGAAGCCGTCACGATTCCAGAATTGCACGTGTCCGGGCTCTTCGCTCACGCCCAGCCACTGGCCAAGCAGGTTCAGCCATTTGAAATAGGGTTCCAGCGGCACCGTGATCACGATGTAGCGTCGCGCCACGCGCTTCAGTTCGTCCACGGCGCGATCGGGCTCGTCCAGGTGCTCCAGCACCTCGCTGCAGACGACCGTGTCGAACGACCGATCCGAGAAGGGCAGGCGGTAGATGTTGGCCTGTCGGAACGTCGCCAGCTCCCCGAAATGCTGTCGGGCATAGGCCAGCGCCGCGTCCGAGAGATCGACCCCGGTAATCTCGGCTTCCGGCAAACGCCTCTTGAGAAAAGCCGCCACGAATCCCTCGCCACAACCCACGTCCAGGATGGTTCGGGGCCGCGTCGCCTCGACCAAGCGCCCCAGTTCGTTCAGAAACTGCTGAATATGCCAGCGATAGAGCCGGTTGTCGACCGTGTAGCGCCGCGCGTTGCCGGATACCTGCATGCCGCTCAGGGTTCGATCAGGACAGGCGTGCCCACCACCACGAGCGGCCAGATGGCATCTATGTCCTCGTTGCGGAGCGCCACGCACCCCTGCGTCCAGGTCACCTGCTGGCCGGTGCCGTCGCCGTGAATTTCGATCCAGCCGCCCAGCGCCGTGTTCATCGGGGGCATGCGAAAGTGCGCCTCGGCCTCGACGATGGCCCGGTATTCGGCTTCGCTGATCAGCCCTTCCCGCAGGCCGCGCAGCGCGTCGTCAGCCGTCGGATAGTTCAGCACGAGCGCCTTGTAATACTGGCTCCGGGCGTTCTTGGCCGCCACGTAGAAGACCCCCTCCGGCGTCCGCCAGTCGTCAGGATTGGCCACGCTCCCCCGCTGCTTTTTGTCGGAAAAGGGGTTCGTACCCAGATCCACGGGAAAGCTGCGCACCAGGCGCGTGCCCCGGTACACGAACAGCCGCCGCTGGCGCTTGGAGACCCGGAGCCAGACGTTCGACAGATCGTGCGCCACCACGTATCCTTCGGCCCCATCCTCCGTGCGCACGCGCCACCAGAGCCCGACGCGATCGAGCACCCGCACCGGCTCGCGCCGATGCAACATCAGGTAGGCGCCCTCGCCGGGCTGCGCGTGCAGCAGCGTCTGCTCGGCCGCCACGTAGTAGAGCGTCAGCGCGGAGTCGGGCGTGGCCGCCCGCAGGTTCAACGCCAGCATAATGCCGAGCCAGATGCCCATCATGGCCGCGTCGGGTTAACGTGGGCTTTAAAATAAGGCAAAGCAGGCCAACGTACTACGAAGCCACGGCCTTTCGACACGCCTCGTTGTGGGCGATGCACCAGCGATAGGCCGCCAGCACGCCTTCGATGTCGGGCGCCTCCATCACGTAGGGCACCTGCCGCCGCACCGATTCGGCGGCATTGGCCGGTGCGAAAGCGTAGCCGACCAGCGCCAGGGCACCCAGATCGCCGTTCGAGTCGCCGATGTAGGCCACTTCGTCCGCTTCGAGTCCCAGCGTTTCCATGAGCCATTGCAGGCCCTCCCGCTTGGTAAAACCGCGCGGCACCACGTCGATGGAGATGTGCGTGTGAAACACATGGAAGGACGGAAAATGCGCGGCGACGTACTCCTCGACGATCGGCACAAAGCGCAGAATCTCCTCGGTGTCGGGGCTGACCATGCCGGCCTGCGTACGCTTGCCAATGTCGAGCATGAGCGACGTGCCCGGAATGCAGCGTTCGACCATCCAGCGGCGCAGCGCTTCGACCTGCTCGGCCAGTTCGTCGGTGAAGGCCGGATGCCAGCGGACGACCACCTCGCGGGGATCGAACATACCGGCGCCCGCCTCGAACAGGACGGGCACCTGCAACCCCAGCGCCTGAGTCACGGCCTCCACGTACGGATAGGGCCGGCCGGAGCAGATCGAGAACGCCGGAAGCACGGGATGATCGCCGGGTCGCCCGGCCAGACGTGCTTCTCGGGCCAGCTCCTGAAACCGATCCAGGGCAAACGGCCGATAGGGCTCGGCCAGGCAACCATCGATATCGGAAACGAACAGCCGGATCATAGCGCGTGTTTTCAGTTCAGGGATAGACGACTTTCATCAGAATGCCCACCGGGTGCACCTCGGGCCGTCCGGTAGCCTCCGGCAATTGCAGGGCGCTGGCCCGGGCATCGACGTATCGAACGGCCGCGCCCTGCTGGACGGCCAGCTGGAAGGGGACGTCCTGCAGCGTCCCCTCGTCGCCCACGACGCGCCAGGTCAGACGGCGCTGCGCGGCCTCCCAGTAAACTCGGAGTTCGGGCAGGCGATCGCCGTAGACCCAGTAGTCGAACAGGGCGTCCAGATCCCGACCGCTGACCTCTTCGAGCACGGCCTGGAAGCCTTCGGTGGAAAGCGGCTTCCCGGCGAAGCGCCGGTAGACGGTCTGCAGCGCCCGCCGAAACGTCGCGTCGCCCAGCTTCAACCGGAGCAGGTGCAGCACGCAGGCACCCTTCCGATAAGGGACCCAGGTCAGGTGCGCTTCCGGATCCACGTAGCGGCCGGGCACCAGCGCTCCGTGCAGCCGGAGCGCCTCGGGCGTCAGCCGGGCCATGTCCACCCACTGCTGGCGGGCGACCTCGAAGCCGTCGTACGCCTCGTAAAACATCGTGGTCAGATACGTGGCTGTACCTTCCGAAAGCCACAGATCGCGCCATCCCGCGATCGAGACCCGGTTGCCGAACCACTGATGCACCAGTTCGTGCACCTGCACGCCCTCCACATCGCCCATATCGAACAGATCGGCCCGCAAAAAAGGCGCCGAAGCGTTCTCCATGCCGGCATAGTCGATCGGCACCTGCACGACGGCATAGCTCCGGTACGGATAAGGCCCCAGCCAGCGGCTCAGCCAGTGCAGGGCGTCAGGTGTGCGGCGCAGGCGGTAGACCCGATCGCGATCGGACGGAAGCAGGTAGTAATGAATCGGGATCGTATCGTCGGCGACGGTATCAGTCCGCACATAGTCGGCCACGGCGAACGCGAAGCTGTAGGTGGGCGCCGTGGCGTCGAGCTGCCAGCGGAAGCGCACCGCGGCGTCGAGCGTGTCGATGCGCACCAGCCGACCGCTACCGGCCGCCTGATAGCCACGCGGCACGGTGAGCGTCAGCGCCAGCGTGGCCGGATCCGACGGGTGGTGAACGGCCGGGAGCCACTCGCATCCCCGATAGGGCCAGGAGTCGGTGAACACGACACGCTGGCCCAGATAGGCGGCCTCATAAAGCCCTTCGGACGGCGTGCCGTGATAGGCGAGCGTGACCCGCGTCTGCAACTCGCCGTTCAGCGGAATGATCAGCCGCTGGCCGCGCCGAACGGGCGCCACGGCGCGCCCGTCCACCCGGACCGAATCGACCACCAGCATCCCGAAGCACAGGGGTAGCTCGGTGGCCGCCTGCGTGCGGCGCACCTCCAGCGTTACCTGACCTTCCAGACGGCGCGTCTCCGGGTTCAGCCGAAGCGCCACGTCATAGTGGCGCACGTCGATCCCGACCGGTGGCAAATAGGCCGGACGCTTCGGCGCACTGCATCCGACCCACAGCAAAACCACCAGCCAGGCGCCCCAGCACGCCCGTTCCCTGTGCATGTGGTGGGTCACGATCTGGCTTCGTTCGGCTGCTTCACACCCAGCGCTTCCGCCAGCGTCTCGATCAGCTCGTCCGAGATGCCCATGCTGCTGAAGCCGCCGTCATGGTACAGCGTCTGCATGGTCACCATGCGCGTCAGGTCACTCAGCAGCGTGACCGTGTAGTCGGCGCAGCTCTTCGCATCGGCGTTCCCGAGCGGCGCCACCCGCTGCGCGAATTCGTACATCGCGTCGAAGCCCTCGATCCCCGAGCCGGCCGTGGTGGGCGTGGGACTCTGCGAGATTGCGTTGATCCGAATGCGCCGCTTGCCCAGCCGGTAGCCCCACGAACGCACGATGCTTTCGAGCAGCGCCTTGGCATCGCCCATCTCCGAATACTTCGAGAAAGTGCGCTGCGCGCCGATATAGCTCAGCGTCACGATCGACGCCCCGTCGGCCAGCGCCTCCTGCTTGAGCGCGCAGTGAATGATCCGGTGCAGGCTGATGGCGGAAATGTCGAGCGTCTTGATGTACCAGTCGTAGTTCAGGTCTTCATAGGGGCGATTTTTCCGGATGTTGAGCCCCATGCCGATCGAGTGTACGATGAAATCCAGCGGCCCGAACGTCTCCCGCGCCTGCTGGAAAAGCGCCATCAGGTCGTCGTTGTTCGTGGCGTCGGCCCAGATGATCGGGCTCCCGGTCTTTTCGGCCAGTTTTTCCAGCGTGCCCAGTCGTTTAGCTACCGGTGCATTCGACAGAATGAAGCGTCCTCCTTCGCGATGCACCGCCTCGGCAATCGCCCAGGCAATGCTCTGCTCGTTGAGCGCCCCGAAGATGACGCCTTTTTTGCCTTCCAGCAGACCATAGCTTTTTTCCGCCATAGGACTTCCTTGCGTTTTGTGGACAGGAATGCTCGAAGATAGCACGGCGCGGCCCTCGAAGAAAAGTCGGCGCCACTCAGGCGTAGACGTGGTGCAGCGGCGCGACCAGCTCGCAGAGCGCCTCGTGGATGCGCCCGTTCGTGGCCAGCATCTGGCGGGCGAAGATCGGATCGGACCGCCCGTGAAAGTCCGTCACCCGCCCACCGCCTTCTTCGACCAGCAGGATGCCGGCCGCCACATCCCAGGGACTCAGCCCCGTCTCGAAGAATCCGTCGAAGCGTCCACAGGCCACCCAGGCCAGATCGACCGAAGCCGCGCCCGGCCGACGCACGCCCCGCGTCGCCCGGATCACACGCCCGAGTGCTTCCAGATACTCTTCCAGATGCACGACTTCCCGGTAGGGGAAGCCGGTTGTGATGAGCGCCTCCCGAAGCGTTTCGGTCTGGCTGACCCGGGCGCGCACCCCGTTGACGTACAACCCGCCGCCCCGCACCGCGGTGAACAGCTCGTCGTGGGGCACGTCGTAGACGACCCCGACGACCGTCCGGCCTTCATGTTGAAGCGCCAGGCTGATGCCGTAGGGCGGCACGCCATGCGTGAAGTTCGTCGTGCCGTCGATCGGATCGATGATCCATCGAAACGACGCGCCTTCCCTGCCGTCCTGCACGTCGGACAGGTTTTCCTCGGCCAGAATCGCGTGCTCGGGGAAACGTCGGTGGATCTGCTCGATCAGGAAGCGCTGTACTTCTTCGTCGGCCTGCGTGACCAGCTCGTTGTAGCCTTTTTCGCGGACGGTCACCCGACCGGCATAGTAGCGGGCGATCTGTCCGGCCTCACGGGCCAGCCGGGCCGCCACCTCACGGGCTTCTTCGTAAAGCGTGTAGGCATCCATCATGCGGAGCCAATCGTCTGCTCTGGTCGTTCTTTCGGCGCTTCGCCTTCTAAACCCCTGGCATGTATGCGTTCCCTCTACTGGGTGGGTTTCCTGTGTGTTTTGAGCCTGGCCTGCCGCCCTTCGGCCTCCGGTCCATCGGCTGCCCGAACTCCGGTGGCCGACTTGGAAGCCACGACCATCCCTCAGGCTTTCGAGCAGTTGGCCCGGGACACCTTCCGGTTGACCCGCACGCTGGTGGTGCTGGACAGCAGCGGCCAATTGCTGGGCCGGGAGGTGCGCACGGGCCTTTACCGCCCCGATTCGGCTTTGCGCTGGCTTCGAATCGATCAAAACGGCACCTTTCCCGAAGGTCCTTTCGACCATGCAATCAGCCGTGCAGATCGTACGCCGCTGGCGGCCACGCAGGCGCTCTGGCCCGAACCGCTCCCGTTTCTCCAGCCGCGCCAGCGCGATGCCTATCGCTTTCGGTCGCTGCCCGACACGGTGCTGTTCGGCCAGACGGTAGCCCGCCTGCATGTGCGTCCTGCCGACCCGGAGCGCACGGGGCCGGAAGCCTTCCAGGGTATGCTCTACCTCGACGCACGCCGACTCATCGGTGCCGTGCTGCAGGAAACGCACGCGACGCTCTTCGGCACAGAGCGCCGCTTTCTGAGCGTAGGGCTGCACCCGGACGACGGTCGCCTGCTCCGGGAGCAGTTGCTCCTGGAACTCGACCCGCCCGGTCGGCCACCCTATCGATTCTGTCTGGAGACACGCTACATTTATGGCACGCAGGCGCCGGCCGACAGCCTTCCGCGTCTCCCGGCCTTCTGCCAACATCCGTTCGAAGACCTGATGGCCCTGAAGCCTGACGACCGATGACCTGGCTGGCACTGGATCTGGGCAACAGTGCGCTGAAGGGCGGTCTGTTCGAAGCGGACCGTCTGGTGCACACCTTCCGCGTGGCCGGGCCGGACGCGGCCGGGCTGCAGCAGCAACTGACCGCCGCGCTGCGCGACTACCGGCCGACGCGGGCGGCCATGGCGTCGGTGGTGCCCGCCTGCACGCCCGTCGTGCAGGAAACCGTGCAGCAGTTGACCGGCGTGCGACCGGCGCTGATCGGGCCGGACTGGCGTCTGCCCTTCACGCTGGCCTACGAGACGCCGCACACGCTGGGCACTGACCGACTGGCGGCCGCCGTCGCCGCCTGGGAGCTTTATGGACGCCCCCGGCGACGTCCCGTGCTGGCCCTGCTGGCGGGCACGGCGTTCACGATCGAAGTGATCGACGAGCACGGCTGCTACCAGGGGGGCGTGATCGCGCCCGGTCCGTCCCTGATGCGTCAGGCCCTGGCGGAAGGGACGGCCCAGCTCCCCGAAGTGCCGCTCGAATGGCCGCCTTCACCTGTCGGACGCTCCACACGCACGGCCATTCAGGCCGGCCTGCTTTACGGCTTCGTGGAAAGTGCGCGGGGATTGTTGCGCCGGGTGGCCGAAACGCTTGCGACTGCGCCTATCGTCATCCTCAGCGGCGGCTGGGCTTCGCTGCTGCAGACGCACCTCGGCCAGCAGATCGACGTGCACGATCCCCATCTGGTGCTCCGGGGCGTTTACCTCCTGCTGGAGCGTAATCCAGATCGGGGCCTACCCTGACGTAGCGTGCTGCTCCAGCAGCGCGGCAATGCGGGCCAGCACCATATCGATGGCCACCTGGTTGTACCCGCCGCCGGGGATGATCACATCGGCCAGACGCTTCGAGGGCTCGACGAACTCCAGGTGCATGGGCCGCACGGTCCGCTCGTACTGCTCCAGAATGGACTCAATGCTTCGCCCCCGCTCCTGCAGGTCGCGCCGGATGCGTCGGATCAGCCGCACATCGTCGGGCGCATCCACGTAGAGCTTGATGTCCATGAGCTCCCGCAGCTCGGGCTCGGCCAGCACGAGAATGCCCTCGACGATGATGACCGGGCGCGGTTCGACGCGGACCGTGTAGGGCTCACGCGTGTGCGTGGTAAAGTTGTAAACGGGCTTTTCGACGGGCCGTCCGGCCAGCAACGCCTCGAGATGCGCGCGCAGCAACGACGTTTCCAGCGCGTCGGGATGATCGAAGTTGACCTGCGTGCGAGCTTCGAAAGGAAGATGGCTCAGGTCTCGGTAATAGGCGTCGTGCTCCAGGACGGCGATCTGATCCGGTCCGAAAGCTTCGATGATGCGGCGCAGCACTGTGGTTTTGCCGGAGCCCGAGCCGCCCGCGATGCCGATCACCACCGGTCGCCCCATCGTCCCGTCATCCTCGCTTGACCATCACCAGCACGGCCCGGCGCGTGGCTTCGTCGAATTCGCTGGCCTCTTCGTCCAGCACGAACCCTTCCGAATCCCGCCAGGCCTTCAGACCCTCGATGTCTTCAAGTCCTTCGCGTACGATGAAGTTGACCAGACGGCCGCGTAGCGGTTTGACGCCGTGGGAAACCGGCCGCCGCTGGCCCCCCTCTTCCTGAAAGAACTTGATCTCCACCATCTGGCGGTAGGTGTGGGCGTCTTCCCAGGCCTCCTGGTGCGCGGCCGGGAGCAGGTTCCAGACGAAACGGTCCCGGAGCAGCTCGTTAAGGATGGGGCTGATGTAAGGACGCCAGTAGCGCGACACCTTGCCGATGCCGGGCACCACGGCGTCCATGCGCAGGCGATAGTTCGGGATCAGATCGTCGGGCCGGAGCAACCCGAACATCCCGGAAAAGATGATCGTGTTTTCCAGAAAGCGACGCTGCGCGCCGGTCGGCAACCCGGGGAAGTCCAGCGCCTGGTACATCACGCCGGGGCTGTAGCGGTCGAGCGCCGCCATGCGGGGCGCCTTGTAGATTTCCAGGTTGACCTGAATGGCTTCTTCCAGCGCCGGTCCCTTCACTCCGAAGATTTTTTCCAGATCGTCCCCGGCCTGAATGGCCTGCTGCACCGCATCGATCAGCCGCCGGCGCTCCGGATTCAACTCGCTGAAGTAGTTGAACGTGTTCGACGCGCGATAGTCGAACATGTCGGGCGCCAGCGGATTACCGCCGGGTTTTTTGCCTTCAGCCGGTGGAAGCAGAATGGCGAATTCAGGCATGGATCCCGGTAAGCCAGGCGGTACAGGCTTCAGGAGTTTGCGGAGGTCCGTTTACGGCGCAGATCGCCCAGCAACGCGTCAATATCCTGGCGGATGGTTTCGGCCTCGGCGCGGGCACTGGCCACCAGCGCTTCGCCACTTCGTCGCGCTTCACCCGGTCTGGGCGGATGCAGCAGCTGCTCACTCAACTGCTGGAGCCGTTCGCCCAGGTGCTCCAGTTGATAGGTAAGGCGGCGGCGCAGCTGTCCGCCCGTCTCCGGAGCAACCAGCAGCCCCACCACAAAGCCGGCCACGCCACCCAGCAGCGCACCCAGCAATCCGGCGCGAACCACCTCGCCTGTCGTGTACGTCTTTTTCATGCCCATCTGGCGTTGCCCGTGTTCAAATAAACGAAAAGCTACGTCGGAACCCGACCGCAGCTTTTCTCAACTTAGCGTTTCTTCTTCTTGTGGCGGTTCTTACGAAGCCGCTTTTTCCGCTTGTGGGTGGCGATCTTTTTCCGTTTCCGTTTCCGTCCGCAAGGCATAGGGCTCTACGTTCCGGGCTGGTGGTGAAAATTCCATGCTGAGCAGGGTAAACGCTGAGGCTGACGAACCGGTTTCTCCCGCAGTTGACTGGCGTCTGTGAAAAAGCGGCCGTATTTTGGATCGCCTGCCGTAGTAGTCTGTGCAGAATTGTATGCCCGCACCGTTTCGCTCCCATACCGAGCCGTATGCGTATCTGGAGGCCGGCCCGGCGTCGGCTTCGCCGCCGGTGGTCCTGCTCTACGGGATGCTGGGCGAGCCGTCTAACTGGGAGGCCACGGCCGAAGCGCTGGCCGCAAACGGCTACCGCGTGTGGATTCCCCTGCTCCCGATCTACGAGCTACCCGTTCGTGAAAGCAACCTGCAGGGTCTGGTCGCTTTTCTGGAGCAGTTTCTGGACGCGATGTCGTGCGAGCGGGTCGTCCTGGCGGGCAACTCGCTGGGCGGCCATCTGGCACTGCTTTACGCCCTGCGCCATCCGGAGCGCGTGGCGGCGCTGGTGCTGACAGGCGCCTCCGGCATTTACGAAGTCGAACTGGGCACGTCCACGCTACGCCGCTACGACCGCGCGTACATCCGGGAACGGGCGGCGCTGACGTTTTACGACCCCCGGCACGCCACCGATGAGCTGGTCGACCGGGTGCAGGCCACGATTCGCGACCGCCAGAAGGCGATCCGGCTGATCCGCATGGCCCGCTCGGCCCAGCGGGAGACCGTCACCGATCGCCTCCGCGAACTCACCATGCCCGTGCTGCTCATCTGGGGACGCGACGACCGGATCACCCCGCCGGACGTAGCCGAAACCTTCCGGAAATATTTGCCGGCCGCCACGCTGCATTTCATCGAGCGCTGCGGCCATGCACCCATGATGGAGCGGCCGGAACAGTTCAACGCGCTCCTGCTGGCATTCCTGCAGCGACACTGTCCGGCTGTTGTTTCGAACGGACGCCCCCGGTCTGCGAAAACGGACACCTCGACACCGACCCCGTCTGCCCCTACGCCAGATTCGTAAGGAGGGCTTTCTGGCATGTTGCTTGCTCTGAATTGAATGTGGCTGCGCGCTCTGCCTCCTGGGTGTTGCATGCCACATTGCGGTGAGCCTCCGCCGATCGGGCAGGTACGAAGGGTGAGCGTATCTGCCCGATGCTTTTATGCGGATCTTCTTGCGCGCGTTTTCGGTATGGCTGCTGGAGCAGCCGACCGATCGCGATGCGCGGGTTTCTTTTCTTCCTCCCGGTGTTGCTCCTGAGCCTTGCGGGGACGGGTTGCAGTCCGCGCCTGGTACCGCTCTACTACGACTACCGCCTGCCCGACACGACCGGCCCCTCGCTGCAGCCGGTAGCGCGGGCGCTGGCCTCGGAAGGCTGGGAGGTGTCGCAGTCGGATTCTTTGCACCTGGAGACCGCACCGCGTTCGCTGCAGCACTGGGGGCTGTATCGGGTGGTGGTGCGTCTGGAGGCTGTGCCGGTGGACGGGCGCTTTGTGCGCGTGTTCATCCACCCCTATCGGCACTACATCACGGGCCGCCGCAGCAAGATTCCTTACCTGCCGGCCGGGCTGCGGGCCACGCTATTGCCCCGGTTGCATGCGGCGCTGGAGGCCGAAGGACTGGAACTGGCCGGCACGGCTTTCCAGCGAGACCGCGTGCGGCCGCGCTGGTAGGGAACTTTTTGCAGTTTGATCGTATCAAGGCGTGCGTTCTTTGATGGGGATGAACTGGATTCGACGGGTGGTAGACGCACGGCAGGCTGCGTGCCGAGCTGCCTGGCATGCTCGTTAATCTCGCCAGGAAAAAGTAAGTGCGAACGACTACTCGTACGCGATGGCGGCCTAATTAAGCCCGCCATCTGTCTCCCGCGCAGCGCGTCCGCCCGCGCGCGGCGAGGCATCGTCGGAGGCGGACTGGCTGTAGCCGGTGCCGGCTGAACCGGCGCAGCGAGATTCCAATCAGCCTGGGTCCATGCCTGGCCTCGCCGGCCGGCATACGGCATGGACGACAACGAATAGGCCGGCTACGCACGTAGACGCCTGACTGGGCGGCCATCCGGACGCGGGTTCGATTCCCGCCATCTCCACCAGATAGATCCCATAAGTCTTTATTTTTGGCGATTTACAACCAGAAATTTTTGCGTGTGCTCAAAAATCCCGCCAGTGGGCGGGATTTTTTTATGCCGTGCGGTTCTCCTGGCGAGTTTCCACAGGCGCTTTCCGGCATACCCTGACACCCCACCTATTGAACAACAGCCCATGCAGCCGAGCACCCTGATTCAGGAACTGGAACAGCTCATCGCCATCCCGAGCCATGAGGACTGCACGCCTATTCTGCACTACCTGGAGAAGCGCCTCGATTTCCTTCGCTGGGAACGTCAGGACGCAGGCAAGCAGGTCGGCGGACAACCGCAGTACAATTTGATTCACCTCGATCCGGCAAAGCCGTTCATCGTGAACACCCACGTGGACACGGTGCCCCCACTGGGCATGGTCGATCCTTTTCGTCCACGTCGTGAGGAAGACCGCATTTATGGCCGAGGCGCGGTAGACACGAAAGGCCTCCTGGCAGCGCTGACGATCGCGCTGGAAGCCTGCCATCGGACCTACGGTCAGATTCCCGTGTCGGTGGCCTTCACGGTGGATGAAGAAAACACCTCCGCGGCCGGTTCGGCCGCGCTGGCCCGCCTGCTGGGCCCGGATCACTGCGTACTGGTGCTGGAACCAAGCAATGGCCACATCTGCACCCGCCAGGCCGGTGCGCTGGAATTCGAGGTGCGGAGCTATGGCACCCCTCGCCACGCGGCACTCTTTCACCGGGGCCCGCATCCCATTCGCACCCTTATGGCCTATCTGCAGGCCGCCGAGAACGCATTGCAACGCCCGCTGAACGTGCTCTCGTTTCAGGGCGGCTGGGATCATTACGCCACCCCTCCGGAGGCCCGGGCTCTGGTGGAAGTGATCATCCCGGCCGATCAGCAATGGGAGCCCGCCGAAGAAGTGCTGCAACAACTGGCCCGGACCATGTTCCGCGACGAGGTGGAATACCGCCGCGTGGACGCCGAAAATCCTCTGGACTTCGGGCACCATGCCGGCGTGACGCTTCTGGAAGAGGCATACACAGAAGCCCTGGGCCGCCGCCCTCAGTACGACACGATGCCCTCCTGGACCGACGCGGCCAACTTTTCCAAGGTGGGCGCCTCCTGTGTCATCTTTGGCTTTGGCGACCTGGCCCGTGCCCACGGTCCGGAAGAGTACATCACCGTTGCGGAACTGGTGGACACGGCCCGGGTCCTCTACAGGCTCTTTACCATCTTAATCCATTCGTCCCGTCGCATCCCCGAGCGTCGAAATCCGATGCGACGGTAGAAACTCTGGGCCCGCTCGTTCTGAACCCCCACCCAGAGACCGGCCTGCCGCAGTCCCTGGGCGCGAATATGATCCAGCGCGGCATCGAGCAGTCGATGGGCGACGTTTCGTCCCCAGTATTCGGGATGAATTGCCAGTTCGTGAATCTCTCCGATTCGGCGACCATTCCAGTCCCGCCAGTTGGCATCCACCACGATAAATCCCACCGGTCGGCCTTCCACCTCAGCGATGAGAAATAGCGTATGGTGACGCTGCAGCCATTGCAGATAACGCAGCGCATGTGCTTCATCAGGCTCCCCATACTCGGGAAAATCCCGGTATGCAGCCATGTAGACATCCACCAGCGCCGGAAGGTCGTCAGGCCGAAAAGGACGGAGAATAACGTCGTGCTCCGCAGGCATAAACGCTTGCTGTGGCTCAAAAAATGGGTTCACCGGAATCTAAACAGCCACTGTTAAACAATCCGGCGTTCCCTTTACTACCTGCATTCCACTTCCGGCGACCGCACATTGCATATGGAAACGAAGGAGATGCTGTCAACAGACAACGACTCATAGAGATTCAATTGAGCGAAGTTTTGCGATATATTCAGGCGGCAAGCCGTGTTCCTGCGCACCTTTGATCAGATGATCGAGGTAATCGCGTCTCGGCTTGAGTCCTTTTTGGATTTTTTCCTCCGAGGCTACATAGCATTCTGCCTGTACCCTGCCCTGCTCCGTTTCAACCTCGATAGACCTGCGCACGTAGTGGCTCGGCACTCCTTCACACCTGTCCAGTTTCTGCAATTCTTCTTCGGTCAGTTTGTAGAGAACACCGTAGACGGTTTCTGTCTCGACGGGTTGAAGGTTCGCATAGCCGCTGCCGTTATCGGCAAGCTTGTCAAATGTCAAGGCATATCCTTTGAGCCAACCGATTTTCGCCTCCACCCTATTCCTTCCAATGCGCTTTTTCAGGCGATCTGATATGATTTCCGGGAAATCATAGTGTATGTGAGAAAGCACGGGCGCACACTGCGGTGCGCCCCTACAGATCCTTGACGTTTTCCCTATCCCGTAGGGGCGGACCCCTGTGTCCGCCCGATCATACCCGCCGGATCACGTCCGCCACACGGGGTGTGGCCTCCTCATGCACCAGTAAATCAGCGATCTCATATGAATCCATATTTGAGCCATAGGCAAAATACCATGTCATGAGGCGTCTTGCCGTCTTCATGGAAAACCTACGCTTACAAAGGCGCCTGGCGCACGAACGTCTCCTCGAGCCAGGCGCGGATCTGATCGCGGACGCGGCGGAAGGCTTCCAGACGGGCAGCCTCGTCCCCTTCGACGGCCGAGGGATCGGGAAAGCTCTGATGCAGGTTGCGCCGCCGCGCCGGTACGTAGGGGCAATGCTCCCGGGCCGAATCGCACACGGTCACCACGTAGTCCATGGGCACGTCGCGGTAGGTATCGACGTGCTCCGAACGGTGGCCGCTCAGGTCGATGCCGAGCTCCTGCATGACGCGCACGGCCAGCGGGTGCACGCCGCGCGGCTCGGTCCCGGCACTGTAAACTTCGTACCGATCGCCGGCCATGGCCCGCAGCAGCCCCTCGGCCATCTGCGAGCGGGCCGAATTGTGCGTGCAGACAAACAGAACGCGCAATTTTTCCATGGGCTTTTTTTCCGGTGTTGTTGTTCTGGCGGGCTCGGACGTTCCGCTCGTAACGTTTTTTTAACCTGTGCACGAAACAAAGGCCCCTTCATCGTATTTTCCTTGCACCGTTCACCTTCATGCCACACGCCATGACGACACAGGAACAACAGGCTCCGGCCATGACCATTACGCTGGAACAACTCTGTCAGGACCTGGCCAGACAGGTCGCATCGGCGCTCCTGCGCCGTTTTCATCAGATGGGCTGGACGTCGGCCACGCTGCGCGACGCGGAAGCGTTCGTTACCAAGGTAGTGACGGAAGCCTGGCGCACGCCCAAAGAACAGTACGAGCGCACCATCGCAGCCTGCGTGAACCAGGCGCTCGAGCCGGTGCTGAAGCTCCACAAGCGCTCGCGCACCAGCATCTCGCTGGAAGTACTTCCCCGATAACCTGACCGACCTTCGTCATGCGTCGCTTTTGCCTGCTCGCCCTGCTCGCTCTGCTGATGGGTCCGGCCTCGGCCCGCGCCCAGGACTCGGTAGAAGTCGTGCCACCGCCGCGCTCGGGAAGCCTGGAGCGCAGTCCGCTGGCACTGGCTGCCACGTGGATCGACAGCACCTACGTGAAGATCGTGTACGGCTCACCGCGCAAGCGAGGCCGTGAGATCTTCGGCGCGCTGGTCCCCTACAGCGAGGTCTGGCGCACCGGGGCCAACGAAGCGACCGAAATCACCACGACGGGCGACCTGGTCTTCGGCGGCCATCGCCTGCCGGCTGGCACCTACAGCCTCTACACCATTCCCTATCCGGATCGCTGGACGATCATCGTCAACCGGGCACTGGGCCAGTGGGGCGCCTTCAACTACAATCCGGAGCTGGATCTTTTCCGTTTCGACGTGCCCACCCGCCGTACCGACAAGCTCTACGAGGGCTTCACGATCACCTTCGAGGAAGAAGACGGCCAGACCTACCTGTACCTGCGCTGGGATCGCACCGAAGTGCGCATTCCAGTGGCCGCCGCCTCGGAGTAAGCCGGAGTTTTAACCACGGCGTAAATTCTGGCCGGAAGCGGGAACGATTTCCGGCGTGGATGCCCTATCTTTTTTACCTCTCCTGACGTTTTTTCTGAAACCAAACCCGAATGCAACCAATGGCACAGATCAAGTTTGGCACGGACGGCTGGCGGGCCGTCATTGCGGATGATTTCACGTTTGCGAACCTAGGTCGCGTCGCGCAGGCGACGGTCCGCTGGCTCAAGAAACGCTACGGCGATCACCCGAAGGTTGTCATCGGCCACGACACGCGCTTTCTGGGACGCGAGTTCGCCGAGCATGTGGCCCGCATTTTTGCCGCACAGGGCATTTCGGTCCGCATGGCCGACACCTTCACCACCACCCCGGCCGTGAGCTGGGCTACCAAGCACTTCGGTTGCAACGCGGGCATCGTCATTACGGCCAGCCACAACCCGCCCAAATACAACGGCTTCAAGATCAAGGCGGACTTCGGCGGGCCGGCTTCGCCGGAGATGATCGCCGAAGTCGAGCGGGAACTGTCGGATGCCGAGCCACCGGCCGAACTCCCCGCCTTCGACGATCTGGTCAGCGACGGCCGCGTCGAACTGTTCGACCTGAACACGGCCTACCTGAACCTGCTCCGGGAGAAGCTGGACATCGATGGCATTGCCCGCAACCTGAAGATCGCGCACGACGCGATGTTCGGCGCTTCGCAGGGGCTGGTCAGCCGTCTGCTGGGCGCCGACCGCGTGGTCGAGCTGCACTGCGACTGGAACCCGGGCTTCCACGGCCAGCCGCCGGAGCCCATCGAACGCAACCTGAAGGAGCTGGCCGAAGTGGTCGTCCGTGAGCGGTGCGGCCTGGGCATGGCCAACGACGGCGATGCCGACCGGATCGGGCTTTTTGACGAAAACGGCCGCTTCGTGACCTCGCACGAAATCCTGGCCCTGCTGGTCAAGTACCTGCACAAGGAGCAGGGCTTGAAGGGGGACATTATCAAGACCTTCTCCACGACGCACCTGCTCGACAAGATGGGTCAGGCCTACGGGCTGCGCGTCGAAACCACGCCCATCGGCTTCAAGCACATTGCCAAGCAGATGGTCGAGCGCGACGTGCTCGTGGGCGGCGAAGAGTCGGGTGGCATCGCCGTCAAGGGCCATCTCCCCGAACGCGACGGGATCTACATCGGGCTGCTGGTGGCCGAGCTGCTGGTGCGCCGGGGCAAGAAGCTCTCGGAACTGGTGCAGGAACTGTACGATGAATTCGGGCCGCACCACTTCTACCGGATCGACCTGCACACGACCGAGGAGAAAAAGCAGGCGGCGCTGGATCATCTGCGCCAGACGGGCGGACTGAAGGAAGTGGCCGGCGATGCCGTGCGCGAGGTGCAGACGCTCGACGGCTTCAAGCACATCACGGACCGCGGCTGGGTGCTGATCCGGCCTTCGGGCACCGAGCCGCTGCTGCGCGTCTATGCCGAGGCGCCCACGCCCGAGCTGGCCGAAGCCTACGTGCACAATGCGATCGAACAGCTCGGCTTCGCGGAGGTGCCGGCTCACTGAAGCAACCGCCAGTTGCAAACGACAACGCCGGGTCCTTCGGGCCCGGCGTTTTTCGTTTCAGCGCTGCGGCGTATCGGCAAAGCGGCGCCCCAGCTCGGCGCAGAGTTGCTCCAGGTAGCGCTGATCGATCTCGGTAAACGCGGCCGGGATGTCCGAATCGACGTCCAGCACGGCCAGCAGGCGGCCGTCGGGCGTCAGCACGGGCACCACGATCTCCGACTGCGTGGTAGCCGAGCAGGCGATGTGATCGGGAAACCGGTGCACGTCGGGCACAAGCTGCGTCTGTCGCGTGCGGGCGGCGGCGCCGCACACACCCCGGCTGAACGGAATGCGCAGGCACCCATGCGTGCCCTGGTAGGGCCCTACGATGAGCAGGTCGTCCGAGACGGCCCGATAGAAGCCGGTCCAGTGGTAGTAGTCGAAGGCGTGGTGCAGTTCGCAGGCCACGGTCGCCATGGCGGCGATCCAGTCCGTCTCGCCTTCAAGCAAGGCCTCGATATGCCGGCGTACGGCTTCGTAGTGCCGGGCGCGCTCCTCGGCACCCGCCGTCACCGGAAGCGGCGTCCATAACGTGGTGGTTTCGGCCATCATCGATTCTTGGTTGTCCCGAATTTCAGAACCTGGAGAAGCCTCCTCAGGCTTCGGGTGCTTTTTCGCGGGCGGCCACCTGGCGGATCAGCTCACGGGCGCTCTCCAGAGCGGCTTCGGTCACCTCGGCACCGCTCATGAGCGCGGCCACCTGGCGCGCCCGCTCTTCGTCCGACAGCCGCCGGATGCGCGTCTTGGCACGGCCGTCTTCGACCACTTTTTCGACCAGAAAGTGCACGTCGCCGAAGGCGGCAATCTGGGGCAGGTGCGTGATGGCGATGATCTGGTGATAACTGGCCAGGTCATGCAGCCGCTCACCCACCCGGTGCGCAATGGCGCCCGAAATGCCCGTGTCGATCTCGTCGAAGACCAGGATCGGCAGGCGGTCGCTTTTGGCCAGGATCGTCTTGAGCGCGAGCATGATCCGGCTGACCTCACCGCCCGATGCCACGCGCGCCAGCGGTCGAAGCGGTTCGCCCGGGTTGGTCGTAATGTAGAATTCCACCTGATCCATGCCGGTCGTGAAGGCCGCGTAGCGCTCGGGCTCCCGGCCCGGGACGGGGATGACGATCCAGCCTTCGGGATCGGGGCGATGTGTGAAGCGCACCTCGAAGCGGCTGTCGGGCATGCCCAGCACGGCCAGTTCGCTGACGATGGCCTGCTCGATCCGCTCGGCCACCTCGCGCCGCTTGGCCGAAAGACGCTGCGCCGCCGTCGAAAGCGCCTGCATGGCTTTGGCCAGCTGGCGATCCAGCCGCTCCAGCGCCCCCTCGAAGTCCACGGCCAGCTCGTACCTGCGGCCGATCTCGGCGCGATGGGCCAGCACGGCTTCCAGCGTGCCGCCATACTTGCGTTTGAGCAGCTCCAGCTCGACCAGCCGCGCGCGGATTTCCTCCAGCCGCTCCGGATTGAATTCGATCCGCGCGTTGTAATCCTGCAGAAACTTGGCGATCTCGGCCACGCTGATCTGCGCCGAACGAATCTCCTGGAGCGCCTCCTCGAAGCTCCGGTCGATCCGCGCCAGGTCCTGCAGCTCGTTGCGGGCCAGCACGAGCTGATCGTGCACAGCGTTTTCCGACTCGTAGAGCAGTTCGTAAAGGCGCGCCGTGGCCTCGTAGAGCTGCTCGGCGTTTTCAAGGATGCGCAGCTCGGCTTCGAGCGCTTCTTCCTCGCCTTGCTGCGGATTGACCCGGTCGATTTCCTCGATCTCGAACGCGTAGCGTTCTTTCTGCTCCTGCAGCTCGCGGCGGCGGGCCATGAGCGCCTCGCGCTCCCGGATCAGGCGGGTCACCTCCTCGTAATGGCGCCGGTAGGTGTCGCGGAGTCCGCCCAGGCTTCCGAAGTTGTCGAGCAGTTCCAGATGCGTTTCGGTGCGGAGCAGGCTCTGGTGCTCGTGCTGGCCGTGCAGGTCGATGAGCTGCGCCGCCACCTCGCGCAGGAGCTGGACGGTGGCCGGCGTGTCGTTGATGAAGGCGCGGCTCTGGCCGGACAGGATCTCGCGGCGCACGATGAGTTGGGGCATCGGGTCGATGGCGTTCGCCTCGAGCAGCGCCCGGATGCGGGGCGTGTCGGCCTCGTCGAAGACGCCTTCCACGACGGCCTTGCGGGCGCCGCTGCGGATCATTTCCGTATCGGCCCGCTCCCCCAGAATCATCTTGAGCGCGCCGATCAGAATGGACTTCCCCGCGCCGGTTTCGCCGGTGAGGATGTTGAGTCCGCTGCCGAATTCAACCTCCAGTTCCTCGATCAGCGCGTAGTCCCGAATGTAAAGCGTCCGCAGCATGGCCCACGCCGCACGTGGCGGTCAGCTCAGCGGTTGCGTCCGCAGCAGTGCTTGTACTTTTTGCCGCTGCCGCAGGGACAGGGATCGTTGCGACCGATCTTTTCGCCCACGACCACCGGCTGCTCTTTGACCGTGGGATCGCGCCGCGCGGCCGAGTCGGCCGGCGACTGCGCCCGCACGCGCACGCCGTAAGAATCGACGCTCTCGTGCTGTGTCCGCGCACGCGATGGATCCAGGCGCCGACGCGGCGCGCTCACCGGTGCGGCCGGACGCGTCTCCACCAGCGGTCCGGCCCGGAAGATGAACGAGATCGCGTCGCGGTTGATCTTGTCGAGCGTCTGCTGGAAGAGCTTGAAGCCCTCGACCTTGTACTCGACGAGCGGGTCGCGCTGGCCGAAGGCCCGCAGGTTGATGCCCTCCTTGAGTTCGTCCAGCTCGCGCAGGTGTTCGGTCCAGTGCTCGTCGATGAAGTGCAGCAGCGCGGCCCGTTCCAGCGCGTTGTTGATCTCCTGGCCGCGCGTGCGCAGCGCTTCGTCCACGCGGGCCACGGCCCGGAGCACGCGGCGGCCGTCGGTGAAGTCCACCACGACGCGGTCGGGCTTCTGCTCCAGCCCGTCCTGGTTCAGGAAAGCCTGCAGCCGCGCATAGAAGGGCTCGGCCAGCATCTGGCGCTTGCGGCGGTAGAAATCGAGCGCGGCCTGGTAGAGCCGGTCGAAGACGCCGTCGTCGCCCAGCCGGGCAAATTCTTCCGGGGTCATCTCGAAGTCGAAGGCGAACGTGCGCAGCACTTCGTCGCGCAGCCCCTCCAGGTCGCCTTCTCTGTAGTGCCGCTCGACGATCTGGCCGAGCACGTCGCGCAGCATTTCGAGCACGTCGTGGCTGATGCGCTCGCCCGTGAGCGCGTGCCGGCGACGGCTGTAGACGACGCGGCGCTGCGCGTCGAGCACATCGTCGAACTCGAGCTGCCGCTTGCGGATGGCGAAGTTGTTCTGCTCGACCTTCTTCTGCGCCCGCTCGATGCTCTTGGTCACCCACGGATGCGTGATGACCTCGCCCTCCTCCATCTTGAGGCGGTCCATAACGCGGGCGATGCGCTCGGAGCCGAACAGGCGCATCAGGTCGTCTTCGAGCGACACGTAGAACTGGCTTTCGCCGGGGTCACCCTGGCGACCGGCGCGGCCCCGGAGCTGCAGGTCGATACGGCGGCTTTCGTGGCGCTCGGTGCCGATGATGGCCAGCCCGCCCAGTTCCTTGACGCCCGGCCCGAGCTTGATGTCGGTACCGCGGCCGGCCATGTTCGTGGCGATCGTCACGGCGCCTTTCTGGCCGGCCTGTGCCACGATCAGCGCTTCCTGCTTGGCCCGATCCCGGCGGGCGTTCAGCACGTTGTGCGGGATGCCCTCGCGCTTGAGCATGCGGCTGAGCATCTCCGACACCTCGACCGACGTGGTGCCCACCAGCACGGGCTGTCCCTTCTTATGGTACTCCTTGATTTTCTGGATGACCGCGTTGTACTTCTCGCGCTTGGTACGGAAGACCAGGTCTTCGTGGTCGACGCGAATGACGGGCTTGTGCGTGGGGATGACGATGACGTCCAGGCCGTAGATCTTGTAGAACTCTTCCGCTTCGGTGATGGCCGTACCCGTCATGCCGGCCAGCTTGTGATACATGCGGAAGTAGTTCTGCAGCGTGATCGTGGCGTAGGTCTGCGTGGCCGCCTGCACCTTGACGCCCTCCTTCGCCTCGATGGCCTGGTGCAGTCCGTCGGAGTAGCGGCGGCCGGGCAGTACGCGGCCCGTGTGTTCGTCGACGATCAGGACCTTGCCGTCCTGGACGATATACTCGACGTCCCGCTCGTAAAGCGTGTAGGCGCGGAGCAACTGCTCGACGGCATGCAGGCGCTCGGCCCGCTCGGCGTACCGGTTGTACAGCTCCCGCTTCTGCTCCTCCAGCTCCTTGTGCAGCAGGCGCCGATCGTTTTCCAGCTTGTTCTGGCGCTTCTCTTCGGAAAGGTCGGTGCGCTGCGCCAGTTCTTCTTCCAGCCTGCGGAGCTTTTCCCGGTATTCCTGCTCGAGCCGGGCCGTCTCCTCACCCAGGTCGGGGAGGACAAACATGTCGCGGTCCTGTCCAGCGATGCGGGCGATCTCGTCGAGGCCCTTTTCGGTAAGTTCGATGGTGTGGTTCTTTTCGTCGAGCGCGAAGTAGAGCACTTCGTCGACGAAAGGCATGTTCTTGGCGTTGTCCTGCAGGTAGAAGGCTTCGGTGCGCTGCAGGAGCGACTCGACGCCCGGCTCGGTCTTGAGCTTCATGAAGCGCTTGTTGCGCGGGAAGCCCCGCGCGGCCCGAAGCAGCGCCAGTCCGGCCTCCTCTTCCAGCTCGCTGGCCCGTTTGCGATCGCCGGCCTCCAGCGCCTTATCCCGCTCCTTCAGCTTCTGCTCGGCTTCGGCCACGAGCTGCGCCACCAGCCGCTGCTGCAGGTAGACGAGTTTTTCGATGACCGGCTTGAGTTCGGTGAAGCGCTCGTCGCCCGACTGGGGCACCGGACCCGAGATGATCAGCGGCGTGCGCGCCTCGTCGATGAGCACCGAGTCGACCTCGTCGACGATCGCGTAGTGGTGACCGCGCTGCACGAGCTGGTCCGGATCGATCACGAAAGAGTGGTCGCGCAGGTAATCGAACCCGAACTCGTTGTTCGTGCCGTAGGTGATGTCGGCCTGATAGGCACGGCGCCGCCCTTCGGAGTGCGGCTCGTACTTGTCGATGACATCGACGGTCAGCCCCAGGAATTCATAGATCGGCCCCATCCACTCGGCGTCGCGCTGCGCCAGGTAGGGGTTGACCGTGACGACGTGCACGCCCCGACCGGCCAGCGCGTTCAGATAGACGGGCATCACGGCCACGAGCGTCTTCCCCTCGCCCGTCTTCATCTCGGCGATCTTGCCCTGGTGCAGCACGATGCCGCCGAGAATCTGCACGTCGTAGGGGACCATGTCCCAGACGATCTTCTGCCCGCCGGCCATCCACTCCTTGCCCAGCATGCGGCGGCAGGTCTCCTTCACGACGGCAAACGCCTCGGGCAACAGCTCATCGAGCTGACGTTCGACGCGCTCCAGCCATTCTTTTTCGAGGTCGTCCAGCTCTTCGTAGAGGCGCTCGCGCTCTTCGGGCGAGAGTTCTTCGACCTCGGCGTGGCCGTCGCCACTGATGTCGGGCACCTCACCCCGCAGGCGCGCTTCGATCTCGGCCTTGCGCGCCTCGATGTCGGCTACGGCCTCTTTGATGCGGCGCTTGAACTCGTCGGTCTTGGCGCGCAGCTCCTCGTCGCTGAGCGCCTTGAACTGCTCGGCGTATTCGTTGACTTTATGAACAATAGGCCAGAGTTTCCGCAGCTCCCGCTCGTTGCGATCCCCGAACAGCTTTTTCAGAAAGTCAAACATGGCAATTCGCGACTCCGGATATTTACACGCAAGAACCGCGGCATCGAAATGCGACACCGCGGATAGCCGTACCGCTTAAATCGGTACCGGCAGTCTCACGCCGCCCGGAGCGGTCCGTTCCCGCCCGCGATCTCCACAGAACAGCCCTCACCACCGCGCCTACCAGCGGGGATGCTCCTCGATGGGCATCGTGCTGTACATCAGGTGCAGCAACAGACCGGACAGGTCCCAGTAGTTGGCCCGCTGCTGCTCGATGGCCGAGCGGAAACGCCAGTCGTCGAAGACGTCGTCGCACAGGTAATCGGTCGCCCGCACGAACGTAGGCCGCCCGTCGATGTAGAGCCCGACCTGCCGATGGAGCGTGACCTCCCGGAAGGTGCAGAGCCCTTTATCGCTCCGCATCTGGCGCACGGTCACCTCTCCCCAGGGCGTATCGCTTTTCCACACGTGCAGGCCGTTTTCCGACTCCTGCGCCTTGCGCGACCCGACGCATCCGCCGAGCAGCAGCGCCAGCCCGACAATCACCCACCGCATGCGTCCGAAGGTCTGGTCGAAGGTTCATTGCTTTTATGAAGTTACTGAAAAATAGGTCCCGCATGCGGTGAGCCGAGCCGCTCATTCTTCTACCGGATGGAAACGAATGGCCGTGCCGCCGCCCGGCGCCAGGCGCAGCGTCAGCACGGTCGAGGCATCGACGATCTGGCGGGTGATTTCAATCGCCAGCGGATTCGTGCGCCAGTCGGCATCCGGTGCATCCCGATAGATTTCCGCCACATATTTGCGGCCGGGCTCCAGAAACGACAGCGGAGCCTGCAGCGTGCGGCCGTACTCGTCGGTGATGCTGCCCAGATACCAGTCGTCGCTGTGACGGTCCTTGCGGACGATCGTCACATAGTCGCCGATACGGGCATGCAACACGCGCGTGTCCTCCCAGTCGACGGGCACGTCTTTGATGAACTGAAAGGCGTCGAGTCGCGCCTCGTAGTGCTCCGGCAGGTCGGCCGCCATCTGGAGCGGACTGTAGATGACCACATAGAGCGCCAGCTGCTTGGCCAGTGTCGTGTTGACCCGATTGTTGGGACGGTCTTCGATGAGAATGTCGAAGATACCCGGAGTAAAGTCCATCGGACCGGCCAGCAGCCGCGTAAAAGGCAGGATCGTCGTGTGCTCGGGCGGATTGCCGCCGTCCTCGCTCCAGGCGTTGTACTCCTGACCACGGGCGCCTTCACGGCTGACCATGTTCGGATAGGTGCGGCGCTCGCCCGTGTCTTTGACCGGCTCGTGCGCATTGATGGCGATCTGGTAGCGGGCGGCCGTCTCGAGTACGCGCCGATGATGGCGCACCATGAACTGGCCGTGATGCCACTCGCGATGCTCCTGTCCCTGTTCGTCGATCCAGACGCAATTGCGGCCGTGCGCCACATAGCCCGTCTTCACCATGTGAATACCCAGCCGCCGGTAGAAGGCGAAGGCGTCCTCCATCTGACGCTCGTAGTTCGTGATGTGACAGGCCGTTTCGTGATGGCCGATGAGCTGGACGCCTTTTTCGCGGGCATAGCGGGCGACCTCTTCGATGTCGAAGTCCGGATAGGGCTCGGTAAAGCGAAACTTGTCGCCGTTCTGCGTCCAGTCGCCGTCCCAGCCGACGTTCCAGCCTTCGATGAGTACGGCGTCGAACCCGTGGCGGGCGGCAAAGTCGATGTAGCGTTTGGCGTTTTCGGTGGTGGCCCCGTGACGCGGGCCCGATCCCCAGGTGGACCGCCCGATGTGCATTTCCCACCAGATGCCCACGTACTTGGCCGGCCGCACCCACGAAACGTCACCCAGGCGGTTGGGCGGATTCAGGTTCAGGATCGTGTAGTTGGTGATCAACTCGCCCGCGTCGTCGCCCACGAGCAGCACGCGCCAGGGCGAGCGGAACGGCGTCTGCGCTTTGACCCGCGTGCCGTCGGACCAGGGCACCAGGTCCACCTCCAGCGTGAGCGAATCTTTCGGGGCCAGCGTCATCGTGGCGTAGTCTTCCACGTCCGCCTCGTGAAAGCTCAGGAACCACCCGTCGGCCGTCTCCATCGTGACGGGCGTGTGGACCGTGTCGAGCTGGCTGACGGGCGTATGGCGGTACAGGTATTCGTAGCGGTTCGGGTGATAGGCCGGGATCCACCAGGCCGTGTGATCCCCCGCCAGCCGGAATTCGGTCAGCTCGTCCATGATGACGAACCGATCCAGGTTCGGCTGCGCTGGCCACTCGTAGCGGAAGCCCACGCCCTCGTCGAAGACCCGAAAGACGATGTTCATGCGCCGGGGCCGATCGGAAGCTTCCTCAAGCTGCAGCCGCAGCTCGTGGTAATGGCTCCGGATGTCCTTCTTCTCGCCCCATGGCTGCGTCCAGACCGTATCGACCGTGTCACGCGCGACGCCGATGAGCCGGAACGGTCCGACCAGCGGTGGCTGCTCCTGCAACTCAAAGCCCATGCGTGAAGGAAGAATGAGCGGCAGGCCGAAGCGATCGATCCGGTAGGTGGGTCGTCCGTCTTCAAGCGTGAAGGTAACCACAAGCGAGCCGTCCGGCGAGGCCACCGAAGCCGTCTGGGCCCGAGCGCCTGCAGCCAGGCTCACAATCAGCAGCAAAACCGGCAAAAACCGTCGCATAACTCTCTCTGTGTTAGCGCTTACATTCTGACGGCTTCAATATAACGGGTTTTGGGCCATCCGTCAATGCAAAAGCGCCGCCGGGCGATTTGCAGCGGGCCGTCTTATTCCGTAAGTTCCGGCACCTCATACTTGCCCCGAGTCGCTCCATGTTTATCGGACATTTCGGACTGGGCATGGCCGCCCGTCGCGCGGCCCCACGTCCGTCGCTGGGCACGCTGCTGCTGGCCGCTCAGTTTGTCGATCTGCTCTGGCCAACGATGTTGCTGCTCGGACTGGAACAGGTTGCCATCGAGCCGGGCGCCACGCGCATGACCCCACTGCATTTCGTTGCCTATCCGTACACGCACAGCCTGCTGGCCGTGGTGGGCTGGGGCTTCCTCTTTGGCGCCGTATATGCCTGGATGCGCCAAGACCGCCGGGGCGCGGTCGTTCTGGGCCTGCTGGTGGTCAGCCACTGGGTACTGGACCTGCTCGTCCACCGCCCGGATCTGCCGCTGTATCCCGGTGGTCCTCGGGTCGGTCTGGGTCTATGGAATCTGCCTGCTGTAGCCCTGCCGCTGGAACTATTGCTGTACGTTGCCGGTGTCTGGCTCTACGTGGCCGCCACCCGAGCCCGCGATCGCACTGGACGGTGGGCTTTCTGGGGACTGGTGGTCTTGCTGCTGCTGGTGCATCTGAGCAACCTGGCTGGACCACCGCCTTCCGATCCGGTAACCCTGGCCTGGTTTGCTCAGCTTCAATGGCTGTTCATTCCCTGGGCCTACTGGATCGACGCGCATCGCGACAACCGACCATGACCGACCTGCTGATCGGCACACGATCGCTGGCGGCCTGGGAGCCGATTTTCGAGGAACTGTTGCAACGGGCCTGGGCGGACGCGTCGGACCCGGCGCACGATCTGGAACACGTGCGGCGTGTGGTCCGATGGGCACGGCGCCTGGCGCTGGCCGAAGGAGCCGACCTCGCCGTGGTGCTTCCGGCCGCCTGGCTGCACGATTGCGTGCTTGTGCCCAAGGACCATCCGGAGCGTCCGCTCGCCTCTCGGAAGGCGGCCGACCGGGCCGTGGTGTTGCTGCGCGAAGCCGGCTACCCGGAAAGCCTGCTCCCGGCCATCCATCACGCCATCGAAGCGCACAGCTTCTCGGCCGGCATTCCACCCCGGACGCTCGAAGCCTGCGTTGTGCAGGACGCCGACCGGCTCGACGCGCTCGGCGCCATCGGACTGGCCCGCATGGTCATGCTGGGCGGCGCCACCGGACGGCCCCTCTACGATCCGGCCGAACCTGTTCCCCGCAACCGCCTGCCCGACGACCGGCGCTACGTGCTCGACCATCTGTTCACGAAGCTGCTGCACCTGGCCGATCGGATGCAGACCGAGGCGGGCCGACGCGAAGCACAGCGCCGCACCGCGTTTCTACAGGCTTTTCTCGAAGCGCTGCAGCGCGAACTGGATCAGGCCGAAGCGGCCTCGGCACGGGGCAGTGCCTGACCGGTCTCGGCGTCAAAAAGGTGAATGCGGGCGGGGTCAATGTGCAGATGCACCGTCTGTTCGGGCTCCGGACGCGCGGCGGCATCGACCTGCGCCACGACGGTCGTCTGCCCCACCCGCACGTACAGGTGCGCTACAGCGCCCAGCACCTCGACGGTCTCCACCTGGCCCTGCATGGTGGCCTCGTCGGAAGCAGCCAGCGTTACGTGCTCGGGCCGCACGCCCAGCGTCACGCGCTGTCCGGGCCGGGCATGCGGCCACTCGGCTTCAACGAGCGGGATCTGCACGCGTCCGCCTTCGCCCACGAACCGGAGTTCGTCCAGGCGTTCCACACGCCCTTCGATGAAGTTCATGGGCGGACTTCCGATGAACCCGGCCACGAAGCGGTTGGCCGGCCGGTGATAGACGTCCAGCGGCGTGCCGATCTGCTGCACGCGCCCCTGGTTGAGCACCACGATACGCTGGCCGAGCGTCATGGCCTCGACCTGGTCGTGCGTCACGTAGAGCATGGTGCGGCCCAGCTCCCGGTGCAATCGGGCCAGCTCGGCCCGCATCTCCACCCGCAGCCGGGCGTCCAGGTTCGACAGCGGCTCATCGAACAGAAACACGCGCGGCTCACGCACGATGGCGCGCCCGACGGCCACGCGCTGGCGCTGCCCGCCCGAAAGCTGGTGCGGCCGCCGATCCAGCAGGTGCTCCAGTTCCAGCACGCGAGCGGCCGCCCGCACACGACGGTCGATCTCGGCCTTCGGCACCCGGCGCAGCTTCAGCCCGAAGGCCATGTTTTCATAGACCGTCATGTGCGGGTAGAGCGCATAGTTCTGGAAGACCATGGCGATGTCCCGGTCGCGCGGCGGCACATCGTTGACCACCTGGTCACCGATGCGGATCGTGCCCCGTGAGACGGTCTCCAGTCCGGCCACCAGTCGCAGCAGCGTGGTTTTGCCACAGCCCGAAGGGCCAAGCAGCACCAGGAATTCCCCTTCAGCCACGTCGAACGTCACATCGGCCACGGCCACATAGCCGTTGTCGTAAATCTTCCAGACCTGCTCCAGACTGACCCCGCTCGACGGCATCGTTTCATGCATTTCTATCGGCTGCTTGCGTTGCCGTAGTTTTGTTGTTTGCACTGTGTTCCGGATACGGCGACTTTAACCGCTTTCTACAGCAGGCCCGGCACTTGCTTCCGAACGTTATATGTCGTTGTCGATCTCGCGCTGAAAAGCGCCGAACAGGCCCACCGACAGGCCGTGGACGGCTCATAGCGGGGCGTAGAGCCGCCGTTTGTCCATTCGGTCGAACCATTCGATCAGGGGATAGACCGTCGGCACGGCCAGCAGGCGATGCCCGAAGCCCAGCAGCCGTACCAGCACCATGTTGATAGGCGTCACGCGGGTTGCTTCGAGCGCTTCCATGTCGATTGTGACGCCCTGCTGCTCGGCCAGCCGGGCAATGTAGGCGTTTACTTCTTCCCGGGCCGCTTCCTGAAAGGCCGCCTCCGGGTCGTTCGGTCGGCGACGATCCAGTAGTCGGTAGACGCGCCAGCAGGGGGCCGCTTCCGGCAAGCAGGACTCGACGAACGGCCCCAGTACGGCTCTCGGGGCGGCGGTGACGGCCACGGCGCCGACAGGGCCCAGCGTCGGCGCCAGCCGGTAGCCGGTGGTATCGACCGGGGTGCCGTCCGCCTCGCAACTTCCCGGCGTCTGTGCCCACCGCTGCTGCAGGCGTGTGGCCGCCTCCTTCGTGCTCAGCGTAGCCCGACACAGGTTGACCAACCAGAGCTGGCCACGCCAGGCTTCCCGCAACGAATCGACCAGCACCTTACGCATGCCCCGTGCCAAGTAGGCCTTGCGCCACATCGCCAGGTCCTGCTGCACGTCGAGCCGGCGATCAAGCCCTCGTGCATACCCTTCCTCCAGCAGAAATTCTTCCGCGATGATCTCCCAGAGCAACGCGCGCAGCCGGTAGGGCACCGACTGCCGCTCGCTTCGGAGTTCAAATCCCCGAAACGCCAGCCGATCCAGCACGTAGCCCAGTGCCCGCGTAAACGTGGGTGCTTCGATCAGCGGGGCATCGAGGGCGCCGGCCAGTTCCAGACGGAGCGCTTCCCAATCGCTTTCAAGCAGGGCCACCGGATAGCGGGGACGATTCCGGCGTTCCTGCTGCAGTTGCCGCAGCGCAAGCCGGGCTCGGATCGCATCGGCCAGCCGATAGAACAGCGTATCGTTGACCTGCGCGGTTTTGCCCGCCCCGAAGCGTCGCATGAAATTCTTAAAGCGGGCACGTTCGCGCCGCTCCTGCAGGATGCGTCCGGCCTCGTAGCGGGCCTGTTGCCAGGCGTCGGGCGTAATCAGCGCGGGCGTAGCCCGATTCAGGAGCTGCACCAGATAGTACAGGCTATCGACCGACACCGGCGGGCCTACCTGGCCGGGCGTTGCTCCGGCATACAGGAAGGTTTCCAGCGGCTCGTAAAGCTCGCCCCAGCGGGCCGTCCTGAGCTGCCCGGCCTGACCCAGTGCCTGCTGGAGCGAATCGAAAGCGGCGATCGGATCGGACGCCTGCTGCACCTGTCGGTGGAGATGCCAGGCCCGGATCGAATCGTCGGTGGTCAGATAGGCAAAGGTCACCGGCGCCAGTCGAAGCCGCGCAACCGAGTCGATCTCGGCCTCCGTCAGCCGGATCGGCTCCTGCACTTCGGTCCGGTAGAGGGCATCGAGCACCAGCATGCGCTCGATTTCCTCCAGAATCGGCCGCACGGGCCGCTCCTGATCGAGCCCGCGCCGTTCGCCTTCCTGTGCCAGCAGCTCTTCGGCAATCAATGCCAGCAAAAAGGCGTGCTTCGGCACGATGCTGACCCCGCTTCGCTCCTTGCCGATCCAGACGGCATTTTCGTAACGCTTGAGAAACGTGGCTCGGTCGATAACGGTCTCCCCCACGCGGGCCAGCGGCACCCGCTCCTCCTGCGCCCGGATCGTCGCCGGGGCCAGCATTGCAAGGCCAAGTGCTATGCAGGCAAGGTATCTCATGCGCCGCTTTGTTCCAGGGCCTGCACCAGCGGATCCAGCGGCACCGAAGCGCCAAAGATCCGGCTGTCGGCGCCCGCATACGGAATGATCACCTGTCCTTCCCAGACGTAGCCGGCACAGGTAAAGAGCACGTTGTCCACGCCCAGTTCCGGATCGCCGTGCAACTCGCCCGCAGCGGCGGGACGCATCAGCGGCTCGATGCGTCCGACCACCGGCGCCTCCCTCCGCGAGAAGTCCAGCAGAGCCGCCGCCAGATCGTATTCGCGCGTTCCCTCGTGGGTGTAATGTCCCTGATGGTAGATCATCAGAAATCGTCCGTCGCCCAGTGCGATCGGCGGTCCGCCGGCCCCGATCCAGGAGCGGGCAAATTCCCGGTAGGGATAGCTCGGCATCAGCATACCCCGCGTGTACCAGGGACCGGTCACCGCATCGGCCTCGGCCAGGTGAATCGTCATGGCGTCCGGTCCGGCCATCGGGCGATGCAGCAGCAGCCAGCGTCCGTCGACCGGCTCCGGAAACAGCGCGGCATTTTTGTTATCCACGCGGTTCAGATCGCCTTCCAGGGGGCCGTGCAGCGTCCACTCCAGAAAGTCCTGCGTCGAAGCCAGGCATATCTGCACAGCCCGCTCAGCGTCCGGGTCGCCGGGTGCTTCCGTGTAATAGCCCGTGTAAAAAAGGTAGAAGGTATCACCCACGCGCGTGCAGCGTGGATCTTCGACGCCCAGGTTGTGGAAGTCGGCCGCCGCATCGATCACAGGGTATGGAAAGCGATGGATCAGTTCCAGTGTGGGTGTCATCAGCGCCAGGCCCAGCCGCGAGGGCGCGTGGTTGCGCTCCGGATCGAAGGCACCCTGCGCCCGGTAGAGCAACACCACCACGCCACCGGCCGCTTCGATGCGCCGACGCTTCTCCGGAGCAAGCGCCCAACGGTCGGCCAGCCACGCCCATTCCTCGGGCTCGGCGATCAGCACGGCGGCCGGATTCAGTACGACACGCGATTCCCATGCGTTCTGTGGATTCGGTTCCAGCACCGGACGGCCATCATGCAGGCGAGCAGGCTGTACGGGAGGTACCGCTGTAATCGTACGAACCGATAAGGAATCGACCATAGTACTACCGGTCTTGGTACTTCAGGAAGACACACGAACCGAGCAGGCGCGAAGGTGGGCGAGCACGTCGGAAAGCGATGCCCGCGCCAGGCCGATCGTCCGATCGGCCGCCCCGTAGTAGACCAGCAGTTCGTCGCCGATCACCACGGCTCCTTCCGGAAAGACCACATTCGGCACGTCGCCTTCGCGCTCGAATGGAAGCTCGGGCTCCAGCACAGGCTCCGGCGTGCGGGCGATCACCCGACGCGGATCGTCCAGATCCAGCAGCGCCATGCCCATGCGGTACACGTGCTGCGCGTCCACGCCGTGGTAGATGAGCAGCCAGCCCTCCGGGGTTTCGATCGGCGTGGGACCGGCGCCGATCTTTTTGGCCTCCCAGGGGAATTCGGGCCGGAGCACGACGTGCTCGTCCAGCGTGGCCAGGTGTCGTTCCCACAGCGCCTTCGGCGGATGGAAAAGCTGCTCCAGGTCGTCGAAGTAGATGAGCTGGATGGACGGCACGATACGGTGCAGCATGGCGATGCGCCCGCGAATGCGCCGGGGAAAGATGACGGCGTCTTTGTCCGTCGTGTCCGGTCCCACAATGCCGTGCTTCGTGACCGACTGAAAATCCCGGGTCGAAGCCAATCCGATGCGCACGCGTCCCGGGTGTGCGAAAGCCGGCGCCCCCAGTGCCGTGTAGGTGATCAGGTACAGGTCGTCGATGCAACTGATGCGGGGGTCTTCGACGCCGAAGTGATCGTAGGGCGCGTCGGGCCAGATCAACGGTTCGGACCGGACGGAAAAGTGCACGCCGTCGGTGCTTTCGGCATAGCCGATGTACGACACATACGGCTCGAATCCCCATTCCGGTTCGCCCGGACGCGTATCGGTCAGTCGAATACGCCGGTAACCGGCCGGCACGCCGCGCACAAGCAGGTGCACGCGCGCGCCGTCGTACCAGGCGCCCGGATTGAACACGGCTCCCGACGCCCACGAAAGCTCCGGCATGGGCGTCAGGATGGGTTCCGGATGGCGTCGAAACAACGTAACGGCTTCGGAATCCTGTGGCATAAGCCTTTTCGTTTTTAGTGGTGAACGGGTTCGGTGGTTACTTCTCGGAGAAACCGCGCCAGCGCCTCCCCTTCCAGCAGCTCCAGCCGCTCCGCACTCAGGTTGAGCACGACGGCCACCGAGCGCGTCGCGTCTTTTTCCTGCACGCTGAAGACGCGGTAGGCGTAGCGCGTCCCCTCGTGCGTGACCTCGACAGGCGGGGTGCCCCGTGCATAGAGCCAGCGCCGGGCCGGCTCGTGCCGGCTCACCTCCAGCATCGTGTAGAGCGCCTCGATGGTCGATTCGGCCCCGGCATTGCGGTTGACCGTGCCCGGTCCCGTGATGCCGTCGTAGCCGCGCCCGGTGGCCGGGTCGTACATGGGTACGCCCGCCTCGTTGTTGCCCGTCAGCCAGCTTGCGGCCAGCCCCGCCATCGTGGCGTAGTGCACGTCGCCGGTCTGTTCGTAGAGTCGGATCAGCCCGACGGCCACACAGCGCACGGCATAGGCAATCTGTTCGTAGCGCTGCACCTGCGTCGAGTCGTCCAGCGACATGGCATACATCCAGCCGTAGACGAGCAGCCGCGGGTAGAAGTGCTCGGCCTCGTAGATGGCCGATTCCAGATAGCCGGCCTCGGCCAGCGCCTGCGTCTGCGCATTGCCCCACCCGTGCCAGGTGTCGATCCAGGACGCATGCGCGCCGTAGGGGTGGCGCGCCATCGAGCCGTACTGCATGCGCGCCATCCCCTCGGCCAGTTGTCGGATCATGCGGGCCAGCGACGTATCGGGCGCGGCCTTCTGGAGCCGGACCAGCCCCAGCAGCAGCTCGCTGGAAGCGTCCGAGCCGTAGCGGTACACCAGCCATTCCGGCACGGTGCGCCCGTTGACGCGCCGCGTGCGCGGGTAATGAACCAGCCAGGTGCGGTCCAGGTGCACCAGCGCCCGCCGTGCCGCCGCGGCCGCCTGTGCGGCCATTCGCGGATTGGCCCGCCGCAGCACGTCGGCCGCCGTTCCCAGCGCCCACACGGCCCGTCCGGCCCACCAGCCGAACGGCTCGGCCCGGCTGTTCTGGTGCGTCGTGTTGATGTCGAGTCGGTTCGAGTAAACGAAGTTGTAAAACAGCCCGTCGGCCCGTTGCATGTAGAGCACAAAGCGCAGCAGCTTTTCGGCCGTACGCCGCGCCGCCTCGTCGCCTGTCAGTTCGTAGAGGCGCAGGTAGAGCACGGCCGCCCGGGCCACGTCGTCCACGCAGGCGGTTCCTTCGTCGGGGTCGTCCACCCAGTGGTAGTCCGGCGCTTCGGCGTAGATGTGCACGATGCGCAGTACCGAATCGCCCTGCACCACGTCTTCGCTCAGGTGCTCCAGATGCGCCAGGTTGATGGGCAACGTGTCCGGGACGGGACGGCTTTCCGGCGCGGTCAGGCAACCGGCCGCCGCCAGCACAAAAAAGCCCGGGATGACCCACAGAAGTCGTCGCATGAGCATCTCCTTATCCTTTCAATCCACCGGTAGCAAAACTCTGGATGAAGTAGCGCTGGAAGAACAGGTAGGCCAGCACGATGGGCAACGCCAGCAGGAAGGCCGCCGCCAGTTGCGGCCCGAGCTGGCCTTCGGCCCCGCCGCCCACGGCAAAGAGTGCCACCAGTTGCGGAAGCGTCATCCACTGCACCTCGCGCACCACGATAATGGGCCAAAGCACCTCGTTCCAGCTCCCGATGAACGTGAGCAGCCCCACCGTCACCAGCGCCGGCACCGAAAGCGGCCAGATGATCGTAAACAGAATGCGCAGTTCGCCGCAACCGTCGATCCGGGCCGCATCGATCAGATCGCGCGGAATCGTCAGAAAACTCTGGCGCAGAATCAGCACGCCCGTGGCGTTCATCATGAACGGCACGATCAGCCCGAGCAGCGAGTCGGTCCACCCCAGCCGCACCACCAGTGTGTAGAGCGGAATCAGCAGCAGCAGGAACGGCACCATCATCGTGAACAGTATGATCGAAAAGACCGTCTCGCGGCCGCGCCAGTGCAGTTTGGCCAGCGCGTAGGCGGCCATCGACGTGAAGACCAGCACCGAAGCCGTCACGGCCAGCGCCACCACCAGACTGTTGAGCAGCCCGCGCCAGACCGGAAGCCGTTCGAAGACGAGCCGGTAGTGGTCCAGCGTCCAGCGAGACGGAAGCAGCGTCAGCTCGGGAATTTCCGCCTCCGGCGTGAACGTGGCGATGCCCATCCAGACGAACGGATAGGCGAACACCACCAGCCCGATCCCGAGTAGCAGGTAAAGTCCCAGCCGGCGCATGGTTCAGCTCCAGGTGTCGGTTTCCACGAAACGTCGCTGCAGCAGCACCACGATGAAGATCACAATGGCAAAGCAGAAGCCCAGTGCGGCCGCATAGCCCATGTGGTTGAAGTAGAAGGCCTGGTTGTAGATGTAGAGCACGGCCGAGAGCGTGGCGTTGAGCGGTCCGCCGCCCGTCAGGATGTAGGGTTCGATGAACAGCGAGAATCCACCGATCGTCGAAAGCACCACCACCGTGACCATCGTGGGGTTCAGCATGGGAAGCGTCACGTGCCACCAGCGTTGCCAGGCGTTGGCGCCATCCAGTTCGGCCGCCTCGTACAGGTGCTTCGGGATGTGCTGCAACCCGGCCAGAAACAGCACGATGTAGAGCCCCACGTTCTTCCAGGTCGCCATCAGCGCAATCGAAGGCATGGCCAGCGCCGGCGACACCAGCCAGGGCACCGGCTCCCCGCCCAGCGCCCGGATCATCCGGTTGATCAGGCCGGTGTCGAAGGCGAACAGTTGCTGAAACAGGATCGTGATGACCACCCCCGAAACCACCACGGGCATGAAGTAGGCCGCGCGGAAAAAGCCCCGGCCCCTGAGCGGACGATTCAGCAGCTCCGCAAAAAACAGCGCCACAACGATCTGCAGCGGAATGTGGATGGTCAGAAAGATGCCCGTGTTGAGCAGCGCCCGGAAGAACAGATCGTCCCGCACCAGCCGCACGAAGTTCTTCAACCCCACGAACTCCATGGGCGTGACGATGTCCCAGCGATGAAACATCAGCACGAACGCGAACAGCAGCGGATAGCCGAAAAACACGGCCATGTGCAGCAGGTAGGGAGCCACGAGCACGTAGCCGCTCCGCTCGCCACGCAGGCGGATCTGCAGACGCCGTAATGTCGCTCGAAGCTCAGGCATTCCAGTCCAGGATCATCTGAATGCGACGCAACGCACGACGGGTCGCCTCGGCGGGTGAGCGCACGCCGAAGACGGCGGCCGCCTCGAACTCCTGCGCGAACGCGTCCAGAATTTCTTTCAGGTCAGGGGCACTGTCGACACTCCGCGTGTAGGCAGCCTGTTCGGCAAAGCGCCGGAGAATTGGGTATTTTTCAAACACAGACGCGAAGTATGGGTCGTCGAGCAGGCCCTGGCGCACAGGGATCTGGCGCGTGCGCTCCAGCAAGCGCCGGTCGGCCTCGCGCGACACCAGGAAGCGCGCCAGCCGCCAGGCCACGTCCGGATGCCGCGTCGTCGAAAAGATCACAATGTTCTTGTAGTCGCCGTAGGTGTAGACCGGCCCTTCGTGGTCGTCCGGCACGGGAATCGGCGCCACATCGTAGCGCAGCGTCGGCGGGGCGTTTTTTTCCAGCCAGATCAGATGCCAGGGGCCGGTGAAGTCGGTGGCGAGCTGGCCCTTCAGGAAGCGGCTTCCGGCGCTGGTCCAGACCGCCTTCGGGAAGGCGCCCATCGCGTACAGGCGGGCGAAGAATTCGAACACCCGGTTCGAAGCGGCCGTGTCGACGGCCAGCCGACCCTCTCGGTCGAAGAGCGTACGCCCGCCCGAAGCGGCAATGTAAAAGGCATAGTAGTCGAAGTACCGTTGCCACCAGATCGGACGGATGTCGCGATAGCCCATCCAGCGGTCGATGAGTCCGTCGCCGTCGGTGTCGGCCGTGACGCGGCGGGCGGCTTCCAGGTACTCGCCGTAGGTGCGCGGCGGCCGCTCGAACCCCGCTTCCCGCAACAGTTGCACGTTGTAGAACATCATGACGGGGTTCGTCTTCCAGGGGAGCTGGTAGAAGTGCCCGTCGCGTGAGCGGAACGGCTCGCGCACCGTCTCGGGGATACGTGCTACAAGCAGCGAGTCGAAGTCCGGGAAGCGATCCAGCGGCACGAGCGCCCCGGCCTCGACGAAATCCTCGACGATGCCCGGCCAGATGTTCGAGCACAGGTCGGGCGTCGTGCCCGCGGCCACGGCGGCCAGCAGCACCTCCTCGCTGGACTGTCCGGCCGGGATGGGTTGCACGATCACCTCGACGTCCGGGTTGGCCGCCGTCCACTCGGCCACCAGCTCACGGGCCAGTGCCAGCTCGTCAGGATTGGGGGCCGTCCAGTAGACGAGCCGTACCCTGCCGTTTTCCGGCACGGGCGTCGGTGCCGGACGATGACAGCCGGCCAGCAGAAGCACCCCGGCCAGCAGCCCGATCCAGCAGCGATGTCGGAAGAGGCGGCGCATGGGTCAGAACGTAATGCCGATGCCTACGATATGCACGCCGCCGAGCCGGCCGCTGTCGCGGTAGGCGTACTCCAGTTTGGCGAGTCCGCCCGCGTAGGGCAACACCTGATGCACGGCCAGCCCGGCCGAAAGCCCGCCCTCGGCCCCGGGCAGAAACAGCGCGTGGTAGCCGCCACGCAGAAAGATCCGCTGCTGGAAACCGTACTCGATGCCGACGTTGACGCTTTCGTAGTTGGCCGAAGGGTGCAGCGCATCGGCCGTGAGCAGCAGTTGGTGCATGCGTGTCTGAACGGGACGCAGTGCCACACCGAACTGGAAGTTGAGCGGCAGACTCCAGCTATCCGTTTCGTAGTTGGCCGGGATGCGATTGTTGTTGCCCTCGCGGGTGGGATCCGGATCGACAAACGTACGCAGATCCCGACCGCTCATCCGCATGTCGGTGCCGAAGTTGTAGACGGCCGCCCCAAGCGTCAGCCCGCCAAAGAAGTCGGTGCGGAACTGCACGCCCAGATCCACGGCAAAGCCCACGGCCGAGCTGTGCCAGATGCGCTGCTGGATGAACTTGGCCGTGGCACCGATGGCGAAGCGGTCGGTGATGAAGCGGCCGTAGGACAGCCCGATGGCCAGGTCGGCGGCATCGAACCATTCGCCGGTACCTTCCGGCCGGTCTTCGGTGCGCACGAGCATGTCCGGCACCGAAAGCATTGTGACCGAGACGCCGAGCGTACCCAGCGTCCCGAGCCGCAACGCGGCCCCCAGATAGTCGAAGCTGACGTCGGCCAGCCAGCGGCTGTGCACGGCCATGGCCTCGCCGCCCTCCAGATGGGCCAGTCCGGCCGGATTCCAGTAGAGCGCCGACGCGTCGTCGGCCGCTGCGACGAACGAGCCGCCCAGGGCCATCGCACGAGCGCCCACGCCGATCTGCAGAAAGTCGCCGGCCACGGTGCCCGCCTTCGAGACGGTCTGCGCCCGGGTTGGCACCGCCAGCACCAGCGCCAGGCCGATTGCGGCCAGCCATCGCACCTGTCGTATGCCCGTCTGCATGGTTGCTTCCTTACAGGTTATGGCTGCTGAAGCAGCGCGCTTCGCTTCTTGTGCATGTGAAAGCACCTCCGTTTAAGGGGAGCCCCTCCTCTGACCCCTCCCCACAAACAGCGTGGGGAGGGGAAACCAGAAGAAAAGCACCGCCGAAATCGGCGATATTCAGATGCGGCGCTTCTCCTGGCCACCGGACCCTGCTCCCCCTTGAGGGGGAGCTGTCGCGAAGCGACTGTGGGGGTGTTTGTCCTGAACCAATCGATTTTCACCGTGTGGCCTATCGTCGCGTTGTTACTTGATGACCGCAAAGCGTCCGACGTACTCGCCCACGCCCGGCGCTTCCACATGGAAGATGTAGACGCCGTAGGCGAGCTGCATTCCGTCCTTGGTGGTCAGATCCCAGGCCAGCTGGCCGTTATCGATACCGCCGCGATGCTCCAGGGTCTGCACATGCTGGCCCGAAAGCGTGTAGATGCGAATCGTGCACTCGGGCGGCAGATTCATGAAGTAGATGCGCCGCTCACCCCGGCCGATGCGATAGACGCTCGATGGCTCGAACGTACTGGTCGCCACGTACGGGTTCGGCACCACGTAGATGTTGCGCAGGTCGTGGCGCGCTTTGCTCGCGTCGAAGGCCGGCGGCCGAATGGTAAACCGGATCCGGTCGCCCGTCTGGAACGGCTTGATCGTCCGGAACCGGAAGCTCGTGCCGGGCCGGGGCGGCCGGTCGGGTTTGTCCGGCTCCGCCACCGGGTCAGGCGGCAGGAAACGAATGGCCCAGGACGCCCGCCAGCGACCTCCCTGCATCTGCGGCTCGCTATCGGGCATCTCGCCCATGACCAGGATGATCAGGTCGCCGTGATCGTACTGTCCGTTCTGGAGTTCGGGCCGGTCTTCGACGAGGATGAACGGTTGCCGCTCGCCCGTAGTCAGGTTTTCGATATAGAACGGCGTGGGGATCTGACGCATACCCAGCGCCAGCCGCAACGACGTATCGGCAAACGTTTCGGTAAAATGCAATTCGAAATCGGCCGGGAGCGGCACGTACCGGGCCGTGCCCACCACCGAGCTGGTCGAAGCCGGCTGCACGATGCCCGCGTAGGTCGTCTGCTCGTCGGTGAAAGTCGGCGAGCTACCGTCGATGCTGACGCCGGCCGGCTCATCGAGCGTCAGCACCCAGCCGCCTTCCAGCACGGCCAGTTCGTTCAGTCCCGCCTGCAGCGTCCCCTCCCGGAGCACCTCGCCCGTCTCACGCTGCACGCGGTAGTTGACTTCCGGCGCATTCTGCCAGCGCGACGGATTCTCGAATACCACCTCGTAGGTGGCGCCTTCCTGCACGGCCTCGGGTGCGGCCAGCTGTAGATCGACCGAGCCCGTGCCAATCGTCTGACGCTCGAACGAAGTCACTTCGGGGGGTACGTAGCCGGCCGCCGGGGCCCGGGGCGTCACCACGGCCGTGTTAATGTCGAGCGAAACCACCTGTCCGGCCAGGTCGGTCTTGATCGTGGCCGTGGTCAGGCTCGGCGCAATGCCCCGGATGAAGCCTTCCGGATCCACCACGATGTTGCCATTCTCATCGCGGGCCACATAGCCCCGGTCGTAGGCCACCACGGCGTAGTAGTAGGTCTGGCCGTTCTGCACGTCGCGATCTACGTAGACGTGCCGCAGCCCCGTATCGTTGCCCAGGTTGAAGTGCACGCCGTTGACGGCCACCGGATGAAGCCCGCGAATGCCGTTTTTCAGGTCGAACTGGGCGATCGGCTTGCGATAGGTCAGCGTGCCGTAGGCGTCGGTGATCAGGAAGTTCTCGTTAAAGTTGGGCTCGCTGGAGCGGTAGATCAGATAGCCCTCGAAGTCGTTCTCGCGCAGGAATGGATCGAACGAGCGCTCGGCCACGTCGTCCCAGATGAGCGTCACCTGACGGTCGCCCGGAATGGCGACGAGCGTGGGTTTGTCGGGCGGCCGCGCAAACTGATAGTTCGCATTATAGATCTGCTGCACGGTCTCCTTTTTCCGGGCCAGCGACGTGTTTTCCATGTTGCGCGGATCCGTGAAGTCATGGCCGGCAAACAGCAGCGCCATGGAGAAGCGCTCGGTCTGGCCCGGTTGCAGCGGGAAAGGCCCCGACGAGAAGAACATGCCCAGGTTGCGCCCGCCTTCGAGCAGGATGTCCTCCAGCGGCGGAAGCGCGCGCGAAAAGACCCGGTAATCCTCCTCGTCGTCGATCAGTTCGTAGCGGTGCACGTCGAAGATCTCGAAGCCGGTCAGGCCAATCTGGTCCGACTCGTCCTTATCCGTCGCGTCGAAATTGCGCTCGCCGGGCGTGGGGCGGCCGTCGGTCTCGCCCCGATCGGCGCCGTTGTAGCCCGGATCGCCCGGACAGACCCCGTCCTCGCCGCAGTCGTCGTTGGTCGGCTCACCCGGATCCCAGATGCCGTTCCCGTTCAGATCGGTAAAGCCCACCCAGGTCAGGTTCTCGTCGCCCGTCCACCAGCGCCCTGCCCGGTAGGCCGGACGCAATTCCAGCGGCCCATAGAAACGTTCGAAGTCCTGCAAATTGTAGTGCTGCTCCAGATAGGCCCGGATGTTTTCCTGACCTTCGATGAGCTGGCCGGGACCGCTGTCGCGCCGCTCGTCGGTGATGCCGTCCTGATCGTTGTCGATGCCGTCCGTGTGGTTGCCGGGCGACTCCAGGAAGGCATAGCCTGCAACGCCCACCGGTCCCCACTGGCCCAGTGTGCCGATGCCGTCGAAGTCCCAGGCGAAGGCCAGGTCGAGCCGCGTGTTGTAGGCGCCTTCGTCATCACCCGAGTCGTCGGTGCCACCCACGCCCCAGTCGATGTACTGGGCATAGAAGATGTCCGGATAGAAAACGTCGCATTCGTTCGTGATCTCGTAGTGCCAGAAGATGACGTCCTGGGCCAGCACGTGCGTCCACTGGAAGCCGCGTGCGGCGACTTCCATGCCGAGCCCACCGCGTGTGGTATCATTCCGACACGGGAAGAACCGGTGGGGCGGTTGCGTCCACTCGAAGTCGTGCGCGTCGTCGAAGACGAAATAGGTCTCCAGGTCGGCGTTCATGATGCCCCGGCCGAAGTAGCCGTTCCAGTAGCCCGCCCATTCAATGGGACGGTCGGGCCACTCGGCGGGCCAGGTGCTCGGGTCGTCGCTGCGGGCCGGCGACGACTGACGCGGGTTCGAATAGCCGGGAAGCGGCGCCCAGCCCCAGGGAAGCTTGGTAACCGGGTCGCGGTCGATGAACTCCCGGTAGTTCGTGCTCATGGGGTAAATCGTGCGGCCCTGGCTGTCCTGCGTCCGTGCCGAGACGATCAGCGCCACACCGTCCACGTAGGAATGACCGGAGCCCTTGGGCCACTCGCCGGAAGGCTGATCGGGCCAGCGGGCCACCTCGCCGTGGTTGGCGTAAAGCGTGCGCACCCGGTTGCCGTCCATGATGCCCCACTGCGTCAGCCGGGGATCGCCTTTGTTCGGATCGGGCGTACGCTGTGCCAGCGACGGCATGGCCAGCAGCCAGCCTGCCAGCAACACGATCCCCCGAAACCGTCCTGCAGATACCCGCATCATGCCCGCACTAAAAGGTTACGTTCATGCCGATGTTGACCAGCCGCGGCGCCGAGTAGAAATCGGGTCGCCGGAGAAATTCCTCCTTGGAATTCAATCCCTGCGGTTCGCCGGAGTAGTAGCGCAGGTTCGGGAAAGCGCGGCCGGTATCGGTGTACACCTGGATTTCGTTGCGATGGTCGAACACGTTGTAAACCCGGGCGAAAAGCTGCACGCCGACGGGGCCGAGCTTCCAGAGACGGCTGGCGTACAGGTCGAACTGTACGAAGCCGGGCCGCCGGGCTGAGTTTTCCACGCCGATGCGTTCGTCGGCGATCGACGGCGTGTAGGGAAGTCCGGAGCCCAGGCGCCCCACCAGCGTCACGGTCCAGCGCCCTGCTTCGCCCACGGTCAGGCTCGTATTGAGCTGGTGGCGCCGGTCCCAGTCGAGCGGTACCAGTTGCTTTTCCGGCTCGATCCCCGACATTTCGTCGATGAGCACGGCCCGCGGATCACTGGCATTGCCCCGGGCGACCTGGAAGGTGTAATCGATGCCGAGTCCGAAACCGCCGGCCATGCGGCGTTCCAGCGACACCAGAAAGCCCTTGACCTGCCCGTAGTCCCGGTTCACGTAACGGCCGTACTTTTCGAGCTGGAACGGCTCATCAAAACCCGGGGCAATCACTTCGATCCGCGTGCCCAGCAGGTTGCGAATGTCTTTGTAGTAGAGCACCAGGTTCAGCCCGATCAATTCGGAGAACGCCTGCTGCAGGCCGATTTCGTAGGCGACGGTCTGCTCGGGCTCCAGTCCGGCATAGCCGAATGCCCGGCTCAGCCCCCGCTCCGGATCGTAGATGTAGTCGGCGTTCGTGTACAGGTAGTCGAAGGCGGGCATCTGGAAGAAATGCCCGTAGGCCAGCCGCACGGCCCCGTTCTGACTGATCGGGAACGACAGGCCCAGCCGTGGTGAAAGCTGCCAGCGCACCGGGGCCGGACGACGTGGAGAGGTGCGTGGCCGACTGAAATCCTCCAGCACCTCGGCCCGCGGATCGAAGAAATCGAACCGAAGGCCCACGTTCACGACCAGATAATCGAATTCCATCTTGTCCTGTACGTAGGCGCTCAGCTCGATCGGCCGTTTGTGGTAGTAGACGTGGTCGGGCGTGTGCACAGGCGGAATGGCCGGCTGAAAGCCCGTCGACGGGTTGCGCTTGACCTCGAAGTCGCGCACCGTGAGCGTGTGCTGCTTGAACTCCACGCCGGCCTTCATCTGATGGCGCAGCGTCACCTGGCTTGTGATGTCGAAACGGGCCGTAAACGTCTCGGTCCTGCGCCGGAAATGCCGCATGATGGCACCGCCGCGGTAGAACGAGAAGTTGCCGCCCAGCAGCCGCAACGCATCGTCGCGCGGATAGCGCGGGTCCAGCGGATCTTCGTAGACGTATTCTCGCACTTCGTTGGTGAAATAGGCGCCTTTCAGCTCCGCAAAGGTGCGCGATGAAAAGATGTGCGTGTAGGTGGCCAGCAACGAGCGCGAGCGGCCATAGACCGTCGGGGTGCCGTCCGGGTTGTAGCGGAACAGGTGGTTGTAGTTCTTGCCCCGGTCGCCCTGCCAGAGCCCGCTGAGCGTCAGCTTATGCTGTCCGAAGAGGCGGGCCGTCAGCTTGGCCTGCAGCGTGTGCTGCTCGCTCCAGTTCATGGGCACCAGCGCCGAGTCGCCCAGCGCTGGCACAAAGACCTGGCGGCCCTCGACCGCCACGTACTGCGCCTGCGGGTTGTCCTGATCGACCGGCAGCACGATCCGGCGGCCGTACAGGTGGCCGTCGTTGTGCACATAGCGCCCCGCCACGAAGAAGGTCACGTTCGAATAGCCCGGAATCAGCGGGCCGCTCAGGTCTCCCTGGATCGAGCGGGCATGGAGCGGCGAGATGCGCTCCAGTCCCATGAACAGGTCGGTGGCCGTCGTCAGGTAGTCGCCCACGTAGCCGCCCAGCGATCCCTGATAGCGCTCGCTCCCCTCGCGGGTCACGATGTTGACCACACCGGACTGAGCGCTTCCGTACTCGGCGTTGAAGGTGCCCGTGATGACCTCGATTTCCTGGATTGCGTTGTTTTCGACCTGAAAAGCAAAGGAGCGGTCGTACACGTCGTTGATCTGGACGCCATCGACCAGGTAGGCCACCTCCCCGATCCGGCCGCCCCGGAAATGGCCTTCCACGACGCCCGCCTGCAGGTTCACCACGTCCGTGAAGTTCTCCACGGGCAACACGGCCAGTTCTTCGCGGGAGACGGCCGCCGCCGTGGCCGTCAGGTCGCGCTGCACCAGCGGGCGCGTGGCCGTAATCACCACCTCCTGGCCGGTGATCGTCTCCTCCTGGAGCGTGAAGTTGACTTCGGTGGTCAGGTTGATCTGCACGCGCACCTCCTGCACCACCTGCGGCGTAAAGCCGATCATGGAGGCCCGGAGCGTGTAGGTGCCCGGCCGTACGTTCAGGATGACGTAGTAGCCGTCGGCATCGGTCGAAGCGCCCTGCTGCGTCTCCAGGATCACCACGTTCACACCGGGCAACGGCTCGCCGGTCTGCGCGTCGGTCACGCGCCCGACGATCTTTCCTGTCGTCTGCGCCCGGAGCGGCAGGGCACTCAGCAGCAGAAGCAGCCCGATCCAGCCCGTGCCACGCGTTACAAGTCCGGTCATCGTTCGACAGCCAGCAGCTTCTGGGGAATGAAAAAAAGGCCGGGAGCCGCCCGACAGACGACTCCCGGCCTGCAGTCGGACTACTTCACCAGCAACATCTTGCGGGTCTCGACATACCGACCGGCCCGAAGCTGGTACAGATAGAGACCGGCCGGAAGGTCGCGCGCGTCGAACACCACCCGGTGCATACCGGCCGGAAGCAATTCGTCCCGGATCAGCGTGGCCACTTCCTGACCCAGCAGGTTGTACACCGCCAGCGTGACCCGCGTGGGCTCAGGCAGCGAGAACGACAGCGTCGTGCTGCGACGGAACGGGTTCGGGTAGTTTGCATGGAGCAGGAAGCGCTGCGGCCGCTCGACCGAGCTTTCCTCGCTGACACCGGTGGGCAATAGCGCACTGCCACCGATGCGCACGATGCTGACATCATCCCAGTAGGTGGTGCCGGTGAACTCATGCCAGTAACGCAAACGCAACTCCATCCCTACCGCCCCCTCCTTCGGATACACCACAAACGCATACTGACGCCATCCCGTCGAATCCTCCCGCGCCGCCAACGGAATCACCTGCTCGTTGTACTCCCCGTTGAGCCGTATATCCACGCCCCCAATCTCACCCCAACCCGCCGCGCCACTCTCCATCTGATTGTACCACAGCGCCGTCAACCCAATGTTGTTGTTCCCCTCTCCTATCGTCTCCGGACTTGCCACCCCCTCGTACCGCACCCAGAAACTCACCAGCACCGGCTCACCCGCCACCACCGGCACCCGCTCGCTGATCGCCACCGCCTCGTATTGCGCCGTCCCCTGCAAATCCTCGATCCGCAGCGACCGACGCCCACTGTGCGCATCCGACTCCGTCACCGTCACCGCAAACTCCTGACTGGCCGGCCAGCCCGCCAACCCCCGCGGAAAATCCGGCCACCAGTAATACCAACCCCACTCACATCCACGTTCGCATTGAAAAAGTCCCCCTCCCAGCCTTCCGCATTCGGATCCGCCTTCCGCACAAACACATCGTCCAGATACACCGTACCCGTCGCCTGCGAACCCTTCCGAAACGCGATCCGAACACTCGTCGCATCCTCCGGCAAAATCAACGACCCCAACGACGTGTTGTCGATCTGAACCCATCCGTTCGTCGAAGGCTGATCCTGCGGCACGTCGATCACCAGCGGACCGCCCAGCAAATCCTGACCCGCACTGTTGTAAAACGTAAAGACCAGCTGAAACTTCTCCTCGTCCGTCTGCGGATTGGTGTTCACGCCTTCGGTCCACACCCAGCCGCCTACCACCAGCTCCAGATTCCCCGGAATCCGGGGCGTCCAGTTCCGAATCGCCTCCGACTGCACCCACGAGGATGCCCCCGTCCCGCTGAGCTTCAAACTCCACTCCGGCGTGCGCGACCGCTCCCGCGTCCACTCGGCCCCATCGCCCACCGGCTCCCAGTAACTCGGCATCCCAGACTCAAATCCACCATCCGAAAGCAGGTTGGGAAGGGCCTCGACCACCTGAGAGACCGGCGCAATAAAGACGTCATCCCAGTAGGTGGTGCCGGTGAACTCGTGCCAGTAACGCAAACGCAACTCCATCCCCACCGCCCCCTCCTTCGGATACACCACAAACGCATACTGACGCCATCCCGTCGAATCCACCCGCTCCGCCAACGGTATCACCTGCTCGTTGTACTCCCCGTTGAGCCGTATATCCACACCCCCGATCTCGCCCCATCCCGCCGCGCCACTCTCCATCTGATTGTACCACAGCGCCGTCAACCCAATGTTGTTGTTCCCCTCACCGATCGTCTCCGGACTTGCCACCCCCTCGTACCGCACCCAGAAACTCACCAACACCGGCTCACCCGCCACCACCGACACCCGCTCGCTGATCGCCACCGCCTCGTACTGCGACGTCCCCTGCAAATCCTCGATCCGCAGCGACCGACGCCCACGGTGCGCATCCGCCTCCGTCACCGTCACCGCAAACTCCTGACTGGCCGGCCATCCCTCCAATCCCCGCGGAAAATCCGGCCACCAGTAATACCAACCCCCGCTCACATCCACGTTCGCATTGAAAAAGTCCCCCTCCCAACCTTCCGCATTCGGATCCGCCTTCCGCACAAACACATCGTCCAGATACACCGTACCCGTCGCCTGCGAACCCTTCCGAAACTCAATCCGAACACTGGTCGCATCCTCCGGCAAAATCAACGAACCCAGCGACGTGTTGTCGATCCGAACCCATCCGCCTGTCGACGGCTGATCCTGCGGCACATCGATCACCAGCGGACCACCCAGCAAATCCTGCCCCGCACTGTTGTAAAACGTAAAGACCAGCTGAAACTTCTCCTCGTCCGTCTGCGGATCGGTGTTCACCCCTTCGGTCCACACCCAGCCCCCAACGACCAGCTCCAGATTCCCCGGAATCCGAGGCGTCCAGTTCCGAATCGCCTCCGACTGCACCCACGAGGATGCCCCCGTCCCGCTGAGCTTCAAACTCCACTCCGGCGTGCGCGACCGCTCCCGCGTCCACGCCGCCCCATCGCCCACCGGCTCCCAGTAACTCGGCACCCCCGACTCAAATCCCCCGTCCGAAAGCAGATTCATGGGCGAATCGGCCGTCAGCAAGTCCAGCAGCGTCTGCTGCGCCTGCGCGGCCATGCTCCAGCCGCCGATTGTCAGGATCAGGCCGAGCCAGAGCGCCCGCCCGATCCGACCCGTGTGTCGTAGCATCGTCTTCATCGCCGTGCTCCGTTGGTGAAGGTTATCGTTTTTTACATGGCCTTTTCATGTACGAAGCGGTTTCTGAAATCAAGTTATAGTAAAGCGGTTTAATTTTTCGGATAAAAAATTCGCGCACCGACTCACGCATTTTTTACCGAAGAAGCGCGCACGACGAGTTCGGTGGGGGCCACGATCGTGTGCTGGCCGCGGGCGTAGGGGCGGCGGGTCTGCTCCGGACCGAGCCGTTCGGCCAGGTGGCGCATGGCCAGCTCGCCCATCTGCTCCTTGAAGACGCGCACGCTGGTAAGCGGCACCGGCGCCTGCGCCGCCCCCTGCACGTCGTCGAAGCCCACCAGGGCCACATCGTCGGGCACACGGAGCCCTGCCTGCAGCAGCGTTTCCATCACACCCAGCGCCAGCGCGTCGTTGGCGCAGAAGGCGGCCGTGGGACGCTCCGTCAGCGCCAGCAGCCGCGCACCCAGCCGCTGGCCCGTCGCCCGCGTGGGCTCGGCTTCGTCATCAACCAGCACCAGCGCCGGATCCATCGGCAGCCCGGCCCGCGCCAGCGCAATCCGGTAGCCCTCCAGCCGATGGGCAATGCTCGGATGCCGGATATCGGCGGCGACAAAGGCAATGCGCCGGTGTTCCTGCTCAATCAGGTGCTCGACGGCCACGCGGGCGCCTCCCTGGTTGTCGATCACCACCGCCGGAAAACCTTCCGCCTCGTAATCGATCAACACGGTGGGCAGCTTCATCGCCCGCACCTCCTCCAGAAACACGTCGCTGACCTTGCCCGCGATCAGCAGGCCGTCGACGCTTCGCTCCCGCAGAAAGCGCGGCGCATGCTCACCCCTGCGATAATCCCGCGGAATGGTGGTCAGCAGCACGTAGAGGTTGTGCAGCCGCGCCTCGAATTCGGTCCCGAGAAAAATGTAGGTATAAAACGGTTCGCTCCGGGTGAAGTGATCTTCGCGAAGCACGAAGCCCACGTTGCCGGTGCGCTGCAGCGACAGGTCGCGCGCCGCGCGGGAGGGCACATAGCCCAGTTCCTGAGCAACCTTCAACACCCGCCGGCGCGTCGCCTCACTGACATTGCCCTTGTGGTTGAGCACCAGCGAGACAGTCGAAATCGACACACCGGCCGCCCGGGCCACATCTCGAATCGTACTCCGCGAGTTTCCCATACCGTCCAGTGCTTATCGAACCGCTTTACTAAAGGTAAGCGATCGCTCTTTTTCTGTCAAGGCCTTTGCTGCAGGAGGATTATCCGAAGCGTGATGAACCGGTGACCGCTGATGTGCTCGCGACACCCATGCTCCGAGCACGACAGCGCGAAACTCCACTGCATCTGGTGGCCCAGCCTGGCGGCCTTCGGTTCCGAGCGATCCAGCGCCCGTAGCCCGGAATATCAGGCCGCCAGGCTTTTCGGCCCCTTGCCTTTGACCTGTCCAACGGTTGCCTCAGCGCCTGGAGTGCCCCGGTGCCGGCAACGTGCATACGAATCGACAGCCACCGACCGTTAGCACATGGAGCCTACAAGAATCGCCGTATACAGACCATGCGATCGGTCTGCTCCGTGCTCCTGCTGGGGCTGCTTTCGATTGCCGACGCGCTAGCGCAGGACGCGCCGCGTATCTTCCGGTTTGAAGGGCTCCTCGATGGGGCCTGTCCCTGCCCGCCCAGACAGGTACTGGCGACGCCTCCGGTAGACCGGGCGATGATTCTTCCGCCGGATCCTCGTTTTCGACCGGAGATACGCACCTTCCGTCCGGCTCCCGGCATTCGGCCGCATTTTCGCAACCAGGCCTGTCGTCCGCTTCGACCACCGGCCTGGCTCGACTCGTTGCAGACGAAAGGACGCAGCCTACGTTCAGGAGAACTGCTGCGCTTTCGTTTTCCGGATCCGTGGCGATCGCGCGCCGATTATGCCCGGAGATCGATGTGACGGCCGGTATCGCCGACGGAAGGCGCACCGGATGCTTCCGGCGTCTCCTCACGCGCCTTCTTCCGGCGCCGACGCCGCGCCGGTTCCTCCTTTTCCCGGTACTGCTCCCGATCGGCCGCCACTTCCGCCACCCGGGGCATCCAGCCAATATCGCCGGGCTGCATGGTAACCCCCACACGTTGAAAGACATCTCTTCTAAATATCGTACATTTCGCGTCTTAATTAAACCCTTCATGAAAGGGAAACAGGCGTCCGGCGCGTGAAGGGACGGAGTTGCGAGAGCAGCATGCCACCCAGCGTCAGTCCACAGCCGAGGAGCTGGCGCGCCGTGAGCGTCTCGTCCAGCAGCCACCAGCCCCCCAGCGCTGCAAAGACGGCCTCCAGGCTGAACAGAATGGCGGCGTGCGTGGGATGGGCCTCGCGCTGCGCCACCACCTGCAGCGTATAGCCGATCCCCACCGAAAGGAAGCCGGCATAAAGCAGCGCGCCCCAGGCGTCGCGGGCGGTCGGCAGCACGGGCGTTTCCACCAGCGCGGCCGTCAGGCCACTCAGGACGGCACATGCGACAAACTGCGTAAAGGCCAGCCGGAAGGGTGGCATGCGGTGCGCGTAGCGATCGATCAGGTGAATGTGAAAGGCCCAGCAGACGGCGCTGGCCAGTACGAGCACATCGCCGGGGTTGATCGTGAGCGTTTCGGCCACGCTCAGCAGATACATGCCAGCGGCGGCCAGCACCGCCCCCAGCCAGGCGTCCGCATGGGTATGCTGTCGCCAGAAAACGCCCAGCAGCGGCACGAAGATGACGTAGAGGCCGGTGATGAAGCCGGCCTTGCCGGCCGTGGTGTAGACCAGACCGATCTGCTGGGCCGAGGCGCCCAGAAACAGAATCAACCCGGCCAGCAGTCCCACGCGGAGCTGCACGGCGGGCGGCACGTCGGCCGGTTCGCGTCGCCCGAGCAGCGGCACCAGCACGAGGCTGCCCATCGTGAAGCGCAGCGCATTGAACCAGAACGGTCCCATGTGCTCCATGCCCACGCTCTGCGCCACAAACGCAAAGCCCCAGATGGCCGTCGCCAGCAGAATCAGCAGATCCGAACGCAGCGTACGCGTCTTCATAACTCACCCGTACCATGCCAGCGGTGGCGCATAATACGTCAGCCGTCGGATTTCTGCAAGCCGACCCTGTGCTCAAAGCAGCTGCAAATAATTCAGGATCTCATTTTTTGAAAAAGCATAAATTCTGGGCGTTTCAAAAATGGTAGCTCATGGTAGAGACGCTCGAAGATATTCGACGTGTTCTGCAAGCGCATCGGCAAACGCTCCGAGAGCGCTACGGCATTGAACTCATTGGTCTGTTTGGATCATGGGTTCGCGGTGAGGAGCGTCCGGAGAGTGATATCGATGTGCTGGTGGCATTCACGCGTCCCGTCAGTCTGCTGGAACTGGTTGCGGCCGAACTTTTCCTCAGCGATCTGCTCGGTAAGAGAGTAGACCTTGTTCCCCGAGGCAATTTACGTCCTGAACTCAGCACACAGATCCTGAATAAAACCGTTCCATTATAAAGCATAAAATTTCGTTTTATCTGCGTGATATACTTCAGTACATGGAGGATGCTAAATCCTTTATTGAAGGATTTACTTTCGAAGATTTTACTCACGATAAAAGAACCCAGTATGCGGTGATTCGTGCCCTGGAAGTAATGGGCGAAGCGGCCAAGCATATCCCAGAAGCTACACGCCAGCGCTATCCAGAAATTCCCTGGCGAGAGATTGCCGGCATGTGTGACAAACTGATCCATGATTACATTGGTATCAATATGGAAACCGTCTGGCTGGTGGTAAAACGGCATATTCCTGCCCTTCGCCCGTCTATCCAGCAAGCTCTGAGAGAGATAGAAGCTCAGGAAAACGCCTCGTAAAGGAACAACAGCACGCGGGGAAACCTGCCTGGCTCAGCCATTCAGAGCAAAATCCACCAGCATTTACCGGAACCGGGACCCGACGCTGCCGTCTCAGGGGCGCCATGCAGGAATCCGCCGTATCTGCTTCACGCCCGGGCACTTCCGCCCCGCCTCACCCACCGGCCGCCATGCTCCGGCGGCTGGCTCGTGGCGTGGTTCTCTGGACGACGGCGCACGCGGGCGTGCTGGCGCTCTTTCTGGCCGGCTACGGCTGGCCGGGACTCGTGGGCGCGGCGGTGCTCTGGCTCCTGGGCATCGGACCGGCCTTCGTGCTGCGCAGGGCGTTTCAGGGAAGGTTCTACCCGTCGGCGACCGTCCGGCGCTGGGTGTTCCGGCCGTTCTGGTACGTGCAGCTGGCCCTGCCGCTGCTGAGCACTGTGGCCGTGCTGGGCTGGGTGGCGGGATGGCCATTCGGTGCGGGTCCGGTAGTGGCACGCTACGCGCTGGTCGTCATGGCGGGACTCTACCTGCTGGTGGCGCTGGCCGGTTACGCAGGCACCTATCGGCTGGTGGTGCGCCACCGGACGTTCCACTTTCCCACGTTGCCGCCGGCACTCGACGGGCTGCGCATCGTCCAGCTCAGCGACCTGCACATCGGACCGCATACCTCACGTCGGCTGCTGCGTCGCATCGTGCAGGCGGTCGAAGCGGCCGCGCCCGACCTGATCGTCTTCACCGGGGACCAGGTGGACGACTATGCGGCTGACGCTCGTCTGTTTGTGGACGTGTTCGGTTCGCTGCAGGCGCCGCTGGGCGTCTGGGCCATCGCCGGCAATCACGACATCTTCGCGGGATGGCACGAAGTACAGCGCACCCTGGAAGCGGCCGGCTTTATCGTGCCCGTCAACGAAGCGCATGCGGTTTCGCACCGGGGCGCCCGCTTCTGGGTGGTGGGCCTGGGCGACCCCACCGGTGCGTTCTGGCCCTACGGTGGCGGCGCCGAGGCCGCACCCGACATAGCGCGTGCGCTACAGCATGTCCCGGACGGCGCCTTCGTGGTGGCGCTGGCGCACAACCCGTCCCTGTGGCCCGAGCTGGCCCGCCGCGGCGTGGCGCTGACGCTCAGCGGCCACACCCACCACGGCCAGGTCTCCATCCCGGCGCTGCGCTGGTGTCTGGCCTCGCCGTTCGTGCGCTTCGCCATGGGCTGCTATCGCTACCGCGACGCCGTGCTCTACGTACATCCCGGCTCGAACTACTGGGGCCTACCGCTCCGGCTGGGCGCCTGGCCGGAGGTCACCGTGATCACGCTCCGGCGCGGACCCTCGGCGAACCATTGCACGGACGTGGCGTCTCTGGAAGACTGAGGGTGTAGGAGCTGGCGCTATGGCGACCGAAACCGTCACACTGCGCGTCTATCCGGTATGGATCGAGGCGGTGGCGACCGCCCTGCAGGAAATTTTCCGTTCCCCCCTGCCGGCCGACACCGTGCTGCAACAGTTTTTCCGGAAGCACCGGAAAATGGGCAAACGCGACCGCGCCTTTGTGGCCGAGACCGTCTACGGCATGCTCCGGCATTATCGTCGACTGGCCCATGCGGCCCGGCGCCGGGCCGACGATCTGCGTTTCCTGACCCTGCTCTACCTGGAAGTGTTCGGCTTCGGCGAGGCGAAGCTGGACCTGCCTGTGCGTCCTGCAGAGCGCGGGGCGCTCGAAGCCGCCGCCCGGCGTTTTCGAGAACCGGCGTTGCCGAACGATCCCGCCGCCGCCCTCGGGATCCTGTACAGCCTGCCCGACTGGCTGGTGGCGGCCTGGCTGGAAGTGCTGCCCCGCGAGGCCGTCGAAGCACGCTGCGCTGCCCTGAAAGCTCCGGCGCCGCTGACCATTCGCGTCAACACGCTCAAAGCCGACCGCGAAACGGTTCGGCAGCGGCTGCTGGCCGAGGGCTTCCCGAGCCGCCCGACGCCCTACAGTCCGGTGGGCTTGATCCTCGAAGAAAAAGCCTTCATCTTTCGCACCCGCGCTTTTCAGGAGGGTCTGTTCGAGGTGCAGGACGAAGGCAGCCAGCTCATCAGCCTGCTGACCGGAGCGCGTCCCGGCCAGGTGGTGGTGGACGGTTGCGCGGGCGGCGGCGGCAAGACGCTGCATCTGGCCGCCCTCATGGAAGGCAGGGGACGCCTGTACGCCTTCGACATTCATGAAGCCCGGCTACGGGAGCTGCGTCCACGGGCCCGTCGTGCCGACGTGCACAACGTCCGGCTGCACGTGCTCCCGCACAACCGGGCGTCCATCGTGCGGCGTCTGTACGGCAAGGCGGACGCCGTACTGGTCGATGCACCCTGTAGCGGCACGGGCGTGCTCCGACGCAACCCGGACGCGGCCTGGAAGATCACCCCGGAGCGGGTGGCGGCCCTCGTCGAACAGCAGCGGCAGATTCTGGAAGCCTACGCCCCCCTCGTGCGGCCGGGCGGACGGCTCGTCTATGCCACCTGCTCTTTGCTCCCGGCAGAAAACGAGCATCAGGTGCACGCTTTTCTGGAAAAACATCCGGAGTTCACCCTGCTTTCGACCGCCGAGGTACTGGCCCGTCAGGGCATCGCGCTTCCCCATCAGACCGACGCCTTTCTGCGCATCGAACCCGCCACGCACGGCACCGACGGCTTCTTTGCGGCCGTGCTGGTGCGAAGCTGATCTTTTCAATGCTTTTGGCGCCCCTTTCAGGCCCAGCGGCTACGTGAACGCGGCGTGCACGTCGAGCTGCTCGTGCTGCCCGACGAAGTGCACAGCTTTCTGCTGCACGAAAGCTGGCTACGCGCCTACCACGCCACCGTGGACTTTCTGGATCGCATGCTGCGCGACCGCCCGCTGCCCTTCAGCAACCACTAACGGTCCGTGCGAGAAGGCAGGGGCGGCGGCTGGTCGGGCGGTAGCGGCGACTGATAGGGCCTGCCGCCGGTCAGGCGGAGAAACTCTTCCCGGGCGGCCTGCAGCAGTTCGGGCCGCAGCAGCATGTCCAGCCCGGTCGCCGCAATGACCCTGGCGGCCACTTCGGCCCCCTTGTAGCCGATGGACGTGCCATGACAGGCCGTCGTGGCCCAGCTATGCCAGGGCACATTTCTGGCCGCCGTCGCCACCGTAAAGCCCACCGTCGGCGTGATCCAGCTCACCTCGGCCACGTCCGTCGATCCCCCGCTGGGCGGCTCCGGCCCCTCCGGCAGCGGCTTGATCGTCGTATCCAGCCCGACCGGCTCGATCTTCAGAAATTCCTGCAAGCGGCGGGCAAACTGCTGCTCCTGCGCGTCGAACCGCGGCGGTCCCACCAGCTCCAGGTTGGCCTGCACCGCTTCCTGCAGGGGGCGATTCAGCAGTACTTCGTGCACACCGGTGATGAATTCGATCTCGTACTCGGTGCGCGTCATCAGCGCCGCGCCCTCGGCCATCTTTTTCAGCCACTCGTACATGAACTCGACGCGCTCCCGGTTGATGTCGCGCACGTAGTACCAGACCTCGGCGCGTTCCGGCACCACGTTGGGCGCCTCGCCGCCGTCTGTGATTACATAGTGGATCCGGGCGGTGGGGTGCACGTGCTCCCGCATCATGTTGGCCGCGTGGTTCATCAGCTCGACGGCGTCGAGGGCGCTGCGGCCGTTCCAGGGATCGGCCGAGGCGTGGGCGGCCTGTCCGTGGAAGCGCACGATGAAGTTGTTCATGGCCCGCCCCGGCTGGTTGCGCACGGCCGTCTCCGTGGCCGGATGCCACTCGATGGCCGCATCCAGATCATCGAAAACACCCGCACGCGCCATATAGACCTTGCCCACCACCGTCTCCTCGGCGGGCGTCCCGTAGAGTCGGACCGTGCCGGGAATCTGACGGCGCTCCATGATACGCTTCAGCACGATGGCGCCCACGGTGGAGGCTGCCCCGAACAGGTTGTGCCCGCAGCCGTGCCCGCTGGTCACTTCGTCGACGCGGGGCTGGCGGGCCGGCACCGGTTCGTTTCCCACCCCGGGCAGCGCGTCGTACTCCGCCAGAATGCCGATGATGGGCCGACCGCTTCCCCATTCGGCGATGAAGGCCGTCGGCATGCCGGCCACGCCCCGCTGCACCCGAAATCCTTCGGCCTCCAGCGCCTCGGCCAGCAAGGCGGCCGAGCGCTCCTCCTGCAAGGCCGTCTCGGCATAGCGCCAGAGTTCCTGTGCCAGGTGCTGCAGCGTTTCCCGGAGCTGTTCCGTCTCCTGCAGCGCCTCCTGCTTGTAGGCGGCCAGATCCTGACCTGCTGCCGCCGACGCGCTCAACGCCAGCAGCAGTGCCCAGACAATTCCGTAGCGTCGCATGGCTCGTTGTCTTGCGTTTTGCTTCACAAATATTTAACCAGCATGCTTTTCAAATGCAAGACGCCGTGGTTAATGCTCTGCTTTGAAAATAAAGTCACAAATTGAATCGATTTAATTTTCTCTCATGATTGAACATTACGCTAAATGCGCTAAATGTCTGCATTTTTTAGTCGATAGTAGATCCGTAGGCTTGCGTACTTGAATCCCTCCAGTGTCCTGAATGCATGCGTTCAATGGGTCGTAGAATTGCAGCAATCGTGCTACTGGCCGGCATCCTGAGCACCCCGGCGCTGGCGCAACGGCTTCGGTTTACGCATCTGACCAGCGATGATGGGCTTTCGCGCTCATGGGTAACGGCCATCACGCAGGATTCGCTGGGCTTTCTCTGGATCGGGACGGCCGGCGGACTCAACCGCTACGACGGCTATCGCTTCACACTCTATGAGCACGATCCGCGCGATTCGACCAGCATCGCCAACAGCTACATCCGCTGCCTGTATGTCGATCGCCGCGGTACGCTGTGGGTAGGGACCGACGCCGGCCTCAGCCGCTACCTGCCGGCACAGGACGCCTTTCACAACTATCGGGTCGGCGACGGCACGGGCTTTCAGGGCGGCGCCGTACAGGATCTGATCGAAGATGCCCAGGGCTACCTCTGGGTGGCCAGCACGAATGGGCTGTACCGTTTCGATCCGAAGCGAGAGGCCTTCGTGCACTATGCCGCCGATCCCGACAGCCCCACCGGCCTGAGTCACAGCGACGTGCGCGCGCTGCTGATCGACAGCCGGGGCAACTTCTGGGTGGCCACGGCCGGGGGGCTGGACCGCTTCGATCCCGCCACCGGCGTCTTCGAGCACTTCCGCCACGATCCCCGCGATCCGCGTAGCCTGCCGCACAACGTGCTTTTCGACCTGGTGGAAGATGCGCACGGCCATCTCTGGGTATCGACCGACGGCGGCGGTCTGGGTCGGCTCGATCTGGACCACATCGCGCAGGGCTTCAGGCGCTACCGGCACGATCCGCACAACCCGCGCAGCCTGGCCATCGACCGGGTGCGCGTGCTCTACGTGGATCGTGAAGGACGCCTGTGGGTCGGCACCGAAAACGGCGGGCTGGACCTGTTCGACTACCGCACCGAAACGTTCCGACACCATCGCCACAGCCGCACCGATCCGTCCAGCCTGAACAACGAATCGCTCTGGGCCATCTACCAGGACCGCACCGGCAACCTGTGGTTCGGCACGTTTGCCGGGGGGCTGAACGTGCTCAAACGCAACAGCCAGGCCATCGAACATTACCGCAGCGTGCCCGGCGATCCCTACAGCCTGAACGCCAACGCCGTCAGCCGCTTCTACGAAGACGCGCAGGGCAACCTCTGGGTGGCCACCGACGGCGGCGGTTTTCACCGCTTCGACCGCCGCACCGGTCGCCTCTACGGATACAGCATGGCCAACACCAACGCCCGCACCGATGCGGTCTTCGCCATGGCCTCCGATGCGGACGGCTACCTCTGGGTCGGGGGCTGGGCCGGCGGCATCGGCCGCTTCAGCCCCCGACAGGGGCGCTTCCTGGAGTTTTTCAATGATCAGAACGGCATGCTGCTCACGCCCCATGTGTTCGACGCGCTGGTGGATGCGCAGAACCGGCTCTGGGTGGCTAACTTCCTAGGTGGCCTGGTGCGCATCGACCTGAACACCCGCCAGCGCAAGGTCTACACCCCGGAAAACAGTGCGCTGGGCAGCAACCAGATTCTTCGCATGGGGCACGATCCGGAAGGACGCCTCGTGCTGGCCACGCAGGACGCCGGCGTGATCGTCTTCGACCCGCGCACCGAGACGTTCACCGACTACCGCCACGATCCTTCCAGTTCCAACAGCCTGAGCAACAACAGCGTGCTCTCGATCCTGGTCGCCGATGCCCACACGCTCTGGGTGGGCACGCAGTACGGCCTCAACCGGATCGACCGCCAGACCGGCACCGTGACGCGCTTCTTCCGCGAAGACGGCCTGCCCAGCAATACGATTGTGGGCCTGGCACGCGACCGCCAGGGCTTTCTCTGGGTGGCCACCAACCGGGGCCTCTGCCGCTACGACGTGCAGGAAAGGACCTGCACCCTGTACACGAAAGCCGACGGGCTTCAGGGCAACGAGTTCAATCGCTTTGCCGACTACACGGCGCGGGACGGGGCCCTCTTTTTCGGCGGGTTCAACGGCTTTAACGTGATCTACCCGGATCGCTTCGAGCCCAACACGACCCCACCTCCCGTGGTGTTGACCGACTTCCGGCTCTTCAACCAGCCAGTGCGCGTCGGCACCAAAGACAGCCCGCTAAAGGCGCACATCAGCGTCACCCGCACGCTCACGCTGGCCCACTGGCAGAACGTGCTGACGTTCGAGTTTGCAGCACTGGACTTTACGGCGCCCTCGAAGAACCGCTACGCATACAAGCTCGAAGGCTTCGACCTGGACTGGAACGAGGTAAGCACACAGCGAACGGCCACCTACAGCAACCTGGATCCGGGCGAGTACGTCCTGCTCGTACGCGGCACGAACAACGACGGCGTCTGGAGCACCCGTCCCGCCACGCTGCACATCGTCATTACGCCGCCTTTCTGGGCGACCTGGTGGTTCCGATTGCTGGTGGGTCTGGCGCTGGTGGGTGCGGTGGTCGGGGTCGTCCATCGGGAACGTCGTCGCCGCAAACGCCAGGAAGCCATCAATGCCGAACTGGAGGCCATCAACCGGCGGCTCGAAGCCGAAATGCGCCATGCCGCCGAGGCTGAGCGAGAAAAACGCCGGGCCCTCGAAGAGGCGGCCGAGCACGACCGCCGCGCCCGCGAGCAACTCCAGCAGCAGCAGGAGTATCTGGAGCAGAGCGTACTCCGGATTCTGGAAGCCATGGAGCGGTTTTCGCAGGGCGATCTGACCGTCACGCTCACGGCCATGCAGGACGACGCCATCGGCCGCCTGTTTACCGGGTTCAACCGGGCCGTGGCCAACATGCAGGCCATCCTTCGGGAAGTCGCCTCGGTCATTCGGGCCACGGCCGACACCAGCAAGGAGATCTACCGGAACTCCGGCGAACTGGCCTCCGGGGTGCAACAGCTCACCCGGCAAACCGGCGAGGTGGCCGAGGCCATCGAAGCAATGGCCCGTACGATCTCGGAGGCCACCCGCAATCTGAGCCACGTGGCCGAACTGGCCGAGCAGTCCCTGCGACAGGCAGAAGAAGGCGGCCAGGTGGCCCGGGACGCCGTGGGCCGCATGAACGACGTGGCCGAAGCGGTAGCCCGCTCGTCGGCCATCATACAGGCGCTGGACGAAAGCAGCCAGAAAATCGGCGAAATGGCCCGCATCATCGACGAGATCGCCGATCAGACGAACCTGCTGGCGCTGAACGCCGCCATCGAAGCGGCCCGGGCAGGCGAGCAGGGTCGCGGCTTTGCCGTCGTGGCCGACGAAGTACGCAAACTGGCCGAGCGCACGGCGGCCGCCACGAAAGAAATCGAACAGATGACCACCCGCATCCGGCACGATACGTCCCGCGCCGTGACCGCCATGGCCCGGGTCAACCAGGAAGTAGATACCGGCCGGGCACGCGTCGATCAGGTGGGCACGCTGCTGGAAGAAATCATCGCACGCTCCCGCCAGGTGCAGGAACGGATTGCCCAGGTGGCCACAAGCGGCGAAGAGCAGGCGGCCACCATCCAGCACATCAGCGAAAATGTCGAAGCCATCGCACAGGTCACGGAACAGGCGGCCGCCGGCAACACGTCGATCGCCGCCGCCATGGAGCAATTGACCGAGCGTATGGAAAGCCTCCGCCAGCTCGTCACCCGCTTCACCTTTGCCCGGACCGACTCGGAACCGAAACCGGCTGGCTTTCCTGAAAGCTGACAGTGTCCCCGATTATATGGGATCGCTGATTTACCGGTGCATGAGGGTGCCACACCCCGGGTGCGGATGTGATCCGGCGGGTATGATCGGGCGGACATAGGGGTCCGCCCCTACGGGATAGGGAATCTGTAGGGGCGCACCGCCGTGTGCGCCCGTGCTTTCTCACATGCACTATGATTTCCCGGAAATCGTTATTACTCGTTCGCAGCAGTGCGCATCCCTGCGGAACGGGCCTCTCGCCATCTGGCGAGGGGCTTTTTTCGTACGTTTCAGTCGGTCTCGCGTTCGATGCTGCAGCAGTGCGTGCTTTCGGCCACGCTGGCGGTGACGGCTTCCAGCACAGCGCCCCGGACCGGGCTGGGCCGGTACGTGGTGCATCCTTTCAGGCCATGATCATAGGCCCAGTCGTAGAGCTGGCGGAAGGCATTGAAAGGCGTGTCGGCCGGCACGTTCACCGTCTTTGAAATGGCCCCGTCCACGTAGGGCTGCAGGGCTGCCTGCATCTTCAGGTGATCGTAGGGGTCCAGGTGCTGGGCATCGACGAACGCCTCGGGAAGCATCTCGCTGTCGCCGTGCAGCCGTTGCCACAACCGCAGGGCGTAGTCGGTGAGCGTGTAGGCCCGCCGCTCGCCATCAAGTCCCAGAATGTAGCGCGTGTAGCGATAGGCAAAGACGGGCTCGATGCCGCTCGACACGTTGTTGGCCAGCAGGCTGATCGTCCCTGTGGGCGCGATCGAAAGCAGGTGGCTGTTCCGGATCCCGTAGGTGGCGATGCCTTTGCGAATGTCTTCGGGGAGCGCCTGAATGAAGGGGCTTTCCAGATAACGCTCCCGCTCGAAGAAGGGGAAGACGCCTTTTTCGCGGGCCAGTGCAATGGACGTCCGGTAGGCCGTGTGGCAGATCGTCTGCATGACGCGGGCGGCCAGCTGGCGCGCCTCCTCCGAGGCATAGTGCAGGCCCAGCATGATCAGCGCGTCGGCCAGTCCGGTAATGCCCAGCCCGATACGCCGGGTGCCGCGGGCCTGCTCGGCCTGGGCCGGCAGCGGAAAGCCCGACACGTCGATCACGTTGTCGAGCATGCGCACGGCTACGGCGACGGTCTCCCGGATCCCCTCCCAGTCGAGATCGGCTTCGGGCGTAAAGGGCGCCCGCACGAAGCGCGTCAGGTTGATCGAACCCAGGTCGCAGGCCCCGTAGGGCGGCAGCGGCTGCTCGCCACAGTTATGCACAACAAAACCATTTGCATCAAAAGCATTGATTCCAGGCACACATGCATCATATACAGTTTCATAACCCTCAAACTTGACGCGGGCTATTCGGGCAATGAATACTTCTTTGTTCAGTGAGCGTTTATAGCTTTGCAAAGCTTCTTTTAGCTTTTTTGCCTTTTCATAATGTGAAAACCCTATTCTTTCTGCAAATATCTGCAAATTATCTTTTGAAATTACTAATTCATATTGTGCTCTACAATGGTATAGTCGAACTCCTCCTTTACCATCTGGTAAGTAATATTTGCCAGATGGCCTTCTGTTAGAATAGATTTTAGCAACAATCCCCAAACGCAATAACATACGTTGTACTGCTCTTAGAATTTCTAAATTACTTTGCGCAAGTCGAATACTAATCCCTTTAAAATGCGATCCTTGTACACTGCCATCTGCATCAAATAGTCCACGCAAAAATCCCTTGTAAAAATCAGAAGAAGCTTTTTCTATTTTCGAAGTTATTATCTTTGCGCCAGGTCGAAGACCAAAACGATAAGCAAGAGAACGCAATGAAGCAGTTGCCAATCGATATTCGCCACGTTCTGGAATGGCTATCCAGCCACGAAAATCTTTACGGTGAGGAAAACTTCGAACAGCTGATTCAGCATATGCCATCATTGTACTTAAACTTTCTATCGAATCATTGTTAGTCCATACTGAAAGTACAGCTTTGTCTTTCTTAAGTGTTCCATCTCCTACTAATAATCCAAGTAAATACCCTTCTTCAGAACCTTCCCCAGGCCATTCAAAACATCCTCGATGATTATTTAACACAACCCCATCTCCTATTTGGAGATATTTAACAGGAATCCATTCTGTTGTAGTACTCCAGCGAGTTCGCTTACGAACTCGAAGTACAGGATGATCTTCAGTTAAGCGAAGATTATAACCTTCCAGTGTTTCTAATCGATATACTTTTTTAACACCTGTGGCAAAAAATCCTTTAGGACACATGTAATCCTGACCGTTGACCCGGGCAAAAAATGGTTGACCTATCAAATCAGCCACACGACGTGGCCCCATAGAAGTGTGAATCCACGTGTCTGCTGTCACACAGGGGTTCGTCGCGGTGATGTGCTCGCGGTAGGCGAGGTTGTTCATCCGGTTGATTGTGTCGATGAAGAGCACGCCGGGCTCGGCGTAGTCGTAGGTGGAGCGCAGGATCTGCTCCCAGAGTGCCCGCGCCTTCACCACCCGGAGCACGCGGCAGGGCACAGGACCGTCGGTGCCCGTCCAGCGCCGGTACACGATCGGTCCGTCGCCCATGCCTTCGTCCTCCAGCGCAGCGGCCGGAAAGACCAGCGGCCAGTCGGCGTCGCGCCGCACGGCCTCCATGAACTCGTCGAAGACCTGCACCGACAGGTTGAAGTGCGTGAGCACGCCGGGCCGGTGCTTGGCCGTGACGAAGGTTTCGATGTCGGGGTGGTCGCACCGGAGCGTGGCCATCATGGCACCGCGCCGCGCGCCCGTCGAAAGCAGTGTGGCGCACATGGCGTCCCAGATGTGCATGAACGAAACCGGCCCCGAGGCGATCGTACCCGTCGTGCGCGCCCGCGTGCCGGCCGGCCGCAGCGTCGAAAAGTCGTAGCCCACGCCCCCGCCCTGCTGCATGGTCAACGCCCCTTCTTTGAGACTATCGAAGATGCCGTCGAGCGAGTCCTCGATGATGCCCATCACGAAGCAGTTGAAGAGCGTCACGCGGTGGCGCGTGCCGGCACCGGCCAGGATGCGCCCGCCCGGCAGAAACTTGAATCCGTAAAGCACCCGGTAAAAGCGTTCGGCCCAGCGCGCCTGCTCCGATTCCGGTTCGGCAACCGCCAGCGCCCGGGCCACCCGCCGCCAGGTGTCCTCGATCGTCTGATCGCGCACGACGTTGCCTTCACGATAGCGGTACTTCGCATCCCAGACGTGCCAGGAAACCGGCTCGTGAAAGTGCGTGCCCAGATCCGGTAGCACTTCCGTTGCCATGGCCTATGCTCCTGTCAGTGCATGACTTGCCAGTAAAACGCCGGAGCACCTGCAGAGATTTGCCCTGCCGCGAAGAAGGAGCCGGCCTGCCGGAAAAGTGCCCGATTCGTTACGGCTTCGGCGCGTCGGGACGCCGCCGGTAGGTGACGAACCGAAAGCCCGGATGGCGCTCGACGGCCACCTCCTCGAAGACGGAGCCGATCAGATGCTCGTAGGGAGGAAAGAACGTATCGCCCTCGTAGTCGCCTTCGACGAGCGTCAGCTCCAGCCGATCGGCCCGGGGTAGAAACTGGGCATACACCTCGGCTCCGCCCGCAATGAACAGCACGGGCACATCGCCCACGGCCTTCAGCGCCGCCTCGACGTCCGGGTACACCTCGACGTTCGCCATGCCCGGATAGGTCCGACTCCGCGAGAGCACCAGGTGTCGCCGACCGGGCAGCGGCCCGCCGAACTCCTCCAGGAGCGACTCGAACGTCTTGCGGCCCATCAACAGCGGGTGCCCCATCGTCAGCCGCTTGAAGCGCCGCAGGTCCTCCGGCAGATGCCACGGAAGCCGGCCGTCGCGCCCGATCACCCGGTTCTTCTCGGCCAGCGCTGCAATCAGGACAATCTCCGGACGTCTGGATGTTACCGATGAAGACAAAGACATAGAAAAATCCTTAAATCAGCTCCACATTTTGGTACTTAATCAATGCGCTGTCCGCAGTTAAAAGCCGGGCTTTTTCGACAATAGCCTGAGCGACCAGTATTCGATCAAAAGGATCTCGATGATACAAAGGAAGATCTATAATTTTCGTAGCATGTTCTGTACGAATGGCCAGGGGTTCGAATCCTGAATCCTCCGCTGCTTCAACAATGGCATTCAAGTCGAGAGTAAGTTTCAGTCGCCCTATCTGTGCTTTTATAGCTATTTCCCACACACTTGCTGCACTGAAATACACCTCAAAGTATGGATCAATAAGACGTTCGCGTACTCGTTCAGGAATTCGTTCTGGACTAAAAAGCACCCATAGCAATACATGTGTATCGAGCAAATAGCGCTCAGGCATTTCCTTCAAAAGCGGATAGAATTTTTTCCGGCAGCGGTGCGTCGAAATCTTCGGGAATAGTCATGCGTCCCGCCAGCACACCCAGCTTTCGCGGCTTCCGCAGGGGTACCAGTCTGGCGACCGGACGCCCCGCCCGCATAATGATGACCTCCTCTCCCTGCTCCACCGCAGCGATCAACCGAGAAAGATGCGCCCGGGCTTCTCTGATGTTAACAACCCGCATATCATCCCTGGTTTTTTCTGTAGAGACCCTGTACACCTGACCCGGGTTTCCCCTGTTCACACCGCAATGGGTGCCTTGATCGGCGGATGATGCCGGTAGTTCACGAATTCGAAATCCTCGTACCGATAGTCGAAGATCGACGGCGGGCGCCTTTTGATGACCAGCTTCGGCAGCGGGTACGGCTCGCGGGAGAGCAGCTCCTCGACCTGCTCCAGGTGGTTCAGGTAAATGTGACAATCGCCCCCGGTCCAGACCAGCTCGCCCACGTCCAGGTCCGTCTGCTGGGCGATCATGTGCGTGAGCAGGCTGTAGGAGGCGATGTTGAAAGGCACGCCCAGAAACGCATCGGCCGAGCGCTGGTAGAGCTGGCAGGAAAGCCGCGGGCGCTCCCACTCGGGCCGCTCCGCCACGTAGAACTGAAACAGCACGTGGCAGGGTGCCAGGGCCATCCGGCCCCGCCGCACGTTCTCCTGCGGCGAAAGGCGCTCGTCGGGCAGGTCGGCCACGTTCCAGGCGCTCACCACATGCCGCCGCGACCAGGGGCGCTCCCGGATCGAGCGCACCACCTCGGCGATCTGGTCGATTTCGCGTCCGTCAGGCGCCAGCCACCGCCGCCACTGCTTGCCGTAGATCGGTCCCAGCTCGCCTTCCTCGGTGGCCCACTCGTCCCAGATCGTCACGCCGTGCTCGTGCAGGTATCGCAGGTTGGTGTCGCCCCGAAGGAACCAGAGCAGCTCGTGCACGACGCTCTTGATGTGGATCTTCTTCGTCGTGACCAGCGGAAAGCCTTCCTGCAGGTCAAAGCGCATCTGGTAGCCGAACACGCTGATCGTGCCGACGCCCGTACGGTCTTCCCTGCGCGTGCCGCGTTCCAGGATGTGGCGCAGAAACTCGTGATACTGGCGCATGGTGTGGCGGAACGTCGTGGGATGGCTCTCGTTCTTCGGGCGGACCATCACAATCTACGAACAACCGGGCCGACAGGAAATATGGATCCGACGCTTCACCAGAAACAGGGGATCAATCATCTGCAGCGCGTGCTGTCCTATGCGCCCATGGTGGCCGAAAACGGCCGGGCGGAGGTCTTTCTGACGCAGGAAGACTGGTTCGTCGTGGCCGACACGCTCTTCCGGATGCACACCCCGAAAGAACTGCTACCGCCGGAGATTCAGGAGTACCGGCTGACCGACGAAAACCGCGTGATCGAGCTGGTCACGCCGGAGCTGACGATCGAGGTCAAGATGTTCTGAGGCTCAGTTGGCCGCCACGCGCAGATCGAAACGAGGAATCGTCACCCGGAAGCGGCGTCCGTCGGCGGAGCGCATCAGGTAATACCCTTCCATCGTGCCGCTGAGCGACGAGAGAATGCAGTAGCTGCTGTAGATGTGCGCATGGCCGGGCTTGATGACGGGCTGCTGGCCGATCACACCGGCGCCTTCCACCTCGCGAACCGAGCCATCCGCTTCTTCGATGCGCCAGTAGCGACGCAGGAGCTGTACCGGCTCGTCCGTGTGGTTTTCGATGCTGATGAAATAGGCGAAAACGAACCGCTTTTCGAAAAAGTCGGACGGATCATCCAGGTAGACCGGACGTACGGTGACCGTCACACCCCGCGTTGTCGCTGCATAGGGAACCATGTCTGCCCCGCGCTTCTGTGCTGTTCAGTGGCCGGTGCATCGCACGAAGCGATGTAGCCGTTGAACTCCCCGCATCTTTTTGCGTTGCATCTTTTTGCGAAATATCGGACGTTCCGATAGATAGCCGTTATCAATCCGTCGTCTTTTTGCCAGATTATGGCCGTCTTTGAAAAACCTGTGGAGGTCCTCCCCGAGGCGACCGTGCTCTTCGCCGGCGACTCGGGTGACGGCATGCAGCTGACGGGCCTGCAGTTCGCCCGGGCCACTGCACTGGCCCGCAACGACCTGGCCACGCTGCCCGACTTTCCCGCCGAGATCCGCGCCCCGGCCGGTACCCCCTACGGCGTGAGCGGCTACCAGCTTCACTTCGGCTCGGTCCCGGTGCGCACGCCGGGCGATGCCGTCGATATGCTGGTGGCCATGAACCCGGCCGCGCTGAAGGTGCACCTACCGCGCGTGCGCCGGGGCGGTACGTTGCTGATCAACGTGAATGCCTTCGACCGACGCGGGCTGGAGCTGGCCCGCTACGAGACGAACCCGCTCGAGGACGGCTCGCTCGAAGGCTACCAGGTCATCCCGGTCGAGCTGACGCGTCTGACGCACGAGGCGCTGGCCGACAGCGGGCTCGACAAGAAGGAGATCGACCGCTGCAAGAACATGTTCGCGCTGGGGCTCGTGCTCTGGCTCTACTCGCGCCCGCTGAAGCCCGTCGAGGAATGGCTGGCGCAGAAATTTGCGAACCGGCCCGAGATCCGGGATGCCAACCTGAAGGTCCTGCACAAGGGGTATCATTACGGCGAGACGCACGAGCTGTTTGCCGTCCGCTACGAGGTGCGGCCGGCACGCCTGGAGCCCGGTCTGTACCGGGCCATCCGGGGCGTCGAGGCGCTGGCGCTGGGGTTGATCGCGGCCACCCACCAGAGCGGCCTGCCGCTGTTCTACGGCTCCTACCCGATCACCCCGGCCTCGGACCTGCTGCACGAGCTGAGCCGGCACAAGAACTTCGGCGTGATGACCTTCCAGGCCGAGGACGAGATTGCGGCCGTGGGGGCGGCGCTGGGCGCCAGCTTCGGCGGGGCGCTGGGCGTGACGGCCACCAGCGGCCCGGGTCTGGCGCTCAAGGCCGAAACGATCGGCCTGGCGGTGATGACCGAGCTGCCACTCGTGGTGATCGACCTGCAGCGCGGCGGTCCCTCGACAGGGCTGCCGACCAAGACGGAGCAGAGCGACCTGCTCTTTGCACTCTACGGCCGCCACGGCGAGGCCCCGCTGCCCGTGCTGGCGGCCAGCTCGCCCGGCGACTGCTTCTATGCGGCCTACGAAGCCTGCCGCATCGCCGTGCGCTACATGACGCCGGTGATCCTGCTGGCCGACGGCTACCTGGCCAACGGCGCCGAGCCCTGGCGCGTGCCGGACGTCGCCTCGCTGCCTCCTTTTGAAGTGAAGTTTGCTACGGAGCCCAACTTCCGCCAGAACGGCGACGTGCGCTTCCTGCCCTACCGCCGCGACCCCGAGACGCTGGCGCGCCCGTGGGCACGTCCGGGCACGCCCGGCCTGGAGCACCGCATCGGCGGCCTCGAAAAAGAGCACGAGACGGGTAACGTCTCGTACGACCCGGCCAACCACCAGCGCATGGTGAAGCTCCGCGCCGAAAAGGTGGCCCGCGTGGCTCGGGAGATCCCGCCCACGGAAGTCTTTGGCGATCCCGAGGGCGACGTGCTGCTCATCGGCTGGGGTTCGACGCGCGGCGCCATCGAAGCGGCCGTCGAGCGCCTGCAGGCTCGCGGCCTGCGCGTCGGCAGCGTCCATCTGCGCTACCTGAATCCGCTGCCGCCCGATCTGTCGGCCATTTTCGAGCGCTACCACCATCTGGTGGTGCCCGAGCTGAACAACGGCCAGCTCGTACACGTCCTGCGCGACGCCTACCTGCGGCCGTTCGTGCCGCTGAACAAGATTCAGGGCCTGCCCTTCCAGGCCCGTGAGATCGAGGAGTTTGTGGCCGACCTGATGCCGTCCTGAAATTTCAACCCTGCGGTAGTTGCCATGTCCGACTCCAAGCGTCCGGAAGAAAACGCCCCGCGCGGCACGCGTCCCGCCATGCCGCCGGGGGCCAGGCCCGCCATGCCGCCCGGGGCCAAACCGGCCATGCCACCGGGGGCCGGTCCCGCTATGCCGCCACGTTCCAAACCGGCCATGCCGCCGGGGGCCAAACTGGCCGGCGACGGCAAGCCGCGTCTGACCCGCAAGGACTTCGCCTCGGATCAGGACGTGCGCTGGTGCCCGGGCTGCGGTGACTATGCCATCCTGGCCACCGTCCAGCGTCTGCTGCCCGAGCTGGACGTGCCCCGCGAGAACATCGTGTTCATCAGCGGAATCGGCTGCTCCAGCCGCTTCCCCTACTACATGAACACCTATGGCATGCATTCCATCCACGGCCGGGCACCGGCCATCGCCACGGGACTGAAGGCCAGCCGACCCGAGCTGGACGTGTGGATCATTACGGGCGACGGCGACGCCCTTTCGATCGGCGGCAACCACCTGATCCACATCCTGCGCCGCAACCTGAACGTGCAGATTCTGCTGTTCAACAACCAGATCTACGGCCTCACGAAGGGTCAGTACAGCCCGACCTCGGAAGAAGGCAAGATCACGAAAAGCTCGCCCTACGGCTCGATCGACCACCCCTTCAATCCGGTGGCGCTGGCGCTGGGGGCCGATGCGACGTTCGTGGCCCGCTCCATGGACCGCGACACGAAGCACCTGCAGGAAATGCTCCGCCGGGCGCACGACCACCGGGGCGCTGCCTTCGTCGAGATCTACCAGAACTGCAACATCTTCAATGACGGCGCCTTCTTCCAGTTTACCGAGCGCGACACGAAGCCGCACCGGGCGCTCTTCCTGGAGCACGGCAAGCCGCTCGTGTTCGACGAAGGCCGCAAGGGGATCCGGCTCGACGGTTTCCGGCCCGAGGTGATCGACCTGACCGACGGCCGGTGGTCCCTCGACGACTGCCTCGTCTACGACGAGACGAACCGCGAGCTGGCCCAGATCATGGCGCGGATCTTCTTCCGTCCCGACCTGCCGCAACCCTTCGGCGTCTTCTACCGGGAAGAGCGGCCCACCTATGAGGACCTGCTGCACCGCCAGATCGCCGAGGTGACGGCGCGCAAGGGCAAAGGCGACCTGCAGGCCCTGCTCCGGAGCGGCGATACCTGGGTCATCGAACCCGAACCGGCCGAGGCTTCCGAATAAAATCGATCCAGCAAGCCGAGCTGCTTTGCAAAGGGCGGTGCACTCCATCGCCCTTTGCTTTTTTGCCCCGCCCGGCTCGAGTGCTGGCTTCCGGGAAAACGCTCATGACGCCTTTCGCTTACCTGTCGGTCCTGATCTCGATCGTGCTGGGTCTGGGACTTACCGAGGCGCGATCGGATCCGTTTCCACTGGCTGCCGCTGACCTGGGCCGGTCTCGTCTTCGTGGCCCTGGTTCAGTGGTGGTGGGCCGCCTTCGGACTGCGCCACCAGGTGGCCTGGAATTTCTTTTCATTTCTGCTGATTCTGCTTGTGCCGGTCCTGCTCTACCTGGCGGCCGCGCTGGTCCTTCCCAACAGGATCCCGGACGGCCCGTGCGACCTGCTGAACCACTACCGCAAAATGCAACGGCCATTTTTTGCGGCGCTCGCTACGGTCAACGTGCTGGAAGGACTCCGGGCCCTGTCGGTGCACGACCAACAGGCGACCTTGCTGAACCTGGCGGGCGTCGTGCTGCTCGGCTCGCTGGCCGTCGTGCGCAACCTTCGCTACCATGCCGTGATCACCATCCTCACCGCGATCCTGCTCCTGCTGTTCATCGTGCTGGAAACGCTCCGGATCGCATAAGCGCGGCAACCTGAAGGGCCGAAGGCGGTACTTCTGGCAAAACGATTCCGCTGCATGACCCAGCCTCCAGCCCCAAAAGGCCGCGGCGCGGCCTTCAATCCGCCCAGCCGCTTCGAGCCGCGCCATCTGGAACCGGACCCGGAGGCGCTCGCCCGGGAAGAAACGCCCCACCGGGTGCCCACGACCATCCTGGAAGACCACACGCGCTCGGCGCTCGCCCGCAACGACAGCCCGGACATCCCCTTCAACTTCGGGCTGAATCCTTACCGGGGCTGCGAGCACGGCTGCGCCTACTGCTACGCCCGTACCTATCACGAATACCTGGGCTTTTCGGCCGGACTGGACTTCGAAACGAAGATCGTCGTCAAGCGCGACATTGCCCGCCTGCTCGAACAGACGCTCCGCCGCCCTTCCTGGGAGCCGCAACCCATTTCGCTCTCCGGCGTGACGGATCCCTACCAGCCGCTGGAGCGACGGCTGCGGCTGACGCGGGCCTGTCTGGACGTGCTGCTGCGCTATCGCAACCCGGTGGTGATCGTCACGAAAAACGCGCTCATCCGGCGCGACCTGGACCTGCTCGCCGAAATGGCCCGCCAGGAGCTGGTGCTCGTGTGGATCTCGGTCACCAGCCTGAAGCCGGACATCACGGCTCGCCTGGAGCCACGCACGGCGCGTCCGGCGCTGCGCCTGAAAACCATCGAAGCGTTGAGCCAGGCCGGTGTGCCGGTGGGCGTGCTGGCCGCCCCGATCATCCCGGGCCTGACCGACGAAGAGCTGCCGGCCATCCTGGAAGCGGCCGCCCATGCCGGAGCCCGCTGGGCCGGCTACACGCTGCTTCGCCTGCCCGGAGCCGTACGCGAGATCTTTCTGGACGCACTCCGGCGTCACTTCCCCGAACGCTACGACCGCGTCGTGCGCCGCCTCGAAGCCATGCGTGGCCCTTCGCTCAACGACACGCGCGCCGGCCGCCGCCTGCACGGTTCGGGCAAGGAGGCCGACCTGCTGGCTCAGCTTTTCCACCTGACGTGCCGACGGCTGGGCCTCAACCGCACGCGTCCCGTACTCCGCACCGACCGCTTCCGCCGCGACGGCGCCCAGCTCTCCCTGTTCGAGCAGGAAATGTCCTGAAAAATGGCTTCGCGCGACGCGCCGTTCAGGACGTTTCGCCGCTGCCCGGAACCGACTCGAACAGCAGGCGGCGTAGTTCTTCTCACAACCCGGAACTGACGCTCATTCAACTGCCGGTGCCGTCCGTATCGGTTTGGGAGCACCCCGCTTGTCCAGCAGGCGCTCCGCGGCTATCTTCCGGGATCGGTTCACCAACCCATTGCGAAACCATGTGGCGTGATCCTGAAAAGCGTCGCGATCTGGGCCTGCTGGTCGTTCGGATCGGCCTGGGCCTGACGTTTCTGTTCATCCACGGCGGTCCCAAACTGCTGGGCGGACCGGAGCGCTGGGCGCGCGTCGGTGGTGCCATGCAGGGCTTCGGGATCGACTTTGCGCCGACCTTCTGGGGTCTGGTAGCCGCGCTCTCGGAGGCGGTCGGTGGCGGTCTGTTGCTCCTGCTGGGCCTGTTCTTCCCCTGGGCCTTGATTTTCCCGACGCTCACGCTCCTGGTGGCCGCGCTCGGACACCTGACGGGCCTGATCCCCGGCGGTCCCTGGTATCCACTGGAGCTGGCCATTGTCTTCATCGCTCTGATGCTCACGGGTCCCGGCCGCTACAGCCTCGACGCGCGCCGCGCCCGCCAACAGGTAACGATTTCGTAACCGGCCCGACCGGAACAGCCCCGGCCGCTCTTCGTGCTTTCTCCGGAAGCGCTTAATCCCATCCCCATCCACCAATCCAGAGGAGGCGCCATGGCTGCCAAGCGAATTCTGATGATCGTCGGGGACTTCGGCGAGGACTACGAGATCATGGTCCCCTTCCAGGCGCTGCAGGCCGTCGGTTTCCAGGTCGATGCCGTCTGCCCGGGCAAGCGGAAAGGCGAAAAGGTCCGCACCGCCGTCCATGATTTCGAAGGCGACCAGACCTACTCCGAAAAGCCCGGCCACAACTTCCAGCTCAACGCCACCTTCGACGAGATCCGTCCGGAGGACTACGACGCGCTGGTGATTCCGGGTGGCCGGGCGCCCGAGTACCTGCGCCTGAACAACCGCGTGCTGGAGATCGTCCGCCACTTCGCCCAGAACAACAAGCCGATCGCGGCCATCTGCCACGGGCTGCAGATCCTGACCGCGGCGGACGTGCTGAAGGGTCGCCGCTGCACGGCCTACCCGGCCGTCGGTCCCGAGGTGAAGGCGGCCGGTGGCGAGTACGTCGAGGTGCCGGTCGATGAGGTCGTGGTGGACGGCAACCTGGTAACGGCGCCGGCCTGGCCGGCTCATCCACGCTGGCTGGCCGAATTCTTCAAGGTGCTCGGGCTGCGCATCGAACACGAGGAAGCCGCCATGGCCTGAGCGCTCCTTGCACGGCATAGCCATCCGTGAGCCCCTCCCCCGGGAGGGGCTTTTCTGTGTGGAGCCAGGCTGCGGATCGGCAAGCTATTCACGCCGTGAATCATTTTTATTCCCCGGCTTTACATACCTGATTGGCTCCCGGATCGAATGGCTGGCGCCGGACGTACTGGCCGCACCATGGTGGACCGTATGCTGAGGCGCTTCGCATTTTTGCTGCTGTTGCTGGCGCCGGCCTGTCGGGCTCAGACGCCCGCCCCGACGCTACCTCCCCTGGACGACACGCTTCGGGCCGAAGACAGCGGTCCCGTTGCGCTGCCGTCCCCTCGCTACCACGCCCTGCTGCGTCTGGACACGCTCTGGGCACGGGTGCTGGCGCTGCACTACCGCACGCTGGTCTTCGACGGGCACATCGACACGCCCACCCGCATGCTGGAGGGCTTCGAGTTCGGCCGCCGCCACCGCCGGGCCGACGGCCACGTGGACCTGCCCCGCATGTTCGAAGGCGGACTCGACGCCGCGTTCTTTTCGATTTACGTACCTGCCGCCTACGGTGAGGGCACGGCGGCCGTCCGCCATGCCCGCCGCCTGATCGCCGAAGTGCGCCGTCAGGTGGCCGCCCATGCCGACAGCGTCGCGCTCGCCTACTCGGCCGCCGACGTGCTGCGCATCACGCGAAGCGGCCGCAAGGCCATCCTGCTCGGGCTCGAAGGCGGCCACGCACTGGCCGGCTCGGTGGATACGCTCCGGGCACTTTACGAAGCCGGCATCCGATACGTCACACTCACCCACGTCAACACGAACCGCCTGGCCGATGCCTCACAGGACCGCCCGCGCTGGAACGGCCTCAGCGAAGAGGGCCGTCGGATCGTCCGCGAAATGAACCGCCTCGGTATGCTCATCGACCTGTCGCACACGTCCGATTCGACCTTTTTCGACGTGCTGGCCATCTCCGAAGCCCCCGTCATCCTTTCGCATTCTTCGATGCGGACCTTGGTGCCCACCGTCCGCAACGCCAGCGACGAAATGCTCCGGGCGCTGGCCCGCAACGGCGGCGTCGTACTCATCAACTTCTTCGACGCCCTGGTCAATCCGCACTTGACGGCCGACGTCTATGCCGAGGCCGAGCGTCGCACGGGCGGCAATCTGCGCCGGCTCTGGGACGCCGTCTATGCCATCCGGCGCGAACGGGGCCTGCCCGGCGCCACGCTCGACGACGTGCTCGACCATATCGACCATGCCGTGCAGGTGGCCGGGATCGACCACGTCGGGCTGGGTTCGGACTTCGACGGCGTGTTCGACCTGCCCGCCGGACTCGAAGACGTGACGCGTCTGCCCTGGATCACCTACGGCCTCTACCGTCGCGGCTACTCCGAAGCGGACATCCAGAAGATCCTGGGTGGCAACCTGCTGCGCGTGCTGGCCGAAGCCGAGCGCGTCGCGGCCCGAATTCAGGCTACGGAAGCCGGATCAGGCTCCGACTGACGCGCCGATCGCCCTCCGCCACCTCGATCCGGTATACCCCGGCCGCCAGCCCTTCCAGATCGATCCAGAATCGCTGCAGACCCACCCCCGCCGGCCCCTTCTGGCTTCGTACCAGACGCCCGAGCACATCCCATACCCGGATCGTGACCGGTGCGCCCCGGCCTTCCCAGACGACCCGGACCTGATCGCGTGCAGGATTGGGGTACAGTTGCAGGGCGATCTCCGGTTCGCCGGAAACGGCCACGCCGGACGCACCCCGAAATCGAAAGCGGGCGTGCACGGGCAGATGGTCCGAGGTGGAAAACACGTAGCCCGGAATCGCGTCGAGCAGCGCTGTGAAACGATCTGCTGAGCTTTCCTCGTAGGCGTCAAACAGTTCGTCGGTGATCAGGATGTGGTCAAGGGTCGATCCTGTCCGACACGTACTGCTGTTGCCGCACCAGGTGGGCAGGTCGGCCGCGTCCAGCGCTTCGGTCAGAAAGCGGTAATCGTCGGTATCGGAGCGGAAGTTCTCGTAGGGCGACGGGAAGCTCGTGATGATCGACGCGTGCAGCTCGTCGTTCCAGTCGCCCAGCACGATGACGGGGCGGGAGCCATAAAGCAGATCGAGCCGGCTTTTCAGGCGCTGTGCCGCTTCGCGCCGCCGTTCGTAGTCGTCCAGACCGCCCCCTGCTTTCATGTGCAGCGTGATGAACGTGATCACCACCGTCGTGTCGGGCAGATGCACGGCAGCCTCCAGCAAAAGCGGCGGCCGAAAAGCGAAGGACTCGGCAAACTCGGTCAGGATCTGCTCGACGCGTCGGCGCTGCACCACGTCGCGGCGATAGACGAACGCCAGCCGTTGCGTCACGCCCGGCGAAGCCGTCTGGCCCAGCACACCTTCGTAGTCACTTCCCAGGCTGTCGAGCAACGCCTGAAAGGCGGCCGGGTCGCTCACCTCCTGCAGGGCCCAGAGATCGATTCCGCTCTGCGCGATGACGGCGCGGACGTTCGCCTGTTGCCGCGCTTCGTCCGAGGGGCCGTTGTCCGGATCGCCGAACCACTCCACGTTCCAGGTGGCCACCTCCAACGTGGAGGACGTACCCATCGACGGAATCTGCGCCCATGCCGGAAAAGCCCAGCCGAGCAGCAGGACAAGCAGACAGCGCTTCATTCGAAGTCGGTATTGAGCCGGAAGCGGGCAATGCGGTTGTTGCCGGTGTCGGCCACGTAGACGATGCGCCGGTCGTAGGCCACGCCCTGCGGGTTGTTGAACTGGCGGGACCCGTCTCCACGCCCACCGAACGATACCACCACCGGCTTCGTGCTGGCCGCCCCGGGCGGCGGCGCCACGCCCTCGACGCCCGCCGACGTGAAAACGAACAGGCTGTCTTTGCAGGCGTCGAGCACGAACAGGTAGTTGGTGCCATCGGCCGCAAAGGCCAGGTCCGAAGGACAGCCGAACTTGAAATCCTCATACAGGAAGCCGTCGCCCCGCGTCGTATCGCCCACGATCTGAATTTTGTCGGCATCCGGGCGATACTCGATGCCGTCGGGCGTCTCGACAGCGCGGATCGACAGCACGGCGTAGCGGAGCTGCTGTCCTTCGGGCGGTGTCTGCGCAATGTAAAAGTCGCGCAGGAACGGGAACGTCGTGCGCTGCGGCGGATGGACGAACGTCAGCACATCCGAAGGGTTAATGGCACTGCGAAGGCTCGGCTGGCGGGGATCGAGCGTCACGAGCGCCTGCGTGTTGATGCCGTCCGGCGTGAACTCCAGGATCGTGTTGTGGGGCAGGATCACCGAGGCCGGATCGTTGACCGGACCGCGCCTCGCCACGTAGATCGAGTTGTCGGCCAGCACGGCCACGCCGGTGAACTCGACCTGTTCGTCCGTGGGAATCGGATCGGGTCGGTTCAGACGGCGGGAACGGTCGTCGAACGGGTGCCAGATGATGTCCACCAGGCGGGGGTTACCCGTAGGAATGCCTGCATAGTGCAGCACGACGGGCAGATTCCAGGTGCGACCTCCGATCGTGGTGTCGCGCCGGGCCGTCACGTACACATGCAGCCGCCGGTCCTGGATGACCGAAGTTGCCCCACCGGGAATCGGGATGAACGTGGCCGGACGGCCCGCCTGGTCCAACACGTGCAGCCCGCGGGCGTCCACCACATAGATGAACGTGTCGAAACCCACGTACACGTCCTTCGGGGCTTCCAGCGGGGCGCCATCGCCCCCCAGCGTATAGAACGGAAAGAGCGGCACGTACTCCACCTCACGCAACAGGCCGGGTTCGGTACGGCCCACGCGGAAGATCTCCTCGGTGGTCGGATCCTGCTTGCTACCCAGCAGGGCGTCGCACCCGACAAGCAGCAATCCGAGCGCGAGCAACGCGCCCCAGGTCTTCGTCCACCGACGTGCCGCATTGCGGAATCGGCTCATGGTCACAACTCCAGGTTAAGCCCCACGCGGTGCACCGTACCCAGGCGTTCCAGATGCTGGAAGCCGTAGTCGAAGCGGGCCTGCACGCCGGCCACCAGCTCGGGCAACCGGAGCCCCACACCCAGCGCCGGCGTGCGAAATTCTTCGACACCAAACCGATAGCCCATCCGCACCATCAGCGTGTGGTTCCAGGTGTATTCGGCGCCCACGTTGAAGGTCTCGGCGTTGTCGTTCGGGTTGGTGAGCTGGCCCAGCAGCGTCAGCCGGTGCTGCGGATTATCCCGGAGCAGCGTGTAGCTGACGCCCAGCAGAAACGTGGTGGGCGGCGTGATGGTCTCGAACTCGGTCTCGATGCGCACGCCCGGATCCGGCGTTGTCGCGATCGGCTCCGGATCGGCGGCACGTTTGGCTGGCCCCACCTTCTCGATTACGGTACGCACCAGTTTTCCTTCAGGGCGGCCGTCGAATCCGAAGTGCCGGATTGCCACGGCCATCTGCACGCCGGTATCGCCCACCCGGTAGAAAATGCCCAGGTCAAACAGCAGCGTCTGCGTGACCAGTTCGGCCACACTCTCGCGCACGTAGCGGGCCGTGATGCCGTAGCTGAACAGGTCCGTGAGCGGCTGCGCCACGCTCAACCCCAGCGCCAGGTCCCGGAAGCTGAACATCTCGCCGGTGCCGTAGGGCTCGAATTCGGTCGTCACCGGCATCTCGCCCGAGTCGAGCGTCTCCAGGCTCAACCCCAGCGTCAGTCCGGCCCACCCCAGCGGATAGATCAGCGACAGGTAGTCGAGCCGGATGTCCACGAAGTAGGCGGTGTGGCCGACGCCCACCTGCACGTTTTCGACCTGGGCGGCCAGCGCCGGATTCCAGAACAGCGCCGAAGCGTCGAACGCCTGGGCAACCACCGTCTCGCCCAGCGCGGCCGAGCGGGCATCCACCGGAATCTTGAGAAACTGGAAGCCCGACGTACCGGCCCGATCCCGCCCATAGGACGGCAGGAGCTGCGCCCGCACTTCGCCGATCAGCCCGAGCAGCAGGGCCAGCAACAGGCAGGTCCGTGTCATTCGCTCAGAACGCATAGGAAATCCCGAACATCACGTGGCGCGGCGGCAGGAAACGCGCCGGATTGAACGGCGGCAACCCGGTCGTGGTCGGATCCTCGTAGCGCGGATCGCGCACGTTGATGGGTACATCGAAGTCCCGGTTGCCCCGAAGCTTCGTGAAATCGGTCTTCTCCGGATCGACATCCGGATAGGCTTTGCCCGTCACCGGGTTGACGATCACGCTGTTTTTCTGATTGAACAGATTTGTGATCTCGACGGAAAGCTCCAGGTCGTTGCCGGCCAGTTGGATGCGGCGGCGCAACGCTAGGTCGAACCACCACCAGGGCTCCCCAATGCGGCTGTAGCGGGCGGCCGGATCTGAGACGATCTCGTAGATGGGCCGCCAGTTCGCCTCGCCCGTGAAGGGATTCGTCTGGTAGCCTTTGAATTCGGCGGGCGTGTAGCGCTGGCCGCTCCGGAACGTCGTCGAAAGGAACAGCTGCAGCCGGTTCAATCCGGGCAGGCCCAGCAGCGGTCGCGGTCGGTCGTAGGTGAGTGTGACGCTGGCCTTCAGATCGATCGGTCGGTCCCAGGCCAGCGGCGTCTCGAAGGTGTTTTCGATGTCGCCCCGGGCCAGAAATTGCACGAGCGCGTCGTTGTTCGTGGAACTCAACCCGGTAGCCCGTGAGAACGAGCCGGCCATCTGCCCCAGGAACCAGTCGCCGATGCGTTTCAGGTAGCTGACTTCCACGCCGCGCACGCGGGCAAAGTCGCCGTTGATACGGAAAGCACGCACCGTCTCGCGGCCGGTCGGGTCGCGGATGATCACATTTTCGATCGTGATAAAATCGAACTTGTCCCGCCAGAAGGCCGTCACGCTCAGCACATCGTTGCTCGTCACCTGATAGCGAAGGCCCAGCTCGTAGGAGATGTCCACCTCCGGATTCAGGTTCGGATTGCCCAGATCGGCAAAGAACGAGCGATCCTGATAGAACGGATCGAGCCCGGCATAGACGAAGGTCGGATGCGGCAGGCGCGTCGAGCGGCCGTAGTTGAAAAAGAGCACCTGATTTTCGCGAATGGGGAACGAGACGCGAAGGCGCGGCAGCAGGAAGAACTTGGTCCGAAGCCCGAAGAACGGCACCGTGTCGTCCTTATAGGCCTGGCGGACGGTTTCCAGAATCGGCGTGCGCGGATCGTCCACGAGCCGGTCCACGTACCGCCCCGGCGACCACCATTCCAGCCGGAGTCCGGCATTCAGAATCAGCCCCCGGTAGCGCACCTGGCCCGTCGTGAAGAGCGCGCCGCGACGCGGCTTGACGCGCCAGATGTCGGCGCTTTCGCCAAGGCGTCCGGTCGCCTCGGCCTCCTCGGAGCCGATGGGCGCCCCCACCCAGGGACGGATGATGTCGATCCACTGGTAGTCGTTGAATTTCAGCTCCAGCCCGGCATTTAGTCGCCGGTTGCGGTCCGTCGAAAACAGCGTGTAGGTGCCCAGCAGCGTCCACTCTTCGGCAAAGTGATCGTGGAAGCGCGTGGCGATGCCGCCGTTGTTGTACAGGCCGGGTCCGGGCAGCACAAAGAGCGCGTTGGGGTCGAAGGGCTGACCGCTTTCGTCCACAAAGATCGTGGCCGGGTAGGTGACGATGCTGCGCGGATCCAGTTCGGTGGTGACGGCGCGGGGCCGCCAGCGCCGCCCGTTCGCGTCGGCCCGAAGCCGCGTAAAGAGCCGGCTGATCTGGATTTCGTAGAACGAACGCTCGTTGATCACGTGCGAGGCTTTCACGTAGGCCAGCACGTTGTCGTGCGCGAACGTGTTGGCATTTTCGGGCTGCAGGATGAAGGCGTACTGGAAGCCGGGCGCCACCACGGCCTCGTTGCCCGTCACCTGCAGCATGCGCGTGTTCTGGTTGACCGTCAGCGAGCGCTGGTAGGCAGCCTGCAATTTCAGGCCCGGCCAGGGCGTGTAGGTCAGCTTCAAAAAGCCATTCCAGCGGTTGCCCGTGCGGGGCAGCAGGAAGTCCCACGTCACCAGCGACGAGCGCACCGAGTCGGGATCCGACACGTGCCGCGTGAAGCCGTCGGAGAGCTGGACCTGACCGGCCACGAAAAAGCGGAGCCGATCGGTACCGAGCGGGCCGCCCAGCGTGAATTCATACAGGTCTTCGTGGAAGTTGCTGCCCCAGCTTTCGTTCAGGCTTCCGAAGTTGTCGCGCTTGTGCGTGAAGCTTCCCGAGAGCCGCTCGCCGCCCTCGCGGGTCTGGATCGAGACCACGCCCGACGTGACGTCGCCGTAGCGGGCGTCGAGTCCGCCGGTGATCACCTCCACTTCCTGGAAGGCGTTCGTGCCCAGATCGAGCCCGAAGCCGGTGCCAGCCAGCGGGTCGCGGGCCGAGACGCCGTCCACGTAGAAGCCGGTCTCGTAGGCGCGGCCGCCGCGGATGTACAGGCCCGTCGGGTCGCGCAGGACGCCGGCCTGCTGGCCCACCACCTCCTGCACCGAACGCAGCGGGGCCGCTTCGATCTGTTCGCGTGAAACAATGTAGGCGCTCGACGACTGCTCGACGTCCACCAGCGGCCGCTCGCCCACGACCACCACCTCTTCGCCGACCACCACCTGTTCCCGGAGCGTGACGTCCAGCGTGGTCGTCTCGCCGTCACGGACGCGCACGCCGGTGAAGAGCACGGTCTCGAACCCCACATAGGAGACGCGCACCGAGTACTCGCCCGGCCGCAGACCGTCGATCCGAAAGCGGCCGTCCAGGTCGGTGGCCGCCCCGTAGCTGGTGCCGACCACCACCACGTTCACGCCGGGCAGCGGCTCGCCGCGTTCGTCGCGTACGGTACCCGCAATGCTTCCCTGACCGCGGGCCGGCAGGGCCCCGACCAGCGTCAGCAGCAACCCCAGGATCGCGTTGCGTCCGGCAGTCCGTCGGTTCATCGTTCGGGAAATCCAAGGCTTCGGAGCAGAAACATGACGGCCCGGCGACCGGCCTCCGGATCGCCGTCGGCGCCGACCAGTTCGGGCTCGCCGCTGAGTTCGTTCACCAGCGGCAGTCCGAAGAGCGCCACACGGGCGTCGGCGCTGATCGACGCCACGGTGCGCGGATACGGCCAGGCGCCGCGCCGGCCGCTCCGGCTCAGATACTGATAGTCCGCTTCGTAGAGCGGAATGATGGTGGCCCCTTCGGCGAAGTAAGGCAGCTCGTTGATGAAGAACCGGTTGCTCTGCAAGGCCGGCAGCGCCTCGACCACACCCGGCGGCGCGTTGACGGGTGTGAGGGCCGCGCCGGTGGCCAGTTCCAGCCGCCGCACCGAATCGGGCAGCACGAGCAGGTCGCTCAGCGGCAGCATCAGGATGGCCGGATTGCCCAGGTTCGCCTCGGGGTCGCGCGGTTGCGTGACCGGGCTGTGCACCAAGATGCGCCCACCCCGCTCGAAGAACAGGTCCATCACCGCCGCGGCGTAGGGCAGGTTGTTGCCGACCACGCTGTTGACCGTGGCCGTCGAGACCCAGTAGATGTAGTCCCAGAGCGCCAGCGTCTGGCGCAGCGTCGGGTCGGGCACGGGCGGCAGCGCATCGGAGCGCGGCGTGTTGCCGGCCGAGCCGGTCACGTAGGGACGGGATATATCCCACTCGTCGATGGGCATGCCCGGCGGCAGAAAGTCGCGCAAGATCGCCCGGTGATAGGCCATCACGACCGAACCCGTCGCCTTCCGGTAGTCGTTGACCAGCAGCACACGACTCCGGGGCTTCTTGACGAACCACGTGTGCCGGGCCAGCGCACTGCTCGTGTCGGCCTGGTCCACGGCCCGCACGTAGAAGGTGTTTTCGGCGTCGAGCCGCAACCCCGGCACCTCGATCGTGGTGGACCGGAAGGCACGTCCCGTATAGACGTGGGCCGTTACTTCGGTCTGCGTCGGATCGTCGCGGTCGAAGTTCGCCACGAACGTCACGAAATCCACGTCGGGCGGCAGCGCCACGAACCGGGTCGAGTCGTTGAAGCTGACTTCGATCCGGGCCAGGTTGACGGCACCGTCCGGATCCTCGGCCTGCCAGCTGAACGAAAAGATCGGGAAGGTCGTATCGGGCGGCAGCTCGAAGCTGACCAGCCGGATTTCCGGCGGCGAGTTTCGGATCGGGAAGACCGTGCGCGCAGGCGTGGGATCGGCCAGCCCTTCGTTGTCGATGGCGCGCACCTCGAACACCACGTTGGCCGTGGCGCTTCCGGGCGGGATGGGCAGCAGGACGAGCGAGTCGTTGCGGATCGTCCGCGTCCAGAAGACGTCGGCCGGCCCCGTGGCGGCGTCGTAGTAGCGGAACTCGTAGGCCGCCACGTAGCCGTCCGGGTCGTCGCCCGTCCACGACACGTAGACGGTGCTGACGAGCCGCTCCTCGTCCGACAGGTTATCGACGAGCGAGCTGTCGCGCACACTCAGGTAGGTTTCGGGCGGCTGGTTGGGCAAGGGCTCTCCCGTGAAGCCGGCGTCGCAGCCGCCCAGCAGCACGATCAGCGCAATCAGTCCCGGTAACGCGCGCAGCGAGTACGTCACGGTCTCCTGCTCAAGTAATTGCCGGGCGGGGCGGCGCCGCCTGGCCGCCGCCCCGCTCCCGACGCTATGTTACTTCATGCGAACGATCATGCGCGTGGCCGTGCCGGCCTCCGTGGTCAGCCGCACCACGTAGAGACCGTTCGACAGCCCGCGGCCGTCCAGCTTCACCTCGTGCACGCCGGCCGGCTGCACGCCGTCGACCACCACGGCTACCCGGCGGCCCAGCAGGTCAAACACCTCCAGACGCACCAGACCGGCCTGCGGAAGCGCGTAGCGCAGCGTGGTGACCTCGGCGAAGGGGTTCGGATAATTCGGGGCCAGCGTGAAGGCGGCCGGCAGGGTTTCGCCGGGCGCCACGTCGGTCGTAATCGGACCGATGTCCGTGTTCGGATCCTCGGGCACCAGCTTGTACTCGCCAAACGAGTACCACCAGATGCCCTGGATGAATTCCACCAGGTCGCCCGCCTGGAATGTGCTCACGGCAAAGTCCTCGGCAATCGCACTGGACTGGTCGTCCGCTTTCACCTTGTTCTCTTCGGTGCCGTCCGACGAGAACGACCACTCGCCATAGCCCTCGTCAGGATTGATGATCGTCACGTTCTCGAAGCGCACAAGCATGCCTTCGTGGGCCTCGGCGATCGACAGATCGACCAGGTCGTTCGTGGTCACCGTCTTGTAGCCCAGAAAGTCACCCGTGCCCTCTTTGGTGAAGGTAACGTTGCGCAGTTCGGTCACGCCAAAGTTCTCCCGAATCTCGGCATTCGTGATGTGCAGCCGGTCGCCCCGCTGGATCGTGTCGCGAGCGGCCGAAGGCAGGCTCAACAGAATGCCCGACCACGGCCCCAGGTTGGCGTCGTCCTGCACGGCCACCAGGCCCGAAACGGACGGCTGACTCTGCACCACCACATGCAGATCCATGTCGGTGGTCATGCCAGCAAACGGACTGTCGCTGAGTCCTCCGTAGGGCACCTCCTGAATTTGTGCGATTCGGGAGATCCCGTTGTACAGCACCCGATAGTACCGATCCTCCGAGCGCATGCGGGCACCCGTGTTGTCCTCGGCTTCGACCCAGTAGACGACGAAGTCGCCGTCCGGGGCGGCCGGAATCTGCGCTTCGTAGAGCGCCAGCGTGCCCCGGGCACCTGCCTTCGAAGCGGCCAGTGAAGCCTGCACCACCTGCGTGTCGGGCTGCGAGCTGGTGTAGTAGTGCAGCTCGACGCTCGTGAGCTGACGGTTCGGATCGGCCGCCACGTCGAAGGTGATTGTCACGGGCTCGTTGCCCGGCACAAAGTCGGGACGACCGACATCCGAGATGGTCGGCGGCGCCTCAAGCACCTCCAGGTCGGTGTCTTCGAAGGGGGCCAGCCGCAGCATGGCGCCAGGCGGAATAGCCCCCAGATCGAATGCCTCAAAATACCCGCGGAAAACCACAAAGCCCTGCACGTTGATCAGTGCGCCCGGCGGCGGCGGGCGGAACGGATCGTTCGGAGCGCGCTTGTTGTACTCGTCCGGGTAGCCGGCGCGGTTATTCCGGAAGCGCAGCGAGATGTCGTCGGCCTGCACGAAGGTCTCGCCGCCGTCCGAGGAGAACAGCCAGTTGGGCCGCCCCTGATCGGCCAGCGTGCTGCGCAGCATCGTGGCGTTTTCGATCCGGACGTACTGGTTGTTCAGTCGGGCGAAGTTGTCCCAGTTCACCTGCACCTTGCCCTCGGCCACGTTCATGTTCAGGTCGGCCGTGGTGACCACCACCGGATCGAGCAGGCTGTCGGGCAGACCCAGCGTGGTGTAATGTCCTAAGAATTCAATGTTAATAGGCGTAAGCTGAATGGTGTTGTCAAAGTAGGTAACCTCAGCCGTAAACGTGGCCACATCGCCTTTCGTCAGGTTTTTCAGGCCGGTGGTTTCGTAGGCGCCGTCCACGATCTGGATCGTCATGCCGTCCTTGCCCTGCGAGACGGCCGCCGTGTCGCGCACGAACACGTGCAGCCGGGAAGGCACGCCGTCGTTGTTCAAATCGGCCAGGCCGGAGTTGAGCGGATCGCTCATCACCACGGCCGTAAACCGCACCGTGTCGCCAAAGAGCGGCGACTGAATGAGGCTTTCGATGCGGTCTACGGTAAGGGTTGCACCGAGCTCTTTGAGCACCGCCAGACTGTCGGGGTGAATCTGGTTGATCTCCCGCACGGTCACGTCCTTGATCTGGGCGCGGGCCGGTAAGATCAGCCCGATGCCCAGCAGCAGGAGCATCAGCGTAGCAATGCGTCGCATGGCAGTAAGGGGTCTGGTTGTTGGGGTTTCTATTTGATAATCACGAACTTCCCGCGCTGAACCTCGCCCGTGTCGAGGTCCTTCACGGTGAAGAGATAGAGTCCGGAAGCCAGGTCCAGGCCATTTTCCGAGAGCAGGTCCCAGGCATGTTCTCCTCCGCTGAGCCGGCGGCCGGGACCGCTGAAGTCGTTGAACCAGCGGATGTCGCCCGTGTAGGTGGCCGCGTCGTGGTAGAGCGTTTTGACGATCTCGCCGGCGAGCGTGTAGATGCGGATTTCGCAGCGGGGCGGCAGGTTGTAGAAATAGAGCTTACGCGTGCGACTGGTGCCGCCGTCCCAGGCCGCTCCGGCCCGATACGGGTTCGGATAGACGCCAACCGGCCCGCGGTGCGTAGGCGTCGTGCCCGGAAAGACGCGCACCGCCCCGGCCGTTCGGGACGATTCGAGCGGCTCCAGCCCGGTATCGGGGTCGCCCTCGTCGAAGGCCGTCACGATGAACAGGTACTGCCAGCCCGCCTTCAGGTCGGGCATCTCAAAGCGGTACCAGTACTGCGTCGTGTCGTCGGGAAACGTGACGGGTTCGGACAGTCGGATTTCCTCAAACCCGTTGTTGAAGCCGGTCCGGTTGCCGGGTCTGTCGTACTGGGCGATCAGCACGGCCCGGTCGAGCAGGTTACCAAACCGATCGTCGCCCGGATTCGTGCGGTAGATCCGGTAACCCTCGAAGTCCCGACGGCCGGTCACCGGATCGATGGCCGCCTCGGCGCTCCGGTCCCAGTAGAGCACCACGCCCGTGCGCGTGCGGCCTGTTTGCGGATCGGTGTCGGTGGTAAACTCGACGCGCACACGGGGCGGCGGCGGGGGCTCGGGAATCAGGTAGCGGTCGAGCCGACCATTGCCGTTCACATCCTCGCCCGGATCCAGCCGGCCGTTGTAGTTCAGGTCTTCGCCCGCGTAGGTGCGGCGGGCCCAGAACAGGTTCGTGCGCAGCAGGCTCCGGCTTTCGGCGTTGTCGATGGGACGCCCGGTCAGTCCCTGATAGGCTTCAGGCTTGAGCGCTCCGACGAAGGCGAACGTCACGCGCAGCGTATCGCCCGGCAGCACGCGTCGGAACGGCCCGACCGGCGTCAGGCCGATCCAGTTGCCCTGCGAGCGCTGGCCGGCCGTCCGCAGCTCCTCGCGCCAGGCGCGCACGGCCTGCACGTACGACGAATCCTGACAGGCCAGATCCTGCACGCCCCGGCAGCCCGGATAGTCGGCCGGGTTCGGGTAGGGCGTCCCCATGCGCTGGTAGCGCGTGCGGTCGTCGCCGGGCCGCGAGCGCTCGTCCGTCCCGCCGCTGAACAGCCACCAGCGCGGATTCACGATAGGCGGCGTGTAGCCATCCCGGATGTACTCGTCGGCCACGTTCGGATGGAAGAAGCGGCGCTGGCCTGTGCGCGGGTCCCGCCACTCGGCGCCCAGAAAGGCGATCGCCCCGTAGGTGTTGATCGACTCCTCGGTGCCCCCCGCATTGAAGGCGTACGTAGCATGCAGGCTATCAATAAAACCAACCCCGTTCTTGTTGAAGAAGGCACTACCCTGGTCCTGCGTGGTGTTCACGTTGCGCACGACCAGGTCGTGGTAAAGCCCCACGTAGACGCTGTCCCAGGGCTGGTCGCTGATGTTGATGATGTCGAAGTTGATGATGACAAAGCTTTCGGTGAAAGGGAAATTCCAGGCGTAGCTGGTCTGGATGATTTTGGCGCCGAGCTGGCCGGCCGGATCCGGCATGGGAATGAGCGTGCCGGGCAGAAAGCGAGCCGTGTCGGTATAGGCAGTCAGAAAGTCCTGATGGCTGACGGCTGCGCGCGTAAAGACGGGCGAGGTGGGCAGCGTGGAGCGCTCGATGATCGGTTCCAGGGGCGCCAGTTCGTAGCCCGCTGCACCGGGCCGATAGCCGCCAGAAGATGTGATAGCCCCGGTGCGCACCGTGATGAGGCCGTCACTGCGGATGGCGCCGATCCAGAGCCCGGCCTCAAACAGATGCTCGACGCCTGAGTCGAGCGGATACTCGAAAGAAGGCGGACCGGCCGGATTGTTCCGCACGTTGGCTTTCCCCACGAAGCCCGCGTTCGTGATCGTGAGCCCCACGTTGCCGATGTTCACCACCGCTTCCTCGAAGCCCTGCGCCAACGCACCGGTGCTCCACCCCCCCAGCCACATCACAAGAAGGAAGCGCTTCCATCTCTTCAGGGTCCGTGATGTCCTGCACACCTTCATCTGTGGAAGCACTGCTCGAAGGACCGTTGACACCGTGCTTAATGTACGAGGTTGTCCCATAGAATACAATGCGGCGGGCAATTTAAAGCACGACCGCTTCCGTTTCAGGTTAAGCTTATGTTATGCACAAAGTCTTAAAAATTAAATATTCTAAATGAACCGACTCTTCAACAATAGCGAACGCGCCGTTGTGTAATTTGGCGGGCGAATCGGTTCAACCAAACCCGTGCTTACTGCCATGCGACGAATCAGCCTGATGCTGCTTTGCCTGCTGGGGCTCCCCCTGGCAGGCTATGCCCAGGGTGTGACGACCGCCGCCCTGACGGGCACGGTCACCGACGAACGCGGCGAACCCCTGCCGGGCGCCAACGTGGTGGCCGTGCATGAACCCACCGGCACCCAGTACGGCACCACTACCCAGATCGACGGCCGCTATGCGCTGCTGAACCTGTTGCCCGGCGGCCCCTATACCGTGACGGTTTCGTTCGTGGGGTACCAGACCCGTCGTGAAACCGACCTGATGCTCCCACTGGGCCAGACGCGCGTGCTCGACTTCACGCTCGCCGAAGCGACCGTAGAACTCCAGGCGCTCGAAGTGGTCGGCGTGCGCAGCTCGGTACTGAACTCCGACCGCACCGGCGCCCGCACCAACATCGACGAAACCACCATCGAGCGGGTGCCCACCATCACGCGCAGCCTGGCCGACTTCACCCGGCTGACGCCCCAGGCCACCGGAGGCTTTTCGCTGGCCGGTCGCAACAACCGCTACAACAACATCCAGATCGACGGCGCCACGCTCAACGACGTCTTCGGCCTTTCGGGTACCGGGATGCCGGGTGGTCAGGCCGACGCCCAGCCCATCTCGCTGGACGCCATCCAGGAATTCAACATCGACATCGCGCCCTTTGACGTACGATACAACGGATTCACCGGCGGATCCATTAATGCCGTCACGAAAAGTGGCACCAACCGCCTGAGCGGTTCGGTACGCTACCTGGGCCGTAACCAGAACTTCGTGGGCGATCTGAAAACACCCGACGGGGAGACGGTCCCCTTCGGCGATTTTTCGGAGTACACGCTGGTAGGCAACCTCGGCGGTCCCATTCAGCCCAACCGCGCCTTCTTCTTTGTCAACGCGGAATACCAGCGCCGCAAAACGCCGCTGGACGTGGGGGTGCAGGGCAGCCGGGCCGCCACCATCTTTCCGGTGGCGCTGGATTCGCTGAACCGGATCATCGAGATAGCGCGCACCCGCTATGGCTACGATCCCGGCGGCTTCGATCCCCTTTCCAACGCCACGGACAACTTCAAACTGCTGGCCAAAATCGACTGGAACCTGGCGCCCAACCATCGGCTGACGCTGCGGCACAACTACGTCAATGCCGACAAGGACGAAGGCATCAGCCGTGGCACGTTCAGCTTCGACCTGTCGAACCGACGCTGGATCTTCGAAAGCGTCCAGAATTCGACGGTACTCGAACTGAAAAGCACCTTTGGCACCAATCTGTTCAACGAAGCGCGCCTGGTATACACGCGCATCCGGGATAAGCGAACCGTAAAGGCCCAGCCGTTCCCGCAGGTCAGCATTCTGGTGAACGACCGCTACACGGTCAACCTGGGAATCGACCGTTTCTCCCAGGCCAATGCGCTCGACCAGGACCTGTGGGAGTTCACCGACAACCTGACCTACTTCCGCGGCAAGCATACGATCACCGTAGGCACCAGCAATCAGATCTATCGCTTCAGCAACCTGTTCATTCAGGATTACTACGGCGCCTACGAGTTCGACAGCATTGCCGACTTCGAAGCCGGGCGGCCCTCGCGCTACTTCTTCAGCTACTCGTTGCTGGATGATCCCCAGCCGCGCGCCGAGTTCACGGCCTACCAGCTCGGCTTCTACGTGCAGGACCAGTATCAGGCGACGCCTCACCTGAGCGTGACGGTTGGCCTGCGCGTGGACGTACCGCTCTACCCGGACAAGCCGCTCTACAATCCGGCCGTGCCGGAAGCCTTCCCCGGCTACAGCACCGCCACGACGGCCAGCGGCAACCCGCTCTGGTCGCCACGCCTGGGCTTCAACTGGGATCTGTCGAAGGGCGCCCGCACCACCCAGCTCCGGGGTGGTACCGGCATTTTCTCGGGCCGCACGCCCTTCGTGTGGATTTCCAACCAGTACAGCAACACGGGCGTAGATTTCGGACGCGTCGACGCACGAAATCTACCCGAAGGCTGCTTCGTGCCCGAACCGGATCCCGCCGCCCAACCACGCCCGGGCACCCCGCTGGGTACCACCTGCGGCCTGGCCCCCATCACGACCACCGAGGTCAACCTGATCGACGAGGATTTCAAGTTTCCGCAGGTCTGGCGTACCGACCTGGCACTCGACCAGCAATTGCCCTACGGGCTGATCGGTACCATCGAATTCCTCTATTCGAAGACGATCAACGATGTGGTCTTCGAGAACCTGAACATCGTCCGGACCGGCACGGCCCAGGGCGGCCGCGTGCTGTACGGCACGCCGAGCTTCAACGGTTCGACCGCCCGCAAAGACCCGCGCTTCACGAACGCCATCCTGCTCAAAAACACCGACAAGGGCTACAGTACGAGCCTGACGGTGGGACTGCAGCGTGAAGCCCGGGCCGAAGGGCTGAGTGGTGCCCTGTTCTACACGTGGAACCGGGCCGAAAACGTCAACAATGCCACCTCGAGCCGCGCCATCTCGAACTGGCAGTACAACGAAGCCCGCGACGTGAACAATCCGGAGCTGGGCACGGCCGACTTCGAGGTGCGCCACCGTATTCTGGCCCACCTGTCCTATCGCGTGCGCTACCAGCAGCGCTTTGCCACCACCGTCACATTGATCTACGAAGGACGCTCGGGAAGCCCCTTCACCTGGATCTACAATGGCAACGCGAATGCCGACACGCGCCGCGATAACGACCCGATCTACGTGCCGGCCAGCCCGGACGAGATCGTCTTTGCGCCGGACTCGCCCGGCGGCTGGGACGAACTGAACGCCTTCATCGAAAGCGAACCCAGCCTGCGGAAGTATCGCGGCCAGATCGTGCCGCGCAACTCGGCCCGGGCTCCCTGGCGTAACCTGCTGGATCTTCAGGTACTCCAGGAGATCCAGACGCTGGGCACGCATCGGCTGGAAATCACCGCCACGCTCCTGAACGTGCTCAACCTGCTCAACAGCGACTGGGGTAAAGTTCGCTACACTCTTTTCGATACGGTCCGGCTGATGGACTTCCAGGGTTACGACGATCAGGGCCGGGCCATCGTGCGCTTTACGCCGGTGCAGGACCGGGACGATCTGTTCATCACGGACGACCTGGCTTCGCGCTGGCAACTCCAGCTCGGTGTGCGCTACGTGTTCTAACGCCTGAGGCTCTCCCCTGCAAAAAGCCCCGCCCGGACGCCGGGCGGGGCTTTTTGCGTTCAGGGCAACTCTTACCGCCGTCGGCCTGGGCCCACGGTCGTTTCGATCAGTTTCAGAATGCGTCTGTACTCGTCGGTCCAGCTCGAGGGCTCCTGGAAACCGTGGCCTTCGACCGGGTAGACGGCCAGCTCCCAGTTTTCTTTCCCCAGCTCGATAAGCCGCTGTACCAGCCGGAAGATATCCTGCGGCTGGACGTTCGTGTCCACCAGCCCGTGGCACATGAGCAGCGGGTCTTCGAGCCCTTCGGCGTGGTAGATCGGCGAGGAGCGCACGTAGGCGATCGAATCGGTCTCGGGCGTGTTCAGGATGTTCGAGGTGTAGGGATGGTTGTAGTGCGCCCAGTCGGTCACGGCCCGGAGCGCGGCACCGCCGCCGAAGTGTTCACCCTCGGTGAAGAGCGCCATGAGTGTAAGGAAGCCGCCGTAGGAGCCTCCGTAGATGAAGACACGCTCGGGCGGGATGCCGTAACGCTCCTGCACGTAGCGAGCAGCGTCCACATAGTCCTGCAGGTCGCGGCCGCCCATGTGGCGGTAGATGGCCGTGCGCCAGTCGCGTCCATAACCGGCCGAGCCCCGGTAGTCCAGGTCCAGCACCAGATAGCCCCGGTCGGCCAGCAGGTTGTGGAACATGTACTCGCGGAAGTAGCTGCTCCACCAGCGGTGAACGTTCTGCAGGTAGCCGGCGCCGTGCACGAAGAAGACGGCCGCGCCGTTGAGCGAATCGGGTTCGTAGACACGGGCCGGCACCTGCGCCCCGTCGGAGGCCGGAATGAACCGGATCTCCGGATCCCGCCAGGGATAGGCCAGCCATTCTTCGGTGGGCGAGTGCGTGATGCGCTGCGGCTCGCCCGGCCGTCCGCGCCGGAGCGGTTGCAGGTAGATCTCCGGCGGCCGGTTGCTGTAGGAGTACAGGATCCCCATCACCTGCTCGTCCGGACTCAGCACCACGTCGTTGCGGCCAATCAGCGTGGTCAGCCGCTCACGCGGTCCACCCTCAATGGGCATCCGGTAGAAATGGCGCTCGAAGGGCGAGCCCTCGCTGCTGGTGAAGTACCAGTAGCGGCCGTCGCGGGAAACGAATGGATCGAACACCTCAAACTCCCCGTCGGTGAGCTGGCGGATCCGGCCGGTTTCGACGTCCACCACGTACAGGTGGCTGTAGCCGGTGCGTTCGCTCTGGAAGTAGAAGTGCCGGTTGTCGGGCAGCCAGCCCATCGTGCTGCGTCCGCCAAACCAGGAGATGCCAGGACCGGCAATCCAGGCCTCGTCGTGCTGGCGGTCGAGCACGGTCAGCCGTCCCGTTTCCGGATCGAGCCGGACGATCCAGCGGTCCTTGTTGTCGCGCGCCCGGACCTCCAGCACGGCATAGCGCCCGTCGCCGCTCCAGTACGGCCCGTATGCGTACAGGAACCGCTTCGTCTTCTGCGAATCGGGCTCGACACCCTGCTCGCGCAGGTACTCGGGCACGTCGTAGGCGCCCGGCACCTGGTGCAGATTCACCCGGTAGGTCGTGTCGCGCATCAGGTCCTGCACATACAGCTCGAAGCTGCCCGGCGGCACGCCCACTTTGGGGCGCGCCTGCAACTCCCGCGCATAGCCCGACTCCGTCACATAATCCATGACGGCCGTGGCCTTTTCTCGCGGTTCGTCGGTCGTCAGCGCGAACGTTACGAAACGCCCGGTGGGGTCGAGCTGGAGTTGTTCAACGTTTTTATCGCCGTAGTAGAAGGTCGGCGGCGGATTTTCGGCCTTCCGATCACGCTCCTGTGCCTTTTCGCGCGCCTCGCGCATTTCCACCCGTTTGCGAATCACTTCGAAGAGGGCTCGCTGCTGCGCTTCGAGGAAGGCGTCCTGCGCGTCGGGCCTGCGCTCGCGCGGCTCCTGACCCCGTCGCAGGTCGGTCAGCTGCGTGAGCGCGCCCGTGCGCAGATCCAGTTGAAACAGGTTGTTCTCTTTCACGAACACGACGGCCTGGCCGTCCGGCGTAAAGCGCGGGTTGCTTTCGCGCTCGGCCGTGCGGGTCAGGCGCGTGAGCCGACGTGTGGTGCGGTCATACAGGTACAGGTCGCCGTCGCGGGCGAACACCTTGCGCCGGAAGTCCGCGTCGTACACCCATTCGCCGTGATGCCAGCCGTCGAAAGCCGGCGGCAGGTTGCGGCGCTCTTCGGGCGCGACCTTCTCCGGCGCTCCGCCGCTGCGAGACACCCTGTAGAGCGAGTCGGAGGGAAACTGTCCTTTTGGATTCCACCAGAAGTAGAGGTACTGGCCGTCCTCGGACCAGAACGGATTGTCGGGCCAGTCGCCGATCCAGGTTTTCGGATCCTGCATGATTTTCTCGACGGTGAGCTGCGGCTGGGCCCAGGCCACGCCGCCCAGCATCAGCAGCAGGATCCATCCGGCCGTCAGACGTTTCATGAGTGTGATCCGGCTTGTTGGTCGATGACAACACGCCCGCAAGATAAGTCGCCCGTGCAAAATATGGCGACCTCCTCCACGCCGGCTGATGTGGAAACACTCTACCGCCACGTGCAGGCACAGGCCTGGACGCCGGCGCTGGAGCTGGTTTACCGGCACCGGACGCTGCTTGCGGTCGATCCGCTCTGGCGGCATGCGGCCGACGTGCTCGTCCGGGAGCTGCATCCGCGTCTGGCCGAAGTCGGCGAGGCCGTGCTGGAACGGCTGTTTCTGCTGCACACCGGCCGACTTTACGCCCTTCCGGAGAAGGTTTTCGCCGACCTGGTGGCCGAGCTGGTCCGTCGCCACGCCGACCGTCCTGAGCTGGCCCGGCGCTACGCCCGCTGGTGCCCGACGCACCCCGAATGCGCCCGTCTGCTTGCAACACCCACCACGGAGACGCCCTGGGAAGAGCTGAACGGCTTTGCCGTTCGACGGCACCAGCCCATCCAGCAGGTCAGATCGCCCTCGCTTTTTCGTTCGCAGCAGGAGTTCGTGTTTTTCCAGGCGGTGCGAGAGGTGTTTCCCACCTATCTGGTCTATCCGAACGTGGCGCTCTCGTGCCTGATCGATTATGAGCGCCTGGCCGATGTGCTCAGCGAAGCGGAACGCCGCTATGCACTCCAGGCACTGGTAGACTGCGCCGTGTTCGACCCGGACGACGGCTACCGTCCCCGCTACTGCTTCGAGCTGGACAGTCCGCTGCACGGCGCGCCGGAGCGCCGGCAACGCGACGCCCTCAAAGCCCGCATCCTGCAACAGGCCGGTTTGCCCCTTTTCTGCATTCGCCCGCCGACGGGCACCGTCGATCGTGACGCGTTCGTGGCCCTGCTGCGTCGACTCTTTCAACAGAACCTCTGAGCCGCGTTTGCATTTTTGCCTAATTGCGCGCAGGCTCCGTCCGGCCCGAATCCTTTGACGCGTGTTGTGCGTTTAGCGGTCTTGCCTGAAGGGAGAGGTCTGCTGTAATTTGGCATGCCTCTACCAGCGGACCCCGTAGCTCAGCTGGTAGAGCACCTGACTTTTAATCAGGGGGTCGCAGGTTCGAATCCTGCCGGGGTCACGGTAATGCCCGGGTGGCGGAATTGGTAGACGCGCCGTCTTGAGGGGGCGGTGCCCGTTAAGGGCGTGCTGGTTCGAGTCCAGTCCCGGGCACCTTTTCCAATTGATCGAACAAAAACAGGCCTGGCTTTACCGCCGGGCCTGTTTTTTTACCGGTTGCCCTTCAGGGGTGCACCGTGCGCGCCCGGCGCAATCGCTCGAGCACAAGCTGCGTGACGGCGCGATACACTTCAAGCTGTTCCCTGTCGTTCAGCCCCAGTGCCCGGCATACCACCGTGTCCATCTGAAAGCGCTCGGGGGCAGCCTGTCGCACCTGGTCCAGCGTCAGCATCTCGGGCACCACGTGCTCATACGGATGGTCAGGATGGGTGCATCGGGAACGGCGGCACCGTGGAAAACCCAGCTCCTCAAAAAGACTGCGGACGGGCCGATCTATCATCGCCTGAAATGCGGTTAGCAACCGGGTCTGCTCGTCGCTCGAAAGCACGTCCGGGGCGGGACACAGCAGCGCGGCCGCCTCGTACACTTTGAAATCCAACGCCCCTTCGCCCAGGTTGATGCGTCCCAGAAGTTCCATCTGCAGAGGGACAAGCGTGGTATTCATCAGCGCGGCCAGAAGAAGCGGGTCGGTCGTCTTCACATAGAGATCGTAGAGCCGGTTATCGCTCAACGCGACCGTGTTGACCCAGAAAGGATGCCGATCGTTGTAGGTCATCATGCAGAGCACCTGGCCGATCGGCCGCTCACCGAGGTCCCACCACCACCGGCGGCTGCTACACGTGGGGCGCTTCGGATAGCCCCGGGTTTCCCCCCATCGGATATAGTCGAAGATACCGGGATACCGAGCAAGTGATGGGTCCAGATTCGCCTCAAGATGAGCGCGCACCTCCTCAGGGGGCATCAATACCAGATATCGCAGATTTTCCAGACCAACCTTTAACGTGCGGATTTCTCGCGAGCTTTTGATGATGGGACGCAACCAGGCGGCCTCAAGGCGCCCTTCCCACCCGAGGCTGTTCCGCACCGGCACACGTGCCGATGGGTCCTGTTTTGCGAGCGTTGCGACCTCCTCGACCGTCTGTCCTACAGGCTCCAGATAGAAAAACTCGTTGACGCCCGTCGTAATGCCACGCCGCACTTCGGCTATCTCTCCCAATCGCACCCACCGACGCTGGCCCTGCTCAAAAAGGGTGTAAAAGATGTCGGGAGCCCGCAGGTACTTGCCCCCCCACTTGCTCCCCGAGTACTTTCCGGTTCGCCCGGCTTCTTGCAACAGCACGTTCGGCGCCCGCACGAGCACGCGGAAGGCTTCCTGACGCAGATCCTGCGTAGCCTCTACGATCTGGAGGATATCAGCCGGATGTACCTCTTCAAAGGCTCTGTAAAGCGCGCAGAAACGCACCGGCTCACGATGCACAATCGGACGGGGAGCGAGCGCCACCGTGATGGCGGTGTTAATACCGGCGGTAAAAGAGCGATAGCTACGATTTTCCAGCACAAGCCGCAGGGGCGCATATCGCAGAAATAGCTCCTGCATCCAGCTCCCGAAGTCCACATCGAGCCAGGAATTCGACGCGATAAAAACGTGCACCCCTCGATCGTTCAGCAGCCGAAGGGAACGGACATAGAAGTAGACGTAGAGGTCAGCGCGCCGCTGCACTGCAGGCAAACGGGAACCGGCGATCGCTTCCCAGTCCATTCGGTAAGCGGCCGCCAGCATTGCTTTGTAAGCCGAGGGCGTAAGGTCACCCAGTACATCCGAAATCTGCTCCTGGCGCACATACGGAGGGTTACCGATCACTACATCAAAACCGCCCCGCTCTACCATCACATCGGAAAAATCCACCCACCAGACGAAGGGGCGGTGCCCCATGGCTGCAGCATCCAGCAGTTCCTGTAGCGCTGTCCATTGCTGCTGCGTTTCTGCATCGCCTGAGCTGCGGCCCGTTTTCTGGAACAGTTCGCCCGTGCTGCTGGCCTGTTGCTGCAACCTGCGACGCTCCTGCTGCACCATCGCCTGAAAGAGCGCTGTTTCGGCGGCACGCACCTGCTCCAGCGACCCCTGATTTTCAAAATAAGCGCGGCGGCATTCGTTGAGCTGTTGGAGCAGCGCTCTGATTTCCGGGCGATTCCACAGCGGCCCGTCGGGGCGCATCGGGAGCAGCCGCTTGCCGATACGCTGGATCAGCGCGTCGCCCTGCACAACGCGCAGGCCCAGACTGGGAAGAATGGGGCCTGAGGTATGCCGCACCCTGTCGTCCAAATCGACGAGGAGGGCCAGCCAGAGCCGCAGTTCGGTCATCCATACCGCCCAGCGCAGCACATCCACGCCATGCAGCACTTCAGCGATCAAGCGGCGCCGTCGTTGCACCCGGTCTGCACACCGATCCCCGAGGCTTTCATGGGTGCGGTCCAGTAGTTCCTCCAGCACCTGAAGCATGCCGACCAGAAAAGCACCGGAGCCAACCGCCGGATCAAGTACTTTGAGATCTTCCAGCGTTTTGCGTACCGCCAGCGCCTGATCGCGCTCAAGCTTCCCTTCGAACACAAAACGGGCCGCCGCCGCTCGATCCAGCACCGCACGCTGCACCAGCGCTTCCATCAGCGCCAGCCGCACCATCAGATCGACCTCGACCCGGGGCGTATAGTGGGCCCCCACCTGTTCTTTCGCTCCGGTAATGCCCACCCCATTGATGAGCTGCTCCAGGATCAGGCCCAGCAGTTCAGGCGTCAGCTCCAGATCGACGTCCTCATGCGTGCTTTCTTCAAGAATAAAATTGTACCCATAGAGCAAGGAAAAAACCGGGCAATCGCCTCATCGGTAAGCGCAAGACGGGCATCGAAGGGTTGACGGCGAAACAGCTCCCCGTTGAGGAAAGGGGCGTCTCGGTAGATGATCGCGATGTCTTCGGGAAGCGTACGGAAACGTGCTGTTTTGGCCGAAGGAGCTGCACGAAACGCCTCAAAAAATAGCGGCCGAAGCCACCTGTTGTAGAAACCGGTCGCCTCCTCTTGCTGAGCGACCGTCTGGTAGCGTTCCAGGAGCCAGGGCAAAAAACGCGCCCCCTGATCCCCAAGCCATCCCTTTTTGGCCACAAAACTTAAAAACAACACCCGTACGGTAAAAGCCAGAAAAAAGTCCTGATATGTTTGCCGGGAGCTTTCCCCATAGATACCGGAGACTACGCTCTCCTGAAAAATCTTTACATAGGCTGCGTAGAAAGCGCGTCCAACGGCTTCCGCATCGAAAACTTCCAGCAAAGCCTCCCGGCTGTCCGCCCGCATCAGCAGGGGAACGCGTTCCCTGAAGGTTCGATTGGGACAACCCGGCTGCACCAGCAGGCTCCAGCGTCGGAAATTTCCCGATACGGGAGGACGTGCCTTCCCAGAACGCGGGCCTATCAAAGCCAGACGAAACGCCCTGCGCGCATCGTAAAACACACACAGTGCGGCTTCTCCCTGTTGCGCACACAACCAGGCGCACACAGCTTCCCAGTCGCTCCATCGCTTACGCTCGGCATCTGCAACCGGCACCTCCAAAACCGGAACAGTTATATCCTCAAGCTCCAAGACGCCCAGCACCTGTGCCCGCGGCGGTGCAGCGGAGGCATTTTCCGTCAGATCCGCTCGAAAACGTCCGGTCCTTTTTAACAATGCAAGAAACGCCGCGCGCTCATAGCCATGTGCAACGAGATGCGTACCTGGCTCCCGACTCATGCCCGATGCCTTTTGAACACGTTGACAATGCCTGCTCTGTGGTGCCGCCGGGTTACACGGTAGCGCGAGCAGGTATTTGTCCGTCCTCCCGGCTAACACACAGCCCCAAGCTGGCACCTGCTCGGTGACAGCACTATGTCTCTCCCGGCCTGCCAGCAAAGTGCTCGTCGAATTCTTTCATCTGGCGCTTGGAAGATACGCCTTCCACCGATTCGCTGGCTAACGGATGTTCGACAGGCACCCGTCCGACTCCGGACTGGCCGCCTGGCTCAGCGGTTCGATCTGGCGCCAGAGATCGCGGATGGTAAGCGTGCGGCCGGGGTGGACGGGCAGGCCGGCCGCGCGAAGCGCCCGCGCCACCCAGTGGTTGCAGTTGTTGAAAAGGTGATAGCGCCCCTTTGCCGCGTAGAACTGGCTCTCCACTCCGTACAATCCCGGTGCAACGGGCTCGAGCCTGCCCTGTGCGTCCCGTTTGAAATAATCGGCCACGTAGGCCACCAGCCGTCGGAATGCCGTGCTGTCGAGGTCGATCTGACGTACGGGTCCTTTGAAGATCAGAGCCGGCGGGTGGTCGAACGCGGCCACGTGCAGCACGGCGTCCGTGGGCCAGAGCGCCGCGCGAAGCGCATCGCCCGCACCGGGGTCCGGATCGGGGTAGTAGCCGGCCTCGCCCCAGCCCACTTCGACGAAGCGCCGCTCCGGAAAGAAAGCCTCGGCCGGCCAGTCGGTCCCTTCGAGATCGGCCTGACAGAAGGCGATCCCGGCATGCCAGCCGTGGTGGATCAGGTAGATCCGGAAACGCCGCTCCTGCGCCACGGCCAGTCCGACCAGCAGGAGCGTTAATCCAAGCAGAAAGAAGCGCTTCCGATTCATCACATCTCCATCCTGTGGGAACCCGAAATGCGCGGCCGGGGTGTGCAGCCGTTGCTGTTTGTCCGCGCAACCCAACCCCAGGTTCCGCCATGGCGCCGCTCAACCGTTACAGCCGTCGCATCACCCAGCCGAAATCCCAGGGGGCGTCGCAGGCCATGCTGCTGGCCACCGGCCTGAAAGAAGAAGACCTGGACAAGCCCCAGATCGGTATCGCCTCGGTCTGGTACGAAGGCAACCCCTGCAACATGCACCTGCTGGACCTGGCCGCCGAGGTGAAGGCCGGCGTGCAGGAAGCCGGCATGGTGGGCTTCCGGTTCAACACGATCGGCGTCTCCGACGGTATCTCGATGGGCACCGAGGGCATGTCCTACAGCCTGCCCTCGCGCGATCTGATCGCGGACTCCATCGAGACGGTCATGGCCGCCCAGTGGTACGACGGCCTCATCGCGCTGCCCGGTTGCGACAAGAACATGCCGGGCTGCGTGATCGCCATGGGCCGGCTGAACCGCCCCTCCCTGATGATCTACGGCGGTACGATCCGCCCCGGCTGCCTCAACGGCCAGAAGCTGGACGTGGTCAGCGCCTTCCAGAGCTACGGCGAGTACCTGGCGGGTAAAATCACCGACGAACAGCGGCGGGCGATCATCCGCCACGCCTGTCCGGGACCGGGCGCCTGCGGCGGCATGTACACGGCCAACACGATGGCGGCGGCCATCGAGGCAATGGGCCTCTCGCTGCCCTTCAGCTCGAGCCTCCCGGCCGAAGACCCGCGCAAACGCGAAGAGTGCCGCCGGGCCGGACACGTCATGCGTCGGCTCCTGGAGCAGGACCTCAAACCCCGCGACATCGTCACGCGCGCCTCGCTCGAAAACGCCATCGCCGTCGTCATGGCGCTGGGCGGCTCGACGAACGCCGTGCTGCACCTGCTGGCCATCGCACACGCCTTCGATCTGCCGCTGTCGCTCGACGACTTCCAGCGCATCGCCCGACGCGTGCCGCTCCTGGCCGACATGAAGCCCAGCGGCCGCTACGTCATGGAAGACCTGTGCCGCATCGGCGGCGTGCCGGCCGTCATGAAGCTGCTGCTCAAGCACGGCGTGCTGCACGGCGACGCGCTTACCGTGACGGGCAAGACCCTCGCCGAAAACCTCGCCGAAGTGCCCGACCTGCCCGAGGATCAGGACATCATCCGCCCCTGGGACAACCCGATCAAATCGAGCGCCCACATCTACATCCTTTACGGCAACCTGGCACCCGGCGGCTGTGTGGCCAAGATCACGGGCAAAGAAGGATTGCGTTTCAGCGGACCCGCCCGCGTCTTCGACTCCGAAGAAGACATGCTGGCCGGGCTCGAAGCGGGCCGCATTCAGCGCGGCGACGTGATCGTCATCCGCTATGAAGGACCCAAAGGTGGGCCGGGTATGCCCGAAATGCTCACGCCCACCTCGGCGCTGATGGGCGCCGGACTGGGCAAAGACGTGGCGCTGATCACCGACGGCCGCTTCAGCGGCGGAAGCCACGGCTTCATCATCGGCCACGTGGTACCCGAGGCCCAGGAGGGCGGTCCCATCGCGCTCGTGCGCGATGGCGACATAATCACGATCGACGCCGAGGCCGGCCTTATCCACATGGACGTGTCCGACGAAGAGCTGGCCCGGCGGCGTGCCGCCTGGACTCCACCCCCGCTCAAGGTCACCCGCGGCGCCCTCTTCCGCTACGTACAGACCGTGCAGGACGCCTCGCGCGGCTGCATCACCGACGCCCCGATCGGCGAACCCCAACCCGCGGGATCTCCCACCACCTGAGGTGGTTTCCGTGGGGAAGATCTGAGCGGGGAACGACATGGCGGACCTGTTTCAACAGGCGGCCGAACGGCTGCTGGCCGCGCAGGCGCCGCTGGCCGAACGCATGCGGCCGCGCACGCTCGACGAGTTCGTCGGCCAGGAGCACATCCTGGGGCCGGGCAAACTGCTGCGCCGCGCCATCGAGGCCGACCGGCTCTCGTCGCTGATCTTCTACGGACCGCCCGGCACGGGCAAGACCACGCTGGCCCGCATCATCGCCCGCACCACCCGGGCGCACTTCACCGCACTCAACGCCGTACTGGCCGGCGTCAAAGACATCCGCGACGCGATCGAAGCGGCCCAGGAACGATTGCGGCTTCACCAGCAGCGCACCATCCTGTTCATCGACGAAGTCCATCGCTTCAACAAGGCCCAGCAGGACGCGCTGCTGCCGCACGTCGAAAACGGTACAGTCATCTTCATCGGCGCCACCACCGAAAACCCCTACTTCGAGGTCATCAAGCCACTGGTGAGCCGCTCGCGCGTCTTCGAGTTGAAGCCGCTCACGCCCGAGCACCTGCGCCGCATTGCCGAGCAGGCGCTGACCGATCCCGAACGCGGCTACGGCCGCCGGAACGTCGTCGTCGATCCCGAAGCGCTCGACCACCTGATCGACGTCGCCAACGGCGATGCCCGCTCGCTCCTCAACGCGCTGGAACTGGCCGTCGAGACCACCCCGCCCGACGCCTCCGGACGCATTCACATCACGCTGCCGGTAGCCGAAGAATCCATCCAGCGCCGGGCCGTCCTCTACGACAAAGAAGGCGACGCGCACTTCGACACGATCAGCGCCTTCATCAAGAGCCTGCGTGGGTCCGATCCCGACGCGGCGCTCTACTGGCTGGCTCGCATGATCTACGCGGGCGAAGATCCGCGCTTCATCCTGCGCCGCATGCTCATCTTCGCGGCCGAGGACGTCGGGCTGGCCGATCCACGGGCGCTGCAGGTAGCGGCGGCCGCCGCCCAGGCCTTCGATTACGTGGGCATGCCGGAAGGCCAGTTCATTCTGGCCGAGTGCTGCCTGTACCTGGCCACCGCGCCGAAAAGCAACTCGACCATGGCCTACTTCAACGCGCTGGCCTACGTCGAGCGTGAGCAGTCCGGCGAGGTGCCCACCCACCTGAAAGACGCCAGCCGCGACCGCCAGGGCCTCGGCCACGGGCAGGGCTACAAATACCCACATGCCTACCGCGAGCACTACGTCCCCCAGCAGTACCTGCCCGAGCACATGCAGGGCACCTACTTCTACGAACCCTCCGACCAGGGCTACGAGCGCGTCATTGCCGAGCGGCTGGCCGCCTGGCGCCAGCGCGATCTGGCCGAAGGCCTGCAAAAACGCCTGCAACGCTACCTGCCCGACGATGCCGACCGGTAGCGCCGGTTGCGGACTTTTTTGTACCTTATCGTTCCCCGACCACCATTCCCCCGCTGTATGGAAGCCCTCCTGACGGCCGAACACGAAGCGCTGCTCGAAGCCGAGCGCAACCTGCTGGCGCGTCTGCACGGGGTGCTGGCGCGCACAGGGGCCGACGAGTCGCTGCGCGAACGGCTTTCGGAAGTGATCGAGGCGCTCGACGCGCTCTTCGTGGTGGTCGTCGTGGGCGAGTTCAACGCAGGCAAATCGACCGTCCTGAACGCGCTCTTCGGTGAAAAACTGCTGGAAGAAGGACCGATCCCCACCACGGCAAAGATCACGCTGCTGCGCTACGGCGAAACGCCCATGGAGCGGCCGCGCTCGGAATATCTGGTCGAGCGCTACCATCCGTCGGAGCGGCTGCGCCATCTGGTGCTCGTCGATACACCCGGCACCAACTCGATCATCCGCCGCCATCAGGAGCTGACCGAGCACTTCATCCCGCGGGCCGATCTGGTGCTGTTCGTGACCTCGTTCGATCGTCCGCTGGCCGAAAGCGAGCGTCAGTTTCTCTCGTACATTCGCGACACGTGGGGCAAGCGGCTCGTGTTCGTGCTGAACAAGGCCGATCTGGCCCGAAGCGAAGCGGATCTGGAACAGGTGCTGGCCCATATCCGGACGGGCTGTCGGGAGCTGATGGGCTTCGAACCGGAAATCTTCCCGATCAGCGCGGCCCGCGCCTTCGAGGCGCGCACGAGCGACGATCCGGAACGACGCGCCCGGCTCTGGGAAAGCAGCGGCTTCGAAGACTTCGAGCGCCTGCTGCTCGATCGACTGGCCGGCCCCGAGCGGCTCCGGATCAAACTGACGGCCCCGCTCGACGTGGCCGAGAAGCTGATCGAACGCCTGCAAACGCACCTGACCGAGCGCCGCCAGCTCCTCGAACAGGATCGGGCCAACCTGGAACGCCTCGAAGCCCGGCTGGAGGAAGTCCGGGCCGAGCTGATCGCCACCGTCCGGCCCTACCTCTCGGAGATCGACAACCAGCTCCTGCAGGTCGAACGCCGCGGGCTACAGTTTCTGCAGGACACGATCCGCATCGGCCGCCTGGGCCTGCTGCGCGACCGCGATCGGTTCAAGGAGGAGTTCGCCCGCCAGGTGGTACGCGATCTGGATCACCGGCTCGAAGCGACGCTGGCCGAGGCCGTCGATCGCCTGCTGCAGCAGGGCCTGCAGCTCTGGAACCAGACGCTGAATGAATTTACCGAGCGCGTCGAGCAGGTGGTGCGGCGCCGTCCACCGCAGGTACGGGCCGATCTGCTCTACGATCGCCGCCAGCTCTTCGATGCGGTCGTGCGCCAGGCGACCCGCCAGCTCGAAACCTACGACCTGCGCGAGGAGGCCCGCCGCATTCTGGAAAACACACGCGACGCCGTGGCGCTCTTCCTGGGCACCGAAGCGCTGGCCGGACTCGGGGCGCTCGTCACCATGCTCATCACAGCGGCCGGACTGGACGTGACGGGCGGCTTCGTGGCGGCCGGTGCGCTGGCCGTCGTCGGCCTCGTCGTGCTGCCCATCCAGAAGCGCCGCGCGCTGCGCGAGTTTCGCGATCGGATCGAGCAGCTCCGCACCGAACTCCTGACGGCCCTGGAGCAACAACTCGAACGCGAGGTGGACGGCCTGCTCGAACGTCTGGCGGCCACACTGGCCCCCTATCGGGAGTTTGTGCATCGCGAGCAGCACCTGGTCGAGGAAACCGGCGAGGCGCTGCAGGCGCTCGAGCGCGAGACGCGCCGCCTGCGGGCTGCCATCGAAAAAGCGGTGCCTGTCGGTTAACGGCCCTGCTCGCGGCTGTCGATCGTGCAGGTGGTCCGGATTCCCCCGCGCACGTTATAGACGGTGGTTACCCGGAGATATTCAGGGTCTTCGAGGTGGCGCATCAGGTCCTGGTAGATGATGGCCGTCAGGTCTTCCTGCGCCGCGCCGATGTTACGCCAGGAGACGATGTAGTACTTGAGGCTTTTCAGCTCGAGGATCCAGCTTCCGGGCACGTACTCGATCCGGAGCACGCCGTAATCCGGCAACCCCGAAAACGGACAGACGGCCGAAAACTCGCCGGGTTCGGTCTCGTAGACGACCACCTGACGCACGGCGTGCTCGTAGGGCAATCGATCGATGTGCTGCTGCCGCGCCTCCGGCGGCAAGAAGGGCTGAATGCGCCCTTCGGGCCGCACGCCAAAGCGGGCCATGTAGGCCAGGGCCTGTTCGGTGTGCGCCAGCGCCTCTTCGCGAAGCGCCGCCAGCTTCTCGGCCAGCGCCTGCCGCTCCTGCTCGGTCATCGTCCGTTCAACCTGGTTGCAATGGCCTCGCTGCCAAACGCTTCGGCTTCGCGATGGTTCAAATTTTCCCGGAGCCGACACCCCCGGCGCCATCGCGCGTTGTATACCGTGCAAGTGCTTGAAAAATTGAGCATCCCATGAAAGTTGCCAAACGGTTTCGGTTCGAGGCGGCGCACCGGCTGCCCTGGCACCCGGGCGCCTGTCGCCACCTGCACGGACATTCCTACCGGCTCGTCGTCGGGCTCGAAGGCGATCCCGACGCCCGGGGTATTCTGGTGGATTTTCAGGACCTGAAACGGCTGGTCCAGCCCCTGATCGACACGTGGGACCACGCCACGCTGGTGGCCTCCGACGATACGGCGCTGCAGGAAGCGCTGGACGCGCTCGGCTCGCGCTACGTGGTGCTGCCCTTCGACTCGACGGCCGAGAACCTGTGCGCCTACGTGGCCGACTACCTGATCCGGGAGGCCGGCGACTGGCTCCGGGCACGGGGCGTCCGGCGGCTGTGGGTGCGCCTGGCCGAAACCGAGACCTCGTTTGCCGAAACCGAATGCGCGCTGATCCGCGATGTCCGCCCCGAACCTGCTGCCCACGCTGAAGCCCGCTGAGCACGGCGAGACGGCCCTGGTGCTGCTCTCCGGCGGGCAGGACTCGACCACCTGCCTCTACTGGGCGCTGCACTACTTCCCGAAGGTCGAGGCCATCGGCTTCCACTACGGCCAGAAGCACGCCGTCGAACTCGAGCAGGCCCGCAAGATCGCCGACCGCGCCGGCGTGCCCTTCACCGTGCTGGACCTGCGCGGCCTGCTGCGCGGCAGCGCCCTGACCGAGCACGACCAGGACGTCTCGGCCGCCCATCCGCTGGCCCCCCATCTGCCCGCCTCGTTCGTGCCCGGCCGCAACGCGCTGTTTCTGACGCTGGCCGCCAGCTACGGCTTCACACGCGGCATCCACGATCTGGTCGGCGGCATGTGCCAGACCGACTACTCGGGCTATCCCGACTGCCGCCGCGCATTCATCGACGCCATGGAGCGGGCGCTTTCGCTGGCGCTCGACACGACGATCCGCATCCACACGCCGCTGATGTACCTGACCAAGGCCGAAACCTGGCGCCTTGCCCGCGAACTGGGCATTTTGGACGTGATCATCGAACTGACGCACACCGACTACAACGGCGACCGCTCCGAGCGCCATGCGTGGGGCTACGGCCGGCTCGACAACCCGGCCTCGATCCTGCGCGCCCGTGGCTACGAGGAGGCGAAAGCCCGCGGCTGGCTCGACTGACCATGCGGAGCTATCGGATCAAAGCAATCTGGAAGACGCTGCAGGGCGAGGGCTTTTTTGCCGGACGCCCGGCTGTGTTCGTGCGCTTTGTGGGCTGCAACCTGTGGTCGGGCCGCGAGGAAGACCGAGCGCGCGACGCCCGGCGCACGGGCGCCGACTGTCCGCGCTGGTGCGACACGGACTTTCGGAAGGAAGGCAGCCGCGCCTACACGGCCGACGAACTGGTGGCGGCCATGCAGGAGGTGGGCGGACCGATTCGTTTCTGCGTGCTCACGGGCGGGGAGCCGCTGCTGCAACTCGACGCGGCGCTGATGCGCACGTTGAAGGCGGCTGGGTACTTTGTGGCCATCGAGACGAACGGCACGATCAGCCTGCGCGAGGCCTGCACCGATCCCGAGACCGGCCAGGTCGTGGCACCCGACTGGATCGTGTGCAGTCCGAAGTTGCCCGAGGATCGGCTGGCGCTGGAGTACTTCGACGAGCTGAAGCTGGTCGTGCCCGACTACCGGCCCGAGCAGTACGCGCGTTTTGCGCGGCGGGCGCGGCCGCACCGGGTGGGCGGCCGCCGCATTCCGCTGCTGTGGCTGCAGCCCGAGGACGGTCCCCGCCTGGCGGAAGCACAGCGCTGCGCCGTCGAACTGGCGCTGGCCCATCCCGACTGGCGCGTCTCCGTCCAGACCCACAAAATCCTCGGCGTGCCGTAGGCCGACCTGGCCGCGCGCCCCCAACGAACCCGATCGTCTTTCAGGAAAAGCCTCTTCAGCTGCTCATTTCAGCGTCTTCGCATCGTCCCCACTTTTTGCGACCGACTTTTTCTTTACCCCAAACCACATATTAACAATTTCTTAACCGCTAAACACTTTTCTTGCAGGCGCTTTTTTTTTTACGATTTATACGTAGAGCTTCGTAGAAAACCCGTCGGCCTGTCGGAGGCGGTGCTTTTCAGGCGGCAGGTCGAACTGCAGACCGTCAACTTTCAGAAGCCATGTCCGGCCGCATGATTAGAGGCAGAGCCTGCGGATCTCGGGCCATGCCAAGTCGGTGGCTGTGCGCGATCGGTTTGCTGGGCGCCCTGGCCCTCGGCCCGCCTTCCTCCCACGCCCAGTCGCTGCTCCAGGTGGTGCCCGATACACTCCTTCTCCACGACGAGGCAGGCTGCATGTGGATTGGCGAGGAAGAAGCCTGCTACAAGGGCCGGGCCGCTCTGATCAACCGCGGGACCGAACCCGTCCGTATCGACAGCCTCGGCATGCTGTGCGATGACCCCGAGGGAATCTGGTACATCTACTATGGCTGGGGAAATTACTGGGTAACGCTTTTCAAAGCTCCCGACTACAAGATAGAGGGGTTTCTCTACGGTCCAGACGATTGCTTTGCAAAATGTACCTACGAGGATGAAAACGGAATATCCCAGTCTGTACCAGGCTGCGTTGCTTTTCATTCCATCACCCTGGAGCTGGAAGTGCAGGACACGCTCTGGTTTTTGATTCGAGGCGTGGACATGTGCCCGATGTGTAAGCGGTCTGGTGCGGGCAACGTACAGGCCGACGCGATCGATATTCCGGACGTTTTCGCATTTTATCAGCAGGTGCCTTTTCCGGACACGGTGTGGTTGGCGGTGAGCTGGGATAGCCTGAGTCCTTCGGCGGTAGAGCCTGTGGAAGCGGAGGGGCTTGAGCTGCAGGCATATCCGCAACCGTTTCGGGAGCGTGTGCACCTTGCGCTGTCGGCCCGGCGGGCGGGTCTGTACGAGGTGGTGATCTGGGACGTGCTGGGGCGGGAGCAGGCGCGCTGGCGCTACCAGATGGTGCCGGGCGCCCGGCGGGAATGGTCCTGGCGGGCCGGGGCTTCGGGCGTGTACCTGGTGGGCATCTTCCGCGACGGACGCTTGCTGACCTTTCAAACGCTGGTACAGGTGCATTAAACGCGGCGCAGTAATGATAAACGGACTGAAACGCTGGCTGGGGCTGGGGCTGCTGTGGACGAGTCTGGTGCAGGCCCAATCGATCCCGGACACGCTGGACTGGCGGCGTTACTTTCCCCTTCAGGTCGGCAACGAATGGCAGTACTATGGACACGAAATTCTAAACGAACAGGAAGAAGAACTTCCAGATTATTTCGTTGATGAAGATTCGCTCAGAGCAAGGTATACGCGGTGGCGGATCATTGGCGATACCGTGCTTAACGGAGTGACTCGCTTTATTACGGAAATCTACAGCAAAACCATCTATGAATCGAATGCTGTTTCAACAGATACTTTGATTACGTTTGTTTATTACGATACAGCCAGTGCACAGGTGTGTGGCGTGGTCGTTCCTGGTGAAAAGAGTCCTTCCTGTATACCCTGGGGAGCTCGCCTGGATGCTCCCCTCAACAGTTGGTTCAATATTTACTGGGTTGAAGGTAAAGCCACCACCCTGGAGCTTTCGGACAGTTCGACCATCAATGTGGTGATAAAATCTTTTGAAGAGTTCTGGGGAAATTACTCAATCCATTTTATCAGCGACATTGGTTACTTCAGCACTTTTTATGGTGGTATTGATCTCATTTACAACTGGGAAGATGATCGATTAGCTTATGCGCGTGTCGGCGGTTTGCGTTATGGGACGCCGGTACTCACACTGTCGGAGCCGAAGAGTGTGAAGTATGAAGGCGCAGGGATTGTGAGCGTGTGGCCGCACCCGGTGCGCAGCAGCGCGCAGGTGTTGTATGTGGTGAGACGGGCCGGCGCAGTACGGCTGCTGCTGTATGACGTGCTGGGACGCCGGGTGCGGCAGGCGGAGCCGGGATTTCAGAGGCCGGGGCGGCATCAGGTGCAGTTATGGCTGGCGGATCTTCCGGCGGGGGTGTATCTATTGCGGCTGGAGCAGGAAGGTCAACTGCTGGACAGCCGCTCGCTGGTGGTGTTGCCTTGATACAACGAACAGAAGAAATAGAAGCCATGCGCACTGCATCTCTATTGCTTGTCGGTCTACCCGCATCCGGTGCGGGATTGGAACACGCTGGTGCTGGGGTTACCGGAGGCGGCCCGGGTGCAGATGGTGGTGTATGACGTGCTGGGGCGCGAGGTGGAGGTGTTGCTGGAGGAATGGCAGTCGGCGGGCTGGCACCGGGTGGAGCTGGACGGACGGCGCTGGCGGAGCGGGTGGTACGTGGTGCGGGCGGCGGTGGTGTGGCCGGACGGCCGGGTGGAGGTGCGCACACAGCCCCTGCTGCGGGTGCGGTGATTATCCCTGCAACTCGGGTCAGAACAGCTCCAGCTGGCGGCCGCCGGTGGGGGTTCGACGCACGGTGTGGGTCCTGCGGCGGACGAACCGTGCGGGCAGATCGGCCAGAAAGCGCGACGGCTCGGAGGTGCGCACGCGGCCCATCCAGCGTCGCCGCTGCGCATGCGTCAGGAAAAGCCGCTCCTGCGCTCGCGTCATGCCCACGAACAGCAGCCGGCGCTCCTCGGCCTCCTGCTCCGGATCGACACGGCCGTCGTAGGTCAGCGGCAGCAGTCCTTCCTCGCATCCCACGATAAACACGACGCGGAATTCCAGTCCCTTGGCCGCGTGCAGCGTCAGCAGCGATACCCCTTCGGCCCGCGCATCCCACAGGTCCGCCTCGCTGCGGAGCGTCAGCTCGTTTCGGAAGGCTTCCAGATCGTCGCCGCACTGCGCGGCCAGCGCACGAAGCACGCCGAGCAGCGCCTCACGCTCCGAGGTTGTTGCCGCCCAGCGCTCCAGACGCTCGGTCAGCGGGCCTTCGGGATTTTCCTGCAGGTAAGCCAGCAGCGCTTCGACCTCCGGCAGCTCGGCCAGCAGTCGGTGGCTGCGTTTCTGGTACGGAATGCCGGCCTGCGCGAGCACTTCCTGCAGTTCGGCCGCCTGCGCCTCGGTACGGTAGAGCACGGCCACGTCGCCAAACGTGTAACTGCGCTCCTCGCCGTCGGCCCGGCCGCTGTCGAGCGCATAGTACGACGTGCCGCCGATGAGCTTTTCGATCGTTTCCGCCACAAAAATGGCCTCGGACCGCTCGCTCGGACAGGCCACGACCTCGACGGGCACGCCCCCCGAACGCACGGCCACCAACTCCCGATCGGGCACCAGCGAAGCAGGCGCCATCATCCGAGCGGCTGCTTCCAGAATGGCCTGCGTCGAGCGATAGTTCTGGCGAAGCAGCACCCGACGAGCGCCCGGATAGTCGCTGGTAAACCGGAGAAAGCAGCGCACGTCGCCGCCGCGAAAGCCGTAGATCGCCTGGTCCGGGTCGCCGATGACGAACAGCCGGGCGTCGGCTTCCGGCGCCAGCAACCGGAGCAGCCGGTACTGGTTGGCGTCCACGTCCTGAAACTCATCGACGGCGATCCAGCGAAAGCGTTCGCGGCAGGCGGCCGCTACGTCGGGATGGCTTTCCAGCAGGCGCACACTCAGGCCGATCAGGTCGTCGTAGTCCACGCGGCCGCTTTCGCGAAGGGTGCGGTCGAAGGCCTGCAGCGTGGCTTCCAGACGCTCGTCGCCCGGCTGGCCCGTCCGTTTTCGGTAGGAAATGCGGGGCAGCAGGCGCTGCGCCTGCGTGGACGAAAACCCCTGCGCTTCGAGCACGGCCCGCTGCTCGGCTTCGGTCGCCACCCGGAGCGGCTGCGGGAGCCCCAGCCGGTCGCCGTAGGTCTGCAGCAATTCGAGCCCGAGGCCGTGGAAGGTGGTCACCGTAACGTCGGCAGCCGCTTCGCCCAGCAGCGCCTGCAGGCGCGTGCGCATTTCGTCAGCGGCCCGGCGCGTGAACGTGACGGCCAGGCACTGCGCCGGATCGACGCCGCGCTCTTTGATCAGATAGGCCAGCCGGTAGGTGAGCGTACGCGTCTTGCCCGTGCCCGGCCCCGCCACCACGAGCACCGGCCCGTCGGTGTACGTGGCGGCCGCCTGCTGCTCCGGGTCGAGTCCGACAAGCAGCCCGCCGCTTCCGTTGCTCGGCGGCGTGTGGAGTGGCGGTGGGGTCGGTTCGGCCACCGGAGCGGGACGCGGCAGCGGTGGTTCGGAAGTGGCCGGGCGTTTTCGTTGAGCAGGGGTCGGCTCCGGCAGGTCGAACAGCAGTCCCACGGCGTTGCCCTGCTTGCGCTCGGCGTCGGTGAACAGCCGGATGACGCCATAGGTCCCATCGTAGCCCGCCTCGCGAATCACCTCGCCGGCCCGCATGCGCCGGATCGCCTCGGCCAGCAGCGAGCCCGCCCGCTGTTGCAGTTCTTCCAGCGGCACCTCCCGGAGGATCGTCAGCTCCGGGCCGAACGTCCGGAGCAGTCGCTCGTAGCGCTGCTGCACGGCCTTTGTTCGGGCGCCCTTGTTTTCGATTTCGGCCAGCACCTCTTCGAGGGGGATCAGGCTCTCGAAGGACATGGGACGCGCCGGTGGCGTCCCTTCGGGGCGGTCGGCCAGCTCCTCGACGCGGTGCAGCACCCCTACGGTGAGCGGTCGGCCACAGACCGGACAGCGGCCGCCCAGCACCCGCGTTTCGGCCGGCTCCAGCCGCACGCCACAGGCGCGGTGGCCGTCCAGGTGGTATTTGCCCTCTTCCGGAAAGAACTCGACGGTGCCGCCATAGCCCTGCCCCGTTTCCAGTGCCCGCTTGATGGCGAAATAGTCCAGCTCGGTGTCGAACAGGCAGGCCTCACGGCCCAGTCTGGCCGGCGAGTGGGCGTCGGAGTTCGACACCAGCGTGTAGCGATCCAGCGCCGAAAGCCGCCAGTTCATGGGCGGATCGGACGACAGGCCGGTCTCCACGGCGAAGATGTGCTCGGCCAGATCACCGTAGCACTCCTCGATGGAATCGAAACCCGACTTCGAGCCCAGCACCGAGAACCAGGGCGTCCAGATGTGCGCAGGCACCAGATAGCAGCCTTCGCCTGCTTCGAGCGTGATTTCGAGCAGGTCGCGGGAGTCCAGTCCGAGGATGGGTCGGCCGTCGGCGCTCAGGTTGCCGATACGGCCGAGCGCCTCGTGAATCCGCTCGGCCTTTTCCAGATCCGGCGCGTAGATGAGGTGGTGGACTTTCCGGACGCGGTCGCCCTTCTTGTAGATCGTGGAGATTTCCACCTCCAGCATGAAGCGCACGGGCGTCGTGACGGGCACCCCGGCCAGACGGCGCGCCTCCCGGTCCAGTTCGTCGCGCAATCGGAACAGGCCCGGCTCGGCCGGCACGAGCTTTTCGCGGATTTCGGCCATCCAGGCCGGGTGCGTGAAGTCGCCCGTGGCCACGACGGTGATGCCCTTGCGGTAGGCCCAGAGCGCCAGATGCTCCAGATCCAGGTCGCGGCTGGTGGCGCGGGAGTACTTCGAGTGTACGTGCAGATCGGCCAGAAAAGCCATGGCGGCGGCACCGGTTTGCGTCTGGCCCAAAGTTAAGCGAAGCGCCCGCCCGATGCCAGTCCGAAAACAAACAGGCCCTGCCGCTTTTCGACAGGGCCTGCATTTTCAATAGGTTGCGGAGAGGGAGGGATTCGAACCCTCGGTACCGCTTTTGGCGGTACGGCGGTTTAGCAAACCGCTGGTTTCGACCGCTCACCCACCTCTCCGTATTGGAGCCGCATGCTGTACGATGTTTGAAAAATAACGTTCCCGGCCACGTTGTGCAACGTCAGCTCCCACCTTTCGCCAAAGCTTCAGCGCCGCTGGTGATCTCCAGAATCTCCTTGGTGATGGCGTCCTGGCGCGCCCGGTTGTACTTGAGTCGGAGCTGGTGGAGCAGCTCCTCGGCGTTCGTGGTGGCGTTGTCCATGGCCACCATGCGCGCGCCCTGCTCGGCGGCGTACGACTCCAGCAGAATGCGCCAGATCTGATAGTTCAGGTAGCGGGGCACGAGCGCGTCCAGGATGGCCTGCGGACTCGGTTCGAAGATGTAATCCACCCGGTAGCCGGGCCGGAGCTGCGGCCGCCGTCCCAGCTCACGCTCCATGATGGGCGTCAGGAAGCGCTCCGGCGGAATCGGCAGGAACGGCTCCACGATCCGGTTCTGCGCGATCGTGTTGCGAAACTCGTTGTACACGATGCGCACTTCGTCCCACCGCCCTTCCAGATAGCCGTTGACGATGTCTTCAGAAATTTCGCGGGCGATGTCGAAGGTGAGCCGGTCGAAGAAGCCCTGCCGGTTCGCCACGATCTGGTAGTTTCGCCGGCGGAAGTAGTCGTAGCCTTTCCGCCCCACGCAGTAGAGATACAGGCGGCCGGCCTGCTCCAGTTCGGCGTAGTCGCGGGCGATCGTCTGTTCGGTCAGCTTGATGATGTTCGCGTTGAAGGCACCCGCCAATCCGCGATCGGCCGTGACCACCACGAGCAATGCCGCCTGTCGTTCGGCGCGGGGCTGAAAGAGCGGGTGCGTGCCGGGGTCAACGTGCCCCTGCAGGTGGCTGATCACCTCGGCCAGCTGAAAGGCGTAGGGACGCGTCTGGAAGATGCGCTCCTGCGCCCGGCGCAGCTTGGCCGCCGCCACCATTTTCATGGCGCGGGTGACCTGCTGCGTGCTCTTGACCGAGTTGATCCGGTTGCGAATGTCCCGAAGGCTTGCCATGGCGTGCGCTCAGCTCAGGCCGGTTGGGTTTCGCCGCTCAGGTAGACTTCGATGAGCGCTTCGGCCTCTTTGCGGAAGATTTCGGTCAGCTCGTCGGTCAGGTCGCCCGTCTCGGCCAGCGCCTTTAGCTTGTCGGCATGGCGCAGGCGCAGCCGTTCCAGGAATTCCCGCTCGAAGGGCCGCACCTTTTCGACGGGCAGCCGGTCGAGCAGGCCCTGCGTGGCCACGTAGATGATCGCGATCTGCTCCTCGACCGGCATCGGCTGGTACTGGCCCTGCTTGAGCACCTCGACGAGCCGCTCGCCGCGCCGGAGCTGCCGCTGCGTGGCCGGGTCCAGGTCCGACCCGAACTTCGCGAAGGCCTCCAGCTCGCGGTACTGGGCCAGTTCGATACGGAGCGTACCGGCCACCTTCTTCATGGCCTTGATCTGGGCGCTGCCACCCACACGGCTCACCGAGATCCCCACGTTGATAGCCGGCCGGATACCCGCGTTGAACAGGTTAGACTCCAGGTAAATCTGACCGTCCGTGATCGAGATCACGTTCGTCGGGATGTAGGCCGACACGTCGCCCGCCTGCGTTTCGATGACGGGCAGCGCCGTCAGCGAGCCGCCCCCTTTGACCAGGTGCTTGATCGACGGCGGCAGGTTGTTCATCTGACGGGCCACCGCGTCGTCGCTGATGATCTTGGCCGCACGCTCCAGCAGGCGGCTGTGCAGGTAGAAGATGTCGCCCGGATAGGCCTCGCGGCCCGGCGGACGGCGCAGCAGCAGCGACACTTCACGGTAGGCCACGGCCTGCTTCGACAGGTCGTCGTAGACGACGAGCGCATGACGGCCCGTGTCGCGGAAGAACTCGCCGATGCAGGCGCCCGCGAACGGCGCGATGAACTGCATCGGGGCCGGCGCCGAAGCCGGGGCGTTCACCACCACCGTGTACTCCATGGCGCCGTGCTCTTCGAGCGCCCGCACCACCTGGGCCACCGTCGAGGCCTTCTGCCCGACGGCCACGTAGATGCAGTAGACCGGCTTGTCGGTCTGGTGCGTGTACTTCTGGTTGATGATCGTATCGACGAGCACCGCCGTCTTCCCGGTCTGGCGGTCGCCGATGATCAGCTCGCGCTGGCCGCGGCCGATCGGGATCATCGCGTCGATGGCCTTGATACCCGTCTGCAGCGGCTCGCGCACCGGCTCGCGGTAGATCACGCCCGGAGCCTTGCGCTCGAGCGGCATTTCGTACTTTTCACCGCCGATGGGACCTTTGCCGTCGAGCGGATTGCCCAGCGGGTCGATCACGCGGCCCAGCATCTCTTCCGAAACCAGGATCGAGGCCACGCGACGCGTCCGGCGTGCTTCGTCGCCCTCTTTGACCTTATCGACTTCGCCGAAGAGCACGACGCCCACGTTGTCCTCTTCAAGGTTGAGCGCCATGCCCATCACGCCGCTGCGGGGAAACTCGATCAGCTCGCCGGCCCCCACGCCGCGCAGTCCGTAAATGCGGGCGATACCGTCGCCCACCTGCAACACGGTGCCCACCTCGTACACGTCGGCTTCGGCCTCGAAGCCGCCCAGCTCCCGTCGGAGCACCTCGGTAATTTCGTCCGGTCGAATCGTTGCCATGGTTCTATCTCGATTCGTTGCTGCCGTTTACAAAGGTTGCCCTGCGCCGCAGGCGCTCGCGCAGCGCCGTCAGCTGCTGGCGTACGCTGCCGTCGTAGACCGTATCGCCCACCCGGACCACCACCCCGCCGATGAGCGAAGGATCCTGCTGCAGTTGCAGGCGGATCTTTTTCCCCGTCAGCCGCTCCAGTTTTTCCACGAGCGGCCGGGCGCCCGCCTCGTCCAGCGGGAACGCCGTCCGGACGTGCGCCTCAACGATACCCTGCGCTTCGTCCTGGAGCGCACGGTAGGCCGCCACGATGGCCGGCAGCAGGTTCTCCCGTTTCTTTTCTATCAGCAACTCCAGAAAGCGGATGGTCAGCGGCTGCAGCCGCCCGGCAAAAAGCGTCTCGATAATTTTTTTCTTCTTTTCTCGCGGAATCACCGGGCTTTCGAATACGCGGGCCAGTTCCCGCGAGGCCGTGAAGGCCTCGTGCAGCACGGCCACGTCGGCATCGATGCGTTCGGCCTGGCCACGCGCCCGCGCTTCTTCGAAGAGCGCCCGGGCGTAGCGTCGGGCTACCGGATGGCTGACTCCCTGCATCACGCTTCAGTTTTTGCTTGCCGGAAGCGACTCCAGGAACCGCTCCACCAGCCGCCGCTGACGGTCGGCGTCCAGGCTCTCGCGCAGGATCTTCTCGGCGGCCTGGATGGCCAGGTCTGCCACCACGGCCCGCAGTTCGTCGAGCGCCCCCTGCTTTTCGCGCTCGATCTCGGCCCGGGCCTGCGCCTGCATCTGCTGGATCTGCACCCGCGTTTTCTGCAGCTCCTCCTGACGCAGGCGTTCGGCCTCCTCGCGGGCCTCACGCAGGATGCGCTGCGCTTCCTGCTCGGCTTCGCGGCGGATCCGTTCGTTTTCGGCCTGGATCTGCCGCGCCTCGGCCAGTGCCCGCTCCGCACGGCGCAGCGAGGCATCGATGCTCTCCTCCCGCTCCTTGAGCGCCTGCAGAATCGGCTTCCAGGCAAACTTATAAAGCAGCAACAGGAGCAGCAGGAAAGTAATACTTTTCCAGAAAATCAGGCCCGGCTCAATCGAGACCAGGTTGGCTGCCAGGATCAGGTTCATCGTTGCCTTTGTGGTCTTGGGTCTACGTCACGCTTGTACCCCCGGAGAGGCAGCCTCGGCCTACCTCTCCGGGGGCAGCCTGCATTCAGGCACCCCCCTTGTGACTTACTTGATGGCCAGCAGAATGCAGATCACCAGACCGAACAGTGCCACGCCTTCAATCAGAGCAGCGGCGATGATCATGGAGGTCCGAATATCACCGGCCGCCTCTGGTTGACGGGCCGAGCCTTCCATCGCCGAAGCCGCCAGCCGTCCAATACCAGCGGCCGCGCCAATCGCAACAAGTCCGGCTCCGATACCGGCGGCGAGGAATGCCAGAGCAGTTGGTTCCATAGCTCCTTACGTATGGTTGGTTTTACAGGGTTGCTGGTTGTAGAAGAAGCTGGTTGTCGTTATCCATGGACGGCCACCCGCGCCTCATCGGAGGTCGGCACCGCATGCACGACCGGCTCGTTGTCTTCCTCGTGTTCATGATGTTCATGGCCATGCTCGGCCACCGACATCCCGATGAAAAGCGCCGAAAGCAGCGTAAAGACGTACGCCTGAATGAAGGCCACCAGCAGCTTGATGGCCGAGATAAACAGGGTCAGCAACACGCTCGGCAGCGTGCTCAACCAGGCCGCCAGCGCCCCGAACAGCGCGTTGATCATGAAAATCAGCCCGATCAGGCTCAGGATCACCAGTGTGCCGGCCGCCATGTTGGCAAACAGACGGATGGCCAGCGCCGCATGCCGGGTAAACAGCCCCATGATTTCCACGGGGATCAGAATGGGTTTGACATAAACCGGCACGCCCGGCGGCCAGAAAATGTGCTTCCAGTGATCCTTCGAGGCGTAGATCGTGCCGATGATGAACGTAAAAAGGGCCAGCGCACCCGTTACGGCCAGGTTCGACGTGGCAGCCCCCAGGTTGGGCACCAGGCCGAGTAGGTTGCAGAACAGGATAAAGAAGAAAGCCGTCAGCAGGTAGGGCAGAAAGCGATCGGCCTTCTCGCCGATGTTGGGTCGGGCGATCTCATCCCGCACGAACACAATGAACACCTCGGCCAGATTCTGCAGCACGCCCCGGGGCGCCGTGGTGCGGCCGATGCCTTTGCGATAGCGTTGCGCCACCGGAATAAACAGGGCCAGCACCAGCAGGGCGGCGATCAGGCCGAACACGTAGTGGCGCGTGATGGACAGATCCAGCACCAGCTCGCCCTCGCGTGGATGCAACTCGGCGTAGAGGTGATGATGCGCCGCGATCAGTTCCTCCAGTTCGGCGGACGACGCGTAGCGATGGCCTTCGTAGTCGGCCACGTAGCGACCAGAATGGAGGGCCGAAGCCGTACTGCCGAAGGCATCCAGCCGCCAGGAGCCTTCGGGCGTGCGCACCAGGAAAAGCCGGGGCAACTCGATGGTCACGAAAGGCTCCAGCGCGACGTAGTAGCCGTCGGCCGTATGATGGAGGAGCACCTCACTGATGTTCTCGCCCCCCTCGCCCTCTTCGGCGGCCAGCAGCGGACGCGGTATCAATCCAAACAACGCGACGACGGCAAGCCACAGACCGGTCCGACGCCACCCCTGTTGAATGTGCGTACGATCACCCATGCGTTCGTTGCAAAGCCGTTCGATGCCAGCTCCAGATTTCCAGAATCAATCCCAGGATAAACACACCCCCAAATCCTCCCAGCAGCGCCGTCGTGTGCAGGTTGAACACCCTGATGCACACGGCCAGCAGCAAAAGCGCGCCGATCATCCGCACCAGCATGCCGCCGAGCACCCAGCGCGTAAAGCGCGCCATGGGCCAGCGCCAGGCCCGTCGGACGCCCCAGAGGCCCACACCCGTGTAGCCCCCGGCCAGGCCGGCTCCCGCCATCAGGCTGATCCAGAGGTCTTCCATGCTAAAGCCCGGACGATGAACCCGCCGGAACGATCGACGCGCGCCTGGAACGCAAAAACTAAAACGAAAGACCCCACCGGTTGGGCCCAACGCAATGAATTCTGAATAAATAGGGGTTTTATTTTTCATGAGCCGCGTCGTGCCCCGACCGCCGCGACCTTCGTTGCAGCAGCGCGTTCACCTGCCAGAGCTTGGCCACGATGGCCACCAGCCCCAGCACGACGCCGACCAGCGTGAGCCAGGGCAATGTGCCCAGCCAGCGATCCAGCAGGTAGCCCCCGACCGCAAAAAACGCCATCCCCAGGGCCAGTTGCAACCCAAGTCCCATGTAGGGCCCCAGTGCGCGAAGCGCTTCCTGCATGGAGGAAGTCGCCTCGGGGGATTTCTTTTGGGCCTTCATGCACCGGCGCCGGGTTCAACATCCGCCTTTCGGGCACGCGCAGCGTCCCGCGCGGGCGTCGCCGCTTCTTTGTCGGCCGAAGGCACCGCTTTCGACTCGATGACCCGGTCGATCTTGCCCATGCGGCATTCACCGTCGAAAATGGCACCCGCCTCCACCACCAACCGTCCGGTCTGAATGCGGCCTTCCACCCGGGCCGAGTCCTTGAGCAGGAGCGTTTCTTCGATGATCAGATCGCCCTGGACCTGACCGGCGACGTCGGCGCTTCGGGCATGCAACTGTCCTTCCAGCACCCCTTCGGCCGCAATGATCGCCTTTCCCTGCACGTACAGCGTGCCGATCACCTTCCCACTGATGCGGATGTCGTGCGGCGTGCGCAGCGTCCCCTCGAAAACGGTGCCTTCGCCCACCAGATTCAACTGGCCGGGTGCCGGCGTGCCGGATGCGCGGCTCATGGTCGCCTCCTTTGTGTTTCCTTTAAATAAAGCCATAACGATCACTGGATGACGAAATAGTTCAACGGATCCTGGGCCAGTCCGTGGCGCCAGAGTTCAAAGTGCAGATGCGGGCCGGTGGTAATTTCGCCCGTATTGCCGCTCAATGCAATCGCCTCGCGGTCGCGCACGCGATCACCCACCTGTTTGAGCAGGCGCTGATTGTGCTTGTAGACCGAGACGTAGCCGTCGGCATGCTGTACGATAATAACGAATCCGCCCGCCTGCGTCCAGTCTGCAAAGATCACATAGCCGCTGCCGATCGCGCGCACCACGGTGCCCTCCTCCACGGCCAGATCGACCCCGTAGTGTCCGCTGCGGGCATCGAAGCCCCGGGTCAGAAAGCCTGCCACCGGCGGCAGCACGGGAAACTGAAGCTGCAACAGTGGATCGCTCCGGAGCACGGCCGGTTGCACGCTCGGCGTCGTCGGGGCCGTCAGTGCCAGCACCGGCAACGCAGGCGGCTGGTGCTCCTGCCAGTTTTCCGAAGTCGGTGCGGCCTCGGGTAGCATCACGCCCGTTTCGCCGGGCGACTCCGACCGCGCCTCGCCTTCCCCGGCCGGGGTCACTTCGCCCAGGATGAGCTGACGCAATCGGGCAATGTACTCCTGCTGGACCGCCAGCGAATCCTCCAGCGCGGCCACCCGCATACTGCTCAGCCGGGCCCGCTGCCGCATTTCCTCAGTCGCCACACCGGGAAATAGCTCGCGCAGCGGCGTCAGCAGCACCAGCGCCACCAGCATGGCGGCCAGCAGCACCGCGCTTCCCCCGATCAGTGCCAGCAAACGAAGCGGCCGCAGCGTAAAGGGCACGGGCGCTCCGGCATAGGCGTCTTCCACCACCAGGACCACGACTTCTTCATCCCAGCGCGCCAACAACTTTTTGAAAAAAGGCCACATGGCTACGTTTTAAGATTTTTTGCAACGCGGCTGCAACAAACCGGCCGACATTCCGGTTTACGAAAGCCACCATCGGCAGGATTTTTTCCTCAAACCGTCACGTTACCGAACCTTACAGGAGATCCATGGCACACCATAAGTCGGCGATCAAGCGCATTCGTCAGAACGCCAAGCGTCGCGCCCGTAACCGCTACTATCGCAGCTGGATGCGCACCCTGATCAAGAAAGTGCGGGCGGCCCGGTCGCGCGAAGAGGCCCTTCCCCTGCTCAATCAGGCCAAGAGCCTGCTCGATCGCCTTGTGGTTAAGGGCATTATACACAAAAACAAAGCCGCAAACTACAAGCGCAAGCTGGAAAAGTACGTGAACCAGCTGGCCTGAAGCGGGGTTCTTTTGCCCTCCTGAGCCTGCCTGCGGGTGGGCTTTTTTTGTGCCTTCCCCTCAAAAATTACAAATCGGTTGCTTTACTCTACGCAAAATTTTGCGTATGATATAGCCGGTTGTGAGCAAAGCGGGACGGCTCTTCCAGACAGTATGGAAATTCAGTTTCGTACCTGCTGAAAATTCCTGTTAACGATTTTCTGTTCGGCATTGGAAAGCTTGCTTTCGCTTTCGCTTTTGTAAATTGTATCCAGAGCATCTTGTTAACCAGTAACCCTCAACCAGCCATGCACACGATGAAACCCCAACGTTACCTCCTGCTGACCGCGCTGACGGCCCTGGTCATTCTGGGCCTGACGGGCTGCCGTTCGACTCCGGTCGAAGTGCTGGGCGTCGAAGGCCCCGACAGCCTGCAGGTCAACCAGAGCGGCACCTTCACGGCCACGATCAACGAAGACGCCAAGCCGCCTGTCGAATTCAGCTGGGACTTCGGGGACGGAAGCTCCGCGGCGGGCAATCCGGTCACGCATGCCTACACGGAGCCCGGCACCTACACGGTGACCGTCACGGCCTCCAACCGCGGCGGCAAGTCCACGAGCACGGGTTCGACCTCGGTGGTCGTCTACCGTCCGCCCGTGCCGGCCGAGATCATCTCGATCACGGCCGACCCGATGCAGCCCGATACGCGGACGGCGGTACGCTTCAGCGCAAACGTGCGCGGCGACCAGCCCATTACGTATCAGTGGAACTTCGGGGACGGCAGCACCGGCTCGGGGGCCAACCCCACGCACACCTACAGCCGTCCGGGCACCTACACCGTCACGTTGAACGTGTCGAACAACGCGGGCTCCGACTCGCGCACGCTTTCGATCACCGTGCGCCCCTACGAGGCGGAGTACTGCGCCGACGTGACGGAGATGAACCCGGTCTTCTTCGACCGGAACTCGAGCGTGCTGAACGACGCCGCCCGCTCGGCGCTGCAGGAGAACCTGCAGATCCTGCAGGACTGCCCGAACCTGTCGGTGCGCATCGAGGGCTGGGCCGCGCCGGGTGAGCGCAACCCGCAGCAGCTTTCGACCGACCGCGCCCGTGCCGTGGAGCAGTTCTACACGAGCAATGGCATCCCGGCCAGCCGTATCAACACGGTGGGCCGTGGCCGCGTCACCGGCGTGACGAGCAAGAAGGAAGGGCTGGCGCAGTACCGTCGCGCCGACACCATCCCGGTGCGGGGCGGTATGTAATCGCCTCCTCAGGCTGAAAACAGCAGCGGGCTTCTCCTGCGGGGGAAGCCCGCTTTTTTATGGCGCTGGATCTCCGGGCGGCCGCATCCGTTGTTTTCTACGCGTCTGCCAACCGCCCTCCCCTATGCCCGGCTTCGACGAACACGCACAGCAACGGCTGGCGCAGGCCCTGAAGGCCGAAGCGCGACGGCTCGGCTTCGATGCCTGTGGCATCTCGAAGGCCGAACCGCTCGACGAAGAAGCCCGCCGCCTGGAAGCCTGGCTGAAGGCGGGCTACCACGGCACCATGTACTGGATGGAGCGCCACTTCGACAAACGCATCGACCCGACCCGACTCGTCGAGGGCGCCCGCTCGGTCATCTCGGTGCTGCACAACTACTACCAGCCCGTCGCACACGACCCGTCGCCCGAGACCGGCAAAATCAGCCGCTACGCCTGGGGCGACGATTACCATGAGGTGCTGAAGGAAAAGCTCTATCAGCTCTTCGCCTGGCTCGAAGCGCAGGTGGGCGAGGTGCATGGCCGCGCCTTCGTGGACTCGGCGCCGGTCATGGACAAAGCCTGGGCCCGCCGCAGCGGCCTGGGCTGGATCGGCAAAAACACGAACCTGATCAACCGCCGCATGGGTTCATTCTTCTTCATCGGCGAGTTGATCGTGGACGTCCCTCTGCCGCCCGACGGACCCATCCCGGACTACTGTGGCACCTGCACGCGTTGCATCGACGCCTGCCCCACCGGCGCGCTCGTACAACCCTACGTGCTCGACGCCCGCCGCTGCATCTCGTACCTGACGATCGAACACCGGGGCGACGACATCCCGCCGGAGCTGCAGGAAAAAATGGGCAACTGGATCTTCGGATGCGACATCTGTCAGGACGTCTGCCCCTGGAACAAATTCAAGTACGCCACGAGCGAACCGCGCTTCATGCCGCGCCCCGGCCTGCCCGACACCCCGCTGGAACGCTGGGAAGAACTGGATCTGGAAGCGTTCCGTCAGAAATTCCGCAAAAACGCCGTCAAACGAGCCAAATTCGAGGGATTCAAGCGCAACGTGCGGATCGCGCTGCAGAACGTGCGCCGCGCCACGCTTCAGACGCCCGAGTAAGCCCGTCGCTCCCGCGGTACGATCACGGCCAGCCAGGCCAGCCCGATCAGCCCCTGCACGAGCGCAAACGCCAGCACGGCTTCTCGCAGCGAGAGCACCTGCCACTCCAGCAGCATGCTAGCCGCCAGAATCGAGCAGCTCTCCGAAAACAGCACCCCCAGCCACTCCGTGGCAAACACGCGTCCCCGGAAAGCGTCTTCCGTGCGCTGCTGAAGCAGCACGCTTGCCAGCACCCAGTTGGCGCCGCTGGCCGCATGGGCCAGCAGCACGGCGGGCGCCACGGCATAGGTCCAGTCCTGCAATCCCACCACCCCGTAGCAGAGGCCGCTGAGCACGATGCTCCAGCCCAGCACGGCCGGCCAGCGCCGCGCATCCCGGAAGATCGCCCGGGCCAGCACCGGACCGATCCCCGTGCCCAGCCCCCGTGCGGCAAACAGCCAGCCGATCCCGGCCGCCTGCGCCGTCGGCTCGATCGCCTCGCCAATCAGCGCCAGCATGTAGACGAGCCCTCCGCCGGCCAGCGCCCAGGCGCTCTTGGCCAGGGCGATGCGTCCGACACCGGGGTGCGTGGTGAGGTAGCGCCAGCCGTCCAGCAGCTCGCGCCTGGCCGTCCGCAGCAGGCCGCCCGCGGCCGGGGCCGTCTGTTGCGGGATGACGGTCCGGTAGATGAAAAAGGCCGAGACCAGATAGGTCAGGCTGTCGATCACGAACACCGGCGTCGTGCCCAGCCAGGCCGTCACCAGTCCGCCCGATGCCGCGCCCAGCGCCAGCATCACCGACCAGGTGGCCGACATGAGCGCGTTGGCCGTCAACAGTTCGTCGGTGCGGACGATGTTCGGGATCGATGCGCTCTTGGCCGGCTGAAAGACGGCCGTCACGACCACCTGCAGCGTGGTCAGCACATAGACCAGGTACACCTCGCCGGGCTCGTCGATCAGCAGGAAGCCCAGCACGATCACCGCCCGCACCAGATCGGCCCCGATCATGAGCCGCCGCCGATCGAACCGATCCACCAGCAGCCCGGCCAGCGGCGAAGCCAGCGCCCAGGGAAGCAGCTTTGTCAGAAACACGCCGCCCAGCGCGAACGGCGAGCCGGTCAGTTCCGAAACCAGCGTGTACAGAGCGATCGTGTTGAACCAGTCGCCCAGCAGCGAGATGAGGTTGCCCAGCCACAACCGGCGGAAATGCACGTTCCGGCGCACCAGCGCCACATAACCCGTCGCCGGGGCGGCGCGACCAACCGGCCGGGACGGAGCGGCCTCCATGGGACGCTCAGGCCTCGGACGTCTCCTTTTCGGCCCCGTCGGATCCGGCCGGCACGGCCGGTTGCTCGGGCCGCAGCAGCGGAAACAGAATCACGTCCCGAATCGAAGGCTGGTTCGTCAGAATCATGGCCAGCCGGTCGATGCCGATGCCCAGCCCGGCCGTCGGCGGCATGCCGTACTCCAGTGCCCGCAGGAAGTCTTCGTCGATCTGCATGGCTTCCTCGTCGCCGGCCGCCCGCAACCGCGCCTGCTCCTCGAAGCGTGCCCGCTGATCGTCCGGATCGTTCAGCTCACTGAAGGCATTGCACAGCTCCTTGCCGCCCACGATCACCTCGAAGCGCTCGACCAGCCCGGGCTTTTCGCGGTGGCGCTTCGCCAGCGGACTCAGCTCGATCGGATAATCAATGATGAAGGTGGGCTGGATCAGGTGGGGCTCGACGAATTCGCCGAAAATCTCGTCGATGATCTTGCCGCTGCCCATTGTGTCGTCGATCTCCAGCCCCAGCTTGCGGGCGATCTCGGCCAGCTCGTCGCGCGACTTGCCGTAGAGATCGTAGCCTGTCCGCTCCTTGATCGCCTCGAACACCGGGATGCGCGGCCAGGGCCGGCGGAACGAGATCGTGTGCTCGCCCCACTGCACCTCCGGCGAGCCGGTCACTTCGGTGGCCACATGCTCGAGCAACTCCTCCACGAAGTCCATCATCCAGTAGTAGTCCTTGTAGGCCACGTACAGCTCGAGCATCGTGAACTCCGGATTGTGGAAGCGGCTGAGCCCTTCGTTCCGGAAGTCTTTACCGATCTCGTAGACGCCCTCGTAGCCGCCCACGATCAGCCGCTTCAGGTACAGCTCGTCGGCAATGCGCAGGTAGAGCTGCATGTCGAGCGCGTTGTGGTACGTGATGAAGGGCCGGGCCGAAGCGCCCCCGTACACAGGCTGCAGAATGGGCGTTTCGACCTCCAGATAGCCCCGTTCGTCCAGGAACCGTCGGATCGTCGTAATCATGCGCGCCCGCTTGCGGAAAACCTCCCGCACTTCGGGGTTGATGATCAGATCGGCGTACCGCTGCCGGTAGCGAAATTCCTTGTCCGTCACCTCGTTGTACACCTTCCCGTCCTGCTCTTTGACGACGGGCAACGGACGGAGCGCTTTGGCCAGCAACTCGAGGCGTCGGGCGTGAACGGTGATTTCGCCCATGCGCGTGCGGAACACGAAGCCCTCCACGCCCACGATGTCGCCAATGTCCAGCAGTTTCTTGAAGACCTGATCGTAGAAGCCTTCGGGCAGGTCCTGGCGCCGGACGTACACCTGAATGCGGCCGGTTTCGTCCTGCAGATCGAAGAAGGCGGCCTTGCCCATGATGCGCCGCGTCATGATCCGGCCGGCAATCGACACCTCGTAGGGTTCGGGCGCCGGCCCGTCCTCCCGCGGCTGGTGCCGTTCATCGTCAAAGTTCTGCAGGATCTCGGCCGCATGGGCCGTAACCTCCCAGCGATAGGGGTACGGATTGATCCCCATCGCTTCGAGTTGCTGGCGCGCCCGGCGCCGTTCCAGTTCCTGTTCGGTCAGTACGCGCTTCATGGTGCGGACGGCTTGCAATCCGACGGCCTGATTTTCGGAGAAACAAAACAAAAGACGCAGCCCGAAGAGCTACGTCCTTTCTGACAAAACCGGGTAGCAGGTGGTACCGTGCGCCGGCAAAACGGGTTTCAGGAGCCGGGTGAATAGTTTTCAAGTGGACGGATCGTCATGGGGACGGGCTGCAGCGGCCGATCCAGCAGGGCCGGCGGGGCCTGCCGACCGGTGCTCCGCGGCGTGGGTACCCGCGCGATGGCGTCCATCACCTCGAAGCCTTCGACCAACTCACCGAAGACCGTGTAGAGTCCGTCCAGAAACGGCGCGCCGCCTACCGTCTGGTAGAGCTGTCGGACCGAATCGGGGAAGGCAAAGTCCGGGTCCGGGATCTGCTCCCGCAGGTAGGCTTCGATCTCGTCCAGCGTGGCCGCATCGAACGTGCGTCCGACGACCAGATAGAACTGGCTGCCGCTGGAGCGCCGCTCGGGGTTCACCTCGTCGCCCTGACGAGCGGCGGCCAGTGCGCCGCGCCTGTGGAACAGACCGGGACGAATTTCGGCCGGGAGCGTGTAGCCCGGCCCGCCGGTGCCGTCGTTCGCAGGATCGGCGTCCTTCGAGTTCGGATCGCCGCCCTGGATGACGAAGCCATCGATGACCCGGTGAAACGTCGTGCTGTCGTAGAAGCCCGTCGCCACCAGCCGCTTGAAGTTGTCCCGGTGCAGCGGCGTTTCGTCGTAAAGCCGCACGACCATACGGCCCAACGGCGTGCGAATTTCGTAGTAGTTGGTGACGGGAAGCGCCAGCGTGTCGGTCGCCTGCGCCAGGCTATCGGTCCTGACCGACGGTGTGGACGGCGCCGGCTGGCAGGCCGCCACGAAGAGCGCCAGCGCCACGCCTGTAAGCCATCGTCCGTTCATGACAGCAGGGGTTTGAAGTATTCCAGAATGGCGATGCGCAGCAGCTTTTCCTGATCGTCGCGCGAGAGTTCGGGCCAGGGGGAAAAGACCGGCTCCCAGACCGCTGGATCCTCCGCGACGCGCCGGTACAGGCCGATCGCGGCAAAGGCATGCCGGGCGCCTTCCATGATCACTTCCTGTTTTTGCTCCCGGGACATTCCGGGCTCGAAGCCGCGCCCCCGTTCCTGAATGCCGATCAGAAACAGTACCTGCTCGATGCCGGTCGGCGTTCGGCCCACCAGATTTTCCAGATGCGCCAGAAGCCGCGCCCACCGCGCCTCCAGCTCCTGATCGGCCTCGGCCAGCCAGCGTGCAATCGGTCCCGTGTTATTCGATCCACTCACGGGCTTCATGGAGGAGGTGTCGTTGATGCTGTCGCAGCAGACGAAGCAGCAGTGCTCCAACACGACGGGCCAGACTACTTCGCGACTGCGCCCGGACGAGCGGCGGGATGCGCTGCAGTGCGTCTTCGACGGCTTCCAGCGCTTCGGAGAGGGCGAACCACCACGACCGTTCCGGCGGCCCGGCTTCGACGGGTCGCTCGTAGCGCAGCACCTGCTGCCCGCGTTCGTTCAGCGCCCCGCGCAGCATCTGGATGGCGGTCGCCAGCGTCTCGGTCATCTCCTGCAACGTCTCCCGCTGGGCCAGCGACAGCGAGGCGTCTGCCGCCTGCTGCTCGCGCTGCAGCACGCGCTCGAGCATGGGCAGCAACGCGGCCAGCACCGACTGGAACGCCAGCGTGGCCGCCTCTTCACCCCTCAGCAGGGTTTCCAGTTGTTCCAGGGCCGGATGCTCGATCGTAGCAAGCGCAATGGTTGGTGTTTCGTAAGATTGCGTCCAGCTCTTTCGTAAAGCCGCAGCGCGACGGCGTCGTATGCGCATATTTCAAACAACTCATTCTCCTTCACTTAGTCCGACGGCGCCCAACTTTGCAATGCAAGGGATGTTCCGGTCCGTCGCTATGGCAGACGTTCCGGCGGTAGGTCCGACTGCGTATCGAGCGCTTCCTGCAGCCGATCCAGCAGGGCCGTCGCCCGCTCGGGGGCCAGACGCCCACTGCGCACGCCCACGCGGATCATCTCGGTGGTCAGCGCCGCATAGACGGGCAGCAGGTGGGGCAGGTGTTGCTGCAACGTCTCCAGGTGTTGCGTGATCGGCCCCAGATCGCCGCGCACGGCCGGTCCGGTCAGTGCCTCCTCCGGCAGCAGCTGCTCCAGGTTGTGCAGCGTACCCTGCACCAGCGGCAGGAGCATGGCATGCGCTTCGGGTCGCGAAAGGCCGATGCTGGCCAGCACTTCGCCGGCCATGGCCATGAGCGCTCCCAGCCCGTTCGAGGCGAGTACGGCGGCCAGGTGATAGCGCGGCTTCGTCTCGGCCGAGAGTTCGACCGGTCGGGCCCCCAGCGCCCGTGCCACCTCGCGTCCCAGCGCGACCGCCTCCGGATCGCCTTCCAGTCCGACGGCAACGCCCGCCAGCGAGGGCGGTGGCCCCTGACGGGGAAACGACTGGACCGGGTGAAAGCTCAGCAGCAGGGCACCGCGGCGTCCCACCGGTTCCAGCACGCGGGCCGGAAGCGCGCCCGAGGTGTGCGCCACCACCGTACGCGGCCAGTCGTGCGGCACCAGCGCCAGTTGTTCGGCCAGGCCGGGCAGCGCGTCGTCCGGCACGCAACAGAACACCAGGCGCACTTCACTCGGCAGGTCCTCCAGCGCTACCGAAGCCACCGGTGCTTCCACCTGCGCGGCCAGCTCGCGGGACGAGGCCGGATTGCGGCTGATCACGGCGGCGATCGGGTAGCCGGCCGCCCGCAACGACCACCCCAGCGCCCGCCCGACGGCGCCGGCGCCCACGATGGCCACGACCGGTTGCTGGACCGACATGATCCGAGCCGTTTGTGATCCGCGTTACGGGAAAAGTAGGGATGCCACCACGCCTGCGCAACCAGCTTCTGTCAGGTAAAGCATACGTCCTCAGGCCGCCCGGCGCACGTAGGCGATCGTCTCGGGCGTGAAGGGTATCTGCGGCACGTCGAAGTCGCGGTAGAAGGCCGACGGATCGCACGTGTTGCCTTCGATGAGCATGGCGAGTTGCTCCGGGGTGACGGGCAGCAGGCCGATGCGTCCCAGCGTGCCGACCAGCAGACGCACCGGCCCCAGCGGTAGGTGCAATTTGGGCTTCGGCCGTCCGCGAAGAGCCCGGGCGATCACGTCCAGGATCTCGTCGTAGGTGAGCGGCTGCGGGCCGGCCACGCAGTAGGTCTGGCCGTGCGCCTCCGGCCTGGTCAGCGCCTGCGCGAAGGCGGCCGCCACCACCTCGACGGCCACCGGCTGCAACCGGTACTGCCCGTCGCCGAAGACGGGCAGCACCGGGAGCGGTCGGACAAGCCGTCGGGCCAGCTCCGTGACGAACTCCATCGGGGCCCCTTTCGGATCGCCGAAGATGATCGACGGCCGGAAGATTGTCCAGTGCGCAAAGCCGGCATGCCGGACGATCTCTTCCGCTTCCCATTTGCTCGTCTGATAGGCCGTCGTGCCGTCGGGGCGTGCGCCGTTGGCGCTCATGTGGATGAAGCGCGAAATGCCGGCCTGCTGCGCCGCCTCCACCATGTGCAGCGTGCCCCGACGGTGTACGGCATCGAACGTAATGCCCTGGCGGGGCTTTTCGGCGATGATGCCCACCAGGTGCACCACGGCCTCGCAACCGTCGAGCGTGCCCGCGAACGTCTCGGGGCGAAGCAGATCGCCGCCCACCTTCTCGACGCCCTCCTCCTCGAAAGGTAGCGGACGGTCGGGCCGCCGCACCAGGCAACGCACCTCGTGGCCGGCCGCCCGAAGCGCCTGCAGCACGTAGCGTCCGACAAATCCGGTGGCTCCAGTCAGGTAGACTTTCATGGCTTATATGGGATCGCTGATTTACCAGTGCATGAGGATACCCCACCCCGTGTGGCGGACGTAATCCGGCGGGTATGATCAGGCGGACACAGGGGTCCGCCCCTACGTGGTAGGAAGGTCCGTCGTTTGTCCGGTAGGGGCGCACCGTCGTGTGCGCCCGTGCTTTGATTTCCCGGAAATCGTATTATTCCATGGGTGGCAGTGTCGACGCCCTTCAGGCCAGCGGCGCGGTCGGCTCGGCGCCCACCAGCGGCGAGGTCAGGGCCCGGACGCCCAGCGACGTACCCACGGCCAGTGCGGCCCCCAGCATGGGATGGTCGAGCGGCACGGTGCGTGTGCGTCCGGCCACCTCGGCCAGCGGAATGGTGGTCAGTCGGCCGTCGCGAAGTGCCACCATGCAGCCATACTGCTCGGCCTGCACCAGTGCGGCCGCATAGGCCCCGAAGGCCGAAGCCAGGCTGCGGTCGTAGGCCGTGGGCGTGCCGCCCCGCTGCACGTGGCCCAGCACGGTAGTGCGCACCTCGCTCCGCAACCGCTCGCGAAGCTGACGCTCCAGTTCGTAGCCGATCCCGCCCAGCCGGATCGGGTCGGAGCTTTCGGGCACGCGCTCCCGCACGTGGAAGGAGCCCCCTTCGGGACGCGCCCCCTCGGCCACCACGACGATCGTAAAGCGACGGCCGTCGCTTTCGCGCTCACGGCACACCTCGGCCACCACCTCCACGTCGAAGGGCAGCTCGGGAATCAGAATTACGTCGGCGCCAGCCGCCACGCCCGCATACAGCGCGATCCATCCGGCATAACGCCCCATCGTCTCACAGATCATCACGCGGTGGTGGCTCTGCGCCGTCGTGTGGAGCCGGTCGATCGCCTCCGTGGCGATGTGCACGGCCGTATCAAACCCGAAGGTGCGCTCGGTACCCCAGATGTCGTTGTCGATCGTCTTGGGCACGCCGATGAAACGAAGCCCACGCTCCGAAAGCCCATGGGCGATCGTCATCGTGCCGTCGCCGCCGATGGCCACGATGCCGTCCAGCTCCAGCTCGCGGTACAGCGCGATGACTTCGGCCGACACGTCGGCCTCGCCGCGCCGGTAGTAGCGAAACGGATTGGCCCGGTTGCTCGTGCCGAGAATCGTACCGCCCCGCGTCAGGATACCGCTGACGTCCTGAAATTCGAGCGTCCGAAATCGACCTTCGATGAGTCCTTCGTAGCCGTCTTCGAAGCCGATCACCTCGGCGTCGGCCTGCAGGATCAGGCTCTTGGTGACGGCGCGGATGACGGCGTTCATGCCCGGGCAATCGCCGCCGCCGGTCAGCAGGCCGATGCGTAAACGTCGCGGCATGGCTGGTAGCACCGTATGTTTTTCAGGGCGTCAAAGGGTCAACCCTGTTTGACAGGCGAAGGGTCCGAAGCTATCTTTTCCAACTGGTAACGAATCCCCCACCGAATCGCCGCTCTGCCGGCGCTTTTCCATGAGGACGCGGGCGCGTGTGCTGATGCTGGCCGCGGTGCTGGCCTCGTGTCTGCGGGCAGGCACGGCCCGGGCGCAATTGCAGGCGCTCTGGAGCGGCGAGCGGCTGCAGGCCGGCCAGACGGCCAACCTGTTTGCCCGCTGGGAGGGTACGGTGCCCTTCTACGGAACCCTGCTGGACGTGCCGCCCGACTGGTCCGTGCGCCGGGCATGGGCCGTACGGCCGGGCCGCGGGCCGATTCTCCTTCGGCTCGACACGCTGGCGGGCGGTCGTTTCCGGTTGCAGCCGGATCGGCCGATCGACGGTCCCCTGGTGCTCTGTATCGAGACGACGCCCGGCGATCCCGGTCTTGCCTTCTGGCAGCTGACCCCGCTCGAACCGTCCGATCCCGCCGAAAGAAAGCCTGAACCCCGTGCGGCCGAGGTGCGGCGACAGGCGCTCTTCGTACAACCGGCCGATACGGAAAACCCGCACAACTACGTGCTGGCGATGCGGCGCGGCGGCCGGCCACTTCTGGTGACGGATTCGCTGCTGCGCTGGCTGGACCTGCGTCATCCGTTTACCGTGACCCTCTGGCTCAAAAGCATCGACCGCGACGCCGTGGTGCTCTCCACCTGGCGCGGCGACGAGCAGCAGGCCTATCCGATCGAGCTCGTGCTGGACGCGGCCGGCTTTCTGCGGGCCTACCGGGGCCGCCCCGGCCTGCACCAGGGCCTGATCACGCCACGCCCCGTCGCCGACGGAAGCTGGCATCACATCGCGCTGAGCTACGATCCGGTCTCGGGCTGGACCCGCCTCTACATGGACGGCCGCGCGGTCGATTCGCTCTACGTACCGGACGTCATGCCCATCGATCCGCCGGAAGCGCTCGCTCTCGGCGGCCGTCCGGGTCGGGTAGCAACCGAGTTCGAAGGCCTGCTGGACGTGATCGTGCTGGACCGCCGAGCCTGGCCAGCCGCTCAGGTGCGCCGCCGCTTCCGGAGGGCCGACCTGCCCACCGACGGTCTGCGTCTCGACTTCGAGGCGGCAACGCTTCGGCTGCCGCCGGGCCTGCGTCGGCGCCGTGCCGATCTGTTTTTCTTCGAACCACTGCAACACCTGCAGGCGCTGAACACCGACGACGGCCAGGTGCTGCTGAGCTGGACCTGTACGGATCGACAGACCCGCACCTTCGTGGTGGAACGCTCTCTGGACGGCCGCGACTTTTCGGTCATCGCCCGCGTGCCGTCCGACTGCTCGGGCCCGCCCTTTACGTTTCGCGATCCGTCGCCGCCTGACGCTCCGGTGCTCTACTACCGGATTCAGCAGGAACTCGAGGGCGGCGTGCTTTATCCTTCCGCCGTGCTCAAGCTGGGAAGGGCGTCTGTGCAGTCCGGCCGCGCGTTGCTGGTGGGCAACTTTCCGAATCCATTCCAGGGACGCACCACCATTCAGTACGAGCTGCACGAGCCGATGCCCGTCCGGCTGTCGATCTGGGACCTCTCGGGCCACGAAGTACGCGTGCTAATTGATGCCGTGCAGTCCCCCGGACGGTACACGCTCACCTTCGAGGCTGCAGATTTGCCCAGCGGTACGTATTTTCTCCGCCTGGAGACGCCCGAGGGCGTGCAGACGCACAAGATGATCCTGGTTCGCTGAGCCTATGGAACGTCCTGCATCGGTTTCGACAGGTCCCTACATCCCGCCCGATCGATCGCTGCCGGAGATCACCGTCAAGGCGTTGATTCTGGGCGTGATTCTGGCCGCTGTGCTCGCTGCGGCGAACGCCTACCTGGGCCTCAAGGTGGGCATGACCGTATCGGCCTCGATCCCGGCCGCCGTCATCTCGATGGGCGTGCTGCGGCTGTTTCGGCGCGCGAACATCCTGGAAAACAACATCGTGCAGACGGCCGCCTCGGCCGGCGAGTCGCTGGCGGCCGGCGTGATCTTCACGCTGCCGGCGCTGATCCTGCTGGGCTACTGGCAGGGCTTTCCGTATCGCGACACGCTGGCCGTGGCGGCGGCCGGCGGCGTGCTGGGCGTGCTGTTCACGATCCCGCTGCGACGGGCGCTCATCATCGAAGGGGGCCTGCGCTTTCCCGAAGGCATCGCCACGGCCGAGGTGCTCATTGCGGGCGACGAAGGCGGGCGGGGCGTGCGCGACATTGCCGTGGCGGCCGTCGCCGGCGGCCTGGTCAAGCTGGCCCAGACGGGCTTCCGGGTGCTGGCCGGCACGGTGGACGGCGCCGTGCAGGTGGGCCGCGCGCTGTTCGGCTTCGGGAGCGAGCTGGGCGTGGCGCTGCTGGGCGTGGGCTACATCGTAGGGCTGCGTATCGCGACGCTGGTCTTCGCGGGCGGACTGATCTCGTGGCTGTTTGGCATTCCCATCTACACGGCGCTGCACGGCCTGCCCGAGGGTGCCGAAGGCTACGAGGCCGCCCTGCAGATCTGGAGCACCAAGATTCGCTACCTGGGCGTGGGTGCCATGGCGGTCGGGGGCCTGTGGGCCCTGCTGTCGCTGATCCGTCCGATCCGCGACGGCGTGCGGGCTTCGTGGCAGGCCGTCCGGGAAGCCCGCCAGGGCCGTCAGGTGGCCATCCCCCGCACCGAACGCGACACGCCCATTCATTTCGTGCTGGCCGGCACGCTGGCCATGGCGCTGCCGCTGGTGTTCGTCTTCCTGCACGTGATCGATCAGCCCCATCTGGGTGCCTCCGACGGCACCTACGCGGCGACCATCGCCTTCGGCGTCCTGTTTGCGCTCGTGGCCGGCTTTCTGTTTTCGTCGGTGGCCGGCTACATGGCCGGTCTGGTGGGCTCGTCGAACAACCCGATCTCCGGCGTCACGATTGCTACGATCCTGACGGCCTCGCTGCTGTTGCTGGTGCTGCTGGGCAGCCAGATCGATCTGCAGGTGAACGCCGAACGGGCCACGGCGGCGGCCGCCACGGCCATCCTGATCGGCGCGGTGGTCTGCTGCGCGGCGGCCATCGCCGGCGACAACATGCAGGACCTCAAAACCGGCCACCTGGTGGGCGCCACCCCCTACAAGCAGCAGATCATGCAGATGGTGGGCGTGCTGACCGGTGCGCTCGTGCTGGCACCCGTGCTGGAGCTGCTCTTCAATGCCTACGGGCTCGGCGGCGTCTTTCCACGCGAGGGCATGGATCCCTCCCAGATGCTCGCGGCTCCCCAGGCCAGCCTCATGCAGTCGGTGGCGCAGGGCGTCTTTGCCCGGAGCCTGGACTGGGCGATCATCGGGATCGGTGCGTTGATCGCCGTCGCCATCATCGTGGCCGATCAGGTGCTGAAGGCACGCGGTAGCAGCTTCCGGATGCCCGTGCTGGCCGTGGCCGTGGGCATCTACCTGCCGCTGGAGCTGTCGGTGCCGATCTTCGTGGGCGGCCTCGTCTCGCAGGCGGCCGGACGCGCACTCGGCGGGCGGCAGGAATCGTCGCGCGGGCTGCTGTTCGCCTCGGGTCTGATTACCGGCGAGGCGCTCGTGGGCATTCTGCTGGCCATTCCGTTCGCGCTGGCCCAGAGCACCGACGTGCTGCGCCTGGTGCCCGACAGCTTCGCGCCAGCAGCACACGGGCTGGGCGTGCTGGTCTTTCTCGGCTTCGTGTACTGGCTCTACCGGGTAGCCCGCTCGTAGCCGGATTGTAACAACCCTCCAGAATGTCCGACTGGCAAAAAACGGGTGCTCCTTGTTTTATTTATAAGACCAGAAAAACATCTATCCCACCGATCCAACCTGAGACGTCGCCATGAAGCTTACGTATTTTGGACATTCGGCCTTCCAGATCGAGACAAACGGGACAACGTTGCTGTTTGACCCCTTCATTACCGGCAATCCGCACACCGAGGGGGTCATTACGGCCGACCAGCTGCGGCCGGATGTGATTCTGCTCACGCATGCGCACGGCGATCACTGGGGCGATACGCTGTCCATCGCCCGCCGCACCAATGCGCTGCTGATCGCCAACTTCGAAATCACCCAGTATGCCCAGAAGCACGGGCACAACAACGTCCATCCCATGAACACCGGCGGCTCCTGGCAATTCCCGTGGGGCCGCGTGACGCAGACCTACGCCCGGCACTCGTCGTCCTTCCCGGACGGCACCTACGGCGGCAACCCGAACGGCTACATCCTCGAGATCGAAGGCAAGGTGATCTACGATCTGGGCGACACCTGCCCTTTCGCCGAAATGGCCTGGTACGGTGAGGATTACAACATCGATGTGGCGCTCATGCCGGTGGGCGATCTGTTCACGATGGGCGTCGAGGGGGCCGTCCGGGCCGCCAAGATGCTCAAGCCCGGCCTGATCATCCCGATTCACTACAACACGTTCCCGCCCATTCAGATCGACATCGAGCAGTGCCGCAAACGTCTGGAGCAGGAAGGCTTCAAGGTGCAGGTCATGAAGCCGGGCGAAAGCCTGACGCTCTAAGGGGCTGGACTTTTTGCAGATAATTTGTAAATTGTGGTTGCGGGTACGGTCCGATCCCGTACCCTTTTGCCTTCACCAGCCATCCCCCACCATGCGAGGCGCTGGATTTCAGGCGCTGCGTCGGCTTGCCCGCACGGGCGGCATGTTGCTGCTGCTGGGCACCGGTCTGAGCGGTCCGGCCGCGGCGCAGGCGCCCGCCCAGCTCAACGACGGGCTGTATCAGAGCGAAACGGCCCGCCGCAGCTTCTTCGACGGCTATGCCGTGGGCACCGAGCTGTTCTGCTGCGCCCGCACGCTCAAGCAGGAAAGCGGTCCGGCCAGTAGCGGCCTGTTCGGCCTGCCGCTGGGATTGCGCTTCCATCTGAACTATGCGCTGGGCGACCGGCTCGATCTGGGCGCCGTCCTCAACGCCAGCGGCAGCACCACGGGGCGCACGCTGGCCGTCGACTGGATCCTGCTCAAGTTCTATCAGGCCTCGGAAAACGACAGCTATGCGTTTCGGCTGGCCGTCGATCCGTCGGTAGACGGCATGCTGGGCTTTCCGCAGATCGACGTGGCGCTGCTCACCTCGTCGCTGCTTTCGCCGTTCGTGGTGGCCAATTACGCCATCGGCCTGCGCCGTGTCCGCACCGGTTACGAGCGCTGGACGCCGCTGGAAGAAGCCGAACCGCAACCGAACGCCGCGCTGATCGCCGCCGACCCGCCACCGCGCTTCGAGATCACCTACCAGCAGGCCTTCGGCTGGGAGTTGCACCTGCTGATGAGCTACGCGTTGCTGCTCAACCCGGCCCGCAGCAATGTCTTCGTGGGCCTGACGGGTACGGCCCGCTACTACAACCTGATGGAGTCGGCCCGCGAGACGCGTACCGTAACGGAAGGGGCCGGCAAGCGTGGCGCCGAGGAAGCGACCGTCTGGGAGCGCACCTACAACGGCGGCATCGTCTGGGCGCAGGGCGGCCTGGAGTACAACCGGCCGTCCTATCAGCTTTCGCCTTTCGTGGGGCTTCCGTTGCTGTTCTGGTCCTCGGAAACCGAAGAAGCCGCACCGCGTGTGCAGGCGGGCCTGCGCCTGACGTTGCGTTGAAGACGCATCAGACCGGCGGTGGCTAACGGGGTTGGATTCGGTGCGATGATCCTCGGCATTCTCTCCGACACGCACGGCTTTTTTCATCCGGCGCTGCCCGAAGCATTCGCGGGCGTCGACCTGATTCTGCACGCCGGCGATGTGGGCACTCCCGAGGTGCTCGAGCGACTCGAAGCGCTGGCGCCCGTCCACGCCGTCTACGGCAACATCGACGGTCCCGAACTGCGACGGCGCCTTCCGGCGGAACTCTGGCTGACGCTGGACGGCCTGCGTATCTGGATGACGCATATCGGCGGGCGTCCCGGACGCTGGGCGCCGGGCATCGCCGCCCGTCTGCGTCAGGAGCGGCCGGACGTGTTCATCTGCGGCCACAGCCACATCCTGCGCATCGAGCGCGTCCCCTCGCTGGACGGCATGCTCTACCTGAATCCGGGGGCGGCCGGACGCGAGGGCTTTCACCGCGTCAAGACCTGCGTGCGGCTGCACCTGGCCGACGGCCGCGCGCGCCAGGCCGAGGTCGTACACCTGGACGAAATCCCCGAAGCGTCGGCGCCATGAGCAACACCACCACGGTCAGACCGACCGACCGCTTCGACCTGCGGGCGCTCTACGAAGCCAGCCGCCTGCTGAGCACTTCGGACGACCGGGCGGCCGTCGTGCGCAACCTGCTGCTCTCGACGATGAGCAAGCTGCTGGTCACGCGCGGTGCCGTGCTGCTGTTCGACCCGCTGACGCAGCGCTTCCGGGTGGCCGACGCCCGGGGACCGATCGACCTGACGCCGGACTCCGAGCTGGCGCTGCCGCTACCGGATACGGACCGCCTGCTGCACGACGCGGACGTGCCCGAAACCCTGCGCGCCCGGGGACTCTGCCTGCTGGTGCCCCTGATGTTTCGTCACCGGCTGCTGGGTCTGCTGGTGCTGGGCCGCAAGGCCACGGGCCAGCCTTTTTCGAAGCGCGAGCTGGAGTTCGTGCAGGCACTGGCCACGCTGTCGGCCGCCGCCCTGCACAACGCGCTGCTCATCGAAGAGCTGCAACAGGCCAACCGGGACCTGGACCTGCGCCTGCAGCAACTCGACACGCTCTTCGAGCTGGCGCAGGAATTCAATGCGACGATCGATCGAAACCGGCTGGCGCATCTGCTCTCGCTGGCGTTGATGGGCCAGCTCCTCATCAACCGCTACCTGTTGCTGGTCCGCGTCGAAGCCGCCGACGGCAACGCCACGTTCGAGGTGCTTGCCAGTCGCGGGCTCCCCTCCTCGCTATCCCCGGAACGCATCGAACAACTGGGCCGCCTCGAACAGCCGCTGCTGCTGGAAGAAGCGCCCCCCGCCTGGGACTGGCTGCGATCCTTTCAGCTCTACCTGGTGCTGCCCATCCGGCAACAGGGCGTCACGCAGGCCGTGCTGGGACTGGGTCGGCGCATCAACGGCGCGCCCTACGGTCCGGGCGAACTGGAGTTTCTCTACGCGCTGGGCACGCTGGCCGCCTCGGCCATCCGCAACACGTTTCTGATTGAAGCCCAGATCGAACGCCAGCACCTGGAGCGAGAGCTGCAGCAGGCCCGCCAGATCCAGCAGCGCCTGCTGCCCCGGCGACTGCCCGAAGTGCCGGGCGTGGAGCTGGCCGCCTGTGCCCTGCCCAGCCAGGAGGTGGGCGGCGACTACTACGACGTACTGCGCGAACCCGACGGGAGTCTGCGCCTGGCCATCGCCGACGTGGCCGGCAAGGGCATGGCCGCCGCCCTGCTCATGGCCAACCTACAGGCCTGCCTGCATGTGCTCGTGCCGCTCGAAAGCACGCTGGAACAGAGCACCGCCCAGATCAACCGCGTCGTCTGCGAAAACACCGAGGCCGATCGTTTCATCACGTTTTTCCAGGCACGCTACACCCCCTCCACCCGTCAGCTTGCCTACGTGAACGCCGGCCACAATCCGCCGATACTGCTCCGCGCGTCCGGCCGGGTGGAGCGGCTGAGCCGCGGTGGCCTGCTGCTGGGCGTGCTTCCCGACGTCCGCTACGAAGCCGAACGGCTGTCGCTTGCGCCGAGCGACCTGCTTGTGCTGTTTACCGACGGCGTCACCGAAGCGATGGGACCCGGCGACGAACCCTTCGGCGAAGACCGCCTGCTGGCCTGCCTGCAGGCCCACCGCCACGCCTCGGCCCGAGCCATCGTCGAGGCCGTACGCCAGGCCGTCGAGCAGTTCACCGGCCGCCCGGCCAACAGCGACGACGACTTCACCCTGGTCGTTCTGAAAGTGCTGCCTTCTTGAGCCGGAACCTTTATCGCAACACCACAATTTCTGCAAAAGCAGCAGCCGATAGCCAGGCACTATGGCCATTCTGACCGTTCCGAAAGTTCTGCGTGAGAAACTCGGCGACGATGGCGTCGAGGCGCTCATCACACTTTTGAACGAAGCGGCCCATCACGAGCGCAACAACCTGCTGGGCATCCTGGAAGAACGTTTCGAGCGGCGGGTGACGGAAGAGGGTAAACGGCTGGATAACCGGATCACAGAGGAGACAGCGAAGCTGGATAACCGGATTACGGAAGAAATTGCAAAGCTGGACAATCGAATCACGGAGGAGACGGCGAAGCTGGACCATCGCTTCACCGAAGAGATTGCGAAGCTGGACCATCGGATCTCTGAGGATATTGCGAAGCTGGACCGTCGTATCTCTGACGAAGTCGCGCGCCTGGAGGTGCTGATCGGAGAGGCGGAAAAGCGACTGGACCACCGCATCACCGAAGAGGCGGCCCGGCTGGACCGCCGTATTACCGAAGAAATCGCGCGCCTGGAGGTGCTGATCGGAGAGGCGGAAAAACGACTGGACCACCGCATCACCGAAGAGGTGGCCCGGCTGGACCGCCGTATTACCGAAGAAATCGCGCGCCTGGAAGTCCGCTTGAGCACCCAGATAGCCGGAACGCGTGCCGACCTGATCCGGTGGATGTTCATCTTCTGGGTGGGACAGATCGGAACACTCGTTGCCCTTTTGTTTGCCTTTCTCAGGTAAACAGGATTTCGTGCTTTATTCCATCCAGCGTTTAGCGCAAAGGATTGACGGATCCATGCTTTACGGCCCGGCCAGCACAAGGCCGCTCAGGGGCGGAAGCGTCAGACGAAGCGTATCGGCCGTGGCGGTGACGGCATAGCCTTCGGACACCGTCGCCAGTCGCACCCGGAAACGCTCCGCTTCGGGCAACGACAGGGCCACTTCACGCGCGTTCTCCTCGCGGTTGAGCGCCACCAGCACCTGCTCGTCCCCCAGTGCCCGCCGGAACACGAACAGCCCGCCGTCGGCCTGCAGCACCTCGAACGTACCACGGCGCAGCGCGGGCGATTGCTTCCGCAGGGCGATGGCCTGCTGGTAGAAGCGAAAGAGCGTGCTGTCGAAACGCACCGGATCGGGCCGGCGCGGCCGCCCCAGCGGATCGGAAGCCTCGTCGGCATAGGTCAACTCGGGCCAGACCATGGGCTTGCGGTCGTCTGGATCGTCGGCGCCCCACATGCCCGCCTCCGTGCCGTAGTAGATCATCGGCGCACCCACGTAAGTCATCTGGAAAAGTGCCACCAGGCGCTGAATGGCCCGGTCGGTGGCGTCGGGCGCCTGCACGTCGTAATCCGGATTGTGGCGCGGCGAAACGTCGCGGTCGTAGCCGAACTGCTCGCGGTGCACATCGGCCGGATTCCGGTTGACGATCATCGACGCCAGCCGATCCGTGTCGTGCGAGTCGATCAGGTTCTGCATGGCGTACTGCACGGCCACCGGGTAGCGATTGCGTCGTTCGTCAAGCAGGCGGGCAAACTCGGGCGCCTCCAGTCCGAAGTCGATCAGAAACGCCTTCACCGGAAAGGCAAAGGCATAGTAGTTCATCGTGGCCGAAAAGCCACCCTGCACGATCATCTCGCTGGCGTCCTGCCAGAGTTCGGTGACCGTGTAGGCGTTCGGATTCAGCTCCCGCACGTAGGCGTTCCAGTCGGCCCAGAAGCCCACGGGCACCTCGTTCGTCACGTCGAGCCGCCAGCCGTCGATGCCGTCAGACGGATCGCCGTCGCCGTCGGGGTCCATCCACCGAGCCGTGGCGTGGAAGATGTAGCGCTTGGGGCCGGGATGCAGGTCGGTGCCGTCCTTGTTGTCGGCAAAGACGGGGAGCGTCTTGACGCCCCACCAGCCCTCGTAGTCAAATTCGTTCGTGTCGGGCGTGGCCGGGTCGTCGAAGCTGTAAACGATGTACCAGTCCTTGTAGGGCGAGTCCTGCTGGCGGCGGCGCAGGTCGGCAAACGCGAAAAAGTCGCGGCCCGTGTGGTTGAACACGCCGTCGATGATCACGCGGATGCCACGGGCATGGGCTTCCCGGATCAGCCGCAGAAACAGGCTGTCGGCGGCCGTCCAGTGCCAGGTGTTCGGGTCTTCGGTTTCCTGCGCCATGAGCGCCAGGTCGCCTTCCGGATCGGGCCCGAAGTAGGGGTCGATGTGGTGATAGGTGTTGCCATCGTACTTGTGCAGCGAGCGGGCATAGAAGACCGGGTTGAAGTAGATGGCCGTGATGCCCAGCTCCTGCAGATAGTCGAGTCGGTCGATCACGCCCTGCAGGTCGCCTCCGTAGCGCCGGTGAAAGACCGCATAGCTTTCGTAAAAATCGTCGCCCATTTCTCGTTCCCAGTCGTCGCGGGCGTACCAGTCGCCGGTCCAGGGCGAAATCCGCCACGAAGGCGGCGCCTCGGGCAACGCGGGCGGATACTCCAGCGATGCGCGGGTGGGATCGTTCGTGGGATCGTTCGTGGGATCGCCGTTCCAGAAGCGCTCGGGGAAAATCTGGTACCAGACGGCATCGGCCGCCCAGTCGGGCACCCGGGGACCGGAAGAACGCTCCGGCGCACATCCGATCAGCAGCAGCGTCAGCAGCAACAGGCGTCGCATGGGGCCAATTTTGTTTTGAGAAAATGGTCGATTTTCAGGGGGCAAACAGCACCGGGCGGGTTTCCGTGTGGCCGCCGGCTTCAAGCCGCACCAGATACAGCCCGGCCGCCAGCTTTTCAGGCGTCCAGGTGATCGTGTGTCGTCCGGCCGCCTGCAGGCCGTCTGCCAGCGTGGTGATCCGACGGCCCAGCAGGTCGTAAACGGCCAGCCTCACCCGCATCGGCTCGGGCAGCGCGTAGCGAAGTGTAACCTGCGTGCGGAACGGGTTCGGAAATGGCGTCTCCAGCCGCACGCGTTCCGGCCATGTCGACGCATCGCCCGAAACGACGCCCACGGTGATCAGGCCCGGCTCGGCCTGCCCCACATAACGGTTCGTGTAGAGCCGGAACTCGCCGGGCAGCAGCTCGATGCCTGTATTCGGATCGTCGACCACCAGCGAGTCGCCGTTGAAGTAGTCGTACCAGGTGCCCGTCTGCGGGAATGTGGGTGTGACCACCAGCGGCTCCAGGCCGAAGTTGCCCACCACCACAACGCTCAGCTCCGGATGCGTGAGCGAGATCCACCGACCGGGCACGCCGTGCTGCAATCGCATGCGCACCTGCGTCTCCGGGCTGCGGAACACGGCATGTTCGCGCCGGAGCCTGAGCAGCTCGGCCCAGGTCTTATACAGCTTCATCCGGAGCGGATCGTTGCGATAGTCCCAGCGGATAGGCTTCGGATCGATACGGCCGGGTGCAATGGACGGACAGCTATCGCCCGCGCCTTCCAGGCACTGCTCACCCCGCTCGCCGTAGCCATAACCCAGCTCGCCGAACTGCCAGATCATCTTCGGCCCGGGCACCGTGAAGAAAAACGCCCCGGCCAGCTTCATCCGATCCAGCGCCACGGGCTGGCTCCGCACATCGTAGGATCCCTGCCGCGCCCCGTAGGCCCGCATCCGGTACATGAGCCACTGCTCGTCGTGGCTTTCCATGTAGGCGATCAGGTTCGGCGTCGGAAAGCCCCGGTTTTTGTAATAGATCGTGGTCAGATCGGACGAAAAGTTCGGGTCGTTCAGGTACCCCATCACGCTTTGGCTGAAGGCGCGGTTCAGGTTGTGCCAGAGCAGCATCCCGGCGCGTCCCCGATCCTGCCCGTAGGCGGCCAGTTCTTTTTCCTCCTGATTGTCCGCAAAGTGCTCCAGAATGATGTAGGCGGTGGAATCGACAGCCCAGATCGCGTCGGCCATACGCTTGAGCAGCCGGATGCGCGAGGCGTCGTAGGCGCTCCAGGCGCCGACGTCGTTGTCGGTGTATTTCTGCGTAAAGCCTTTCGAGAGGTCGAAGCGGAAGCCGTCCACGCGGAATTCTTCGAGCCAGTAGCGGTTGGCCCGGTCGAGCCAGTACTGGATGTAGGGGTGTTCGTGGTTCAGGTCGTAGAATACGTTGAAGGGGTGGCGGGCGGGGATGTTGATGAAGGGGTTGTCCGGGGTGGGGCCGTAGAGCTGCACCAGTGGCGAGCTGCCCGTGGCATGGTTATAGACGACATCGAGGATGACGGCAATGCCGCGGCGGTGGCACGCGTCCACGAAGCGCTTGAGGTCGTCGGCCGGACCGTAGTATTTGTCGGGCGCCAGATGAAAGGCCGGGTTGTAGCCCCAGCTGATGTTGCCGTCGAACTCGGCCACGGGCATCAGTTCGATCGCGTTGACGCCCAGCCGCTCCAGGTAGTCGAGCGTGTCGATGAGCGTGGCGTAGTCGTGCTTCGCCACGAAGTCACGAATGAGCAACTCGTAGATGACCAGCTCGTGCGCGGGCGGCCGCTCGAAGTCGGTCACCTGCCACTGGTACTGCGGTGCGCCGGGCTTCAGCACGGCCACGATCCCTTCGGTCTTGCCGGTCGGGTAGGGCTTCAGGTTCGGGTACGTGCTGCTCGGGATGAACGGATCGTGCCAGGGGTCGAGCACCTTGTGCGCGAACAGATCGGCCAGCCGCAATTCGCCGTCGATAAAGTACTGGAAAGCGTACTCCTGCCCCGGCGTGAGTCCTTCGATGGTGATCCACCAGTGGACGCTGTCGGGCCGCGGCGCGTCGCGGTACATGAAGTAGGCCGGGTCCACCTCCCAGTTCGTGAAGTCGCCGATCACGTAGACGAACGATTTGCCCGGCGCGTAAAGTGAGAGCGTGACGCGCGTGGGGTCGTTCGGGTCATAGTTGATCCCGTCTTCGATGCCGGGCGGACGCGGCCGGTCCTCGACGGCGGGGTTTCGGACGGCGTAAAAGGCGGCCGTATCGGCCTCGCCCAGCGAGTTTTCGGCGATGGCCTGCACGTCGAAACGACCGGGCACGTTCAGCGTCAGCGTGTAGCGGAGCGTGTCGTCGGTGGTCTGCGCCACCTCGGTGCCATCGACCAGCAGGCGGAAGGCCGTCAGCGTGGCACCGGCCCCCGGATCGGCCACGGCGACGACCTCCACGCTGGTGTCGCGCGGAGCGATGAGCGGTCGCAGCGGCGTCACGCTCGGCGCGGCAAACGTGACGGCCAGACCGGGCGGGGCCACGTCCACGAAGATGTCGCGGCCGCCCACGCCCTTGCCCTCGCGGGAGCCGTCGGCATTGCGAAAGACGAAAGCCAGCTTGAGAATCTGCTCGTCGTAGATGTTGTCCCACGGCGGCGCTCCGGGCGGCGGCGTGCCCGAGTAATCCTGATAGTAGGCGCGGATGTCGGGGATGTGCAGGCGATAGAGGTCTTCGCCGATGCGCTCCATGCGAATGTCCGCACGATTTTCGCCCCAGTCCGCCTTCACATAGCGCCAGTCGGTGTCCGTGCGGCTTTCGTTCGTGATGACGCCCGTGTGCGCGTAGACGTCGCCCGTGTAGCCGGCCAGCCCGCCCGTGCCTTCCTTTGCATTGAAGTAGATCGTGACGGGCCGATCCACGCGTACCACGGCGGGATCGGTCCAGACCACCTGCGCCCACACAGCGGTCGCGCCGTACCAGACCAGCAGCGCAAACAGCCAGAACCTGCGCATGACTTTCAGATTTTTCTCCACGGATTCGCCCGTGCCTGTAAGCGGCGCACCGTCTCCCGGCGCCTTCGTGGTCGTAGTCAGGCACGAAGCGCAGCGAAGTGCCGTCAAGACAACGCGCCACTTCGGCTGCGCCTTCGCGGCTCGCACCAAACAGTCTTCAGAAAAAATCGGGCGGGGTCGGAGCTGCCGGACCTACGGGTATGGATGTAATGCCCCGACCCCGCCCATTTCATGCACCCGGGCTTACCGGACGATCATCATCTTGCGGGCGAAGATGCCCGAAGGTGTCTCCAGCCGGTAGACGTAGATGCCGCTCGAGAGCCCGTCGGCGCGGAAGGTGACCCGGTAGGTGCCGGCCGGCTGGACCTCGTCGACGAGCGTGGCCACCACGCGGCCCAGCAGGTCGTAGACGCGCACGCGCACGGGCTGCGTCTCGGGCAGCGTGTACTCGAACGTCGTGCGGTCCGCGAACGGGTTCGGGTAGTTGCGGCTCAGCGCGAAACGCTCGGGCCGCGTGCCGTCGATCGGCTCGACGGCCGTGGGCGAGGTGCCGGCCGGATAGCAGAGGTCCTGCACGTCCTGCGGCAGCGAGGCCACGTCGGCCGTCGGATTGCACTCGAACGGCAACAGGCCGCTTTCCTGGAACTGCACCAGCGGCATCGTGTATTCGGTCGGCCAGTTCTTGGCCGCCGAGGGCAGGATGTACTGGTAGCGACGGCGCCCGGGGTCAAAAAAGTCGCCATCCACCCCTTCAATCACAAAACCATCTACCGTATTACCATAACGGTAGCGGAAGCCGATGCCGTTGTAGGTCGGACCGGTCACCGTGAGCGTGCCCGTGTAGATCAGGTCGCCGTCTTCGTCCGAGAGCAGCAGCGGCTCCAGGTCGCTCAGGCCCAGCGGCATCGCCTGCGTCAGCCGCCAGAGCGGATCCTCGAAGACCACATAGACGCTATCCTTTTCCGGATCGAAGGCCCGCTTGACCTGGAAGTTCAGCGCCGGGCTCATATCGACCTGGAAGGTCACGTCGATCTGCGTGCCCTCCGGAATCACGTTCCCCTCCCGCACGTCGTTGAAGAACTGCACACCCAGATCCAGCGGGTCCTCGCCCGTAAAGACGAACCGACGGTTGCTGCCGCCGTAGTCCAGCACTTCTTCCCAGCCGTCCGGCCATCCTTCGGCCTCAAAGTCCACGTAGAATTTGTACGCTATTTCCGAATTCGGTGCAGCTCTTAGCGCGATCGACGTAGTATACTGCGTAGGATCGACCGACTCGAACAGGGCACACGCGTCTGGATTGGTGCTCAGACAATTGGTCCATCCATTAAACCCACCCAGCACAATGATGGTGTCGCCCCGTTGCTTATCGAACAGCCCGGCGTTCACCAGGGGATCGATATCCACAGTGAAGATCACCTCGGCCGAAACAAGCTGCTGAACAGGTTTCGTATCGCCGTAGTAGACCCAGTGCAGCGTCGTGTCGCTGTCGGGGATGACGAACGACCGGTTAGGTTTACCATCCAATTCCCAGCCGTTGGGTTCGATGAAAAACTTGTACTCCTGCGTCGTACCTGCCAGCGAAGCCGGGTAGTAGGCCACACCGGAGAACAGATGATAGCCAGGCCGGTTCGGATCGCTGGATTCACGCTGCAGGATTACCCGGGTCGTGCCCCAGTCCAGTGGACCGGCACCGTTGAGCGGGTCGCCCCGTACGCCCACGACTATATTCTCAGCGTTCGGGTCATAACCGTTGAGAATGCCCTCTTCGGTACTCATATAGACGCGGAACCAGACGGCGATCGTGTCGGGCTTCTGCGCCCAGGGCCGCCAGTCGTAAACCTGGTCACTTCCCGTTTTATTGAAATAGTGAAGCACCAGGGTCGTATCGCCCGTACCGGCGGCCAACACATGATTATTGAAGCCATCTTCCCAGCCGCCGATGCCGGTCGCCTCGGCCTGCGAGGAGAAGAATTTGAACTGCAGTTCTTCGTTGTCGGGGATCTGGAAGCTGATCTCCCAGTAGTCCCCGCCCACGTTCATGGGCTTGAGCGTGGTCTGATCGTCCCACGCGATCACGTGGCCGTCAGGCAGCGTGAAGGGCACGTCCTGGTTTGTAATCTGGCCACGCACCTGGATGAGGCCATCGGCCGTGCCCGTCGTGTCGGGCAGCGTGGCCGTGTTCAGGCGCAGCGTGACGGTGCGCTGCGCCAGCGCCTGGCCGGCCATCAGCACCGCCGCCAGGAGCAGCAGTGCCAGGCGGCCGCCGAGTTTTGTGGTAGCGCTTACCATGGCGGTTTCACCGGTTTGGTCGTTGGGGGTTGGTTCGGGGTATGGTCAGAAGCCGACCATCAGCGTAAAGCGGTTGACGCCGTTGAAATAGCGCCAGCCTTCGTAGGCGTAGTCGAAAGTCACGTGGAAGGCACCGAACCGATAGCGCAGGCCACCGCCCAGCGAGAACGTGTGGGCGCTGTCGGTCAGAAACAGCTCGCTGTAGCCGCCGCGCAGCAGGATCAGATCGCCCAGCAGCCCGAGTTCGGCCCCCACGTTCACGTACTGGCTGCTGTTGCTCGGACTGAGCGCATCAAGCGCCAGCGTCAGCCGGTAGCCGTCGCGCTGCCAGACCTCACCGGCCAGCCCGATGCGCATCGTCAGCGGTAGATCGAACGGATCGGTGCGCAGCTCGGCCCGGTTGCTCGTGTTATTGCCCCGGTTGTTCGGGTCGATGTCGACGATCGTCAGCAGGTCGTCGCCCCGCATGCGCATTTTCGTGCCAAAGTTCGTGATGGCCGCACCCAGGCGAATGCCCCGGAACGGCGTCACGAACAGCGTCCCGATGTCGAGCGCCAGTCCGCTGGCCGTCGAGAAGGAAATGCGCTCGGTGATGAACTTGACCGAGCCACCGATCGAGAACCGGTCGGTGAGCGCCCGCGCATAGCTCAACGCCACGGCATAGGAGGCGGCCGTGAAGGTGCGTCCGGTGCCCTCCTGTTGCTCGACGGTCGTTTCTTCCATTTCCGGCGTGCGCACGGCCGTCACGCCGAGGCCCACCGTGCCGGCGCCCAGCGGCGTCGCCACGGCCACGTAGTTGACCGAGATGTCGGCCAGCCACTGCGCGTATTCGGCCGTGAAGGTGCCGCGCGTCAGCCCGGTCAGACCGGCCGGATTCCAGTAAATGGCCGTCGGGTCGTCGATCGTCGCACTGACGGCGCTACCCATGGCGGTAGCGCGCGCCCCGATCGGAATGCTCAGAAACTCGGCGGCGGCCGTGCCGGCCCGCGTGACCGTGCGCGTCTCGCTGGCAAACTGCGCCTGCGCCACACCGGCGGTCAGCACCAGCAGCCAGAGCGTCGCTGCAATCGATCTATGTCCACGCATGGCGCTCATTTGATGATGGCAAAGGTTCCGGTTTTTTCGCCGATGCCCGGCGCTTCCACGTGGTAGAGGTAGACGCCGTAGGAGACCTCGAGCCCGTCCTCGGTGAGCAGGTCCCACACGAGCGTTCCGTTCATCAGCGAGGCGGCGTCGAGCCCATCGTTGGAGCCCTCGTTCAGGCGAAGCGTGCGCACCAGCCGTCCGCTGATCGTGAAGATGCGTACGGTGGCCTGCGGCGGCAGGTGGATGAAGTGGATGGCCCGCGGGCCCCGCCCCGTCGAGTAGGGGTTCTGCTGCTCGAAACGGTTCGTGGCGATGTACGGGTTGGGCACCACGCGTATCTGATCGAGCAGCGAGCGAGCCGCCTCGCGATCCGCCGTCGGTCCTCGTGCCGTGAATTCAAACACGTCGGATGAAAGGAACGGCTTGCGCGTGATCAGCGTGGCCACGTCGCCCTGCTGCGGATTGCGCCGCCCCGTCTGCGTGATGTCGAGCGAAATGCGCCAGGTGACGCCCTCGCCGCCGCCGGGCAACGGTTCGATCAGCACCAGGTAGTCGCTGGCCGGCGGCTTCGCCTCTGGATTCGCTGTAAAGCGAGCTGTATCGCGATCTACGTCGCTCCCGTCCCGATCCAGGAAGGCGAATTTCACCTCCTGACCGGTGGAAATATTGACCACGCGGACATTCGTGGGCCGCGCCGGGATGGTCTGCGCCCCGATCCGGAGCGGCTCAGACATTACCTCGCCATCGCCCACGATCTCGACGCGATAGTCGGCCGGATTCCGCAGCCCCTTGATGAAAGGCGGCTGCACAAAGGGCTCCATCACCGGCGCGTACACCTCCGGATCATTCCAGCCCGAGCGGGCGCGATCCTGCACCACATACGGATCCGGGAAGAAAATGAGCTGGAAGCCATCCACAATGGGCACTTCACGTCCGGGCTTAAAAGCCGTTGAGCGGCGAATGAGCGTGTCGGGGTTGTCCGGATCCGTGATGTCGATCAGCGAGAAGTTCTTCGTGGTGAGCGTGTCGGGCGTGGTGCGCGTGCCGGGAATCAGCGTGTCTTCGAACACGACGCGGTAACGCGCCCCGTCGCGCACGGCCCGCGGGTCGACGATCTGGTAACCGATGCGGCTGGTCGTAAAGCCCTGCACACGCGGCAGGAAGCCATCGACGTTTTCCAGCTCGGCGTTCCGGTAGCCGGCCACGGGTGCCGTAGGCGTCACGCGCACCACGTTCGGCCCGGTCTCGATCGTACCGTCGGGCAGTCGCCGGATGCGAATGGGCGTCTCGGTGGGGGCGATGTTCGCCTCGGCCGCGCCGAAGTCGTAGGCCGTCACGGCATAGTAGTAGGTGATGCCGTTCGTGACGGTCGTGTCGACGAACACGTGCCGGATGCCGGTGTCGTCGCCCAGGTAGAACTTGATCCCGTTGATGTCGACGGGATGGAAGCCCCGGATGCCGTCTTTCAGGTCGAACTGGGCGATCGGCTTGCGGAAGGTCAGGTTGCCGAAGCCGTCGGTGATGACCAGTGCGTCGAGGAAGGCCGGATCGGTGGCCCGGTAGATCCGGTAGCCCTCGAAGTCCCGGCCGTTGAGCCCGATGCTTTCCAGATAGGAGTCGACGGACTCTTCGGCTTTCGAATCCCAGTAGAGCGTCACGCGGCCGTCGCCCGGCACGGCGACCACGGTGGGTGTCAGCGGCGCCTGGGCGAACTGATAGTCTTCGGAGTAGGCACTCAGCGCGTAGTCACGGCCCTGCAGCGCTTCGTCCCGTCCGGCCGCCAGCACGATGGCCAGCGAGATGCGCTCGATCTGTCCGGCCCGGAGCGGGAACAGCCCGCTGGAGACGGCCAGGTCGTTATCGCTGGCAGGCGGCCGCTCCAGCTCCAGATCACCGGGCAGCATGAACGTGTTGAAGAGCGTCTGATCGGCCGTGTTGGATAGATCTAGAGTATTCGCTCCAAATACTTGCACGTTCGTGATGCCGATCTGGTCCGACTCGGACACGTCGGTTTTGTCGATGTTGCGCTCGCCGGGGAACGACGTGCCGGCGCCGCTGGTGGGCAGCCCGTCGGCCTCGCCCGGATCGCTGGAGAAAGCCACCCCGTCGAGGCCTGTGTCGTCGCTGAGCGGATTCCAGTCCCCGTCGTTGTCGAGTCCGTCGTCGCGGCGCTCGTCGATCATCTCGTCGATGCCTTCGTCGATCCCCTCGTCTACGGCTCCGTCGCCGTCGTTGTCCACGCCGTCCGCATAGCACTTGCCCAGATCTTCCGGCCCCACGTCGTACAGAATGATGTCGGTGCCGGGCACGCGGTAGCGACGGTAGGGATCGGTGGCGGCCGCGTCGATCATCTCCTGCGTCACGCGCGGCGAGCCCGGCTCGGCCAGAATGTGCCCCTGTGCGTCGCACGTGTTGTCGTTGTCGATTCCGTCCTTGAAACCATGCCCCACGTCTTCCTGGCCCACGCCCACGAGGTGCACGATCGGCCGACCATTGGCACGCTGCTGCAGCGGATCGGACTCCGGATTCGGCGGCCAGCGGTTCCAGCGATCACCAGCGGCTGCCAGCACCATTTCGGGCGTCACTACCGGGCTCCCCACTTCCCCATCGTCGTCATTATCAATGTAGTCCGCATAGCCCACGCCGGGGCTGGAACCCTGCTCGGCCTGGAAGGGCACGTGCGAGGCGTTCTCGTCGATGAGACCATTGTTGTTGTCGTCGATGCCGTTCAGCGGGTTTTCGCCTTCCAGGAAGGCTTCGGGCACGACGGGGCTGTTGCACTCGGCCACCGAGCAGTCCGGGTTGCCCGTCGAGCCGTCGGCGTCGTTGTCGATCCGGTCGATCCCGTTGCCGGGCGTCTCCAGAAACGTGATGGCCGCCACACCGACGGGATCTGGCCCGAAGTTCTGGTCGCCCACGCCGTCGCGGTCGGTCATGAAGGCGACGTCTTCAAGAATGTCGAAGTAGGGAATGTCGTCGCCACAGTCGCCACCGACACAGTCGGCCAGCCAGACCGTAAAGCCGACGCGCTCCAGGTCTTCGGTACCGTCGTTTTTGACCTCGTAGAGCAGAAAGACGACGTCGTCGATCAGGATCTGCGACCAGGCCATGTAGCGGGCCTCGACGATCAGCCCCAGTCCGCCGCGCGAGGGATCGGTCGAATCAGGGCGATAGGCGTTCAGGTAGCGATCGTACTGGTCGTCGCCCGCTTTGAAGAAGAACTCCTGGTCGGCGTTGAAGATGTTCTTGCCAAATAAGCCGTTCCACGAGCCGCGCCAGCCGGGATCGTTCTGGTCGTCCAGCTTGTCGGGCCAGAAGGGTGGCCAGCTCTCCGGGTCGTCGCTCTGCGCGATGCCGTATTCGCTTCCGGCCGGGTTGACGTAGCCTTTGATAGGCTCGAACGTCCAGGAATTCGTGCCGCCGAAGCGATTCTGGCGGAAGTCGGCCACATCGACGATGTAGAGCGTCTGACCCGGATTGCTGCCCACATTGGCCTTCACCTGCGCGCCCACCCAGAGCTGCGTCAGCGACACGTAGATGCGGCGCGTGTTTTTGGGCCATTCGTACCAGAAGTCACCCTGGCTACCCGACTGCGCCGTCTGGAGCCAGTTCGTGATCGTGGCGCGGACGTTGTTGCCGTCGATGTCGTCGCGTCGACGCTCCAGCGGATCGACGCGCTCTTTACTGGGCACATGCCCGCGTCCGATTGCCTGGGCACGTACCACGCTCCGGCCGGCAGCTCCGGCCAGCAGAATCAGGGCCAGACCATGGATCAGAAGTAAACGCTTACGCATAGCGGTTACACTTTCAAAACTGCAGTTCCAGTCCTACGTGAAGCCGTCGGGGCTCGCTGTAGTGTTCGGGCCGGACGAAGTAGCCCGGATCGAACGAGGCGGCCTGCTGCTGGGGCAGCGTCACGTCGGGCCGCCCCGTGTCGCTGAAGACAGCCACCGGGTTGCGCCGATCCAGCAGGTTGTACACCTGCACGAACAGACGCGGCCGCACCCCGGCAATCTCAAAGTCCCGGTAGGCGTAGAGGTCCACCTGCCAGGTGGACGGCATGCGGCGTGCATTGCGTGGAAAGGTCGGGGGCACGTCGGGTCCGGCGATGGCCGCCTCGGGGAACGACGGCGTGTAGGGGAAGCCGGAGCCCCAGACGCTCACCATCGAGGCGCCCCAGTTCTTTCCGCCCAGATAGAAGGCGGCGGCCACCTTGTGCCGCTGGTCCCAGTCGAGCGGCAGCAGCGTCAGCGCGGGCTGCTGGTTGTTCAGCCGCGCGAAGAATTCTTCGTCCGGGTTCGAGTTGGAGCCCTCGGCCACCTGATAGGTGTAGCTCACGTCGAAGCCCCAGCCGCCCTCGAAGCGCCGCGAGAAGGTGGCCGTCACGCCGCGCGTGCTCGCATAGTCGCGGTTCGTGTAGATCACATAGACCACGCCGGGAATCTCCGTTTCGATCGGGGTGGAGGTCGAGACCCAGTCGCGCACGTCCCGGTAGTAGGCCGTCACGTCGAACAGGAAGGGGCCCAGCCCCTGGCGGAAGCCGATCTCGTACATGACGGTCCGCTGCGCGTCGAGGTCCGGGTTGCCGTAAGGCCCGTACTGGCCCGACTGGTTCTGAATCTTGTAGCCGTAGCCGGCAAAAAGCAGGTTCAGCGTGGGAATCTGGAGAAAGTGCCCGTAGGAAAAATGCAGCACGCCGGTCTCGGTGATCGGGTAGGAAATGCCCAGTCGGGGCGAAAGCTGAAACTTGGGCTTCGGATACTTCCACCAGAACGCCTCGCGTTCTTCCAGTGTGTAGCGATTGTCCTCGCGTTCCTCGTCGACGGTGATCACGCCGTCGCCGTTCAGGTCTCTGTAGATGTGGATTTTCTTGAAGGGAAAGTAGATGTTCGGGTCTTCAGGATCGGCCGGGACCGGTGTGCGGGCGTCGAAGTAATCGAAGCGAAGCCCCACGTTCACAATGAAGTCCTCGAATTCGATCTTGTCCTGCACGTAGGCGCTGGCCGTAACTGGCGAGACGTCCTCGTAGTGCTGGTACTGCGGGGACGTCTCGGGCGGGATGGCCGGCCGGAAGGGCTGGATGACGTTGCCCTCGGCGTCGGTGGCCGGAATCAGGCTGAAGGCCGTGAAGTCCAGCCGGTCGATGCGCACCTCGGCGCCGAGCTTGACCAGGTGGTTGCGCGCCACCTGGCTGGTCAGGTCGGCCTTGGCAAAATAAGCCTGCGAGGTACGCTCGAAGTGGTTCATGTCCATGCCGCCGCGGGCGAAGCGTCCTCCACCCGTCACGTAGGGTACCCAGACACCCGGCGCGACTTCGATGGAGTCCGGCGTCAGGATGGCCAGCCCGTTGTAGCGTGGATCGAGCGGATCGTCGAACCGCCGGCTCCAGGCGTGCCGCCGGAAGGTGGCCAGATGGACTGTGTAGAAGGTGCGGGCGCTGAGCAGGTGCTTGAGCTGCAGCTTCAGGTTGTAGCCCAGGTCGTAGTTGCGCGTGCGACCGTCAGGATTCCAGCGCCAGTAGAGGTCGTAAGGCCGGCTGCGCGTGACCGAGCCGAGGCCGATCAGGTTCAGAAACAGGTTGGGCGTCACCTGGAAGCGCAGATTGCCCTGCCAGCTCAGCTTCGAATAGGTGTTCATGGGCACCAGCGACGAGTCGCCGTAGGTGCCGTCCATGTTGAACATGCGGGCGCCGTAGAGCCAGCCGTCGTTGTGGAAGTAGCGGACGAGCCCGAAAAGTGTCAGCCGTGGCGTGAAGATCGGCCCCTCGAGCGCCGCCTCGAAGTTGTAGTAGTGCGTGGGATTGATCGGCAGATAGCCGTAGGGATCGACGTCCCGGTACTGAATACCCTGCCGCGTGTAGCGCTCCACCTCGACGCCGCGCAGGTAAGCCTCGCCCCCTTCGCCGAAGACCAGGTAGGAACCGCTGTAGGTCTTGATCGAGCCAGCCCACCGGTCCGAGCGCCCTTCTTTCGTGACCACGTTGATCACGCCCGACATGGCGTTGCCGTACTCGGCGTTGAAGGTGCCCGAGATGACCTGCAGCTCCTGGATCCCTTCGTTTTCGAGTTGCACGGCCGTCGAGCCGTCGAAGTTGTCCGTGACGGGCACGCCGTCGACCATGACGACGACTTCGCTGGCGCGGCCGCCGCGGATGTGGAGCCCGCCGCGTTCGGTCACGCCCGCCTGCAGCGTCAGCACCTGGCTGACTTCCTGCACGGGCAGGCGGTCGATCGTCTCGGCCGTCACGCGCGCCTCGGAGCTGGTCAGGTCCTTGCGCACGGTGATGGGCGGCGCAACCACCACGATCTCTTCGCCCTGAATCACCTCCTCGCGGAGTGCAAAATCGACGCGCGTGGTCAGGCCACTGCCCACCTGCACGCCCTCGCGGCGCTCGGTGGCATAGCCCACAAAAGAGGCCACAACCGTATAGGTGCCCGGCCGCACGCCGATGATCACATACTCGCCGTCGACGTCCGTGGCGGCACCCAGCGTGGTGCCCTCGATGTAAACGCTTACGCCAGGCAGCGGCGCGCCCGTGGCCGCATCGATGACGCGGCCGGTGATTTTGCCCGTGGTCTGCGCCAGGGCCGAACCGATCAGCCCGCCGGCCAGCAGCAGTCCACCCAGAAATGTAAGCGCTTTACTTATAATCGCTTGCGTTTTCATGATGGCCTGTAACAACGCAGTTGGTCCCATTCAGGCGTCGGTGGGGGTCAAACGCAGCGTGTCCAGTCGGGATAGATAGCGTGTGATCCGGTCTGCGTGGCGCGCGGCCAGCTCCGCCAGGTGCTCCTGCCAGCGCCTGCGCACAAAGAAAGGCCGGAGCTGGCGTTCGATGAGCGGCCGCGCCTCTTCGAAGGTCATGGGGCGTTCGGGCTGTTCAGCACCCACTCTCAGCAGCACGTAGCCGTCGGCAATCCGCAGCGGTCCCAGCACCTCCCCCTCGCGGGCGGCAAAGACGGCCTTCCCCGCCTCACCCAGTTGCGCTTCGGCCACGAAGCCCAGATAGCCGCCCGTCGCCGCCGCGCCCGGTCGCCGCGAGTAGCGCCGGGCCAGTTCCTCGAACGGTGTGGTCGCCAGCAGCGTCCGGATGCGCTGCGCCTCTGCTTCGGTGGGCACCAGGATTTCCCAGACGGCCCGCCGGGCGGGCATCCGGAAATCTTCCCGGTGCGCCTCGTAAAAGGCCCGCAGTGTGTCCTCCGGCACCGTGGCCCCGGACTCCACCTGCTGCCGCACATACCGGTAGAGCCAGCGATCGAGTGCTTCCTGCCGGGCCTGCGCGAAGGCCGGGCTGCGGTGCAGACCGGCCGCGCGGGCGCGCTCGGCCAGCACGTGACGCACCACCAGTCCGCGGGCGAATTCCTCCAGCGCCTCCGGCGAGCGCGCGGCCGCCTCCCGTTGCGCCCGACTCGTCCGCCGCGCCTGCTCCCGGAAGTCGGCCACCGTCCAGGTCACACGCTCTGCGGCGGGACCGAACGTCAGCAGCGGTTCCTGCAGCCAGTCTTCGGTTGTCCCTTCCATCTCCTCCTGCGTTACGCGTCCCGCAATCCGGTCGTAGAGTCGCCGCAGCGTCGCCTCATGAAAGCGAATCTGCAACGAGTCGGCCAGGCTACGTGCGCAGGCTTCCCGGGCGGCCTGCTGCTTCCGGTAGCGCAGATAACGCTCCAGAAGGGGCCGTTTCTGCGCAAACTCGGTCTCGGTCAGGATCGGCTTCGTGAACCGATCCGTCACCTGAATGATCGAGTAGCCGTAGGCCGTGCGCACCGGCGACGAAATCTCGCCCGGCCTGAGCCGGAAGGCCACGTCCTCAAAGGCCGGATCCATTTCGTCAAACGAGAACCAGCCCAGATCGCCGCCGCTCCGGGCCAGTGCGGTGTCGCGGAAGACCCCGGCGGCCAGCTCCTCGAACGACGCACCGGCCTGGAGGCGGGCATAAAGCGACTCGGCGGCCGCCCGGGTGGGCGCCCACAGGTGACGCGCCCGCACCTCGGTGTTGATGCGCACGAACGCCTCGGCCAGCTCCGCTTCGCGCACCCGTACCGTGTCGTAGAGCACGCGCCGGGCGTAGGCCTCCACGAGCAGCTTGGTCTCGACGGCCCGGGCCTCTTCTTCGTAGGCCGGAGTGCGATCCAGCCCCTGCCGCCGGGCTTCGTAGGCCACCAGTGCCTCCCGGATCATCTGCTCGAGAAACAGTCGGCGCAACCGCGGGCTGTCGGTCTGGCCGGTGCGCAACAGGTAGTCCAGGTACGCCTCCCGGAAGGCGTCGGCCGTGATGTGCACGCCCGGCCCTTCGGCCAGCAGCGTCTGCTGCGCCGAGCCGGCATGGCAGCCGGCCAGCAACAACAACCCCATAACGGCTATGAAGCCCGCAGCCTTCATGTCTGATTCTGAGAGAGCGCGGCCGTTTCGGGTTGACCGTCCCGCGCGCCCGGTGCACAGGTGCGGCGACAGATCAGGCGGGGCGCGAAGACCGTGCTGGTCACCGGCAGCTCCAGCTCGGCAATGCGTCGGAGCAACTTTTCAGCGGCCAGTTTTCCCATTTCGTACATGGGCTGGCGCAGCGTGCTCAGGCCCAGAAAGCGACTCACGCGCAGGTCGTCGAAGCCGATCAGTCCCAGGTCGTCCGGCACCCGCAGCCCCGCCTCCTCGACGGCCCGCAGCGCGCCCAGCGCCATGATGTCGGACACGACGAACACGGCCTCCGGACGGGGCGTCCGTTCAAGGAGCTGTTTCATCGCCTCGTAGCCCCCTTCCTCCGTGTAGCCGTGGTTGTGCGGGTCGGTGCTAGCGACGATCAGGTCCGGATCGGGCTCCAGGCCGGCCTCGCGCAGCGCCCGCTCGTAGCCATGACGGCGTTCCCGCGCCGGGACCGAGTCGGGATGCGCCATGAGCAGTCCGATGCGCCGATAGCCGTGCTCGAGCAGATGGCGCGCCGCCAGATACCCGCCCTGTTCGTTGTCGATCGAAACCGAGTCGAAATCCGGGTGGAACGAATCCACCAGCACCACGGGCTGGCGGCTGCGCTGCAGACGCTCGACGCGCTCCGGGCTCATCGGCGTCGAAAAAATCATCACGCCGGCCGATCGGCCCCGCTGCAGCGCCCGTTCCAGGTGGGCATCCACGTCCGAAAGCGTGGGGGCGGCATAGACCAGCAGGTCGAAGTTCGTCTCGGCCAGCCGATCCTGCAGCCCCCGCAGCACTTCGACAAAGAAGTAGTTGGTCAGCATGGGGACGATGGCTGCCACCGTCTGCGCCTGTCGCCGGGCCAGGCTCTGGGCGGACACGTGGGGCTGATAGCCCAGTCGCCGGGCCACTTCCAGCACCCGCTTGCGCGTGTGCGGCGCCACACGGGGGCTGTTGTTGAACACACGCGAGACGGTGGCGATCGAGACGCCTGCTTCACGGGCAATATCATAGATCGTCAGTCCCATCAGCCGGGTTTATTCATTGCGTAAGCGCTTACCTTCCTCTCCAAAGAAACAACACACTCTGCGTGAAGTCAAGCCCCTGCTTGTCCTCCAGAAAAAGGGCGATAACTATTTATTTTAAAAGAATTAATCTCGATAATTAACAATTCTTTCACAAAACATTTTTTTTTGCTTTCACGACAGAGGCTCAAAACGGGCCGTAAAAAAGCGCAGCGTTGGGGGCTCAAAAACCATACGCAACCCTTTGATCTGCTCGCGCCGATTAAAGACCTCCAGAATCCCTTCGGCGGCAATATCCAGATGTTGGCGTGAATAAACGCGCCGTGGAATCGTCAGGCGCACCAGTTCCAAACGGGGATACTTGTGCTGGCCTGTCTTTGGATCACGTCCGGCCGAAACAATGCCCCGTTCCATGGCCCGCACCCCCGAAGCCAGGTAGATTTCTCCGGCCAGCCGCTGAGCCGGAAACTGGTCCTGCGGCAGGTGCGGCAGAAAACGCCGGGCATCGATAAATACCGCATGCCCGCCGGGCGGCTCTACGATAGGCACTCCGTTTTCGCGCAGCCGGCCGGCCAGATAGGCCACCTGCCCGATGCGATGCCGTAGATAATCCTCGTCGATCATCTCTCGGGCTCCCTGCGCCATAGCCACCAGATCGCGCCGGGCCAGACCTCCATCGGCCGGATGCCCCTCAAAACGCAAGGCAAACTGCTCAAGGCGTCGGTAGAGCTGAGCATCCCGCACGGCCAGAAATCCGCCGATGTTTACCAGCAGATCCTTTTTGGCGCTCACGGTTACGCCATCGGCATACGACATGAGCTCCCGGAAGATATCCGGGATCGAACGCGCCTGCATGCCCGGCTCCCGCACCTTGATGAAGTAAGCGTTTTCGGCCGCGCGGGTCGCATCAAAAATCAGCGGGATCTCCTGCGCCCGGCAGAGCTCTGCAACCGCCCGCACATTTTCCAGCGAGACGGGCTGGCCGCCTGCCATATTTACATTGAGCTCCAGGCAGACATAGGCGACCTGCTTGGGCCCTACCCGCTGAATCAACGCTCGCAATTTTTCCAGGTCGATATTCCCCTTGAAGGGGTGCGCAGCAGCAGGATCATGGGCTTCATCAATAATCACATCTACAAAGATGCCCCCGGCCCGCTCCTGATGCTCCCGGGTGGTTGTGAAGTACATGTTGTTGGCCACGTACTGCCCGGGTCGGATCAGCACCTGCGAGAGCACATGCTCGGCGGCCCGCCCCTGGTGAGTGGGCAGGACATAGGGCAGGCCGTAAACTTCCTGAATGGCTTCCACAAAGCGATCGTAGGCTTCCGAATAGCTCAGCGTTTCTGAAGCGCGCAGCATTTCCGCCCACTGCGCATGGCTCATGGCCGAGGTGCCCGAGTCGGTCAGAAAGTCGATATACACGTCCTGCGAACGAAGCAGAAACGTGTTCCAACCAGCCTCCTGCAGCGCCGTCTCGCGACGCGTCCGTGTGGTTAAAATCAGGGGCTCGATCGCTTTCGTGCGATACGGCTCAGGCGCTACCCCGGGCGACCAGGCCGGCAGGTTTACAGGGGCTTCCGGCTCGAAGCGGGCCAGCTCGTCCTGCATAGGCAGATAATCGTCGATCAGTTTCAGCGCAGGGATGGACGAGATGGCTCGCAGATGCTCCAGCGCCGCTACGACGTAATCCAGATGGCTTTCCGTATAGACATTGCGTGGAAGGGACAGATGCAGCGTAGCGCCGCGTGGACCACTGCGCACGCCGGCCAACAAATACAGCGCAGCTGCCAGGCGATGCGCCGGAAAAGCTCCCGGCACCTGCTTGGAAGCATCCACCGCTATGCCATGCAGGCCGGGCGGATCGGTCACGGCATATCCGAGCGCCTGAAGACGCTGCGCCAGTCCCTGTAACTGCCCCCGATGGAAGCGCAGCATGTCTTCCGAGAGCTCCTGCAGTGCCACAGCAATCGCCTCCAGGTCGCGTCCGGCCAGCCCTCCGTACGTGTGCAGCCCTTCAAATACCACCACCAGACTCCGCAAGGCCACATAATCTTCCTCCCGGTCGGCCAGAATCATTCCCCCCACGTGATGGTTCAGATCGCCCCGCGCCGAGAGATACACCAGGTCGGCCAGATCTGCCAGCTCCCGCACGATGGCGAACAGAGAACGGTCTCGGAGGGCCTCGATGCGCTGTTGCAACAGCAGCGCCTGCGAAAAAACATGGGTAGCCTCCAGGATCAGCGGCTTATGGTAAGCCCGGGCCAGCTCGGCAACAGCCCGGGCATTGTCCAGCGAGAATGGTTGCCCGCCCTGCTTCCAGGCCGCTGCATGTAATACTACGTAGGCCACCTGCGCTGCCTCATGGCGCAACAGGTCTTCCAATGCTTCCAGATCGATATCCCCGGGAAAGGCGGAGGAAGCGGGTACCGAAAGATCACGGTAGGTCCGCCCATAGCGTTCCAGCAACCGGCGCAGCGTCGGGCTCGGGGTATTACCCACCACCTGCTGCCCATTCTTGCTAAACGCCAGCAGCACCAGATGCTCGGCCCCGCGACCGGCATGTGTAGGCACCAGATATGGCTTCCCAAAGCGATTTCGAGCGGCCTCCTGCAAATGCTCAAAGTTGATGCTACCGGCATAGGCCTCATCCCCGAGCATCAGTCCGGCCCATTGTTGCTGCGTCAGAGCGCCGTTGCCATGCGCATCGGCCAGGTCGATATAGACAGCACGGTCACGCAAGCGCCAGACATTATAATCAGCCGCGGCCAGCGCTTGCTGACGCTGCGCTGCATCAAGCCGGGGAAGAGCCTCAACGATCTTGTTTTTGTACGGAACGGCTACAGGGTTACGGTACGACATAGAACCTGGATTTTTAGCCAGACAAAATTTCAAACAGCCCCTCCCCGCTGCTCCCGCTTTCGATTAGCGCCTGCTCCGACGGGCCTCCACCCAAACATACTGCTCAAAAAAGCGCTTCCGAAGCAGCCCAAACGCCTATTTCCCCTTCGCTGTTTCACTCCGTTACGGCCTCCGCCCCTTCACGAATCCGTTTGGGCGCCGTCTCCCGAGGACTCCTCCCACTGCTCAATCGCCTCCAGGACGGCCTCCACGATCTGATCTTCGGGCACCACGCGCACGACCTTCCCTCGAATGAACAGGTGTGCCCGGCCACGCCCCAGCGAAATGCCCAGATCGGCGCCGGCCGCCTCGCCCGGACCGTTCACCGCACAACCCATCAGCGCGACGTTCAGGTTCTTCTTGAACTTGCGCGCCTTGACGGCTTCCTCGACGGCCTCCACGATCGAGAACAGATCGCCGGTCAGGCGGCCGCACGTCGGGCAGGCGATGATGTTCACCCCCGGCGGACCCAGCCGCAGCGCCTTCAGAATCTGATGCGCCACTTCCACCTCTTTGACCGGGTCCGTGGCCAGCGAAACCCGGATCGTGTCGCCGATGCCTTCGGCCAGCAACGCCCCGATCCCGATGGCGCTCTTGATGCTACCGCTGACGAAAGACCCGGCCTCGGTCACGCCGAGATGCAGCGGGAAGTCCGTGCGCTCGGCGATCAGCCGGTAGGCCTGGATCATGTAGTAGACGTCGGAATGCTTGACGGAGATGACGATATCCTCGAAGCCGTGTTTGCGGCAGATCTCCACGTGCCGCATGGCGCTTTCGAAGAGCGCCTCCGGCTTCGGGTAGCCGTACTTGTCGAGCAGGTCGCGCTCGAGCGAGCCCGAATTGACGCCGATTCGGATCGGGATGCCCTTCTCCTTGGCGGCCAGCAGCACCTCGCGTTCCCACTCCTCTTTGCCGATGTTGCCCGGGTTGATACGCACCTTGGCCACCCCGGCCTCGATGGCCTTCAGTGCATACTGGTAGTTGAAGTGGATGTCGGCCACGATGGGCACCGGACTGCCCTGCACGATGTCGCGCAACGCCTCGGCGTCCTCCGGGCGCGGGACGGCCACGCGCACGATGTCGGCCCCCGCCTCGGCCAGCTGCCGGATCTGCGCCAGCGTGGCCTCCACATCGTGCGTCTTCGTGGTCGTCATCGACTGGACGGAGATCGGGGCCCCACCACCTATCTGCACATTCCCGACCATGACGGGCCGGGACCAGCGACGCGGTCGCTCCATGATAACGTCAGGGGTTGTGTTCGCGGTTGGCTCCGGGCTTCAACGCCGACTGGCTTCGTAAAGGATCCGCTTCTCTTCTTCGGTGAGCGAATCGTACCCGTGCGCGCTGATCTTGTCCAGGATGCGATCCACTTCTTCCTCCAGCGAGCGCTCCTCGGCCGAGCTACTCCGCCCTTCGGCCACGGCGCCACGTCGCTGTTCCATCCAGGCGCCCACCCGGCGCAGCATATGGCCGGTTTCGGCCGTGACGGGCTGCCGTCCCCGACGCGCACGGCGCGGTTGGAAGAAGATGCGCGCCCAGCCGGCCAGGTCGAGCCCCCGCTGCTCCGCCTTCGCGTACAGGAACCCGAACAGTGCACCGCCCAGGTGCGCCCCGACGGCCGTGCCACCGCCGGCCATGAACAGCACGTCGAGCGCCAGGAAGATCAGCACCAGGTAGAGCAACCGGATCGGCCCGAACAGAAACAGCGCCACGCTCTTGAACGGATAGAGAATGGCCACGGCCATGAGCACGCCCAGCACCGACGCCGACGCGCCGTGCACCAGCCCACCGAAAGCGCCCACGCTCGGAAACAGTGCGTGCAGCAGCACGGTGAGCAGCCCGCCGCCGACGCCGGCGATCAGGTACAGCGCCAGGAGCTGGTGCGAGCCGTGCAGCTCCTCATATTCGCGGCCGATCCACACCAGCCAGAGCATGTTGAACAGAATGTGCAGCAGCCCCCAGAAGCCCGGCTGCAGGTGCAGAAAGTTGTAGGTGACGAGCTGCCAGGGGTGCGTCAGGATGGCCGGCCAGTCGGGGTTCAGCGCCAGCTGCATCCACACGAAGCCGCGCACGACGTCGAGGTGCATGAGCGCCAGGATCCACAGCAGATAGACCCCCACGTTGATCGTCAGCAGGGCCCGCAGCGCGGGCGGCTGCATGCGATACCAGACCAGAAACCGGCTCACGGATCGCTCAGGATGGGTGGTTCCACGGATCTGCTGTTGTGTACTGCATGGACGGGCGAAAGGTTTTGCCTTACCAGTACAGCCGGCGCGACGGCCGCCAGGGTAGCTTCCCTCGCCAGTACTGAATCAGCAGAAAACCGAACAGCATGCCCCCCAGATGGGCAAAATGCGCCACGCCCGACTGGGTGCCCGTCACGCCAGCCCACAGCTCCAGCAATCCGTAGCCGATCACGAGCCACTTGGCCTTGATCGGAAAGAGAAAGTACAGGTAAATGGGCGTGTTGGGAAACATCATCCCGAAGGCCAGCAGGATCCCGAACACACCGCCCGAAGCGCCTACCGTCGGGTACACCGCCCCGCTGAGCGTGACGACGAGCAGCTGCGTCAGGCCCGCCCCTACCACACACACGAAGTAGTACACGCCGAAGCGCCGGGAGCCCCAGGCCCGCTCGATCGGCACGCCGAACATCCAGAGCGCGAACATATTGAAGAAAAGGTGGGCAAAGCCGCCGTGCAGGAAGCTGTAAGTGATGAGCTGCCAGGGCCAGAAGCCCGGGTAGAAGTCCGGCAGGCCCAGCGGCCAGAGCGCAAACCATTCGATGAGCAGCCGATCGGTGGTAGGCACCAGTTGCGCCAGAAACACCAGACCGTTCAGGATCAGCAGGTTTTTGACAACAGGCGGAAAGACAGCAAACTGCGTGGGCGGCTGATAATAGTCGCGATACATGATCTACGGATGGCTTAAACCTGTAAACAGATGCGCTTCCAACGCTTCAACCGCCGAAAGGGTGCGGCGCTGGAACCCCACCGGCGGCCTGCGCGAACAAGGGCGGCGCGTGCGTTAAGATAAGGCAGGCCGAGACGGCCGTGCAGCCCCTGAAAATGGAGCCTCCGGCACGAAGCGCAGCGGAGTGCCGTCTCGGATAACGCTACTTTATCCGAACGAAAGGTTAAGCAACCCGATTTGCCCTGACGGCCCGTGGTCCTGTTTTTCGCCGATCTGCATCTGGGACGCGCCGATCCCGCTACCGAACGCACGGTCGAGCAGTCGCTGTTGACCTGCCTGACCGCGCTGGCCGATCGCGTCCGGCACCTGGTACTCGTCGGCGATGTCTTTCATCATTACATCGAATACCGTTACCTGGTCCCCCGGGGTTTTGTGCGCTTTCAGGCATTGCTGGCCGACTGGACCGCGCGGGGCATTCCCGTCACCTACGTGGTCGGTAACCACGATCCCTGGCACCGGGATTATTTCGAGCAGGAGCTGGGCGTGCAGGTGCTCCACGAGGCGGCGGTCGTCTCGCTGCTGGGGCGCCGCGTCTATCTGGACCACGGCGATCTGGCCATCGCCCGGCCGCTCTCGCGAGCGCTGCGCCGGCTGCTCCGTCACCCGGTGCCGGTCTGGCTCTACCGGACGCTGCTGCCCGGCGATCTGGGGCTCGCGCTGGCGCGACGCGTCACGCAATGGCGGCCGGAACGGCTCAATCCGGTCACCGTCGAACGCCTGCGCCGCTACGCCAGGCAGGTGCTCCGGGAGAGGCAGGCCGAGGTGGTCGTGCTGGGCCACGGCCATCAGGCCGAACTGCTTCGCTGGCCCGAAGGGCTGTACCTGAATCCGGGCTGCTGGTATCAGGAGCAGACGTTCGGTGTGCTGGAGACCGACATGCTGGCCCTCTGTCGCTGGACCCCGGACGGCCCACAGACGTTGATCCGATACGCACTGTCCTGAGCCGAAAAACGGCATCGATCGATCCATGCCTGACCGCTGGACGCACACCGAGGAGGAATTGCGGCGGTATTTCAGCGACCCGAACTTCCGGCACGCCCGACTACAGGGCGACGGCCACGCGCCCCGGAAACGCCGGGGATTGGTTGGCTTTTTCTATCGACGCTTCCGGGATCCACGCAAAGCCCAGGCGGCGCTGGTGCTGAGCGTGCTGGTGGGGCTGATCCTGCTGGGCGTGCTGGCACTGGGTCTGTACGTGTGGTCGCTTTCGGACGAACTGCCCTCGTTCCAGCAACTCGACAACCCCACCTTTGAGCTGGCCACCATCGCCTACACGGCCGACGGTAAGGAACTGGCCCGCTACGCCCGTCAGAATCGCACCTGGGTTTCCTACGACGAAATCTCGCCCTACGTCATTCAGGCCCTGCTGGCTACCGAAGACCACCGCTTCTACGATCACTGGGGCGTCGACCTGTTTCGCACAGCCTCGGCCGTGACGCAGACGATCCTGAGCCTGGGCCGCGAGGTGCAGGGCGGCTCGACCATCACGCAGCAGCTGGCCCGCAACCTGTACAACGAACAGATCGGCCGGGCGCAGACGATCGAGCGCAAGCTCAAGGAAATGGTCACGGCCGTCGAACTCGAGCGCCGCTACACCAAGCGGGAAATCATCGAAATGTACCTGAACACGGTCGAGTTCGTCTACAATGCGTTCGGCATCGAGTCGGCGGCCCGCACGTTCTTCAACAAGCCGGCCCGGGATCTGAACGTGCTGGAGGCGGCCACGCTCGTGGGCATGCTGCGCAACCCGGCCCTTTACAACCCGATCCGCTTTCCGGAGCGTGCCCGCCAGCGGCGCAACGTCGTGCTCTGGCAGATGGTCCGGCACGGCTACCTGGACCGGGATTTCTTCGAAGCGCATAAAGACGATCCGATCGTCACGGACTTTCGCACCTCGGCGATCACGGCCAGCATCGCCCCGTACTTTGCCGAATATGTGCGGCGCTGGCTTGTCAACTGGGCGAAAGCGCACGGCTACAACATCTATACGGACGGCCTGCGCGTCTACACCACGCTCGACAGCCGACTGCAGGAGCTGGCCCGCCAGGCCGTCGACGAACAGATGCGTGGCCTGCAGGCCGTCGTCGATTACGAATGGAGCCGCCGCAGCGGGTTTTTCCTGGGTCAGGACGTCAACCTGTACCTCCAGCAGAAGAACTACGAACCGTTCGCCTACTACTGGTCCAGCAAGCGCGACACGGTCGATCAGTTCATCCGTGAAACCGAACATTACCGGCGCCTGGTGGCCGGCGGCGTGGCCCCCGACGAAGCGCTCCGTCGGCTCCGGGCCGACCGGGCCTTCATGGACTCGCTCAAAGCGGTCAAGACGCGTCTGGAGGCCGGTTTTGTGGCGATTGACCCGCGCAACGGCTACGTCCGGGCCTGGGTGGGCGGCCGCGATCTGACGCGGGACTGGTACGACCACGTGGCCATCGCCCGCCGCCAGCCGGGTTCCACGTTCAAGCCCTTCCTCTACACGGCAGCCATCGACAACGGCTGGTCGCCTTACGACGTGCTGCCCGACAGCTCGGTGACCTACGTGGACCCGGCGGGAAACGTCTGGCAGCCCAGAAACGCCGAGGGGGAATCGACCGGCCAGCTCCTCACACTGCGTGAGGCGCTGGCCCGCTCGGTCAACACGGTTTCGGCCCGGCTGGTGCTGCAGGTGGGCGCGCGCAACGTGGCCTTCTACGCCCGGCGCATGGGCATCAAAAGTCCGCTGAAAGAAGTGCCCTCGCTGGCGCTGGGCACCAGCAATGTGACGCTCCTGGAGCTGGTCTCGGCCTATGCCACGCTGGCCAGCGGCGGCCTCTACTACGAACCCACGGTGGTCACCCGCATCGAAGATGCCAGCGGCAACGTGCTCTACGAAGCCCGGCCGGTACCGCGCGAGGCCATCTCCGAAGAGACCGCCTACACGGTGGTCGACATGCTGCGTGATGTGATTCGCTACGGGACCGGCACACGCATCCGCTGGCAGTTCGGGCTGACGCGTTACGACTTTGCTGGTAAGACGGGCACCACGCAGAACAGCGCCGACGGCTGGTTCATCCTGATGCACCCCGAGCTGGTCACCGGCGCCTGGGTGGGCTTCAACGACCCGCGCGTCACGTTCCGCACGCACTGGTGGGGCCAGGGCGCCCACAATGCCCTGTTTATCGTGGGCGATTTCTGGCGACGCATGGAGCAGGCGCCGGACATCGAAATCAGCAACGCCACGTTCCCGCTCCCGATCGGCCTGCACCAGCCAGGCACCGACTCGCTCCGCCAGGAACGTCGGATTACGCCCGAACTGAACCAGCGCCGCGTGGGTTGGTAAGGCGGGCTGGCATCCGATCGACCGCTGCCGTATCTTCTGGCTGATCGCCAGCCCGTCTTTCTCCCATGAAGATCCTGCACACGGCCGACATCCACCTGGGCATCACCACCTACGGCCGCGTCGATCCATCGACGGGACTCAACACGCGGCTGCAGGACTTCCGCCGCGCCTTCGAGTTCATGGTGGAGCAGGCGCTCGCCGAAGATGTCGATCTGTTTCTGTTCTGCGGCGACGCCTTCCGGAATCCCGATCCCTCCCCGACCGAGCAGACGATCTTTGCCGAGTGCCTGCAGCCGCTGACCGAGCGCGGCATCCCGATCGTCCTGCTGGTGGGCAACCACGACCATCCGGTCACCTTTGGCCGCGCCTCGTCGATCGACATCTTCCGCTATCTGGAAGGCCAGGCCCGCGTCTTCCGGCGGCCCGAAGTGGCCACCATCCAGACGAAAAGCGGGCCGCTCCAGCTCATCGCCCTACCCTGGCCGGTACGGAGCCTGCTGCTGAGTCGTGAAGAATTTCGTCAAAAGTCGGCGTCCGAGGTGCGCGAGGTGATCGAGCAGCTCTACGTCGAATACGTACAGAAGGCGGTCGAGCGGCTCGATCCGTCGCTGCCCACCGTGCTGGCCGGACACTTCAGCGTGCAGGGCGCCGAGCTTTCCGGCTCGGAGCGCACCAGCCTGATCGCCCACGAGCCGAAGTTCACCGTGGGTCAGCTGGCGCTGCCGCCTATCGACTACGTGGCGCTGGGCCACATCCACCGGCATCAGAACCTCAATCCCGACGGCATCCCGGTCGTCTACAGCAGCAGCATCGAGCGCGTCACGTTCCGCGAAGCAGACGACCCGAAAGGCTTCGTGCTGGTGGAAATTCAGTCCAACGGCACGCGTAAGCAGACGCACTACCGCTTCGTGGAGACGCCCGCCCGCCGCTTCGTGGACCTGAACATAGACGCCCGCAACAGTGACGACCCCACCGAACGCATCCTGAGCGCCATCGCTCGCACTCCGGTGGCCGACGCCATCGTGCGCGTGCGCTACCAGGTGGACGAAGACCAGGTGGCCCGCGTCGACGTGCGCCGCATCCGCGAGGCGCTGCGTACGGCCGCCCACATTGCCGGCGTCGAGCGCACCGTCACGCCCGTGGTGCGCGAGCGCCGCACGATCGTCGAGCGCGACAGCTCGCTGCGCGAGGCGCTTTCGCGCTACATCGACCAGCACGAAAAGCTCCACCCGCTGCGCGAGCAGCTCATCGAAGCGGCCCTGGTGCTCGAAGCCCGCCTCGAAGCCGGACGCCTGCCCGAGTAACGCCCGGCTACTCTTCTGCTTCGACGGTCACGCCCGGAATGCGGCCTTTCTTCTCGAATCGGTCCATGCAGCAGCGCGACGCATGGCGGCCTGCAGGTCTGGTTTTTCCAGAAAGCGCTTTCTAAAAATACGCAATCTGTTATTTTCATGCAGACCGTATCTTCCACCGGACAAAGCAATCCAATCAGGAAAGTGCCATGCTGCGCCGCCTCCTGCTTGCGACGCTGTCGCTGCTCTGGGTCCGACCATCGGTTGCGCAACTGCCGGACATCGACACCTTCACCCGCGATATGGTCCGCCGGGACGGGCTGATCCCGGTGTACCTCGACACGCTGAAGGGTAAGCTCTACCTGGAAGTCGTCCCCTCGGGCGAGGACCTGCTGCTGGTGCCGGCCTTACCGTCCGGACTGGGTTCCAACGATGTGGGACTCGACCGGGGATTGTTCGGCGAGGAACGCGTCGTGCAGTTCCGACGGACCGGCAACCAGATCCTGCTCTACGCACCCAACCTGACCTACCGGGCACTCGAAGGCGATGAGCCGGCCCGGCGGGCCGTCGAAGAAGCCTTTGCGGCCTCCGTGCTGTGGCGCTTTCCGATCGTGGCCCGCCAGGGCGATCGGTTTCTGATCGACGCGTCCGACTTCGCCCTGCACGACGCCATGGATGTGGTCGGCCGCCTGCGCCAGACCAACCAGGGGACGTTCCGGCTGGACCGCGACCGGAGTACGATCCTTTTCGAGGCGGTCAAGGCCTTTCCCCGCAACACGGTGATCGAAGCGCTGCTCACGTTTTCAAGTGAGCAACCGGGCCGTTTTGTGCGCCAGGTAGCGGCCGTGCCCGAACACGTCACGCTGCGCCAGCGTCTGATGTTCGTAGCGCTGCCCCCGCCGGGCTACCGGCCCCGGGCGCACGATCCGCGGAGCGGTCTGTTTTTCATCACCTTCTATGATTACACGAGTCCGGTAGGCGAGCCGCTGGCCCGGCGGTGGATCGTCCGGCATCGGCTGCAGAAAAAAGACCCGAACGCACCGGTCAGCGAGCCGGTGGAGCCCATCGTCTACTATGTGGATCCCGGCGCACCCGAGCCGATCCGTCAGGCACTGATCGACGGCGCTTCGTGGTGGGCCGAAGCGTTCGAGGCGGCCGGTTTCCGCAACGCCTTCCGCGTGGAGGTGCTGCCCGACACGGCAGATCCGCTCGACGTGCGCTACAACGTGATCCAGTGGGTGCACCGGGCCACGCGCGGCTGGAGCTACGGCCGCACGATCGTCGATCCGCGCACGGGCGAGATCATCAAGGGCCACGTGACGCTGGGCTCACTGCGCATCCGCCAGGACTACCTGATCTTCGAGGGCCTGCTGGCCCCCTACGACAGCGCGCATGCCCACGGCTATCCGCCCGAATCCGACCCCATGCTGCAGCTGGCACTGGCCCGCATCCGGCAACTGGCCGCGCACGAAGTGGGCCACACGCTGGGCCTGCAGCACAACTTCGCCGCCTCGGTGAACGACCGCGCCTCGGTCATGGACTACCCGGCGCCCTACGTGCGCGTGCGCTCCGACGGCTCGCTGGACGTCTCGGAAGCCTACGACACAGGCATTGGCGCCTGGGACAAAATCGCCATCCGCTACGCCTACAGCGAATTCCCGCCCGGCACCGACGAGACGGCCGCGCTGGAAGCCATTCTGGAAGAAGCCGCACGTCAGGGCCTGCATTTCATCACCGACGCCGACGCGCGGCCGCCGGGCGGGGCCCATCCGCTGGCGCACCTTTGGGACAACGGCACCGACGCCGTCGCGGCCCTGCACCGCGAGCTGCAGGTACGCAAGGTAGCGCTGGAGCGCTTCGGCCTCCGGAACCTGCGGGCGGGACGCCCCCTGGCCACGCTCGAAGAAGTGCTGGTGCCCATCTACCTGTGGCACCGGTATCAGACCGAGGCCACGGTCAAACTGATCGGCGGCGCGTTCTACACGTACGCAGTGCGCACGCCGGATATGCCCGAAGCACCGGTGGTGCTCCCGGTGCCGGGCGCCACGCAACGGGCGGCGCTCGACGCCCTGCTCACGATCGTGCAGCCCGCCACGCTGCGCCTTCCCGAAACCCTGCGCGGGCTCATTCCGCCGCGCCCGCCGGGCTATCCGGCGCACCGCGAGCTGTTTGCCCGCCAGACGGCCCCGCTGTTCGATCCGGTAGCACCGGCCAAGACGGCCGCCCGCCAGGTGTTCGACCTGCTGCTCCAACCGGAGCGGCTGAGCCGCCTGTACGATCAGGCCCTGCAAGATCCGTCGCTTCCCTCGCTGAGCGAGGTGCTGGAACAGGTCAGCCGAAACGTCTGGGCTGCGCCCGTGCCCGACGATCCCTACGACGCTCACCTGCAGCGCGTGGTGCAGACGGCCTGGACGGCCGGCCTGCTGGAACGGGCGCGGGACGCCCGCACGCCCGTGGACGTGCGCGTCGAACTGGAAGCCCACCTGCGCCGGTTGGCCGACTGGCTCACGCAAAACCCGGGCACCGACGCGGCCACCCGAGCCCACCGCCGCTTCCATCGCGACTGGATCCGGCGCTTTCTGGAGCGTCCCTACACGCCCGACGAGCCAGGGGCCCCGGAACTGGCGCTGCCCCCCGGCGCGCCGATCGGTCTGCTGGAACAGGTACTGGTACAGCCCCGCCGGCTGCTGGAAGCTACCTACGATCCCGGCTGCGCGCTCATTGACTACGGAGCGGTGGCTTCCGGCACCTGACTGCAGACGAGCACGCACAGGGCCGCCAGCATTGGATCGTTGATCCGGTAGTAAGCATAGGGCCCTTCCTGGCGGCGGGCCACCAGCCCGGCCTCACGGAGCAGCCGGAGGTGCTTGCTCACGTTCGCCTGGCTCTGCCCGGTGGCCGCCACCAGGTCCTGTACGGTCATCTCGCCCCGCACGTGCAAAAGGTTCAGGATCTCCAGCCGCACCGGATCGCCCAGCAGCCGAAAGCGTCGGGCCACCTGTTCGAGCTGCTCGCGCGGAATCAGGGTCTTCATCGATTTCTTTCTTTCAAATCAAACCACTGGCCATGAAATAACTATTCAGTTATATTTGTTTCCCTCACCATTGATGTTTTATAGACATGGCTGTTAAACTTTGATTGACAGCGGAAACAATATAACCAGAAAGTTGTTTGTCGCTTCCGAACACGCTTAACCCAACCCGGAGCAAACCATGCTGGAGTGGCTATCGCAACCGTGGCCCTGGTACGTGGCCGGTCCGCTGATCGGCCTGATCGTGCCGCTGCTGCTGCTGATCGGCGGTAAGTCGTTCGGCGTGTCGGCCAACCTGCGCCACCTGTGCGCGGCGGTGCTCCCGACGCGCGTGGACTTCCTGCGCTACGACTGGAAACGTCAGGGGCTGTGGAACCTGACCTTCGCGCTGGGCATCGTGCTGGGCGGATTCATCGCCGCCACGCTACTGGCCTCGCCGGACCCCTACGTGCACATTTCCGAAGCCACGCGCGCCGATCTGGCCGCACTGGGTATCACGGACTTCCGGGGCCTGGTGCCTTCGGAGTTCATCAGCTGGAAGGGCCTGACCACGCTGCCGGGCCTGATCATGGTGGTGCTCGGCGGCTTCCTGATCGGCTTCGGAGCCCGCTACGCCGGTGGCTGCACCTCGGGGCACGCCATCATGGGCCTGGCCGATCTGCAGTTTCCTTCGCTCGTGGCCGTGATCGGCTTCTTCATCGGCGGCCTGATCGTTACCTACCTGATCCTTCCTCTGATTCTGTAACCTTCAACCCTGCAAAAGACCATGGCCGAACTGGTACGTGATACCCGGCCCGAAGCCTGCATCGACGTCGAGCAGGTAGCGCCGGACTACGAAGCGCAGGCGCAGGAAGCCGGCAACCGGCCGGGAGGCCTGCTGGCCTACCTGCTGCTGGGCATCTTCTTTGGCATCGTGCTGATCAAGAGCGAGGTGGCCTCCTGGTTTCGCATCCAGGAGATGTTTCGCTTCCAGAGCTTCCACATGTATGGCGTGATCGGCTCGGCCGTCGTGGTGGCCGGACTGTCGGTGCAGCTCATCAAGCGGCTGCGGCTGAAGACGATCCACGGCGAGCCGATCGAAATCCAGCCCAAGGTCTGGGGCAGGGGCGTCCGCTACTGGCTGGGCGGCATCCTCTTCGGTCTGGGCTGGGGCCTGCTGGGTGCCTGCCCGGGACCGATGTTCGCCCTGCTGGGTAGTGGCGTGACCGTCATGGTGGTGGCCATCGCCAGCGCCATGCTGGGCACCTGGGCCTACGCCGTGCTGCGTCCCCGCCTGCCCCACTGAGGGTTGACAGCGAAGGAGGAAATCCGTACGCTCCTGAAAACGGCCTTTTTTATTGGGACAACTTGTAATAACATGTAAACCAACACGAACGACTGCCATGCTCTTTCGACAGATTTTCGACCCCAAGCTGGCCCAGTACGCCTACCTGATCGGCTGCCAGCAGACGAAAGAAGCGATCGTGATCGATCCGGAGCGGGATGTCGATCAGTACCTGCGCCTGGCCGAGGAAGAAGGGCTGCGCATCGTGGCCGTGGCCGAAACGCACATTCACGCCGACTTCCTCTCGGGCGCGCGCGAGCTGGCCGAGCGCGTCGGTGCCCGGCTCTACCTTTCGGCCGAAGGCGAAGCGGACGGCTGGGCCTCCAACTGGGCCAAAAACGGCCGCTATGACGTCACCTTCCTGCGCGACGGCGACACGTTCCGGATCGGAAACATCGAATTCAAGGCCATGCATACGCCCGGTCACACGCCGGAGCACCTGTGCTACCTGGTGACCGATCGGGGTGGCGGCGCCACCGAACCCATAGGGCTCGTCACGGGCGACTTCGTGTTTGTGGGCGACCTGGGACGCCCGGACCTGCTCGAATCGGCCGCCAGGATCTCGGGCATGAAGGAGCCCTCGGCCCGCCGGCTCTACCAATCCGTGCTGCGCTTCCTGGAGCTGCCCGATTACCTGCAGGTCTGGCCCGGCCACGGCGCCGGATCGGCCTGCGGCAAGGCGCTGGGTGCCGTGCCCGAATCGACAGTGGGCTACGAGAAACGCTTCAACGCCTCGCTGGCCCCGGCGCGTGAAGGCGAAGACGCCTTCGTGCAGGCCATCCTGAGCGGCCAGCCCGAACCACCGCTCTACTACGCCCGCATGAAGGCCTACAACCGCGACGGCGTGCCCCTGCTGGGCCGTTTGCCGGCGCCGCGTCGCCTCTCGGTGGCCGAACTGGACCGCCTGGTGAAGCAGGGCGAGGTGACCTTTGTCGATACACGACTGGACCGCATGGCCTTCATGCTTGCGCACCTGCCCGGCGCCCTCTACGCGCCTTTCAACAAGAGCTTCAACACGACGGTAGGTTCACTCGTGGCCGACGACCAGACGCCGCTCGTGCTGATCATCGACGACGAAGACGTGGAGCAGGCCGTGCGCGATCTGGTCCGCATCGGCTACGACCGCATCGAAGCCTACGCCACCCCGGAAACGCTCGTGCGCTACTTCAATGAAGGTGGCGCCCGCGCCTCGATCCCGACGATCACGTTCGAGGACGTCGTCCGCCTGCGCGAGCAGCCGGACGTGGCCGTGCTGGACGTGCGCTACGCTTCGGAATACGAAGCCGGTCACATCCCCGGCGCCATCAACGCCTCCTACACCCGGCTGCCGGAATACCTGGACCGCATCCCGAAGGACCGGACGCTGCTGGTGCACTGCGTCACAGGTGGCCGGAGTGCGGCGGCCGCCTCGTTCCTGGCCGCTCAGGGCTACCGCGTGCAGTACGTCGCGGACGACTTTGCCACCTACCAGCAGATCGGGCCCGTGGAAAGCGGTCAACCTGTCACGGCCTGACGCGACAGCGCCAGGACCTTCCTCCGGTTGGGTTCCCCCGCCCCGCACATGCGGGGCGGGGGTCAGGGGAGGTCACCCCTGAGTCTTTCAGCAAAACAACGTACATGTAACCATGTGGATTGCATTGATCGGGGCGCTGCTGGTGGGGCTTTCGCTGGGCCTGCTGGGCTCGGGCGGAAGTATCCTTACGGTGCCCGTGCTGGTGTATCTGGTAGGTGAGCCCGACAAGGTGGCCATCGCCGAGAGTCTGGGCATCGTGGCGGCCATTGCGGCGGCCGGTGCCCTGCCCTACGCCCGCCAGCGTACGATCGACTGGCGAAGCGTACTGTTTTTCGGCATTCCGGGCATCGTGGGCACCTACGGCGGTGCCTGGCTGTCGCGCTTCGTGTCGGGACCGGTGCAGCTCGTACTGTTTGCCGGCGTCATGCTGCTGGCCGCCGTGCTCATGTATCGCCGGAGCACGCCCCGACCGGTGCCGACCCCGCCCAGCGCGGGAGGCGTGACCGTGGCCGCCCGCAAACACGCGGCCTGGAGGATCATGCTCGAAGGCGTCAGTGTAGGCGTGCTTACCGGCCTGGTGGGCGTCGGCGGCGGCTTTCTGATCGTACCGGCGCTCGTACTGCTGGGCGGGCTCGACATGCGCCGGGCCGTCGGCACCAGCCTGGTCATCATCGCACTCAAAAGCGTGGCCGGCTACCTGAAATACCTTGACGTGCTGGCCGACCTGGGCCTGGCCGTCAACTGGAAGGTGGTGGGCCTGTTCGCCGTCGTGGGCATTGCCGGATCGTTTGCCGGCAACTGGATCGGCGGGCGAATCCCCCAGCACCGGTTGCAGCGTGGCTTTGCCGTCTTCCTGGTCGTTATGGGCCTCTGGATTCTCTATCAGAACCTGGGTGTGCTGACGGGATAACACACAGGGTGTCTCCTTACTCCAACCAAACCAAAAACGGAAAAACAGCCATGACGCTTCCGGAATTCTTTCAGAAAGAGGTGATCGAAAAAAGCCACGAAAAACCCGTGGTGGTGGACTTCTGGGCGCCCTGGTGCGGCCCCTGCCGCATCCTCGGGCCGGTGCTTGAAAAGCTGGCCCAGGAAAGCAAAGGGGCCTGGCGCCTGGTGAAGGTCAACACGGATCAACACCCCGAACTGGCCATGCACTACGGCGTGCGGGGTATTCCGACCGTCAAACTGTTCCGCAACGGCGAGGTGGTGGACGAGTTCGTGGGGGCGCTGCCCGAGCCGGCCGTCCGTCGCTGGCTCCAGCAGCACGTGCCGGAACCGAGCGCCTCCTGAAGCCTGCGCGACCGGCTATGCGTGCTTTCCTGGTAATAGCTGTGCTGCTCCTGGCCGCCTGCGGGCGGGAACCTGCATCGGACGCCCCGCCCGCGGCGGTCCGGCAACAGGTGGAAGAAGCGATCCGGGCGCTCGACGCCCTGCGGGCCGGACTGGCCCGGACCATCACGGCCGGCGAGACGATCGACGCGGCCACGTTCAACCGCGTCTGCCGACCCGTCGGTCAGCAGGCCCGGCAACTGGCCGAAACGAACGGCTGGATCGTGCAGCAACTGGCCGTGAAGTACCGCAACCCGGCGCATCGGCCCGACTCCCAGGCGGCCGCGCTGTTTGCCCGCTTCGAGGCCGATCCGTCGCTCGACAGCCTCTGGGTTCGCGCCACCTGGGACGGCACGCCGGGCTGGCGCTACCTGCGCCGCATCACGGTCCAGCCTCAGTGCCTGGCCTGTCACGGCCCGCGCGACCGACGCCCCGCTTTCATCGTCCAGAACTACCCCGACGACCGGGCCTACGACTTCCGGCCCGGCGACCTGCGCGGCCTCTACAGCGTCTTCGTGCCGGATTCGCTGCTACAGACTTCGTTCTGAGCCGGACCGCCCCATTCGGTCCGTAGCAATCCGGGCGCATTTACCGTCTTCCAAAACCACATTCAACGAAAACGACCATGTGGACACGCCTGCTGGAATCACTGACACGACCGGCTGAAACGCACGACGTGCTACGGCCGGAGGTTTTTCTACACCGACGGCGCCCGGAAGACGTCGTGATCGACGTGCGCACCCCCGAGGAGTTCGCACAGGGCCATCTGGAAGGGGCGATCAACCTGGACCTGATGGCGCCCGATTTCTCCGAAAAAATTGCGCGCCTCGATCCGAACCGGACATACTATCTTTACTGTCGCTCTGGCAATCGCAGCGGTCAGGCCGCCCGGCTGCTACGCGAACGCGGCCTGAAAGCCTACAACATCGGCGGGCTGGAAGACCTGGCCCGCGCCGGAGCTACCATCGTTCGCTGAAAACCGCTATGACGCCATGAAGACCCACACCATCTGGCTGCTGATCCTGCTGCTCGGGTTCACGGCCGCCTGCACGACCGAACACCCCGACACGCCGCAGCCCACGACGGCCGCGGTGGCCGACACGACGGCGATCGTGCGCCTTACGGCCGAAAAGTTTCTCGCCCGCTACACGCCGGAGGCCGTCGTGATCGACGTGCGCACGCCCGAAGAGTTCGCGCAGGGCCACCTGAAGGGTGCGTTGAACATCGACGTGCAGGCACCCGACTTCCGGGAGCAGATCCAGGCGCTCGGACTGGACCCGGATCGGCCGGTTTATCTCTACTGCCGTTCCGGACGGCGAAGCCAGCGGGCGGCCGAGATCCTGCGCGAAATGGGCTTCCGCGAGCTCTACAACATCGGCGGCTTCGAGGACCTGGCCCGCGCCGGCGCCGAGGTGGCGCGCTGATAGGATTTCCTGCGCCTCCTGCTTCCTTTCCCGGACTGATATGGGATCGCTGATTTACTGGTGCATGAGGAGGCCACACCCCGTGTGGCGGACGAGATCCGGCGGGTATGATCGGGCGGACACAGGGGTCCGCCCCTACGGGATAGGGAAAACGCCAAGGATCTGTAGGGGCGCACCGCAGTGTGCGCCCGTGCTTTCTCACATGCCCGATGATTTCCCGGAAATCGTATGAAATCGCGGCGTGCACCCTGCGTACCCGCGCATCACGCCAGGGCACCTGTGTTCCCTGATCTGCGACGCTTTGGCGTCGCCACCGCTGTCACCAGGCACCCGGAAGGCGAGGCCGCTACCGAAACGCACCTGGATCCCGGAGTGCCGAACCGCCCCGGTCAGAGAAACAACCCCACCGACAGCATGTGCATCGGGGGAAGGGCGGTGTGTTCGAGCTGCACCGTGTAGCCGGCCCGGAAGGGTAGATTGCCCAGCCGGGTAGCCAGCGAAAAGCCCAGCGCCGGTTGCCAGCCGCCGGCCTCGGGCAGGCGGCCGATGCGGTCGAGCCCGCCCAGCAGCACGAACGCCTCACTGAGCCGATAGGTGGCGCCCAGCCGGAGCTGCCCGCCCCGTGCCCGGCGCCGCTCGGAGACCAGCACCTCGCGGGGCGTGTCGCCCACGAGCTGCACGCGCCGCTGCCGCACCTCGACGGACGTAAACGACGCCTCGTACTCGCCCAGCAGCCGGAGCCGTCCGGCCAGGGCCGTCCACGAAGCGCCCAGCCGCACGCGCATCGGGAAGCGGTCCGACGTGGTGCTGCCCTGCTGCGGCCCGTAGAGATCCGACGTGTTCCAGGTGTAGCGGGCCAGCAGATCATCGACGGCCAGTCCCAGATGCAGCGTTTCGGTGGCGCGGTAGAGCAGCCCCAGGTCGAGCCCGATGCTCTGCACCGGCCGTAGCCCTTCGAACAGATCCGCCCGAAAGAACTGCAGCCCGGCTCCCAGCGTGAGCCGATCGCTCACCTGCGTGCCGAAGGCCACCAGCAGCGCGTACTCGTCCGTGCTGTAGGTCTGCGTGTGATAGCCGCTGGCGTCGCGTCCGTCGATGTTGCGCACTCCGGCGTGCCGGAGCACGACCGCGATCCCCGCACGCGGCGGCATGCGCGTGGCCAGCTGGGCGCTCTGCAGCTCCCGATCGAGCGCCATAAACGCCGTGCTGAGCGCCAGCACAGGTCGTTCGGTAAACACGGCCAGCGCCGGATTGTAGTAAGCGGCGGCGCCTTCGACGTCGGCCACCAGGGCCTGTCCGAGCGCCAGCGCCCGCGCATCGAGCCCCATCCGGGCAAAGACGCCCGCTTCCTGCGCCCGGGCCGCAACGGCCCAGCTCAGCACGATCAGCAGCGCAATCCGCTTCATTCGATCACCAGAATTTTGCCCCAGTAGGTGGCCGAGCCCGTCTCCACCGCATAGAAGTACACGCCGTTGGCCACGCGCACGCCGCGGGCGTCGAGTCCGTCCCAGATTACCTCGTGCGGGCCGGGCGGCTGCGTCCCCTCGAAGAGCGTGCGCACGCGCTGCAGGCCGAAGTCGAACACGTGCACGCGCACCGTGGCCTCGCGGTCCAGCTCGTAGCGAATGCGCACGAACGCGTCGAGCGCGGGCGAGAACGGGTTCGGGTAGGCATAGGTATCGACGCGAGGGACGGCCGGCGAGGGATTGTCGGGACGAAGCGGCACATCGGCCCGGAACAGCCGCCAGGTGCGGCCGTCGTCGTCGCTGCGGAGCAGGCCGTCGGAAGTCCCGATCCACAGATGCGAGCGCGTCACGGCCACGGCCAGCACGCGCACGTCGGGTCGCACGATGCGGTTCGAAGCGGGATCGTAAAAGTCGCGAATGGTGCGCCAGGTGCGCCCCTGATCCGTCGAGACGAACAGCCCGTTGTCGCCCGCGGCGTAGACGGTGTCGCCCCGGAAGGCGAAGTCGTTGATGCGCTCGCCCAGCAGCACCTGCTGGAAGGTGCGGCCGCCGTCGGCCGTCCGCGTGATGCCGAACGTCTCGCCGGGTGCGGCGCCGGCCGGCCGCGTGGCGAACCACAGCACACGCTGACCGTTGGGTCGGCGCTGCTCGGCGATGGCCACGATCCAGTTGCCGGTGGGCGCGTTGGGGCGGCCGTCGTTGAAGAAGCGATCCCAGCTCAGTCCGCCGTCCACCGAGCGGTTGATGCCTCCGGCCGTGCCGGCCCAGACGGTCCCCTCGCCGTCCACATGCACGGCAAAGGCGAAGTAGTTGTCGTAGCGGTCCAGCGCGCTTACGGGCGGCGCTACGCGGAAGAAATAGGGCTGATCGGGACGAAGCGCGTCGAGCGAGTCGGGCGGGAGCACGGCCCGATGCCAGGTGCGGCCGAAGTCGTCTGAGTAGCGCAGGCCGCCGTACCAGCTCGCCGCCCAGAGCCGGCCGCGCCGCCGATCGTAGGCCAGGTCGAACGTCGTGGTAAGCTGCGGGGAGACGACCGGCTCGGCCGGGAGCCGCGAGACGCCGTAGGTGATCACCGTGTCGGTGGGTGCGTCGAGCGGCGGAAAGCGGAAGCCCCACGTGTTGCCGCCGTCGGTGGAATAGACCAGCCCCACGGCCTCGAACACGTCGTCGTCCACGCCGTCGCCGTTCAGGTCAGCCTGGTAGCGCGTGCCCAGGCTGGCCCAGATCGTGTCGCCCACTACCAGCAGCGCATAGACGCGGCCGCGCCCCTGCGTGATCGAATCGACGTCGGCCCGGTACCAGGTCTGTCCCCCGTCGAAGGTCAGGTCCAGGCGCGGCCCCACCCAGAGCGAGTCGCCGCGGGCGGCCAGGGTGCTGACAAAGTTTTCGGCGATGCCCGGCACCGGAATCAGCTCGGCCACGCGCCGGCTCCAGTCGGCTTTCGACTGCGCCCGCCCGTCGCCGGCCGCAAGGCCCAGCAGCAACCCCCCCCAGATCAGCCGCTTACTCCACGACCACATGACGGCGTACCTCCTCGCTGGTGAGTCCAGTTCGATCGATGGCCTGGAAGACGAACGTGTAGGTGCCCGGCACGTTGTCGCTGGCCAGCGAAAGCGTCATGGTGAACAGCCCGTCGCCGGCCACCGCGTCGCCGCTGTTGGGGATACCGCCGCAGACGCCTTCGCCCCCATCGTCGCACAGCAGGATCGGCGCGCCGTTGTTGACGCGCAGCTCCACGCGCAGGATGTTTTCCAGACCGTCGGGGTCCGAAACCCGCGCCACCACCTGGAAGACAACGGGCGGCTCGCCAGGCGCCGGACGCCGGAGCGTGTCGGGCACCTGCACCTCCTCGATCACGGGCGGACCGCCGGTCGCCCAGAACCAGAGCGTACCGCGCACCTGATTGCTCAGGCGCTCCTCGTCGTCCACGGCATAGACCAGCACCGTGTAGGGGCCCACCTGCGCCCGATGCAGCCGGAGCGTCGTCTCGCCCGTGTAGCGATCGGCGCCGGCCGCCTCCAGCGTACCCGTGGCGACCGGCTCGGTGGTGTTCAGCGGGGCCCGCACGACGAATGCTACGCGGGCAATCCGGCCGTCCGGATCGCGCGCTGTCACCGCCAGCGAAAGTGGGATGAGCGCCGTATCGCCCCGGATTTGCTCCGCCGGCAGCGCATTGAAATCGACCGAGTCCGGCGCGAAGGACAGGTCCGAAACCACCGGAGGGCGCCCCTCCAGCGAGGGCGCGCCCGGCAGCGTATCGCACCCCCAGAGCAATCCGCCCGCAAGTCCCAGCAACCAGAAGACGTGTCGCATCGACACCGCTCCGTACGTCTGTTCAGAAGCCTGCGTGGTACCGAAGCGTCATAGGCGCGGGCGGATCGTTTCTGCAAAGATAAAAAACGGAAGGCTTCGGTGCACCATCAGATCAGGTACAGCGGGCGAATGCTGAAGCAGAGCACGAAGATTGCGATGGCCGCCCAGCCCAGCGTCCGTTGCGTACGCGTAAGCGGCACCCGGTACCAGACGGGCGGGTGATCGACCCGGATCAGGTACAGGATGATCAGGCTCCAGAGAAACCAGCCGCTGTGTCCCATCCAGCCGACGAGGCCGGCCATGCGGGGGGCCAGCGCGGCCAGCACCATCAGGCCCAGCAGCACGGGCGCCACGATGCGGTGATCGCCGTCGAACAGCCGGTGCAGGTACAGGTAGAGCACCAGCGCCAGACCGAACCAGGCGGCCGGCTCCAGCCACCAGATGCCCTCCTGCAGCAGGGGCGGAAGCGTCTCCAGCGCAAAGCCGATCGTGGCCGAAACAAGTAGCAGCAGGACAAAGGCGCGGGCCAGCCGCCGGTGCCAGCGCCGCCCGAACAGCGCGTAGAGCACGTGCCCGCCGTCGAGCTGGCCCACCGGCAGCAGGTTCAGCGCCGTAAAAAACAGCCCCAGCCAGGCTGCAAACAGCGTGGGATAGTGATACAGCTCGTACATGGGCGGCACATTCGGGAAAAAACGGGCCAGCGTGTCGAACAGCAGCGTGTGGCCCAGCACGAGCGTGACGCTGGCCGGATCTTCGGAGGGCAGCGGAGCGGACGGAAAGCGTCCGTGCGCCAGGATGTAGGCTTTGAGCGCCTCGTGGCCGGGCACGTCCAGCAGGTAGGTAGGCGGCGGGAGCGTCAGCAGCGCATAGAACAGCACAATGAGCGCCACGACGAACCCGGCCAGCGGTCCGGCCACGCCGATGTCGAAGAGCGAGCGCGTGTCGGGGATCGGCTCCCGGATGCGGATAACGGCGCCGAACGTCCCGATCCCGTTGAACGGAAACGGAATGTAGTAGGGCAGCGTGGCGTCGATCCGGTGGCGGCGGGCGGCCAGGTAGTGCCCGAACTCGTGCACGGTCAGGATCAGCAGCAGCGGCAGGCTGAAGCGGAGCCCGTCGGCCAGCAGCGCGCCGTATCCCACCCGTTCGTAGAGCAGCCAGCGGCCGGCCCAGTCGGGCCAGGTCAGCGTCGTCGAAAGCAGCGTCAGCACGAACAGCACCAGATGCAGCCACACCCGCTGCGGCCGCCGCGGGGGCGCTTCGACCGCTTCACGCCACCGGATGCCCGGAATCGGCTCCAACGGTATCTCCGGCTTCGTTCGACATCGACCCGCTCATACGATCCGGCCGCCCAAAAGCTTCCATGCGCTCAGCGCAGCGCCGCCAGCCCGGCTTCGATGCGCCGCATGGCTTCGGCCAGGTTCTCCATCGACGCGGCATAGGAGATGCGCACGCCGTTCGGATCGCCGAAGGCCTGGCCGGGCACCAGCGCCACGTGGCACTGCTCCAGCAGGTACAGGCAGAGCGACTCGCTGTCGGTGATCGTCCGACCGTCCGGCGCGCGCCGCCCGTAGAAGGCCGACACCTGCGGAAAGAGATAGAACGCCCCTTCCGGTTTCGGGCAGGTGATGCCGTCGATGGCCTGCAGCCGCTCCAGCACGAAGTCGCGCCGCTGGCGGAAGGCAGCCACCATCTCACGGATCGGCCCCTTGTCCATCTGCAGCGCGGCCAGCCCGGCCTTCTGCGAGATGCTGCAGGGGGCCGAGGTGAACTGACTCTGCACCTTGGCCGCCGCTTTGACGATGGGCCGCTCGGCCGCCAGATAGCCCAGCCGCCAACCCGTCATGGCGAATCCCTTCGAGAAGCCGTTCACCGTGATCGTCCGCTCCTTCATGCCGGGCAGGCTCGCAAACGACACGTGCTTCGCGTCGAACAGGATGTATTCGTAGATCTCGTCCGAAAGCACGTAGACGTGCTCGTGGCGACGCAGCACGTCGGCCAGCGCCTCCAGCTCCTCGGGCGTGTAGACCGTCCCCGTCGGGTTCGAGGGCGAGCAGAGAATGAGCAGGCGCGTGCGCTCGGTGATGGCCGCCTCCAGTTGCTCCGGCGTCAGCCGGTAGCCGGTTTCGACCGACGTGGGCAGGATGACCGGCGTGGCTCCGGCCAGCCGGACCATCTCGGGGTAGCTGACCCAGTAGGGCGCCGGGATCAGCACTTCGTCCTCGGGCCGGCAGAGCACCTCGATGGCCATCGCCACGGCCTGCTTGGCCCCGTTCGTGCAGAGAATCTGATCCGGCTCGTAGGTCAGCCCGTTCTCCTCGGCCAGCTTGCGGCAGATGGCCTCGCGGAGCTCGAGCATGCCCGCGTTTTCCGTGTAGTGCGTGAAGCCTTCCCGGATGGCCTGAATGGCGGCCTCGGCGATCGGCGCCGGCGTGTCGAAGTCCGGCTCACCGGCACTCAGACCGATGACCGGCTTGCCTTCGCGACGCAACTGCTTGGCCCGCGCCGTCATGGCCAGCGTGGCCGACGGCTGCACGGCCATCACCCGGGGATTGAACGTATCGAGCTGCAGCGACATGGGGCTCCCGATTGGAATACAGAAATTTTTACCGCAAAGATTTGCGCGGAAAGTTAAACGCAAAACGCGCCAGCTTCAACGGGCTGCGCGTTTCTTCCGCAGCGCTTCAACAACGGGCGGCGGCACGAACAGGCTCACGTCGCCCCCCCAGCGATGGATCTCGCGCACAATCGACGAGCTGATCATCGCGTATGCTTCGGAGGTCATCAGGAAAACCGTTTCCAGCTCGGGGTACAGGCGACGATTGGCAAACGCCATACGGAATTCGTACTCAAAGTCGCTCACCTGACGCAGTCCGCGCACCAGTGCCGTGGCGCCGCGCGCCCGCGCATGATCGACCAGCAATCCCTCGAAGGCCACCACCTCGACGCGGTCCAGGTGGGCCGTGCACTGGCGGATCAACTCACAGCGTTCCTCGATGGAAAAAAGCGGCTCCTTGCCGATGTTGACCGCCACGGTCACCTCCACCCGGTCGAAGATCTTCAGCGCACGCTCGACGATGTCGAGATGGCCGTAGGTGAAGGGATCGAACGAGCCGGGGTAGAGGGCCAGGCGTTCACGCATGGGCGTCAGCGTTCGACGGGTTGCGGACGAAACACCGAGACGATCGTGCGGCCGTAGCGCCGGCTGGTGTCCAGGTGGGGGTGCCCCTCGAAGTTATGGCGCTTGTCGTGCTCAAGCACGAACAGGCCGTGCGGCTTCAGATGGGGAAACGCCAGCTCCGGAAGCTGCGGCAGCTCGGGCAGATCGTAGGGCGGATCGGCCAGGATCAGGTCGAACGGCGGGCCGCTGTAGCGGCGCAGGTACTCGACGGCATCGCCCCGGATGAATTCGCAGGCTTCCTCGACGCCCAGCGCCCGCGCGTTTTCCCGGACGCAGGCCAGGACCGGTCCCTGCAGTTCGACGAACGTCACGGCCACGGCGCCCCGGCTGATGGCCTCCAGTCCGAGCGCGCCGGTACCGGCAAACAGATCGAGCACGTCGGCCCCTTCCAGATCCATCCGGCTTTCGACCAGATGGAAAAGCGATTCGCGCGTGCGGTCGGTGGTGGGGCGGGTCAGATGTCCTTTCGGTGCCCGCAGCGTCTTGCGGCGAAATCGTCCGGCAATGATCCGCATGGCGACGTCTCCGCGCTCAGGTTAAGGCAACCCCGATGCAGGGCACGTACGCCACGGCTTCCGCCGGGTTCAACGCCTTCGGGTCCAGCGTGGTCAGCACCACGGGATTGAGCAGCATGGGCTCCACCGGAAACAGCAGCCGGAGTTGCTCCGAGAGCGCCTCGGGCACGCGCGTGCCGTAGAGCGCCACCTGCTCGACCATGACCGCGCTCAGCCCGAGCCGATGCAGGAGCGCCATGCAGAAATAGGCCACGTCTTCGGTTCCAGGCGCGAAGTGGCTCAGGTACCAGTGGTCCCGGCGACAGAGCGTAAACTCGGTGTGCGTCTCGTAACAACCGATGGCCAGTGCAACCTCGGGCGGCACGCCGGGCTCCGGCGCGGACAGACGCCGCAGTGCTTCGGCCGCACCGGCCGTGCTGAGCCGGACACGGTATCGGCGGCAGGGCGCCTGCTGGAGCACGCGTTCCAGATGCGCCTGCACGTGGCGGGGCAGCACGAGCACCTGATACCAGCGCGCCCGCTCGTCTTCCGGCAGCGGCTGGTGCATGCCAGGCTCGGCGTGCAGGCGCAGCGAATCGGCCGGTTGCCCGGTGATCCAGGAAGCCTCGGCAAGCAGGCGGCCGCGCAGCGCGTCCGGCTCGAGCGCTTCGGGCTGCAGGCTGGCGAACGCCGTCACGCCGTGGGAAGGGTGCAGCGCCACGTCCAGCTCGTCGGCAACCAGACCGGCCAGCACGTCCCGCAGCGCCTCGCCCACGATGTCCAGGTAGCGCGGCGCCTCGGCCTGCAATTCGTCCAGCACGCCAAAGTCGAAGTCGCAGCTTCCCAGTCGCAGGAGCTGGTAGCGATCGCCGCGTCGCTCCAGTTCGGCGTAGCGAAGGGCCGTATCGTGCAGTTCAATCCCAGCCCGTGCCCGGGCTTCCATAAGCCAGCGCTCCTGGCCGCCTCTGGACGGCCTTATTCCCAACTGGCCGCGTTCAGCTTCGTCACATCGGGTTCCAGCGAACCGATGTAGTCGTCCGAGGCCGGATCCTTCAGATAGTAGATCTCCACGCGTCCCGTATCGTTGACGACGTATTCAAACTTTCCGTCACGCGGCGAGTAGATCAGCGAATCCAGAATAAAGCCGGGCCCGAAGATGCTGTCGGCCTTGGCCATCATGAACGAATCCTGGCGGATCCAGGCCACCAGCGAATCGAGCGTCGGCGGATAGTGATCGTACAGCAGCTCGTAGCGAATCAGCGCCGTGCGGATGTCGCTCATGCGGTCACGTGTCAGGCGCGTCAGCTCCTGCTCACGCTTCACCGCCTCGTAGGGCTCGGTGATCGACAGGTACAGGTAATACGCCAGGATCACGATCACCACGCCCAGCACAATCTGCAGAACAATGCGCGTAATCTGACGACCGGTTGCCATGCGTCGCGTGCTCCTCTGATGACTGAATCGGTTCGTTGCGGAAAGAAAAAACGACATGGGAGGCCATGTCGGCTCCGAAAATACAGGACACGCCCGCGAAATGCAACCATTTTCTTTTCACAAGCGCGCGTTTTCGACAGCTTTGCAACCCGTTTGCCTGCGCCCCGGTTAAAGGGGCCGGTCCGTAAAACCGAATGCGCGTTGCCGTGACCCGTCTGCTTGTCAACATCGACCACGTAGCCACGCTGCGCAATGCCCGGCGCGAGACGTTTCCCGATCCAGTGCAGGCGGCCGTGCTGTGCGAACTGGCCGGCGCCGACGGGATCGTCTTTCACCTCCGCGAAGACCGGCGACACATTACCGACCGCGACGTCTTCCGCCTGAAGGAGGTCGTGCAGGGCAAACTGGACTTCGAGCTGTCCACCAACGAAGAGATCGTGTCGATCTGTTGTCAGGTGCGGCCGCACCTGGCCACGCTGGTGCCCGAGCGCCGGGAGGAGATCACTACCGAAGGGGGGCTGGACGTGCTCGCCAATCGGGTCCGCCTGCAGGAGGTCATTCCCCGTCTGTTCGACGCCGGCATCGAGGAAGTGGCGCTGTTCGTCGATCCGGATCCCCGCCAGATCGAAGCGGCCCGCGCGGTGGGTGCCAATGCCATCGAGCTGCACACGGGCGACTTCGCCAACGCGCCCACCGAGGCGGCCCGCCGCGCCGAAGCCGAAAAGCTGGCCGCCGCCGCCCGCGTGGCGCACGAACTGGGCCTGCAGGTTCACGCCGGACACGGCCTCAACTACCACAACTATCCGCTCTTTCGCGAAACCGTCCCCCACGTCCACGAGGTATCGATCGGCTTTGCCATCATCGCCCGAGCCGTGCTGGTGGGGCTGGAAACCGCCGTGCGCGAAATGCGTCGGCTCGTGAAGGGTTACTGATTCATACGCCATGGAACCGGAAAAAACGCCGTCACAACCCTCGCTGCTGATCGATCCCTCGCAGCTCCCGCCCGAGCATCGGAGCGGATATGTGGCCATCGTGGGCAAGCCCAACGTGGGCAAAAGCACCCTGATGAACGCCCTGCTGGGCCACAAGCTGTCGATCGTCACGCCCAAGCCGCAGACGACCCGCCATCGCGTGCTGGGCATTCTCTCGGGCGACACCTACCAGATCGTCTTTCTGGACACGCCCGGCGTGCTCAAGAAGGCCCGCTACAAGCTCCACGAGCACATGCTCCGCACCGTCGACCGGGCGGTAGCCGATGCCGATCTCGTGCTGTTCATGGCCGAAGCCACGCAGAAGGCACCCGACACGATCAGCCTGGGCCATCTGGGAAATCGTCCGGCCATTCTGGCCCTCAACAAAATGGACCTGGTGCGCAACCAGGAGCAAGTGCTGCCGCTCGTGGACGCCTACATGAAGCAGTATCCTTTCGAGGCGGTGGTGCCCATTTCGGCGCTGACCGGTTACAACCTGGATGTGCTGCTCAAGGAGCTCATCCATCGCCTGCCGCCGGGCCCGCCGTTTTATCCCAAAGACCAGCTCAGCGAACATCCGGAGCGTTTCTTCGTGGCCGAGATCATCCGGGAGAAGATCTTCGAGCAGTTTCGCGAAGAGATTCCCTACGCCGCGCAGGTCAACATTGTGGACTACAAGGAGCGGCCGGAAGGCAAAGATTTTATCGATGCGGAGATCATCGTCGAGCGCCCCACGCAGAAGGCCATTCTGATCGGCAAAGGCGGCCAGGCGCTCAAGCGCCTGGGTACGGCGGCCCGTCAGGAGATTGAGGCGTTTCTGGGCCGGCCGGTCTACCTGCAACTGCATGTCAAGGTACGCGAGGACTGGCGCAACCGCGACCGACTGCTACGCTCCTACGGCTACTGAGCCACTGTTTCCGCCGCGACCAGCTGCACGCCCAGCCCGACCGCCACGGCTTCCTGCAGGGGCTCCGGGACGAAGGCGCGGTCGATCCGATGCACCGAAAAGCTCCGGCGGCGGGGATAGGTGCGGCGCAGTTCCAGAAAGCGCTCGGCCCGTCGCTCCGGGGAGCCATTCTGCATGACGATCCGGAAACGGGCATCGTCGGCGGCAATGTCGTACATCTGGCGCACCAGCTCGGCAAGCCAGTGCGTTTCGGACAGCCGGGGATCGGGCGGGATCAGGTCCAGCCGATCGCCGGGCTGGGGTTGCAGCAGTTCGCTGTCGTCCGCCCGCAGCGACAGGTTCAGATGCCGGGCCAGGGCTTCGGCCAGCATGAGCGTGGCCCGCACCTTGCCGTCGTAGGAGTGTCCGGCAATGTGTGGGGTGGCGAGGTCCACACGGGCAACCAGCTCCGGATCGGGCGCCGGTTCATTTTCCCAGACGTCCAGCACGACCGCCTCCGGACGCCCCTGGCGTCGGGCTTTCAGCAGGGCCCTTCCGTCCACGACGGCTCCGCGCGACGTGTTCAGCAGCCAGGCCGAAGGACGCAGGCGGGCCAGCGCCGCTGCGTCGATCAGGTGATAGGTGGCGTGCGGACCGGTGCGCGTCAGCGGCACGTGCAGCGTCACGATGTCGGCTTCGGCCAGGATGGTCTCGAGCGGCACGAAGTCGGTGCGTCCGGTCTGTTCGGCCAGCGGCGGATCGCAGCAGAGCACTTCCAGCCCCAGCGCGGGAAGCCGTCGGGCCAGTCGCCCCCCGATGTGGCCGCAACCGACAATGCCGGCCACCTGCCCCCGCAGCGACACGTCTCGGCGCACGGCCAGCTCCAGCAGCGCCGCCAGCACGTACTCGACGACGGCGTCGGCATTGGCCCCGGGCGCATGGGCAAACGCAATGCCCCGCTTTTGCAGATAGGCCAGATCGACGTGATCGATGCCGCTGGTAGCGGACCCCACGAACTGCACACGGCTGCCTTCCAGCAGGGCTGCATCGACGCGCGTCACGCTGCGCACCAGCAACACGTCGCAATTGCGCACCGTGGCCGGCGTGATCTGATCGGCGGGAAGCGGCCGTACGACCCCAACCCCCCTGAATGCCTCACGCGCAAAGGGGATGTTCTCGTCGGCGACGATACGCAGGGGGCGCTGCAGCCCGGGGTGCAGCAACATGGGTCCGGCCACCGCTTGCGGTTGCCTAAAAGTACGAAGGAAATGTCCCGGACGCCAGAGGCCGCGCTCATTCAGGGACGCAGCTTATCGCTGTTGCTTACAAAGGCGGCATGACGGCTGTCCGGGGCCCAGCTGTTCACGTTCAGCGTACCCTGTCCGCCGTAAAGGTAAGCCACGACGCGCGGGGAACCGCTCGCCGCCGGCATCAGGCGCAGGTACACCGGCCGGTAGAACGGATGGTCGCTCGGATCGACGTCCGGCAGGTACGAGAGAAACAGCACCCAGCGGCCGTCCGGAGAAACATGCGGAAACCAGTTGTTGAACGCATCATCCGTAAGCTGTTCAGGCTCGGTTCCATCCGGCCGCATACGCCAGATCTGCATGGTACCGCTCCGCACCGAGTTGAAATAGATATACCGGCCGTCCGGTGAGTACTCCGGCCCGTCGTCCAGCCCGGACGTGTCCGTCAGTCGTACTTCCTCGCCGCCTTCTACCGGAATGCGATAGATGTCGTAGTCGCCATCGCGTTCGGCTGTATAGACCAGATAGCGACCGTCCGGAGACCAGCCATGCAGGTATGATGGACCGGTGGGCGTTACCTGACGGGGCGTGCCGCCTTCGATCGGCACCACGTAGATGATGGAACGTCCGCCGTGCTCCGGGGCATGGTGGCTCAGTCCCAGCCAGCGACCGTCCGGTGAAAGCACGTGGTCGTTGTTATTCTGCGTGGCAAAGCCGGTCGGAATCACCGAAGGCCTGCGCGTGGCCAGATCGAATCGGTAGAGCAGGCCGTCCTGGTTGTAGATGAGGGCGCGTCCGTCCGGCGTCCAGTTGGGTGCCTGGATGGACGCCTCGCTGGTGTAGAGCACCTTGCGACGGCCGGTCTCCACGTCCAGCACTTCCAGCAGGCTGCCGATGTAGTCCTGGTAGGGCACAAAGTCTTCGGGGGCTGGCACGATCAGCCGGACGTTATCAAACAGGGCGCGCTCCAGCACCGTATCGTTGTGGGCACAAACGAAGAGCCCGGCATAGACGGTATCGCCCAACGCCAGACCACGCAGTTCCTGCTGGACGAACGGTTCGCCAAAGCGGGCGACCGAGGCGACATAGCGATCTCCATCGCGTTCCAGTTGAAAAACGTCCGGTCCCTTCACGGCAAAACGAATCTCCTCGGTGGGACCACCACGGACGCGGCGAAACTGCAATGCGGCCAGTCCGTCTCCATGAATGGCAATATCCACATAGGGATCGTCCGGCCCCAGTCCGGCCCGAATGATCCAGCCCAGCTTTCGGTGCGGGTCCACCCCTTCCCCGAGGAAGTGGCCGCGCGCCTGCAGGATGAAACGGCCCGTCATGCGCCGCCAGAGAAAGTGGAACGCGTCCCGATCGCCCCACATGTTGGCGCCTGAACCGGCCACTATGAAAACCTGCTCCTCGGAATCATAGGTGACCGTTCCCGACCGCTTCACTGCGCCCACATCGCCATGAGCTTCGAACGGTCCCAGCGGCTGCGCCTGCGCATTCATGGCGATCAGCAGCCAGCCTCCCAGCAGCAACGCCCGCTTCGGTTTATTCCATTTGATAGATCTGTCTGTATAGCATACGAAACGTCGCCCTTCAAAGACAAGCCTGTGCATCGGCACAGGCTTTGAGAGAAGGAGCGTCGTGCATTCACTGGATTTTCGCTACATGCTCACCGATATTTGGCATTTAGCGAAACCACCGACGCGTTGCGTCATTAGTGCCGTCAAGGGCTGCCGGGTCGTCAACAGGCAGATGCATCACAGCCGCAGGCTGTCTGGCTGTTGACGGCTCGGCTTGTTTTATGAACCAACCCGGTACGACTATGAGAAGCAGGCGAACAGCAGGTATCCTGCTGCTGGCGCTGCTCCTGCTGATGACCGGCGTTCTGGCGTTCCATACAAATCTACTGATGGGGGACACCGCTCCCCTGACGGATGAGGACCCATCGTTTGTGTATTCAGAGTTGGACTCGCTGCAGACGGTACGGGCCCAGCTGGTTCAGCTGGGTGCACGCCGGTTGCCGCCGGTGCCGCCCGAAGCGATCGACTCAGAGACGCTCTGGCTGGCACGGGTCATCTACTCCGAGACGAAGCGTCCCGAGGAAATGGAACTGGTGGCCTGGGTGGTCCGCAACCGGGTCGAGACGCGGTACCGTGGCAAGGCTACCTATCGGGATGTGGTGCTCGACCCGTTCCAGTTCAGTGCCTTCATTCCCTACAGCCCGCGCCGGCACTACTACATGCGCCTGACGCCCTATTCCAGGGTGCCGGGCTGGCAGCAGGCGCTCAGCATCGCCTACTACGTGCGCTTTGCGGACACGACGCATCGGCCGTTTTCCATCCGCACGCGCCATTTTTACAGCGAGCAGTCTATGACCGGCCGCCTGCTGCCCGTCTGGGCCGAAGGCGTCCATCCCGTGCAGCCCATGCGCTACCGGGTGGATGACCGGCGCTTCCGGTTTTACGAAGATATCTCCTGACACACAGGTCCACTTTCCGTAACTTGAGGGCCCGCACCCCTGCGGTGCGGGCCTTTTTTGTTCCGACAGCAGACCTTCCGGACTCCCCATGCTGCGCCGTCTGACGCCGCTTGTGCTGATCCTTTTCCTGCTGGTCCCTGCCTGTCGGCAGACCGAGCCGGAACCGGAAATCGTCGAATATCCGCGCGAAGGACTTTTCGTGCCCGAACCGCCCCCCGAGTATCGGGCCGAGGGCATCCGGATCGCGACGCTCAACACGTTCTTCCTGTTCGACGGCTACGGCGACGAAGGCCAGGCCGATTTTCCGCACAAGGGCAATCCCGAAGCGGCCCGTCGCCATCGCGCACGCATTGCACAGGTACTGCGCATGATCGACGCGGACCTTGTCGTCCTCCAGGAGGTGGAAAACGAAGAGGTGCTCCGACGCATGGTGACCGAGGACCTGCCCGATCTGAACTATGAGGTCCATTTCGTGCAGGGACACGATACGTTCACCGGCCAGGATGTGGCCGTGCTGTCCCGCCTTCCGGTCGAAAAGATCGGCCGCACCGAGGAGCGCGTGCCGGTAGAAGGGACCGACGACACCTACGGCGTAAGCAAAAACATCTGGGTACGTCTCTACCTGGGCGATCTGCCCGCTACGATCATCGGCGTGCACTTTCTGGCGCAGCCAGACGACTCGCGTCGCAAACCCCGCCGCGAAGCCCAGGCCGAGGTCATCCGCCGACTGGTCGAACGCGAACTGGCCGCCGGACGCGCCGTGGCTGTGCTCGGCGACTTCAACGACTACGACGACGCGATCCCTGACCTGAACGGCCACCGGCCGATCACCCGCACGCTGGCGCTGGTCAAAGCGGCCGGACCGGGACCCGACGACGACCTTTACAACGTGATGGCCGAAGTGCCCCAGCACGATCGTTTCACCGTCTTCTACGACGCCGACGAGGACTGGCAGGTGGAATGGCCAGAGCTGGCCGCCATCGACCACGTGCTGCTTTCGCCCCGGCTCCGTGACCGCCTGCGCGAGGTGCACTACGTGCAGGCCTACGACCCACGCACCGTCACCGACCATTTTCCCATAGTGGTCATACTGGCCCCCCGCTGAAAAGCAGCAGGCCGCTCCGATGTTGGAGCGGCCTTCTTGTCGCAGATCGCTCACGGGCTTAAAGCGCTACCCCCACGCGCAGCATCACCACGTTCAGGTGCTGGCGGGCGTCGGGATTGATCTCGACCCCGGCCACTTCAAATCCTTTGGTAAACTCTGTGATGCCGAAAGTATATTGCAATTCAGGATAGAGCCGCAGTCCCAGCAGGCTCACCTCTACACCGACCCCCAGGCTACCGGCCAGACTGAATTCTTTCAGATTATCCTTGATGGCCTCGTCACCGGACGGAAAGCGCAGCACCGGACCGGCCATCACGTACGGCGTCAGAAATGGCAGCGTCATCCGGTAGCGCACATCGATAGGAATCTCCAGCAGGGTCACGTCGAACCCTTCCTGAACAGATGGATCAGAAAGATCTTCCCGAAATCCCCGGTACAGAGATCCGGCGTCCATGTAACGCAATCCGGGGCGAATGGCCACCGGCCCCAGCGGCAGATCGAACCAGACGGCCACGTGCCAGCCCTGGCTGTTGTCGAACGTGGCCCGGGTGTCGCCGGTTTTGATGTCGCTGAGCCGGTTGAAGTTAAGCCCCACCGAAGCGCCCAGTTGTGCCTGCGCGGCGGTCGGTAACGCGAGCAGCAGCAAAAGCAACCCATACGAGAAAAGACGCGAGGCAACCGTCTGTCTGTCCATAAGTTTCCCTGTTTCGGTTTGGTGAATGGTTACGTCTGCGGTGCAACCTGAACCCCCCTGTCGGGTTCATGCTAACACACCGCCTTGAGAAAATACCACCCGCCATCCCCATGCGCATCGGAATTTCCTGCTACCCGGTCTACGGAGGCAGCGGCGTGGTGGCCACCGAGCTGGGCAAAGCCCTGGCCGCCCGCGGCCACGAGATTCATTTTATCGCATACTCCATGCCGTTTCGGCTCTCCCACATCACTGAGCATATTTATTTCCATGAAGTCAACGTCAACACCTACCCGCTTTTCGAATATCCGCCCTACGATCTGGCGCTGACCAGCAAGATGGTGGACGTGGTCAAGTACGAAAAGCTGGACCTGCTGCACGTCCACTATGCGATTCCGCACGCCACCAGCGCCGTGCTGGCCCGTCAGATTCTGGAAAAACAGGGCCTCTATGTGCCGGTCATCACCACGCTGCACGGCACCGACATCACGATCGTGGGGCAGGACCCATCGTTCAACCCGGTGGTCACCTATTCGATCAACGAATCGGACGGCGTCACGGCCGTTTCCGACTACCTGCGGCGCGAAACGCTCACGCACTTCGAGATCACCCGTCCCATCGAGGTCATTCCCAACTTCGTCAACACGCGGCGCTTTCGCCGGCTGAACAAGCTGCACTTCAAACAGGCCCTGTGTCCTGACGGCGAAAAGGTGATCGTGCACGTGTCCAACTTCCGGCCGGTCAAGCGCGTGCCGGAAGTGGTACGCGTCTTCCACCGGCTCCGGCAGGAAGGGCTGGCCGTCAAGCTGCTGCTGGTGGGCGACGGACCCGACCGCGTCCCGACCGAGCACCTGGCCCGTGAGCTGGGCGTCTACGACGACGTGCGCTTTCTGGGTAAGCAAGATCCGGTCGAAGAGATTCTTTCCATTGCGGACGTCTTCCTGATGCCCAGCGGCTCCGAGACGTTCGGCCTGGCCGCGCTCGAAGCGATGGCCTGCGGCGTGCCCGTTGTGGCCAGCAACATCGGCGGCCTGCCCGAGCTGATCGTCGACGGCGAGACCGGTTTCCTGTGCCCGCTGGGCGACCTGGACGCTTTCACCGAACGCACCCGTCGCATTCTCACCGACGACGAACTCTGGGCGCGCATGAGCCGGGCCGCCCGCCGCCGCGCCGTGGAACATTTCGACACGGAGCGCATCGTTCCCCGCTACGAAGCCTACTACGAGCAGGTGCTGGCCCAGGCCGCACCCCGCATGGTCTGACCGATCATGGCGCATCTGATCAGCCGTAAAAAGCCGGCCTACCCGATCAGCGACTACCTGCGTTCCTATCTGGAACGCTACGGCCGCATCTACGACGGCGGCATCCGCTACGACGACCTGCTTCGCTACAACAACGCCATCCCGTTCTACAACGAGCAGGGCCGCGACACGCTCTGGTCCACGGTCTTCTACCCGGAACTGGAACAGAAAGAAATCCATGACCGCCTGCGGCTCACCTACGCGCTCCTGAAGGCCGACGGCGACTTCTCCATCGCCGACCACCTCTACATCGACCGCATCGACCTGTGCCTCTACGGCAACACCTCGCCGTTTCGCGTGCGCATCGTCAACGCGCTCAACGACAACTTCGACTACTTCTACGTCAAGCGCGTCGATGCCAACCGCATCTACGGCCTCGAACTGGAACACATTCTCTCGCCCAACCGCATCAACTACTTCGTCTGGGGCGACACGATTATCGAAGAGCACATCATCGGCATTCCCGGCGACGACTTCCTGAAAGACCACATGCCGACGAACCGATTCGACCAGGTGCGGCTGGCCAAAGAGTTCGTCAAATTCAACGAGCGCTGCTTCGTGCGGCTGCTGGGCGACATGCACGCGGGCAACTTCGTCATCGACGGCACGCCCGATCTCGAAAAGTGGCATTACCGGATCCGGCCAATCGACTTCGACCAGCAGAGCCACCACTGGCGCAAGGAGGTCTATCTGCCCGAATGCTTTCCGCAGAATGCGCCTTTCGTGGAACTGGTGGCCGAGTACCTGCCCGAAGAGACGATCGTCCAGTACCAGAAGGAAGAGCGGGCGCTGATCGCCAACCGGATGCGCGTCTCGCACGGGCGCTTCCAGGCGCTCATGGAGGTGATGCAGGAAGACCTGATCGCACCCGAGGAGAACGTCCGCCGCCTGGGCGCGCAACTGGCCGAGCACTACGGCGACGCCCGCTTCGAGCGCTGCCTGACCATGGGCGAACTGGTATGGTGCTCCACGCAGATCGTGCTCGAGCGGAGCCGTCCGGCCTCGGTGGCTTTCTACCTCCGGGCCGTTATGGGCCACCCCTGAACGAAAAGCACGCGCCGCCGCCTTTTTTCACAGAGGAAAAGCCCCGGTCAGAAACGGATTGTGCCGCCGCTCCCGGCCGATGGTGGTCTCGGGTCCGTGCCCCGGATAGACGCGCGTGTCGTCGCCCAGCGGGACCAGCTTCTGAAAGATCGACTGCATGAGCACGGGCAGGCTGCCGCCGGGCAGGTCGGTGCGTCCGATCGATCCCTGAAAGAGCACGTCGCCCACGATCACCAGTTTGTGTTTTTCATCGTAGAAGCTGATGGAGCCCGGCGAATGGCCCGGCGTGTGCAGCACCGTCCAGGTGGTCTGGCCGAACGTGATCGTGTCGCCTTCGTCCAGAAAGCCTTCCGGCGGCGGAGGCGCCTCGACCGGCACGCCAAAGAACTGCCCCTGTGCTTCGGCCTGCTCCAGAAACGGCACATCGGCCCGGTGCATCCAGAAGCCTTTCCCCGCATACTCGCTGAAAAACCGACAGCCAAAGATGTGATCGATGTGGCCGTGCGTCAGCAGCAGATGGCGCAGCCGCAATCCGTTGCGTTCCAGATAATCGACCACGGCCTGCTGCTCGGCGCGCGTGTGGCAGGACGGATCGACCAGCACGGCCTCGTCACCGTCGTGACAGATGTAACAGTTCGTCTGAAACGGATTGAACGTGAAGCGATGAATTTTCATGGCGCCGGATTGTCGCGTTTCGGGCAAACTTATCACGCCGACGGCGTTTTTGAAAGCGGCTGACTGGTTTTTCACGCAGCGTCCGACACGAAGCGGAACATCTCCGGGGCGTTTCCGTGCTGCTTAGGCCATCGACCGGAGGGAAACGACGTCGTACGTATGGGGCGGTTTGCGCTGTTTTCGGTCGGGCTCGTGCTGCTGACGCTGGCCATCGACGGATACGTGTACGTGAACTGGCGTCGTTTTGCCCGACCCCGACCGGCGCTGCGCTGGACGCTTGCCATCTACCGGGTGCTGCTGTGGACGATGCCGCTGGCGCTGCCGGGCTACTTTCTGCTGTTTCGCTGGTGGGAGGTGGAGCCCAAGCTGGCCCGCGCGCTGTTTTTTGGCCTCTGGGCCTTTTACTACGTGCCCAAGGTGCCCATCGCCCTGGTGCTGCTGCTGAAAGACGGCGTGCGGCTGGCTTCCCGCCTGATGGCACGCCTGCGTCCGGCCCCACCGGCCCCCTTTATCCCCCCGACGAACTCTGCCCGCCGCATGAGTCGCGCCGAATTTCTGCAGAAGCTGGGCTGGTCGGCCGCCGCCCTGCCGTTCCTGGCCGTCGGTCACGGCGTGCTGCGCACGCTGTACGACTTCACCGTCCATCGGGTGACGCTGCCCGTCCCCGACCTGCCCCGGGCGCTCGAAGGGCTGACCATCGGTCAGATTTCGGACCTGCACGCCGGTTCGTTTTTCGACGAGCGGCCAGCTCACGAGGCCGTCGAGCTGCTGCTGGCGCTCAAGCCCGACCTGATCGTGATCACCGGCGACTACGTCAACCACGATGCCGACGAACTGCCCATCGTCCTGCCGGCGCTCCGGAAGCTGAAAGCCGAGCTGGGCGTCTGGGGCTGCCTGGGCAACCACGACCACTACGCCCACACGCCCGACGTGGTACGACGGCTGCACGAGCAGACCCCGCTGCGGCTGCTCATCAATGCCCACCATACGTTCCAGATCGACGGGGCCCGCCTGCACCTGATCGGCACCGACAACACGGGCTTCCGCCAGCGTTTTGCCGACCTGCCCCGGGCACTGCAGGGGCTGGAGGCCGACCCGAACGGCGAAGAATTCCGATTGCTGCTGGCGCACGATCCGACGTTCTGGGACCTGGAAGTGCGGCCTTCTTACCCCGACATCGACCTGATGCTCTGCGGGCACACGCACGGCGGCCAGATTGGCGTCGAGCTGGGTCCGCTGCGCTGGGGACTGGCCCGGCTCGTCTACCAGCGCTGGGCCGGCCTCTACGAGGAACCCGCACCATCCCGCCGGGGCCGTCAGTACCTGTACGTCAACCGGGGCGTGGGTACCGTCGGACCACCGCTCCGGCTGGGCATCCGCCCCGAAATCACGCTGATCACGCTGCGCCGCGCCTGAACGGCCCGCCATGAAGCGGCTCCACCGCATGACGCTCGGCATGCTGCCCGGCCCGTTCCTGGGCTGGTTCGGCACGCTGATGTTTCTGCTCGTCATGCAGTTTCTCATCAAGTACCTGCCCGATCTGGTCGGCAAAGGCCTGCCGCTGGGCGTCATCCTGGAGCTGATCAGCTACAACCTGGCCTACATGGTGGTGCTGGCCGTGCCCATGGCCACGCTGATCGCCATGATCATGACGTTCGGGCGGCTGGCCGAATCGAACGCCTATCAGGTGATCAAAAGTGCGGGCATCTCGCTGCCGCAGCTGACCTGGCCGCTGCTCATCGTGGGGCTGTTGCTGACCGGCGGCATGATGTATTTCAACAACCTGATCCTGCCCGAAGCCAATCACCGCGCCCGCAACCTCTGGATCGACATCCAGCGCAAAAAGCCCGGCTTTCAGCTGCAGCCCGGCGTCTTCTACGACGGCATCGAAGGCTACAGCATTCTCGTGCAGCACCGCGATCCCGAAATCGACTCGCTTCGGGACGTCACGATCTACGACTACCGCAACAGCGGCGAGCATGTCGTGCTGAAGGCACAACAGGGTCTGCTGCAGCCCATTGCAGGCGGACGCTTCATCGACCTGATTCTGGAAGACGGCGAATTTCACCGGCTGCGCCGCCTCGAAGGCCAGGAGCGCTACGAGCGGCTGGCGTTTGGCCGCTACCGGCTGCGGCTGGACCTGTCGGACTTCGTGTTTACCCGGAGCCAGGAAGAAGGCTACCGCACCGACCGCACGACGCCTACCCCGCAGATGCTGGCGCTGGTCGATTCGATGGCGGCGGAGGTGCAGCGCAACCGGGCCCGCATTCGCCGGCTCCTGCTGCGCGTGCTGGGCGACACGGTGAGCGCTGCGCCTGCACCTGAACCGCCGCCTTTACAACGGGCTGCAGCCGACTCCGCCCGTCAGGCCACGCGACCGGCCCTTCGGGGTCTTTCGGAAAGCCAGCAGGCCAGGCTCTACGAACTGGCCCTGCAGCAGACCCGGCGGCTTCAGACCGAAATCGAAGACCTGCAGCGCTCGATCCAGTGGACCGAACGCCGGGCGGATCGCTACCGCGTCGAGATCCACAAGAAGTTTTCCATTGCCGTCGCCTGCCTGATCTTTGTGCTCATCGGCATGCCGCTGGGGCTGAGCGTGCGCCGGGGCGGTCTGGGGCTGGCCGGCGGTCTGGCGCTGGGCATTTTTCTGTTCTACTGGATCACGCTCGTGCAGGGCGAAAAGCTGGCCGACCGGGGCTACCTGGCCCCCTGGATCGGCATGTGGTTGCCCAATCTGGTGATGGGGTTGCTCGGGGTAGCGCTGTTCGTGTACGTTTCGTTCGACCTGCGCGTGACGCGCCCGCTGACCTGGCTGGGCCGAAAACTGAAGACGCTGCGCCATGCTCTATCTCGTTCCTACGCCTATCGGTAACCTGGAAGACCTGACGCTGCGGGCGCTGCGCATCCTGCGCGAGGTGGATCTGATCGCCTGCGAGGACACGCGCACCTCGGCCAAGCTGCTCCGGCACTACGGCATCACGACGCCCACCACGAGCTACCATGCCCACAACGAAGCCCGCAAAGCGGCCGAGCTGGTGGCCCGCATGGAGGCCGGAGCACGTGTGGCGCTGATCACCGATGCCGGCACGCCCGGCATCAGCGATCCCGGTTTTTACCTGGTGCGCGAGTGCCTGCGGCGGCGCATTCCGGTCGTGGCGCTGCCGGGCCCGACGGCCTTCGTGCCGGCGCTGGCCGCCAGCGGACTGCCCACCGATCGGTTCGTGTTCGAAGGCTTTCTGCCGACCAAAAAGGGGCGCCAGAAACGGCTGACCGAGCTGGCCGCCGAGCCGCGCACGATCGTGCTGTACGAATCGCCCCACCGGCTGCTGCGCACGCTGGACGACCTGGCCCGTGCGCTGGGCGACGAACGTCCGGCCGTCGTGGCCCGCGAGCTGACCAAGACGTTCGAGGAATTCGCGCGGGGCACGCTGCGTACGCTCCACGCGTACTATGCGGCGCAACCGCGCGTCCGGGGCGAGCTGGTACTCGTGGTGGCCGGGACCGGCTACCGGCCCGATCCCGACTGGCCGCGCGACCAGGCCATGGTCGTTTCGTCCTACACCTCGGAGGCCGCCTCATGAGCACCCCTGCACCGCTGCGTCTCGACGGAAGCCGGCACTCCGGAAGCGGCACGCTCGTGCGCCAGGCCGTGGCGCTGGCGGCGCTGGTGGGTCGTCCGCTCCATCTCTACAATGTGCGGGCCCGCCGCCAGCCGCCGGGTCTGCGTCCCCAGCACCTGAAGGCCGTCGAGGCCGTGGCCGAGCTGGTCGACGCCCGCCTGGAAGGCGCCGAGGTCGGAAGCCGACGGCTGACGTTCGTGCCCCGACGTCGTCCGCGCGGAGGCACGTACCAGTGGGACATCGGCACGGCCGGCTCCGCCACGCTGCTGGTGCAGACCGTGCTGCCCGTGCTGGCCTTCGCCGACGGTCCGAGCCGGGCGCTCATCCGCGGCGGGCTGTTTCAGGACTTTGCCCCGACCTACTTCCACCTGCGCCATGCGTTGCTGCCCCTGCTGCACCGCATGGGACTGGAAGCCCGACTGGAGATGCTACGGCCGGGCTACGTGCCCCGGGGCGGCGGCGAGCTGCTGCTGGAGGTGACGCCGCTCCGGGCGCCCCTGCGTCCGCTCCGGCTGGAGCAGCAGGGGCGCCCTGTACGCGTCTTCGGCGTAGCGCTGGCTTCCCACCTGAAGCAACGCCGCGTGGCCCGGCGCATGGCCGACCGCTGCCGCCAGCGCCTGCTTGAAGCCGGTTTGCCCCAGCCACACATCGAGACGATCGACGACACGAGCGCCTACCAGCCGGGCGCCGCGCTGGCCGTTTTTGTCGAGACCGACACCGGCGCGCTGCTGGGCGCCGATCAGGCCGGCGCACCCGGCCGCCCTTCGGAGGCCATCGCCGACAACGTGGCCCGCATGCTGCTCGAAGACCTGCGCAGTGGTGCCACCGTCGATCGCCATCTGGCCGACCAGCTCATCCCTTATGTCGCACTGGCCGACGGAACGTCGCTCTACCACGTGCCCGAAGTGACCGACCACGTGGCTTCGAGCTGCTGGCTCGTGGAGCTGTTCTTCAACGTGGCCGTGGAACTGCAGGGACGCACGCTTTCGGTCGAGGGCAAAGCGCTGCAGCCGACCACCGGCAGGACAACAACGACGCCCTGACGGCAACCCGCCCTGCAGGGCGGCGTTAGAAAGGCGTTTTTCGGGAAAAGACCAACCCCTGCCCCGATGCGTCGCACCCTGATTGAGCGTTTCGTAGCCGCTGCGGTTTTTCTGTACGCGCTGGTTCTCTACGGCCTGACCATCGCCCCGACCGTTTCGTTCTGGGATTCCGGCGAGTTCATTGCCAGCGTCTTTGGCCTGGAGGTAATGCATCCGCCGGGCGCGCCCTTCTACATGCTGGTAGCCCGGCTTTTTTCGATGCTGGCCCCTTCACGCGATCTGGTAGCCCTGGCCGTTAACTGGGTCTCGGCCCTCTCCAGTGCCTTTACCGTCCTGCTGACCTTCCTGATCATCGTGCGCCTGATCCGCTACTGGCAACCGCCGGCCGACCAGCGCACGTGGACAGACGACTTTATTGCGCTGGCCGGCGGCGTGGTGGGCGCCTGCACGTTCGCCGTGACCGATTCGTTCTGGTTCAATGCCGTCGAGGCCGAGGTGTACGCCATGTCCATGCTCTTCACCGCGCTGGTGGTATGGCTGGGGTTGCGGTGGAGCGAGCAGGCGGCCGCCGAAGTGGCCACGCTGCGGCGCGGCGGCACGCTCTCGGCCCTTTCGGCCAACCGCTACTTGGTGCTCATCGCCTACCTGTTCGGGCTGGCCATCGGGGTGCACCTGCTCAGCCTGCTGGCCCTGTTCTTTGTGGCGCTGCTGGTCTTTTTCACGGAGTTCGAGCGGCCGGAATGGACCTCCACGCAACGCTGGCTGCGCATCTTCGGGGCGCTGGTGGTCTCTTCGATCATCTTTTTGATCATCTATCCCGGCATCATTCAGGAATTGCCCGACTGGGCGGGTAAAAGTGGCGATCCGCTGCTGTTCGGCCTGGTGGTGCTGGCGCTGGTCGTAGGTGGCGTCTACTACACCCACCGCCAGCGGAAGCCCGCGGCCAACCTGGCCATGCTCTGCCTGGCGATGATCCTGCTGGGCTATTCGAGCTACGCGCTCATCATCATCCGGAGCAGCGTCGATCCGCCCATCGACCTGAACGATCCGGAGACGCCGCATGCCTTCGTCTCGTACCTGAAGCGCGAGCAGTACGGCGAGACGCCCCTGCTGCGCGGCGCCACCTACAACAACCAGACGGGCCAGATCGACCAGTCGCGTCAGGTGCTCTTTCCGCGTCGCTGGTCGCCGGACCCGAGCCACCTGCGCGTCTACGCGCAGTACGACTCGGACCTGGACTTCTTCCTGCGCTACCAGCTCGGCCACATGTACATCCGCTACTTCCTCTGGAACTTCGTCGGAAAGGCCAGCGACGTGCAGGACGCCCCGGCCATCACGGGCTTTCTGCCCGGCGAAAAAGATCTCTACTTCTTCCAGACGCCCAGCGAGCGCGCTTCCCGCAACGTTTACTACGCGCTGCCGCTGTTGCTGGGCCTGCTGGGCATGGCGTTCCACTTCAACCACGACTGGCGGCGGGCTTTCAGCGTGCTCGTACTGTTTCTGGTCACCGGCGTGGGGATCATTCTCTACCTGAACCAGACGCCGCTGCAACCGCGCGAGCGCGACTACTCCTACGTCGGGAGCTTCTTCGCCTTCAGCCTGTGGGTGGGTATCGGCGCGGCCGGATTGCTGGAAATCCTGCGAGACCGGCTCAAAGAGACGCTGCGGCGACCGTTGCTCTGGGGTGCGGCCGTGGTGATCTTTGCCGCCGTGCCGCTGCACATGCTGCTGCAGAACTACGACGACCACGACCGGAGCGGCCGCTACGTGGCCCGCGACTACGCATGGAATCTGCTGATGAGCCTGGACGACAACGCCATCGTTTTCACCAACGGCGACAACGACACCTATCCGCTCTGGTACCTGCAGGAAGTCGAAGGCGTGCGTCAGGACGTGCGCGTGGCCAACCTGTCGCTGCTGAACACCTCTTGGTACATCAAGCAGCTCAAGCACCAGTGGGCCCGCAAGTCGGCGCCGCTGCCCATCTCGCTGAGCGATGCCCAGATCGACCGCCTCAGCGTGGTGGCCTGGGAGCCACGCGAGATCGAATTGCCGGTCCGGCTCAATCCGGCCACCGACTACGAGCGCCTGGGCATTGCGCCGGAAGACAGCAGTCGGGTCATGCGCCCGATGCGCTGGCGCCTGGAAGGCCGGCCCTACACGCGCGATCTGCACCTGCTCTATGCGGCCGACATCGCCGTGCTCGACATGCTTCGCACCAACGCCGAGCGCGACTGGGAGCGTCCCATCTACTTTGCCGTCACGGTCAGTCCCGACGGCCAGCTCGACCTGCAGAACTTCTTCCAGCTCGAAGGTCAGGCTTACCGCGTGGTGCCCATTCGCCACAACGTGACGCTCGGGCGCGTTGTGCCTTCGATCACGCTGGAGCGGCTCCGGCACTTCCGGTTCACCAACCTGGACAACCCGGATGTTTACTTCGACGAAAACATCCGCCGCATGGTGGATAACTACCGGAGCATTTACGCCCACATCGCCACGCAACTGGCCCAGCAGGGACTGGCCGACGAAGGCGAGGCGCTGCTCGACACGATCATGGTGCGCGTGCCGCTGGAGACGATCCCGGCCGACCTGCGCTCCTACTACTTCCTGGCCCAGGCCTACCAGCAGGTGGGCGCACCCGAGAAGGCCGTGGCCATCTGGAAGAAGGCCGAACCGCTCGTACTCTTCACGCTGCGCACGGCTCGTTCCCAGCGCGAGGCCGACATGGCCGCCCAGTTCGTGCAGATCATCCGCTTCACCTACATGATGGCCGGCGACTATGAAGCGGCGGCGGCCTTCAGCAACCGGCTGGCGGACGTGCTGGGCGACGACAGCTTCCGCAAAACGCCGGACCAGCTGCGTCAGGAAATGCAGCAATTCCTGCGCGGCGACACCAGCGAAGAACAGTAGCGCCTACAGCAGCCCGGCGGCCTGCAGGTAACGGTCTTCGAGCCGGTGCATGTGCGCCCGGGCTTCGGGCGTGGCATCGTCGTAGCCGAGCAGGTGCAGCAGGCCGTGCACCACGTAGCGACAGGCTTCCTGTGTGAAGGTGGCACCGAACTCGGCGTAGCGCTCGGCCGCCGTGTCCAGATCGACGTAGATTTCTCCTTCCACCACGCCGGGTTCTTCGGAAAGCGGAAAGGAGAGCACGTCCGTGTCGTAGTCGTGGCCCAGATAGGTGCGGTTGAGCTCGCGCACGGTGGCGTGATCGGCCAGCACCAGACTCAAATAGCGCAAACGGGCCTTTTCGCCCGCAAGCACGGCCTGCACCAGACGCCGGAGCAGCGCGTTGGACAATCGACGAGAGGGGTGTGCCTGGACGATCTCCAGCGCCTCCGTCTCCGGAGCTTTCATTGTGACGACTCGTCCAGATCGTTGAAGAGCGTTTCGCTCATCGAGAGCGCCACGCTGCTCATGACCATTTCGGGCGGCAGTTGCATGAAGTCGGCCGAAAGCAGCCGCTCATGGACGTTGGCATAAAGCGAGCAGCCCACCTCGCGCTCGACCACCAGCCCGCTGACAAATCCCTGCTGGCGTCCGAAAAAGATCACCTCGCCCAGCTCCTGGCTGGCCAGGTACCCCGTGCAGCCCTGCAGTTGCAGAAACGAGCTGGGCGTGTAGACCGAAACCAGATTCGGTGGCATGACCTCCTGCAGCGCCGGGGGCAACTGCAGCGCACGCTGGATTTCGAGCGTCAGGCGACGTCCGCTTTCCGGATCGAACAGCGAAAACCGAACGCTGGAGCCCTCGATCTGCGGCGCTACCCCGAGCGCCGCGGCAATGCGCTGAATGTCTTCGTCAGAAAAGGTAAACGCCATGGTCTTCCGCTATCTTGCAGCCCCTGACTGCTGCAAGATAGCCGCGCAGCGGACGAAAAACAATGCCTTTGGCGCTTTTCAGGAGCGACTCAGCGAATGGGATTGTTGCTGCCGGGGAGCGCGTTCGCCCGAGGCCGCCTTTCGCTGCGCTTCGTCGAGCGGCACCACGTTACGGGCATGGAGCCCTTTGGGGCCTTCGTGCAGCTCGAACTCGACGATCTGGCCGGTTCGCAACGTCTTGAAGCGCCGCTCGCTGATGATCTGCGAGTAGTGCACGAAAATATCGGCGCCTCCTTCCGGGTGGATGATGAAGCCGTACCCCTTTTTTGCGTCAAACCACTTGACGACGCCACGACGTGCTGCCATGGGAGGCCTCCCGCTGTCTACACTGGTACATATTTCCCGTCGGAAGCTTGGCCTCCCCGTCTCTCGCTGGCCGAGATGCCCGGGGACTACAGGCGCAAGACGCTATCTATCCGTAAGATAGCCGTCGATCCGTCGGCTGTCAATCTTTACCTATTCTACACAGAAAGGTCCGCATAAGCAACCACTCCGACTACTTTGCGCGAAAAACGCAGGGGGTGCCGATCTTTTGGCGTTAGTTCCGCTAAGCTATTTTGCGCAAATAGGCCACGACCTCGCGCACGTAGTCGGCGCGGAGCATGATGTAGAAGTGAATGCAGGGCACACCGGCCTCCAGCAACTCTTCGGCCTGTCGCCGCGCCCAGGCAATGCCGATTTCCGGAACGTGCTCCGGTTTGGCCGCTTCCACCTCGGCCACCAGTTCCTCCGGAATCTCAATGTGAAACCGGCTGGGGAGGAGCTGCAGGTGGCGTTTACTGGTCAGGATCTTCAATCCGGGAATGATCGGCACGGTAATGCCCACTTCCCGGCACCGCTCCACAAACCGGAAGTAGTGCCGGTTGTCGAAGAACATCTGCGTGGTGACGTAGTGGGCGCCCGCCTCGATCTTACGCTTCAGGTTCATGATGTCCCAGATCAGGTTGGGCGCCTCGAAGTGCTTTTCCGGATAGCCGGCCACCCCGATGCAGAAGTCGGTGGGCACGGCGTCTTCGAGCGGTTCCAGGTAGATGCCGCGGTTCATGTTGACGATCTGCCGCACCAGATCGACGGCGTATTCGTTCACCGTTCGATCCGGGGGGATGGGCTTCTGATAGTTGGGCGAGTCGCCCCGTAGCGCCATGACGTTCTGGATGCCCAGGTAATGCAGCTCGATCAGCGCGTCTTCGGTCTCCTCGCGCGTAAAGCCCCGGCAGAGCAGATGGGGTACGGTCTCGACGCCGAAGCGGCTTTTGATGGCGGCGCAGATGCCGATCGTGCCCGGCCGCTTGCGTTTGATTCGGGGCTTCAGGGTGCCGTCGGGCAACGGTTCATACTCGACTTCGGCGGCGTGGCTGGTCACGTCGATGAAGGGCGGATCGAACGGCATCAATTCCTCCACCACGGCCAGCACTTCTTCCAGCGAGCCACCTCGCCGCGGCGGAATGATTTCGTAGGAGATCAGCGGACCGGTTGCCTGCTCCAGAATCTCGATGACTTTCATGGCACAACGGGCGGGCTCGGCAAACGCCGCTTCTACCGTGCTGGTCCGTTCAGGTTCAGAAAAGAACGGTCAATTTCGCCGGAGCCAGAGATCGTCCACCCAGACCTCGGGCAAGCCATCGGAGTGGCCCTCTTCGAAGTGATAGACGGCCTGCGCAACGTGAGGCATGGTCGTGGCGCGGGGGGCGGCCACGTGCACCGGCGCCCGGTGGCGGGGACGCATCGGCCAGCCCCGGAGCGAAAACTCTCGATCGAAGGGTAGCGGCCGCTCCGGAAACAGAATGCGTCCGGCCGTCACCACGGCCCAGACCAGCATGAAAAACAGTACGGGCACAAAAATCAGCGCCGGCAGCAGGTACATGGCTTCGCCCTGATTTTCCATAGACACGCCCGGACGACGGTCAGGATCCACAAAAAAGGCGTCGGTTTTGTGGCCGACGCCTTTCGAAGGCTTCCGTTTTTTGCCGCTCAGTGACCGGCCGGGGCTTCGACCTGCTCCATCTGCGGCCCGCGGATCGGCTCCGGGCTGAGGTTTCCGATGTCGCCCCGATAAAATACATCCAGCAGCGTAAACGCCAGAAACACTCCCACCATCAGCAGGCCGATAACAAAGGCCAGCGCATTGATCGGCCTGTCGTATTTGAGTCCCATGAAAAACAGCACGACCAGCGCGGCCTTGATCGCGGCAATGCCAATCGCCAGGGGCACGTGTAGGAAATTAAAGGCGCCCAGGTCTGCCTGGCCGGTTAATGCCGTGATGATGGTCAGCGCTACCAGCGTCAGGAATACCTTAAGCAATAAGGGTCGTGGAATAATATGGTGGGTTGCGTGTGCCATGGTACGTCTCCGTCCGCAATCAGTGAATCAGGTACAGTAGCGGAAACAGGAAAATCCAGATGATATCTACCAGGTGCCAGTAGAGTGCTGAGATTTCAACCGGCGTGTAGTATTCGCTACTGAAATCACCGCGCCGGGCACGTAACGCTACCCACGTCAACACGCCCGTCCCTACCAGCACGTGGAGCCCGTGGATGCCCGTCATCACAAAATAGATGCTGAAGAACTGGCCCACATAGGGAAGCTGCAGTCCTTCATAAGCATAATTCCCCCCCGGGAAAATGTGGTGGTGAAATTTCTCCGTGTACTCAAAGTACTTCACCACCATGAACACGCCGGCCAGCGCGATCGTCAGCCAGAGGTTCTGCACCAGCCGCTTTTTATCCCCCAGTTGGGCGTAGTGCACAGCCAGCGCCACCGTATAGGACGAAGTCAGCAGCACGATCGTGTTTAAGCCGCCCAGTCGCCAGTCGAGTAGCTTACTGGCCGCCTGAAACACTTCTGGATGCCAGACCCGGTAGACGGCATAGGCCACGAACATCCCGCTGAACAGCAGGATTTCCGTGACCAGAAAGAGCCACATGCCGAGCTTGGCTGCATCGAACTGCTGCTCGGCCGACACAAAGTGATGCTGCAGATACGGCGGATGGTGCGCGTGCGCCTCCGCGTGCCCCGTTGCAGCTTCCGGAACGCCAGCCATGAGAACCCTTCTACGTTGTTGATGACGTCAACTTTCCGTTTCAGCTTTGCGCCTGCCCCTGCGCTGGGATGACCGCCGGGGTCCCACTCCCGTCGCCGTGGCCGTTGCCGAAGATCTCCTCGGCCAGGTGGTAGTCGTAGGGACCGCGCGTGACCACGGGCGTCCGCTCGAAGTTGTGCGGCGAGGGCAGCCGTCCCGTATGCGTCCACTCGAGCGTGCCGGCGCCCCACGGGTTGGCCGGTGCCGGCTGGCCCTTGAAGAGGGAATGCAGCAGGCAGACGGCCACCAGCAGCAAGCCGAGGCCCAGAATCCAGGAGCCCACCGTCGAAAGCTGGTGCAGCGTGGTGAACTCCGGCACGTAGTCGAAGTAGCGGCGCGGCATGCCCTGCGTTCCGAGGATGAACTGCGGGAAGAAGGTCACATTGAAGCCCACGAAGATCAGCAATGCCGCGATCTGGGCCAGCTTTTCATTGTAGAGGCGGCCAAACATCTTGGGCCACCAGTAGTGCAGACCGCCCAGGAACGCCAGCAGCCCGCCGCTGACCATCACGTAGTGGAAGTGCGCCACCACGAAGTAGGTATCGTGCAGCGGCACGTCCAGCCCCAGCGTCCCCAGCGCAATACCCGTGAAGCCACCGATCGGGAAGACGAACAGGAACGCCAGCGCGTAGAGCAGCGGCGTGCGGAGCCAGATCGACCCGCGGTAGAGCGAAGCCACCCAGTTGAGCACCTTCACGCCCGTCGGCACGCCGATCAGGAAGGTCAGCAGCGAAAAGACCGTCGCCGCGGTGGCCGACTGACCCGAAACGAACATGTGGTGGCCCCACACCAGAAAGCCCAGGAAGGCAATGGCCACCGAGGAGAGCGCCACGAACTTGTAGCCGAAAATGCCCTTGCGCGAGAACGTGCCGATCAGCTCCGAAATCACCCCGAAGGCCGGCAGAATCATGATGTACACGGCCGGATGCGAGTAGAACCAGAAGAAGTGCTGGAACAGAATCGGGTCACCGCCCAGTGCCGGATCGAAGATGCCGATTTTCATGATGCGCTCCAGCGCCAGCAGCAGTACCGTAATGCCCAGCACCGGCGTGGCGAGAATCTGCACGATGCTCGTCGCGTAGAGTCCCCACACGAAAAGCGGCAACCGGCTCCAGGTCAGCCCGGGTGCCCGCATTTTATGTACGGTTACAATGAAGTTCAGGCCGGTCAGAATCGAAGAAAAGCCGAGAATAAACACGCCCAGAGCCACCCAGGTCACGCCCGAGCTGGTCATCGTCGAGTAGGGCGTGTAGAACGTCCAGCCCGTGTCCAGACCGCTTGTCACGATGCCCACCAGCATCGTGAGCGCGCCCAGCCAGAAGATGTACCAGCTGGCCAGGTTCAGCCGGGGGAAGGCCACATCTTTGGCGCCGATCATGATGGGCAACGCGAAGTTACCCAGCACGGCCGGAACGGCCGGGATCAGGAACAGAAAGATCATGACCGCGCCGTGGAGCGTGAAGATGTGGTTGTAGGTCTCGGCCGTCATGAGCGTCTGCCCCGGCTCGAACAGCTCGGCCCGGATCAATAGCGCCAGAATACCGCCGACAATGAAGAAAAAGACCACCGAGATCAGATACAGCAGTCCGATCCGCTTGTGGTCCAGCGTCAGGAGCCAGGATTTCAGGCCCTTCGCATGATTCAGATAATGGATCTCGGGCTGGCCTGTCGTCGCGGTGGCAACCGTCTGCGTAGCCATGACACCCTCCTCGACGTTACTGCTGCTGCTTGATAAATTCGATCAACGCGGCCACTTCGCGTTCGCTCAACGAAGCGTAGCTGGCCGGCATCACGTTCGGATAACCCTGGACAATTTTAGCTCCGGGTTGCAGAATAGATTCCCGGAGATAGTTTTCGTCGGCAACCGCCGTGGTACCATCTTCGAACGTACGCGTCGAGCCATACAGCCCCTTGAACGAAGGCCCTACCAGGCGCGATCCGTCGATGCTGTGGCAACTGAAGCAGGCCTTCTCCCGATAAAGCCGGGCGCCCAGCTCGGCCAGCGGCATGTCTTCGGGAATGCCGGCGCTCTCCAGCCACTGCTCGAACTCTTCACGCGGATGCACGATCACTTTGGCCAGCATGCCCGCGTGCTGCGTGCCGCAGTATTCTGTGCAGAAGACCGTGTACTCGCCGGGTTTGGTGGCCTCGAACCAGAGCGCCGAGTAGCGATCGGGCAGCACGTCCTGTTTGACCCGGAAGGCCGGCACGTAGAAGCTGTGAATCACGTCGGCGCTGGTCATGCGGAGCTTCACCGGCTGACCGGCCGGCACGTGCAGCTCGTTCGTGGTCTTGACCCCGTTCGGATATTCGAACTCCCAGTACCACTGATAGCCGTGTACCAGGATTTCGTAGGCATCCGGGGGCGCCGTGTACATCTTGATGTACACCCGGAAGCCCCAGGCAAAGACGATCAGCACGAGGATCGTCGGGACCACGATCCAGGCCAGTTCGACCACCTTCTTCTCTTGCACCGGCTCCGGCACTTCGTCGCGCCGGCGGCGCCGATAGCGCACCACGAAGAACGTCATGGCGCCGACGACGCCGATGAAAATGATCGCGCTCACCAGCGTCCAGAAGTGAAACAGGCTGTCCACTTCCGGCGCGATCGAAGAAGCCGCTTCGGGCAGCCAGGCCGTATTCTGCAGCAGAATCATCCCGGACATCGCTTTTGCGAACCTTCGCTTCGGTTTAGCCGGCCGTCTGGAGCGTCTCCTGCTGGCGACGCCGCTCCCGTCGCCAGAACAGAAACAGGGTGATGCCCAGCAGCACCACCGTCACCGCTCCACCCAGCCGCATGATGTTGTATGCGTTGGCTACGTAGGAATTTTCGCTCGGATCGTACTGAAAGCAGTAGAGCAATACCTGATCGACGACCGTCCCCACTTTTCCCTCCGACGCTTCCACGAGCGCCTTGCGCACATCGCCCGGATCGTGCTCCAGGCCGTAGAGGTAACGCGAGATCTTTCCCTCGCCGCTCAGGAAAATCAGCACCGCCGGGTGCGCAAACTGCTGCTTTTCGGGCACCCAGCGGAAGGAGAACCCGACGGCATCGGTCAGCGCCCGGATCGTCGTCGAATCGCCCGTCAGAAAATGCAACCCGGCCGCTGCGTCCGGCCGGCCCAGCATGTCCACATAGTGGGCTTTTTTGCGACGGGCCAGCTCGGGCGTCTCCCGATGATTGAAGCTGACGGCCAGTACCTCGAACTGCTCGCCCGGCGTCCACGCCATCTGGCGAAGCGATTTTGCCAGTCCGTCCAGCACCAGGTTGCAGAGCATCGGGCAGTCGTGATACACCAGCGTCAGCAGCACCGGCCGCCGACCGTCAAAGAACGTGCGGAGCGTCACCGGTTGCCCCGCTTCATCCCGGAACGTCAGGTCCAGCGGAATCCGCTCACCCAGCTGCTCCTCAATCCCGACGCCCTCAAAGACGGCCAGCTGCTGGCCGCTCCGCTGGGCCTGCGCCGGGAATGCCAGCAAGCATACCAGGCTCAACAACCACCACCCTTTACCCCACCACCGCATCGCAAAATCGTTGTCGGGTTACATGCGCCGCGAAACCGCCGAAGGCTGCGGAAGCGTCCAGACCGAATCTCCGCCGTAGGCCTCCACGATCTCCTCCATAGCCCGATCGATGGGCACGCGATAGACGCCCTGTTCGGCATCCACTACGCCATAACCCTCCAGCAGTTGCCGCGCGTGCGCCTCCGTCTCTTCCCGCAGCGGATAGCGCGCGGTCGCTGCCGCCACTTCTGCATTTTGCTGCATCTGCCACTGGGTAAGCACCACCAGCCCGACCGAAATCACCGCCAGCAGTACGACGGTGATCCAGATCATCCGGTAAAGACGCGGCGCCTCAAAGTTTGCCTCGTCCGGCTGCACCGCCGGCAGTTCCGCTTCGGCTACGGCGGGCTGTTTTTTTTCCTGTTCGGCCATGGCTTTCGCAGTTCAACAGAACGAACGCCTGATAAAATTGCAGGTTGTCCTTTTTTGCAAAGGGCCTGTAAAAAAGTTCTTAATGCAGGGCCAGTGAGCGTGCCAGGTAGGGATCGTTCTGCGGTACCAGGCTATGCCGGCTGAGCCGATAGAAAAACAGGCCGACCACCACCCCGAACAGCCCCAGCCAGCAGGTGACGTCCAGCCAGTGGAACGTCATGTGCTCGGTGTGCAGCACGGGCATCGCCACCCAGAACAGATCGATCCAGTGGATGATGGCGAACCAGATGCCCATCGTGCCCACCAGCACCGGCGTGCGCTTGGCCGCCCACGGAAGCAGGATCAGGAAGGGCAGCACGAAGTGCCCCCAGATCAATACCTGGCTCAACACCTCCCAGCCGTGCTCCAGCCGGTGCCGATACCAGAGCGTTTCTTCAGGCAGGTTGCCGTACCAGATCAGCATGTACTGGCTGAAGGCGATGTAGGCCCAGAAGGCCGTAAAGCCGAACATCAGCTTGCCCAGGTCCTGAAAGTGCGGCGCGCGCACGATGCCCTGAAGCGGCCCCCGGCGTACCAGTACCGCGTAGCAGGTCGTAATGAAGCCCAGTGCCACGAAAAATGATCCTGCGAAGAAGTACACGCCGAAGATCGTCGAGTACCAGTGCGGATCGAGCGACATCAGAAAGTCGTAGCTGGCGAAGGCCACCGTCACGCCGTAAAGCGGCATGCCCCAGGCACTGACCTTCCGCTGCTGCGCGGGGATGGACGGATCCGGATCCACATCCTGCCGCACCGAAAGCGTGTAGAGCTTGTAGGCCAGCAGCGTCCAGATGAAGAAGTAGAAGGCGATCCGCACCAGGAAAAAGGGCACGTTCAGGTAGGCATGCTTGCCGGCCAGGATGGGATCGTACTCGGGGCTGGATGGATCGTACAGCTCGTGGTGCGTCCAGTGATACAGATCGTGCAGCCCGAACAGAATGGGGATGAACAGCACGATCAGCACCGGGAAGGTCCAGACGAGCGCCTCGGGCAGCCGGCGCACGGCCACCACCCACTGCGCACGCGTCAGGTGCTGGATCATCACGAAAAACAGGCTCCCCAGCGCCAGCGTCAGGCAGAAGGTCCAGCCCACCAGGTAGGAGAAATAGAACTGACGCGCATCGATGGCCCAGCCCACCAGGCTGACGATGAGCAGCCCGACGCCGATGGCCAGCGGTACGGCCCAGATCCGCACGTCCTCGGGCAACCGGTAGCGCGGCTCCACCTTTTCCCGCGTGGGCCGCAACGGATCCAGCAGCCAGCCCGGAAAACCGTTCGCTTTCACTTCGGCCATGATCGTATCTCAGCCAGATGATTGATCTCGCTTATTCTCCCTGAAGCCGGGCCCGGACTTCCTCGGGCACGTCGGCCGCCGTCGCGTTCTGGCTGCGCTGCAGCGCCCGCACGTAGGCCACGATGGCCCAGCGATCGGCCACCGGGATCTGATGGCCGTAGGCGGGCATGTTGCGCACGCCGTTGCTGATCACGTCGAAAAGATAGCCGTCTTCGACGTTGCGCAGCCGGTCGTCGTGGAACGTCGGGGCCGGCGTGTAGCCGTAGTTGCCACGCATGATGATGCCCTGGCCGTCGCCCGCCTGTCCGTGGCAGACGGCGCAGTAGATGTTGTAGCGCTCTTGGCCCCGAGCCACCAGCTCGAGCGTGACGGCCACAGGAATGCGCTCGACGTAGGCGCCGTCGGCCGTCTTGCCGAAATAAAAGGGCGTGTCCTCTTTGAGCAGCCCCCGGGGCACCGTGCCGGGCACCGGCGGTCGCATGGCCCGGCGGTCGGCGAAGAACGGGTTCAGCTCCTGCGCCTCGAATTTCTCCTGAAAGTCCATGTTCAGGTTCGGATGCACCGGGGGTTTGCTGGAGATCATGCCCCGGCAGCCTGCCAGCAGCAGGCCGAGCAGCAGTCCCGTCCAGATCGTGCGCGGCATTGCTGTGATGTTCTGCATGGTGGCTCAGCTCGTGGTTACGGCAGCTTCGGCGGCCGGTGCCGTTGCCGGCGTGACGTCCTCCTCGCCCCGGTCCTCGATGACCTCGATGTTGTAGCCGCCCAGCTGCTCCAGCAACTGGCGCGTGGCCGTCTGATCGAACTTCGGATCGCTGGCGGCAATGAACAGGAAAAAGCCATCGTCGGTCACCCGCATGAAGTTCTTCGAGTAGAAGAGCGGGTTGTAGGGGCGCGGCAGGCCGTTGAGCGCCAGCATCGTGGCTACGCCCGCCAGCGCCGAAAACAGGATCGTCAGCTCGAAGATGACGGGCACCGAGGGCGGCAGTGCAAAGAACGGCTTGCCGCTGATGTTCAGCGGATAATCGACGGCGCCCATCCACCACTGCATCCACCAGGCCAGCGCGAAGCCGGCGATCGTGCCCGTAAAGAACGTGATGAAGGCCACCTTCGAGTTGCCCAGCCCCATGGCCTCGTCCATCCCGTGAATGGGGAAGGGGCTGTGCGCGTCGAAGTGACGGTAGCCGGCCTTGCGCACCTGACGGGCCGCGTGCAACAGCGCCGCCGGATCGGAAAACTCGGCCAGCAGGCCGTAGGTCGACCCGTCGCGGGCCTCGTAGATGCCCATCGAAGCTTTCAGCGAGCGAAGCAATTCCTTCAGCATGGCGTCTCTCCGTTGCTCAGGACGAGCGTCCCCGGTTTACCTGGACCTCGGCCGGCCGACCGTGGCCGTCGCCGTGCGTCTCGTAAAAGTGCGGATCGGCTTCGGGCAGCACGCCTTTCACCTCGGCAATCGCCACCATCGGCACAAAGCGCAGAAACAGCAGGAACAGCGTGAAGAACAGCCCGAACGAGCCGATCAGCGTGAGCACGTCCACCCAGGTGGGCACGAAGTAATCCCAGCTCGACGGTAGATAATCCCGGTGCAGCGACGTGATCGTGATCACGAACCGCTCGAACCACATGCCGATGTTGACCACGATCGACGCGATGAACATGAACGGGATGTTCCGCCGCAGCTTCTTGATCCAGAAGAACTGCGGGAAGATCAGGTTGCAGGACATCATCGTCCAGTAGGCCCAGGCGTATGGCCCCGTGGCCCGGTTGATGAAGGCGTACTGCTCGTAGGGCACGCCGGAGTACCAGGCGATGAAGAACTCCGTGATGTAGGCAAAGCCCACCATCGTGCCCGTCACGAGTATGATGATGTTCATCTTCTCCAGGTGGTCGATGGTGATCACGTTTTCCAGGCCGTAGGCCTTACGGGCGATCACCATGAGCGTTACGACCATGGCGAACCCGGAGAAGATGGCGCCGGCCACGAAGTAGGGCGGGAAGATCGTGGTGTGCCAGCCGGGAATGATCGAGACGGCAAAGTCGAACGACACGACCGAGTGCACCGAAAGCACCAGCGGCGTGGCCAGCCCGGCCAGCAGCATGTAGACCTTTTCGTAGTTGCGCCAGTGGCGGTTGGCCCCGCACCATCCCAGCGCGAAGAAGCCCAGAATCCTGGCGCGCAGGCGGCGGCCCATCAGTGCGGCCCGATCGCGGAGCGTGGCCAGGTCCGGAATAAGCCCGACATACCAGAATACCAGCGACACGATAAAGTAGCTGGAAACGGCGAACACGTCCCAGAGCAGCGGGCTCTTGAACTGCGGCCACATTTCCATCTGGTTAGGAATGGGCAGCGTCCAGTAAATCGCCCAGACACGCCCCACGTGGAAGGTCGGGAAGATCAGGGCGCAGATCACGGCGAAGATGGTCATCGCCTCGGCCGCCCGGTTGATGGACGTGCGCCAGCGCTGGCGGAAGAGAAACAGGATGGCCGAAATCAGGGTCCCGGCGTGACCGATACCGACCCAGAAGACGAAGTTGACGATGGGCCAGCCCCAGCCGACCGGGATGTTGTTGCCCCAGACGCCCACGCCGTTCCAGACCTGGTAGGCCAGCATGGCCACCAGCGTGAGCATGCCCAGAAAGGCTACCGAAAAGGCGGCCCACCAGGCTTTCGGCGTCTTCTTCTCGGTGTGCCGGGCAACCAGCTCCGTGATGTCGTGGAAGGTCAGTCCGCCCTGCACCAGCACCTCTTCATCGGTGCGGGCCAGCGCCGACAGGTCTTTCGTTGCGTGCGCCATCGCGTTCTCGATCCTGCTTGCCTATCGATCAGGCTACCGGTTCCTGCTCCAGTAGCCGGGGATTCGGGTTTGTGATGCGGGCCAGGTACGAAGTGCGCGGCTTGACGTTGAGCGTCGCCAGCATCTCGTACCGCCGCGCATTCTGCCGCTGCTTCACCACAGCACTGTCTGGATCGTTCAGGTCGCCGAACGTGATCGCCTCGGCCGGGCAGGCCTGCTGGCAGGCCGTCTTGACCTCGCCGTCCCTGAGCGGCCGCTTTTCGATATTGGCCTGCCGCTGCGCCTCGCGGATGCGCTGCACGCAGTAGGTGCACTTTTCCATCACCCCGCGGAAGCGCACGGTCACGTCCGGGTTCTGGGCCATCTGCACCTGAATGGGCAGCGTCTTGACCCAGTTGAACCAGTTGAACCGCCGCACCTTGTAGGGGCAGTTGTTCGAGCAGTAGCGCGTACCGATGCAGCGGTTGTAGACCATTTCGTTGAGCCCGTCCGGCGAGTGCACCGTGGCGGCCACCGGGCAGACCGACTCGCAGGGCGCGTTCTCGCAGTGCATGCAGGGCACCGGCTGCACGACGATCTGCGGATCGTCGGCATGCGCCTCGTCGCTCACGAAGTAGCGGTCGATGCGCAGCCAGTGCATTTCGCGCCCGCGGCCCACCTCGGTTTTGCCCACCATCGGGATGTTGTTCTCGCTGTCGCAGGCCACGATGCACGCATTGCAGCCCGTGCAGGCGTTCAGGTCGATGACCATCGCCCACTGGTTGCGATAGTAATCGCTGTCCTGGAAGGCGGGCTGCTTGCGCGGATGATCCTCCTCCCAGAGCGCGGGGTACTGCTCCCACGGCTCCAGGCCTTCGAGCGGCGGCTCGGCCTCCTTCGCGAAGTCCGGATTTTTCCGGAACTCCTCCACCGTGGCCAGGCGCACCAGCGGCCGCCCCACCATGGAGCCGTGGTCCTGCGTGGTCACGATCTTGTAGGTGCGTCCCGTTTTGCGCACCTGCGCGCCATAGGCCACCCAGGGGCTCTCGGGCCGCCGCAGCGGGGCCACGTTCACGCCCACGCCGGTGGCAATGGCGCCGTGGCCGTAGATGTCCGTGTAGTCGTCCAGGTCGAAGAAGGGCGTCTTCCGCTCGGGCCGCGTCGAGGTGATCTCGCGACCGTAGCCCAGATAGACGGTGATCGAGTCGTCCGGATGGCCGGGCAGCACCCAGACGGGCAGCTCCACCGCGCGGCCGTCCAGCGACAGCTCGATCACGTCCGCAATGTAAACGCCCTTGTGGTATTCGGCCTTGACACCCAGCGCCTCGGCCGTCTTCGGGCTCAGGACCGCGACGTTATCCCAGACGATCTTCGTGATCGGATCGGGAAGCTCCTGCGCCCAGGCGTTGTTGGCGAAGCTGCCGTCCAGCACGGTCGGATCCAGCCGGAAGACCACCTCCAGACCGCCTTCCGCCGCCCGGGGCCAGTCGGCCAGTGCCTGACGGCTCGGGCGCAGCGAAACGGTCGGATAGGCCGAGTCCGGCAGGAAGCCGTCGTGCAGCACGCGCTGCCAGGCCTGCTCGAAGGCGCCCCGGCCTGCCAGCAACTGCCGCCACGTGTTGCGCACCAAATCGTAGGCGCTCTGCTCCTCGCCGCTAGCCAGCAGGGCCAGCACCTCCAGCGGCGAGTGGGCCGCCTCGTAAAGCGGGGCGATCAGCGGCTGGATGACCGAGAGCGTGCCGTCGTAGGCGCGCCCGTCGCCCCAGGCCTCCAGGTAGTGCGCGGAGGGCAGGTGCCAGCTGCTCCGGCGGGCCGTCTCGTCCACATGCAGCCCCAGATGAATCACCTCGGGCACCTGTGCCAGCGCCTCGGCAAAGCCCAGCGCCGCCGGGGCGTCGTAGACCGGGTTGACGTTCAGCAGCAGCAGCGCGTCCACCGCACCGGCCTGCATGGCCTGCACCAGATCGGCCAGCGCCGCATGCTGCGGCGTCGCCGGCTCGTCCAGCGCGTGCAGGATCACCGTACGGCCGAGACTGCCCAGCAGGTCGTTGATGACGGCGCAGAGCGCGTGCACGGCCGGCGGCTGCGTTTCACCCGCCAGCACCACGCCACGCGCACCGGCCGCCCGCAGGTCGCGGGCAATCTCCACCACGTACGGATGCCCGGCAAAACGGGCGCCCGCTTCGCGGAGTTCGCCGAGGCCCAGCTCGGCCGCCAGCGCCGCGGCAAAGGCCGGGATGTCGCCGGCCCGCAGCCGCAGCCGGTGGTCGGCCATGCCGCCCGTGACCGTGTAGGTGCTTTCGATCACGTACAGGCGGCTGATCTCATCTTCAGGCCGCTCCATGCGCCGGCTGGCGGCAAACTCGCGCGTATTTTCTACGAAGTTGCGGTCGGTCGGTCCCAGAAAGTCGGCGTCCAGGCTGACGATGACGCGGGCCTCCGAAAAGCGGTAGCGGGCCCGCACCGGACGGCCGAAGGCCTGCTGCAATCCCAGCGCCTCGTGGTCGTCGCCCTCCGGACGGTAGGTGACCCAGCGCACCTGCGCGTAGCGCCGCTCCAGCTCCCGCCGCAGCGCGGCCAGCGTAGGCGAACTGCTCGGCTCGCAGAGCACGGCCAGCCGCTTCGAGCCCGCCTCGGCGGCCAGCGAACGGGCAAACTGCACGAAGTCGCCCCACGAGGCCGGCTCGCCCTTGCGGAGCACCTGCTGCGAGCGGTCGGGGTCGTACAGGTTCAGCAGCGACGCCTGTTCGAAGACGCCCGTCGCGCCCCGGCTGAGCGGATGCTCCGGATTGCCCTCGATCTTGGTCGGACGCCCCTCGTGGCTCTCGACCAGGAGCGGCCGCACACTGCCCCGGAAGGGCATGGCCGTGGCGTAGTAGAGCGGAATGCCCGGAATGATCTCTTCGGGCTGGCGCACGTAGGGCAAGATCTTCTCGACGGGACGGCGGCAGGCCGTCAGTCCGGCCAGCGCCATCGACGCCCCCATGATCTGCAGAAACTGACGCCGCGAGGTGCCGCTCGGCGGCTCGGCCACCCCGGGCATAAACTCGTCGTGCGCCAGCTTCACCCATTCCGGATCCCGGCGCAGGTCGGCCGTGCTGCGCCAGAGGCGCTTGCCCGAACCGGGCGTCTCGGCACCGTCAGGATTGACCACAGGCAGTTCAATCATAGGACGCTCTCCACCGACAAACGCAAGATTCCTTCACAGAAAACAAGAAAGCCCGGCTCAATAGTGGCAGGCCGAGCAGTTCGTGGGAGGACGGATCCCTTCTTTCCGGATGCGCTCCAGGTTGCGCTCGATGTAATCGGCCGGCGGCTGATACCCCATCGTGGTGATCTCGCTCTGCGGCCGCAGGTACAGCTCCGGCTGGCGATGACACTCCAGACACCAGCCCATCGAGAGCGGCTCGACCAGACGCACCACGTCCATCTGATCGATCCGGCCGTGGCAGGTCTCGCACCCCACGCCGTTGTTCACGTGCGAGGCGTGGCTGAAATGCGCGTAGTCGGGCAGGTGATGCACCTTCACCCACTCGATGGACCGATCCGTCTCCCAGCTATCGCGCACGGCCTGCAGCCGGGGCGAATCGGTCAGAATCTGGCTGTGACAGTTGATGCAGGTCTGCGTGGGCGGAATGTTGGCCTTGTCGGAGACCTCCACCCAGTTGTGGCAGTAGCGACAGTCCAGCCCCAGCTTGCCCACGTGAATGCGGTGGCTGTAGGGGACCGGCTGCTCCGGCGCATAGCCCACCTCGTAAAACTCGGGCGAAAAGTAGTACCAGACCAGAAAAACGGCCAGCACGCCCCCGAAGACGGAGCCCGCCAGCGAAAGCGCCGGCAACCGGTTGGTCTTTCTGGAAAAAATCTGCGGCATAACGTTCCAGGCCTCAGGCTACACTCTCGGATAAGGCAGGAATCTACAGTTTCCCGCAAAAGGCGGGAGCCCTTTCATGCGAAATTCGGATAAAAAGCATTTCTTTGCAAAAACAGCCCTAACACTACTGGACTTAGCACGAAAAAATCAACCACCCCAAAGATTCCTTGCAGGATTTTCGGGAATCGTTGACAGAGCTTCCGCAATCCATCTGCATCTCACGGGTCGGCAGGGCCGGGCATAAAGTATGCCGCCGCTTTCTTTTTTGCAAACCCTTGGGCCGAAGGCCTGAGGCTTTCGTGTTATCTTTGAACCCGGCCGTGCCGTAGCGATCTGCCGCCCCGAATCTATGTCGTGCGCGTCGTCCATATCCGCCCCTGCCGACCCGGTCACGCCGGAGCCCTGCGACCTGTCGGTCATCATCGTCAACTACAACGTGCGCGACCTGCTCGAACAGGCGCTGCGCTCGGTCTTTCGGGCCGCGGACGGTCTCGCGCTGGAAGTCTTCGTGGTGGACAACAACTCGGTGGACGGCTCCGTCGAGATGGTGCGTACCCACTTTCCCCGGGTACACCTCATCGCCAACACCGAAAACGTCGGATTCAGCCGTGCCAACAATCAGGCAATCCGCCGGGCACGCGGTCGCTACCTGCTGCTGCTCAACCCGGACACCATCGTGCAGGAAGATACGCTGCGCGCGATGGTGGATTTTCTGGACGCGCATCCCGAGGTGGGGGCGGCCGGCTGCAAGATTCTCAACCCGGACGGCTCCTTCGCACCGGAAAGTCGCCGGGCCTTTCCCACGCCGGCCGTCGCCTTCTACCGCATGGTGGGGCTCAGCCGACTTTTTCCGCACAGCCGCCGTTTCGGCCGCTACAACCTGACCTATCTGTCGCCCGACGTCGAAACCGAAGTCGACGCGCTCAGCGGCTCCTGCATGTTCGTCCGGCACGCCGCCCTGTATTTTTCGCGCACGGCCTACGAACGCCTCTGCCGGGAAGGCCTCGGCCCCACCGCGCACCTGCTGCCCGACGGCCTGGAGCCGGACGGCGGCGCGGGCCTGCTCGACGAAAACTTCTTCATGTATGGCGAAGATCTGGACTGGTGCTACCGCATTCAGCAGGCCGGCTGGAAGATCGTCTATACGCCCCGCACCCAGATCATCCACTACAAGGGCGAAAGCACCAAAAAAGGCGAGCTGCGCTACGTGCGCCTGTTCTACGGGGCGATGCTGCGCTTCGTCGAAAAGCATTTCCGCGATCGGTATTCGCCGACCTTTCTGGCGCTGCTGCGGATCGGTATTGCCCTGCGGGCCGGACTTTCGGCACTGCACCGGGGCATGCGCTGGCTGGCTCCCTCGGTGATCGACGGCCTGCTGACCGCTTTGATCGTCACGCTGGGCGGATGGCTGCGCTCGCTGGCGGCCGGACGCCCCCTGGCCACGCTCTTTCTGCTCACCGTAGTGCCGGCCTATGCGCTGGGCACGGTGGCCGGCATTGCGCTGATGGGCGGCTACCGGCGCGGCCGCGCCTGGCAATTGCGCCCGGTCTTCTACGGCACGCTGATCGCCCTGCTGTTCATGGGCACGCTGTCGTTTCTGGTGCCCGACATCGCGTTTTCCCGGATGGTGGTGCTGCTGAGCGCCCCGTTCGCGCTGGCCGCGCTGATGGGCTGGCGGCTGGCGTGGCGTCGGCGCCATGCCGCCCGGCTGCAGCGGGCGCTGCTGGTGGGCCCCGCCGACGAAGCCCGGCGCCTGCACCAGCTACTTGAGGCGGCCCCCTGGCCTTCCTTTCAGCTCATCGGATATGTATCGCTGGAGCCGGACGGTACGGACCGGGACACACCTCCACGCCTGGGCGCCCTGCACCACCTGCGCGACCTGGTGCGGCTGCGCCAGGTGGATGCCGTGATCTTCGCCACGGCCGGGCTTTCGCACACCACCGTGCTGCAGCTCATCCAGCAGCTGCGCGATCTGCCCGTGCAGTTCAAGATCCTGCCCGAAGGGCGCCCCCACGTGATCGGCAAGGCGCACATCGAAACGCTCGAGCCGCCCTCGCTGGTCGACGCCGAGACCGCCCTGCCCACGCTGCGGAGCCTCCCCCTGCGCCGCGCGTTGGAGTGCGGGCTGGCCCTGGTGGGGCTGTTCCTGCGGCCGTTGCTGAAGGGCATGGCCCGTCTGAGCGGGCAGCCCGGACTGGCGCAGCTGGCCCGGCGCCTCGACGGCCTGCCCGACGTGCTACGCGGACGCCGTGCGCTCGTCGGCTGCCACCCGGACGAATGCGCGCTGCTGCCCGCGGCCTGGGGTATCCGGCCCGGCCTGTTTGCCGTCAGCGAAGCCCGCCCCACCCCACCACGCACGCCGGAAGATATTCGCCAGCTTTATGCTTATTATATGCAACAGCGAACCGCCTGGCTGGAACTGCGCCTGCTCCTGCAGGCCATCCGTCGGCTCCTGCAGACAACCTGAACAGGCCTATGGCTCGAAAATCCTCGCAATACCTGCTTGATTTTGAAAAACCTATCGCCGAGCTTGAGGAGAAGCTCGACGAGATGCGCGCCCTGATGGCCGAAAATCCCGAGGTGGATCTTTCTGCCGAAATATCGGCCCTTGAAGCCCGGGTGGCGGCCCTGCGTGAATCGGTCTACCGCAACCTGACGCGCTGGCAACGGGTGCAGATCGCCCGCCATCCCGACCGCCCTTACACGCTCGATTATATTGAGGCGCTCTCGGAAGGCTTCGTTGAGCTGCATGGCGACCGCTGTGCCGGGGACGATCCGGCCATCGTGGGCGGCTTTGCCACGTTTCAGGGCAGCCGCTTCGGCTATCGCGACCGCACCGTGCTGTTCGTGGGCCACCAGAAAGGACGCGACACGAAAAGCCGGAAATACCGCCGCTTCGGGATGCCCAACCCCGAAGGCTATCGCAAGGCGCTCCGGCTGATGAAGCTGGCGGCCAAGTTCGGCAAGCCCGTCGTAACGATGCTCGACACGCCGGGCGCCTATCCGGGTATCGAAGCCGAAGAACACGGCCAGGCCGAAGCGATTGCCCGCAACCTGTTCGAAATGGCTCGCCTGCCCGTGCCCATCGTGGTCGTGGTGATCGGCGAAGGGGCCTCGGGTGGCGCACTGGGTATCGGCGTGGGCGACCGCATCCTGATGCTGGAAAACGCCTGGTACTCGGTCATCGCCCCGGAAAGCTGCTCGCAGATTCTCTGGCGCTCCTGGGACTACAAGGAAGAAGCCGCGCGTGCGCTGAAACTCACCGCAGCCGACCTGCTCCAGCTCGGCGTCATCGACGAAATCATCCCCGAACCCATCGGTGGCGCGCATCGCGATCCCGAAGCGACCTTCCAGGCCGTCGGCGCTGCCATCGCCCGGGCGCTGCAGGAACTGGAAGGCATCGAGCCCCGCACACTGATCGACACCCGCATCGAAAAATTCGCCCGCATGGGCGTCTATCGTGAAGAACCCCAGTCCACGCCCTCGACCGAAACCGGAGCCGCATGATTCGACACGTCTACCAGCACCGGGTGCGCTATCGGGAATGCGATCCGATGGGCATGGTCTATCACGCCCACTACGTGGACTATCTGGAAGCAGCCCGCACCGAAGCGCTGCGCGATCTGGGCCTGCCCTACCGCGAACTCGAGGCCTCCGGCATCATCATGCCCGTGGTGGACCTGAGCCTGCGCTTTCACCGACCGGCCTACTACGACGAGTTGCTGGACGTGATCACCATGATCCGTGAGCTGCCCTGCGCCCGGCTCCACCTCGACTACGAGGTGCGTCGCCACGAAACGCAGGAGCTGCTGGCGACCGGACACGTGACGCTCTGCTTTGTCGATCGCGCCCGCAACCGTCCCGTCCGGGCCCCGCAGGCCCTGCTGGACGTGCTGCAGAAAGCCCTGGAACCCTCGCTTTCGCCCGACGGTCAGCGTTGACGCCTTATGTCCGCCGCCCCGATCACTTCGACCGACTGGCCTCCGTACCTCGACGAAGCCACGCTGGATCGTATGCTCCGGCAGTGGCTGGCCGAAGACATCGGTCCGGGCGACGTCACCACCGAGGCCACCGTGCCGCCCGACCAACAGGCCCGCGGACTCTTCCTGGCGAAAGCAAACGGCGTCGTGGCCGGACTCCAGGTGGCCGCGCGCGTCTTTCAGCTCGTCGATCCCGACGTGCACGTCCGCTGGCACCAGGCCGACGGCTCGCGCGTAACGGCCGGCACCCTCTTCGGCACGGTGGAAGGCCGCGCCCACAGCTTGCTCATGGCCGAGCGCCTGGCGCTGAATCTGCTGCAGCGCATGAGCGGCATCGCCACGGCCACCCGCCGCCTGGTCGAGCGCGTACGGCCTTACGGCACCAAAGTGCTCGATACCCGCAAGACCGCCCCGGGACTCCGGCTGCTGGACAAATGGGCCGTGCGCCTGGGCGGCGGCACCAACCACCGCCTGGGCCTCTACGACATGATCCTGATCAAAGACAACCACATCGTGGCGGCCGGCGGCATTCGCGAAGCCATCGAAGCCGCCCGACGCTATCGCGAGCAGCACCGGCTCGACATTCCCATTGAGATCGAAGCGCAATCGCTGGAAGACGTCGATGCCATTCTCGCTACGGGTGGCGTCGACTGGATCCTGCTGGACAACTTCGCCCGGCGCCTGCCCGACGGCACGCTCGACGTGGAACCGCTGCGCGAGGCCGTCCGGCGCATCGGTGGCCGCTTCCACACGGAAGCTTCCGGCAACATCACGCTCGAAACCGCCGAAGCGATTGCCGCCACCGGCGTCGAGGCCATCTCCTGCGGCGCCCTGACCCACTCTGTGCAGGCACTCGACCTGTCGCTGGAACTCAGTCTACAGGCGGCTTTATAAGGCGCGAACCCGTCCACGAACCGGGCCGTCGCGCCATGACCGAATTCGTCCGGCTGCTGTATCGCCAGCTTCAGGCCTCGTTTCCGCCCACGCGTGCCTATTCGATTCAGGAGCTTCGCCGGCTGGGCCTGCCCGACGCACTGGTGCACCACCTCCAGCACCAGGCGATCGCCCGGGCCGAGGCCATGCTGCCGGCCCTCGACGACACCTGGTTCGAAACCGAAGCGCCGGACGTCCGGGAAGCCTATCAGCAGCTTCGCAACCGGCTGCGCTCGCACGTGCGCATTCCCGCGACGGTCTGGCCCGCGTTGCTCGGCGAAAGCCTTCAGGCGCTGACCGGCTATCTGATCCAGCCCATCCGTACGCTCACGGCCCATATCTTTGCCGAGGCCGATGCGGTCCCGGCCGACGAAGTATTGCGCCGCATGCACTGGTTTCAGCCCTATGCCTACTTTCGGGAGGCTGTCGCCTTCTACGTCGAGGAAAAACAGGTAGCCCATCTGGAACGCGAGCGCTTCGAGAGCCTGCTCGTGCGCGTCGATCGCGAGCTGACGGCCGACTTCGACGCCGAAGCGTGGGTGCGCCTGCTGCGCCCACTCTACGAGCTGGCGGCCCTGCTGCCGGAGCGTCCCGTCGTGTTGCCCGCTTCGCTCCTGATCGCATTTTTTACGGAAAAACAGCAGTCGCACCTGGTGCAGCGCCTGCAGGCCGAAGGCACCGCCTTGCTCACGGCCGAGGCGCTCGCGCGCTTGCTGGCCGGCAAGGAGCCATCGGCTCCGGGTACCACCTCTGTCGCCGAAGAAAAAGCGGAAGCTCTGCCGCTCTGGCGCCGCTTCCAGTTGCAGCAGGCCAATGCGGGCGACCCCCGGTCCACCACCGAGGCGGCCGCGCTGCCCCGCTGGATGCAGTTCTACCAGCAACTCCCGGCCGAGCAGATGCCGGAACCGCCCACCGCGGAGCTGGAACGCGAGGTGCTGGGCGAGCCGGGTCTGCGCAACCGGGAGCTGTTCATCACGCACCTGTTCAATGGAGACCGCTCCGCTTACCTCCGCGTGCTGCGCCTGTTGCGCGACACGCCCACCTGGGCCGAGGCCTCGCAACTTATCGCCCGCGAGGTCTTCCGCCGCTATCAGGTGAACATTTACAGCGAACCGGCCGTCGCCTTTACCGACGCCGTCGAACGCCGATACCGTAAAAATCAGGCGTCCCCCTTGCAATAAACACGGGTCTGTGTGTATCGTTGGGCAACGTGTTGAAGTGATACGTGAACGGACAAAAATGAGGGCGGCTGTGTTACGAGGGCTATTCTTGCTGCTGATTGCGTGGAGTCTGGTCGGCGCAGTACAGGCGCAGGATACGAGCTGGATCGCTCCGACGCTTCCGCTGGAACGCCTTCAGGCGTATCCTTCCGAAGAAATTCCCTTTGCCCGCCGGGTGCGGCTGCTCGGCGCCGGGCTGGCCGGACTGCTCCCGCCGTCCGACAGCCTGAGCGAAGCGGAACTCCTCGAATACCTGGCCCGCCTTTACGATCAACAGGCGCGTATTCTCAAGGCGGAAGCGGACGGCGATCTGGATCAGGCCGCCCAGCTTCTGGACGAAGCGCTGGAAGCCCTGGCCGCGCTGAGTCGTCAGCCCGGCATCGAGGCGGATGTTCGGTTTCGTGAACTGTACCGCTCGCTTCTTGTCGAATACGAGCAGCTCTACGGCACGCCGCCGGACACGCTGACGCTGAGCTACGGCGACATCTTCGCCTTCCGCGAGGCCATGTTCGCGGCCATGGAGGCCGTGCGCGAGCCGCTGCTGGAAGACGTTTTCACCCCGAACCTCACGGTCCCTGCCAGCTCGGTTCCGCTCACCATGAACCGGCTCGTCAAAGCCAGCATGGATTATCTGCTGCGCGAGCCGGAAAAGCACCTGTTGCGCTGGCTCAGCCGGGCCGAAACCTACTTCCCGATGATCGAGCAGATCTTCGAGGAAGAGGGTGTGCCGGACGAACTGAAGTACCTGGCCATGATCGAAAGCGGCCTGAATCCCTATGCCCGGAGCCGGGCCGGTGCCGTGGGCATGTGGCAGTTCATGGCCGGAACGGCCCGTCTGTACAACCTGAACATTACGCCCTGGGTGGATGAGCGACGGGATCCGGAAAAATCCACGCGGGCGGCCGCCCGTCACCTGAAGGACCTGTACGCCATGTTCGGCGACTGGCATCTGGCGCTGGCCGCCTACAATGCCGGGGCCGGTCGGGTCAAACGGGCTCTCAATCAGGCCGGGATGCGCCACGGCACAGGCCAGCTCACCTTCTGGGATATCTACCCGTACCTGCCGCGCGAGACCCGCAACTACGTACCCATGTTCATTGCGGCGGCGCTGGTGGCCTCCAATCCCACCGCCCTGAACCTGACGGTCGAGCCGGGCCCGCGCTACGAATACGACTACGTGCCCGTGCAGGGCATGCTTTCTCTGGAAGAGCTCGCGCACATGGCCGGCACCGACGTGGCCACGTTGCGCGCGTTGAACCCCGAGCTGCGCCAGAACACGCTACCGCCCAGCCGGAGCCCCTATTTCATCCGCCTGCCGCTGGGCAGCTACGCACGCTTCGCGGAAGCCTACGCCCGATTGCCGGAAGATCGCAAGCGACCGGTCACGACCTACACGGTGCGCCGGGGCGACGCGCTCAGCATCATCGCCCGCCGCTTCGGCGTGAGCGTCTCGGCCCTGATGCGGGCCAACGGGCTGCGCAGCACGGTGATTCGTCCGGGCCAGCGTTTGATCGTGCCGGTCCCTCACTACGAAAGTACGAACGCCCTGCAACTGGCCGAGGCGAAACCCGTCAGCGTGCAGTACGGTAGCCGGGCCGTCCGCCCGCTCTACACGACGCAACCCCTTCAGACAACGGCGCCCGCTACCACGGCACAACCCACCGCGCTGGCGGCGTCCTCGGAACGCAACGAGCCCTCCCGTGAAGCGACAGCGGCGACCTCCGAAGCCCGAACGCCTGAAGCACCCACCCGCGTGGTGTACACCGTCCGTCGCGGGGACGCCCTCAGCGAAATCGCCCAGAAGTACGGGGTCTCGGTGGCCGACCTCAAACGCTGGAACAACCTTTCCGGCAACACCATCCGCGTCGGCCAGGAGCTGGTCCTCTATCTCTCCGAGCCGGTAACCCCTGAGCGCGTGGTGTACACCGTACGCCGGGGCGACACGCTCAGCGAAATCGCCCAGCGCTTTGGCGTCTCCGTGACCGCTATCAAACGCTGGAATAACCTTGACGACAATACCATCCAGATCGGCCAGCGCCTGACCATCTATCCGGAAGCCGGAGACACGCAGGGTTACACCATCTACCATGTGCGGCCCGGCGACACGCTCAGCGAAATCGCCAAGCGCTTCGGCGTCTCGGTACGCGACATCCAGCGCTGGAATGGGCTGCGTTCCAGCCGAATCTATCCGGGCCAGCGCCTGAAAATTTTCTCCTGAAAGGCTTTCTTTACCTGCAGATCGGCAAGCTTTTCCTCCGTAGCCCGAAACTCCCCTTTCGGGCTATCGTTCGTCTATGCAGGCACGGCGCTTGTAGGTAAAACTACGGACCGAATCTCCCATCCATCCGGAGAGCGCACCATGCACGACGAGCAGATTCGCAGGCTGATCGAACAATTCCGGGCCAGGTTTCTGGAGCTTTCGAGCGAAGAGATTCAGCACCTGATCGAGGAGGCGAAGGCCGAGGCCCTGGCCGAAGCGCGCGCCATCATCAAGGAGCAGATGCTGGCGGCCATCCTGGAACAGTCGGCCCGCCTGCAGGCCCGGTCTGGAGCAGCGCAGGCCGAACCTGTGGCCCAGACGCCCCCTTCGACCGAAGCGCCTGCTTCCTCGCGGCAACCCGAGCCGGCGCAACGCTCCCCTTTTGAGACGCCCCGGGTGACGCTGGTCAGTCGCCCGGAAACGCCTCCCGCGCCGGAAAAAAAAACATCGCTGCCCGGCCCTGAACCGGCCACCGTGGAAGCGGCCGAGCAGAACGGCGCCGAGATCGACGGAGCCCGCAAGATCCTGCGCGAGATCGAAAACCTCCGCCAGCAGCTCAGCGCCAACGAAGAATGGCTGAAGCGTGCCGGCAGATCAGGCCCGGGAGCATCGGACTATGGGGACGAATCCTGAAAAACCCGCGCTGCGCTGGTGCTTCCCCGAGGAAGAAATTCTCCAGCTGACCGAGGCTTCCCGACAGGAGGCACTGGCGCAGGCGCGAGCACTGCTCAAGCAGTGGTGGCTGGAGGCCATCCTGGAGCAGATCGCCTGGCATCTGGAGCCCACCCCGGCGCCGGAAGCGCAGGTCTACTACGTTTACGGCATCACCTGGGCGGACCTTTCGGTGCAGGGACCGGAGCCGCTGGAAGTCATTCCGTTCCGTAACCTGCAGGCGCTGGTTCGCCGCGTCCCGGCCCGCGAATACGGGCTGGACGTCCTCCGGCGGCGGCTGCAGGACACGGCATGGGTGCATGAACAGCTCCGCGCGCATCATCGGTTGCTGGCCGCCCTCCAGCTGGAGGGTCCGCTGCTGCCGCTTCGCTTTGGCACGATCTGTCCGGAAAAAGCACACGTAGAAGCGCTGCTCGAAGCCAATTACGAGGATTTCTGCGCCACGCTGGCGCTGCTGCACGGCCGCCAGGAATGGACGCTCCGACTCGGTGCCGACCGGGCCCGGCTGAAAGAAGCGATCGCGCTGGTGCACGAGACGCAGCCCGACGATCCCTCGCTCGAGGCCGAAGCCGACCGGCTGCTCCAGATGGCAGCCGAGCACTGCCACCAGACGCTCTCGACGCTGGCCGACCGCAGCGAAATCCACCAGCTCGACGTCCGACAGCGCCCGGTGCTTCGCGCGGCCTACCTGGTCGCTACCGACCAGGCCGACGCTTTCCGGAATCGGGTGGCTTCCCTGCAACGGGCCTATCAGACGCTGGGCATTCGGCTGCAACTCGAAGGGCCTTCGCCGCCGTTCAACTTTGCCCGACTGCACCTGGAAGAAGCGCCTGCTGCGGCACTATGAGCCGCACGTGGCATCCGCCGGCCTGCACGCCGGTTACGCTGCTTTTCGTCTACGGTACGCTGCGCGGGCAGATCCAGCGGTTTCTTCCGGCCACGCTGCACCACGCGGTGCATCCACTGGGACCGGCCCGCTACCGGGGACGGTTGTATGATCTCGGTGCCTATCCCGGTGCCGTACCGGATCCCGATCACTTCGTCCACGGCGAACTGTACGCCCTTCGACGCGACGACGCCGCTCGCATCTTCACCTATCTGGACGCCTACGAAGGCTGCGACCCGCAACGTCCGGAAGCCAGCGAATACCGACGCGTCATGGACACCGTACTGCTCCCCGATGGCCGGAGGCTGGCGGCCTGGATCTATCTGTACAACGGCGACCTATCGCAGGCGCAGCCGATCCCGTCCGGCGACTGGCTTCGCCACCGGCGTCGGCCCCGGTAATTACCGCGCCGCCACTTCCATCACGGCCCGCCGCTTCAGCGCCGAGAGCCAGCGGGAAATGTCGATCTCCTTGGGGCAGGCTTCGTTGCAGTTGAAGATCGTATAGCACTTCCAGAGTCCCTCGCGCGAATCGACCACCGGCAGCCGCTCTTCGGCCCCTTCGTCGCGCGAGTCGAACGTGTAGCGATAGGCTTTGAGCAGGGCGGCCGGCCCCAGATAGTCCGGATCGGCCCACGTGCTGGGACAGGCATGCGTGCAGGCCCCGCACATGATGCACTTGGTGGCGTCGTCGATCAGCGCGAATTCCTCCGGACTCTGGAGCCGCTCCCGTTCGGGCGGTGGCGTGCGCGTGATCAACCAGGGCTTGACGGCCCGGTATTTTTCAAAGAAGCGGCTCTGATCGATGACCAGGTCCTTGACCACCGGCGCCGTGGGCAGCGGCTCGAACGTGATCGTGTCGCCCTCTCCCTTCACCAGATCCTTGACCAGCACCGAGCAGGCCAGGCGGTTTTCGCCGTTGATCTTCATGGCATCCGAGCCGCAGACTCCGTGGCCGCAGCTCTTGCGGAAGGTCAGCGAGCCGTCGATATGCCACTTGATATGCAGCAACACCGACAGCGCGCTGTCCATCGGGTCCACATCGACCTCGTAGGTCTCCCAGTGCGGCTCGGCGTCGGTCTCCGGATTGAACCGCTTGATCTTGACCTTGACTTTCATGGTTACGGTCTCGTCGGTTGGGCAACCCTGAGCGAAGCGGGCAGGGTGCTCAGTACTTCCGTTCTTGCGGCTGGAATCGGGTGATCGTTACCGGTTTGTAGTCGAACCGGTATGCGCCTTCCCCTTCGCGGTAAATGAGCGTGTGCTTGAGCCAGTTCTCGTCGTCGCGCTTCGGATAGTCCTCGCGGGAGTGCGCCCCACGGCTTTCGGTCCGGTTCAGGGCCGAGCGTGCGATCACTTCGGCCAGATCGACCAGAAAGCCCAGCTCGACCGCGTCCATCAACTCCGTGTTGAAGCGTTTGCTCTTGTCCCGGATCACCACACGCTTGGCCCGCTCCCGGATCTGCTTGAGGTCTTCGAGCGCCGTGTTCAGCGTTTCCTCGGTGCGGAAAACGGAGACGTTGTCCATCATGGTCTGCTGCAGGTCCGCGCGCACGACCGCCACCGGCTCGCCCTGCGTCCGGCTCAGAATGTCCTCCAGCATTTCGCGGACGCGCCGGTCCGGATTTTCCGGCAGCGGTTCTTTTCTGCGCCCTTCCTTGCGCAGCGTCTCGGCCATGTGGATGCCGGCCCGGCGCCCGAAGACGACCAGGTCGACGAGCGAGTTGGAGCCCAGCCGGTTGGCCCCGTGCACCGACACGCAGGCGCACTCGCCCACGGCATAGAGGCCGGGCACGATGCTACCGCGACCGGCCCGCTCCACCTGCCCGTCGTAGTTGGTGGGAATGCCGCCCATCGCATAGTGGCAGGTGGGCGCCACCGGGATCGGCTCCTTCACCGGATCGATGCCCAGATAGGTGCGGCTGAACGTGGCGATCTCGGGGAGCTTCGTCTCGATGACCTCGCGCCCGACGTGCCGCAGGTCCAGATAGACGTAGTCCTTGCCGTTGATGCCGCGGCCCTCACGGATTTCCCGGTAGATGGCCCGCGAAACCAGGTCGCGCGGCGCCAGATCCTTCACGGTGGGCGCGTAGCGCTCCATGAAGCGCTCGCCCTTATCGTTGAGTAGAATGCCGCCCTCGCCGCGGGCTCCTTCGGTCACCAGAATGCCCAGCCGGTACAGGCCCGTGGGGTGGAACTGGACGAACTCCATGTCTTCGAGCGGCAGGCCGCTGCGCAGCACGATGGCCATCCCGTCGCCCGTGCTGGCGTGGGCGTTCGAGGTCGTCTTGTAGACGCGCCCGTAGCCGCCCGTGGCCAGGCAGACCATCTTCGCATGGAAGATGTGAATCTCGCCCGTCAGCAGCTCGTAGGCCACCACCCCGCAGCAGGCCCCGTCGGGCGTCATGATCAGGTCCAGCGCCTGAAACTCGTCGTAGAAGCGGACCTGGTTTTTGACGCACTGATCGTAGAGCGTGTGCAGGATGGCGTGGCCGGTCCGGTCGGCGGCGTGGCAGGTGCGCCGCACCGGCGCCTCGCCGAAGTTGCGCGTGTGGCCGCCGAAGCGCCGCTGCGCGATCTTCCCCTCCTTGTTGCGGCTGAAGGGCACGCCGTAGTGCTCCAGCTCGATGATGGTCCGGGGTGCGTCCTGGCACATGATCTCGATGGCGTCCTGGTCGCCCAGGTAGTCGCTCCCCTTGACCGTGTCGAAGGCGTGCCAGAGCCAGTGGTCTTCCTCTTCGTTCCCCAGCGCCGCGCCGATGCCTCCCTGTGCGGCCCCGGTATGCGAGCGCAGCGGATGCAATTTCGAGATCACCGCAACGTCCGCGCCCCCCTCTTTGGCATAAAGCGCCGCCATCAGGCCCGAACCACCGGCTCCTACGATGACGACGTCGTGTGAGAAAATCATGGCTGTTTTCGGTTAGCAGTCAGAACCCCGTTGGCCTTCACGATGCAGGCATGTAACCCCAACCGGCTACGATGATGGAGTACAGCCCCACAATGAGCAGCGCCAGCGCCAGCGTCCAGGAAAGCGTCTGGGCCAGCACGCGCCCGATCGGATTGCGGATGTAGTCGGTCAGGATGTTGTTGAGCCCGTAGAATCCGTGATGCAGCGCGAAAATCAGAAACAGGATGTTGAATCCCTTCCAGAGCACGGCATAGACCGGATCGGCCAGCCGGAGCATCACCACGTCGTAGGGCGTGACCTCGGCGTCGGGGCCGTAGCGGGCCTGCACCGCCTCTTTGGCCGCCTCCGGATAGTCGGGCAGCGCACCGGCCTCGATCTGTTCGCTCGAGAGCACCTGGGCCGCCACGCTGGCCGTCTGCGCATCGTAGTGCTGCACCCAGAAATGCGTGATCAGCAGAAACACCAGAAACGTCCCGGTAATCCGGTGCAGAAACCAGTTCGTCGCATAGGATCGGGACGTCTTGCCGTACTGGATAGCCATGATCCCCGCTGCGTTTTGGTGTCAGGAACCCGTCAGGTACGTGATCACGGCATAGAGCGAGGGATATCCGCCCACGCCGATGATCAACAGACAGACGACGGCCAGCGTCCAGAACAACTTCTTGGAATGCGGATGCCAGCCCAGAAAATCGATCAGCACGATCCGCAGGCCGTTCAGCGCGTGGTAGGCCACGGCCGCCAGCAGCAGAAACTCACCGATCTTGAAAATCGGCGCGTGGTAGGAGGCAATCAGTTCGTTGAACGCTTCCCGATTGGTAAGCGCCCGCAACCCCCACACGTGCAGAATCAGATAGACGACCAGCCCGATGCCCGTCAGGCGATGCAGCAGCCAGGCCAGCATGCCCGTGCGGATGCGGTAGCGCTGCAGCCGCCGAACGCGCTGGACCTCCGGCTCAACGGTTTCAACCGCCATGATCGTTTCGAAGGTTTGCGTTTCAGCTCCGGGATCGCTCTGTGAGCCCCTCACCTTAATTTTAAGAAAGCAGAGAGAAAATAATCAGGTCAGCGCTTCGCTTCTTGCGAATTTACGTTAAAGCCCTACCGGAAGCGAGGGGATCATTTTATCCACACGGGCGATTTATTCCCATACCGGGATCAAAACGCATCCCGGACACTACCGGCAAAGGCCCCGCTTTTGCCAGCCGCTCTGCCGGTCCGAAAGCGTGGCCACCTGCCGCATTGTTTTTGTGGGGTTGCCAGCCACCGCATGTTTTTACGTTTGCTGCGCATAGTGTTTGCTCCCCTACTGCACCTACCGGCGGTGCAGCGCCCCTGTTTTGTCCTGTATCCGTCAACCGCGATAACCGCCTCGAACCGGCGGGTGCTCTGGAAACCGCGAGTTTTCCTGCCGAGCTTTCTCCTGCCGCCATTCTCGCCGTCGCTGCCTGCCGACGGTTTTGCCTCTCTGCGCGCTCGTTTCCGGCCGCGCCCGGTTCGGGGCCCATGGAAAGAGGAGTTGTATGGCCAAAGAGATTATCATCAACGCCGAGAAGGATCAGACGCGCATTGCCATCGTCGAGGACGGGACCCTGGCCGAGTTCTACATCGAGGATCCCGAGCACGAACGGACCATCGGCAACATTTACCTGGCCCGGGTCTGCCGCGTCATGCCCAGCATTCAGGCCGCCTTTGTGGACATCGGCCAGCAGCAGGACGCCTTCCTGCACTTTTCGGACATTGCGCCGAGCCTGCCCCTGCAGTTGAAGTTTCTGGCCGATCCGCAGCCGAGCGTTCGCAAGCTGGCGGCCGAGATCGAACAGCATCACCAGAGTCTGGCCCGACGCCGACACCCACGGCCGCATCGCGCCGATAAGTCCGAGGCGTCCGGCGAAGACGAAACGACGGAAGCGGCCGCGTCCTCGCGGCGACGGCGTCTGGACGCGCGCCTGCGCGGGCGACGGCGCTCGGCGCAGCGCCGACTGCAACGCAAGACCGCGGCCGAAACGACGACCACCGAGGCCGAGGCGACACCGCACGCCGACGTTTCGCCCGAGACGCTGCTGAAGCGCGACCAGCCGCTCCTCGTCAAGATCATCAAAGAGCCGATTTCGTCCAAAGGGAGCCGGGTCTCGACCGACATCTCGCTGGCCGGGCGTTTTCTGGTGCTGGTGCCGTTTGCCAACTACGTGGCCGTCTCCAAGAAAATCACCTCCTACAAGGAACGGCGGCGGCTGCGGGCGCTGGCCCGGAGTCTGCTTCCCGAAGGCTTCGGGGTGATCGTGCGCACGGTGGCCGAAGGCCAGACCGCCAAGGCGCTCGACACCGACCTGCGCCTGCTCCTGGAAAAGTGGGAGCGCATCGAAAAGAAACTGGCCGAGCATCCCAAACCGCCCGTCCTGCTCCATGAGGACGTGAACATGGTCTCGTCGGTCATCCGGGATCTGTTCTCGGAGGACTGCACGCGCATTCTGGTGGACAACCCCCGCCTGCATCGCAACATCCGGAGCTACGTGCAGGCGGTGGCCCCGCACAAGGTGGAGGTGGTGCAGCTCTACCGGGGCAAAGAACACATCTTCAAGGCCACAGGGATCGCCGAGCAGGTGGCCCAGGCCTTCGAAAGCCGCGTCGACCTGCCCTCGGGCGGCTACCTCTACATCGAGCACACCGAGGCCATGCACGTGATCGACGTGAACTCGGGGCGTGCCGGACGGGGCCTGAGCCAGGAGGAAAACTCGCTGCGCGTGAACCTGGAGGCGGCCCGCGTCATCGCCCAGCAGGTGCGCGTGCGCGATCTGGGCGGCATCATCGTGATCGACTTCATCGATCTGAAGGACGAGAAGAACAAAAAGAAGGTCTACGACGAGCTCAAAAAGGAATTCAGGAAAGACCGGGCCGTGACCAAGATTCTGCCCATGAGCGACTTCGGCCTGGTCCAGATCACGCGCCAGCGGCTGCGGCCCAGCCTGACCACCACGTTCGACAAGATGGCCGAGCGGCTCGCCCGCGAGAAAATTCTGCCGCCGGCTCCGTCCCAGCCCACCCCGGAGGCATTGCTGGAAGCCATGGAGCGCTGGCTGCAGGCCTACCGACACGCGGGCGGACGCCGGAACGTCACGCTGCGGGTGCATCCGTTCACGGCGGCCTACCTGACGCGACGCGTGCCGACCTACCCGACGCGCTGGTTGCTCAAGCACCTGGTGCGCGTCCGGCTGGAATCCGACCCGAACCAGCCGCCGCTGAGCTTCCGCTTCGAGGATCCTGCGACCGGCGAGGACCTGACCGAGCGGTTTGCGATCTTCCAGAACGGACAGCACCCGGAAAAAATACCTGCTTGAAAGCGATGGCCCGAAGCCGGGACAGCAGGCACGCTGCCACACGCCGACTGGTGGACGAACTGATCGCCGTCGCCCGCCAGCTCGGCCTGGAGGTGCGCGTAGAGTCCGGACCGTTCCGGGGTGGCTACTGCGTCAAGCAGGGGGACGAGCTGGTCGTGCTCAACCAGCAGCATCCACCCGAAGTGCATCTGGCCCTGCTGGCCGAGGCGCTGCGCACGCGGCCGCTCGACACGCTCTACCTGAAGCCGGCCGTCCGCCGCGCGCTCGAAGAAGCCTGGGATCGCTCCTCGCCTTCCACGGACGCCGTGCTGGATGTCGCGCTCGACTGACACCCTGCGGGTGACGCTGCTGGGTACCGGCACGTCCACCGGCGTGCCGGTCATCGGGTGCACCTGTCGCGTCTGCCGCTCCTCCGACCCGCGCGACAAACGCACGCGCTGCGCCTGCTACATTGAGGCCAACGGCCTGGGCATTCTGATCGACACCGGTCCCGACTTCCGCCAGCAGGCGTTGCGTGAAGGCATCCGGCGTCTGGACGCCGTGCTCTACACACACCACCACTTCGACCACGTGGCCGGCATCGACGACCTGCGGCCGTTCTTCTTCGAGAACGATCGCGCCATCCCCTGCTACGCCCCGCCCAACACGGCCCGCGTGCTGTATCGAATGTACGCCTACATTTTCGCCGACGGCACCTATCCCGGCGTGCCCCGGCTGCGCCTGCACGCCGTCGAGGGCCCCTTCGAAGTGACCAGTCGCTACGGCGATGGCGGCCGCGTGCGCGTGGAGCCCATCGAAGTCCTGCACGGCGAGCTTCCCATGTACGGCTACCGCATCGGTCGCTTTGCCTACCTGACCGACGCCAGCCGGATTCCGGAGACCAGCTACGAACGCCTCCGGGACCTGGACGTGCTCGTGCTCGACGCCCTGCGCGAGCGGCCCCATCCCACACACTTTTCCATCGAGGAAGCCGTTCGGGTGGCCCGACGCATCGGCGCCCGCCAGACCTACTTCATTCACATGACCCACGACGTGCTGCATGCCGAAGTGGATGCCCGCCTGCCCGAAGGCATCAACCTGGCCTACGATGGCCTTTGGTTTACCTGCCGCCTCACCACTTCTTAACAGTGCAGTGTGCGCCGTTTTGTAATTTCAGGGCGAACCTGCAGCTTCTGAACACCAACCGAATCATCTGCCATGAAAATTCTCGTATTGAACGGTCCCAATCTGAACCTGTTGGGCAAGCGTGAGCCGGCCATTTACGGACGCATCACGCTGCAGCAATTAGAAAAAAAGCTCCGGGAAGCGTTTCCGGACGTCACGCTCGAGTTCGTGCAGAGCAATCACGAAGGCGAACTGATCGATCAGCTCCACCGGGCCGAGGCCGAGCACTTCGACGGCGTCGTCTTCAATCCGGGTGGCTACACGCACACGTCGGTAGCCATTCGCGATGCGGTGGCGGCCATCTCGGTACCCGTGGTGGAGGTGCATCTTTCGAATCTGCATGCCCGGGAGCCCTTCCGGCAACACTCGCTGACGGCGGCCGTATGTGAGGGACAGATCGTCGGCCTGGGGGCTACCGGCTACCGGCTGGCGATTCAGTATCTTATAGAACGCGCGCGCCAGAAGCCCAAACGCTAAACCGTGGCAAACTATCGCGGACATCTGGCCGGGGCCACGGCCTTCTTCGCCGTGTACCTGGCCGGATTGTTCTATGTGTTTTCGATCGATGCGGCCTATACCCGCTTCACGCTGCTGGAGCTGGTGGCCTACCCGCTGGCCCTGTTCGGCCTCTGCCTGATGTTTGCGCTCTGGCCCGACGTGGACACGAATTCGCTGGGTCAGACGCTTTTCTACTGGATTTTCTTTCTGGTCGACGTGGTGCTGATCGCCACCCGTCACTTTCAGGAGGCCGCCTACCTGGGGCTGTTCGCCATCCTGCCCGTACTGGGCAAGCACCGGGGCTGGACGCACACCTGGTGGGCCATGCTGCTCATACCCTCGCCGCTACTTCTACTACCCTACCTGTTCTTTCCGGAACGGCCACTCTACGGCCTGCCCTTTTACGGGGCGGCCGTCGTGGGCTACCTGAGCCACCTGGTACTCGACGGCGTGCTGTTTCGCTTCCGCCGACGCCGCCGCGCCTATCGCTGAACGGCCATGCCTGCGGGACGCCTGCGTCAGCTCGCCTCCGAAACGGCCATCTACGGGCTGTCGTCCATCCTGGCCCGGCTGCTCAACTTTCTTCTTTTTCCGTTCTATTCGCACGTCTTTACCCCCGACGCCTACGGGGTTATCTCCATCGTCTATACGGCCTTTCTGTTTTTCAACATCGTCTACCAGTACGGCATGGAATCGGCCTACCTGCGCTTTGCCGTGGAGGCCGACGAGGACGGACGCCGCCGCGTCTTCAGCACGGCCGTCGGTTCGCTGCTGGGCACCTCGCTGGTGCTTTCTGCGCTGATTGTGCTGTTCCCGGCACCCGTGGCCGCCCTGATCGATCTGGAAGCCCGCTACCGATGGCTGCTCTACTACATGGCCGTCATTCTGGTGCTCGACACGCTGGCCGTCGTGCCCTTTGCCGAGCTGCGGCTGCGCAACCGCGCCTGGCGCTTTGCGCTGATTCGGCTGGCCGGCGTAGCGGTCAACATCGGCCTGAACGTGCTGCTGCTGGTGGGGCTGCACATGGGCGTGGCGGGCGTCTTCATGGCAAACGCTGCAGCGTCGGCCACCACCCTGCTGCTGCTGACGCCGGAATTTCTGCGGCTCTGGCGCCCGGTGTTCGATGCCGGACTCTGGCGCCAACTCCTGCGCTTCGGCTTGCCCTTTCTGCCCGGCGGGCTGGGCTATGCCATCACGGATCGCATCAACCTGCTGTTTCTGAAGCGCATGACGCCGGAGCAGGTACGCCGGCTCTACGGCGATCGGTTCGATCTGGAGGCGCTCGCCCACGAGGCCGAACGGGCGGCCCGCGCCGTGCTGGAACGGGCCAGCGGCGTACTGACGCCCGAGGTGCAGCAGCGCATGGCCGAGGCCGCCCAGGCCGTCTACGGCAACCACGTGGTGGGCGTCTACAACGGCGTGCTCAAGCTGGCCATCTTTCTGATGCTGGTGGTGCAGATGTTCCGGTTTGCCTGGCAACCGTTCTTCCTGCAGCACGCCCGCGATCCGGACGCCCCTCAGCTCTTCGCCCGCGTCTTCTCGCTGCTGACGGCCGTCAGCCTGCTGGTGCTGCTGAGCGTCTCGTTTTTTGCCGACGAGATCGTCCGCCTGCCCCTGCCCGGCGGCTACGCGCTGATCAACCCGCGCTACTGGACGGGGCTGTTCATCGTGCCGGTGGCGCTGCTGGGCTATGTGTTTCAGGGCTGGTACTACGTGTTCTCGGTGGGCGCCTACCTCCGACACCGCACAGCGCTGTTCATTCCGGCCACGCTGGCCGGAGCGGCCGTGGCGCTGCTGTTCAACGCGCTGCTGGTGCCCCGGCTGGGCATGCTGGGAGCCGCCTGGGCCACCACGCTGGCCTACGCCACCATGGCGCTTGTGCTCTGGGGACTGACCCGCCCGCACTATGCGGTGCCCTATCGATGGCGTCAGGTGCTGGCGCTGGGCGCCTGGAGCGCCGTGCTCTTCGGTGCCTGGCATATGTGGCCGGCACTGCAGCGGCCGCTCTTCGAACTGCTCCTGCTCGTCGGCTGGGCGGCCGCCCTGCCCGCCCTCCGCGTGGTCACCCCCGCCGAGCTGCGCGCGCTGCTCCGCCGCCGCCCGCCCTCAGCGTAGCCGCTCCCACCGATGCACCCGGAGATGCGTGTAGGGCACGCCCTGCCAGCGATCCAGGTACGGGGTGCCCTCGACCCGGAGCCGGAGCGGCGCTTCGGCCGCCACCGCCTGCCGATCGGATTCGTTCTCGAAGACCAGCAGGTAGTAGTTGTGCGCGGCGGTCTCCAGCACCAGCGCGGCAAACGGCGCCTGGCCCCGCGAGACCACCTCGCCCTCCACGACGATCGGCGGCTGTGCCGGCGGAGGCTGCGTAGCACACCCGATCATAAAAAGCATGCTCAGCAACAGTCCATAATGGCGCATGGCGAAATGCTCCAGGGGTAGATTGTCCGGAACGCTTTGCAGTATTTTCGTAAAAATAAAACTTCCATGCCACCAGAACCTGAAGGTTTTCCCATGTACCGGATCCTTGCAGGGCTTGTGCTGCTTTTCTGCGTCCCCGCTTTTGCCCAGCATCTGCAGCCCCTTTCATCCCGACCCGAGCCGGACAGCTACATCCTGCACGTGACCGACCGGCTCAACCGCCGCCCGGAAGCCCGCCAGGCGCTGGAAGACTTCCACCGGCGCAAGGCGCTGGGCCTGCTGCCAGCGACCCCGACCATCCAGGCGCCCCCGCAGGTAGGCGATCGTCAGCCGTTCAAAGTGTACAACTTTGAAACCGAAGCGACCGAGCCCCGCGAGTTCGAGCTGCGCGTGATCGAAGACCGCTTTTACCTGTGGGTCGAAGTGGCCTCGCTCGACAGCGGCTGGGTGACCGACGAAAAGCTGGAGGCGCTGCGGGCCGCACTGGCCGATGCCACCCCGGCCGGTTCCATCAACCCCAATCAGGGCATCATCGCCAACGACGAAGACGTCTTCGGCGACCCACCCGATGTGGACGGCGACGGTAAGACCGACGTACTACTGGTGGACGTGCGTGACGGCTGGGATCCAGAAAGTGGCGGCGGCTTCGTGGCCGGCTTTGTGTACGGAGGCGACCTGAGCCCTCTGGGAAATGGAAACCGTCGGGACATCCTGTACCTGGACACGAACCCATCGCTGTCCACCAACCGCCCGATCGAATCGCTCCTCTCGACGGCCGCCCACGAGTACCAGCACCTGATTCATTTCAACTATGATGGCGATGAGATCACCTTTGTCAATGAAGGGCTCTCCGAATGGGCCGAGGTGATCAACGGCTACGGCCGACGGGCCATGAGCTACCTGAGCGACGTCTCCCGCTACAATGTGCCCCTCTTCCGCTGGTCGCAGGATAACGTGAACGTGCTGGACGACTACGAGCGCGCCGGTCTGTTTACTACCTATCTGGAAGACCGGATCGGCTGGGAGGCCGTGGGAGCCATCACCCGGGATCCCCAGCGCGGCTTCTTCACCTATCAGAATGCTCTCTCTTCTCAGGGCTTTTCCTTCTACCAGGTCCTCCTGGACTTTCATACCGCCAATCTGCTGAACGATCGCACGGTCAATTCCGCGTACGGTTACAGCCGGACAGACTTCCAGAACCTGGGAGCCGCTCCTTCGGTCGTCTACAACGGTCGTTTTACTACCCAGACGCCCGATACGACCATCACTGTCGCCGCCGGTGGTGTGCAGTATCTGGTGTGGCAACATGTGCGCGATCTGCAGGTCACGCTTTCCGGCCCTTCGCTGGCCATCCGCGCGCTGAAGTATCCGGACGGTGGAGGCATCGCGGTTGAAGACCTGGATCCCGGAACTTCCCCCTTCACCTTTACCGGTGCGTACGAACAGGTGGCGCTGATCGTTATGCGCTCCTCCACCTCCGGAAGCTCTCAGGTCACCTACAGCGCCACCTGGAGCTCGAACCAGACCTTCACCAGCCAGATTGCACAGTTCGACAACGGCCAGGCCATGCAACCGTTCGTCCTTTCCGGCGGTGTGGAGCTGCTCACGCGCTTCGAAAATCCGCAGCCGGGCTACACGCTGCTGGGACGCGTCTATCTGCCCCTGTACTTCTACAGCCAGTTCGGCAACGGGCCGCCTGCGACCGAACCGCGCGACTTCACACTGACCGTGCGGGCGGCCGAGCCGGACGGCACCCCGGGCGCCGTGCTTTTTGAAACAACCATGGATGATCCGCGCCCCTACCAGCCAGCATCGCTTACCATTCCGTTTGCCGAGATCGACCTGTTTCCCTACGCCGCCCAGATCGGCGACCTGCCCGACCAGCTGTTCATCGGCTACCGGGATGCCGGTACCGACACCAACACGATCGTACTGGCAACCTCCAGCTACACCGTCGAAAATCGTTCGTACATCGGACCCATTCAGGGAAGCTGGCGAGCGCTCTGGGATGTTACACTCTCCGATAATACCTCGCTCAACGGCCGCATCATCCCCATTCGGGTCGAATTCCTGGTAGGAAGCGAGCCAGTGCCGACCGAGCCGGTGGCCGAATTGCCGCGTAAGCTGACCCTGGAGTCGCCCTACCCCAACCCGTTCCGTACGACCACGCTGCTACGCTACCACCTGCCGGAGACCGGTCCCGTCCGGCTGCGCGTCTTCGATCTGCTGGGGCGTGAGGTGGCCCGTCTGGTCGATGGCCCGCAACCGGCCGGCACGCATACGGTGCGCCTGAACGCCGACGGCTGGGCCAGCGGGTTGTACCTGTGCGTGCTGGAAGCGGGCGGACGGCGGCGCGTGCAGCGCCTGCAGGTGGTGCGCTGAGGTTCAGGGCACGCGTTCGCCACGGGCCGCCGTCAGCAGCGCGTACCACTCCTCGCGCGTCAGCGTGATGGCATCGGCCTGCGCGCTGGCGCGGATGCGCTCGGGCCGCAACGTACCGATGATCGGCTGAATGAGCGCCGGATGGCGAAGCAGCCAGGCCAGCGCAATGGCCTCGCGGGTGGTCTGCCGCGCTTCGGCCAGTTGCGCCACGGCTTCGGCCGCGCGGAGCGTGCGGCCGTCCGCCTCGGCCGGCGGATCGATCAGATGCCCTTTGGCCACCGGCGACCAGGCCTGCACCAGCACGTCGTGCAGCCGGCAGTAGTCGAGCAACCCCGTCACGCCGGCATAGGCGGGGGCGTCGTCGTGGTTGGCCACGATGCCGTCTTCGATCAGGTGGGCATGCAGCAGGCTGAGTTCGAGCTGGTTGACCACCAGTGGTTGATCCACGTAGCGGGCCAACAACGCCATCTGTGCGGCCGTGTGGTTGCTCACGCCGAAGTAGCGCACCTTACCGCTCCGGTGAAGTTCGTCGAACGCCCGGGCCACCTCTTCCGGCTCCATCAGCGGATCCGGCCGGTGCAATAGCAGCAGATCCACATAATCCGTCTGCAACCGGCGCAGGCTGCCCTCGACCGAACGCACGATGTGCTCGTAGCTGAAATCGTAGCGCTGCGGCGCGCCCGGCGGATCGTCCTTGAACCGAATGCCACATTTGGTCTGGAGTACGATCTCGTCGCGCCGCACGAGCCCTGCTTTCAATAGCTCCCCAAAGACCGCCTCGGACTTGCCCCGGCTGTAGATGTCGGCGTGATCGAACAGGTTGATGCCGACCTCCAGGGCCGTCTGCACGGCCTCGGCGGCCCGGCGGCGCACCTCGTCCGAAAGGGTCTCGGCCTCCCAGGGGCCGCCCAGATGCATACAGCCGTAGGCAAGGCGCGAGACCTCCAGATCCGTGTGCGGAATGCGGTACGTCTGCATCGGATAGATCCATCGGTTGGATGAAACTTCGCCTCAAGGTAGCAAGCCTGAACAAGCCGCGCAACGGAAGCGCCGATGCCTTGGACCTTCGCCGGAGATTTCCGATCTTTTCCAGAAAAAACGGCTGCGCATGGGACGGGTCATCCGGACGGGCGACACACCGGCTAAGCGACGCCACCAGCACCTGCGCTCCTGTGCCGAAGTGCTGCACCTGCTGGCAAAGCGCCCGCGCTTCGACGCGGAAGCCCGCGACATGGTGGCTTTTTTCGTGTTCAGCCTGCGCGGCATCGCCCAGACCATCGAAGAGAGCGCACAGAGCTGGGAGAACCGGGGCTACTGGCGCAAAGCCGAATCCTTGCGGGAAAACTGGCGTTGGACCCGCACGGCCGCCGACGAACTGGAGCGGCTGATTCGTCAGGATCGCTGGGAAGCCATCCCGTCCGTCCTGCTTCGCCTGATGCCCCATTTTCAACACATTACGGTGGCGTCGATCACCCGCAACGCCGACTGGTGGTGCGGTGCGCTCAAAGCGCTGCTGCGTTCCACAACCACGTCGTAACCCTGCCCATGGAGTCGCCGACGCTGCGCCCCGGAATTCTGCTCATCGCGCCCCCCATGCTGGAAGATCCGAACTTCTGGCGCACGGTGGTACTGCTGTGCGCGCACGGCGAGGACGGAAGTTTCGGGCTGATTCTGAACCGGCCCACCACACTGACGCTGCGCGAGGTACTCGATGTGCCCGTCTCCTACCCGCTCTTTATGGGAGGGCCTGTCCAGCCCGACACGCTGCACATCCTGCACCGGCTGGGCGACGAGATTCCCGAGGCGCAATCCGTGGTGGACGGCGTCTACTGGGGCGGTGAAGTGGAAGCCCTGCTGGACCGGCTACGCACGAATCCACCGGAGCCCGACGACATGCGCTTCTTCCTGGGCTACTCGGGATGGGCGCCGGGTCAACTCGAAGACGAATACGAAGCGGGCGGCTGGATTCTGGCGCCGGCCCACGCGGCCAACGTGTTCGAAGACGCCCCCGAAAAGCTCTGGCGCACGGTGCTGCGTCGCATGGGCGGCGAGTATGCGCTGCTGGCCAACTTTCCGGACGATCCCCGCCTGAACTGACGTCGCCCGATCAGCCAATCGGCACCGCACCCGCCACTGGACGCAGCACGATCACCATTCCGAATATCGGTTCCGAAAGCAACCGGAGCTGCACCTGAAACGTCTGCACACTACCGCTCCGGCTTTCCAGTCTTCGGAGTCCCTGCCAGGTGCCTCCGTGCAGCTCCAGCCAGGACATCATCCGATCGAACCGCTCACCCGGCATAAGCGCCGTGAGCATTCCGTTGAGTGGCCGGCCTGTGATCTGGCGATGCGGCTCGCCCAGCAGCGTCCGTGCCGCTTGATTGGCATACACCACACGTCCGTCTTCATCGACCACCAGCACGGCTTCGTCGAGCGCCTCCAGAATGATCGCCGGCAGCGTTTCGGAAGCGTTCGGCGCAACCATCTCCTGTCGTTCGGCCTCGGTCAGCGGTCGCAGCAGCACCAGCTGACAGGGATCGTCCTCCTCGCAGGAAATGATGCGTAGCCGAAGCCAGCTCGCCCCGGGCGCTCCGAGTACCCGGACAAAGCCTGGCGATTCTTCCCGGACAAAGGCTTCGAGCGGCTGGCCCACCAGATGCGCTTCGGCATAGCCCAGCAGTCGCTGCGCCTCGTCGTTGGCCATCAAAATGCGCCCCTCGGCATCCAGAATCAGCAACCCGTCCGGATAATGTTGCAGAATCGCCCGAAAGCGGGCTTCGCTGGCGTACAGCTCCTGCAGGTATTCCGAAAGGTTGTTCTGCACGCGTTGCCGCTCCCAGGCCCGCTGTATCACATGCTCCAGCAGCGGCGCACTCAGCGCATCCCGGAACAGATAGTCGGCCGCTCCCATCTGGAGCAGATGCGGCCCCAGCATGGCTTCGCTCCGGTCGATCAGGGCCACGACCGGGATGTTGATGGCGCGTACTTTGACCTCGGCGAAGGCATCGAGCCCCTGATAATCGGGCAGCTTCAGATCGACCAGCACAAGATCGGGCGGATCTGCTTCCAGATCATGCCCGTGGGCAATCAGCGCCTCAGCGAAGGGAATCGTTCGCACACCTGCACACCGGCGCGCTCAAGCCAGCCGCTCAGTTGAGCTACCAGCCCCTCATCACCGCTGATCAGAATCAGTCGGGTGGCTCTGCGCATGGCGTGCGTTGTTTAGCTCTGGATTCGTTAGCATAACGCACAAGAAAAGTGCCGCTTTCTGCAGAATGCTCCTTTCACACAAACCGGCCAATTTTCACGTTTTTATGCGAAACCTGATGACCTGAAGCGAAGACCTTAAAGTGCGCACCTGTTGCCGTATCTTTTACTCTGCCCTGCAAAAGCAAATTTTTCCGCCGTATGCACTGGGTAACCGACGAAAACGCCGCGCTGTTTACCGACCTGTATGAGCTGACCATGCTCCAGGCCTACTACCGGGAAGGCCTGGACACGGCTGTGGCCACGTTCGACCTGTTCGTGCGCCAGACGCCCGGCCGCAACTACCTGCTGGCCTGCGGCCTCGATACGGTGCTGCACTACCTGGAGACGCTGCACTTCACGCAGGAGGCACTCGACTACCTGGCCTCGCTGGGACGCTTCGAACCGGACTTTCTGGATTACCTGTCGCGGTTTCGCTTCACGGGCGATGTGTATGCCGTGCCCGAGGGGACGCCGGTTTTTGCCGGGGAACCGCTGCTCCAGGTGGTGGCGCCCATCGGACAGGCCCAGCTCATCGAAACGTTCGTGCTCAACCAGATCACCTTCCAGACGGGCATCGCCTCGAAAGCCAGCCGGGTGGTGCAGGCGGCTCAGGGGCGGCTCGTGGCCGACTTCGGGGCCCGCCGCATGCACGGCGCCGACGCTGCCCTGAAGGCGGTCCGCGCCTACTACATCGCCGGCATTCAGGCGACCTCGCTGGTGCTGGGCGGCCAGATGTTCGGGGTGCCCGTCACCGGCACCATGGCGCACAGCTACGTCGAAGCCCACCCCACGGAGGAGGGCGCCTTCCGGGCGTTCGCCGGCCTCTACCCCGGCACGACACTGCTGGTGGATACCTACGACACGCTGGAGGGCGTTCGGAAGGTTATAGCCCTCTGCAAAGAAGCGGGTGATCGATTTCAGGTAGGCGCGATCCGGCTCGACTCAGGCGATCTGGCCGCCCTGGCGAAGGAAGCCCGGCGTATGCTGGACGAAGCCGGCCTGACGCATATCAAGATTTTCGCCAGCGGGAGTCTCGACGAATACCGCATCGCCGAACTGCTGGCGCAGGGCGCACCCATCGACGGCTTCGGGGTGGGCACGCGCATGGGCACCATCAGCGACCGGCCCTACCTCGACAGCGCCTACAAGCTCAGCGAGTTCAAAGGCGAGGGGCGCATGAAGCTCTCGCTAGAAAAGGCCAACCTGCCCGGACGTAAACAGGTCTTCCGGTTCTACGACGAGGACGGACGCGCCACCCACGACGTGATCGCCTGCCACGACGAGCAACTGGAAGGCGGCGAGCCGCTGCTGCGCTGCGTGATGCGCGGGGGCCAGCGCACCGAAGCCGGCCGCGATACGCTGGAGGCCGCCCGCGAGCGTGCCCGCCAGGGCCTGGCCCGCCTGCCCGAACGGTTGCTTTCGCTGGAAGAAGCCGATCCGCCCTATCCGGTGCACATCAGCGAACGGCTGCAGGCGCTGGGCGAGGCCGTCCGCCACCGGCTGATGCAGCAGGAAACCTGATCAGATGTCGCCCTCCTGGGGCCGCAGCACGATCTCTTCGGCCACAGTCCGGGGCGACAGGTGATACAGCGCCCGCACGGTTCGGGCAATGTCCTCGGCCGGCATGAAGCGTTCCTCGGGAAGGTCCACGCCCTCCCAGCTCGGCGTGTAGGTGGCACCGGGGAGCAGTACGGTCACGCGCAGTCCCAGCGTACGCGTCTCCTCGCGTACCACGCGGGCCAGCCCCAGCAGGCCGTGCTTGGCCGCGCAGTAGGCCACGCTGCCCGGATAGGCCCGAAGCGAGGCCACCGACCCCATGAAGAAAATGTGCCCCTGCCGCCGGGCAATCATCGCTTCCAGAAACGCCTGCGTCACCAGAAAGGCGCTGGTCAGGTTGGCCTCGAGCTGCGCCCGGAATGTCTCGACCGACGTTTCACGCAGCGGGGCCGGCCGAAACTGCCCGGCGTTGTTGACGAGCACGTCGGGCGCGCCCCAGCGGTCGAGCACCTGCCGGGCCATGGCCACCACGGCCGCTTCGTCCGTCACGTCGCAGGGCAGCACCAGTACGTCGGCCCCGCGCGCCCGGCAATCGGCGGCCACCGCCTCCAGCTTTTCCCGACGACGGGCCACCAGCGCCAGGCGCGCCTGCGGCTCCTCGGCAAACGCCCGGGCGATGGCCGCCCCGATTCCCTGACTGGCTCCGGTAATGACAACGACGGACACGGCCTCACCCTCCGTTGATCAGCCGCATGAACTCGGCCCGCGTGGCCTCTTTCAGAAATTCACCGCTCATCGCGCTGGTGGTGGTGATCGCATGCTGCTTTTCCACGCCGCGCATCATCATGCACAGGTGCTGCGCCTCGATCACCACGGCCACGCCCAGCGGCTGAAGCACCTCTTCCAGCGCATCCCGAATCTGAATCGTCAACCGCTCCTGCACCTGAAGCCGCCGGGCGAACACGTCCACCACACGGGGAATCTTGCTCAGTCCGACGATCTTTTTGTTCGGGATGTAAGCCACATGCGCTTTGCCGAAAAACGGCAAGAGATGGTGCTCGCAGAGCGAGTAGATCTGAATGTCCCGCACCAGGATCATCTCGCTGTAGTCTTCCTCGAAGAGGGCCGCCTCCAGGATGGCGCGCGGATCCTGGTGATACCCCTGCGTCAGGTACTGGAGCGCCAGCGCCACCCGCTCCGGGGTGCGCCGGAGCCCTTCGCGATCCGGGTCCTCGCCGATCCAGCGCAGGATTTCACGCACGTGCTGCTGAATGGCCTCGGTCGTCTCGGCCGGGTACCGATCCACCCGCTCATAGTGATCGATCGGGTGGCTGTCCAGCTCCAGATGGACGCCCGAGCGCATAAGCACGCCGGTCGATTTATTCTTCGCCATAGTATTCCACGTAGTTGTGTTCGGTCTCGTAGAGCCGGATCCGGTACAGGCGTCCGGCCGGCAGCGCGTCTTCCAACTCCCGCCAGATCGCGACGGCCAGGTTTTCGGTCGTCGGAATCACGCCCTGCAGGAAATCGACGTCCAGGTTCAGGTTCTTATGATCCAGCTTCTGCAGAATGCGCGTCTCCAGAATCTCTTTCAGGTGGGAAAGATTCAGCACGAAGCCGGTTTCCGGATTCGGCTCGCCGGCCACGGTGACCTCCAGCACGTAGTTGTGGCCGTGCCAGTTCGGATGATTGCAGGGGCCGAAGGTCTCCCGATTCCACGCCTCCGAGCGGGCCGGATTGTGCAGGCGATGCGCCGCGTTGAAGTGCACGCGACGGGTCACGTAAACGGTGGGCATCCTCCAGCCATCGGATTGTTTGCACATCGGTTGCCACAAACGTACGCTCCCGGGACGCGTTCCGGTTGGTGCAACGAATCGCCGATCCGTTACAGCCGAAAAGGCGCGCCGTGCCCTATATTTCAGACGATCTGGAGTCGGACAACCATCCCCTGAGCCATGGCGGAAAAGACGTTGTTTCAACGCATCATGGACGGCGAGCTGCCGGGCGACATCGTCTATGAAGACGAGCAATGCGTGGTGCTCCGCGACATCAACCCGCAGGCGCCCGTCCATCTGTTGATCATTCCCCGCAAGCCGATCCCTTCGCTGAACGAGGTGACCGAAGAAGACGCCCCGCTGATCGGGCACCTGTTTGTGGTGGCCCGGCAGATGGCCGAACGCGAGGGCATCACCCGCACCGGCTACCGGACCGTCTTCAACACGGGGCCGGACGCCCAGCAATCCGTCTATCACCTGCACCTGCATCTGCTGGGCGGCCGCAAGTTCACCTGGCCGCCCGGCTAATGGCGCATGCGCTACGGGCTGCTCGGCATCGGATGGCTGTTGCTGCTGAGTCAGACGGCGATGGCCCAGTCGGGCTGGACCGTCCGGACCGGGTTCGTGCGGGATGTCAGTCGCTACCGGTGGACGGCCGGGCTGGACCTCACGCCTTCGCTGGGCACCTGGACGCTGCACTGGCAGCAGCGTTTTGTGAGCGACGCTTTCCAGTACGGGCCCGATCGGCTGGACTTCCGGGATGAATCCTGGACGACCTGGACGCTTGCGCCGGTAGGAGACGCCACGTTGCAACCCCGGCTGTTCGGCCAGTGGGCTTGGTTCAATCAGAGCCGCGTGCTCACGCAGCAGGCGCTGGCCGGCCTGCGCTATCGCCCCCGAAACGACTTCTGGCTGGAGCCGGCGCTGGGCGTCGCGCTGGACCAGCGACCGGGCGCCGGAGGGGGGCTCGCGCAACCACCCCTCCAGACGGACTACGGCCCGGCGCTCAGCCTGCAACTGGGCTTTCGTCCGCAGACGCCGCCCGGCTACACGCTGCGCCTGGAAGGCGGCGGCCTGCTGCAGTATCTGACACCGCGCCGGGGCCTGACCGCCTACGTCGATCTGCTGGTTCAGCGACGGGCGGAGGCGGTTGACGTGCTCTTGCAGCTTCGCGGGGCGCGCTTTCGGCGCGACACCTACCAGGCCGTCTCGTTCCTGAATCGTACGGCCACCACACTTCCTCAGAGCGTCGAGGCCACCTGGAGCGACACGCTCCAGGGGCTGCTGGCCGTGCAACTCCCCCTGCATCCCCACCTGCACCTGCGCGGACGGCTCGGCGGTGAGTGGTTCCGCCGACAGGTGCGTTTCCTCCGGGCGCCCGACGACGCGCTATTCTTCAACACGCGCTTCGATCACCGCCAGCTCGACGGCGCCCTGGCCCTGCTCTACGGACGAGGTGGCCTGAACCTGGAACTCGAGCTGGAAACCGGCGCCGAGGAAGAGATCCGTGCGCTGACCAACCGGGCCGATCTGCCGGCAGCCCAGGCTTCCCAGAAGGCCCTGCTGCTCCGCCAGGCCGACTACGCCCGCAGCTACCTGACGCTGAGCGGCCGGAGCCAGCTCGAAGCCGGACGCCTGACCGTCGGCCTGCGGGCCCACGCCACCATCCTGCGCCACGACACGCCGGAGGTCAACCCGGACGACCGCGACGAACTCCAGCAACAGGCCCGCCTCGACCTCCGGTACCGGCTGACCCGGACGCTGCAGCTCGACCTCGGTCTGGAGGGAGGCTACTACCATCTGGTTTACCTCAACGCCGTCCGCTCGGCCGAAAACCACGTGCAGCGCACGCTCCGGCTGCAGCCCGGGCTGACGTGGGCGCCTGCGCCGACCACACGGCTGTGGCTACAGGGTGAGGTGCGCGCCGCTTACACCGTGGACGATTTCGTGCTGCCCGGCCGCCAGCGCCAGGACCAGTCCGCCCGCGAGCTGGGCTACCGCCTGCAGCTCGAACAGGCGCTCTCGCCCCGCCTTCGCGCGCGCTTCGACGGCTCCTACAGCGAACTGCGGCTGGGCCGACTGCTCTGGGATCGGTTTGCCGAGATCCCGTTCGACACGCTTCGCACCTACACCGGCTGGCTCCGGCTGGAGACGCAGACGGCTCGGCTACGCAGCAGCGTGGGCTTTCGCGTCTTTCTCCGACGCGACTACATGGGCGGCCTCCTGATCGCCTACACGACCGCCGAGGGCACCCCGGCCACGGTGAACCGACCGGGCCAGCTCTGGATCGTACAGGTGGGGCCCACCTGCGGCCTGCACTGGCAACACCGCACGCTGAGCTTTTCGCTGGAGGGCTGGCTGATGCTCCAGCGTCTGCATCGCCGCCTCTACGGACCGCTGCCCGAAGCCTCGGCCGACCGCATCCGCGAGGCCGCCTGGAACGGTCCACGCACCCGCATTCCCAACCTGACGTTTTCACTCACATGGCAACGATGAACGCACCGCACGTCCGAACCCTGGGCGTTACCGGCGGTATCGGCAGCGGCAAAAGCACGGTGTGCCGCCTGCTCGAAGCGCTGGGCGCCCGGGTGTTCTATGCGGACGAAGAAGCGAAACGCCTGATGACCGAAGATCCGGCGCTGCGCCGGGCCATCATCGAGGCGTTCGGTCCCGAAAGCTACCTGCCCGATGGTCGGCTTAACCGGTCCTATCTGGCCGAGCGGGCGTTCCACGATCCCGAGGCGCTACGCCGACTCAACGCGCTGGTGCATCCGCGCGTGCTGGAGGCCTTCGAGCAGGCCCGCAAGCAGGCCGTCCGCGAACAGGTGCCGTTGCTGGTGCTGGAAGCGGCCCTGCTGTTCGAGTCGGGCGCCGACCGCCTTGTCGATCACGTGCTGGTGGTGGACGCGCCCGAGGCGGAGCGCATCCGACGCGTGGTGGCACGCGACGGCATCACGCCCGAGCAGGTGCGCGCCCGCATGCAGCACCAGCTTCCCCCGGAAGAACTCCGCCGCCGCGCCGACTTCGTGCTCGAAAACACCGGTTCGCTGGATACGCTCCAAAAACAGGTGGAAGCCCTCTACCGCCAGCTCACATCCAAAACGGAAGCGCCGGAACAGAAAAGCCCCCGACCAGCTGGCCGGTAATATGGGATCGCTGATTTACCGGTGCATGAGGGTGCCACACCCCGTGTGGCGGACGTGATCCGGCGGGTATGATCGGGCGGACACAGGGGTCCGCCCCTACGGAATAGGGAAAATGTCAAGGATCTGTAGGGGCGCACCGCAGTGTGCGCCCATGCTTCCTCACATGCACTATAATTTCCCGGAAATCGTATAATACAGCCCTGACACTCCACTCGGACGTTCTCCTTCACGGTTCGGCACCACGGGCCACGGGCCGTCGGGGATCGGTGATCCATTCGCTCCAGGAGCCCGCATACAGCCGGGCGCCCGGCAGCCCCGCGTGCGCCATGGCCAGCAAATTGTGGGCGGCCGTCACGCCGGAGCCGCAATAGCAGACGACCCGCTCGGACGGCACGTCCCCCAGCAATGCCTCGAACCGTTGCCGCAGCTGTTCAGACGGGCGAAACGTGCCGTCGGGCGTCAGATTTTCGGCGAAGGGTGCATTCACGGCTCCGGGGATGTGGCCGGCCACCGGATCGATCGGCTCCTGCTCGCCCCGATAGCGCGCGGGCGCCCGTGCGTCGAGCAGCCGCCAGGCGGGATCGTGCAGGTGCTGCAGCACCTCGTCGGCCGAAACCACCCGTTCCGGCCGGATCCGGGGCACGAACGTCCGGGGCGTCCGTGTTTCGATCCCGCCACGCACCGGCCGTCCCTCCCGCACCCAGCGGGGCCAGCCGCCGTCGAGCACGGCCACGGCGTCGTGTCCGAGCCAGCCCAGCAGCCACCAGAGCCGGGCGGCAAACGCCCCGCCGGCATCGTCGTAGGCCACCACCTGCGTGCGGTTGTCGATGCCCCAGCCGCCCAGCTTCCGAGCCAGTTGCTCCGGATCGCGCAACGGATGGCGGCCGGTCCGGCCGGGCACGATTGGCCCGGACAGATCCTCGTCCAGATGCGCATAGACGGCGCCCGGAATGTGCGCTTCCCGATAGGCACGGCGCCCGTATTCCGGATCGCTCAGCGAAAACCGGCAATCCACCACCACCCAGTCGGGATGCTCCAGATGCCTCTGGAGCGTTTCGGGATCGATCAGCGTCGTGAAAGCCATCGTTCGTATCTTTTATTGCAGAGCCATTCAGGAACGACAACCGCCATGTTCGCGCTGCGTTTTGCATTTTTTGTGCTGCTCCTGCCGATCGGCCTGCTCCGCGCCCAGCCGCTCGCCGACACGCTGTTCACCTGGCAGGGGTACGGGCAGGAAGGCCGCTGTCGCGTGCAGCTTTTTCGCACGCCGCCCACCACCGACCGCGCCTACGTGGTGGTGCTGCAGGAGCTGGCCGACAACCCGGGTCCTTCCACCGTGGCCGATGCCCGCTACCTGGTGGAGCGCCTGAGCCGCCACTTCGGCTTCGAGCCGGCCGACGCCTACTGGATCTTCCACTGGGGCGCCTTCAGCTTTCCCGGTGCCCGGGCTTCGGACAAGGAGCTCTTCCTCCGGGCCACGTTCAGCCGCACGACAACGGGCCGGCTGAGCGCCCCCCGCTGGCAGGTGATCACGCGGGCCGAAGTGGAACGGCTCACCGACCGACAGTTTCGCTGAAGGCGAGCACCTCACGGCGCCAGGCGCTCCCGAACCCAGCCGTGCTCCGTGCGCCGATAGCGCAGCCGATCGTGCAGGCGGCCGGGTCGTCCCTGCCAGAACTCGATCACTTCGGGCACCACCCGGTAGCCGCCCCAGTGCGGCGGACGGGGCACCTCGCGGCCGTCATACTGTTGCGCCAGCTCGGCCACCCGGCGTTCGAGCGTGGCCCGATCCGGAATCACCTGACTCTGCGGCGATGCCCAGGCCCCGAGCTGGCTTTCACGCGGCCGCGTCTGAAAGTAAGCATCCGATTCCTCGGCGGACACCTTCTCGACCCGCCCCTCGATCCGCACCTGGCGCATCAGCTCCGCCCACCAGAATACCAGCGCCGCCCGGGGATTTTCGTCCAGTTCCCGCCCCTTGCGGCTTTCGTAGTTCGTATAGAAGACGAAGCCGGCCTCGTCGAAGTCCTTGAGCAACATCACCCGCGCGGACGGTCGCCCCGAAGCGTCGGCCGTGGCCAGCACCATGGCGTTCGGATCGGTCAGCTCGGCGCGGAGCGCTTCCTCGAACCAGCGCCGAAAGAGCACCAGCGGATCGTCGGGTGCCTGCGTTTCGTCCAGCGGCTGCCCGGCATACTCCCGACGCAGACGGGCAATTTCCGGATTCATGACAACCTGGGCGAACTTGAGAAAAAGGAAACTCCGGTCCCAAAATAAGGCGCAGGGTCCGCCTCAGGCGTTCGACTTTGTTGAATTTGCCGTGGTGGAAGTGGTCTCGGTCTTCGTTCCGTTCGTCAGGCGCAGCGGCAGCCAGACGGTGAACGTGGTGCCTTTACCCTTTTCGCTCTCCACTTCGATGCGGCCGCCCATCATTTCGACGAGCCGGTGTGTGATGGCCAGTCCCAGCCCGCTGCCCTGATGCGTACGCGCCAGGCCATTGTTTTCCTGCCGGAATTCCTCGAAGAGATGCGGCAGAAAGGCCGGATCGATCCCCACGCCCGTGTCCTGTACCTGAAGCCGGAGCCAGTCCCCTTCGGTTGCCAGCCCGACGCGGATCATGCCTTCATCGGTAAACTTGACGGCATTCGAGACCAGGTTGACCACGATCCGATGGAAGCCGTTGCGGTCCAGACAGACCGGCAGCGGGCCGTCCGGCAGGTCCAGCGCCAGCCGGAGCCCTTTGTCGTCGATCATGCGCTGGAAGATGCGGACGCTCTGGCGCACCTCGTCGGCGGCATCGAACGGCTCCGGCGAGAGCACGAACGCGCCGGCCTCGATCCGGGCCAGATCCAGCAGCGTGTTGAGCGTCTCCAGCAGCCGACGGCCACTGTCGCGGATCAGCGCGGCCAGTTCGCGATGCGGCTCGTCCAGTTCCTCTTCGAGCACCTCGGCAAACCCGATGACACCGGCCAGCGGCGTGCGAATTTCGTGGCTGATGTTGCTCAGCAACGTCGACTTGAACCGGGCGATCTCCTCGGCCCGCTCTTTGGCCTCCAGCAGGTGCCGCTCGTACTGTTTGCGCTCGGTGATGTCGCGCAGGACCACCTGAAAGACCGGGCGTCCCTGATACTGCACCGGTGCGCTGACGAGCTCGACGTCCCGCACGGCGCCATCGGCCCGCACCATTTGCTGTTCCATAGGCAGAAGCTGGCGGCCCCGCTGCGCTGCCATTTCCAGATAGCGTCGAATGGCGTCGGCCTTTTCCGTCCGCAGAAACTGATAGATCGACTTTCCGATCAGTTTCTCGGGATTGCTCAGCCCGGCGAACGCGGCGGCCGCTGCGTTCGCGTAGAGAATGGTCTTGCCATCGTGCACAACCACCGGCTCGGGCAACTGCTCCAGCAGCTGTCGATAGCGCTCTTCTGTTTCCTGAAGGGCCTGTCTGGTCTGCTTTCGCTCGGTAATGTCAATCAGCACCCCGTCGAAGTACACCTGCCCGTCCTGTTCGACGATGCAGCGTGCGTAATCCTGCACCCAGATGATGGTGCCGTCGGCCCGGCGCAACATCATCTCGGCCATCGCCTCGCCTTTCTCGCGCAGCTGTTTGAGAAAAGCTTCGCGTTGCGCCGGATCGACATAGAACGAATTCGCGTTGGCCTGCAGCAACGCCTCGACCGACGCATAGCCCAGCATGCGCGCAGCGGCCGTATTGGCCGCCCGAATCGTACCATCCAGCGTACTCCGGTAAACACCCACGGGTAGATGTTCCAGCAACGTCCGGTAGCGCGCCTCGCTGGCCCGAAGCGCAGCCTCGGCTTCCTGCAGACTCGAAACATCTTCAACAGTCCCCTCAAACAGTTCCTCTCGCTTCCAGATATTCATGCGCGCCCAGAAGACCTCCCCGTTACGACGCCGGAGCTGAAGGTAATAGTTGCGTGCGGCGCCGTACGCTTCGAGCTGAGAGCGCAGATGTTGAAAGTCGGCCGCATCGGCCAACACATCCGTAGAGAGATTCAGCCCCTGGAGTTGCTCCGGCCGCTCATAGCCCAGCATGCGGGCCAGCGCCGGATTGACCGCCAATAGCTTGCCCTTTCGGTCGGCCTGAATGATGCCTTCCAGCACGTGCTCAAAAAAGGCCCGATAGGTCGCCAGCACCTCGGCGCGCTGTCGGCCCATAAGCCACAGCCCCGTACCCCAGGCCGCCGTTGCCACCAGCAGCGCCGCCAACAGGCCGACGCTTTCCCATCCCTGCAACCACGACAGCACGGCCAGCCCCACACTCACCACCACGCCGCCCAGCAGCACCCTGTAGATCTGCATGTTATGCGCCGGACGAGGCAACTCGTGTTCAGGGAGAAGCCGTCGCATGTTTTCTTCAACAGGTTATGGTGAGAGTGGCACGTCTGCCGTTCTATATTTCAGCGAAGCGGTCCATCAAGACACGCCAACCACAAAACATGTACCACGACCGGATTCATCTCGAAACCCTGCTGGCCAAGGCCGGGTGCAAGCCGGACCCCGTCACCGGAGCCGTCGTCTCGCCACCCTGCCTGAGCACCACGTTCGAACGCGCACCCGACGGAAGCTACCCGCACGGCTACATCTACAGCCGTCACGACAACCCCACCCGCCATCAACTGGAAGACACGCTGGCCCGCCTCGAAGGCGGACAGGCCTGCGCGGCCTTCGCCTCGGGCATGGCGGCCGCCACGGCCCTGCTTCAGACGCTGGAACCCGGAAGTCACGTTTTGATCCCGGACGACGTTTACTACGGCGTTCGAAATTTACTTGAAAATGTTTTTGCAAACCAGGGCCTTCATTACAGCACGGCCGATTTTACCGATCTCGAAGCCGTCCGGGCTGCGCTGCGCCCGAACACGCGTCTGATCTGGGCGGAAACACCTTCCAATCCGCTGCTGAAGATTACCGATCTGGCCGGGCTGGCCCGCCTGGCCCACGAAGCCGGGGCTCGACTGGTGGTCGACAGCACCTGGGCGCCGCCGCCCGTTCAGCGCCCGCTGGACCTGGGGGCCGATCTGGTGCTGCACTCGCTGACGAAGTACCTCTCGGGCCACTCCGATGTGATGGCGGTGCGCTGATCGCCCGCGAAGCGGACGACTTTTTCGCCCGCATTCGCATGATCCAGCAGACCGCCGGGGCTGTGCTCGACCCGTTCAGCGCCTGGCTGACGCTGCGCGGCTTGCGCACGCTGGCCGTCCGCATTCAGCGCCAGTGCGAGAACGCCCGCCGTCTGGCCGCTTTCCTGCGTGACCATCCACGGGTGGTGCGCGTGTACTATCCGGGGCTTCCGGACCATCCCGGCCACGAAGTGGCCCGGCGTCAGATGCGGGATTTCGGCGCCATGCTTTCGTTTGAAATCGACGGTGATGCCGAGCAGGCGCTGGCCGTGGCCGCCCGCACGCGCGTCTTCGTGCGGGCCACCAGCCTGGGTGGCACCGAAAGCCTGATCGAACACCGGGCCTCCATCGAGACGCCCCCCACACGTACCCCGCCGAACCTCCTGCGCCTGTCGGTCGGACTGGAACATGTTGATGATTTATTGGCAGATCTTTCGCAGGCGCTGGAAGATTGACAGCGCCGCATTTTTTATCTTCGGAAGCGCTTGCAACCCGTTTATCCGGCCATGCCTGTAAAACTCCCGTTCGTGCTGGCGCGCCGCTTCGTGGCGGCCGAATCGCTGGAAGGCACGCTGCCGGTCCTCCGGCAACTCTGCGCCGAAGGACTCTACGTCACGGTTGACCGCCTGGGCGAGTACGTGCACGATCGCCAGCAGGCCCTTGCCACCCGCGACGCCTATCTGGGGCTGATCGACGTGCTGGCCAACGAACGCGATGCCGGTCGCCTGCGCGATGCCAACGTCTCGCTCAAGCTTTCCGCGCTGGGCCAGAAGATCGACGAGGCGTTCTGCCTGGACAACCTGCGCCAGCTCCTCGAAGCGGCCCGGCCTCGCGACGTATTCATTCGGCTCGACATGGAAGGCAGCGACCTGACCGAATCCACGCTGCGGATTTTCGAGCAGGTCTACCCGGACTACCCCGACCATGTGGGCCCTGTGCTTCAGGCCTATCTGAAACGCACCGCCCGCGACATTGCCCGCATGTGCGAACTGAAGGCGCGCGTGCGCCTCTGCAAGGGCGCCTACAAGGAACCGCCCGAGATCGCCTATCAGGACATGCCGACCATCCGCGCCCGTTTCATCGAGTACATGCAGCGCTTGCTGCTTGAAGGGCGCTATCCGGGCATTGCCACGCACGACGACGTGCTGATCGAAGCCACCAAGCGCTTTGCCGCCGAGCACCAGATCGGAAGCGAACGGTTTGAATTTCAGATGCTCTACGGCATTCGACCCGAAACGCAACGCGCGCTGGTCCGTCAGGGCTACCGGATGCGCGTGTACGTGCCCTACGGAACCGAGTGGCTGCCCTACTTCTACCGGCGACTGCGCGAGCGCAAGGAGAACGTCTGGTTCGTGGTGAAAAACCTGTTCCGCCGCTGAGCTATCGCACCCGAAGCCGCTGTCCGGGCCGAACGACGCTGCCATGCAGGCCGTTCATGCGTCGGAGTTCCGGCACCGAAAGGCCGTAGCGCCGCGCAATATCCCACAGCGTCTCGCCCGGCCGCACCGTGTGGTAACGGGCCGAGGCGTCATCGGCGGCTTCCACTTCCAGTTCGTTCAGGACCGCTTCCACGCCGGGCACACGCGCGGCCACCTGTCCCATCTGCTGCCGGAGCGCCTCGGACGGCACCACGCCGCGCAGCGTAACCCTGCCTTCCTGCACGACCACCATCGGTAGATGCGCCTGCAACGCCGGCACGTCGCTCAATGCCAGCAACACCTGCGTGGCCAGCGCCCGGTCTCGCACACGCCGGGCGACCGAGCCAGCATTGGAAATGAAAGCCGACGTTTCCGGTAGTGGCTGTACGGGCATCGGGTCCACGGCTTCGACCGGGCGGGATTGCCGGGTCGCCGACGTGTCCGGATGCTCCGACGACGGAGCACACCCCGCCACGGCCAGCACCCATCCCAGTCCGACGATCCAGCCCCGCAGCCCCGTCATCCGGCCACGGTCGTCGATGCCGCCGCGTGCTCCTGCTCGGCCAGCCAGCGCTCGGCGTCGATGGCCGCCATGCAGCCCGAACCGGCCGCCGTCACGGCCTGACGGTAGACGCGGTCCTGCACGTCCCCGCAGGCGAAGACCCCGGGGATGCTGGTATGCGTCGAGCAGTTCTTCGTCTTGATGTAGCCCTGCTCGTCCATTTCCAGCCAGCCCCGGAAGACCTCCGTGTTGGGCTTGTGGCCGATCGCAATGAAGAGCCCTTTTACGGGCAGCACCGAGACCTCGCCGGTTTTCACATTGCGCAGACGCACGCCTTCCACTTCGTTTTCGCCCAGCACATCCTCGACCACCGTATTCCAGATGAAGGTGATCTTTTCGTTTTTAAAGGCGCGCTCCTGCATGATCTTCGAGGCCCGGAGCTGATCCCGCCGGTGGATGACGTACACGCGCGTGGCAAAGCGCGTCAGGAAGAGCGCCTCCTCCATGGCCGTGTCGCCGCCGCCCACGACAGCTACCTCCATGCCCCGGAAGAAGGCACCGTCGCACGTGGCGCAGGCCGAAACACCCCGGCCGATCAGCCGCCGCTCATTCTCCAGCCCCAGGTATTTGGCCGAAGCGCCGGTGGCAATGATCACGGCATCGGCCAGCACCGGCGTCTGATCGTCAACGAGCAGGCGGAACGGCCGACGCGAGAAGTCCACGGCCGTCACCGTGCCGTAGCGCAGATCGGCTCCGAAGCGGGCGGCCTGCTGCTCGAAGCGTTGCATGAGTTCGGGCCCCAGAATGCCTTCTGGAAAGCCCGGATAGTTTTCGACTTCGGTCGTGGTGATGAGCTGGCCGCCCGGCTCCGGCCCGCGAAACACCACCGGGGCCAGGTTGGCTCGTGCGGCATAGAGCGCGGCCGTCAGTCCGGCCGGTCCGGTCCCGATGATCACCAGCGTGTGGTGTTCGGCGCCTTCGAAGTCAATCCCCTCGAAGGCCGACAAATCGGGTTGCGTCATGGCTCTCCCGTCCGGTTTGTACAGGGTATTCAGGCGGCTTCGGCCGAGACCAGCGCCTCCAGCTTTTCGACGAGCACCTTCTTCGGCACGGCCCCGATGAGCTGATCGACCACCTGACCGTTCTTGAAGAACAGCAGCGTGGGAATCGACCGAATGCCAAACTGCATGGCCGTGCGCGGATTGTGGTCCACGTCCAGCTTGCCCACCTTGGCCCGGCCTTCGTACTCGGCCGCCAGCTCCTCAATGATCGGCGCGATCATCCGGCACGGCCCGCACCAGACCGCCCAGAAGTCGACGAGCACCGGCACGTCGGACTGCAGCACTTCCTGCTCGAAGTTGTCGTCGGTCAGTGTCACGTACTTGACGTTCTCACCCATGATGATAGCCATTTTGCTGTTTAGACAGAAAGTTCGTGGGGTTCAACAGGTGTGGTCCGGGGTGGTTTCGGCGCTACACGGTGGGCATGCGAGACGGGATTGCCGTCTCGTAGGGCGCCACCAGTTGCGCGCGCTCCAGGTCCAGGATCGGCCGACCGTCCACCTGCAACTCCAGGCGCTCGGTGTCGGTGACCGTCCCGATCCGCCGCGCCTGCACCGGCCGTCCTTCCAGCAGCCGTGCCACTTCCGCTTCGTGCTCGGGCGCCACGGTGAAAACGATGCGCGACTGCGCCTCGCCGAACAGCAGCGCGTCGAGCCGTACGTCCGGAGCCCCCGGCAGCTCGACGCACGCGCCCCGTCCCGGCGAGAAGATCACGCATTCGGCCAGGCACACGGCCAGCCCGCCGTCGGCCACGTCGTGCGCGCTGCGGACCAGCCCGGCCTCTATCAACGCCAGGAGCGCCTGCTGCACGGCCTTCTCCTCCTCCAGATCCAGGTGCGGTGCATCGCCCGCCGTGATCCCGTGCACACAGGCTAAGTATTCGGAGCCCCCCAGATCGTTACGGTGCAGCCAGGCGGCCGGCGTCAGCAGGTAAATGTGATCGCCGGCCTGCTTGAAATCGGCCGTGGTAGCGCGCGTCACGTCTTCCAGCACGCCCAGCATCCCGATCGTGGGCGTGGGGAAAATGGCACCCTGAGGGTTTTCGTTGTAGAACGAGACGTTGCCCCCGGTAACGGGCGTCTCCAGCGCCCGACAGGCGTCGCCAATGCCGGCCACGGCCTCCTTGAAGGTCCAGTAGACCTCCGGCTTGTATGGATTGCCGAAGTTCAGGCAGTTCGTGATGGCCACGGGACGCCCGCCGGCGCAGACGACGTTGCGGGCCGCCTCGCATACGGCGATCTGACCGCCCCGGCGGGGATTCAGGTACACGTAACGGCCGTTGCCGTCCACTTTGACGGCAAGCGCCTTGCGGGTACCCTTGATGCGAATGACGGCCGCATCGCTGGGTCCGGGCCCGACCACCGTATTGGTGCGGACCATCGTATCGTACTGTTCGAAGACCCAGCGTTTGGAGGCGATGTTGGGACTCCCGAGCAATTGCAGCAGCACGTCGCCCGCCGTTTCCGGCGTGACGTCCGGCAGCGAGGCGGGATCGAATGCGAGCGTTTCGTCCAGGTAGGCCGGACGCCGGGCTTCCCGGTAATAGACCGGCGCGCCACCGCCGAGCACCAGGTGTTCGGCCTCGACGTCGGCCACGAGCTGGCCGTGCCAGTAGACGCGCACGTGGCCGTCGTCGGTTACCTCGCCGATGCAAGCGGCGTGCAGGTCCCACTTGCGAAAGACCGATTCCAGTTCGGCGGCCTTTTCCGGCTTGCACACCACGAGCATGCGCTCCTGGCTTTCGGAGAGCATGATCTCGTAGGGCGTCATGTCGGGCTCGCGCACCGGCACCCGCTCCAGGTGGAGCACCATGCCACTTTTGCCCCGGGCACTCATCTCGCACGAGGAGCAAGTCAGGCCGGCCGCGCCCATGTCCTGCATGCCGACGATGAGCCCCTTGCGGATGGCCTCCAGCGTGGCTTCCAGGAGCAGCTTTTCGGTGAAAGGATCGCCGACCTGGACGCTCGGCCGCCTGGCCTCGCTTTCTTCCGTGATTTCTTCGGAAGCGAAGGTGGCGCCGTGGATGCCGTCGCGCCCGGTGGCCGAGCCGACGATGTAGACCAGGTTGCCCTTGCCGCGCGCGGCGGCCGAGACGGTCTGTCCGACGCGGACGATCCCCACGCTCATCGCATTGACGAGCGGGTTGCCCTCATAGGACGGATCGAAATAGACCTCACCCGCCACGGTGGGGACGCCGAAGGCGTTGCCGTAGTCGGCAATGCCGCGCACGACGCCGTCGAACAGATAGCGCACGCGCGGGTTGTCGAGCCGGCCAAAGCGAAGCGAGTTCAGCGCACAGATCGGGCGGGCACCCATCGTGAAGATGTCGCGGTGAATGCCCCCCACGCCGGTCGCGGCGCCCTGGTAGGGCTCGACGGCCGAGGGATGGTTGTGGCTTTCGATTTTGAAAGCCACGACCAGTCCGTCGCCGATGTCCACCAGGCCTGCGTTTTCCTCGCCGGCGCCCACCAGCAGGGCTGGACCTTCGCGGGGGAGCGTCTTCAGGACCGCGATGGAGTTTTTGTAGGAGCAGTGTTCGCTCCACATGACGGAGTAAATGCCCAGCTCGGTGAAGGTGGGCGTGCGGCCCAGTTTTTCGACGATCCAGCCGTATTCTTCGTCGGTCAGGCCATGCTGGCGGGCCAGCTCGAGCGTAACTTCGGGTTCGTGGAGCAGCGTTTCGGCCATAGGTCCGGGGATTGCGTCGGTGACGGGGAGAGAACGCGCAAGGCGCTTGATCTATCCGGTGTTTGCGGATTTTTTTGAAAGGGGTAAAATAAAAACGCGCGGACCGGCCTGCAGTCGCAGGCAGATCCGCGCGTGACATTCAAGGTCCCTGGCACCGACCTACTCTCCCGCCCTTTTCGGGCAGTACCATCGGCGCTGCGGGGCTTAACTTCTCTGTTCGGAATGGGAAGAGGTGTTTCCCCCGCGCTATAGGCACCAGAGACCCGGACGCGCCGAAGCGCGTCCCGCCAACTTGTGACATGCGACACGCCGCAAGGTATCGGCAAACCGGGCGCGGCAAAAAGCGCGCGGTTGCTTGCCTGTAAAAGGGTAGGGATTAAGTCACGCGGGCGATTAGTACGGCTCGGCTCAACGGGTTACCCCGCTTACACCTGCCGCCTATCGACGTCCTGGTCTCGGACGGCCCGCAGGGGAGGCCTCATCTTGCGGTGGGCTTCGCGCTTAGATGCTTTCAGCGCTTATCCCTTCCGGACATAGCTACCCAGCGGTGCACCTGGCGGCACAACTGGTACACTAGAGGTCCGTCCACCCCGGTCCTCTCGTACTAGGGGCAGCTCCGCTCAAGCCTCCTGCGCCCGCCGCAGATAGGGACCGAACTGTCTCACGACGTTCTGAACCCAGCTCACGTACCGCTTTAATGGGCGAACAGCCCAACCCTTGGGACCTTCTCCAGCCCCAGGATGCGATGAGCCGACATCGAGGTGCCAAACCGGGGCGTCGATGTGAACTCTTGGCCCCGATCAGCCTGTTATCCCCGGCGTACCTTTTATCCTTTGAGCGACGGCCCTTCCATTCGGAACCGCCGGATCACTAGGCCCGGCTTTCGCCCCTGCTCGACTTGTGAGTCTCGCAGTCAAGCCCCCTTGTGCCCTTGCACTCTACGCACGATTACCGACCGTGCTGAGGGGACCTTTGGGAGCCTCCGTTACGCTTTAGGAGGCGACCGCCCCAGTCAAACCACCCACCTGACACTGTCCCCCGACCGGATAACGGCCGTGGGTTAGGCGCCAGCCAGAGCGAGGGCGGTATCTCAAGGGCGGCTCCACCGGAGCTGGCGCCCCGGCTTCGTAGCCTCCCGCCTATCCTGCACACGCCCTGGCCGGCGTCAATGCCAGGCTGCAGTAAAGGTGCACGGGGTCTTTCCGTCCCGCGGCGGGTAGCCAGCGTCTTCACTGGCACCACAATTTCACCGAGCCCGTGGCCGAGACAGTGCCCAGGTCGTTACACCATTCGTGCAGGTCGGAACTTACCCGACAAGGAATTTCGCTCACCCTGATCCCACTGTTTCCAGCGGGGGTGGACCATCTCTTTATCCAGCAGCCAGCTGGGCCTTGATCGCTTCCAGACGCGGTCGGTCGCCGGTGTTCATCGAACTGGCAAGATCGATGATTTCGGCCAGACCTTCCCGCGTCAGGTGGCGTCCTTCTTTCATCATCAGCACAACGCGTCGGAATTTCCGGAAGTCCACGTTCTTACGCGTCTTCAGTGGGTGTTTCAGAAAGAACTCGCAGAGTCGCTCCAGATGCTCCAGTTTACGTACCCGGTAGGCATAGCGATCTGCGTGATTTTTCCGAACCACCCCGAAGCCGAAGAACCGCTTGAGCGCATACAGCACCTGGATGTCGCGCTCATGCTGGACCACCGTAAACTCCGGAAGCACCTGATAGCCGGTGCTCATATTCGGGTGTTCGACAAGACCAACGTGAAAACAACCTTCGCCGTCGACAAAGCCGACCACCCAATCGGCAGTGAGCTGCATGAAAGTACAGGTTTGGTTTAATTTCAGGCCCGACTGGTACTGGATACCCGGCGTATGGCCTCTGAGGATCCCCCGCTTGCGGCGGGGTTTCCTGCGGGTTACCCAATCCACTTCATTTTTACGCCCGCCCTTTGGCGGGAGACGTAGAAGTGGCTCTCAGGGCGTTCCCGCATACAGCCGGGCTTGCCCCACAGGTCACCCTGTGGGCAGGCAGCGGATGCTACCTTAGGCAGCCTCTCCCCGTGTCGCCACGAGGGCTGGACCATATCTTCATCGCTCCGGTGAGGAAGGCGGAGCGATGTTCGGCGTATGGCCTCTGAGGATTCTTTCGAGGACCTCCTGGAGCGGTCGTTTTCGCTCCTTCCCCTTACTGCCTGCACTCAGCGCGTATGCCTGCTCGACGATACGCGCCAGGCCTTCAGGGGTGTGGTGTTCCTTGCGTTCCAGGGCCTCTACGATCTCGGCAAAGCAGGTAATCTGCTGCTTTTTTGCCGAGAACGGATAGACATAGCGGAAGAGGAAGGGTAGCACGCGTTCACGCAGGCTACGTCGCGCATCGATGCAGAAGACCAGCACCTTGGGATTGCCCGGCTTGGGATAGATCCGACCTGTCCCGAAGATGCGCCGGGCACGTTCCAGCAGGCTACGTCCCGTCACGTGCTGGTAGATGAAGAATTCCGGATCTACCACCACGCCATAGCGGGCCGTGGGATGGTATTTGATCGATGCGCAGAGGGAGCCTTCCCCTTCGATGAGCCCTGCAAGGAACCACCGTTCGGCTTCGGTCCCCGAAAGTCTTTCCTGCTGGTTGGCTCCACCCATAGGATTTTTACCTTCTCGGTACCCTGGGATACCCGAGCTGTCCCAGCATATAGCCGAATTTTACAACGGCCCTTCTGGATCGGCTTCGATCCAGTCCTACCGTTATAGTTACGGCCGCCGTTTACCGGGGCTTCGGTCGGGAGCTTCTCCCGGCGCGAGGCCGAGATAACCCCCTTC